>Ga0115566_10000032_pt1 | contig 104979 bp, 96 predicted proteins | sample COGITO_mtgs_1204_3_FD_87173 | JGI IMG/M metagenome (GOLD analysis project Ga0115566, IMG submission 87173) | Pelagic marine microbial communities from North Sea - COGITO_mtgs_120405 | ecosystem: Environmental > Aquatic > Marine > Epipelagic | place: Germany:Helgoland, sampling site Kabeltonne...
CTCATCGGTCACAGCCGTGAGCGCCTTCCAGACCATATCTCGCTCTGCTTTCGAACGGCGCCCCACGCCCTCGTACATCACGGCATAGTGATTCTGCACCTGGACGACCCGCCGGGCATCTTCGCCGGGGCCAGCTGGAAACGGAAACCACGACAGCAAGTCTGGCGAGATTCCGGTCGATTGCCCGATGGAGTTGAGATCCGAGACAAACCAGGTGAGCATCGCCACTTCGCCACGCGCGAGATAGTTGAACGCCCCCTCGCCGCGCTGCCCGGTTTGCGCCCGGCCCACGCCGGTGATGATGTCCTCGTCGCCAAAGCTGACCGTTCGGCCGTCGACATCGACAGCCTTACGGGCGATGTCATCCCGGGTCAGATCGATCGCCGCGCCGCTCTCTGGATCGACCAGCCACTTTTTCCAGATAATGTCGTGGTAGTGTTTTGCTGCGGCCATGGCTGCGGGTGAGGTGAAGTCGGCCCGCCATTCGCCAGGGACCTGCGCCAGATCTTCCCCGTCCGGCGTCACAAAGGCAGTAGTATCGGGCGCGAAGGTATACTTCTCTCCTGTGCTTGGGCTGGTCTTGACCCGTACAATCGGATCGCCCCCAGCCGACTGAATCCATGGCAGAAAGGTGAATCCGTAGGGCTGCAGTGCGATGCCCCGTTGGCCCCGGGCGGTCTTGGCGCCGGGGATCTTCTTGGCCGGGTTGGTCAGCTTGTGGCACCAGTGCATCAGCTCGTCCCACGTCTGGGGCGGCGTGTTTGGATTCAATCCCGCCGCGCGGACCATATCGGTCCGAAAGACCACACCCATCTGGTAGTGCGTCGCCTGGGGAATGCCGTAGACCTTGCCCTCATGCATAGCCACCTTGCGCCAGAGCGGCGGCACCTTCTTCCACGGCTCCCACGTCGTCTCGTCGTCATCAATGATGCCGTTGCCGTCGGTATCCTCCCCGATCCACTCGTTGAGCGGGTGCAGAAAGCCATTGCGGATTTCATTGCCGATGATGTGGAACCACGACTCGCCGATATCCGGCGCAGTCTTACCAGCGATGGCCATCATCAGGCTCGCCTTCGCGCCACCTCCGGGCAACTGGATGCCCCCCCACTGCTCCAACTGCAGCTCGGGATGCGACTTGGCCAGATCCAGGAGCCTGCGCGTGTGGGCCTCGTCCGGTGTATTCGGGTCGTAAAACCTGGTAATCGACACCTTGATCTGTTGCGGATCCGGTACGGACTCTGCGAGCGCACCAACAGCCGCCAGCAGCAGCAACACCACCGCCACAGTGCTACGAACCCGTAATCTCTTGCTATCGACCATGCATGTCCTCAGTGCCACCTTGATTGATATGCGAATATATATCCTCATTCCATTGGCCTGTCAAGTTGCCCTGTTCGCCATTTCCCAAGCGCTTCTCTCCGACTGTAGTCCTTGACGGAGGCGCTCTGGCTGGCATGGTCATCTGTGATGCGGTTCCAGGGCAGGAAATCCGCTTTGCGGCTCCCTTGCACCGGTTCTGATCAAGCAATCCACTAGACTGCCTTGTGCCCTGAACACATGGAAATTCTTACGCAAACGTATCTGCCAGCTTCGCACCTATGACAACCACCCCGGCCTCCTTCGCACGGCTTTCCAACGAGCATCTCACCCTTACGCTGTCTCGGCCCGGAGCGCCTGACACCTATTGCGGCACGCGCTTTTCGTGGGCAGGAATCATCAGCGATGTCACCTGCGGTGCGCACCACCTGTTCAGTCCCTGGCAGCCCGGTCGATTGTCGCTGAGCCTGCACGACAATGTCAGCGGAACCGCTGGCGAGTTTGGCATGGGGACAGCTGGGATGCCGCCGCCGCTGGGATTCGACGAGGCACGACCTGGCGATGGATTCATGAAGATCGGCGTCGGCATACTGCGCCGCCCTGACGACCGTCCCTATGAATTTTCCGGGACCTACGAACTGATCGACACCGCGCCCTGGCAGACCGAAATCGACGGTGCGCGCATTGCGATGCGGCAGGCACTGAGCTTCAACGGGTTTGGCTACGATTACACGCACACCATCGCACTATCGCCAGATCAGCCGGGCTTCGTTACCCGGCATACGCTGACCAACATCGGTTACAAGCCCATCCACCAGACCCACTACTCGCACAACTTCATTTCCTTCAACCGTCAGCACGTTGGGCCCGGCTACGATCTCACCTTTCCATTCGCTCCCGGGCCGGCGTTCGATTTGGACAGTCCGGCTTGCCTCTCTGGCAATACCCTGACCTTTCGGCAGCCACTGAACAGCCCGGTATTCGCGATGCTCGATGGCTTCAACGGTGCCATCTCCGACAATCAGGTAACTGTTCGTCATGCAGCAAGCGCTTTGGGCCTGCGCATCATCGGTGACCGGCCCATCGTCCGCTACCACTTCTTCGCCGCCCCCGGTGCCGTTTGCCCGGAGCCCTTTGTCGAAATCCGTCTTGCCCCCGGACAATCTACGACCTGGCAGCACACCTACACAATCCTGGACACTCACTGATCGGAAGACGGCCCCGTTGGGGAAACCGCCGGGTTATTGGCTAGTCGCGAAATATCGTGTCATCAACTGCGCGAGCACCTGCTTGCCACGATCATTGGCATGTCCGGCATCGCGGTGAAAGTAATCGTAGGGGACGCTGGCTTGGTCGAGGTAGTCGATCCAGGCGCTGCAGAGGTCGAAGTACGCGACGCCGAGGTTGCGGCAAAGCTCGGCCTGCTGGCGGGCAAAGGTGCGGCGGCGCGGCAGATGCTCCTCCCGCATGGCTCGGGCATCCTCGGAGTGGTCCTCCGCAGCGTAGCGATGGTCATCCCCCATGGGCCCGGAGACGACCATTACCTCACAGTCCAGTTCCGCTTGGACGCGGCGCAGCATCTGCTCCACAGGCCCAATGCCGTGATGCTCGGAGTGCGTGCCGATCATCAGTAACTCTGGCTTCTGGTCGACCACATAGCGCTGGAACCGCTCGTCCTCAATGTAATACCAGCAGCCCTTGCTCCCATCGATTGAGGGGACCAGTTGCAGGTCCGCACCTGGATACATCGGCTCGACCTGAATGTCGTAGTAGCTGTTGCAGGTGTCTTGGCTGATGCTATCGCCCAGCATGACCACGCGTACGGCTTGTCCCGCCTGCAAGCGGGCCATGGTTTGCGGAATTCGCAGATGCCGGTCGGTGGGTGGCGTGAAGGTCACTGGGGGCAAAGTTGCGGAGAGCGCATGGCTCCAAGTCCGCACCGCGTCGGTGCTCACTGGCGTCACCACTACGTCCTGGATCTCCAGGTCGCTCTCACAAGCCCGAAAGCCCACCTCGACCGAGGTCGCGCCCGGCAAGCCGCGAAAGTAGGTTTCGTGCGCCAGCCAGTCATCCGAGGCATAGACGCTCGAATGGGTATCCGCACGCATTTCCTGGTCGTTGTAGTCGAAGGGAAACACCGCCCAATAGCCTTTGCTGCCAGCGCGCGAGCGAAAGCGCAGTTGGTAGAACGCATAGGGCGTTGTCGGCAAGCGCCCGAGGCGTAGCGTGTCGCCAGCAGGAAGATTTCCCGGGCATGCGGATTGGTTGAAGGTCTGGAACTTGCTCATACCTGCTTCGTCTGAAGCTTGTTGTGGCTGGCCATCAGCGGCCATTCTGCTGCAACGTGTAATCCAGGACGACTGGCTCAACGGCGTGGCCTTGGTTCTGCCGCTGCACCATAGCGATCATTTCTGCAGCCCAGCGGGCCACATCACTGACCACCCAATCGACCGCTGGTGGGCAAGGCCAGTCGATGCCGCCGTTCTTATGGCAGACCAGCTTGAGGTCATCCGGGACGCGTACGCCTTGTTCGAGGACAGCGGTTGTTACCCCACGTGCGACCGTGTCCGGGTAGACCAGTACTCCGTCGGGACGCGTATCCCCGGCCCACAACTCGCTGAACGCCTGGTAGCCGAAGTGCTCGTGTCCGTGTCCATCGACCTTCTTCACGTGTACCCACGCGTCATCGACCTGCATCCCCAACTCTGTCGCGACCGTAGTGAACATGGTTGCGAGGGGCTGGCTGTGGCCTTCACGCCCGCGGATGCCGAGGTCCGGGCTGATCAGGCCTACGCTCTTGCCCCCGGCTTCGTGCAGTCGTCCCAACGCCAGATCCAGCAGCTGGCTGATACTGAAGCCCACGCCATGGGAGCCGCCATGACTTACAAAGCTGACCGGTACGCCAAGCGTCTCGAGCCATTTGACGGAGGCTTGGTCGCACAGCGGCGCCAAGATGGCATGTACCTGCCGTGTTTTCACGGCCTCGGCCAGCTCAGGAAATGGCGTATTGTGTTCACTCGAACGCCGCGAATCAGAGAATAACCTGGGCCCCATACCTTGCTCGGCGCATTGCCGTTGCAGTTGGCCGTAGAGCTCGCGCGTGAACGCGTATTGCGGTTCGTCGACAAATTCGCTGCTGCAATAGATCGCGACCCGGGTGAGCACGCCGATATTCTCGCAAACGACCGTCCCGGTCCGGCGTCGCCGTTCGACCAGGCCCTGCTCCACCAGCGGCGTCAAGGCCGTCTGCACCGTGAAATAGCTGGTCTCGTATTCAGCTGCCAGTTCATGGATCGTCGGCAGCCGCTCGCCAGGCTCGTAGCTCCCGGAGAGAATTTTCTCGCGTAGCGCCGCCGTTACCTCTGCATGCCGCGATAGCGGAGTGGTTGATTCAGTCTTGATGCCAGCCTCCATTGATAGATATGGGAATATATATCTCCTTGGCGTTCACCTGTCAAGCCGCGTGGCAGTCTTGATAGCGGCCGATCGCGCCTGCGGGGCGTTCACTCATGCCGTCCTGGCGCACCTGTCTTCCCGGCATAAAGCGTTTCGCGACGTGATGTGGTCCAATGGCACCTTCCCTTCGGGTGTGCCTGCGGCGCTTAGACGTGCCACGCTGCAACGGCCATTCTGGACGGGTGCTCTGTGGCAGAGCTTGGCGTTGCGGAGTTCGCAACACTACTTGTGATTCAGGTGATGGACAGTTTCAAGTAAGTTTCTTGTGAGATTGGTGCACTGTGGCGTATACAACGATGCGCTAAACGGGTGAGTTGTTGGTACAGGGAGGGGATGATGGCAGGGGGAGAACGAGAATGAAACTCTGGAAGCTGGCTATGGTGCTTCAGTTCGTCGGTTCGCTGGGGTGCATTGCGAACTCCGCAAACGATAATGTGATGGACGTGGATATTGTGATCTACGGCGGTACGTCGAGTGGCGTCATGGCGGCAGTGCAGGCGGCCAAGATGGGCCGGTCGGTGGTGGTTGTCTCGCCTTCAAAGCATGTGGGCCGTCTGTCTGCAGGTGGACTGGGCTTTACGGATATCGGTCATCGCGCCGCGATTGGGGGGCTGTCTCGGGAGTTCTATGAGCGGATCTACCGATACAGCTTCAGGAGGCGATGAAGGAGTGGGGGCTTCCCAAGGACGAGTTTGTGGACAATAGCAATTGGTCGCATCAGCTCTATGTGCGGGAAGCGCGGCGCATGATTGGTGCGTATGTGATCACCGAGGGTGACTTGCTTGGGGAGCCGAAGCCTTGTAAGTCGATCGGGATGGGATCATACGGGATTGATTCGCACAATACGCAGCGTTACATCACCGCTGAAGGCTATGTGCAGAACGAGGGTGATGTCGGGGTGAAAGTGCCGCGTTACCAGATCACGTATGATGCGATCGTGCCGAAGCAGGATGGTTGGGGCAGAAATCCCGGTGATAAAGATGACTTGATCGCTAGACGCGTCAGGGACGGTGAGGGCAAAGGTGCCCTGGGATTCGAAGTTGGTCTCGGTGTGGGCGGGATCGCTGGCGAGGCCTACTGGGCGGGGAGGGGCAGGAATTATTGCGTGCGAGGGTAAAAGCCGCTTTCGCATCGGGCTCGCGGAGGACCAGCATGCGGTGACGATTGTTCCCACTGGTGGCTATTCCACTTACCAGATAAGATCGCTGGGAACGATCACGATTCATGAACCAGGCACATACAGCCTGCGAGTTCACCCAGATCCGGAGCACTGGCAGCCTATTAATATTCGGGAGCTTGGGTTGCGCTTGATGTAGGAGAGGGAGCAAGGGGGCATGGGGATGCAGGGCGATTCTTTGGCGTTGAATTCGCGGTGTGCGCGCAGAACCCGAAATTTACGGAGTTCGCAAAGCTTACTGTTAATCAGGAGACCACTATGCTCAAGCACATTGTGATGTGGCGTCTACAATCCCAGCCTCACGCAGCCCAGTTGAAAGCCTTGCTCGAGGCGCTGCCCATGACGATCGCCGAGATCGAGTCCTTTGAGGTCGGGGTTAACTTTGCCGAGGGAGATGCCGTGTGCGACGTGGTCTTGGTGAGCGCGTTTGCTGATCTTGAGGCGCTGGCTCGCTACCGCGTCCATCCGGATCACCAGAAGGTGGTACAGTTTCTGGCCGACGTATCCAAGGAACGCTACGTCGTCGATTACATGACCTGATGCCCGCATGCTAAGAAATTTTCCTGCGTGGGGCTATGGTACTCGGAAGTTTTGGAGTTTGGCGTAAACAGAGGCGGATATGGACGCATTTAATACCCTACGTGAGATGAGCATTTTTTCCGGCGTAGCCGACGCCACAATTCACCAGCTGATCAAGCAAGGTGAGGTGGTCTCAATCAAGGCCGGTGAATTTTTCTTTCGCGAAGGAAGTGCTGCAGATTCAATGTTTCTGGTGGAGCAGGGCGAGGCCGCTGTGATTAAGAGTTGGCGGGGGCGTGGGTACGTGCTGAAAGAGTTTGGCCCAGGAGACGTGTTCGGCGAGATGGCGCTCTTGGACCTGCGGCCGCGAAGTGCCGCGATCCGAGCGCTGAGTGATTGCCAAGCATTGGCTGTGAAGCGGGCGAGTCTCGAAGAGTTGCAGGGAGAGAACCTGCCCGAGTATACGGCGATCCAGATCAACCTGGGACGCGAGGTGTGTCGCCGCCTGCGCGAGACGGATAAGCTGTTGTTTCAGAATCTGGCGGAAAGCAAGAAACTGCCGAAGCAAGAGCCAACCTTCGGCTGAATGGCTAGTGCGGCGCTGACGCGGACTGCGTGACCTATGCCTAGATTACGCTATCTGCTGCTGGCATTTGTGTGCGGGGTGGCGTTTGTCGTCACTTTTGCCATTACCGCGTTTTTGCTGACACTGAAGCCCGGGGCGGCGGTGGTCGCTGAGGTCGTCTCGCCGCTTCCCATTGACGAGGCGACTGTCGAGCCTGCCCAACCGATTGAGCAACCGGCCGCGGCCATTGGCACCACAATTCGCCTGGCTGCGGGGGCCTAGTCTGGTTCTGCGATTCTGCGTACGCAGATGCTTCGCGAGCGCCTGGCGCAGCAAGGCTTGGGCCTGCCCCCCATTGCCTGCGCAGGTGCGCTCGACAATGGGGTGATTGACTTTGCTGTGATGCCGTTCGCCGGGTTTACTCACGTGTCAAACGCGTTCAGCAGTCGAGTTGCGATCGTGTCAAGCTCCTCAGAATAAAGACGCATGAAAATTACCTCAACTGGCGTTTGGCGATTGGGGTCGTAGGACGAGCCTCCACGCTCGTCTCTCTTGCTGCGGCTGACGGGTACAGAGCCCCGTCGTACTGAGCCTACTGAACGTCTAGATCTTGCTCAGGATCTCCATGTCCAGCTCAGGATATAGCGGGAACCGCTCAAGGAGCGCGCTGACGCGGGCCTGAGCATTGGCCAGAGCTGCTTCATCGGTCACGAATTTGGCCAGCGAGGGTTGCCCCGCCCGCGCGCCCTTGACTACTTGGGTCGGCTTGGTATTGGAGAGCACTGTATAGACGATGTCGCCGATCTCTTCCATCTCTGCCACGCCCATTCCCAAGGTAGTCAGCGCTGGTGTTCCGAGCCGCAGGCCGCTCGTGTACCAGGCGCCGTTAGGATCGAAGGGAATTGAATTTCGGTTCAGCGTGATGCCGGCAGCCCGGAGCGCTGATTCGCCCTGGCGTCCAGTCAGTCCGAAGCCGCGGACATCTGCGACCATAAGGTGGTTGTCCGTACCGTCGGTCGTGAGCGTCATCCCTTTGGCTTGGAGAGTAGTGGCGAGGGCGCGAGCGTTCTCGACGATGCTCGCGGCATAGGCGCGGAACGCTGGCTCGCTGGCTTCCTTGAAGGCCACGGCTTTGGCAGCCATTACATGCGGCAACGGCCCACCCAGAACCAGCGGACAGCCCTTGTCCACCCACTCTGCGTATTCCTGACGACAGAGGACCATGCCACCACGCGGTCCGCGGAGGGTCTTGTGGGTGGTCGTCGTCACCACATCGGCGTGGGCAACCGGGTCAAAGTCCCCGGTGAAGACCTTGCCCGCGACGAGGCCCGCAAAATGCGCCATGTCGACCATGAAGGTCGCGCCAACTTCGTCGGCAATCTCGCGGAGAATCCGGAAGTTGATCTCACGGGGATAGGCGCTATAACCCGCCAGCAGAATCAGGGGCCGCTCGTGTTGGACTAGGGCACGCAGTGCTTCGTAGTCTATGCGCTGAGTCTCCTCGCTGACGTCATACGAAATCGCGTCGAACATCCGCGCCGACACGTTATGGCGATAGCCGTGCGTCAGATGCCCGCCCGAGTAGTAATTCATGCCGACCAACTTCTGGTTGCCCAGCTCGGCCCGGAGCACATCCCAGTCTTCGCGAGACACTTTGCTGGGGTCTTTGACGCCAGCTTCTTCCAGGCGTGGAACCATGACGCGATGGGAAAGAATTGCCCAATACGCACACAAGTTGGCGTCCGCACCAGAGTGTGGTTGCACGTAGGCATGGTCCGCGCCAAACAGCGACTTAGCCAGCTCCACCGCGGTGGCTTCGATACCGTCCACATTGTCGCAGCCCGCATAGAAACGGTGATGGGGGAAGCCCTCGGCATACTTGTCGGTCAGCAAATTCCCCATGGCCAGCTGCGTGGCGAACGAGGAGTAGTTCTCAGAGGCGATCATCTTCAGGTAGGCGCGCTGATCTGCCAGTTCTTGAACTACGGCCCGCGCCATGCCGGGGTGAACCGCGGCCACACAGGTCAAATTAGCCAGATAAGCAACGAAGGCCGGATTTGCATCGCTGCCAGCCTTTTCGAGATAGTCTTGTAGAGCGCTCATAGGGATCTCCGTTTCACGCGATTACGCACCAAAATACGACGCCCAAACCGTCGCACACCGCGCACATGCGGCAAGCACGAAACCGATAGACAGGCTACATTATGAAGATGCGAAACAACGTGCCCAATATTCCCTGCGACCAGCCACCGAGCGCTGCCCCGAGCCAGCTGCTGCTGCTGGCCCGCGAGCTATTTCGGGACTCAGCCGCGTTTCGGGACCGAGCAGCGGCGCACAACAGCCGCTGGCAGCGAAACGCTGCGATTTACCAGGCATTCTGCCCGGTTCCGCTTTACACGAGCGACCTTCAGCTCACGCCGGAGATGCGGCAGCAATACGAGCGCTTCTTGCCTGTCGCTGAGTTCTGCGAGTCCCTAGGCCCCGCCCTCTCCGCCCTGCTTCCAGATGCGAGCTGGCTGCCCGAGTGCCTGCGCACCTGCGATTTCGACGGGATCGATCAGCTCTGGCGGCTGCTGCCCGTTCGGTTACGCGGCTGCGTGACATTTGTCGGACTTGACGCCTGGCAGGAATTGCTGTTACGCCTCGTCTCCCCGGAGCGGTTCGGGACCACGGCTGGGCGCTACCCACAGCAACTCGCACAGCTCCGCCAGCTGCCGACCGGGCGGCTGCTGGATGTGGGGTGCGGGACCGGAGAAGGAACGCTGGAGCTGGCCGCGCTGGGTTTTGACTGCGTGGGCCTGACCAATGAACCGCTCGAAGCCTGGCTGGCGCAGCAGCAGGGCGGCAAGCGTGCTAGCTACCTGGCTGCCGATGCCTTGAGTCTCCCGTTTCGCGTGGCATTCGATGTCGTCACCTGCAATGGACTGATCGGTGGCCCCTACCTGAGCCGGCCGGCGGCGTATGCGAAAGTCTGGGAGGAATTTGAGCGAGTGTTGCGATCCGGCGGCGTTCTGCTAGTGTCTGACTGTTTTCACGGCGGACGACGGCTTGCGCGCAATGTGTTTGCGGAGTCCGCCCCCGGAACAATGACTGTTTTGCTGAATCAAGACGATTGTCTGATGGTTCAGCGCTCCTGACCGCTGCACAAGAGGAACCTGTGGAAGACCAATACCGCCAAATCATTACCGAGATCGGCGAAGACCCCGAACGCGAAGGCCTCGTGGATACGCCCGCCCGCGCTTCGAAGGCATTCAAGTATCTCACGCATGGCTATTCGCTCTCGCTACCTGAGGTGATTAACAACGCCATTTTTACCGCGGACACCGATGAAATGGTGCTCGTACGCGATATCGAACTGTACTCTCTCTGCGAGCACCACCTGCTGCCGTTTATCGGCAAGTGCCATGTGGCCTACCTGCCGCAGGGGCGCGTACTTGGGCTGTCCAAGATTGCCCGCGTGGTCGATCTGTACGCACGCCGTCTGCAAATCCAAGAGCTGTTGAGCAAGCAGATCGCCGAAGCAATCGAGACCTCCATCGGCGCGCTGGGCGTGGCCGTAGTCGTCGAAGCGAAGCACCTCTGTATGATGATGCGCGGTGTGGAGAAGCAGAATTCAATGATGACCACATCCTGCATGCGCGGCGTCTTTCGGACCTGCACGCGAACTCGCGCTGAGTTTCTGAGCCTGCTATCTGCCGGAAGATGACCGGAATCATTCGGGTCCTTGGTCTGCATGCCGACTGCATCATCGGGGTCTACCCGCATGAGCGCGAGCGATCCCAGCCCCTTGAGATCGATATTGAATTTGCTGCGGACGTGACCGAAGCAGCAGCCACAGACTCAATGGCTGCGGCGGTGGACTACGATGCGCTGTCACAACGGGCAGTCGCAGCCGTCGCCGGCGCACAGCCAGAGTTACTGGAACGAGCAGCCGAACTGGTGCTGGCTGTGGTGCGCGAGACCCCCGGGACGGCCAATCCTGTCGTGCGGATCCGGAAGCTGTGCGCGTTGCCGAACGCTCGCGCAGTCGAAATCGAGGTGCGCTGAGCATGGCACAGGATCACTCCCATTGCCCAGAATGCGGGGCCAGCAACGCACCTGAGCTAGCGCGCTGCGATGCGTGCCACGCAACCTTGCACGACGTGGTGCCGTGGCGAAGCGACCACGTCGCCATCTCGCTGCCCCTAGCCTGCCTGATCTGGGGTGCGTTTATCATGGGCACCGCGACCGATGGTGCCTGGCATGACGCGTTCAACTCCGCGAACGAGCGCTACATCGCGATCGCCATCGTATTCGTAGCACTGACCATTGGCGGGCTCCTGCAAAAGACCGGCGGCATGCCGTCTTTTCTGCGGGCCGTCAGCTTTGCCGCGATCGTTTCGCTGTTGCTTTCCTGCTCCATGCAGCTAGCGCGGTTTACCAGCATTGGTAGCGTGATCTCAGATCCGATTTCGCAGACCATTCTCCTATTCGGCGTTTACGGGATTCTCGTCCTGCTCACCAAGCTGCGCGTTACCGCAAACCAGGAGTTGGCTGCTCGTCACGTCCGCCGACTTTGCGCAGAGCTTGATGACAGAACTGACGACTTTCTGCCCGCCGTACGCAACCTCCTACGCGCCCAAGGGCTGGGGCCGCACAATCAGCTGATCGCCTACAATCGCCTGCATTGGATCTACGAACTCCGCTCCGCAGGCCGCACGGATGCGGAGATCGCGGATGCGCTTGCGAACTCCGCAGACAGCGACTGGGAGGCCATCAGTAGCTCATTTATGACCACCCAGTTTCTGGTCTGGCTCTTGCCCACTACTGGCTTTGTCGGCACGGTTTGGGGGATGACCAACGCGCTGGGCAGCTTCTCCAATATTGGCACCGATCTGGGCTTTCGGGCAAATCTTGAGCATACCACGCAGTCGCTCGGTGTGGCCTTTCATACCACGCTTATTGGCCTGCTCGCGGTGATCCCAGTACTCGCGCTGGCTACCATTGCTCAGCGCCGCGCCAGAAACCTGCTGCGCGGGCTGGATGGCTTCTGTTTGCGTATCGTGATGGGCAGGCTGCCGGTCGCGCCAGTTGCGCCCGAGCCAGCACCCATCGTCGAACCAGAACCAGAGCCGGAGTTGCCCGCGGTGATTGTGGATGAGGCCGAAGATCTTCACGTCATCGAGACCCCCTTGTGGGACGAAGAAGAAGAGGTCGAGGAGCTGGATGCCCCGGTCACAGCGGAGACTTTTGCGGACTCCGCAAAGCCCGCAGATTTTCCCATGCCCGTGGACCCCGAAGAACGGGGCGCCGCGCCCGTCCCCGCCTCTATGGAAGGGACGTGCACGGAGACGCCTCCCACGGACTCAACGCCCGAGGAGGCTGACTCCCCGAGCAAAGAGGACTGACCGCCTACGGGCGCACCTCGAACGTGTACGCACCATCTCGGTAGTCGATCTCCACGGTTGCGGACTCCGCAAACTCATTGGCCACGATCAACCGTGAAAGTGGCGTCTCGAGCCGCCGGGCGATGGTCCGCTTCAACGGCCGGGCGCCATAGGCCGGGGCATATCCTTCTGCGGCCAATGCTTCACGCGCGGCTGCCGTCACCGTTGCTTTGCGGTCGAGCAGTTCCAGGCGCTGGTGGAGGTGGGCCAACTGGATCTCGACGATGGCACCGAGGTCGTCCAGCGTGAGGCTGCGGAAGACGATGGTGTCATCGATCCGATTTAGAAACTCCGGCCGGAAGTGATGCCGCAATTCTATCATGACGCGATCCCGCGCTTGTTCTTGGTCATCGTCGCTGTCCAGCAGATGTTGGCCACCGAGGTTACTGGTCATGATGATCACCGTGTTGGTGAAGTCCACGACGTGCCCTTGCGAATCTGTCAGGCGGCCATCGTCGAGGAGTTGGAGCAGGACGTTGAAGACGTCTGGATGAGCCTTCTCGATCTCGTCGAACAGGATGACGGCGTAGGGCCGCCGCCGAACTGCCTCGGTTAGCTGGCCTCCTTCGTCGTGCCCGACGTACCCCGGAGGCGCGCCGATGAGTCGCGATACGCTGTGCTTCTCCATGTACTCCGACATGTCGATACGCACGAGCGCGCGTTCATCGTCAAACAGGAAGGCAGCAAGGCTGCGCGCCAGTTCGGTCTTGCCCACGCCGGTCGGGCCAAGGAAAATGAAACTGCCGTTCGGACGGTTCGAGTCCTGAAGCCCGGCCCGGGTGCGGAGGATGGCATCTGCCACCGCATCGACCGCTTCTTCTTGGGCAATCACGCGTTCGTGCAGATGCTTGGAGAGGTTCAGCAGCTTCTCGCGCTCATTGCTGAGCAGACGCGTGACCGGGATGTGAGTCCAGCGCGCGATGATCTCGGCGATGTGCTCCTCATTCACTTCTTCGGACACAAAGCGGGTCTGGTCGCCCTCGGCAAACTTCTCCTCCAAGTCTAGGATCTGCTGCTCGATCCCAGGAATGGTTCCGTGGCGCAGTTCTGCAGCGCGGCCGAGGTCATAGTCCCGCTCGAACTTAGCCAGTCGACGACGCGCCAATTCCAACGCTTCGCGCAGAGTTTGGAGCTCATGAATCTCGGATTTCTCCGCATCCCAACGGGCTTGCATGGCGTCGAGCGTTTCGTCGACATTGGCCAGCTCCTCCTCATGCTCGGCCTGGCGCTTGCGCGAGACCTCGTCCTCATCGCGTGCCAGCCCGGCGATCTCGATCTCCAGTTGCATCTTACGGCGTACTTGGTCATCGATCTCCCGAGGCCGGCTGTCGATCTCCGTGCGCAACTTAGCAGCGGCTTCATCGACCAGGTCAATGGCCTTGTCGGGCAAGAAGCGTTCGCTGATGTAGCGGTTGGAGAGCACGGCTGCACTTACTAGGGCGCTATCCTTGATCTTGACGCCATGATGCACCTCATAGCGCTCGCGCAGCCCGCGCAGAATCGAGATGGTGTCCTCGACGGACGGCTGCTCGATCAAGACGGTCTGAAAGCGCCGCTCGAGCGCCTTATCCTTTTCGATATGCTTGCGGAACTCGTTCAGAGTGGTGGCCCCGATGCAGTGAAGTTCGCCGCGAGCCAGCATTGGCTTGAGCAAGTTCCCGGCATCCATCGAACCTTCGGCTGCGCCAGCCCCCACGACTGTGTGCAATTCGTCGATAAAGAGAATGATTTCGCCGTTGGATTGCGTGACCTCCTCGATCACGGCCTTGAGCCGCTCCTCGAACTCTCCGCGAAACTTTGCCCCGGCGATCAAGGCACCAATGTCTAGTGCCACCAGTCGACGGTCCTTGAGCGATTCGGGGACATCTCCTTCGATGATCCGGCGAGCCAGGCCTTCCACGATCGCGGTCTTGCCCACGCCTGGGTCGCCAATCAGGACCGGATTATTCTTCCGCCGTCTCGACAGGATCTGAATCACCCGCCGAATCTCCTCTTCTCGGCCGATGACTGGGTCGAGCCGTTCTTGACGCGCAAGTTCAGTCAGATCGATTCCGTACTTTTCGAGGCTCTCGAGCGTCGCTTCTGGATTAGAGGAGCTCACGGTCTGGCCACCGCGCAGGTCTTTCAGCGCAGTTTGGATAGCTTCTTCATCGACGCCGGCATCTTGCAAGGCGCGTTTGCAGCTGTCATCGGTCCGGCAGCAAGCGATGAGCAAATGCTCGACACTGATATATTGGTCGCCCATCTCCCGAGCCAGCGCATCGGCTACCGCCAGGACCTTGCTGCTAGTTCGGCTCAGGACCGAGTCCCCCGCGCCGGGGCCGCTTACCTGTGGCAGCCCGTCTATGGCTGTCTGAAGCTCGGCCACCACCGCATCCGGCGTCGTTTCGAGACGACGCAGGATGGACGAAGCCAGCCCGTCCTTCTGCTGCAGCAACGCAAGCAGGATATGGGCAGGCTCAATCGCCTGATGGTTTTCACGCAATGCAATGGCATGGGCCTCGCTCAGCGCGGCCCGACTACGATCTGTTAGTCTGTCTGGACTCATGGCTTGTCTCCTGTCACGGTTTCTCTGGTTCATAAATCCATGAGCTGGATGGATGCCAAAATGAGCTTATAGGCCGTAAAATGCTGATGCGCAGCTCTTTGAAGGTGATGTGATCTCAGATATGTTGTACTCTGTGTGTCAAGTTGGCGCAAGGGGGTGGAGTTGCACTGGTCGCGCACCGTCGCACTAGTCACACCTGTTGCGATCTCTTCGGGACCAAAACGCTATGGACGCCATTGTACTCGCTGCTGGCTATGCGACGCGGCTCGCGCCTTACACCACGAATTTTCCCAAGCCACTCCTTCGCGTGGGTGGAGAGCCGCTGTTGAATCACACGGTGCGTCCTATGCTCGAGAGCGGCAGGATCGACCGCGTGATCGTCATCACCAATGCGCGCTTTCTGGCGCATTTTACTGTCTGGGGGGATAGGTTTTGCGAGGAGCATGATCTGTCTTGCTCGCGGATCCAAGTGCTGAGTGATGGCACCTCGACCAATGAGGACCGATTGGGCAGTATTGGAGATCTCGCCTTCGCGGCCGAGCAAGCCAACGTCACAGGCGATGTCTTAGTGACCTGCGCCGACAAGCTATTCACCTTCAGCCTCGCAGACCTGATCGAGACCTTCGAGGAGAGCGGTGTCATCACCAACGTCTGCTGTGATACCGGATCCATTGACTGCGTGCGCAATCGCTTCGGCTGTGTCGAGATTGATGAGCAAGGGCGCATTCTTTCGTTCGAGGAGAAGCCAGCCGAGCCGCGTTCATCGATCCAAAGCATTGCCTTTTACGTGTATCCAGCGAGTATCCTGGGGCTATTGCCGACGTACTTGGAGACCGAGTCGCCCGACGCCCCCGGGAACTTGCTGCGCTGGCTGCTGGGACGGGAAGCGGCCCAGGCCTGGCTAGCCGACGTGGAATCCTGTGCCGATGTCGGTGCCCCGGCCAGCTACGAGTTACTCGTTACCCCGCAGACCGTGGTCATTGATGGCACTGGCGAAACAGCAGCCGCGCTGGAAGCGGCTGTCGGCACAGTGAGCGCCGCCCCAGAGACCACTCTTGTATTTGTGCGAGTGGCCGCCGACCAGGTAGCCGCCACCCAGGCTCGGTTCGATGCAGCCCCGGGACCCGTCCCGGTGAATGCGATCTCCGCAACTGCGCCAGCGGAAAGTGAACAGCTCGCAAGTGCGGTCGAGTTCACGCCATAGCTCGTTAGCAATCGGAATGTGTCACGTCTAAATCAAATCGAATAGTAAAGGGTGTTTTCATGGCAGGACAAGGATCAGGCGGAAACGTATTAGCCGCTCTCTGTAGTTTTTTCATCCCCGGTTTAGGGCAACTTCTTCAGGGAAGATTATCAATCGCTGTTATTCAGTTCGTATTAGCATTTTGTTTGTGGTTCGTTTTAATGGGGTGGCTTATTCATCTGTGGTCCATCATCGATGCGGCAAAATTCACGCCGTCCTCAAGATAGGCTGCTTCCTTTTCTTCTCGCCTTCCCGTGAAGCTCTCCTCTGGCCGCCCCACGCTCTGGTGCGGCGTCCGCAGAGCTTCGCGTAGCGACCGAGACGCGGCCCGGCCGCTTGCACGACGCACAGATGCAGGCGAGCCGCCTGTGCTCCCAGCTTGTTAGCCCCGCGCCTCGCGCGTGTACGACAGGCATGCGGATCTGGCCTATTTTTATTTTTGTTGCGATCCTGATCACACCCGGCTGCCGGACTCCTTCGGAGCACTGGCAGGCGAGTGATGAGGCGGGGATGGCTGTTGCCACCGAGGCACAGACGGCGGTTGCGGAGTCCGCACTGCCTGTTTCTTTGAGCGCAGAACAGCGGCTTCGAGATCTGTTTCTGCAAGCGCAGGGTCTGCCGACGCAGGTTCCGCCAGCGGAAGTCCTGGGGGACATTCCTAGTCCCTATCCGCCGTTGCGACTGAATGATGCGCTGGCAATCGCGGCTGGAAATAGCAATGAGTACCAGAACTTGAAGGACGGGGTGTTTACACAGGCGCTGGATGTGGACTTGGCGCGAGATGAGTACCGCAAGACTTGGGCAGGGGTGACGAGTGCGACGCTGGATTCTTCGGATGGCAGTTGGGGCGGAGCCAGCGGTCTGAGTACGACGCTGAGCCGCTTGACCCGGAATGGGGCGCGGGTGAGCACGGGGCTAGCGTTGGATCTGGCCCACTTGGTGACGTCCGGCGGGCACTCTTCTTTTGGCATTCTCGCGGATACATCGATCAACGTGCCGCTGCTGAGCGGGGCTGGGGAGGCAGTGGTGGGGGAGTCGCTGACGCAGGCGGAGCGGAGCTTGCGCTATGCGTTGTTTCGGCTGGAGCGATTCCGGCAGTCGCTGGCACTGCGGACGGCGAGCGAGTTTCTGGATGTGTTGCAGTTGCGTGACCGGGTGCAGAACGCGGAGCGAAATCACCTGAGTTTGGTGACTGCGGCCAAGCGTGCGGATGCCTTGGCTGAGGCGGGCCGCGTGCCGGCGATTGCGGTGGACGAGGCCCGGCAGGACGAGCTGCGCGCCCGCGATCGTTTGGTGGTGGCACGGCAGTCATTCGCCTCGCGCCTGGATCGGTTCAAAACGACTCTGGGGCTGCCGCCGGACGCGAAGATTTCACTGGATCATGACGAGCTAAAGAATTTGCTGCGACCGATTCGTGAGGCTCTGCTGGTGGCTGAGGGGATGAAGCCGCAGTCGGAAGCGGAGATGATCGAGGTGGGGTTGCGCAAGCGCCTGGATTTGCGGACTTCGCAACTCCGAGTCGAGGATGAGGAACGGCAGGAGAAGATTGCGGCGGATCGAACGCGGGCGAGTCTGGCGTTGGTGGCTTCGGGTAGCACGGGCGGACGGCGCAGTAGTTCTGGGGCAGGCACGTTGGCCAATGCCGGGCTGGATCCTGCTACCGGTAGCTATAGCATGGGCTTGGACGGAGATTTTCCATGGGAGAAGACAGCGGCGGCACACGCGTATCGGCGTGCTACGGTGTCGCTGGAACAGGCCCGGCGGAGCCATGAGGATCTGGAGGATCAGATCAAGCTGGGCGTGCGCAACTCGCTTCGCCAACTGCAGCAGGCACGCGAAAGCGCCCGCATTCAGGCTGAAGCGGTGCGCTTGGCACAGCGCCGAATCGATAATACAACGCTGCAGTTGGAGGCGGGGCGTGCGCAGGTGCGAGACATCCTGTTCGCACAGGAGGCGTTTCTCTCGACCCAGAACGAGCTGACCAGCGCGTTGCGAAATTTTTGGGTCGCGCGACTCCAACTTCAGTTTGACACGGGGATGCTGCGCGTCTCTGCTGATGGCCTATTGCCAGCTCCTGATGCCTCCAGCCCATAATCGGTTTGCTATGACACGCTTTCTCTTGTTTCTGATTCTCATCCTCGCCTGCGGCGGGGCCTACTGGTTCTTACAGCAACCGGATAAGTCCGCGGATACTGCGGCCGAGGGCGCGGTGTTCGTGGCACTGCGTGGCCCGTTGACGATCAGTGTGACCGAAGCCGGCACGGTGCAGAATCGTGACGAAGTGATGGTGAAGAGCGAGGTGGAGGGCTCCAATGCGATCCTGTCTTTGATCGACGAGGGCGTGTACGTGAAAGCGGGCCAAGTGGTGGTGGAACTAGACGCGTCTAAACTCGAAGATAAGCGCATTTCGAAGGAGATAGTGCTGCAGAATGCGACGGCCGGGCATGTGCGGGCGCGGGAGAATCTGGAGGTTGTGAGGAGTAAGGGGGAGAGTGATATCTCGGTTGCAGTGCTCAAGGCACAGTTTGCCAGCGAAGACCTGATTAAGTATCAAGAGGGGGAGTATCCCCAAGAACTGAAGGAAGTGCAATCGCGGATCACGATTGCCGAGGAGGAGCTCAAGCGGGCGCAGGAACGCAGAAAGTGGTCGCAGAAGTTAGCGGATCAGCAGTTTCTTAGCCGGGCTGAGTTGGAGTCGGACCTGCTCTCTGAGAAGAAGTCGGGGCTGGATCTCGAGATTGCCAAGAGCCGTTTGCACCTGCTCACGACGTACACGCACAGTCGCAAGCTCGCGGAATTGAAGAGCGATGTGGTGCAGGCAGCGAGTGCTCTTGAGCGGGTCAAGCGTCGGGCCGCCGCGGATTTGATCCAGAGTGAGGCGGACCTCAAGGCGAAGGAACTGCAGTTGTCGCGTGAGCAGGCGATGCTGGACAAGATCGGTGAACAGATCGTGAAGTGTACGATCCGCGCGCCGGTGAGCGGTTTGGTGGTGTATGCGACAACTGGCCGGCGCAAGGGAAGCCGAGAACCGTTGGAGCTCGGGCAGCCTCTTCGTGAGCGGCAGGAGATTTTGTCGCTGCCAACCACGGCGGACATGATTGTGACGACCAAGGTTCATGAATCGAGCCTCGATAAGATAAGGGTGGAGATGCCGGTGATGGTGCACGTGGATGCCTTGCCAGGGAAGGAGTACCGAGGGAAAATCGCCAAGATTGGGTTGCTGCCAGACGCCCAGCACTCTTGGTTAAATCCAGACCTGAAGGTGTATTCGACCAGGGTGCATATTGACGAAGCGGATGATGCGCTGCGGCCTGGGATGAGCTGTCGCGCTGAGATGATTATCAAGGAGTTTGAGGATGTGGTGCACATCCCGGTGCAATGCGTGGTCAAGCTCGATGGGCAGACGCTGGTCTACGTGCAAGGCTTGACGGGGAGCAAACCGCGAGCGGTGAAGATCGGGCTCGATGATCGCCGAATGATTGCAATTCTGGATGGCTTAGAGGCGGGCGAGAAGGTGCTGCTTTCTCCACCGTTAGTGGAATCGACCGGAGTCAGCGAGGACGCTACGCCTGAGACAAGTCACGAGGAAAAGCCGGTGGGCAAGCAGGTACGTCGTCCCGCTGCGGAGGGCGAGGCGCGTTGACAGTGCCTGGCAGCGAGAATGATGTGGCGATTCGCCTGGAGGATATCCGGCGCATCTACTCCGTGGGCGGCGAGGAGGTGCATGCGCTGGCTGGCGTGAGTATTGCCTTTCGCAGAGGGAGCTTCTGGGCGATCCTGGGGCCGAGCGGGAGTGGTAAAAGCACGATGCTGAATGTACTGGGCTGCTTGGATCGTCCGAACAGCGGGCAGTACTGGCTGGAGAGCCGCGACGTGGCCAAGCTTACAGACGACGCCTTGAGCGACACGCGGCTGCAGCGTATTGGGTTCATCTTTCAGAGCTTCAATCTTATTGAGCAGCTGACCGTGCGCGAGAATATTGAATTGCCCCTGTATTACATGGGCTGGGAAGCGCGTCGGAGCGCCAAGCGTGCCGAGGAACTTGCCGCACTGGTCGGGTTGGAGGATCGGCTTGGGCATCGCCCGAACCAGCTTTCTGGCGGTCAGCAGCAGCGCGTCGCCGTAGCCCGGTCGCTGGCAAATGATCCAGCGATCATTCTGGCTGATGAGCCAACTGGCAATTTGGACAGCGCCACGGGCGTGCAAATTATGGAGCTTCTGCAGCGGTTGAATCAGCAGGGGAAGACCATTCTGACGGTGACGCATGAACCTGAGATCGCCGCCTATGCCGGGGCGCAACTCTACATGCGTGATGGGCGCATCGAGCGCGTGGAAGGCGAGCAGGTATGAAGCAGGCAACGCTGGTCGTACGCAACGTGCGAATGGGGGTGAAGACCCTGCTGCTGCATAAGCTGCGCTCATTTCTGACGATGCTCGGTGTGGTTTTTGGCGTCGGCAGCGTGATCGCTATGCTGGCCGTGGGCGAAGGTGCCAGTCAGGTGGCTCTGGAGCAGATTCGGAAACTCGGCAGCAACAACATCATCATCACCTCAAAGAAGCCCGTGTCCCAGGGAACAGGGCAGAGATCTAGGGAAAGCTTTGTCCTTACATATGGCCTGCTTTATAAGGATGAGCAGCGAATTCGCGACTCCATACCGCACATCTCGCATCTGGTGCCGGCGAAGCTCTTTCAGAAGGAAGCGCGCTTCCGGGATCGAACCGAAGATATGCGGGTGGTCGGGACTACCCCGGAGTGGGCGTTGCTGGTAGATCGGCCACTGGTCGCGGGACGGTGGCTAAATGACACGGACATTGCGGAGAAGCGGGGCGTCTGCGTGCTAGCCGAATCTCTTGCCCGCAAGCTGCTGGCCACCGAAGAATGTATCGGCGAATCGGTGCGGATCGGGCGGAACTACTTTCGCATCGTCGGGATCGTACGCAGCGCCAACTCCGCTGGAGTTCTTAAGACGCCCGATAGCAACAAGGACGTGTACATCCCATTCAGTGCCTGCCGTGAGAAGTTCGGTGATCTGGCTATGGAGCGCAAGTCTGGCAGCTTCAGCAGTGAACGGGTTGAGCTGCACACGCTCATTATTCAGGTGGCAACGGTAGGCCAGGTCTCGCCTGTGGCAGACGCTGTCGAAACGTTGCTGGCCAGTTTTCACAAGAATGGTGACTATGACCTGAGCGTTCCGCAGGCGCTGATACGGCAGGCCGAAGAGACTAAGCGGACCTCTCGCATTGTACTCGGCTCGATTGCCGCGATCAGCTTGCTGGTGGGGGGGATTGGAATTATGAACATCATGCTGGCGTCGGTGACTGAGCGCATTCGCGAGATTGGGATTCGACGAGCGATTGGTGCCAAGCGGCGGCAGATCGTGATGCAGTTTATGATCGAAACTGTGGTGCTGTCCATTGCTGGCGGCGCCCTGGGCCTCGGCGTGGGGGTTCTGATCCCGTGGCTAATCACGCACTTTGCCGAGATGCCGACGGCGGTCACCAGTTCTAGTTTGGTCGTTTCCTTGGGGATCAGCTTGGGGATCGGCCTTGTTTTCGGGATCTATCCGGCGCTGCGTGCAGCCCGCCTGGACCCGATCGCCGCGTTGCGGCACCAATAGACGATAAGGCCGTGGCTGCAGGGGGATGTGGCCAATTCGATGCGTACGCGTATAGTACCCGCTTTTGTTTTCGGGGAAATAGACATGCACTCATATCGCAGCCATACCTGCGCCGACTTGCGCAGTGCGCACGTAGGCCAACAAGCACGTCTGTCCGGCTGGGTGCATCGCGTCCGGGACCACGGCGGAGTTACTTTTATCGATCTTCGCGATCACTACGGCATCACTCAAGTGGTGATCCAGCCGGAACGCGAGTTTTTTGCCGGCGTAGATCACTGGCGTCTAGAAACGGTAATCTGTTTCACGGGAGAGATAGTAGAGCGCGAGCTCGACACCGTAAACAAGCGCCTGCCCACAGGTGAAATCGAGCTGCGCGCTGAGACGATGACCATCCTCGGGCCATGTGAGGGGCTGCCCTTTCCGATCGCAGACGAGACCGTCTGTCCGGAATCGACGCGCTTGACCTATCGTTTTCTCGAGCTACGCCGCCAGAGCCTGCATGACGCCATTATCCTGCGCTCCCAGATTATCGCCGAGCTGCGGTCGCGGATGACTGCACTGGGCTTTAATGACCTGCAAACGCCGATTTTGACCAGCAGCTCGCCGGAAGGTGCGCGTGACTATCTAGTTCCCAGCCGCATCCATCCTGGCCAGTTCTATGCGCTGCCGCAGGCACCGCAGCAGTTCAAGCAGCTGCTGATGGTCGCTGGCTTCGATCGTTACTTTCAGATTGCCCCATGCTTCCGGGATGAGGATGCGCGGGCGGATCGCTCACCGGGTGAGTTCTATCAGCTCGATCTTGAAATGAGCTTCGCAACCCAGGACGATGTCTTCGAGGTGGTCGAGTCCGTCCTCGGTGGCGTGTTTAAGAAGTTTGCGGACGCCGCGGCTGTGGATCAAGGCGCATACGTGCGGATCCCGTACAAGCAGGCAATGGCGGAGTTTGGCTGTGACAAGCCGGACTTGCGCAATCCGCTGCGGTTGGTCGATGTTACCGACAGCTTTCGTGGAAGCGACTTCAAGGCGTTTGCCCGCCCAATTGAGAAGGGCGCGGTAGTCCGCGCGATCAAGGCGAAAGGCATTTACGACCAGTCGCGCAAGTTCTTCGACGAGATGATCGAGTTTGCCCAATCTGTGGGCGCGAAGGGCCTTGCTTATATTGGCTTTAAAGATGGCCAGGAGCGTAGCCCTATCTCGAAATTCCTGACGGAAGAAGCGTTGGAGCAGATCAAGGCGGCTGGTGAAGTCGAAGACGGGGACGTGATGTTCTTCATCTGTGACCGGCCGGCGGCCTCCTGCAGCATTGGCGCTGCGGTGATTGCAGAGCTGGGCAGTAGACTTCAGTTGCTGGAAGAGAACGCATTCCGCTTCTGCTGGATCGTGGACTATCCGATGTTTGAACTGGGCGACAATGGCAAGATTGCCTTCTCGCACAATCCATTCTCGATGCCGCAAGGCGAGATGGAAGCCCTGGAAACGCAGGAGCCGCTGGATGTTCTGGCCTATCAGTATGATTTGGTCTGCAACGGCGTCGAGCTGTCCAGTGGGGCAGTGCGAAACCACCGCGTGGACTTGATGTTCAAGGCTTTCGAGATCGCTGGCTACTCGAACGAAGAGGTCGAGACAGAGTTCTCCGGCATGGTGAATGCGTTTCGTCACGGTGCTCCGCCGCATGCCGGGATCGCACCGGGTGTGGACCGGATCGTAATGTTGTTGAGCCGCGCTGATACGATTCGGCAGGTGATTGCCTTCCCGTTTAATCAGCAGGCACAGGATTTGATGATGGGCGCGCCGTCGAACGTCTCGCGGCGTCAGCTCAAAGAACTGCACATCCAGGTTCAGCTGCCCAAGCGAAAAGATCGAGACGAGCAGACCAGCGTTTGACGCGTTTCTGATGCGCGTCACCAGACCAGTCTCAGCGGTATGGCTGCTTGGGTTTGCGCTCTCCGCAACCTGGGCGGTCGGTGTCGAGCTCTACGGTCCCTCCGGGCCAAAGGTTCTTGCGGAGATCGCAGCGCTGCTGCCGGAGTCCGTAACAGGCAGCCTACCTGAGCACGTGATGGTGCGCTTTGGCACCCGCGAGGATGCTGTGGTTCCGGTCGACTCCGACGAGTCCGGCGCGTCCGGGGAGCCGCTGGCGCACCTTGCCCTGATCTCGTGGATCGTCGACGGGAACATCGTGGTGCACGAAGAACTGCGCCCTTTTCTGGACCGATCTCCTGCGAGCGACCCATATCTGGAAAGTCGACATCGCACGGCGACTGACTTGGCGCGGGCTGCGGTGATCGAGGGACTGGCGTTGCTTTTCGATCGCAGTTCTGAGCCGTCGTTCTGCCGTTCGGGCCCGTACGGAAAGCTGACGGGCTGGCAGAAATGGATGCTCAAGGACCAGTGGAAAAATCGCAATCTGGCTCGCACCCCTGATGCGCGTGAAGCCCAGAGCCCTGAAGCGCATTTTGCCGTGAACTTCGGCTACTACGTGCTGGATTCGGAGTTTGCCTGCCGGCGACCGGCCATGAACCTGTTCTTCCGGGAGAAGCTTGGGCTGGTCCCGCACGACGACAGGGCCTGCGAGCTCAATACCTTGGTTTTTCTGTCGCAGACTCGCGTGCCGGTGGATTTGCACCCGGATGCCGTTCAAGAGGTCCACTATCTGCTGGCCAGTCCAGGATCCTCGATGATCTCCGGCTGGGGGCACACGATGATTCGCTTTGTGGTCTGTGATACAGGAAAGGACTGCATGGGGGACATAATGAACCATGTGGTGCTCGGCTACCAGGCGATGACGATCGATGACCTCTCGATCGACCACATCGGCGGGTTGCTTGGGAAGTATCCGTCGTTGCTGTTTCCGTACATGTTCAGCCAGGTCGAGTCACGCTACATCGCGGGGGAATTGCGGGAGCTGATCAGTGTACCTGTCAGATTTACCGAGACAGAGCGCCACTTGTTCATCTATAAGTGTCTCGAGCAGTACTGGCAGTACAGTGGCCGCTATCGCTTTCTCACGCACAACTGTGCCACCGAGACTCGCGACGACTTCCAGGGGGCATTCCTGAGGGATGCCAAATTTGGCAAAGTTGGGACCTTGACACCGGTGGGCATTGCCAAGAAAATGCACAAGTCGGGCTTTGTCGACGCGTCAGTCTTCGAGGACGAGGAGAAGGCGATTCGCGAGGGGTATTACTTTCCAGAGCTGAATCCGGTCGAAGAGTTGTTTGCCGATTTGAAGTCACTGGCTCCTGATCTGCGGTATCGGAAGCACAAGCAGTTTATCAAGAAGTCTCGGTCGGAGTATCGCCGGACCGTGTATGCGCGGCTGATCGGCTCTGATGTGCGCGAGAACCTGCGGCTCTCGACCCTGTTCTTCAACTTCGAAGTGCGGATTAGGATTGACGCTCAGGGGGAGATGTTCAAAGAGGCGATCAAGTTGATCACGCGCGACCAGAAGCGGCTCAAGAAGGATCCCGATGCCTCAGTGCCCGCGCTGGACACCTACGAGCGGGTGCAGTCAGTGTTTGATGCCCTGTTGCCTTGGCGTACGATCGCAGATAAGAGCGGCTATGGCGTGCCACTGCGTGATGAGATCACCACGCATGAGAATGAGGACCGGCTGGAAGCTAGATTGGAGGAGCTGGCGGAATTGCGTTCGCTCGTGGACACGGTGATGGCGGAGGAGGCTCCGGAAGCGTTCGCTCACTACGATGGCGCACGTCGAAACGTGGCTTACTTCGCGGGAGAAATGGACCGCTATCGCTCCGGTGCAGCCAAGCCCGTACCTTCCCCCTGAGAGATTTCGCCGCTCAGACTGTGCAACTGGCGGTCGGACATCTACAGTACGAGTCTTTTTGTCGCCCACTGACACCGGCCCTAGGAGACTCACATGTATATCAGCCGTTTGCTCGCCTCGTTTTTGGTTTTTTTCTCAGGCCTATCCGCCTTCGCTTTCCAATCCACGTATGACACAAGTCTGCTGTTCCACTCCGACATCGATGACTCGGGCGTCTACACGTCCAGCGAACATACGGAAGGGACCACTGAAGAGTTCAGTGCACCGTCTCTTCGCGGTTCCGAGGACACCAGCGACAATAGCCTTGAGCAGACTGCCGATAACTCCGACATCACCAGCAATGGCTCCGGTGACAGCGCCATTGCCAGCGAAGACTCAGAGAGCAGCGAGACCCTGAACTACTCTTGGGCTGCCTCTTCCGACAGCGCGGATGGCACGACCAACAATTCGGGTGCCGATGGTGCGACCACCGAAAGCATTACCTATGGCAGCGTGGACGGATCGTCCGTCGAATCAGTGGATTACTCGGCTGATACTGAGACCAGCGCCACGCTTACCGAGGGTGGGCCCACGAAAGGGGCTTCCGAAACCTCCATGGATGGTAAAGAGTCCACACAAGGCTCCTATGTCAGCGAGACGGCCAGCTATGACTCGGGCAGTGACGCCAGCAATGGCAGCACTGAGTTCTTGGTGGACGGTTCACAGGAGTCTCGCACGAGTGAGGCGACTGACGTGGGCTCTGAGGCTACGAGCGGCCCTAGCCAGAACACGACGCAGGATGCCAGCGATCGTGATACCAGCGCTACGCTGTCGCATGACTTGGGCACTGAGTACTCAAGCCAGAACAGCGTCGATCCATCCGATACGCATCCTTCGGCCGTGACCGATGGCGCAATTGATCGCTCCGCGATGACCAGCGATGAAGGGACCCACACCGGCGCAGCCAGCAGCGGTGGCGGCGGCGGGGACTCCGCAACCTCAGCGGTCGCTAGCGATGGCTCGGAGATGACGACCTATGACTCGCGTACTCCCAATACTACGGCAGACACCAATGAGTTCTCCCAAGTTTCCTCTGAGGAAACCGGGCAGGGAAGTGGCAACTCCGTGCAGGGCCGCACGGGCGCAGCCAGTACTGAGGGCTCCGGGCACTCTGGAGCTGGCACGGCGCAGATTAGCAGCTCAGAAGGTCTGGACACTGAACCAAGTCGCACTTCTGCAGATACCAGCCAGGGCGGAACTGATACCCACACGGAGCAACTTTCCCAGCCAACTCAAGACATCTCCGCGAGCACTGCGCAGACCGAACCGTCGGCACCCAGCGCGAGATCCGCCGCTGCCACCCAGGAGTCTGACACCAACACCCTCACCGCGCCTACGGCTGCTGGCAGTGAAGCCAGCCGAGAGACCCAGAGCGGTGATGTTCTGGAGCCCACTGGCACGACCACCGAGGGGATCCAAGCCTCTGATACTGACCAGCTTGCCTCCCCGACTGCAGACGCCAGCGAGGGAACTCGCATCGTCAGCGCCACTGAAGCCACTGACAACACGTTTGCGGCCACCACCCGCGTGAGTGACCCACTCGCCCGCAATGCGCAGGCAAACAACGCCTACAAGCGTCGCGCTCTGATTGAAGCTGCAGCCTATGAAGCCATTGTCCAACTGCCCACGCTTCTGCGCGCTGGCGGAGATCCTGACTACATTCCGTCGGATGTCGTGCACGCCGCCATTCGCCTTATCGATCCTGACGGAAAGCGCAGTCTGGTAGAAGCCATGGTCGCAATCCTGGACGAGTACAGAGAGCTACAGAAGTCCTGAGTAGCGGGCGATACGTCGAGCGTTGCACTAATCTTGGATGCGATCTGATTGGCGGAAAGTTTCAGTGTCTCTTGCTGTGGACTCGCAGGCCGCTGTTCTGCCTGCGGTTCGGCGCCAATCACATGCACAGAGCTAATTACCGTGTGGCGGGGCTGTTTCCGTTACCTATGCGACGCCGTGAGCGTGGCGATGACAACTTGGCCCAGATTCTGGAGAACGTGAATGGGTAATGGGGTGAGTATTTTGAGACAGGCGATGGTGGCAATGCTGGCGATCTTTGTGTTCGCCGTGGTACTTTTTCTGCAGGCCGAAGGGCAGCCGAAGGCACTGGAGCAGGGGACGCTGGATTCTTCCGGCGTTCGGCGAGCTACGCCAATCAGCCGACACGTCACCCAGTTCTCGGTGCGGAGCATCCCGAAGCATCATTACGGGCAGCCAGACGTCGATGATGCTATGTCCGAGCGGTTGATGCGGGAGTACATGGAGCAGTTGGACCCGACGCATCAATACTTCTTGCGCTCAGACCTGCAGGACTTTGCCGGCTATCGCTTCGAGCTGGATAACCTGCTTGAAGATGGGGACATCACCTTTGCTTTTGAAGTCTATGAGCGTTTTCTGCAGCGTGTCGATCAGCGCCTGACGTATGTCCAGGCTCATGTGGCAGACAAGCACGACTTCTTCCTTGATGAAGATATGTTGGCAGATCGAACGGATGTTGACTGGCCCGAGACAGCTCAGGAACTGGACGAAATCTGGCGGCAGAACCTGAAGAATCAGATGCTGACTGAAGTCTTGATGAAGGAAGAGCGGGAGAAGGACGAGGCCAGCAAAGACGAGGATAGGTTTCGGGATGATAGCCTCAGCGCCGAGGAACGCGTGGTACGCCGCTACGACCAGTACCGGGCGTTTCTGAACACCTACGACACGGCAGACATCTTGGAGGTCTATCTGACCTCACTGTTTCACCTATTCGACCCGCACTCGACCTACATGAATTGGCGGTCTCTAGAGGACTTCAATATCTCGATGAGTCTTTCGTTACAGGGAATCGGCGCGACGCTCAAGAGCGTCGATGGCTATACAGAGATCGTCAGCACTGTCCCCGGTGGCCCAGCCAAGCGGGACGGGCAACTGCAGACTGGAGATCGTATCATTGCCGTGGCACAGGGAGCGGGCGAGGCAGAGAATATGATCGGCCTTCCGCTGAAATACGTGGTGCGTAAGATTCGTGGCGAGAAAGGCTCAGAGGTACGCCTGACGGTGCAGAAGTCTCTGCACGGGCTGCCGCAGGTTGTTACGTTGATTCGGGACGAGGTGAAACTCACCGAGCGCGAGGCCAAGGGACACCTGCACGAGTTTAACGTGGACGCGGAAACGAGCCGCAAGTTTGGCATTCTAGATGTGCCCTCGTTCTACGCAGATTTCGAGAAGCTGCGGCGCAACGACCCGACCGCGAAGAGTACGACCAAGGACTCGCGGAAATTAATTGAGGGCCTGATGCAGGATGATATTGAGGGCTTATTGATTGATCTTCGCTCGAACGGCGGCGGCTCGTTGGATGAGTCGATCGGCCTGACCGGACTATTCGTGCCAAACGGTCCGGTCGTCCAGGTGCGCGACACCAGAACCGTGCGTGTGCGCCGCGACAATGACGATGGCTTTGCGTTCGATCTCCCCTTGGTCGTCTTGGTGAATGCGTCCAGCGCGTCAGCGTCCGAGATTTTCGCTGCCGCGATTCAGGATTACGAACGCGGGGTGATCGTGGGTGACAGAGTGACCCACGGTAAGGGAACCGTGCAGTCCGTCTTTCAGTTGAATCGCCATCGCCTGCTTGAAAAGGCCAGGGTCGGGGCGCTGAAGTACACAATGGCTAAGTTCTATCGCGTGACGGGGAACTCGACGCAGCGTCATGGCGTGACTCCGGACGTGATTTATCCATCATTCTTCGATCACCTGGAACTAGGGGAGGGGCATCTGGATAACGCAATGCCCTGGGACGAAATCCGGCCACAGGAATTTCGCAAGTCTATGCACTCTGTCCGGGAGTTTCTCGGCGCACTGAAGGCACGCGCCACCGAGCGGCTCGAGAAGGACGGCGAGTTCGTAGATTTGAGAAAGGACATCGACCGCTACGGTGAACGCCAAGGCCAGAAGATGATCTCACTCAATCGCGACAAGCGCGTCGCCTTGCGCGAAGAAGATGAGTATTTTACGGAACGCACCAAGGATGTGTTGGGCTTTCGGGATGAGAGCGAAGAAGACGAGCCGGAGAACAAAGTGATTGACATTTATCTACACCATGCGCTCGGTGTGTTGAACGACTTGGTGACGCTGGAGCAAGGCCGCAAACAGGCCGCGCAGCGCACTGGAGCGCGTTTTGCGCCCTAGATCTGTCCAGTTCGTTGTGGTCCTGCGCGGCGGCCAGTCTGCCGAGCACGATGTCAGCCTGCGATCTTCGCAATTCGTCGAAGCTGGCCTCATGGCCGCGGGCTACGAAGTGGCGGCCATTGACATCGATCGGGCAGGGCGCTGGCGTGCTGGCGGCTCAGACCGCTCTACCGCGAATGTTTCCCAAGCTGCACTGGCAAGTTTAGACAAGGCCGATGTAGTCTTCCCCGTATTGCATGGCCCGATGGGCGAGGATGGGACCGTCCAGGGATTTCTTGAGGTGCTGGGCAAACCCTACGTAGGGTGCACAGTTCCGGGGAGTGCCATCGCCATGGACAAGGGCGTCTCAAAGGCGCTGGCCCGGGCGGCTGGAATACCGGTGCTGCCTGCATTTGTCGCTGTCGCTGCAGATGCTGAGACGGCCGCCGCGCGTGCACAGGCTGTGAGCTTGACCTTGCCGATTTTTGTGAAGCCCTGCAACATGGGTTCAAGTGTCGGCGTCTCGCGTGTCGACAGCTGGGACGCATTGGCTGCCGCGATTTTGGAAGCCACCAAGCACGATCCCCGCGTCTTGATCGAACAGGGGCTCGATGCGCCGCGCGAGATCGAGATTAGTGTCCTTGGCAATGACGTCCCAGACGCCTCCGTGCCCGGAGAAATTGTGCCCGGCGAGTCATTCTACACCTTCGAAGCAAAATATGGGGACAGCGACTCCCAGCTGATGATTCCTGCCGAGCTACCAATGGACCAGTCCGAGTCATTGCGGGCGCTGGCCGTGCGCGCGTTTTCCTGCCTGCTTTGCCGCGGGCTCGCTCGTGTGGACTTTCTGCTGACAAAAGACGGCGAGGCCTTTCTCAACGAGGTGAACACGCTCCCTGGCTTTACCGAGATCAGCATGTATCCGAAGCTCTGGGCCGCAAGCGGGCTTGATGCCGCCGAGCTCTTTCGGAAATTGATCGAGTTGGCTGTGCAGCATCACCATTCTACCCGTACTGTAAGGGACACCTCTAGCTGCGCCCAGAAACTGGACCCCTGACATTATGAATGCCCGTATCATCCTGCTCTTGCTGGCAGTCTGCCTGCCTGGAGACCTGAGTGCTGGGCTCCTGTCGTTCGGCTCACCGCCGCGTCGCGTGATCAAGGATGCGCTGCGGAGTGACCTCGATAAGAGCGAACTGGGGTTAGTGAATTACTCTCTGTCCTTGAAGGGCTTGCGTCGCGAATCGCAGGATTCAGATGGGCGCCGGGTGCACATCATTACCTACCGGGCCATTTCGATCGTAGAACGCGGAAACAGTTGGATTGCCGAAGGAAAGCGTCAGTCCCACAGCGGCAGGCTGCTGATTTTTCGTAAAGACAGAAAGTGGTATCGAATTCGTGAAGATTCTTAGAACAGCAGCTCAAAATCCGTGGCTTGGCCAGAGGTGCGCCCATGCCTGTTCATAAGCTACGAAAGGGAAAATCAAAGGCAACGTCGCCCGCTGACGGTGCAGACGGGCACACGATTAGCTCTTCGCGTACACAGCCCCCCCGGGCAAAGGCTTCACCGTTAGCCCGCATTGCGCCAGTGGCAATCGTGCTCTTCGTGATCATTGCTGGTTTTCTAATCATGAAGAGCCGGTTCACGCCTGGGAGCGTAGAGGAATTTGACCGGCTGTATGGCAAGCGGGGAGCCGCGCCGGGAGAAATGCAGGAATTCGCCTACCTCAGGCAGTTCTTAGACGGGCTCGACGGCCACAAAGCGCAACGCGCTGTGCTGGATAAGATCGCTACGCTTGCCCATGGATTCGCAGAAACCTACCCTCACAGTCCCTATGTGAACTCACCCGGAAATGTAAACTGGGCAGTCTCATTTTCTCTGCCGGAGTTTATGATCTCAGATCATCGGATCTACGGCGCTAAACGAGCAGGATGCCTCCTGACGCTTTTAGACGAGAGCGAGGAGTTCTGCGCGAGACTGACGCGTAAAGATTTTGCGCAAGCAGATGCCGAGCTTCGGAGAAATCTACTTGCCCGCTTAGAAGAAGAGAAAGCTCAGGAAAAAGTTCGCCAGGCAGAGTATGCAAAGGCTGAATTGATAGAGGCGAAAGGGGACCACTGCCGGAAGGAGATTGTGCGACTGCGGGTTGAGGTGAATCAGTGGCTGCGAAATGGCGAGATTTCCCAGGTGCGGCGGGCCGTTGCACCATTGCGTTCGCATAGTGAAGTGGAGTTGCTCGAGTGTCGGGACTGGGGGACTCGCGTCGCCGAGATGGCTAGGATTGCGGAATCCGCAACGACCGTACTTGATTGTGGGCAGGCACTCTTGAACGAGAGCTTTTCGGTGCCGGGCAAGTTGTCCAAACCGGTCTCGATTGTGACAATCTCCGGCGGTACGGTCTTTGGTACTTACAAGGTTTGGGACAAGGAGAGGCTGGTCAACGTACGCAAACGCGTCGAAATACCGGTCAAGACGCTATCTGACTCGGTGTTTGTCACCCTGTACAGGCTTGCCGCAGCGAAAAGTAAATTGGCTAGAGCTGAGTTGATGCTGGCACACGCAGCCATGGCAGAAGGCAGAAATAAGCTGGCGCAAAAGATCGGCGGTGATCTGTCAGAAGAGTCGGCCGTTTTCCTAGTCTCAGAGCTTGAACTGCTCGGCGCCGAATAACCCGGAAGTGCCTGGGTGCTGGGCCGTACATTCTATGCGTACGCAGCCGTTGGAATTCACAGCTTTACGGTCTGTCGTATCAATGCGATTGGGCGAGCTGAAAGCCCAGATCCCCCCTAGACTGGGGCGTTTCCCAAGGAGCTTTTGGGCTTTCCGTCCGATTAAATCAACCGATCGTTTGGTCGTGCCCTATGCAGGATAGAAGACGCTGTGAAATCAGACTTGGTAAAGCCTTTATATTGGATGGGTTTCCCTTCGGGGCGGCCTGCGGCGGTCGAACACTCATGGCCGCATCGGCTGGGATTTGTTGCAGGGGAGATATCCCACATCGTACAGGAGCGCAACGCAACCTTATTGGCCCTCGCATTTTCCGACGGACTTGAGATTCACCACCCTAGATTAGTCCTTCCAGAAGGAAAGCGGGCTCGGGCCTCTGAGAGGCTTGTTGGCCGCTTCGTACGGTTTCTTTTCCTCGATCGCTGCTATCTGAGTCTTGGCAGTACCGCAGTACGCGGAGCTCGGAAACTTGCGTAGCAGGTCATGATACAGGTTGCTTGCGCCCCGGCCATTCTTGTTCGCATAGTGGAACTCAGCCGCAAAGAATAGAGCTGCTGGCGCAAATGGGCTGTTCGGATATTTGGAGTAGATCGATTTAGTGCCGGTCCGGTTCCCGGCTTCCACTGCTTTCTTCAGCTTAGCCTCGATGGCGCTATACTGCGCGATATACTCTCCCAGCAATTTCTCATGCTCCTCCTGCAAGGCGGAGAGTTGCTCGCGCTTCCGGCCAATGCTGCGCTCCGCTTTTCCCCGAGTGGACTCAATTTTCGCCCGCTGGTCCGCAGCCTTCTTACGCTCGAGTTCCCGTTCCTCAAGTGCTGTACTTTCCTTCGCAATGGTTTGCTTGGACGACGCCAGTGACTTCCGTGTGCGGTTACGGCTCTTACGGATGGTGTTTACTTCCTCTAGGGCTGCGGTCAGCTCCGCTTGCAGCGTCTGATGCGTCTTTTCAAAATCCTCGGCGCGCATCTGGCGTTCCTGCTGGCCCGTTTGCCGGGCCTGCTTGATATCCTTGGATCCGGACTGCAGGAGGAATATGGCTACGCCAGCGCTGATCACAAAAAGAACCCAGCCCAAGGCACCGGCGACTGATGATTTCGGACGACGTGCTGGTATCGGACGGCGAGTTGCGCCTGAGCGAGTGGATCGTTTAAGAGTTGCCATGATTACCTCGGCCTTAAGGCTGGCAGGGCAGCCTTGAGTTCTTTAAGTTCAGCTTCCGTCTTGGCGAGTGCCTTCTTGATCTCGGTGATGTCAGTCACGTGTGTGATGACCGTGTTGCGGGTATCAACTCGCGCCTCTGCGAGCTTTTCTATTTCGGAAGAAACCGATTCGACTGCCTGTATCAATGAAGTTTTGCTGGTAGCGGCCTCTGTGACATCGCTCTTATCTGCGGCCAGCAGGGCCTGCTCTTCAGCGAGTTGTTCGTTGGCGTCGGCGATTCTTGCCTTTAGGTCAACAAGTTGCTTCGCATACTTTGCTGATGCGGCATCGGACTTTGAGCGCTCTTCAAGTCGCACTTGGTCTAGGCTCCTACCGTCGGTAAGCCCCACGCTTGCTGCAGCGATTAGGGCGACAACGCCCAATATCCATCCGAGAACACCCATAATAACTTCTCCAGATTAAGTGAATAACCAGTACAGTAGCGCGGCAAGCAGCTGACAACAATCCTGGTGGGCCAATTGATTGTCTATCGCGTTCTCGTATGGTACGCGCTTCCGCAACTGCGGGATCCGCGGAGAGGTGGCTGAGCGGTTGAAGGCGGCGGTCTCGAAAACCGTTGTACTGTTATGCAGTACCGAGGGTTCGAATCCCTCCCTCTCCGCCATTGAGCCCGCGAAATGCGGAGAGGGCGTGAATCGAACCCGAGACGAGGGTCGAGCGCCGAGCTTGCGAGGCACAGCGCCGCAGGCGAACGAGCGGGCACTCACGCCGATGAACCAGCCGTGAGCTGATTGCGAATCGGGAATTTTGCTGCGTCCGCCGTAGGATGTTGGCGAGGATCGTCTGCTTTGGAGATCCCCACAACTGCCAAAGGAACGATTGCATGAACCGACGAGGCGCATTCACTGTTCTGCTCTTGGTGTTGCCTGACATTGTGCTGTGTATCGTGGCTACAACTGAAGAAAATAGCAAGCGCAACCTACGCATCATTCACACGGACCAGCAGAACTTTCGGACGCTGGGCTGCTAGCGTGAGTTGATGCGCGAGGACTAGGCGTTTATCTGGGGTAGAGGCGTCAAGGTTGAGACGCCCAACCTTGACCATCCCAGCTTTCTGTATAAGGGCTGCTCGCGAGGATTTTTTTACAGGAAGGTCAGAAGGAACGGAAGGTCTGTAGAATGACTTTAGGGCTTCCTATCTTGACTGGGAGCTCAAAGCTTGATTCACCAGGATTGCCACAGTCTCGAGGCGCCTTGCGCTGATCAAATTCGGATCCCACCAGAATCGTTTCTTCCTGCAATCGAAAGTATACGCCGAATGAGAAATGCGATACGAGACAGCGCCGGGTTCTGGCCCCAACCAATGGCCATGCAGTCGGGAACGTCTTGATGCGCTCTAAACTGTGCCTGACCTCAGATGAAAAGCGGTCTCCGAGACCGATCTCGCAAGAATCTTAGTGAGCTATGCCTTGAGCCCATTCCTCGAGCGCTACTTCCGAATACCTCACGTTCGCGGCTGCAAGCCAAGCCGCGCGTATGCTTGTTCTTTGAGATCGACTTGATAGTGCCCGCATCGTAAGCATCTATTCGACTTTCTGCTTTGGCGACGCGTGCCGCCTCGCTCCCTTTGTCTTGCAGAGGTTTCAAAGCTATCGATACAGGCCGTTTAGCAGCGGCGTACGTCCCTCCTCAGGCAGGTCCAATACGTACTCGAGTAATATTGGTGTTTGATGGTGCATCTTCATCTGCTGTTTAGGCGTATGTAAAATCAGCACGCGGCGCAGTTCAGCCGGAGAGCGTCGGGCGATAGGCGGCGATAGTGTCGGCGAGAATGGCGGGTATGTCCCGAAGGGGGACGCCCAGGCTGAGAGTACGGGTGTGATCGAATTTGGTTGCGGGGACCGCTGGCTCGGATAGTCGCTCGGGCATCGGGGCGTCTGGGAGCTGGCGGGCCAGCTCGGCGTAGATGTCCTGCCAGTGCCAGCTTTCGCGAACGCCAAAGTAGCGGCCGGAGGCTTCTGGATTTTCATAAGCCGCAACCATGAGCGCAGCGAGGTCGCGGACGTCGATCATGGACATCGAGTCGTTCGGCATGCGCTCGTGCCAGCGCTCGCCCCGTAGCAGTTTCATGAGACCGGGCTGGAGGTGGCTGGGCAGCAGCGGCGGGCCAGCGATCATGCTTGGCAGAAAGGTACAAAGCCGCATCCCATGCTCCTCGGTAAAGGCCATGGCTGCTTCTTCCATCACGGTTTTGGCTGCGGAGGTGTACTTCTTGGCGTTGCACTGCTGATCGGCGTCGGACCAATGATCGAGCTCGTTCTTGATTTCGGGGGCAGGGAGTGGATTGGTGCTGCTGGTGCTGCTGCAGATGACGACGTTGCGAACTCCGCAACGGTGGGCACTTCGCAAAATGTTTAGGCAGCCATTTACGGTGGGCATGATGATCTCAGGATAGCCGCGGGCATCGTCAAGCTCGCGGGCCGGTGTGCCGTCGGGCGCAAAGTAGGTCGGGATGAGGCAGGCGACAAAGACGCAGTCTGCGCCAACGAGCGCCTCGTCGAACGAGCCGTTTTTAGCCATTTCCGCTTGGTAGAGAGAGAGGCACTCGGCACTGGACAAGGCTTGGAGATAGCTGGCCTTGTCCTGTGCTTGCGGATCGCGCATGGTGCCGTGGACCTGATAGCCGCCAGCAAGCAGGCGAGCGGTGATGTTCGCGCCGACGAGACCGGAGGCTCCAGCGACGCAGACTGTGGTTTCAGCCATGTAGGAGCCTGTTAGGATATGGTGACGGTACTGCCGCCGTTGCGGGCGGACTCGTAGATGGCGCAAATCAGGGCGACGGCCTTGCGGGCTTCTGCCCCGGAGGTGGCGGGCATGCGGCCCTCATCGATGGCTTGGACGACGTGTTCGAAGTTCTGCCGGTGCTGGTCGCTATCGATGGCACCGGGTTCGGCGGCGCCGATTCCGGCAGCGCGGCCGGTGAGCAGAGCCTCGCGAATCTCGGCGTCTTCGGGCTGCTCATGCATGAAGGTCCAGGCCTCGAGCGTGTCATCTGCAAGAAAGACGGAGCCTTCGGTGCCTCCCAACTGGATGCGTGCGGGATGGCCATGCGTAGACCAGGCGCAGGTGGTGCCTTCGACGACGCCAAGGGCGCCACTCTTGAACTTGAGGGTGGCGACGGCCAAGTCCTCGACTTCAATGTTCTGGTGGGCGATACAGGCGGTGTGGGCCTGGACCGAGTCGACTGGCCCGGCTAGATGAAGGAGCTGGTCGATGCCATGAATGGATTGGTTCATAAGCGCGCCGCCGCCGTCGAGTGCCCAAGTGCCGCGCCAGGCCGCGGAGTCGTAATAGGCTTGGGAACGGTACCACTTTACGTAGACCGAGGCTGAGGTGAGTTTGCCGAAACGCCCGGCATCTGCTGCTTTTTTGGCTGCGCTGGTGGCAGGGGTGAACCGTCGATTAAGGATGGCGGCTAGGGTGACGCCATGCTTGGCGGCGGCTGCGATCATGGTGTCGATGCGCTCGATGGTGATCTCGAGCGGCTTTTCGATGAGGACGTGCTTGCCCGCTTTGATCGCGGCCATGGATGGCTCGAAGTGCGCGCCGGATGGAGTAGCGATGGTGACGATATCCACGTCCGCACAGGCGAGCAGCTCAGCGACGGTCTGGAAACCGCGAATGCCGTGCTTCTCGGCGAATGCGACTGCCCTCTCCGCACTGCGGCCGGCGACGCCAATCAGTTCGCCTCCAGTCATGGCAGCGATGGCTTCTGCGTGTATGGCTCCGATCGCGCCCGCACCAATGATTCCAAATCTCATGCTTCGCGCTCGCTCTTTATGAAGGCGATGGTGCCGATGACGAAGAGCACAATCAGCAAGGCTATGCCGGCGGCAGGAATCATGCCTTTCCAATCATTGAAGTGCGCCTTGCCGGAGAGGACCCAGACGGAGCCAAAGGTGGCGATGCCCGTGGCAAAGGTCATCAGCACGTTCCAGATCAGGCGGGCTGTGCCCTCGGGGCGCTGGTCACCAAGAACCTTTTTGGAGTTCATCATCAGGAGAAAGGTAAAGTAGGCGATGGGAATGAGGGAGCCGCCGATCACGGAGGTCGGGATGGCGAGTGCTGCTTTGGAGGCTCCGGTCCAGATGAACGGCCCGGCCAGGCCGGCGAGACCTGAGACCGTGCAGCCGATGTAGTGGGCGGTTTTGTCTCCTGGCTTGCCGAGAAGCTCCTGGAAGGCGAGCCCATTCATCAGCATGAGGATGATGATGGTGGATAAAGCCATGCCAAGTACGCCGAGTCCAAAGATGGTCTGGGAGACGACTTTTCCGGCGAGTGGCTCGAGGCTGGTCGCGAGCTGGAAGTTGTCGCGCTTGACCAGCATCAGTGCTAGTTCTTGGTCGGCAGCATTGGTGGCTCCGGGGTGGGCAGTAGCGAGCATGGCAATGGTCTTGTCACCAGCGCCTGGAGGCACGTCGCCGGTCTTGGCATGAAACTGGGACGCGGCGGCTAGGACCACGCAGGTGGTGGCCAGGAAGAACGGAATGAACAATCCGACGGATAGGTCGAAGATCGAGAGGCCACGTTGGACGCGGCCCCAGCGCTTTCTTAGCAGGGAGTATGGCAGCAGCCAGGTCATGTTGATCCCAACTGCGGTGCCAAACGCGGTGATGATGATGTCACGCTGATCGGACAGAATTTTGGCGGTCCACCAGTCTGGTTGGGTGGATTGTGCGATGATGGCGGCGTAGCTCGCGGCTGGCTTGAAGAGTAGCGTGGGATCGGGGATCAACTTCCCAAGTACTTCGCCCAGATTGAGGACGTCGGCCGAGATGAGCGTGCCGACCACAGCAAAGAACGACAGAACGATGAGCGCGACCAGGCATTTGATGATGCGGTCGAACCACTTGACGCCTTTGCCATCTGACTCATAGAGCACGTTGGCTCCGAAGGCGACGACCAGCAAGACGATGCAAATTAGTAGAGTTGAGCCGGTGCCTTCTCCGACGGACGGCAGCAGGTTTTGCTGGACAGCGGCGCGAGCCAGATTGAACTGTGGCATGCACCAGACGATGTTTGCCATGACGGTCGCGATTAACCAGGCCCAGCCCAAGGCCGGCGAGAGGTGCTGGTTCACCAGGCCAAAGGGGGCTTTCTCGGTGGAGAGGGTGACGTAGGCGATGGCGGAGAGCATGATGATGCCGCAGATCATGGCCAGAGGCTGGAGCCAAAGCAGGCCATAGCCAGCGATTACGCCAAGATAGAGTGACCCGGCGAGCGAGCCGCCGCCGAGTGTGATGGCGCCCTGCAGCCAGCCAGGGCCGGACAGACGTGCATAAGTCAGAAACTTAGTGATTCCGCCTTTCCGCTGGGCTTCCTGGAGAAGCTCGGTGGCCCGGTTCTGTTCTGGGCTTTTATTCGAATCTTGTGTCATACGGGCATCCTTCTCGAGCTGTTACGGCCCTTGGCAGTGAAAAACCAATAATACTGCATCCGACGTGCCTTGCACGCCGACGCATGAGGATTGCGGTGTGCGTCGCATGATTTCTTACTACGCCGACTGGGCACCGATGCTGCGAGACGCTCAGAGAGCTTTTTTGCCGATGGCATGACTGGCCGCGATGAGCTTGGGTTAGGGCGTAGCGCAGATATCGGTGACGCCGATTTGGTCGTTCTCGCCATCCCAAGTCCGCTCGGTGGCTATGACGCCGGAAATGGATCGACTGGCTGCTGATGGGATGGTGCTGAATCGCCATTATGACACGACGCCGATCTGCACGGCGAGCCGGGCCAATATCGTGACTGGCCTGTACGAGTACCGGACGGGGACCAACTTCGAGCATGGGCAGATGAGCCCGTTGATCTTTTCGAAGTCGTGTCCCGTGTTGATGCGCAAGGCTGGCTACTTCACGGGGTTTTTCGGCAAGGATTTGGCGTTGGGGTAAGCTGACCGCGCAGCCGGTACCCAAAACGGCAAGCTGGCAATCGCCCAGTTGCGTGGCGCCCAGCACATCCGCGTCTCGTAGCGACCTCATCTTGGTGCCCTTCGTGACGATGTCGGGATTGCTCTTGAACTCACGGTCTTCGAGAATGGCAAGGCTCGCACCCGCGTGTGCCATGTGCGCGGGGTGGACCTCGATGCCACGCGCGACCGGTTTAAAATCGATGGTCGTCTTCGGGATTTGCTGCCACTTTCCGTTCTGCTTCAAGTGGAGCGGCACCTCTTGCGAGTGGCTTTCTTCCAGCGGTACCATCTGGGCCTGTGGTTTGAACGTGCCGTTGCTCAGCGTGTACTGCGACCACATGATCGGGCTGACGGCGCGTTCGTGACGGCTGTTCCAGTCAATCGCTAGGCCCCGAACTGCTCGCGTCTGTCGTACCCTGAAAGTAAGTCATCCCAGGTGATCTGATGCGCACCGTCATTCCAGTTCGCGGGGGACCTTCCGTCGAAATCGTCGAGGTACATGGCTATTCCCAGACCAAGCTGCCGCATGTTGTTGGCACAGGTTGTAACGCGTCCCTTCTCCCGGGCCTTGGCCAGCACAGGAAGTAGCAGCGCCGCAAGAATGCCGCTGATGGCAATGCGAACCAGCAGCTCGCTCAGAGTAAATGAAACTCTGCGGGATTGTACTCACGCTCTCATTGCCCGCCCTGCTCCAGCCGTAGTTACAGCACTGGTTTTCACGTCTGCGGCTGAATTACTCACACCACTATGCGAGGTGGAATCGTACCTGCTACCTGCAAATGCTCTGCTGAGCGTAAGGATTCCTCGAGAACGGCTGTCGTACAAAATGAGGGCGGCTGTATGATATAGGCCGCCCATCATAGCCGCGGCTCGCTTGGAGCGTGCCCGGCATCGAACTTGACCTTTTTTGGGAGACAAAATTACAGCATGAAACTTGCCATTGGATCAGATCATGGGGGCTTTGCCCTAAAAACTCATCTTATCGCTGATCTAAAAACACGCGGTATCGAATTGGAAGACGTCGGCTGTGACTCCGAGGCATCCGTCGATTACCCGGACTACGCAGCTGCTGTTGCCAAGAAGGTCTCCGAAGGTACCGCGGAACGGGGCATTGCGATCTGTACGACGGGTGTCGGGGTAAGCATCACAGCCAATAAGTTTTCAGGCGTGCGTGCTTCACTCTGCCTGAATGTAGAGATGGCTCGGTTAACCCGCCAGCACAACGACTCGAACGTGCTCTGCCTGTCACAGAAGTACACCGCGGAAGAAGCCGCGCAGAAAATTATGGATATCTGGCTTTCGACAGAGTTCGAAGGTGGGCGCCATGAGCGCCGCGTCCGCAAGATCTCTGGGTTTGAAAAACCGGCAGGCGAGGGCTGAGGGACGTAGGGCGCTTGCTCCAGCAGCGCTGAAACGCCAGACTGGGCCGTTATGCGAAACGGTCTTGAATCACGACCTCGCTCTGTGGTAATTGCCCGGGGCGAGGCCACGGGTCTTTGGTGCCCTTGCCGATCGCGACAAACATCGTGATCACGTGATCCTTGGGCAGATTGATGAGCTTCCCGACAGCCTCAAAGTCAAAGCCATCCATGGGACAGGAATCGTAGCCCATGGCCTTGGCCGCCAGCATCAGTGTCTGCGCGGCAATACCGCAGGAGCGCATAGCTTCGTCGCGCTCGACTTGGTCCTGGCCGCGGTAGTATTGGTCGATCGCCGGCACCAGAATATCCTGCACCTCTTGCGGTGCATCGCGCCAATAACGAGCTGGCTCGTGCTCCCAGCTCTTAAGATCGGCGCAGAGCAAAATCAGCAAAGACGCGTCGGTGACCTGGGCCTGGTCCCATGCCACTTCCCGGATCTGCTGCCGCAGCGCAGAATCGCGGACGACCACAAAGCGCCAGTTCTGAATATTGAATGCTGTCGGTGACAGCATTGCCAGCGACAGTAGTTGCCCAGTTTCCTCGGCAGACATGGAGTGGGTTGCGTCGTAGTGCTTCACGCTCCTGCGGGCTTGAATGGCAGAGATCGTATTCATGGCAAGATGTTCTCGTTTGTGGTGCCTGGCTGGGAGCGCTGACTGGCAGGCAGAAGCGAACGCATGCCGGTTGGGAGGAGGGTGAACGCCGCGCTCGGGCCAGAGCTTAAATTGGTCGGGATGACAGGATTCGAACCTGCGGCCTTTTGACCCCCAGTCAAACGCGCTACCAAGCTGCGCCACATCCCGACTCGCCGGCAAGCGGGTAATGTGAGCGCTTGCGCTGGACGCGCAATGGCTGTCTGGCTGGCTGTGGCGTTTTTTGCATGTGAGCCGAAAGTCTCTGGGCTCAGTGCGTCTTGACCTGAGCTAGCCTCTGCGATATGATGTATGCTTGAATAAGCAGGACAGGGGGAGTGTGATGAAGGAAGTCGCGTTGCTGACCCTCCACGGCATGGGCGAGGTGGATGCTGGGTACTATGATGAATTTGAGGCTGCGATCAAGCGAGAGCTCGCGGCCGACTGGGAGCGCGTTGCGTTCCATTCCGTGACATATGCTGAGGTACTGCAGGGACCACAGCGGGCGCTGTGGGACGCGATGCGTGCGGAGTCCGCAAACGATTTGGACGCGACTAGGTTGCGACGGTTCCTCCTGTATTTCCTTTCTGATGCAGCCACCTTGGAGCACAGCGCAAATCGCGCCGAGGACGACCGCTACCTTCTGGTCCAACAGCAAATCCAGGCCGGTCTGAGCCAGGCCTTGGTGGCACTGGGCGGAGACGAGAGCAAACCAGTCGTGATTATTGCGCATTCGCTCGGCGCACAGGTTATCTCAAACTACCTGTGGGATGCGCAGATGGGAAATCATAGTTTTGACGGTTGGGAGGATGATAGTAAGCCATTTCTGCGGCTGCGGTCTCTGAAGCAGTTCACCACAATCGGCTGCAATATCCCGATTTTTGTGGGTGGGCTTGCCGATCGCGAGTGCTTTAAACCCATCGACGGGATGCGCTGGGATAATTACTACGACCCGGACGATGTGCTGGGCTGGCCCTTGCGGCAGCTTGGTCAGTCCTACGAGTTCGTTCACGACCACCCGGTGAATGCCGGTGGGAGCCTCACGAACTGGAATCTGTGGAGCCATGGAGGATATTGGGATGACCGCGATGTGATCTGCCCGTTGGCGAGGCGCATTCGCGAGTTGATCTGAGGTACCCCACAAAAATCTGGAGAATCACATGCTGCTGGAAGCACTCGTCTACATTGGAACCGCAATCGTTGGGAGCAACGAAGGCATCTACCTGAGCCGCCTGAATTTGGAGACGGGGCAGCTGTCTGCTCCCGAGTTGGCAGCAGCCACCGAGAGACCAGCATTTCTCGCGACGGGCCCGGAGGATCGCGTACTTTACGCGACCGGCGGCAAGTCGAGTACCGTGGCGGCATTTACGATCGGCCCGGAGGCTGGGACACTTTCCTTGATCAATCGCCAAGTGGTGTCGGAGATGTCCCTCTGTCACATCACTACGGCCTTGGACGGCTCCGTCCTCCTCGGCGCGGATTACGGGCATGCAAAAGCAGTATCGTTTCCACTCCAGCCCGACGGCCGAATCTGCGCGCCCGCCACCGTATTGACCTATGATCAGGCGAGCAACGTCGACCCGCAGCGGCAGAACAAGCCGCATCTGCATTCGATCAACGCGGACTCTTCCGAAAAGTTCGCGCTGGTCTGTGATTTTAGCGGCGATGCGATCAGGATCTGTGCGCTTGATCCTTTGACCAAAGTCCTGACCGCCGCTGGCTCGACCCCGTCTGCACCTGGCGCGGGGCCGCGGCATTTAGTCTGTCATCCCGCTGGAAAGTGGGTCTATGTGATCAACGAGCTTGGCGGCACGGTCAGTCTGTTTGACTTTAGCGACGGCGCCCTCACACACCGGCAGACCGTTGCTACGCTGCCAGCTGACTTCAGCGGCAAGAATACGACTGCAGAGGTCGCCTTCTCACCGGACCTGCGGTTCCTATATGGGACCAATCGCGGGCATGATAGCCTGGCCTGCTTTCGGGTCAATCCCGAGAACGGTGAGTTGACACGCGAGGCGATTGTGTCCACTGGCGGGGAACATCCCCGCTACTTCACGATCGACAGCTCCGGGCGTTTCATGTTGGTATCCAATCGCGACACCAACAACGTTGTTGTCTTTAAGCTGAATCCTGAGACGGGCGTAGCCCAGCCAACCGGGCATCAGATCAAGCTGGAGAAGCCGATGGGCATTAAAATTATTGCGACCAAGCGGCAGAAGTAGAGCTGTTGCCAGCTCAGCGAAGGCGCCGCGAAGTCCGCGACGGTTGATGCAGGACTTGGTGACTTCATGACTCGCGACGCCCGACGACATGATGACTTCGTGACGCGTTGACTTGCACCCTACCGCTCTTGTAGGGAGTTAGGTGTCGGGAGTCATCAAGTCCCATTTTCTGGTTCCGACAGGAAGGTCTTCGGCCTTTAGTGTGGGACGACTGGTAACCGCGGCTTACTCGCGGTCGAACCGGAAGTTCTGCAGGATGCCGTCCTTCGAGAACACGAGCGTAGCCTTGGTTTTCCGCACCAGCGTGTGAGTGAAGGCGTAGTGATTGCGCATAAACAGGCGCTCCTCGCCGATTCGACCGCCCGAGTAGGCGCTGCGTTCTTCTTCGGTGCGCCATTCATAGGTCCAGACTTCAAAGCCCGCCGAAGGTTTGCGATTTAACGGCTGACCAGCCACATCCCAGACATCCTTGGCGCGGGTTCTGCCATTATGAAGCATGTGGCGCAATTCGTCCGCTTCGATGTTTGGCGGGCGCAGCGTGACGTCGTCTGAGATTTCTTCGGTGGTCGGGGGCAGCGCTGCTTCTTCAGCAAGCCGATCCAGCGATCGACAGCTAGAGAAGAGGCTGGCGCAGGCCAAGAGAACGAGAAAAGTGGGAAGTAAGCGATTTTTCATAGCACGCACATTACACGAGGATTCCCCGGATGTCTCGCACTTTTTCGTGCCGTCATTACAGTATGCCAGCTTTTACACCACATTTATCGGTGCCGCATAACCCGACGCTGGGCTAAAAATTGTGCGAACTTCGCAAGATTGGGAGGCGCAGTTGCGTATGCTTCAGCCGATAGACATGCGGCTTACAGGTGCCCCTTGCCCACCGAACCACATAATGGATAGACGACCTATGATCGCAATTTCGACGACCCGCGCCAAGTGGGCTCTCCTTTGGACTTTGGCATTCACCTGTATTTTTGCACAGTCCCTGACTGCGGCCAATGACGAAGCCGGGGAGCTGCCGGATACCTTCAAAGTGCTAAAGTTTGACGGCAAGTGCGAGGTGAAGTCAAAGGACGGCAGATACGGCGATGTCAAGGCGCAGGAGTATCCGTTTGGGGTGACGTTGAAGACTGGTCGCCTGTCATTCATTCTGGTCGAGCTGTCCCCGGGCAACACCTTCCAGATGCTGGCAGGTACCACCATGATGATCGACCGTAGTACCAACGACCCGCGCTTGAAGCGCCTGCGAATGAAGGAAGGCGGTGTCTCGCTGTTGCTGGACAAGTGGCCGAAGGATCATCGCCTGGAAGTGGAAACTCCCAGTGCAATATGCGGTGCCGTTGGTACCCGGTTTGTGGTGAGTGTCGAGCCCGTCGTTCAGGAAGGCGGCAAGGATCGCTATGCGCGTCAGTCCTTTAATTGTCTCGAAGGGATCATCGACCTACGCAGTCAGTTTTCATTTGCAGACGCCACAACCACCGGAGCAGGTCTGGAAGCGGCAGCCATTCCAGAGCAAACCTCGGTGGCCGGCTACATCCATGAAGGCATGCAAAACACCTACGTGGACCTGACGGTAAATCGCGGTGCCTTGGGCTTTACCTTCGGTGGCCAGCAATCGTTCGTCACCGATGCTGAGCAAGGCATCACACGATTCGTTTGCGCTTTCGAGAAAAGCGAAGAGGATGTCGACCTAATCGCGATGAAAGTCGAAGCTGGGGCAGTCACCAAGCGTGTTTCCAAGATTTTTGGCCGGTCCGAGCACAAGATTAGCGCAATTGATCGCCCGGTCATGATCCGCAAGAAGGAACTGCTGGCCTATAACAGCCAGGCTGCCGGATCGCCGGTCGAGGACTACATCGCCGCCGCCCGCGAAGAAGGCATCATGCAGGCAGAAATCCGGCATCTGATGGACAACGACGGGGACAAGGCGATCATCCAAAACAAGCGTACTAGGCTCCGCGCCCAAGCTGACAAGGCCAGTGAGTTGCGCGAGAAGCTGAAGACACAGCGCGTGCTTCGCGGGATGCGCTCGCTGCGGCACGGAAATCGTCGTTTCCGCCACTGATCCCTCCCTGTCCAATTCTGCGTAAGGAAGGTTGATCATGGAGCTTCGTTCAATTGAGGGCGTGCTGAGCGGAAAGCTCTTCCCGCTGTCCAAGAATGGCGTGACGATCGGGCGTGACCTGAAATCGTCGATTTCGCTCTCCGATGACGACGACATCTCGCGAAATCATGCTCGGATCGTATACGACGGGCTAAATTATTACGTCGAGGACCTGAAGAGCACCAATGGTGTGCGGGTGAACGGAGCCCAGATTCAAGGGCGACAGCTGCTCGCGCCGGGCGACCGGGTTGGTATCGGTAGTCATGTGTTCCTGACCGTGACCGAAGAAAGCGTCGTGGCTGAGGGCGATTTGTCCAAGCTAGAAGCCCTGCGGCGAGAGCGTGAGGCGAAGCAGGAATCTGCTCGCCGAGAGCCTGCGGCGGCTGACCCCAAGACTGGGATTTCTGCAGGTGAGATCGGGCTCTGGATTGGGATCGCCGTGGTCGCTTTGGGCGTGATGGGTTGGCTCCTTTCTGGCAGCAGGGCGCCGAGTGCCCCGGTCCCCTTGGATCGGGAAGTCATCCTTGCTGCGGAACCGCCGGCACAGCCGCCCGTGGCTGAACGGCCCCGGCAGCGCATCTTGGAGCCGCCAGCTCTGGTCGAAGAGACCACGAAAGAACCAGAGACTGGTTATCTGTGGGTTGATTCTGTGCCGCGTGGTGCCGTCGTCTCCCTAAATGGCAGTCCAATTGGCATCAGCCCGATTTTTATCGAGGAGCTCACGGAAGGGGAGCATGAGCTAGAGCTCAACCTCGAGAATCACGTGACCCGTGCCAAGCTCGTGCGCGTGCCGTTGCGTCGGCCGTTGGCCCCACTGAACTTGACCCGTTCGCCACAGACCTGTGAGATCACGTCCAAACCTTCTGGCGTGACTGTGATCGAGGCCGATCGGATTATCGGTAGGACACCCATGACGCTGCTCGGCTACGAGCCTGGGCAGCATGAGCTGCGCCTGGTCGAGTCGGGGTATGAACCCCAAACAATCATGGCGCAAGTAAAATCGCTTCGCGCGACCCAGGCCCATGCGGTGATGACCGCGGCGACAGGAACCTTGAAAGTCACTGCTGTACCGGCCACCTGCAGCTTGCGCGTGAACGGTGAGGTCTGGGGCACGACTGAACCCAGCCCAGATGGCGGACATTCCCTGCCTTGGATCAGCGAGAATCTTCGACCGGGCACCTACACCGTGGAGATTGAGCATGCTGGCATTACTGAGACCCGAAAAGTCCGGTTAGCACCACGTGGACTTACCGATGTTGAATTGATTATTTTCCGCCCGACAGTAGCGGTGAAGTTGATCGATGGACGAACGCTGATTGGTATGGTTCGCGAGCGCAACGCGCACGGCGACATCGTACTGGCGTTGTCTGCGAGTCGAGACACCCGTTTGCTGGCAAGCCAGATTGTCAGCATTGCCCCCATTCCAGTGAACGAATAACCCACAATCAAGAGTCCATCATGAGTGAGCCTATCCGCGTTGCGGTCACCGGCGGCGCCGGCCAGATCTGTTATAACCTGTTGTTTCGTATCGCCTCTGGCGAAGTTTTTGGCGCAAACCAGTCCGTAGAGCTGCGCATCCTCGAACTGCCCGTCGCAATGGGCGCCCTCGAAGGTGTGGCGATGGAACTGCAGGATTGTGCCTTTCCGGCCCTCGAGAATATCGTCCTAAGCGACGATGTGAACGAAGTGATGCGCGGTGCCAATTGGGTGCTGCTCGTTGGCTCAAAACCTCGCGGTCCCGGGATGGAACGCGGCGACCTGATTCGCGAGAACGGTCCCATTTTTACCGCCACTGGTCGGGCAATCAACGCCAATGCAGCGGCGGACGTCCGCGTGCTAGTTGTCGGCAATCCCTGTAATACCAACTGCTTGATCACGATGCACAACGCACCAGATGTGCCTCGCGATCGGTTCCACGCCATGACCCGCTTGGATCAGAATCGCGCGGAAACGCAGCTGGCCACGCGTGCTGGCACCAGCGTCCGCGCGGTAAAAAACATGGTGATTTGGGGCAATCATTCTGCGAAGCAAGTGCCAGACTACTGCAACGTTACCATCAACGGCCAGCCCGCCGTCGACGAGCTGGAACTGGACTATCTGCGCGGCGAGTTCACTGACACAGTGGCCAAGCGCGGCGCGGCGATCATCGCAGCTCGCGGTAAATCCTCTGCTGCCTCTGCTGCATCTGCTGCCCTTGACGCCGTCAAGAGCCTGATCACGCCCACTCCGGAAGGCGAGTACTTCAGTTCCGCAGTCGTCAGTGATGGCAATCCTTATGGCATTCCAGACGGGCTGATCTTCTCCTTTCCCTGTCGCTCAACCGGAAACGGTGACTACGAGATCGTTCCTGGCTTGGAATGGGACGAGCACCTGGCTGCGAAGATCGCAGATACCCGCGATGAGTTGCTGGAAGAGCGGGAAATCGTCAGCTATCTCCTGTGATCATCGGCCTGCTTACGCTGGAACTGGACATCGAGCACGCGCAGTCTCTCAAGGACAAACGAGCGGTTCTGAACCGTGTCAAAGAGCGAGTGCGCAGCCGCTTCAATGTTTCTATTTCTGAGATCGAGGCCCATGATGTCTGGAACTACGCGTGCCTCGGGGTTGCCGTGGTCAGCAACGAGCAGCGTTTCGCCAATCAGGTGCTGAGCAAGGTTATTGAACATGTGGAAGCGGTCCGTGACTGCGAACTTGGCGAAGTGTCCACCGAGTATATTCATCAATGATTGAAAAGGAGGCCTTTTATGGCTGAGTTGACTCTATACGGCCGCCGGACGTGCCCGTACTGCCTGCGCGTGATTTCCCATATTCAAAATCGGGGTGTCGATATTCCCCTATGCGACACGAGTGATCCGGACAATCGCGCCCGCTTGATCGAGATCGGTGGCAAGGGCCAGGTTCCCTGCCTGGTGATCGACGGTGCGCCGATGTACGAATCCGGTGACATCATCAGTTGGATCGACGCCAATCTTTGAACGGCTGTTGGTCATTGGTGACGGATGTCGAGGGTGGTTAATGGCGTGGGGACGTGGCATTACGGACGTGCAAATGTCTGTGAGCGCTACGGGCCTTGCCCTGTTTGCCATTCGGCGGGAGTTTTAGCCTCCTACGACACCGGTCGCTACGCCGTCCTCTTCTACATCCCGGTCTTGCCACTTGGCCGCCTGCGGATCACCGATCATTGCGCGGCTTGCGGTCACTCACAGGCCCAGAGCCTGCGTTTCTGGCGGGCCGAACGTCAGGCTCTATTCGCCGACCTCCGGGCTCGCTACCGTCGCGATCGCCACAACGTTGGCCTTGTCCGCCAGATTCAGCAGGCATGTGTTATCTACCGCCAGCACGACGTGTTTGCGAACATCGCGCCCGAGACCCTGCGTCGCTTCGCTGGCAATGCGGAGATCGCAGCGACGATTGGAGATGGTTACGGCGCACTCGGCATGTTGGAGCAAGCAGAAGATGCCTATGATCAGGCGCTTGCTCTCGCGGTCAGCACCGCTGTCCTTGAGCGACTGGCGATTGTTCAGATTCGGCTGCTGAAGCCTCAGGAGGCTGCAGCCTCGCTGGCTCATCTGCTGGAGAAGCCCACGCCGGAGGCTTTGCCGCTACTGGCCATGCTTGCGCGCGGCTATCAGGCGGTTGGCGATCACTCCGCTGCCTTGGAGATCTTCGACCTGTGTCTAGTCGCTCAGCCCAGCCTGGATCAGGATGCGGACTTTGCATATTTTCAGTCTGTCTCACGCCAATTACTCGAGACCAAGCGCCCACTATCAGATCCAGCCGTGACCACGACCGGGGCGCGAGGAGCGCCGGACCCCGCGAGCCGGATCGCGCCGTTGGTGCCGTTGCTTATTCTGACAGTCTTGCTGGGGCTCTACGCTGCAGTCAGCGTAAACATGGCGAAGCGCCACACCATTTGGCTGGTGAACGGCCTAGCGAAGCCATATACGGTCACGATTGCAGGAAAGAATCAGCGGCTGCCTCCGTTTCAAGCAGTTGCGCTGACAGTCCCAGAGGATGTCTATCAGGTGACCGCTGAGGTCCCGAGTATCCAGGAGCTGACCGTCGACTGCAGACGCTCATTCTGGCAGCGCCCAATCTCCAGCAGCCGGCTGGTCATCAACCCAGATCAGGCCGCGGTCTTGACGCGCCAAGTTGCCCAGTACAGCGAATCCGGCGTGCGGTTCGCAGAGCCAACGTTTTCGGTGGGGCGTAGCACGTACACGTTCACCGGGGTCCACCGTATGTTCGAGCCGTTTCCCGAGACCCTACGGCTCTCTGAAAGTGGCACCGCCAAAGTTGTGGCTCTGCGGTTAGAGCCGGACCTGTTCGGTTTGCCAGAAGGGGAGTGGAGAGCCGTCGCCGCAGTTGCGGCCAACCGCCGACTGGCCCATGACCTGCGTGACGAAGAGGCGGCCGTGCTGCTCAGCCAGCGCCTGCGCGGAGAGCCAGGGCCGGCACTTGAGGCAGCCCTGTTAGCGGAGCCTCCCAGCCTCACCCTCCACCAAGCATTTCACCAGATTGCGCTCGAAAGACCAGACGTAATGGCCTGGTATCAGCAAGCGACAGCTGAGCTCGCCGACGGGCCGCAGGCCGCCTTGATTCAGGCCCGCCTTCTGCCGCCCGACGCCGCGGCCGAGCTGCTCGCCGAGCATGCCGACGCCAGCGTTCAAGCTCGCCTGCAACTGGCGAACTATCACAACGCCTGTAGCTACTTCCAAACCGTGATCGCTAGCCTGCCGGCCGCGCCTGCAGATGAGGCCACAGCTATCTCGCTGCTCACAGCTCACATGTCTGAGGCACGGGGTCCCGCGCCTGAGAAAATTGCCAGATCCCTCCGTGAGCGGTTTCCAGATAGCCTGCAGCTGCGACTAATGGGGATGCAGCTGGCACCGCGTAAGCTAGACCAGGTGGCTAGGGAAAAAAATGCGCTGGTGGCGGCGCATCAGGCCTACTTTCAGGGAGACCGCATTGCTTTCATGAAATTGGTGTTCGCATTGCCTGAGCCCGATCCGGATCTCATGTTCGCTGCCGCGCTGTCAGCTGGCGCCTTGCAGCGAGCAAGGGACGTTTTGGGCAAGAACCCACTGCCGGAGCAGCTCCTACTCTTGTATCTTCTTCACCAAGACGAGAGGGGGCGGGCCGTTGCCTTGGACCAACTCAAGGACTGCTACCAGCAAGATCCGAGCAGATCGCATCTGCTCCCCATTCTGGATGGGACCGGGCTAGCGCCGCACCTTGACACGCTTGCCTATGGCCTTGCGGAGTCCGCAGCGCTATGCCTGCTGGTAGCCGAAAAATATCCAGAGCTGGCGATCGACGCCCGGGCTCGCGCTGAACGCCTAAGTTGGCTCAAAAACTATCCCCATCTTACGATCCGGGCCTTGCTGGAGAAGGCGCGGTAGTAGTCTGTAGGGCTTCTTGCATCGTGGTCTCGCCCGCCGCGGCCCAGCGGATCGCTTCGCTTTCCAGAGTTGGCGCCCCTTCCTTCCGGGCGATCGCGCGAAGCGTGGCGTCTTCCTCACCGCGGGCGATCGCATCCTCCAGTGCACCGTTGACATCAATCAGCTCTTGCGCGAGAATGCGCCCGCGATAGCCAGTCATCTCGCAGGCTTTGCAGCCGACAGCCTCTCGCCAGTGCTCGCCGCTGACCCCAAGAGACTCGGCCCGGGACACCGCTTCCTTCTGCGTGGGGCTCAGTGTCGCCTTTTGGCAGCAATGCGGGCAGACACGCCTTAGCAGCCGTTGGCCAATGATGAGCGTGGCCGCACCAGAAATGACGAAATCCTCCACCTCCAAATCCCGCAGTCGCTGGACCGCTGAAAGTCCGTCCGTGGCCTCGAGATTCGTCAGCACGAGGTGCCCGGTCAAGGCCGCAGATGCCGTGAACTGTGCGGACTGCGCATCACGGAGCTCCGAGACCAGCAGCACGTCCGGATTTGAGCGCAGGGCGGATTGAATGGCAGAGCCGCAGGTCATCCCAATGTCGGGCTGTACCGGAATCTGTATCGCACCGGTAAGTGACTGTTCGATTGGGTTCTCGATCGTGATGATCTTCGTAGTCGAGGTGTTGAGCTCGTGAAGCATGGCATAGGCCATCGTCGTTCTACCGGATTTGGGTGGACCGGCGACCAGGATTAATCCGTATGGGTTGCGCAAGGCCGCCGCAATTCGCTCGAGAGCGTGTGGCTGCATGGGCAAATAGCTCAGACGGATTGAATTGTCTAGTCCCGCCGACGGCACATCTTGCCGGGCAAATGCCTCGAGTTCCTCCGCTCGAAAGCGTAGGCCCGTCTCCGTCTTCGTACCTGTCAGACGCCCTTCGCGCAGCAACCGGTAAAACGTCGGTTTGCTGATCGCCAGACGCCTGAGTACCTCGCGCATCTCAAGCAGTGTTTCGGGCTCGTCCCGCATGATCTCTTCTCCAGCACTCCAGAAAAAAACCTGGCAGCCCACACCTCGGTAGTCGTTCCCGTCTCGAACTTTTCGCTCGCTTCCTGCTACTCACGGTCAAAAGGCCGATTCGCTGCGTATCCTAGCGCCTTGTAGGGCGGTTGCAATGCCTGAATTTTGATCTGATCGACGACAAGCTTGCCATTCCAAAACCGCGGCATACCCGCTATACGCCTGAGGCCTGAGGCGCATGTCGCGTTCTTGCCGGGGCACTGAGCGAGGACGGGGGATGGCGGCGATATCCCGATCGCAAATCCTTAAACGCGCAGTCTTTTCCCCATGCCAGCCCAGTGGGCTACACATAGAATTGGACAGTAGGTGATGTATCGGCCGCTGGTCTTGATGCCGGGGGACGCAAACCGGTCGCTCACGCACCGGCGGGGATTGCGCCAGGCTCCGCCCTTTTCGGAGGTTGAAACGAAGGGTCTCTCGCCTCCGTGGCTCTGTGTCTCCAGCGTAGAGGGTGGTTCCCGAACCCATTGGTCCCTACGTTGGTTGCCGTGAAGATGCTAAGCGCGTTTCGTATTAGGCGGTGTGGTAATGGATCTGGAGTATGCAAAAGGGCCGGCTACCGATGCGATAAATGCCTTTAAACAACAAGTGCCCGGGGATGAGTCCGGTGCCTTCCCACCCGGCTATGTTCGTTGATCCCTCCGGGATGGTGCGGTCCCAGGCCAAACGGTTAGTCGCCTGGCAGGGCGAGGATGTCGTCGTCATCCCGGGCGTGGCCGGTACCGAGAATGGTGTCGACGTTGAGCAGGCTTTGGAGGAGGAGAATGGAATTCTCGTCGGCGACATCGCGGCGGTAGGCGCGGGCGATGGCGAGGCTGTTCTCGACGGCTTGACTCAGGCTGGCTTGGTCTGCTGGTGTGAATGGCTGTGTGATTGCGATTCTCTCGATGAATGCGTGACTTGTACGACGTTAGCCCAGGCGCATTAGCGGCCCTGGTCGTCCTTGGCCATGGATTCGAGGTCGAACTCTTCCATGGAGCTGATTTTGTCGAGTCGGCCGTCGAGGATCCAGCAGACACGGTCGGAGGACTTGAGCATTTTGGTGTCATGGGTGGAGCAGACGACGGTGACGTCCATTTCGCGGTTGAGCGTTTTTAGCAGTTCGATGATTTCGGAGCCGGTGGCTGTGTCAAGGTTACCGGTGGGTTCGTCTGCGAGAATGACTGCGGGAGTGTTGGCCAAGGCGCGGGCGACGGCCACGCGCTGTTGCTGACCGCCAGAGAGTTCGCTGGGCTTGTGGTGCATGCGCTCGCCCAATCCGACTCGCTCGAGGATGCTGATGCCGCGTGATTCGGCTTCTTCTTTGGAGGTGCCCTGAAACACCATGGGCAGAGTGACATTTTGCAATGCGCTCATGACCTGGATGAGGTTGAAAGTCTGGAAGATGTAGCCGATCTTGTTGCAGCGAAACCACGCTTGCTGAGCCTCGGACATGTCAAAAACGGACTGCCCTTCGAAGTGCACTTTGCCTTCAGTTGGGACATCTAAGGCGCCGATCTGGTTGAAAAAGGTGGACTTTCCGGAGCCGGATGGGCCCATGATCGAGAGAATCTCGCCGCGGTAGACATCGAGGGAAATTCCTTTGAGTGCCCAGAGCTCTTCCTCGCCGGTGATGTAAAGTTTCTTTACATTTTCGGTGCTGATGATGACATCAGCTGTGTCGATCTTCTTCTTCATGCTAGTGAAAGTCCTCGCTGTTGAAGTCGAGCTCTTCGGGACGCGCGGCTTTTACGATTCGACCATCGGCGATCCAAAGGATGCGATCGCTGCTCTGGAGCATCTTCAAATCGTGGGTTGCGGAGATGATGGTGACGCCGAGTTCTTCCTGGAGCTTGACGAACAGGTCAATCATTTCTTGGCCGGTGTTCTGGTCAAGGTTGGCCGTCGGTTCGTCTGCGAGGACGATCTCAGGCGAGTTGGCGAGTGAGCGGGCAATGGCGACGCGCTGTTGTTGGCCGCCTGAGAGCTCGGCTGGTTTGTGCAGCAGGCGATGGCCAAGGCCCACAAGCTTGAGAATCTGGATGGCCTTCTCGCGGGCTTCTTCGCCGTCGAGCCCGGCGAAACTCATGGGGAGCATGACGTTCTCGAGGCAGGTCATGACCTGGATAAGATTGTAGCTTTGGAAGATGTAACCGATCTTGCGGCAGCGCAGCCAGGCTAACTCATCGGTATCAAGCTGGGCAATGTCGACCTGGTCGATATAGACCTTGCCGGAGGTGGGCTTGTGGAGGGCGCCGATGGCGTTGAATAGAGTGGACTTGCCAGAGCCGGATGGGCCCATGATCGAGAGGTACTCGCCTTTGTAGACGTCGAGCGTGGCACCGCGCAGCGCATGGGTGACTTGGTCGCCCATGCGGTAGGTCTTGATGATGTCGACGCCACGAATGATGACGGGCCGGCCTTCGTTCTCGGGGAGGGTGAAGAGCGCTTTGAACTTTGTGTGGTCTAGTGCTTTCATGGGGGCCTTAGACGTTTGAACGCAGGGCGTGCGCGGGCACCATGTTCGAGGCGACATGGGCGGGATACAGGGCGGCAACGACTGAAAGAACAATGCCGACAATTACGCAGACGATGCCGAAGCCAAAGAGCGGCACCAGTGGCAGTGAGCCAGCGACCATGGAGATTCCGTAGCTGAGGGCGTAGGCGATGATGGAGAACAGGGCACCGACAATGGCGCCGACGATGCCGCCGGAAAGGCCCATCATGGAACTCTCCAAAAGAAAGATCTGGCGGATAAATGCAGAGAGTGCGCCGAGGCACTTCATGGTGCCGATTTCGCGGAATCGCTCGGTGACGGACATGAGCATGGCGTTGGTGATGCCGATCACGGTCACGAGCAGCGCAACGGCGCCGATCCAGATGCTGCGAAATTTGTCTTTGCGGGCCTGGGCTGCTCTGCGGGCGAGCTCCTCTTCGGTGAGCTCGCGGGATAGCTTGACGAACTGACCGTCGAGCATGCCGGCGGGACTGCCGCCTGGGGTGGTGAGGGCCAACGGCGTCTGCCCGAGGAGGACGCGCCAGTCGCGGTCGGGTAGCGTGTCGCCGCCCATGACGAGGACAAAGGCACTTTCGGCGATGAGCTGGTCTCGGGGTACCGGGCGCAAGGCGGTGAGCTTGCGGGGAATCTGTGATTCGGTGCCGGATTCGACTTTAATCCCGGCGGCGCCGTCGGCGATGATGCGCTCGAGCACGCGGGTTTCGACCTCGCTGAGCATGCCAGCGGCGATGAGCGTGATGTTTTTGCCGTCGAGCGTCGGGAGATCGGCCTTCATGAAGTTATTGATGCGATCGACTTCTGCGCGCTTGGCATCTTCTTCGCTGACGCCTTGCTTGATGAGCTGCCCGGTAAGGATGGACATCAGGAAGGCGATGCCGCAGATCACGCCGGTGATCGTGACTACGCTTCGACCGAGCCGAATACGCAAGCCTTGAAGCACGACTTCCAAAGCGACCGAAATGGGAAGTTTGATCTGATTCTGAATCTTGGGCATAGGCTAGGCTCTGTGGAGGTGCGACGGGGGGATATCATAGTACTAGTGCAGTGATTGGCAATCGGCATTTAGGCCTTGCCCGCGGTGTAATGGGATAGGACTTGGTGACGCCGTGGCTCCCGACGACGCCATGCCGCGCTGACTCTCCGGATGACGCCGCCACCGCGAGACGCGAGTGATGAGTCGCTCATCCAAAAACACACTGTACCAACAAGCGACAGGGGCGGGCATCATTTCTCTTGCTTCGTAGCTTCGGCCCGCCGCTGGTCCAGTACTCGCTCCAGGCCTTGCTTTGCAGGTGTGTAGTCGCGATTGCCGCCAAGCGCGCGGCGATAGGCCTGCTCTGCTTTGTCCCATTCTCCGCGACTCTCAAATACCCGGCCAGCACCGGCAAGCGCTTGAAAGCTCCACAGGTGTCGGCTCGCCACACGTAAGAACGCTGCTAGGGCGTCGTCTTCCCGTCCCAGCGCGAATAGCGTATCGCCCTGATTGGTGCGCAAGGTGTGGTTGTCGGGGGCGTGCGCGAGGCCTTGCTCGAAGCAACGAAGCGCTTCGGGATGGTTGCCAGCGTGTCTGTGTGAGAGTCCGAGGTTGTTCCAGGCGACAGGGTTGGTCGTGTCGTAGCGAAGTGCGCTTTGCCAGACCGCGCGGTCGTTAGACCAGGTCTGGACGGCTGGGACGGTGAGAATTGCCAGGACCAGGCCCCCAGTCCCACATAGCCACTGCGTGCGGCGGCTGCGGGCAGCCTCGCTGATCAGGAACCCCAGACCGATGACCGCGAGGTAGCCGTAGCGATCGCCGGTGAGGAAGTCACGGTGTTGCAGGACGATCACTGCAGCTGGTACCAGGAGGATGGCTGTAACTCCCAGCCCGGTGCGCAGCGAGCGGCCGCCCTTCCACAGGACAAGAAGCACGGCGCAGACCGCGCCCAGCCCCGCAATCACGCGCCAGGTCGGGGCAGTGAGCGTATAGAACGAGCTCAACCGGATCGGGACCAGCAGGTGGCTGGCCCAGTGCCAGGCCAACGCAGGAAGCAGCCGCAGGCGCTCTGCGAGCGGCGGCAGCTCCGGCGCACCTTCGGTGGGCAGAACGCGGGAGATTGCGAAGATCGCAATTGCCACGATGCAGCCAGCACCGAGTGGGAGCAGGACCGTGCGAGGCCGGCCCTTGAGGTGCCAGGCTAGCAGCGCAAAGACCGCTGGCAGCACGATGATGCTAGGCTTCGCCAGGCAGCCGAAGGCGAAGGCAATCACAGCCAGCCAGCAGAGCAAGGCTCGCTCTTTGCGAACTCCGCACACAAACAGCAGTAAGCCCGATAGGGCAAATAGACCGCTCAGCAGGTCCTTGCGGCCCATGGCCCAACAGACGGCCTCGGCCTGCAACGGATGGATGGCGAAGACTGCCGCCCCCAGGCACGCCGCCACAACCGACCGCGTCCCAGTCTGAAGCTTGGTGAGAAGCGCGAAGACCAGAAGCACATTCGAAAGGTGCAGCAGCAGATTCAGCAAGTGCGTTGTGATCGCGTCCGGTCCGCCGAGCCAGCGCTCCAGCCAGTAGCTGAGATAGGTGAGCGGGATGTAGAGTCGCTCGCCCTGCACGCTGTCGATCCTGAATAGAGCCATGGCCTGATCTTGGCGGATTGCGGGATTGGTGGTGATGAATTGCAGATCATCCCAATTGGTGTAGGGAAAACCGAGCGCCTGGCCAAAGCACAGGATGGTGACCGTGAGCAGCAGCCCGATCGCAATCAGCGTACGGAACCGGGCAGCTTCAGCCATGGTGGTGCGGGTCGAAGGCGTTTCGGATTCCGTCGCCGACAAAGGTCAGCAGCATCAAGGCGACCGTCAGGATGAGAAAGGTGGGCACAATAATCCAGATGGCATGCAGGTTTTCCTGGCCCTGGCTGAGAAGCTCACCGAGGCTCGGAGCCGGGTAGCGAACGCCCAGTTGCAGGAAATCCAGGCTGGTCAGGGCGAGAATGCCGCCGGTTGCCTCGAATGGAAAGAAGGTCACCACTGGTGTCAGAGAATTTGGTAGAATATGGCGCAGCATGATCCGCCAATCTGGTTGCCCGAGAGCCTTGGCTGCGCGCACGTAGTCGAGGTTACGAGCCTTGAGAAACTCAGCGCGGATATAGGTGGCGGTGCCCATCCAAGCCGTGAGATTGAGGATGCCGAACAGCACCAGCAGGTGTTGCAGGTCGGTAATCTGCCAGCGGGCCAGAAACGAGCTGAGGATAATAAGCAGATAGAGCCGTGGCATTGAGCCCCAAATCTCGGTGACTCGCTGGCCAAGCAGGTCGACCCAGCCGCCGAAATAGCCTTGGATGCCGCCGATCAGGCAGCCGAGCACAGTACCGGTAATCGCGAGTCCAAGCCCGAAGAACATGGCGATGCGGAAGCCGTAGACGATGCGTGAGAGTACATCCTTACCCTGAGCATCTGTGCCGAGCAACTGGCCGTCCCGATGGCTGCTTTCGTAGGTACGCTTCTCGTATTCTACGTATTCGGGCCACGGCGCGGCCAGCTTGGCGCGGCCGGACTTGGGCTCCCGCATTTCAGACCGATAGCTGTGGCGATAAAGCGGCCAGATGAAACGATGGCTGTGCTTAGCTGCTTCCGGAGCGGCCTCCGCCGTCGCATCGTCGGCAGGCGGTGCTTCCAGTTCATCACTGAACTCATCACTGAATTCATCATCAAACTCATCGCTGCTGCCGAAGACCGACTCCAGGTCCTGCTCGCGAATGACCCCGTTCAGAAAGTCGATCAGCTCACGGCTTTGATAGTCCTCGATCTTGATCTCGCCATCGCCGCCGAAGTCGGCGAGAGAGTAGCTTTTGACGCATGGGAAGTACCAAGCACCGTCGATTTGCATCGCCAGCGGTTTGTCATTAAAGATCAGCTCGGCGGGGAGGCTGCACAAAAACATGGCCGTGAGGATCAGTGAGCTGTACCAAGCAATCCGATTGGACCGAAACCGCTGGATCGAGGCATGGAGTTCTGGGTTGATCATCAGCCCTGACTCTCCTCAAAGCTGATTCTGGGATCGACAATCACATAGGAAAGGTCAGTCAGCAGCTGCCCGATCAGGCCAAGGATAGTAAAGATAAACAGGCTTCCGAGCACGATTGGGAAGTCGCGGTTAATGACGGCTTCGTAGCTTAGCAGGCCGAGGCCGTTGAGGGAGAATACCTTCTCGATGAGCAGTGAACCGGCAAAGAACATGCCTAAGAATGCGCTTGGAAAGCCAGTGATGAGCGGGATCAGGGCATTGCGCAGAATGTGCTTGAACAGGATCTTGCGTTCGCTCAGGCCCTTGGCGCGAGCTGTGATCACGTATTGTTGATGAATCTGGTCCAGAACGCTGTTCTTGGTGAGCATGGTCATGGTGGCGAAGTTCCCGATGCACAGGCAGAGCACGGGGGCGATCAGGTGGTGGGCGTAATCCAGAAGTTTCTGCCAGGCGGACCAGCCTGCGTAGCCGGGCACCTCTGCGCTGTTCAGACCAGCCAGCGGGATGACCTCGACGATGCGTCCGTCGCCTGGGCCAAATAAGACTAGGAGCAAGACGCCCAGGACAAAGCCTGGAATGCTGTAGCCCACCAGAACCACTGCGCTGGAGGTAAGGTCGAACTTGGTGCCGTGGCGGGCAGCTTTCGCCAGGCCGAGCAGCAGGCACACGGTGTAGGTCAGGAAGAAACTGATGATCCCCAGACTGGCCGATACCGGAAGGCACTCCTTTACCAGCTCCAGAACGTTTTTATTGTAGTAGATGGACTGCCCGAATTTTAACAGAAAGAAGCCGTGCCAGTTGCTCCAGTTTGTGATGCTCTCCGCGAACGGCTGATTCAGAAACACCTCACGGCCGCTCCCGCGGTCGCGCACTTCAACTTGAAGCACGGTCAATGGCTCGCCGCTGCTTAGGGTTGGCTGCCCGGTAATCGGGTCGAAGGTCTCGTCGTGTTCTACGCTCAGCCAGCGGCCGGTTTCTGCACAGAATGATAACTCGCTGTTCTGCCAGCGATTTACGCAGGCATAAAAGGTGTCGTGATGCCGGGCGACGATGCAGTTTCTGCCATTGGCGACGAACTTGGCCGCGGTGCCCGCGGCGACTTCCTCGTCACTGACGATGCTGTCCCGGCCGAACCAGACCAAGAGTCGTAGATAGCGCTCCCAGCGTGGGATGTTTACGCCGTAAAGTCGGCGGAGCCGTGCCTCGAGATAGGGGTCCACTCGTTTGCGTTTGGCATCGCCACCGCTGGATACTTCGCCGCCGCTCTGGCCATCGTGACCTTGCAGAATCGCCTGAACCTGGTCCATGGGGCCCCCGGGGACGAACTCCGAGATCAAGAACGTAATGGTTAGGATGCCAATCAACGTTGGAATCATCAGCAAGAGTCTGCGAATGATGTATGTGGTCATGCGGTGCCGTGACGGTTGGCGGGGCAGGAAGAGCGGAACCCTACTATTCCATATAAAAACTGCGAGCCAGACCTCGGAGTCATTGAATATCCAACAGCCAACATGGAATTTCCAGTTAACATTGGAATCAAGATTGCGACTTCCGTGTGGTTCGTCTTTCCTTGGACATTCGAAATTACCTGCTGGCTGTTAGATATTCGATCAATTCGTCCACCGTGAGGACCTTGCCAGGGAGCGCAACGCCTGGGATTTCTCGCCAGGCATCGAGGATATGTCCGTTGCCGATGCAGGGCCAAGGTGGGGGAGGGGCGTGCCAGCGCTCGCCATCACGCATGTGGCGCCTGTCACTTGCGAACTCCGCGAGATACTGATCACGCCGGATGGGACGGAACCACGGCCAGTACGCTTTTGGCCAGGTTGGATACTCCGGAAAGCTGGCGTCCAGATACAGCGTCAGCGGCGTTGGCGTGGGCAACCGACTGTCCAGATCCAACGCATAAAGCTCGTCCTCGTGCTCAGCCAGGAGCCAGACGTGGTAGTCCCAGAAAACCGGATCACCGACGGCTGCGCTGCGCTGTGCAAAATAGGGGATACAACGACCGGTGTTGCTGACGATCACCGCCCAATACGATGCGTCGGGCAGTCGAGACAACTGGTGCCAGGCATTCTCCTCGCAGTAGCTTGCTGCGTAGGGGGCGGCCGCGAGGGCCTCGGCTATTTCAGTATGCCACGAAATGGGGAAACGCTTTTTCTAGTTCCTCTGCCATCAGAGAGGTTTTGTGATGGTAGACCTCGTCTCCACCAGTCCAGCCGAAGGCGCTGCGCTCGCCGTCTTCGTTTTTCTTGAAGTCAGAGGCATAACCTACCCATTTTGCATTCCACCCGTTCCGATACTTGCCGGGCCAATTCGTCTTCTCATGGATATGGCTGTGGAATCGACAAGAGAGCTTTGAGTTCTCGGCATCGACCATTCGTAGCGTAACAATGAGTGACACTGACGTTGCCCGTTCTTCTATCGGGCCGAAGGGAAGGTGGCGCAATCTAGGAAGCGCAGCCAGTTTTCCGATGTTCCGTTCGAGCGGCTCCATGATCGTTCTGCGCGTCTGATCTTTGCTGCCCGCTCCGAAACAGGGAGACTCCTCCCCTTCGTAGGCCAGGCGAAAATGCCCGCTGACATGTTTTGCCCTTGACCGGTCGATGCGGGGCGAGTCGCGTTCAAAACGCTGCTGCATCTCCCAGTGCCGACCCACACTAGATATGAAAGAATCGATATCCTTCCGGTCATGGGTCTTGTAGTCGGCCAAGGGCTTGACCAGTTCGTCGTAACGCTTTGTGAGAGCTTGCTTCATGCGGTGCTCCTCGGCCTCGAGCCACAGCCTGACCGTCGGGTAGCCATGGGCCTCAGCTGCCTCATAGCCATCCTTCTTGAGGCGTGCGAACAGCTGCATGATTGTGGCGATTTCCTTGTCCGCCTCGGCGTACTTCTCTTCGTAGTAAAGCGAATTCAGAATCGTGATGCGATTGCTGAGATTCTCTGTGAAGACCTTGACGGCGAGAGGGCTGAGTTGCTGGGTCTCGATCGTCAGGTAGTGCTCGGCCTGATTGGGGGCCTGTATCCCTTTATAGGAGGAGACGGTCAGGAAGCCGCCAAGTACGCCAACGACAACGACAATCAGACCGGCGATCTGGATTTGGCGTCTGGTTTTCGCGCGCATCGACTCCTGTTTTGCTTTCCAATCTGGTACCGCATCCTGCTGGGGCGCAGGTACGGCACCAGTTGCGGTATTGTAGCCACAATTTAGGCATACTACCTGTTTGAGAGCAATTAGAGATTGGCAACTTGGGCAATTCATAAGTCAGCACAATGCTTCTAGTTCCTCTAACGTCGCCGCAAGAACAGAGCAACCACCCGCCCAGAAGGTTTTGTCGGAAACGTCAATATCCAGTCGTTTTAGAAGATCTTCTGGTTTTTCGCTGCCGCCCGCCGCGAGAAGCTCGAAGAAAGACGGGATAAATGAGGCACCTTGCTCCTTGTAACGGGCGTAGAGTGATAGGACCAGCAACTCCCCAAAAGCATAGGCATAGACGTAGAACGGGGAGCGATAGATGTGCGGAATATAGAGCCACCACCAGGCATGCTCGTCGCCAAGCTTAACGCTGTCCCCGAACATTTCCTGCATACAGCTCTGCCAGAGTGCGTTATACGCCTCGGTCGTTTGCTCACCCTGCTCGCGTCGCAGTGCGTGCGCCTGCTGCTCGAAACGAAACATGGCGACCTGTCGGAATATGGTGGCGAAGCTATCCTCGAGTTTCCCGCACAGCAGCGCGCGGCGCTCAGCTGGGTCGGTGAGACTCTGCTTCAACTGCTCAAAGACCAGCATCTCGGCGAATGTGCTTGCGGTCTCCGCAAGCGGGAGGACGGGGTAATAGTCCAGCATGTGGTTGCCCGCTGCCAAGCGGTCATGAATGCCATGCCCCAGTTCGTGCGCCAGCGTGGTGACGTCGCGCGGCTTGCCGGTGTAGTTCATTAGGATATAGGGATGCAGATCAGGTGTCACGCCGGCACAGAAGGCGCCGCCCTGCTTGCCGGGTTTCAATTCGGCATCAATCCAGTCCTGCTCGAAGAACGGCAACACCAGCTCGTGCATCTCCGGGGAGAAGGCCAGGAATGAGTCACAGACCAGCTGCTTTGCATCTTCGTAGGCGATCTCTTTGCGACTGTCGGCGATCGGGGCGTAACGGTCCACATGGGTAAGTTCTTCCAGGCCCAGGAGACGACGCTTCAGCTCGTAATAGCGTGCTACCATCGGGTAGTGTTTTACGCACACGGAAGACATCGTATCCACGACTTCGTAGGACAGCTCGTTTGCCAGGTGGCGACCACCCTCTGGGCGTTCGATACCGCGTAGCCTGTCGGTGATCTGACGTTCGTTCAGCAGCGTATTGTAGATGAACGTAAGCGGGTGAGCATGCTCCTTCAGGGTGGTCGTGACGGCAGCGGCTGCAGCGGCACGTTCGGCTCGATCGCTCGAGTACACCTTGGCCAGAATCTCGCTTTGCGTCAGCGTCTGCTCTTCGCCATCCACAGACATGCGATAGACGGCGCGGCTATGAATCTCTGAGAACAGCCGGCCAAAAGCCGATCCACGCACGGGGCTGGTCGCAACCAGAATCTTCTCTTCAGGCTCGCTCAGATTGTATTTTGCCTGGGCGACCACGGTCTTTAGATAGTGCCCGTATGGCGCAAGCTGGTCGTCTGCCATCAGCTCCGTGAGTCGCTCCTCAGGGAGTTCGGCCAGTTCCAGGTCAAAAAAGACCAGTTTGCCCGACAGGGCTGTGATCGCCTCGCGGACGCTCTGCAGCAGGGCACCGCGCTCCGGATCATTCAAGTCCGTCGAGAACAGCAGGCTGGCGTAGCAGGATGGCTTCGCAGCTTTTCTTTGAAAAGCCTCGTAGTGATCCAGCGCAGCGCGCAGAGTCGCGGCATCCTGGCCTAGCTTTCCGCGCCACTGCGCCGCGAAATCATCGGCTTCTACTGACAGCTGGCTCAGGTCTTCCGAGAGTTTCGGGTCGGTCGGCGAGGTATAGAGATCGTCAAGATTCCAAGTCGGCAGCGTAGACATAGGCGGTTCCTTTGGGAGAATTTCGCAGATGCGTGTGGCACATCAACAGCTATAGCAGGGCAAACTGGGTCTTGTCCACGCCGCAGCCGGGGCACCACCAGTCGTCTGCGAGGTCCGCAAACCGGACTCCTGGCTCTACGGCCTGGGTGAGGTCACCTATCGACGGGTCATAGACGTAGCCGCAGGGGATACAGATGTAGAGTTCGAACTCGTCGTCAGGCATTTTTCAGCGTGGCGTGGCTTTCGCGCAGCAAGTCTTCGGTCTCTGGCCAGTTGATACAGGCATCGGTGATCGAGACCCCGTATTGCATCGTCTCACTGACCTTCTGGTTTCCTGCTTGGAGGTTACTCTCCACCATCATACCAACCACGCTTCTGGTGCCGCCAAGTTTCTGGGCCAGGACGTTATCCCAGACCAATCGCTGCCGGCGATGATCCTTGTCCGAGTTGGCGTGGCTGCAGTCGACCATCATGTGTGGGCTGAGTCCGGTGCCAGCTAGCGCTTTGTCGGCGTTGGCAACGCTGGCCGCGTCATAGTTAGGGCCGTCTGTGCCGCCGCGAAGAATGAGGAAGCCGTCGTCGTTCCCTCTGGTGTTGACGATGCAGGTTCTGCCGTCGTAATCAATGCCCAGAAAACTGTGTGGTGCGCGCGCGGCTAGCATGGCGTCTGTGGCGGTCTTGAGGTCGCCACCGGTGCTATTCTTGTAGCCCACTGGCATCGAGAGGCCACTGGCCATCTGGCGATGGGTCGGCGACTCAGTGGTGCGCGCACCAATAGCCGCCAGTGCCACGAGATCGGAGATGTACTGTGGGGTAATCGGGTCAAGCATCTCGGTCGCGGCCGGCAACCCTAGAGCCACGATCTGCAACAACAGCTCTCGAGCCAGGCGCAGGCCACCGTTCATATCGAAGGAATCATCTAGATGCGGATCGTTGATCAGGCCTTTCCAGCCGACCGTCGTGCGCGGCTTTTCGAAGTAGACGCGCATGGTCACTAACATGGTGTCTGAGACCTCACTAGCTACGATGGCTAGACGTTGGGCATACTCTAACGCCGCATCCGAGTCGTGAATCGAGCAAGGCCCAACGACCACTAGCAGGCGGGAATCTTCGCCACGAAGGATAGAGCGCACATCCGCCCGTGCTGCCAATACGCATTCTGCTGCTTCCGGCGAGATTGGCATCGTTTCTGATAATTCTCTCGGGGAAATCAGAGCGTCAGTTCCAAGTATATTCAAGTCGTGAGTCGGTGTCATGCTGTGGTCCCGGGAAAAAGGACGCCACTATACAAAGTCGCGCGCGGTTCAGTACTCGTTCTCGGAACTGGGGAAGGTTCCATCTTTCACTTCCTTCAAATAGTCGCCTGCCGCCTGACTCAGTACGTCCTTCACACTCGCATAGCGTTTAATGAAGCGAGCGCGAAAATCCGTGATCCCCAGCATGTCGGGCGTCACCAGCACTTGTCCGTCACAGCCAACCCCGGCACCGATCCCAATTGTGGGGATCGTGAGTTTCTCAGTGATCTGGTCTGCCAGTTCTGCTGGAATCGCTTCCAGGACTACGGCAAAACAGCCCGCGTCTTCCAGTGCCAGGGCGGCATGTAGGACGAGGTCTGCGGAGTTCGCAGTCTTGCCCTGCAGGCGCCAACCGCCAAAGCGATGGACAGATTGTGGCGTGAGTCCGACGTGGCCCATGACTGGAATGCCGGCACGAAGAATGCGCTTGATCACCGGTACCATGGTGCGCCCGCCCTCGAGTTTTACCGCTTGTACGCGGCCGTCTTGGATCAAGGCCCCGGCATTTTCGACCGCTTTCTCGGCACTGACCTGGTAACTCAGAAAGGGCATGTCACCCACGATCATTGCGCGCTGTGCTGCCCGGGAGACAATCTCGCAGTGGTAGACCATCTGTTCCAGGCGCACGCCCAGCGTATCCTCCTGCCCGGCAAAGGCCATTCCCAGGGTATCACCGACCAGCAACATGTCGATGCCTGCTTGGTCAAAAATCTGCGCCGTGTAAAAATCATAGGCGGTCAGCATTGCGATTTTTTCGCCCTTGGCCTTCATGCGATGCAGCGTGTTTACGTTTACCCGTGTGTGTGGACTTGTCATTTTTTGTCCTCCTACTCGACTAACAGCGCCCCACCGGCGCTGACATAAGTGGTTTTTCCGGCGGTCAGGATTGCACTCTGGCCGTCCGAGCGGCGGGTGATTACGACCCGGCCAGATTCAACCGAGACCACACTGGTGGACCTTGTGACCGTAACCGTGAAGCGGGCTTCTTTGGACTCCGCGATGGTGTGTGGGGTGGCCAGTATCACCGGTTGGCTGCGGGGCTCCAGCAGAGCCTCCAGAATTCCTTCGGTGAGCAATAGTATCAGGTTCTCGCGATCCTCTGCCCGAACCCTCGTCTCTCCGGGGAGGTTGGGCGCGAACACCGCCGCTGCTCCGTTGTAGAGATTGATCCAGCTTTTTTCGGAGATCCTAATTCGTGCGGAGTCCGCAGCGGGAACGCGCAACACGTCGCCGCGCATGATGAAGTCACCGCGCGTCAGTATGATTTGCTTGTCCTTCTTGTGCGGCAGGACTTCTCTGTTATGGCGGATCAGTGACACGCCGGTAGTGATTTCGCTGAGCGTTCCCATCCGGTCATCGACGGAACTGGGAATAAGGTCGAGGACGACGACGATGCCGATCAGGCCGACTGTGGCGGCGATGTACTGCCACTTCTTGGTGCGCTTTGCCCGAGCCTCGCGCTGCTCTTTACTTTCCAGCGCATTGCTCGCCAAGCCGAACGGAAGCTCTCCCTGTGGGCCTACCGCTCGATGCTGACCAGTGGCCGCCGAAATGACATCGCGGCTGAAATCCTTGGCCGAACGCTCCGCGGCAAGTCGCTCAATAAAGCTCCGGGCGAACGACTCATCATCCATCGAATTAAGTGCCTGGGAGAGAAAGCCCGTAAACTGAAGCTCCCCGAGGACCCAGGCGGCATTCTCCCCACCATCACGAATCGCGCTCGCAACCTTGCGGGCGTCCTCTTCATTGATGACGCCATCGCGATACTCCTCGAGGAAGCGAGACATTTCTTCCCTGTTCATGGCTCTGTCTCCTCACTGGGTTTCAATGACAGGCGCAGTTGCATGCACCGCTTGATGCTATGGCGCATGCGCATCAGCTGCATAGACAAAGCTGCTGCGCTCACATTCATCGTTTCCGCCAGATCCTTGACGCTGACCCTGACATTGTAGCGAAGCTCGATGAGCTCCTTCTGAGAATCCGGCAGCTTTTGGATGCAGTGACGCATGGCCACTAGGCGATCCACAAAATTCTCATCCACAGCCTCTTCGGACTGCACCTGATCCGCCAGCGCATCGTCAATGATCGTGAGGTTCACATCACGCCGCACCCGGCGTGAGCGAAACAGATTCAGGATGCGATTTTTGCAGATCGCTCGCAGCCATGGCCCAAACTGTCGCGACAGGTCGAAGCGGTCCAGATGGCGATAGGCGTCCACAAAGGCATCCTGCACGATGTCATACACATCATTGGAGTCATCGAGGTAGCGCGCGGCAAAGCCGCGCAGTTTGGCCTGGTGCACCTGCACGAGTAGGCCGAACGCTTCGTCATCGCCGCTCTGGGCACGCTCCAGAAGCTCCCGGTCAGACGGAAAGTTTTCCAAGTCTTCGATAATCAGACACCTGCCAACACGTTTATGCTACACGACTTCATGTCAATAACCTTTAAACCCGGTCGCAAAACAAATACTACCGGTTCAGCCGTCGTAATCTGTCAGCGGGCGCTGCCAGACATTACGAAAACGCACTAGATCCCCGTGATCCTGCAGCCGGAGCGGGCCTTGCTGTGGGTGCTCCTCATACCGGGTCGTCGTGCGATGCTCAGTGGGCCCCAATAGCGTCTTGTTGTGGTGCAGCAGCACCCCATTCAGAAACACCGTCACCGCAGCCTGGCATACCAGCTTGCCATTGCAAAAGCGTGGGCCGATCCAGATAATATCGTACGTCTGCCAAGCGCCGGGGGCGCGACAGGGATTCACCAGGGGCGGGCATTGCCCGTAGATTCCGCCGGTCGTGCCATCTGCGTAGGTCGGGTTCTGAAAACAATCCAAGACCTGAATCTCATAGCGGCCCATCAGGAACAGGCCGCTATTGCCGCGGCCCTGGCCATCGCCCTTCACAACTTCAGGCGAGGCAAACTCCACGTGCAGTTGGCAATCGCCGAAGTGTGCCTTGGTCTGAATATCGCCGGTAGTGGGGACCACTTCCATGTAGCCGTGCTCCAGCTTCCAGGCAGCGTCAGAGCCATCTCGGACGCTTTCCCAGCCGGAGAGATTGCTGCCATCGAACAAAATCTGTGCATCAGCGGGTGCGTTACCCGGATTTTCCTGCGAGCTTTCCGTCCCGGGTGCGACCACGCGTGGTTGCGGGCGCGCTTTATCGTGGACGCGGTACGGATTGCCCGAAATATGCGGCGTGTCATCATAACCCAATTGGCTCACGGAAAGCTCCTTCAGTTGTCAGCATTCAAGCGTGCCGAATGTACGTGAGCTAGCGTGTTGGGCAAGCCTGCTCTGCCACAAGCTGCCGAAATGGGTCTTTATCTAGACGGCACCCACTGAGCGGCGGGGCATCTATGCCAAAGTCAGCGCGCGCTTTGCCGCCCGGGCGCGGAACAGCCGCTTGCAGACGAATGGGACGGGATGTCAGGCGATGAACACCAGAATCCCAAGCCACATCAGGCTGGAATCAAAGTAGCCGGTCCTACGAGTTTACACCCCGTGGGGAGCATAGTGCAGGCGTAGGTCAAGGCATTTAACTTGCTGCCGAAGTTTCACTGCGCGAGGGGTAGTTCCGTGGCATTGGTGCGTGAATCGCACCAGATGAGAAGCCGAAAGAGCAGGCTACACGGACCTAACGCCACCCAGATTTTTGCCTGCTAGCTAGGCCAGACCCAGCTGCCAAGCGTGCAGAGAAGGATGGCGATCGCCATCCTCCTTTTTGGCCGAAGCAGGGTAGGTTGAGAACCACCCAAATCCATGGCCATAGACGATGGCGGGAATGGCTAGCACCAACCGCGCTATGGGCTCAATGAGCGTCAGGAGTTGTTTCTCGCTGACGCCATCGTACAGCAAGACGCAGCCGGAAATCATGACTGGGCAGGCCGCAAATGGCCACCAAGGCACGGGATTGGGCTGGCTCCTATTTGCTGGATCAGAATCACCTGTAGGTATCAAATCCAGGGCGGGATCGCGGCTGGGGGAAAAGCGGTTATTGTCTACGAGCAGGGATCCTTCATTTGGTACGGCAGGAGTTCTCATGACGAACATCGCATTGATTGGCGGCGGCCATATTCACGCCCCGAGCTTCATCAAGCGCATTAACGAAGATGCGGAAATCCAAGCTGTCGCGGTTTGGGACCAGGATGCGGGCCGGGCCGCTGAGCGAGCAGAGGCACTCAGCGCACCCGTTGTGAGCTTGGATGAGATCTGGGCCGATGCATCGATTCCGGCCGTAGTTATCTGCTCAGAGACTGACCAACATGAGGAGCTGGTGCTGGCGTCTGCTGCAGCTGGGAAGGATATGTTTGTCGAGAAGCCACTCGGGATGGCCGCGGCGGATTCATACTCGATGGCTGCAGCAATCCGCGAAGCCGGGGTGAAGTTTCAGACTGGCTACTTCAATCGTGCCAATGCGGCTCATATGTTCATCCGCGGGCAACTTGCGGCGGGAGCTTTTGGGACCGTAACCCGGGTGCGCCATTCGAACTGTCACTCGGGCGCTTTGGCTGGCTGGTTCGACAGCGACTGGCGCTGGATGGCGGATCCCGCCATTGCGGGCTGTGGCGCCTACGGCGACCTTGGCACGCATTCGTTGGACCTGTTGCTGTGGCTGTTTGGGGAAGTCGAGCAGGTGACTGGCTCGATCATGTCGGTGACAGATCGCTATCCCGGGTGCGATGAGACCGGTGAAGGCTTTTTGAAGTTTAAGTCTGGTGTCATTGGCAGCATTGCAGCTAGCTGGGTGGATGTCGGAAATCCGATTACCCTGCAAGTCTTTGGCACGGAGGGATGGGCCACGGTGATAAATGGCAAGCTGCATCTGAATTCAGCGCACATCGAGGGGGCCGACGGAGAGATCTGGGAGGATCTTCCGGACGCGGCACCGCATCCGTTTCAGGCGTTTCTGGATGGCGTGGCTGGGCGGCCGACGGGCGCGTTTATCAGCGCCGACGAAGCTGCCTACAGCGTGGCTGTAATGACCGCAATTTATGAAGGGGCCAGAAGTAATCGCTGGGTTGCCCCGGACCTGGCTGGGGAGCAGTAGCGGGGGCAGAGCGAGAAGAGGATCACCACAGAGGGCACCGAGGGCACAGAGAATAGGAAGAGGCTGGTCGTCCCTTTCTGGGCCCAGGACGTAAAAGAAGGAAAAAGGCAGGAGGTTGCTTTGCGAATTGTTGTGACCAGTGATACCCACTCATTGCATGGACAGGCTAGTTTGCCGTCAGGCGATGTGCTTGTGCACGCTGGCGATATGACGCGGATGGGGACGCTTGACGAACTCCGAGAGTTTAATCGCTGGGCGGGGACGCTGGACTTTCGAGGGATCTTTGTGATCGCTGGAAACCACGATTTCTGCTTTGAGCGTGAGCACGATGCGGCGCTGCGGATCGTGAAGAATTTCAGGTATCTGCAGGATCAGGCTTTCGAGTTCGAGGGCGTCAAGTTCTACGGGACGCCGTGGCAGCCTCTGTTCTTCAATTGGGCGTTCAACCTCCGTCGGGGCAAGGCGCTCCGGGAAAAGTGGGACCTGATCCCGGACGATACTGATGTGGTGATTGTACACGGTCCGCCTCATGGACATCGTGACCTGACGTCAGGTGGTGACCGGTCGGGGTGTCAGGAGCTGGCGGCTGCCCTTGAGCGCATCCAGCCGACGCTCTGCTTGTTCGGGCACATCCACGAAAGTTATGGCGTCTCTACGCTGGGGAAGACCACCTGTGTGAATGCCAGTATTGTCGATCGCAGCTACAAGGTTGCCAATGAACCGGTCGTCATTGATCTCGTGAAGGGAGCGACGGGCTGGGAGGCAAACTTTGTGAATGAGGTGCGCTGAGAGCCGGAGGGGGGGAGGATTTTGAACCACGGAAGGCACGGAAGGAGGACTGTCGAAGGGGGAGAAGAGGCTATCCGCAGATTTCACAGATTTTCGCAGATTGCTGGGGCATGGGGTTCGTAGTCAGGCACGGAAGTGCCGTTCCCTCGTAGCGATGGGGGAACCACTACTCGACGGTGAGGGGGAAGCTCTCGGAGTGACTGTTGACTTCTTGCAGGGCGCGGGTAAGGAAGAGGGGATGATCAGGTAAAAAGAGGACTGTGCCATGAGCTACCGGCGATTTGGACTGCTAGGCTGTGTGCTGCTCGCAGCGTTGCAGGCGAGGGCGATCGAGGTGAGCTGCGATCGCGAGACAGATCTTACGGCAGTCAGGTCGGGATTGGGCCGGCCACGGTGCAACGTGGCGATGCCTTGCCTGAGCGCCTGGTGGTTCGCCTGTACCTGAAGGGCTTGAAATCGCGCAAGCACAAGACCGCTTGTCACACGCTGGCTGTAAGTGTAGCCAGCCATGGAGATCTGGGGCCGCGGATCGAGCTGAAGGCCAATGGCAAGCCCGTGGCGCTTGATGATGCTCGCCTGCGGGTAGTTGGGAAGCCGGAGGTTGGTTTGAACTGAGTCTGTCCGCCGAGATTCTAGCGGCAAACCCCGAGACGATGCGAATCGCCTGGATTGATTTCTACCGGTAGGATGTGTCATTGCCCTGGGCCTGATGCCAGGCGACGACGTCCCGGTAGGGGAGGGCACCGCCAAAGATATCGAGGGCGCTGCCGATCGTGAGGTGGACACGGCCGCGACCAAGTTCCTTGACCCGTTCCAGGTCGGCGAAATGGCGGGCGCCGCCCGCGTAGGTGGAAGGAATCGGAGAATGCTCGCCGAGAAGGGCGACGAGCTCTTGCTCGATGCCAGCCTGGTGGCCTTCGACATCGACGCCGTGGACCAGAAACTCATCGCACTGGCCGCCAAGTTGGGCCAAGGTCTCGGGGCTGACGCAGACATCGGTAAAGGTCTGCCAGCGATCGGTGACAATCCAGTAGCGGCCGTCTCGTTGGCGGCAGCTGAGATCCAAGACCAGCCGCTTGCTGCCAATGCGGCCAATGAGGGCGTCTAACCGTGATTGGTCGATCTTGCCGTTCCGGAAGACGAATGACGTGACGATGACGTGGCTGGCACCAGCGTCCAGATAGCTGGTCGCATTGTCCAGGTTTACGCCGCCGCCCATCTGCAACCCGCCGGGATAGGCGGCGAATGCCGCGAGTGCAGCGTCCTGGTTGCCCGGCCCTAGCGCGATCACATGCCCGCCGGTCAGGCCATCCTCACGGTACAGGTTTGCGAACTCCGCAGGCGAACGGTCGGTCGTGAAGTTGGTTTGCACGGCGGAGCGATCGCTGTCTGAGAGGGAGCCACCTACAATCTGGACCACGCGGCCGTCTTTAAGATCTATGCAAGGTCTGAATTCCATGACTGCACAGTTCCCTGTCTTTCGAAATTTTTCAACCCAAACATCAAAAAGGCTACAATCAAGTGCTGGGCCTTGCGTGGGCGGAGGCTGCGGGGAGCGTAGCGGCCATGGACGCGACTGACCTTGATTCTCCAGACAGTGCCAGGTCGCTGAGCCACGTCTGATGGTGCTGAACAGGAAGGAAAGAAGGAAGGGAAGAAATACGAGACGATTCAGCCGACGATTAGCCCGATGTTCGCACTCTACCCGAGGTGTTCATTCATCGCTGCAAGCTCGTTCTAGACTGCAAGGCCGAAAACACAGGCCCGTGACCGATACATGCGTTCTCGCGGAGATAATGCCCAACTATATGTCTTCCACACGAATCGAAAGCGCCCATCTCCAAGACGTTGCTATTGAAGCTGGTGCCGTCACCGTGTCAGCGTGGCCGTAACGGGGGAGTAGTGATTGCGCACAAGGCGCGATTCTGCTACTGGGCTGCGTTGATACACCGAACTTTGTACTGCCGCATTTTATGATCGCTGGTCATTAGTTCCAAACCTTCGACTTGGGCCTGGGCGATCAGCATGCGATCGAAAGGATCATTGTGCAGCGCAGGAAGTGCGCCGGCGAGATCGCCATGGAATAGGGTGAAGGGTAGCTTTGAAAGGGACTTGTCCTCTACAATCGCGTCCATATCCGCTGGCGCTTGGAGTTTCCCCAAGGCTCGCTTGATAGAGATCTCCCACGTGCTGGCTACACTCACGTAGACATGATTGCGCGGTTCGATAATCAAGGCGAGCGCTTCAGGTCCAAGGGAGCTGCCAGATCTGGCGATAAACCAGAGGAGGGCGTGCGTATCGAGCAGGATCCGTCTCATTCCCGCCCTTCAAATAATGCCGCGATCACATCGTCTGCTTGATCGAACTCGTCCATAATCACATCGTAGCCGGCTGGAGTGCGAGCCTTGGCCTCTTGATGGGGAACTAAGTCCACTAAAGGCGTTCCGGCCTTGGCGATAACCACTTTCTCACCGCCATCAGCAACGAATGCCGCGAGCTTGGATAGATTTGTCCTTGCTTCCAGCATATTGACTTGCATGTTTTCTTGCTCCGCTTGACCTGACTAGACTAAGTCTAGTTTAGCGCGATACTATGGCCCGTTAAGTTGTACCCGAATATGCAGGTACATTTCGGGATCGGACACCAAGCTCATCCTGTGGGGCCGCTCGTCAGCCAGTTTATCACCACTTCAGCGTAGTTACGACGTAGTCGGGTATCATCGAGTCATCGAGTCACCAAGTCCTAAGATTTCCAGACATGTCGCACGAAAGAACGCCACTCCGCTTCGCTAGGAGGCTCACTACGAACCTTCGAGTTGTTAGGCAGTCAGGCGGCTGAGGGCCGCGCTGTAGTAGCTGGAGCCAAAGAGGTTGAGGTGGTTCAGCATGTGGTAGGCTTCGTAGAGGCGGCGACGACGGGCGTGGCCGTCGGGGAGCGGCCACGCTTCTTGGTAGGCGTCGTAGAACGCTGAGTCGAAGCCGCCGAAGAGATAGGTCATCGCTAGGTCGGCTTCGCGACTTCCATAGTAAACGGCGGGATCAAAGATGCAGGGGGCGCCATCATGAGCGACGAGAAAATTCCCCGACCAAAGATCGCCGTGCAACAGGGCGGGAGGCTCGTCGGTGGCGAGAAGCTGGGCGATGCGCGCTTCGAGACTGCGGATTGCGTGGCGAAGCTCGGGCGTGGCCAGGTGGTTTTGCTCGGCTAGCTGGAGCTGGGCGACAAGGCGATGCTCGTAGAAGAATTCCGGCCAGCTTGCGGACTCCGCATTGTGCTGGCGCGTGGTGCCAAGAAAAGTGTCGCCGGTGAAGCCGAATTTGGCTGCGGAGGCGCGGTGCAGGGCGGCGAACTGGGCACCGAAATCGGGCATGAAGGCTGGGCCAGGTGTGCCCGGCTCGACATACTCGAGGACGAGAAATGCTTCGCTGACGGCGAGGACGGCCGGGATGCGAAGGGTTGCGGAGTTCGCAAGCGTTCGCAGGCCGGCGGCCTCCGCGGCAAACATCTCGGGCGCGCCAGCTGGGCAATGCTTGACGAAGAATTGATCTGTTGCGGACTCCGCAAGGAAGGCTTGGGCGATGCAACCGCCGTGCAGTGGCCGCCAGGTACGAATTGTCGTACCCAGGGCCACTTCCAGATGCTGCTGCCAGCTTTTCAGCCGATCGATTTCCGGTTGCGCTTGCGCCCGTTCTCGGTGAGATGGCGCTTGCGGAGACGGATGTTTTCAGGTGTGATCTCGAGCAACTCGTCGTCCTCGATATACTCGAGGGCTTCTTCGAGACTGAAGCGGATCGGAGGCGCGATCTTGAGACTGCGGTCGGTGCCGCTGGCGCGGACGTTGGTCAGTTGCTTGCCTTTTTGCAGGTTGACCACTAGATCGCCATCTCTGGAATTCTCGCCGACAATCATGCCTTCGTAGATATCCTGGGTAGGGCCGACGAAAAATGTGCCGCGAGCCTGAAGGGCGTCGATGGCGTAGGCAGCAGCTGGGCCTTGGTCCATGCTGATTAGGACACCGTTCTGGCGGCCGGGAATGGCGCCACGATAGGGCTCATAGGCGTCGAACAGGTGATTGATGATGGCCTCACCTGCGGTGGCAGTGAGGAGCTTGCTACGCAGCCCGATCAGGCCGCGAGTTGGCACGCGAAAGACGAGAAGCTGGCGATCGCCCTGCGGGTCCATAGAAACCATTTCACCGCGGCGCATGCCGACCAGCTCAATGACCTTACCTGCGGACTCTGAAGGCACTTCAACGTTGAGAATTTCAATTGGTTCTTCGCGGCCTTTGTCGCCAGCATGGAAGATGACGTGCGGGCGTGAGACGGCTAGCTCGTAGCCTTCGCGACGCATGGTCTCGAGCAGAATCGAGAAGTGGAGGACGCCGCGTCCGCCGATCTCAAAGGCATCGCCGTCCATCTCGGTGATGTGCAGCGCTACGTCTGCTTCTGCGGCGCGCAGCAAGCGCTCACGGAGGTGGCGGCTGCTGAGGAATTTTCCCTCTCTGCCATAGAACGGCGAGTCGTTGACGCGGAAGACCATGGTCAAGGTAGGCTCGTCCATGGTGATGGCCGGCAGCGCTTCTGGATTGGTGGTGGGGCAGATCGTGTCACCGATGTCAATGTCAGTGATGCCGGCAACGGCACAGATTTCGCCATAGATCACGGAATCGGCTTCGACCTTTCCTAAACCTTCGAAGACGTGTAGCTGTCGGATCTCTCCCTGGCGGGAGTCGCCATTGGGTTTGCAGACCGCGACGAAGCCGCGGGAGACTGTGCCGCGATGGACACGGCCGATGCCAATCCGGCCAAGATACTCGGAGTAGTCGATGGAGGTGATCTGCAATTGGGCCGGGCCTTCGTTTAGCGTTGGGGCCGGGACGTGCTCGATCATGGCGTCGAGCAGCGGGACGATAGTCGTGCTCGGGGCATCAAGGTCGGTGGTGGCCCAGCCATCGCGGCCACTTGCGTAGAGGATGGGGAAATCTAGCTGTGCGTCGGTAGCATGGAGTTCGACGAACAAGTCGAAGACCGCATCGATGACCGCCTCGGGTCGGGCGTCGGCCTTGTCGATCTTATTGATGACCACAATGGGATGGAGGCCAGCCTCAAGTGCTTTGCCCAAGACAAAGCGAGTCTGTGGCATGGGGCCTTCTGCGGAGTCGACTAGCAAGAGGACGCCGTCTGCCATATGTAGGACGCGCTCGACTTGACCGCCGAAGTCACTATGGCCGGGGGTATCGATGAGGTTGATCTTGGTCTCACCGTAGCGAACGCTGATATTTTTGGAGAGAATGGTGATCCCACGCTCGCGCTCTAAATCGTTACTGTCTAACAGGCAGTCCTGCTCGGCTTCGGCGGTGCGAAGTAGCTGGAGCTGGGCCAGAATTTTGTCGACTAGGGTAGTTTTTCCGTGGTCGACGTGAGCGATAATCGCAATGTTGCGGATGTCTTGCATAGTCAAAGGCGCTCCAGCCACATCGTGTGATGCGGGAAGGCCCGTCCTTAAAAGTGTGTGTGAGGGGAGTTGGTCGCTTAGCAGTCGGTGGATAGGCTCGGATCCAGACCGAGCGCTATCCAGGGGCTGTTAAGCGCGGCGCAGCTTGCTGATATCGCGAACAGCGCCGGTTGCTGCTGATGTAGCCATGAGGCCGTATGCCTGCAATGCCTCGCTGACAACACGCTCGCGGCCGATAGCCGTAAATGCGTCATCGCCAAGTGCTTCCATCTCGGTGCGGCGGGTATCCAGTTCGGCGTCGCTGAGTTTTACGTTGATGGAGCGTTGCGGGATGTTGATTTCGATGATGTCGCCGTCTTGGAGCAGACCGAGGTTTCCACCTTCGCCTGCTTCTGGGGAGACGTGGCCGATGGAGAGTCCGGATGTGCCACCGCTAAAGCGTCCGTCTGTGATCAGGGCGCATTGCTTGTCGAGCTTGCGCGACTTCAGATACGAGGTGGGGTAGAGCATTTCCTGCATGCCTGGGCCACCCTTGGGGCCTTCGTAGCGAATGATGACGACATCACCTTCGTTGATCTTGCCGCCGAGGATGAGGTCGACGGACTCTTCCTGCGAATCGCAAATGCGAGCCGGGCCGGAGAAGATGTGAATGCTGGCGTCTACGCCTGCGGTTTTGACGATGCAGCCTTCCTGGGCAATGTTGCCGAAGAGGACGCAAAGGCCGCCGTCCTGGCTGTAGGCGTGCTCAACATCACGGATGGCGCCGGTCTTAGCATCGGTGTCTGCCTCGGCGTACTGTTCTTCTTGGCCAAAGCCGACCTTGGTGCGGACGCCGCCAGGTGCGGACAATGAGCGTTGTACAGCGTGGTCAGTCAGCTCGTCGGCTTTGAGGTGAATATCGTTCTTCCGGATCTGGACGGCCTGCGTGTCGCCGGATACGGTAAGACACTCGCCTTTAAAAAAGCCACCGCGTTCGAGCTTGCCGAGGATCGTGGGGATCCCGCCAGCGCGGCTGATGTCTTCCATGTGGTAATCTGAGCTTGGCGCAACCTTACAGACGCAGGGCGTGCCACGAGAGAGGCGGTCGATGTCCTGCATGGTGAAGTTCAAACCGGCGGCTCTGGCGATGGCCAAGATGTGCAGCACGGTGTTGGTGGAGCCGCCCATGGCAATGTCACAGGCCATGGCGTTCTCAAAGGCTGCGAAGTTCGCAATCGAATGCGGGAGAACGGAGTCATCGCCTTCGAGATAGTGCGCGTTGCACATCTCGACGATGCGCGTGGCTGCTTGTTCGAAGAGCGTGCGGCGCAGGGAGTGGGTGGCAAGAATGGTGCCATTGCCCGGCAGGGCGATCCCCAATGCCTCGGCGAGGCAGTTCATACTATTGGCCGTAAACATACCGGAGCAGGAGCCGCAGGTGGGGCAGGCGTTGGCTTCGATTTGGTCCAGGTCGGCATCGGATACGGAGTCATCGGCAGCCATCACCATGGCATCGACGAGATCCAAGGAAATTTCGCCTTGGGAGGTCTCGGCCTTGCCAGCTTCCATAGGCCCGCCAGCGATAAAGATCGTGGGGATGTTCAGGCGCATGGCCCCAATCATCATCCCCGGCGTAATCTTATCGCAATTCGAGATACAGATCAGGCCATCGGCCACATGGGCATTGACCATATATTCTACGCTATCGGCAATCAGCTCGCGGCTAGGTAAGGAATACAGCATGCCGCCGTGGCCCATAGCGATACCATCATCGACGGCGATGGTATTAAATTCTACGCCTACGCCGCCGGCATCATCGATCATCTTCTTGATCATCTGGCCGTAGCTGTGGAGATGAACGTGTCCGGGGACGAACTGGGTAAAGGAATTGGCGATAGCAATAATGGGCTTCTGAAAGTCTTCAGTCTTGAAGCCGGTGGCGCGCCAGAGTGCACGTGCGCCTGCCATGTGGCGCCCCTGTGTGGTACGGGAGCTGCGGAAGCGTTTCTTGGGCATGGTTATCTCTCGATCGAAGGGAGCGTATTGTTGAACCTGATACAATCGCGCCTTCGTCGCCAGTAGCAACCCGCTGCGACAACTTGATCGATATCCAACAGCCAACAAGGAATATCCAATTTCCAAGTTAAGACCGGTAGCACCAACAGATCGTCTCTAGTCGACAGCTGTCGATGTGAGTCGACTCTAGTCGATCCTTTTGTGGATTTTGAATGGCCAGCCGCAGGCTGTCGGGCTGTGATGCCCGACAGCTGTTGGGACGGTACTTTAGGAGTGCAGGCGGTCGTCGAGGAGGGCGTAGTCGACGATCTCGTCGGGGGTGAACCAGACGCCGAGTTCATGCTCGGCTTCTTCTGGAGAGGCGGAGGCATGGATGAGGTTGCGCAGGGCGCCGCCTTGTGTCATGGGCTGATGGGCGAGATCGCCGCGGATAGTGCCGGGAGCAGCTTCTGCTGGCGTGGTGGCACCGACCATCTGGCGGATCTTTGGGATGCAGCTACCGCCGCTCAGGACGAGGGCGACGATGGGGCCTTCGGTGATGTAGTCCTCGACCATCGGGTAAAAGCCCTTGTCGACGTGCTCCCGATAGTGGGATCGGGACTGCTCGGTTGTTGCGACCAGAAACTTCAGCGCGTGCAGCTTCAGGCCAGCAGTTTCGAAGCGCTGGAGGATGGTGGATACGAGGCGACGTTGGACGCCGTCTGGCTTGATGAGGACAAGGCTCTTCTGAGACATAGCGAATTCCTGGCTGGGGTGGTAAGAATCAAGCTGCCGAACTACTGCTCGGCGGGGAAACCAATGCGAATATGGTATCGTGCACCATCCGCTGGAGGTTGCCATGGCACTTGGTACTCAAAGACACCGGGAATAACCTGCGTGCGGTAAATTTCGGTCCAAGGCCCGCCGTTGCGGCGGTAGCTGATATTGAGAGTTTCGTCCCATCAGCCTTTGCCGGTGAGGGGTAACTCGATGGGGACGGAGGCCCCGGACCGACAAAGCTGCCGCCTTGCGGACTCCGCAACTAGATGGCCCGGTCATCGGAATTGGACGCGCTGCGCAGGGCAGGGGCACCGAAGAGCTAAAAGGTTTGGGCGGCGCTAGCCAGATCACGCTTTTCCAACAGCATGAATTCGCCTCAGGAGCCGCCATTTTTGGCCATGAAGCGTACTGCTTTCCGAACCATGGCATGCTCGATATCTACCTCGCCGTAGTGCGTGCTGGCAATCACTATGGCGCCACCGGCATTTTGTGTCCGGAGGAGTAAGCGGGGAAAAATTGGGATCCTGTCGTTATTACGGTCGAGAAGATTTCCTGGGTGTCTAGACAGTCATTGCCGGTGAAGTCGATGCTGGCAAAAGCGACGCCAACATAGCTATCGGAGAACGGTGGTGTGTCGGCGTCCGAGGTTGAGATGGCGCCAGGGGAATCGGTCTCTCCGAAGACGTAGTTGGCGTCCGTGAGATTGGTGAATTCGTAGTCACCATTGAGGTCGGTCGGTGCAGTAGCCAGCAGTCACGTTTTTGACGGTGACGGCGTTGCCTGAGATGAGCGTATCCTTGGAGAAGGTGGAAGCCGGGCCGGGGTCGCTCGAGGCGTTGTTGTTGAACACCGTCACCGGCATCTTGCCGTCGCCGCAGAAAAGTATACTCGCGCCTACCGCGCTAATCTCGATGTTTGGTTGCTCGATGAGTACGTACGGCGACGCGTCGTCCGACAACGTCGTACCGGGGGCGCAGGGATCGAGACCGTTGACCTAGATCAGCAGATCCTCGAATTCGGTCGCGTTGAGGGAGATTGAAACGTCCCGACGGTCAGAGCTGCTACTTCGCCCACCGTAGTCCGGTAGCTATCACCGACCAAAGTAGGCGTCAACGTCCCACCTGTGAGCGTCGGGTTCGTAAAGCCAGTTCCCCGGATTGCTTCGAAATCGATCGTAGAACCGTTGCCGAGGCCCAGATCAGCGCCCGGATTCTCGTCGTAGCTCACGGTAAGCACATTCGGAAGCGAGCCGGTGGGGTACGATACAATCTGTGGTCATGCGGTAGGTGACGTTGATCGGCTTTGTACCAGTGAGGTCGAGTCCCCCGGCGTCCGTAGATGTGATCGTGGCGGTATCGGTTCCAGCAGTCGCAGGACTGATTGACTCCCGTCGCTCACTACAGACCGTTGGGCCTGCCCCAGATTTCGGGATCGCTGCCAGCGGTGATTAGCTGCTCACGGATGTTCAAGTAGCCGTTTAGAAGAGGCTGGGCGGTAGCGCGTGATGCGCGGGCCCAGTTCAACTGATCGACCAGCGCAAAGTAGCGTACCGCGGCTAGCTCAATCACCGTGTCCTGATTGAACGTCAGTGTGTGCGCGTCTGCGCCGCGCTCGAGCAACCAGTGGACTAGCTCGGCGTCCCCGTTCGAAGCGGCAACGTGCAGCGCGGTATAGCCGTGAATATCCGCCGTAGACACTGGGGTTCCCGCCTCAATCATGGCGCGTACCGTTGCGCCGTCGTTCTCCCAGGCCGCATCTAGGATGGGCGTGGCTTCGAAACGACTGCAGGCCGTAAATAGCAAGCAGCAGCTTAGCGCAGCGTTCAGCACCGAGCGGCTCACGAGATGCGCTGTCCCGGCTTGGCGCCATCATCAGGTGAGAGAATCATCAGCTCAGCGCCGCCTTCGCCAGCCGCCAGGACCATGCCCTCGGAAACGCCAAATTTCATCGTGCGTGGTGCGAGGTTCGCAACCACCACGGTCAACCGACCCACCAGATCTTCAGGCTTGTAGGCCTGCTTAATTCCGGCAATGATCTGCCGCTCTTCGCCCCCCAAATCCACGGTCAGGCGCAACAGCTTGTTCGCCTTTTCTATCGCCTCAGCTTTCACGATCTTCGCCACCCGCAGGTCCACCTTCATGAACTCGTCAAAGCTGACTTCATCGGCGATCGGCTCGATCTTGACCTCAGGCTCCGGCTCAGGCTCCAGTGGGGCTTGGCGTGATGCCTCGATGATCGCTTCAATCGCCTTGTGCTCAATCCGGCTCGCCAGATGTGTGTAGGCCGCGATGGCGCGATTCTCCAAGGTCTGCTGCGCCGAGTCCCAGCTGTATGGCTCTTCGATGAACAACGCTTCGACCTTCTCCACATAGCCAGGCAGAACCGGCTTCAGGTAGATCGCGATCGTCCGGAATACGTTAAGGACGGTGGTCATCACGCCACGCGCGGCTTCCGGATCGGACTTGATCGTAACCCAGGGCTGCTGCTCATCGAAGTAGCGGTTTGCGGACTCCGCAATCTCGCGAATCTGGACGATAGCCTTGCTGTACTCGCGAGCTTCGTAATGGGCGGCGATCGTCTCTGCCCGACACTGCGCGTCGCGTAGGAGCTGTGTACCGTTCTTGGGAATGCTGCCGAGCTGCCCATCCAGGCGCTTGTACAACATCTGGGCACCGCGGGAGGCCACATTCGTGATCTTTCCGATCAGGTCGGAGTTAACCCGCTTAATGAAGTCGTCAAGATTCATGTCGATGTCTTCGACGCCGCCGCCCAGCTTACAGGCGTAGTAATAGCGCAGGTACATCGGGCCGAGATTATCCAGATAGGTCCGGGCGCTGATAAAGGTGCCCTTGCTCTTGGACATCTTCTCGCCGTTTACCGTGAGGAACCCGTGCACGAACACACTCGAGGGTGTGCTGTAGCCAGCTCCCTTTAGCATCGCTGGCCAAAACAGTGTGTGAAAATAGACAATGTCCTTGCCAATAAAGTGGTAGATCTCGGCGTCTTCGCTCTGCCAGAATTCCTTGTAGTCGCGGCCCTCGCGCTCTGCCCATTCGCGGGTGGCGCCGATGTAGCCGATCGGCGCATCGACCCAGACGTAGAAATACTGGCCCGGATGGCCAGGAATCTCAAAGCCGAAATACGGCTCGGGCCGTGAAATATCCCACGGGCGCAGCTCACCATCCAGCCACTCCTGCAGCTTGTTGGCTATCTCTTGCTGGGTATGTCCGGGGACCCACTCCTGCAGAAATGCGCGGAAGGGCTCGAGTTTAAAGAACAGGTGGTCTGCGCTTTTGCGACTGGGTGCGGTGCCGCAGGTCGCGCAGGCAGGGTCCAGAAGTTCGGTGGGTTGGTAGGTATGCCCGTTGTCGCAGGAGTCCCCGTATTGGTCCTGGAGCCCGCAAGCGGGGCAGGTCCCGCGCACAAAGCGGTCAGGTAAAAACATGCTGCAGGTATCGCAATAGGCCTGCTCGACGGGCAGCCACTCTGTGTGATCAGCCATCGCGGCCGAAATCTCGTTACAGAGCACGCGATTGTGTTCGCTGTTCGTCGATGAGTAGTTATCGAACGCAATCTCGAAGTCGGCAAAGTCCTGCGTATGCTCGGCATAGCTGTTGGCAATAAGCGCTTCTGGTGTGATTCCTTCCTGCCTGGCGCGAATCATAATCGGCGTGCCGTGAGTGTCATCCGCGCACACATAGCGGCATTCATGGCCGCGCATCTTCTGAAAGCGCACCCAAATATCAGTCTGCAGATATTCTACCAGGTGGCCGATATGGATGCTGCCGTTCGCGTAAGGCAAGGCAGAGGTGACGAGGATCTTGCGTTGTGTCATGGAAATCTCGAATTCACGGTAGGAACAGGGCGGTACTGTATGCTGCCAAGCGCGAATCTTGCACCCCTGCACGACTGCATCGAGCAAGGGACCTTCGCAGGTTCCTGAATTGAAATCGGCTGCGTGACAGAAAGCCTAGGAGATTAACAGTAATTTACCGGGAGGAAGATAGTACACGGACGATGACGATTTAGATAGTTTACCGACTGTTCGGGGTTGGCTGCCGCGCGAGGATTCCTGAGAGAAGTTGTGCCGGATAGCCTACGAGGGGCGGTGGACTGGGATGATGTGGCGATTGAGTTGCAATCCGGTGTGTTTATCGGCCATAAGCTCAAGGAGCAGGCGCCCGACGTGCGCGATCTGTTCAATCTGAGCTACGTTGCAGGAGAGGTTCAACCTCAGGTGCAGTTTAACCTGCCGCAACTTCGCTACACCCTTGTAGCACTCGCCACCACAGACGAGCGAGACTTACGGCAAGACGATGCAGCATTTGCCGGCTTGAGTCTGATGCGTGCTGCAGCTGCCGGTGATGTGGTATCGTGGCTGCGTCGAAATAGCGCGAGGTTGCGTCTGATCTTGGAGTGCGTTGCCGGGAAGCATATCGTTCTACTGATTCGTCATTACGCGCCGCATCGGGCGAATGACCAACAGGAAACCTTCGTGCGGAAAGAACTGCACAGCGGAGCTGATGAGATTGGAGACTATGCCGTGAGTGCTGATGAAAAGATGCCTGCCAGCGGCCCTGAAATAGGGATCGAAGAAAGGCCGCGTGCGATGCAGATTGCGATCTTGCGTCAAATGCTGGATCAGGGTGTCAGTCCAAAAGAGATCCCAACCCCTGCCAATGTTGCGGCTGAGGTGGCCGCCGCGGACACACCGCCGCAGTTTTGGGCGATACGACGCTTTGAGCGCGAATCAATGATTTAGCTGCGGAGAGATGGGGCACTATTGACGGCCCGCACGACTGCCTGTCTCAATGGCGGGCCGTTGCAGAATACCCAGTACACTCAATGCCAGGATGGCCTCACCGACCCTCCTTCCTGTCCGTGCCCATGCGAGCCTAAATAGTCCCCTCGGCGTAGATATGGGAATGATCTTCAGGGCTGAGCTGCGCCCTCTGCCGTATATGCTCGCGACAGCTGAGGCTATGCGCTCTATATTCCCCGGCGCTGACACAGAAATCGGACTTCAGCCTGAATAATTCACGCGAATCTACCATGAGGCCGTAATGCACTCACTCTCAACACCTTGCGTTGTTCGACAAATTCGACGTATCTCGATACCACTCCACCTGTCTTACTACCGCAAGCAGCTGATAGCAACCACCTTACGGTCTCTCGCTACGAATCGCGTGAATTATCCAGGCTGGCAGCGTAAATGAAACAGATCAAGATCATTAATATTTCCGGGCGTGACCGGCCGGGACTGACCTCTTCTTTCACGCGCTTGCTTAGCCATTACCAAGCAGAAGTTCTGGATATTGGCCAGGCTGTGATTCATCGTCATCTCGCGTTGGGCATCATGGTTCGCCTCCCGATCGGGCACGACCAGGCTGCCCTGGAAAGAGAGTTGGCGGAGCAAGCAGATCGCTTCGGCATTGAGGTGACCAGCCGATACGTCGCCGACGACGTGTATGAAGAGTGGGTCGGCCGCCAGGGAAAACCGCGACGCATCATTACCTTGCTGGGCAGGCACATTGCCGCAGAGCAGATTAGCCTTGTTTCGGAACTGATCTCGAACCAAGGGCTGAATATCGACGTGATTACCCGGCTCTCCGGTCGCATCAGTTTCGCCCAGACTGCGCACAAGCCTCGTGCCGCAATTCAACTCTCGGTCACTGGCCATCCGAGTGAGCCGGATGAGATTCGATCTAAACTCATGGCGATTGCTACCCAGACTGGTATCGACATCGCAATTCATGTCGATGATGCCTACCGCCGAACTCGCCGTCTCGTGGTATTTGATATGGATTCGACACTGATCCAGGCAGAAGTGATTGATGAGCTCGCTAAATATGCAGGCGTTGGTGCCGAGGTCATGGCGATCACAGAATCTGCGATGCGTGGTGAGCTGGATTTCAACGAGTCGTTTCGTCGGCGCGTTGCGTTGTTGAAAGGGCTAGATGAGTCGGTGCTGCGAGAGATCGCGGAGAATCTGCCCCTGACCGAGGGCCTCGAGCGGCTGACTACGACCCTGAAGGATCTTGGCTACAAGATCGGGATTCTATCTGGTGGATTCACTTATTTCGGCAACTACTTGAAGGAGCGGTTTGGCGTCGACTATGTGTACGCCAATGAACTCGAAATCGAAGATGGCAAGGTCACGGGGCGGGTTGTGTTGCCGATTGTGGACGGTCAGCGCAAGGCCGATTTGCTGCGGGAGATTACGGCGCGAGAAGGGCTGCAGTTACAGCAGACGATCGCAGTCGGTGACGGTGCCAATGATCTGCCCATGATCAATCTAGCAGGACTGGGCGTTGCGTTTCACGCAAAACCGATCGTGAAAGAACGTGCGAAGAATTCAATTAGCACTCTTGGGCTCGATTCGTTGTTATATTTGATCGGAATTCGCGACCGCGAAGTGGCGCCCCGAGAATTCGAATAGACCCGCCCGCGAGACCGCGCGGTGAAGCCATCCACGGAATGCTTAGCGCCGCAACCCAAGATCTCTGAAGGTGGGCCGCCGCGGGCGGCTCGCCCGGATTTTTGCGTCGTGGGAGGAGTGAAGGGCAGTGGTCCGGCTGCTATCCCGGAGTGAAAGAGTCACGCGGTGACCTTTCCTGGCTGCGAGTTCGCACCCGATAATGTCTTCGTCTTCGGCGCGCAGCAGCTCGGTAAGGACGCGCAGGTATGGGCATCGGCTCGGGTAATGATCTCGCCGGTGGCTTCGGCTAAGCCAAGATCAAGCCCGACGGGCCTGATTTTTGCGGAGTTCGCGATGACTTTCATGCGAGGATCTTCTTTTGCGCACTCCGCAAGAATCTCGGGGGTGCGGTCTTTGCTCTGGCCATCAAAAATCATGAACTCGAGGCGGTCTGGCGGGTAGTCGCTGTCAAGTAATGAGCGCAGACAGTCGGCGATGTGGTCTTGTTCGTTGCGGCAGGGCATGACGACCGTGACCAACGGGGTCATCGGTCGCAGCCGGCAAGCCTCGATGTAGCGTCGACGAGTTGTTGGGCAGCCTTGCGCATGAGATCATCCTCGGTGCTGCGGTTCCCGCCGAGGTGAAAGAGTCGACGTTCGGCCGGGTTGAGATTAAGGGTGCGGATGTTGCCCGCAAATGTGGCACGCTCAATGCGGCCCTTGGCTACGGTATTGAGGGTCTTGTCCAGCACGGCTTTGCGGGTCGCGGTGTCGATCACCACGAAGCGAACTTGGCAGTGGATCCGGCAGGGGCCGGAAAGCAGGGTGTATTCAGTGGCCTCTCCCTCGCGTGTGCGGGCCTGGATTGGGCGGCCTGTGAGCGAGGATTCGTCACTGCTCATGCGCTCGAGCCAGGCGTTTACGACGAGATCGGCCTTCAGGTCCTCGCCCGCGTTCGCGGAGCTCGCAACGCTGCGGGAGCGGCGCGAGAGGTTGTTGGTGCGCAGCCAGCTCGTGATCTCTGTCTGTGGGGCAACCTGGAGAAAGGCCGGGGTGTCTTGTAGCGCAGCATGCAGCGAGTGGTTCAAGTCATCGAGGAAGCCGGGCGGCAGTTCACCGGCTTCAGGCGGGGCCCAAAGCGGGAAGACAACGACGCGCTTGGCTGCGAAGTCCGCAACGCGCTGCTCGAGAGCGCGCAAGTCTTCGCTGACGTGGCTTTCTGCCGCAAGTTTGCGGGCGTCTCGTAAGATTTCTTGGGCGTCGCAGTAGCGGTTCTTGGCGAGTGCTTTGCGGGCGCGATCGAGCTGGATTTGGACAGCGTCTTCGCGGAGAAGTCGGTGCTGTTGAGTGGTGGCGTGGAAATCTTCACCTGCCTGCCTGATGAGGCGTTGGGCGACGCGCCACTTGCCGCGCGCGGCGAGCTCTCGTGCCCGAGTACGCTTGGTTTCGATGGCGGTGTCGAGCAGATCGCGGCGAAACCGTGGGTAATCGTCTGGGATTTCCAAGCCGACGTTGGCCTCGCGGCCACGGGCGATCACGCGGTCAATCTCGAGGCAAGTCTCAGCGGCGGCCAGCGGATCTTTTAGACGCTTGGCAGTTTCGTAGCGCTGGGAGATGGCTTCGTTGGCAGACTTGCGCAGGCGGTTCTGCGCTTCGGTCCACTCGGGGGTGTTGGCCAGGGCTTCGGAGTAGGCGTCTACTGCCTCGCGATGGTCGCCGCGCTCCTGGGATTTCTTGCCGGCATCAAATGGGTCGTAGATCGTCCGGCAGCCTGCGAAGAGTAGTGCAAGCGCTGTGAGCAGCGTCAGTCGGGCGAACAATTGGCCTACTCGTACTCCAGCAGTACGCCATTGTGCAATTGCGGCATGACGCCGATGCTTGCACTCTGACTGATGCCATAACGCTTGTAGACGCGTGGGATCGCGACGCGGCGTGTCTTGGGTTCCATGCTCTCCTTGGGCCAGGAATACCAGTCAACGGTGCGATCCTGATAAGGATTGTGTGCGCGAGTTTGGTAGGGGCGGCAGCAGCAACCCGTGGCAAGCAGCATAGCCATCACGAGAAAAAATAGGGTCAGGAACCGAGACATTGTGTCCTCCATGGCGCGAGCGTTCAGTGAGAATACGTACAGTAACGCAAGTGGGCGGCAGTACCAGCCGCGAGCGGCGCGTATTTGGGTTGTCGTGGCGCGAAGTCGAGCTACTCTACGGGTTCTTGTGATCGAAGGCTGTGGGTGGCTCTGGGAATGGCTGGATCGAAATCTGTTCGGGTGCTTCACGTCGTTCTGTCTTTGGAACAGGGCGGGATGGAGAATGGCGTAGTTAACGTGGCGAATCGGCTGGACCCCGAAGCGTTCGACGTGCAATTCTGCTGTCTGGCCACGCGCGGCGAGTTTGCCGACCGGCTAATTCGCAACGGCGACTGCATCGACGTGCTGGGCAAACCACCGGGAAAATCGCTGCGCACTGTCTGGCGGTTGATGAATGCGATCCGGCGCGTGAAGCCGGATGTGGTGCATACGCATAATCTAGCAACTCTCATCTACGCAGCTCCAGCTACCTGGTGGGGGCGCTCGGTTCCGCTGCTGCACGGGGTGCACTCGGAGATGCCCGAAGAGGAGCAGACCGCGAAAAGACTGGCGCTGCGGCGGCGATTCTACGGTGCGGCGAAATCGGTGCAGACGGTCACCATCGGGCTGACCCGGCATCTAGAAGCGTTGGGCTTGAACAATCGTGAGATTGCAACAGTGACGAACGGCGTCGATACGACCGTGTTTCGGCCAGACCAGCACTGCACGCTGCGAGCAGAACTGGGGATTGCGGAGTCCGCATTTGTGGTCGGCATGGTGGCGCGATTCGGGGCCTACAAGCGACATGAGGCCGCGTTGGCCGCGTTCGACGAGTTAGCGGGAGAGTTCCCGGACTTTCACCTAGTGTTTGTCGGCGGGAGTGGACCGCGAAAAGAGGCAGTCGAGGCAAGGCGCGCGGCCTCACAATTCTCTGACCGGGTGCATCTCGCAGGATTTAGATCCCTGCCCGCTGAGGTCTATCCGGCGTTTAATGTGCTGGCGATTCCGTCGATTCGCGAGGGTCTGTCGAACGCGGCCTTGGAAGCGATGGCGAGTGGCGTGCCCGTGCTAACGAATGCCGCCTGTGGTGCCGCAGATGCGGTGACGCACGGTGCGGACGGCTGGATCGCGGACTTAACGGACCACAAGCAATTTGTCGCAGCCTTGCGCGACGCGTTGCTCGCGCGGGAGCAAAATGCGGAGTTCGCAACTCGCGCACGGGCGGTAGTCATAGAGAGATTTTCAATGAAGTCGATGGTGGCGGGTTACGGGGATCTGTACCGGCGAATCGCTGATGGCTAGGCGCGCTCGGAAGAAGTGGCGGGTTTCCGCGGAAGAGAGGCCGGTCGGGTTAGACGCTGCCACGTTTCGCTGGCAGGCACTTTCGGTGTTTGCCCTCGGTTTTCTGCTGTACGTGAATACGTTGGGTCATGATTTTGCGCTCGACGACTACGTGGTCTTTCGCGACAACAGCTACGTCAAGGAAGGCGTGGCGGGAATCGGCAAAATAATGTCCCAAGACACGTTTCGCGGGTTTCTGGAAAAGGAAGTGGCCTTGAGCGGTGGCCGCTATCGGCCGCTGTCGTTGGTGACATTTGCGCTAGAGCAGCAGTTGTGGGGCGGACCGGCAGAGGAGCCGACGTTTCGGCCAGAGCGAAGTCATGGCATCAACGCGCTGCTGTACGCGATCACTTGCCTAGCGCTTTATGCCTGTTTGCTGAAGCTGCTGCACGCGTTGCCAAATCGAGGGTGGATTGCGTGGCTGGCGGCGATGTTGTTTGCCGCGCATCCCTCGCACACGGAGGCAGTGGCGAACATCAAGGGCAGGGACGATGTGCTCTGCTTTCTGCTGGTGCTGGTGTCGTTCTGGATGCTGCTGCAAGCAACGGACCGGGCGAAGGCATGGCTGGCTGGATCGGTGGCGGTGTACTTCCTGGCGCTGTTTTCGAAGGAGAGTGCGGTTACCTTTTTGGCCATTTTTCCTGCGTGCCTGTATTGCTTGCGTGGGTTTAGGGTGTCCCAATTGCTCAAATGGACCGCGCCCTTTCTGGCGGTGGCGATCGTGTTTGTCCTGATTCGGGCAGTATGCGCCGGATCGATCGGGGACCGGGTGTCTACCGATGTGATGCTGGATCCGTTCGCGGCAATGACATCGACCGAACGCTACGCGACAATATTTCTGACATTATTTCGCTACCTCAAGCTGATGGTTTTTCCGCATCCGCTGTCCTACGATTACTCGTACAATCAGATTCCAGCGGTGGACTTTCTGAACGTGGAGGCATTGCTGAGTGTGGTCTTACATCTGGCGCTGGCGGGCTGGGCGATATGGGCGTTGGGGCACAAACGGGCGCACGGGATTTTGCCGCTGTATTATCTGGCAACGCTCTCGATCGTATCCAATCTGGTGTTTCCGATTGGGGCGCCGATGGCGGATCGCTTTTTGTACATGCCGTCAGTGGCATACTGTGTCGGGATCGCCGCCTGGGCCGTGGGGGCCCCGCCCCAAGTGGCCGTACCACGCAAGGTTTCCTTTGCCGTTGTTGGGTTGCTGGTCGTCGGCTACTCAGTGAGAACTGTGGTGCGAAACCCTGTGTGGAAAAATAATTGGACGTTGGTTAGCTCTGATGTGAAGCGGGCGCCAAACAGCGCACGCGCGAATGCTTCGTACGGCGAGCAGATGTTGCGGCTCTATCATGAGGATCGCCTCGCAAACGCGGACTATCTGAAGAGAGCAGAGCAGTCTTATCTGAAATCGCTGGAGATCAACCCCAGATATCTGGACAGCTATGTCAATCTGGGGCTGCTCTATGGTAAGCAGGGCGAACACGCCAAGGCCGCTGGCTGTTTCGGGAAGGCGTACGAGCTTAACAGGAGTGATATGCGGGCACTGTATGACTTGTCGGTTGCCCGCTCGAAGTTGCTGGAGTACGACCGGGCGATTGCCGGATTTCGCACGGTGATTGCGCATCAGCCGGACAATATGAATGCACGGACCAAACTGGCAGATACACTGCTGTTTGCTGGAAAATATGCGGAGTCCGCAACATGCTTCGAGGAATTGGTTGAGACTTCGCCGAATAATGCGCGCTTTCACGAGCAGCTTGGGCGGGCGCGGCTGAAAGCTGGCGCGGTCGAAGCATCGATTCATGCCTATAAGGCCGCAATTGAACTGGGCTCGAACACTGCGGGTGTGTACTCGGACCTCGGAGCGGCGACATTTCGGCTGGAGGATTACGACGCGGCCGAAAAATATCTAACGAAGGCGCTGGAGTTGGATGATTCGTTGCAGACTGCGTTAAACAATATGGCTGGGGTTTTTCTGCAGACGGGGCGGCCGGGAGAAGCCGTGCGCCTGTATCGGAAGGCATTGGCGCTGAATCCAGAGTACGTGGCGGCTGCCAAGAACCTGCCGAACGCCCTATTTGAACGCGGGCGAAATTTGGTGGCCGCGCAGAAATGGCCGGAATCGCTGCCGTTTTTTGAAGAGGTGGCGCAGCTGCTTCCGGAAGCTGTCGAGCCGCATTTCTATCTTGGGCAGTGCTATTTCCACTTGGGACGGAAGGACGAAGCCAAGCGCTCGCTCAAGATTTACGATGGAGCCAAGCCGGGCGAGGCGGAAGTGGTGCGCCTGTTGCAGCTTCTCCTGCCATGAAGGCGTTCCGGCAGCGAGCGTCTGCGCTGCTCGCACTACTGATCCGGGACCTGCGCGATGACCAGCGCTCGCTGCAGTCCTACATCTGGCGGGCTGGCTTGCTCGGTATGGTCTGCGTGTTTCTAGGCAGTGGGAAAGTGCACGCCTTGTATTCAGGGGCCGCTGGACTTGAGCTCTTTACCAGGTTGACGGTCCTCAATCTATTCGCATTGGCGTTGCTGACGGTTACTTCCTTTAGCTCTGTGATTGCTGAAGAGCGGGTGGATGGGACGCTTGTCTTGCTGCAGACCGCCGACGTGGGCTGGCTTTCTCTGTTGCTTTGCAAGTCGACCGCGCGGTTGATTCGCTGTGCTTTATTTCTACTCGCCCAACTTCCGTTTGCGCTATTCGCTACGCTTCTGGGAGGACTCACCGTTGAGACGGTATTTACGGTGTATCTGGAGTTGCTTGGTCTTGTGTTGCTACTCGGTAACCTGGCGCTGCTTTGTTCGACAGTGTCGGCTAGCCTCGTCGTGTGTGGTCTGGCAGCTGCCAGTGTCAGCCTTTTCGTGCTAGCGGGGCCAGCCCTGCAGGAAGTTCTCTTTGTCGACTTCGAGAGCGGACATATGCTGGAGATGGTGTGTCCTTCCTACCACATTATGGAGTTGGTAGATGGTGTGGGCAGTGCCCGTTGGGGCTTCTATTTCGGGCTCTCGCAGCTGGCTTTTCTAATGGCTTGGGCGGTTCTTGCGCGTTCAAATGGCAGGCTGGAAGTGATGCCAGGCTGGCAGCTAACGCGTTCCAACGGCCGACGCCGACGCTGCTGGGGGGACTTTCTAATCTGGTTTGAGTGGCGAATTGCCGTCGGCGGCGCGCTGCCATTATTCTTGCCGGTGGTCCCGATTATCCTTGGCTGGCGGATGGAAGACATTAATGCGACAGAGTGGTTAATGATCTCGATGATTCTGTTCATTTATCCCTTGCACGTCGGCAATGTTCTTGGCTGGGAGTGGCGTCAGCGCACACTGGCCGTTCTCCTCACACTGCCGATATCGTTGCGTAGTTTGATCTGGCGGAAGTTAGCAGGGCGAGCGTTAAGCATGCTTTTTCTAACGGGAATCCTAGTGTTTGTAGAGCTGATCTACGGAGATGGCTCTTTGTGTGAGAGGATTGCAGAAGTCCTTTGCGAGGAGGAGTCGGCGATTGTGGCGATCTCTGGATATGTTGCAATATTGCATCTTATTTTCTACTTGTCAGTGCGCGTTCTGCGCTGGCCAAGTGTGATCGGACTCGCAGTTGGGTTTGGAGTACAGGTGGGTGTATTGTGGTTTCTCATCGAGGTTATGGAGTGTAACGATGATCTGACTGTTGGTATCTTGGGCTCGGTGAATGTACTTTTTTGTCTTTGGTGTCAAAGCCGGCTGCCACATGTCATCGCGGACGCGGCTGCCAGGGAGTAACGATGAAACGCCGAATGCTGTCGATGTTAGCGGTCATGGTGTCGTCTGTGTGTGACGGTGCTTTCCATACCTGCATGGCGGGAGCTGGAAGGCTTGCCCAGCAGCGCTTGGCCGAGGACCATAGCGACTATCTAGGGCGAAATCTGGTGCGCATGATTTTGACGCTGGCGCCCACCAGCGCGAATGGAAAACAGCTTAACGAGTGGATCGGCGACGAAGCGAAAATTCCGCCGCCAGATCAGTCGATGGAAGATGGTGGCAATGCCTCTGCGGAGTATTTGTCCAAGGTGGCAGGGAATCTCATGCAGGCTGGCAGCGCGCGGAAGGGGTTGGTCGGTCTGTCGTTCTCCACGATTGTGCGCCGGTTAAATCCCTCGAAGTGGCAGGCGCTGGTGGCGATCATTGAGGCTGAGAAGGAAAAGCGGCAAGTGAATTTTACAGCTCTGCTGAAGGCGGCCAATACACCGGATCGTGTGCGTAAGCTGCGGACAAGGGGAAGAATTGGGCCTGCCCAAGACCGTCAATTGGTAGAGGCGTGGCACCCTTTGGTAAGGCCAGAGAGAAAGAAAAAAAGGGCAAGAAAGAAGATGCCCACCGCTCCTGCAGGTGGGTGGAGCTATAGCAAAATGTCTTTGCCCGCTACGGGGACTCTCGGGGCAGATGGGATGACCGTCGCGGTTTTCGATCGTCAAGTCAACTCGGAGCACAATACAGTGACGCTGGAGTCGGGAGCAGAAAAAAAGCGCCGGAAAAAGAAATGAGCGGCGCTGAGATACCCGAAGACTTAGCATTGCCGAGCGGGTCAATTGGCGACATGATTCATCGCTTTCTCCGGTATTTGGAGCGCGAGCGAAATGCCTCCGAGCATACGCTGGATGCCTATCGGCGCGATTTGGTTCAATTCGTTGACAATGTGCTGGGCGCTGACCTGAAACAGCCCACAACTGATGAGGCAATTAACGCGCGCGCGGCTCGCCGCTACCTGGTGCGCCTCTCAGAATGGAACCTAGCACGTACTTCTACCCTGCGTAAGCTCTCGGCGTTGCGAAGCTTCTGTTATTTTCTGGTGCGGGAAGGAAACCTGCTGGTGAATCCCTTTACCGGGTTGCGTCGGCCCAAGCAGAAGCGAAATCTGCCCCACGTGCTGTCGGTTGATGAGGTGCGGTCATTGCTGGATGCGCCGAGCCGTTATTGGCGACGCGCATATTCGAGTGACTGCGCACTGCGTGGGGAACCGACGTTCGCGGCGGCGCGCGATTGCGCGATCCTGGAAGTGATCTACAGCGGTGGCATGCGTATCAGTGAGGCGATCCAGCTGGAACTGGACGACGTAGACCTAATTAGCGGTGTTGCCCGATTGCGCGGAAAAGGCAAGAAGGAGCGTCTGTGCGTCTTGGGGAAACCGGCGCTGTCGGCGCTGCGGGAGTATCTGGCAGAGCGGGCGCGGTTGGGGTTCGCAGGACGGCGAGAGCGGGGGATTCTGTTCCGCAATCAGCGCGGTGGGCCGTTGACCGTGCGCTCGGTCCAACGGCAGTTCAAGGTCTATTTGAGTGAGTCAGGATTGCCGGTCGACTACACACCCCATGCCTTGCGTCACTCGTTCGCGTCGCACCTGCTAGACGCCGGTGCAGACCTGCGCAGTGTCCAGGAAATGCTGGGCCACAGCAGTCTTTCCACGACCCAGATCTACACGCACATCACACCGGAGCGGCTACGCCGGGTGTATGAGATTGCCCATCCGCGAGCCGGCTGATTCGATTCATATGGACTTTCAGTCTGCCGCAACACAGCAACTCCGATTTGGCTGGGGCAGCGTCGCCGAACTCCCGAGTTGGGTGCGGGCCTACGGCCAGCGCCTCCTGCTCGTGCGCGGCAGTTGCGAAGCTCGCAACGCCGCGCAGCGCCAAGCCCTGGTCGAGGGGGGCTGCGAAGTTGCGGAGTTCGCAGTTGCCCACGAGCCTGATGTCCCGATGATCGATGCCGCATTGGCTGCTGCGCGGGACCATCGGCCTGGGGCGCTTTCGGGCAGCTATTCGGGATCGCCGCGTGAGAGTAAGACTTGGTGACGCCGTGACTCCCGGCGACGCGATGACCGAAATTAGGAACGAGCCGCAATCGGACTGGCCGGAAGTCAGCCTAGTCAGGCTGGGAGCGGGCGTCATCAAGTCATCAAGTCATCGCGTCGCCGAGTCCTGCCATTGTGCGCGGTGCCGCCTTGCGATGTACGCTGTAAAGCCACCACGGAGCTGGCTTGGCGCAACTGCTAGCGAGGAGTGTAGACGGTGGTCTCGAAGGCGGCAGCGACTGCTGCGCGCAGTTCTGCGAGGTTTGCAAAAACGCCTTGCGCAAGGGCCTGGACGGAGACGTTGCCGATGGCGGTGGCTTCGACTGGTCCAGCGATGACGGGACGCTGGCAGGCATCAGCTGTAAGCTGGTTGAGCAAGGTTGCTTGACAGCCGCCACCCACTACATGAATGCGGTTGAAGCTGCGGCCGCTGACGGCTTCGAGACGGGTGATCACAGTTGCGTAGGATGCTGCCAGGCTCTCGTAGCAACAGCGAGCGATCTCGCCAACGGTCTCGGGCACGGGTTGGTCTGTCTCGCGGCAGCAACTCTGCACAAGCTCGATCATATTGTCAGGCGCGAGAAAGCGGTTATCCGCAGGATCTACTTTGGAGCTGAAACCGGCGCAGGCTGTGGCTGCGCTGGCGATTTCCGCAAAGGTCAGGTTTTGTCCTTGCTCCGCCCAAATTCGCTGGCATTCCTGGATTAACCACATGCCGTTCACGTTCGTGAGGAAGCGAATTTTTCCGGCGACACCGCCTTCGTTTGTGAAGCCCGAATCCCGTGCCTCGGCAGTGCAGACGGGGGCATCGAGTTCTGCTCCGACGAGCGACCAGGTTCCGGAGCTGATGTAGCACCAGTCGGGATCTCCTGTTGCGGGGACGGCAGCGACGGCACTGGCGGTATCATGGGAGGGAGCCAAGCAGACTGGGATGCCATTGTAGCTGCCCTGCTTGGTGCCTGGGAAATCGACTTGGCCGAACAGATGACGTGGCGCGCCGAGTGCGTCGAGAATTTCGCTGGACCAGGTGCGGGTAGCGGCGTCGAGCATTCCAGAGGTGGAGGCGACGGTGTACTCGGTCGCGCTGTCACCGGTAAGCGCGTGTGCGATCAGGTCGGGCGTAAACAGTAGTTGCGCGGCGCGCTCAAGGAGGGCAGGGCGCTCGAGCATGTCGGCCATGACCTGAAATACGGAGTTGAATGTCATTTCCTGCATGCCAGCGATCTCGTAGAGACGCTCCCGGCTGATGCGCTCGTAGACTGCCGGCATGGCACGCTCGCTGCGGGCATCCCGGTAGGCATACGGATCCGCCAGGAGATTTCCACTCTTATCGATGTAGCCGAAGTCAACACCCCAAGTGTCAAGGCCAATGCCGTCAATCTTGCCGGAGTTGGCAATGCCTTTGCGGACATCAGTCATGATTTTTTCGAATGGCCAGACTTTCGATCCAGCCCGATCGATGAAGCCGTTGCTGAAGCGGTGAGTTTCTGTCAGCTCGATGCGCCCCGGTGTGAGGTCTGCAACGATGGTTCTACCGCTAGAGGCACCGAGGTCCACTGCTAGATATTTCATATTCTCTCCCGTCCAGATCATTGACGCCCAGATTGGGCCCTGCGTTCGTAACAAAAAAAGGAGCGACGGATTAGATCCATCGCTCCTTTCTAGGATCGTGCGTTACAGCTCGGGCGAATTATGCCAGAGCGGCCTGCGCCTGATCCACCAAGGCCTTGAAGGCGTTCGGCTCGCGGACTGCTAGATCGGCGAGAACTTTGCGGTTCAGTTCGACACCAGCTTTGTTGAGCCCGTCGATAAACTTGCTATAGGTCATACCATGGCTGCGGGTGGCGGCGTTGATACGCACGGTCCATAGGCGACGAAACTGACGTTTCTTAAGCTTACGGCCTACATATGCGTGGCTGTTTGCCTTGTCGACAGCGTCCATTGCTGTACGGATCTGCTTGCTGCGACCTCCGGAAAAGCCGCGTGCGTTCTTCAAGATTGTGCGACGCCGCTTTCTTGACGCGGGAGCGTTGGTGACTCTCATGTTTTAAATCTCCTGAGCGATCAGTATTATTTCAATCCGTAAGGAAGAGCGGCGCGAATTCGGCGCATCTCTGTGGACTTAACTTCTGCATCCTTACCGAGACGACGCTTACGCTTGCGGTTCTTCTTGGTCAGAATGTGGCGATTGCCTGCGCGGTAGTGCATGTACTTACCGGTGCCAGTCTTCTTAAGCCGCTTTGCAGCGCACTTCCGAGTCTTTTGCTTGGGCATTTATTGTCTCCTGGATCAGGTTTTATTGGGTGCGAGCAGCATGCTGACATTCTTGCCAACCATGCGCGGCTCGTTTTCTACAGTTGCTAAAGTGTTGAGATCATCGACGACATTTTGCATCAGTTCCATCCCGCGATCACGGCGCGCCATCTCGCGGCCTCTGAAGAACAGTGAGACCTTGACGCGGTGACCTTTCTCAAGGAACGCACGAATATGCCCTACCTTGAAGTCATAATCGTGTGGATCAATATTTGCGTGAAACTTGATCTCTTTGTTACGGTGGACGTGCTGCTTCTTCTTCTGATCTCGCAGCTGCCGTTTACGCTGGTACTGAAATTTGCCGAAGTTCATCAGCTTGCAGACTGGTATGTCTGCATTTTCAGCGACGACGACCAAGTCGAGCCCGGCGTCCTTTGCGCGTCGTAGCGCCTCAGGGACTTCCAGGATTATCTGCTCTCCGTCTTCACAAACTAGGCGTACACTCTTGCCAGAGTGTGCATCTTCTTTCGTAACCAGGCGTGGAATGGCAAAGCCCTCCGGTTAATTGGGTCAAATAGAATTCGTGACTGGGGCCACGAGCCGGGTACAATACTCAAGCGCATGAGAGGCGCAATGCCTAGCTTGAATATTTATACCTGGCTAATCCGTGGCGTATTGGTGGAGGAGGCGCCTGCTACAGGCGATCCTTAATGGACTCGCGCATGTACGCGTAGTTGTGCTCAGGCTCCATCCGCTTGAGGTAACCAACAACCGCGGGCTGGAATGGTGGCAAGGCACCGATCGCCGCAAATACGCGGTTCTTGAGATCGATGTTTGTGCCGAATTCAGCCTCAGCCTTGGCGCCGCAGTAGGTAACACCGGCAAAGCGAGAAAGGCGGGTGTGACCAATCATGATCTCAGCACCGCGAATCAGGCTTGGGGCCACGCGGGCCATTGGCTCAGCGGTGAACTCATCCATCCAGCGCTGGCCGGGTTTGTTGAGCTCCGTGCCGACGTTAATTGGCATATGCAGCTTGTCCGCTGCTTGGACGTAGGCGTGAAAGTTTTCAATCTTACGGTTGCGCTCATCGGGATCGTCGATGTTCCAATTGCGGTCCGGAATGATGTTAACGGCTGCGACGCCTTTGGCCTTGAGGCATTCAAGCTGCTCGGTCGGGTTTGATTCACCTTCTGAAGTGCCATCAAGCCAAGCCGCTGTGGGAATGGCCTCGCAGCTCTTGAAGAGACTAATCATGTCCTCCAAGGCGGGAAAGCTGGCTGGATCGGGCTGGATGTAGGCCGGACCGCCGGATTTCATCAACTTGCTGCGCAGCAGGTCGCGGAATCCGTTGGTGTCGGTCTGGGCGCTGGCAACTGCATTGCTGTCCAAACCGAGTTTATCGGCCCAGAAGGCTGTGGCGCCGGAGCCCTTGGTGGCAGCGATCTGCTCATCCAGTGCCTGTACGATATGCCGCTCGGTAGGGTTACCGGTCGGGGTCATCGGCAGGATGTGCTCCGCGTAGTCGATGACTGTTTCACCTAGAAAGCTGTTGAGAAGCCCGATTACAGTCTGATTCCGCGCTTGGGCGGTGGTCTTCAGCGCAGCAATCTTCTGGGCGTCTTCACTATCTTCAGCCGGTAGCTCCGTGAAGCCGGACCCCATGAAGTAGAAGATACCGGGTTCGCCGGGGGAGTTGATGACCTGATCTGCGTATTCCTTGAAAAACACGCGAGTTTCCATATGGGCAGCAGCGCGAATGGAAATTTTATCGGCGGCTTCGAGAAATTCTGGGACCGAGTCCAATACATCAAAGTCGCAGGTGGCGATTCCGTACCAGGACTTGGCCCAGGCTTCCCAAGCGAGACGCGAAGGGGATGAGCCGTATCCATTGTAGGAATGAAAGGTATGGCAGTGCATGTTTACATGCGGCTGTTTCAGCGACTTGCGCGAAATGTCCATACTCTGTAATTCTGCAAGCGCTTCGGCCCGTACCTCGGGATCAAAGTCGTTTAATTGATCCAACAAAGGTGTAAGATCTTCTGTCATGATAAGTTTACCTAGCCGTTGCTTGGAGGATTCGGGCAAAGCGATTACTTTACCGCCGACACGCAAGCCGTTCAACGCGAAACACAAAGTACAATCTTTATGGACTCACTCCGCATCCCCCTTGCAATCATTCTTCCACTCCTCGTGGCGGGGCTGATTGTCGTCTTCAGCTTCGGGCCGGGGGACACCACTATAGGCACCAAAAACGAGCAAGGTGGGGGGCAGCCGGTGGCGACCGAAAATTCTCGCGCTGGCGCGAGTTCCGAGGTGGTATTGAAGGCTGCGAAGAAGGCGGGTACGGCGACTTCTTTGCCGAGTTTTGGGGATCCTACGGCGACAGGAAAGCACGCGTTTAGGCGTTCCTCGAGCGCCGACCCGGATGAACCCGCGGGGAAAGTGCGCGTGATTCAGCGCCTGAATCTTGAAAAGTTTGAGCCGGAGTTTTTGGCTGCGCTAGAGATTTCGAACCGAGCCGCGCGGCAAGATCGGCTGCGGATGCTGGCAGTGCAACTGGCCTATGACCCGGATGCCGCGTACGAATTTGTGGAGATGGTGACGGATCGCTCAGACCAGAACGTTTTGGCGCATGCAATCGCGACGCAGATGATGCAGCATGATATGGAAGGTGGGATGGAGTGGGGTGTCGGCTTGCCAAGCGCATACCGCAGCCTGGTGGTGAATGTTATCGCCTCCAAGTGGGTGACGGCCAACCGCGAAGAAGCAATTGAATGGGTGACCGCTCAGGAAGACGAGACCGCATTTGTTGCTGCGGCCCAGGGGGTGATCCGGACATTGCGCCAGCTGGACAAGGATGCAGCCTTTGCTTGGGCGCAGGAGTTGTCAGAACACGCGTTGCATCAGGAGCTGGGCAGCACGCTGGTGAGTGTGATGGCAGCTGCCGATCCTAGTGCTGCCTATGAATTTGCGCGTAACCTCGAAAATGAGGGGACGCGTAACAAGGCGTACGTCGCGATCGTCCAGGCTATTAGCCGCACCGATCCGGCTGCGGCTACTGAATGGGCGGCTTCATTGCCGGATGCCAGCACCCGTCAACAGGGCCTGATGACGGCCTCTAGCCGCTGGGCACAGCAGGATCCCGAAGGCGCCGCGACATGGCTGGCAGAACTCGGGGACGGAAATGCGAAGAACTCTGCGCTCAGCACCGTGCTGCGGACTTGGTCTTCCCGGGATCCGGAGAGCGCCGCGAGTTGGGTGGCGGATATGGACCTTGGCAGTGCTCACAGTTCGGTGGTGATGAATATCGCCAGATCCTGGGGGGCGAAGGACCCGGCGGCAGCCGTGGAGTGGATCGGGACCTTGGAAGACAGCAAGATTCAGAATCGACTCTATGTCGACGTTGCTGAGAACTGGGCTTCAAAGGCACCCCGCGAGGCTGTAGATTGGGCGTCCTCCTTTCCTGACGAGACCATGCGCCGCTCCGCAGTTTTGCGCACCACATCCAGGTGGGCAGCCAGAGGAGCGAACGACGCGGCACAGGCCGCTGCCTGGCTCGAAGAGAATTCTACGGACGGCTCAGCGTATTCGCAAGTGGCCGGTGTCTGGGCACGCCGATCCCCAGAAGCTGCCGTAAACTGGGCATCTGGACTTGAAACGGACCGTTTGCGCGTGCAAGGAGTAACATCGGCGGTTCGTTATTGGCGGCGCACGAATCCCGATGCAGCAGAGGCCTGGCTGCTCGAATCTGATCTTTCCGATGAGTTGAAAGGAGAACTCCTGAAATGACGGCCCCAATCGACATTCCCGAAGATATCGTAGGAAATTGGCAGGAGCGCGGTTTTAGTTGCGATCGTGAATCCCTAGCGCCTGGCGAGGTGACGGACCGGAGGATACACACCTTCGACCAACTGATCGTGCTGCTCAGTGGGGAAGTGACGGTCGAGATTGCAGGAGAGACCTTCAAGCCAGCTATTGGTGAGGAATTATTAATCCCCGCTGGGACGATCCGCTGCATCAATAATCACACGCTTGAGCCGATCATCTGGCTGCACGGACGGTTACGGCCCGCAGGCCAGGCGTGCAGGGGGGGCGAAAAGGACGGCATTGAAGGTTAGAAATCAGTGTCCAGCAATGTCGATCAGTGGTCAAACCATCCGACGAAGCCAACAACCCGCCCACGAAACGGCTCGTAACTTGTGGTCGGATCATTGGCTAAAACGGAGAAGAATCAGAACCACTGATGCACATTGATAACGAGCTACCCGAGGGGCGGTAATTCATGGCCACCTCAGTTTCCTGTGTGCTGCATCTTTGGTCGCCACGACCACGCACGCCAGATGAAGTTCGAACTACGGTTTTGCACCCTGGGCGGCCTGACCGCAGCACGGATCTAATTTCGGCCATGGCGAATGAGAAATAAGGAATTCATCCGTCGTTGACAAGCAGCCTTCGAGCAGCAGCAGCCATTGGCGGGTTCTGCGATTTGGAAACCTCCTGCAGCATGCCTATCAGTTCGCTGTCACTCGCAGCCTTTGCCACCGTGCAACCCTCACAGCGCGCCTGCATCCGCCAAACGGATACCCGCACCAGAACACACGGCCCTCTCCCTCATCCAGCGCAACGGTCCAATTTCCGTTGGTTGGCACGCGGTCCCCTGCCCTAATCACGGCAAATTCTCCTTGTCTGCGGTTGATTCATAACAATCCAGTGGACCGGACTTCGCCGGTCACCGGAGGGTTATTTCTCATTTGGGGGAGAGAAGACGGTCGCAAACCCTCAGTTGCCGCGCGGAAGCGGTTGCTCCTTCGGCATCGGAACGTCTCCGGCCGGTCCACTGGCAAGATCATTTCGCAGTTTGGAGGCCAGACTTTCCGCCCATTCCGCAGTTTCGCGTTTTGCCGTATCCGTGGCGTTGGTCACATACTTTTCCATGAAACTCTTTCGAAACGCTTCTACGTCGCCCCCAAGCAGGCTTGACTGTGACCAGGCCACCCAGCCCAGTCCCAGGCCAATCAGCCCGCCGAAAATCGTGCCGATAAAGAAGGGAAATACGCCGCCACCAGATTTCTTCGCTTTCGTCTTTTCCGCCATAGTGTACTCCTTATGCTGATCCCCAGTTAGGGCAAGATGTTCGGCAACGTTCAATACGCCAGCTCTGACCTCGCGCTTTTTTGAAGCTCGGGTCCTGGCAGGTGTTATTGATTCCCTGTGTCGGGCGACTATCTTTCCCGGCTCAACTTGATCCCAATTTGGAGCGAAATCATGGACGAAAATACAGAAGTACCCGAGGAGGAAGCGATTCCTCCGGTAGAAGCTAGTTCTGAGGAGAGCGACCCGTCGCAGGAAACTGAGCCTGATAACGACGCGGAGAAAGAGCAGGAAGCGCCTTCCGCGCCCGATGAGGAAGATGTTCAGGCGGTCAAGGATCGACTACTTCGCGCCCGCGCTGAGTTTGATAATTTCCGTAAGCGGACGCAGCGCGACCTGACCGAGGCGCGCGCGAATTCACAGATCCAGACGGTCTTGGAGTTTGCGACCGTGATGGATAATTTTCAGCTCGCAATGATGGCCGTCGAAACCTCCGATGACATCAGCGCGCTCAAGGCTGGCATGCGGATGATCCACAACGAGTTCGATCGTGCCTTCGAGCGGATGGGGATCGACACTCTGGAACCAGAGGGCGAGACATTTGACCCTTCGATTCACGAAGCGCTCCAGACGGAGAACTGCGAAGATACCGACGAAGGGACCATTCTGCGGGTGATCAAGCGCGGCTATCAGCTGAAAGACCGCTTGATTCGCCCGGCTTGCGTGGTCGTAAGCAGTGGCACCGCGGCTGATCAGGACGAAAAGTAGATCATGTCCAAAGACTACTATCAAGCATTGGGCGTTGAACGCGGCGTCGCTGAAGGCGATCTGAAGAAAGCCTATCGTAAGCTGGCGATGAAGTATCACCCGGACACCAATCCGGACAATCCAGAGGCAGAAACAAAGTTCAAAGAAATCTCTCAGGCCTATGAAGTTCTGAGTGACGCAGAAAAGCGCCAGATGTATGACCAGGTCGGCCATGACGCCTTTACGCGGCAAGGTTCCGGCGGCGGGCCCGGAGTGGACCCGTTTGATATCTTCAGCCAAGCCTTTGGCGGTGCTGGGAGTATTTTTGAAGAGTTCTTTGGTGGTGGCGGCGGTGGCGGTGGCGGCCGTCGACGGCGCGGTGGTGCGCAGCAAGGCGCCGATCTCCGCTATGATATGCAGATCACTTTTGAAGAAGCGGTATTCGGCTGCGAAAAGCAGATCGAGGTCAGCAAGGGGGCCTGCTGCGACACGTGCAAGGGCAGTGGACTCGGCGCTGGCGCCAGCCGCACACGCTGTGCGCAATGCGGCGGTGCTGGCCAAGTGACCATGGCTCAGGGCTTCTTCAGCGTGCGCCAGCCCTGCGGACGCTGTAATGGGACCGGCGAGACGGTCGATCACCCGTGCGGCAGCTGTCAGGGCGACGGGACTGTGAACAAGGCTAAGAAGATCCAGATTCGCATCCCCGCGGGTGTCGATACCGGCTCGCGCTTGCGTGTGGCTGGCGAAGGAGATGCCGGAGCCCGTGGTGGCCCGAACGGTAACCTGTTTGTTGTTCTGCACATCAAAGAGCATGACGTTTTCCAACGCGAAGACAACGATATCATCGTCGACATGCCGATTGACTTTCCGACCGCAGCGCTGGGCGGCACGATCGAAGTGCCCACCATCTCAGGAATGGCAAATCTCAAGATTCCCCCAGGCACGCAGAACGGCATCGTCATGCGCATGCGGGGCAAGGGAATTCCTTCTCTGCAGGGTCGTGGCCGGGGCGACCAGCACGTGCGGATTGCGGTGGAGATTCCGCGAAACCTGCGCTCACATCAGCGAGAGAAACTCCAGGAATTTGCCAAGAGTCTGGACGACGGCGTTCATCCCAAGCTGCGCGCCTTTCTAAAGCGTGTAACGGGGATTTTCTCCGAGCCGCAATAGGTGTCGATGCGCGACAGGCGGCAACTGGACAGCGTGAAAGCGCCTCGAAAATGGGCGCGGCTTTACGCCGTGGCCCTGACAGTTGCCGTGCTTGTCGCGCTGCTGCGCCGGCCAATTGCGCAGTTCGCAGTCGATCGCGCGTGCGCGAGACTGCTGCCCGGTGCTTCGTGCATCGTGGTCGGAATTGGGCTGCAGGAACTGCACCTACGTGATGTCCGTGTCCAAGGCATAACGGCCCGCGATGTGCGGGTCCGTTTCGATCCCATTGCCCGCAAGGTCACCAGCGTGGAGTTTTTCGCACCCATGGCTGTGCTTGCCATCGAGGACGGGAGCCTACGTCTGGTTGGCTCTTCAGAGGCGCAAGAGTCTGCGGGAGAACAGGGCCTGGACCTGACGCAGCTTCCGTGGAATATTAGCGTCGCCGATGGGCGCATTTCGATCGTGGATTTCGGCGAAGTCGTAGTGGATGCTCGTCTGACAACACAACCGCAGCTGGGCGGTACGATTCGAATGCATGCCGATTCCATCGCGGCGGCCAACGTCACCCTAGCTGTGGACGTAGGCGGCAACGGGGCTGCAACTCTGTCTCTCGATTATCTGAATCTTCGTCAACTGAGCGAGTTACTTCCAGATGGCTGCGAGCTCATCGGAAGTCTCAGCGC
>Ga0115566_10000036_pt1 | contig 101418 bp, 78 predicted proteins | sample COGITO_mtgs_1204_3_FD_87173 | JGI IMG/M metagenome (GOLD analysis project Ga0115566, IMG submission 87173) | Pelagic marine microbial communities from North Sea - COGITO_mtgs_120405 | ecosystem: Environmental > Aquatic > Marine > Epipelagic | place: Germany:Helgoland, sampling site Kabeltonne...
GCAAAGATAGAAAGGCCACGGCCATGACCGCGGCGAGAAGATGAACGAACAGGTGGCTGCTGACGGCAAAGCTCTGCTGCGCTGGACGTTCACCCAGTTCGGGACGGGGATCCCAAGGGCGCGGGCCTAGGAGCCAAGTTTGTAGCCAAGTAGGCCAGCAGTGGAGACGCAGGGCGCGGAGGCAGCGCCAGCGCGGATGACAAAGCAGTGCCTCACGGCGGGCACTGAGCCCGCTAGTGAGCGTGCCGTCCGCCGCCACCAGGGCCGCCTCCACGGCCTCGTCGTCCTCCACCAGGGAAAGCTGGCCACCGCTCAGCCGTTGAAGGATGGAGATCTCCTGCTGGTCGGCTATTGTTGCGGTGGGTGCCCAGATTTCGGGCGGCGGCTCGATTGTGATCACGGCTATGGGGCTACCGAGAGGGCAAAGCAGGCTACTTCTCGGGCATTGCGCACATAGAGACGATTGCCGACAATCAGAGGATGGTTCCAGGTTTTGCCCTTTAAGAGAGCGGCGCGGCCCAGTTCTTCGTGGGCATCGGGCGTGATTCGCACCCAGACGCCCTCGCCGGTCTCGCTCAACACCAGCAGCGCTTCCGAGGCGGTAACTGCCAGCAACTGGCCCTTTCCATAACGGCCACCGCGCCAGGCGCGTTCACCAGTTTCGACCGAGATGCAAGTGAGCGTGCCGCCGTTAAAGCCGTAGAGGTAGCCATCCATAATCACGCAGTCGTTGAAGTCTGATTTCAGGTGGCGGCTTTTCCAGACCGACGCGCCAGAGATAGTGTCTTGGTCTCGAGAAAAGTTGACACGCTGAGCGCCGCTGTTGCCGATGATGATTACGTCATCGCCCACGATCGCGGGTTGCAACACCCGGTAGCCGCGCTCCTGCCAGTCATAGTCCAGCAGCACCTTGCCCTGATGATCGTAGCCATGAAGGCCGGCGTTGGTCTGCATCAGGATGAGTTCCTGGCCCAGAAGTGTAGCCAAGTGCGCTGAGCCGTACGAATGGTCGCCCGCGGGCGCAGACCAGGCAAGCTCACCGGTCTCGATCTGAAAGGCCATGGTACCAAGCGCACCAGTGCCGCCCGCATGTACGATGACCAGCTCTCCGGTCACCAATGGTGAGGCGCTAAAGCCCCAGTCAGGCGGCGTCCGCTTGGCCAGTTCCTGCAGCCGTTGCTGCCAGACGATATCACCCGTAGCCGGGCTGAGGCGTAGCAGTGCTCCGTTTGCCCCCAGCGTAAACAGGCCACCCGCGGCCAGCGTGGGCGTGGCGCGAGGCCCGGGCCCGCCAAGCGCTTCATCGAACCGCGTCTCTAGAGATTGCACCCAGACCACTTCGCCAGTGGCGGCCTGGTAGCAGACCACTGCCTCGTGATCGCCGCGCTGCTCTTGGGTATAGAGATAGCCGTTGGCGCTGGCGAAGGAAGACCAGCCGGGTGCGACTTCGCGGCGCCACAGAGCCTGCGGCGGGTTGTCCGACCAGTTCGTGGCAAAGCGCAGGCCACTTAGAATGCCGTCTCGGCGTGGTCCTCGATATCCAGGCCAATCGGGTGCTGAGTCAGCCGCTGACTCGACCTGTCGGGCAGGCCCGTCTACCTTGGTTGCGAACTTCGCAACCGTCTTCCAGCGAAAGACAAAGCTGGCGCTGTAGTCGCCCCACATCCCGTCATTGCGAACCAGAGCGGCGACTGCAAAGGCGCAGGCGCAGCACCCGAGGATGAGAAAGCGCCGGTGTTGATGGCCCGCGAAGAGAATTGCGGACAGCGCAAACACGCCCATTCCCAAAGGAACAGCGAGCAGGATGGTGCCCGGGCCGCGCATACTCGGATCCCCCACAACGACCGCAAGGACCGCGCTCGCGACACAGCCCACGCCCACAAGCGCACGCTCCCGACCGGGAGCACGGCTGAGCGTCAGCCACCAGAATAGAATAAGGGCCCCGCAGCCCGCAGGGCCCATGGCGGCAACGACCGAGACCCAACTCGGGAGATCGCCGGGTAGCAACGGCAAGCCGCGCAGCACCAAGATACCAACCAAAAGGAATCCCGCCGGCCAGGTACGAAGTGGCTGCGGGGTAGGGTGGGGATTGTCGCCTGGCTGATTGTCCATGTGCTGCTCATCCAAAGGAGGTGCTGAGCTAGTAGCATAAGCGGCACTTCTTGTGCAGGCAAGTCGCCCGATCTCTGTAACCTTTACATATCGAGACCTAGCGATATATTGAGGTATCTTAAAAAGAGAAGTCAAGCGATGAATAGAAGTGTGAATTTTCAGCAGGCGGCCGAGTGCCTGAAGGTGTTGGCGCATCCGGTCCGGCTGCAGATGGTGCAGTTGCTGTTGGCTGGCCGCTATACGGTGGGCGAGATCGCAGAGGCATGCGGTGTGCTGGATAACGTGGCCTCGGAGCATCTGCGGCTGATGCAGCGCTGCGGCTTTTTCGTAAGCGAGCGAGAAGGTCGCCGGGTGTTCTATACGGTTTCTGAACCGCATTTGTCGGAGATCATGGCCTGCATCGAGGCGAGATTTGGCGTAGAACCTAACATGGAGGAAGCAACATGAGTACAGTAGAAACGATCGCCGCGGAGGCTCTGCGAGGGCAAGACGATGTGGTGTTGTTGGACGTAAGAACGCATGCTGAGTTTCGGGCGCTGCATGCCAGCCCGGCACGAAACGTGCCGCTGAGTGATTTGGACGCAGCTGCGCTGGCCAAAGAGCTGGCGGCTGATTCGGTGTACGTGATCTGCAAGGCTGGGAGTCGCTCGGAGCAGGCCTGCAGAAAGCTGTCGGCCGCTGGGCTGAAGAGTGCCATCAGTGTTGCAGGTGGAACCGATGCCTGGGTGACTGCAGGGCTTCCGGTCAGGCGAGGCCAGGATGCGATGTCACTGGAACGGCAGGTCCGCATCGCGGCAGGGTTACTAGTGGTGATCGGCGTGATCGGGGCTCAGTTGTGGCACCCTGCGGTGATCTGGCTGTCGGGCTTCGTTGGGGCTGGGCTTGTCTTTGCGGGCATCACCAACACCTGCGGCATGGGCCTACTCTTGGCGCGCATGCCCTGGAATCGCTGAGGCGGCTCAGGCTGGTCGGGCAGCTACGGTAACAGCCAGTTGCTCGGCAAACTCTGCGTAGTACACAAACTCTTCGTCTGTAAATGCGTCTTTGTGGGTGCGGGCCACAATCAAGAGCGCGTGGACTCAGCTGTCTCTGGTTGCTGGACATGACGCGTGCCGTCTACCAGTGCGGGCGCGGCGAATAGATCGCTCTTGTCCACTGGAAGCCTAAGCAAAGGCCCGGGCGCGCTCTTGGCGATTTTTCTGTCCATTGTGGGGGCGGTGGTGCCGTCGAGCGGTACATAGACAGGGCCATCGATATCCCCGCGCCGCTCTAACGCTTCCAGCACTGTGGCAATCGACTCGGCACCCGTGGCGACGCGACGCAGGTCCTCGAGGAGTCGCAGGCGGTTCTTGTAGACCTCGTAGCGCCCTGAATCGAGCCGGCTTAGCGTTTGCGCCAGCACTGATGCAAGCGCGCGGGCCAACTTGCGTTGTGGCTCGCTCAGGGTCTTCACCGGCTCCTCAGCGCGGCGGAGAGTCCCGAGCAGGCGCGCGTTAACCGTTACTGGAAGCAGCAGAAAGGCTGGCCCCAGCTCTTGGCATAGAGTGGCACGCGGGAGGTCATGACCTAGCCAAAGGACTCGAGGCGACTGACATCGGTGGCCGCGGTGCGCTGGTCGGTCGCGCAATAGCAGACCAGCTGGCGGGCTTTGTCCCAGAGCCCTACGGCGGCCTTGCTGCCTTGGACGGCTTGTTCGATTTACTCGATGGCGATTTTGGCCAGCTGGCTGTGGTCCGCTGTCGCAGGCAGTCTTGGCGATGCATGCGTGAGCGTGGATAGCACCCCGGTCTCATGGCGTAGCGACGCCTCTGCCTGGCGGCACCGCCGGCGCGCTCGCAGGTGGCCACGTAGTTTACGCCCACGGTAGAAAGTGGAATAGGGACCAATGCGACGTACTCCTTCTCCCAGCGTTGGTTGACCATGGTGAACTCGCCCTCGCTGTTCAACAGTGCGGGTGCATCAGGCGAGGCGTGGAGCGGAATGCCGCCTGCCAGCGATGTCGCGACAGCCCCGCGCAAGTCTGCCATACTGCCGCGCACCAGCGGTCGATCGGCAGGCAACTTTGCCAGATGCACCAGGCACGGCACGTCCTCGCCCTTGCTACTGCGATGGGTTCACTCAAACTGCACGATTTCGCCGCGCAGCGCCCGTTCGACGTACGCCTTCGCGAGCTCTTTGGAGCTCCGGCCGTCAGGCCGTCGTGTCGGGCTGATCTTGGCCGGCGATCTGCGTAACAGCTGCCCGCGTGACATGCCGAACATCTGTTGGGCCATGCCATTTGCCTCGATAAAGCAGCCGGCCTCGGCAGCGAAGAGCACGATCGCCTCTGGCGCTTCGTCTACCAGCACTCGAAACCGTTCCTCGCTGCCGCGGAGCGCGTCAAGTGCCGTCCAGGTATCGAAAATATCCTGCACCGTGCTGTCTAGATTGGTTGGCCATGCTCGTCTTTGAACACACGAGCCTGGCGCTGAACTCCTTCAGCGCGATCGGCTTAGAGATGTAGTCATCGGTACCAGCGGTAAAGGCGGACATCAGCATTGACTTGTCCGAATACCCGGTCATCAGAATGATATAGGGCTACAATCCGCCCTGGGCGCGAACCCCGCGGCAGACATCGATCCCATTCATACCGGGCATGCGCCAATCCAGCACTGCCAGCTCGGGAGTGTTGGTTTCCAGCATCACCTGCAACGCTGCGGAACCATCTCTTACGACCACCGCGACGTGCCCCAATTGCTCGACCACACGCGCCACTAGCCGCGCACACATCTCATCTTCTTTAGCGACAAGAATGTGCATCTACCACCTCCGTGCTCACCACACGATACCAGCAGCTTGTCCGCATGAAACCATTACTCGGCAAGAGGAATCTTTTCGGCCAGGTCAGCCAAGTTTTCCCGTACCCATGAGTCATTTGGAGCGAGTGCACGGGCTCGCTCCAAAATCTCCACCGTGCGCGGCAGATCGCCGGTCAAGCGCAAGGCGACCGCCAGGTTCTTCAGCGCCACCAGTGATTCCGGGTGGATGGCGACTGAGCGTTCCAACAGCGCCACAGCGCGCTCGGGCTCCTTTGGGCGCTCGGTGAGGTAGCGCAGGCCCGCGTTGTAGTGGGCCGCAAACCCAGCCGGCCGGATCCGGGCGGCCTTGACATAGTACTCGAGCGCCAGCTCTGGGCTCTCGACCAAGTCGTAGGCCCGGGCCAGCTGGAAGGCAGTGTGATAGCGCTGGCCAAACTCCTGCTCGATCGCCAGGAAGATGGGAATGGCCTGTGCTGGGTCCCGCTCATTCCAGACCATGCCTAGTGACTCCCGGGCTTGGACAAAGCTCGGCAGCAAGGCGATTGAGCGCTCCAGGTAGTTGACCGCCGCGTCCAGCTTCACCGTGCGTTCGAGCCCCTCTGGCAGCGCCTGCGCCTGCTCGTACAAAACTGCCGCCGCAGCGGCTGTGGCCTTCACACTTCCCGGATGCGTATCCGCATCGGCCAGAGACAAGGTGTGGGAGCTCTCCCAGTCCCGGTTCCGGTTCACGGTCATCCCACCGAGGACGAACACCAGCGCCAAGGTGGCCAACTGGGCACTTCGCCGCCTCAGGATCGCAGCTGGCAGGCGAGACATCAGCCAGCCGACAACAAGCGCCAAGGCCAGTGACGGCGCATACAGAAACCGCTCTGCGACGAACACGCCCACAGTGAACACCAGATTGGACACGGGCAGCAACGAAAGCGCGTAGACTGCGAAGGCAAAACCGCCCCAATACTGCCTTTTGCGAACTCCGCAAACCGCGAGCCATGCCAGCGTTCCGTGCACTGCCAGGCTAGCCCAAACCTGCAAATCTCCCCAAGAAGACACTGTGATCACGAACGGATAGTAGTCTACCGTCAGGCCCACCGGGCAGACAAGCAGCCGCAGGTAGGTCAGGCCGCAGGCCACAGCCGTGGCGATCCGCGCTGCCGAGCCGACATTCATAAATGGGTCGTTCAGGATCGTGTTGACTTGGCCTGGCACGGCCCCGCCAATGACCGCTTGGCGGACGATTAGAAACAGGACGCCTCCCGCGATCATCGGCACACCCACGTGCAGCAGCCGAAAGCGGCGGCCCCCGCCAAAGCAGAGCAGGCTGAGCGGGACCAGCACACACCAGACGATCGCGCTCTCCTTTGACATGGTCGCCAGAAAAAGCAAAACTCCAACGGCAGCCATACCGGCCGCATTCAGCGGGCGTTCGCGGCGAACTGCAATCCACCAGGCGATGAAGACGAGGAGCAAGGCCAGCACCTCGTCGCGCCCCTTGATGTTTGCCACTGCTTCGGTATGGACCGGGTGGACAACAAAGAGCAAGGCGGTTGCGAACCCCGCAATCTGCGGACTCCGCAAGCGCTGCAAGGACCACAGTCGCTCGACAATCAAGAACAACAGGCAGCCTGTGAGCATGTAAAGCAGGACATTGATGCCATGACTCACGTGCGAATTGAGGCCGAACAACTGGGCCTCGAGGGCAAAGGTGATTAAGGACAACGGCCGGTACCTTCCGCCGACCACGTCGCCTTTGTACGAGTTGCCCAGAAAGCCCGCGAAGGTGTCCTCGCTTAGTAGCTTCCAGATGCCGCTGATGCCACTTTGCGTATAGGCATTGCGGTGGAGGACGATCTGGTCATCCATCGCGTAGTCATGGCCAAGGGTATTGGCGTACAGGGCGAAGGCCACGGCAGCAATTGTCGCCAGAGCCCAGACTCTAGATCGCTGTGGGTTGTTCTTATTCACCCGTACGCTTAGCGCTCCAAGGTCACCAGATAGGCCGCGATGTCACGGAGCTGCTCGTCGCTGATCTGATGTACTGCTTCGGCCATATTGAGCCCAGCAGTGTCATTGTCATCTACCGTGCGCAAGCCGTCGCGATAGTTCGCCGCCTGGCGGACGATGTATGAGCCGGGTAGTCCCACCAGAGGCGGTGCCTTCGCGACGCGTGAGCCGCTGCCGCCCGGATGGCAGCGATTGCAGTGCAACTCGAACAGGGCGCTGCCGACCTCGGCATTGCCCTCAACGTCTGGCTTACTGCGCTCATGCGGCAGGCGCGAGAGAAAGGTGACGAAGCCTCGCATTTCTACCATCGTATTGAGATTCCGTACTGCCTCGCGCATTGCCACTTCAGGGCCATTCTCCCGGCGAGAGCCACGTTTTCCGGTGGAGAACTCGGCCAGCTGCTTGGCGAGGTACCAGCGTGGCATGCCCGCGACCGGCGGTGCGCCGAATCCGGCATCGGCCTGGTGGCAGATTTGGCAGTCTGCGTACACCTTGTGAAAATCTGCAATGGAGCGAATCTCCGCGGCTTCCCGCGTTTCGCGTCGTTCTACCTGTTGGCAACCGGCGACGGTGATTACGATGGCCACCAGTGTGAGCAAGGCCTTCAGATTGAGACAAGGGTGGACTGGCCTACGCATTCAGCTCCAATGGTGGTATTGGTTTTGTTTTCTGAGAGAGAGGGAATACCATGCTGCGGATCTTTCTGTTCGCCATGATCGCAGGCGCAATCTGCGGCTGTGGTTCAAATCAGGCGTTGGAATCGGCGTTGCTCGCCGGAGAAGAGGTCGAGCCTGGCCGGTATAGCGCCTGTATGGCGTGCCATGGGCTGATCGCGCAGGGCGACCAAGAGAAAGGCGCGCCAGCCTTGTCGCAGTTGCCTGCGGACTACCTCGTGCTGCAGATGGCAAACATCCGCGATGGCATTCGCACCGCCGCTGGCTGTGCTGAGGCGTTGGCCGCACATGAGGTGGCCGACGAGCTTGCGGACCTCGCAAAAACCATCGGGTCCTACACGGCTGTCTGGCCGGCCCCCAGCCAGCGTGGCGGAAACGTGAAGAATGGGAAAAAGATCTTCAGTACCTGCCTGGCCTGTCATGCGCCGGACGGCAGCGGGTTCCCTGCTTTGGCCGCGCCGCCGCTTATCTATCAGCATGATTGGTACCTGCGGCACACGCTGCAGGAATTTCGGACTGGTGCCCGCGGGACGCATGAGCTTGATCGCAACGGCAAGCGGATGTCCGTGGGAATCGGCTCATTCGTGCCCAGCGATGCCGCCGTTGTCGATGTTGTCGCCTACATAAACTCACTCAAAGAGGACCACCAATGACCCAGCTCGACGCAGTCGTCCTTCAACCCTTCGGCGGTCCCGAGCGCAGCGAAGACGTCGTCCCGGTTCTCGATAATGTGCTGCGCGGGCGCGGCGTGCCGGAGTCGCGTAAACTCGAGGTAGCAGAACACTACCGGGAGCTGGGCGGGACCAGCCCGGCCAATGCCTGCAACCGGCGGTTTTCCGCCCATGTTGAGGCCGAACTGCGCCGCCGTGGGCGACCGCTGCGCCTGTTTCTGGGCAATCGTAATTGGCACCCGCTGTTGCCAGACACGCTTGCGCAGATGAGGGATTGCGGAGTTGGCAACGCCGCAGTCTTTGTCACTAGCGCCTTTAGCAGCTATTCCGGCTGTCGTCAATACCAAGGAGACCGAGAGCGAGCGACTGCGACCGTGGACGATGCGCCAGCGCTGCTGCCCACTGCCAAGTTCTTCAACCACCCCGGCTTCATCGAGGCAAATGCTGATCAGGTCCGGGCTGCCATAGCCTCGCTGCCCCCCGGCCCCATACCTACGCTGGTCTGCACGGCGCACAGTATTCCGTGCGTCATGGCCGATTCGTCGCCCTATGTCGAGCAGCTTCGTACTACAGCCCGGTTGCTGGCAGAGGCGGTGGGGTTGGCGCCAGCACCGCTGGCTTGGCAGAGTCTCAGCGGGCCGCCCGACCAGCCTTGGCTCGAGCCCGATGTCTGCGATCATGTGGACACGCTGGCTGCGCAGGGATGCGACCGCATCGTGGTCGCGCCCATTGGCTTTTTGACCGATCACGTCGAGGTGCTGTTCGATCTTGATGATGAACTTCGCGCGCATTGCGAACTCCGCAAGATCACGATGGCTCGCGCCAACACCGCCGGTACTCATCCGGCCATGATTCGCTTGACCGCAGACCTGATCGAAGAGGCTGCATGAACGCCTGCGTTTTGCGCCCCCAGTTGCTGTCCAGCGAGCCCGGGAGGCCCGCATCCACGCGGCGAATAAACGCCTTTTTCGAGTATTGATTTATTATCGATTAGATCCACGGAATAAAGAAAACCTATGGAACGGGGAGAAGGCAGCAGATGGCGAAGGAATTCCAGCTATATGGAGCGCGCTGGCAGAAAGGCCGGCGCGGCGAACTGCCAAGGCAAATCTATGATGCGTTCGTCAAGGAGATCGTGTCCGGTCGCTGGAGTGTAGGCGAGCGCTTGCCTACATATGAGCAGCTGCGTCGCGATACAGGGGCCAGTCGCACATCGATCGAGACAGCGCTGAATCGGCTGGATGAAACCGGCTTCATCACGCGTGTGAGTAAGAAAGGCATGTTTCTCAAGACTCTCCATCCTGGCCGGCATGCGCAGACTGGCACAGTGGCGGTGATTACTGGTACGCCTGGCGCGCGCAACGGAACCGAAATGGTACGTCGCACCGATTCGTTTGGCCTATTCGATATCGATACGATTCGGGGTGAAGCCCGAGAGATTGGGCTGAATGCGGTCCCCGTCTCCGTGAACAGCGACGCTGTGGAGATCACAGCGAGACTGGATGAGTTGTGTGCCGAGCCGGACTTCCACGGCATCATCTCGATGGTCTCAAAAAAGCGGATGAAGCACGTGGATACGAGGTTGGCGCCGATTGTCTACCTCGGCGTCGCGGACCTTAATTGCGCGCCCGCCGTGGTAGGAAGTCCTTATCGGGCGATGTGCTTGCTGACCGAGCATCTGGTGACAGCGGGACACCACAAGATTGGAGTCTTCATGCCGCCTAACTGGGCCTGCGAGGTCAGCGACCTGATGCTTCGGGGGCATCGCCAGGCGATGGCGGAGGCCGGGCTTGTCTGCCAGGAGGAGCCGATCGCGCTGTCCTCGGCGATCGAGCACTTGGACGTGGCCGCGGTGAAAGGTGTCTTGGGAGCGTGCTCGGACTGCACTGCATTCATTGGCGGCTCGATCGAGGTGACGAGGAAGATTGCGGAGACCGCAGATCTGTTGGAGATCGCGATTCCCGATCAGCTCAGTATCTGTTCGATGCAGGCAGGCGTGCTGCGGGAAGGCCGTAAGGACCCGGTGCTCGGCATTAGCTACGATTGGCACACGGTCATCACCACCTGCTTTGAGCTGCTGCTGAGCGAAGAGAAGCGCCGACATCTGTCGCGGCTCGTGATCAGCCCTGAGATTATCGACTCCGCATCGCTCAGCGTGCGGCAAGTTCAGTAGCGCTTAGGCCTCGCGCATCGGAAAGTAGACCGCGGTGACGAGGTCGTCCTCTGAGGTTTTGCCCTGGCAGGATTCGTAGATCTCGAACGGCGGGATCTTCTTCTGCAGGCCAAAGACCTTTGCCTACGAATGCATCATGCCGGCTGACCAGGCGTTGCCCAATTGCCGATAGAGCCCGGTTTGGCGGATGCAGTAGGCATTACAGGTTGGAACCTGCCCCGCGACAATTCCGGCCGCGGCTGCCGTGCCAGCTGGCATCTGCAAGCCGCATGTGTACTCGGTGGATTCCCTCACAGCATCAAACGTATGATAAATCGAAAAGGTCGGGCCAGTGGACTAAAAAGCCGCTTTGCTTTACATGGTCGATCAGCTTCTTGAAGTCTGCCTTCATGGCTGGGCCGGTATCCGCAATCATACATTTTTTGCGAATCCCGTGGTAGTGACAGCCCGCGAAGGTCTGGCGCTGGTCTAAGCACAGGATCGAGGGGATACTGCCGCGCTCGACTCAGTCATTCAGTATCAGCAGGCCGCGTTCGTAGTCTTTGCCGATCCAGGCAATCATCGACTTGGTCATTCAGAACATGAACTAGGGCAGAGAAGTGTTCGTCTACCAGTTGACGTCCAAGCCATTTTCGCCGGGCTTGAGGAGGGTTAAGTCCAGGTAGAGTTGCTCGGCGGGGGCTTCCGCGAGCAGTCTCACCTTGCCGGCGCCGAAGACCTGCCCTTCCCAGTCATAGCCGCTGCCGTCTTCCTCGTCGTTGAGTAGGCAGTCAGGTTCGGCGATCAACCATGGAGACCACTGGCGCCAGGTCTTGCATTCACGGATGGCAGCAACGACGGAATCCGTCGTGACCTGGACTGTGATTGATCTGGACAACTGAAAAATTTGGCATATCCGCTACGTGTACAGGCTTCACAGTTACAGTAGCAGCTAGACCGACCGCGTCTACTGTGTCGTAGCTTCGTAATCACTCAGGCCCTCTAAACCGTGCGCGACGACCTATACAGGCAATTGCAAGTCTCCTCAGAAGCAAGTTTCGGGGAAATCAAGAAGGCGTACTACCGCTGCGCCAAGGCCTGTCATCCAGACTTGCACTGCGGCAGCAGGCAAATGGAGGAGCAGTTTCTCCAGGTTGTCCATGCCTTCGATGTGCTATCGGACCCGCTGCAGCGAAGTGCCTACGACAAGTGGTGTGCGGAAGCCGCAAAACAAGGGAAGCAGTCGCTCAGTAATTTCCATGTGAAGCGCCCCTCCAGCATTATGGACAGCCCGGCAGACGACATCTTAGAAGAATTGATCGTTGGGAACCGGGTGCCCACCGGCAGCTCGCTTCAGACGCTGCTCACGGATCTGGAGGGAACGGAGTGGTTTATGACCTTTCGCGAGGGCAAGACTTACTTCTACAAGGGGAACTATGACGCGGCCTATCAGCTGTTTCGGCGCTGCACAGGGAAGTGTGGCGTGAACATTCTGTATCACTACTACATGGCTGAAGCCGCGATGAAGCTCGGTCGCTACCGGCGGGCGCACAAGCACTTTCAGCGGTGCTTGGATCTGGGGCAGGAGCGAGTGCCAATCCAGCGCTTGGAGCGGGTGCACCGTCGCATGGTCCGGCTGCGCGATAAGCGCCATGGGATCCTAGCAAAGGTCATCAATATGATCGCCGGGAAGCCCGAGCTTCCAGCCAAAGCAGGCACAGATGCCGTGATCGCCGAAACTAACCGTGCCATGGCTCGGTTGCTGCGGGAGGCCGAGAAAGAGGACCGCGAGAAAAACCAGAAGCGGTTGAGGTAGGCCCGCAGATGTTCGAAGATTTACAGGATTTTCTGGCGGTCATTAAGGTCGAATATGGCTTGGCCGATGCGACGGTCACGGCCTACAAGCGCGACCTGATTCAGTTTGCGGAGTTCGCACTCGACGTAGGCATTGGCGATTGGGACCAAGTGACACTCGACCATGTCTACGACTTTCTCGACCTCCTGCAGGAGCGCGAGCTCGCGGCCTCTTCGATTGCTCGTAAGCTCGTGGCAGTGAAGGTCTTTTTTCGCCACCTGCTACAGGAAAGGCGGGTCGAGCGCAACGTGACCGAGGTGATGGAAGGCCCGCGTCTGTGGCATACGTTGCCCGATCTGCTCAGTGAAGCCGATGTGCGTAAGCTGCTGCGGCTACGGGCACGGGCGACGGATCCGCTTCATCAGCGCGATCACACCATGCTCGAGTTGTTGTACGCCAGCGGGCTTCGGGTCAGCGAGTTGGTCGGCTTACGCGATGACGATGTTCGCTTTGATATGGGCGTGCTGCGGGTGACTGGAAAGGGCGATAAGACCCGGGTGGTGCCATTCGGGCAGCCTGCGCGCCGGGCGCTCGACATCTACCGGCGCAAGACCCGGCCGCAGCTTTTGAAGGGAGCGAACATCGCCACTTTATTCCTGTCCCGAAATGGGAGGCCGCTGACGCGTGAGCGCATTTGGGGGATCGTGCGGCAGATGGGCCGCGAGTCCGGAATTCGGGTCCACATTCACCCGCACATGCTGCGGCACTCCTTTGCCAGCCACTTGCTCAGCAACGGCGCCGACCTGCGCGTGATTCAGGAGATGCTCGGCCATGCGGATATCGCAACTACCCAGGTTTACACCCATGTCGAGCAGGATCGCTTGCTCTCGATTCACAAGCAGTTTCACCCTCGCGCCTGATAATTTTGCGAAGCGAGGCAGGCACTTTAGGTCAACAAATGAGACTTTGCGGAGGGCAGTGATACCGCGTCCGTCAGCTGGTTTGGGACTTGACGTCGCCTTGACTGCGAAAGGAAAAAGGCGACGGCCATATTCCAAAATCAGATCCACTTCGGCGCCGCTGTAGGCACAAGTGCCACACCAAGGTTGATTTGCCAGCCTGGCGAGCGCCAAGAACTGCAACCGCCGGAAAATGCCCGCAAAGCTCCCTCAATCGTTGTTCGAGTAGGCAGGAGGTGTCGACGTCTTACTATTCGTATCTTGAACCCAATCCTTAATCATAGGAGTTCAGCTCCCATCATTCGCGATTAGTTTGTGGGGGCGAAGTGGCCTGCTTCAGGCTGGCTTTTTCTTGGCCTTCTTCTTCTTGGGCTCTGGGCCTGGATCGTGGGGCACCTCGAACTCGGTGCGTAGCCGGTCGAGTTCCTGGTGCAGCTTGGCCCGGACGGTGGCGTACTCGGGGTTGTTGTAGAAGTTCCTGGTCTCGAGGGGGTCGGCCTTAAGATCGATCAGCTGCCACATGTCGACGTCTTTCTCGTAGAAGTGAATGAGCTTGTAGCGGGTGTCTACGACCGCGTAGTGTCGACGTACGTCGTGTGCACCGGGAAATTCGTAGTAGTGGAAATAGTGGGTCTTGCGCCAATCATTCGGGGTGCTGCCTTGTAAGAGAGGCATCAGGCTGCGTCCTTGCATGTCGCCTGGATCTGGGGCGCCGGCCAGCTGAAGAAAGGTCTGGGCAAAGTCTATCGGAGAGACAATGTCGCTGTTGTGGCTCCCGGGCTTGATGATGCCAGGCCAGCGGGCGACGAAGGGCGTGCGTAGGCTTTCTTCGTAGGCCCAGCGCTTGTCAAACCAGCCGTGCTCGCCGAGATAGAAGCCCTGGTCGGAGCTGTAGATAACGATGGTGTTTTCGGCCAAGCCTGCCTCTTCTAGATAGTCAAGGACGCGGCCAACAGCGTCGTCCACCGAGTCGATGCAGCGCAGGTAGTCCTTGACGTAGCGCTGATACTTCCACTGTAGGAGCTTCTTGCCCTCGAGTTTTGCTTCTTTGAAAGCCCTGTTCTTGGGATCGTAGGCAGCGCTCCAAGCTTTCATTTGTGCTGGGTTCAAGCGCGGGGGCGTGAGTTTGAGGTCTTTGGGGAACATGTGCCGCGAGATGGTCATGGTCTGGTTCATGGCCGGCGAGCCGAGACCTTCGTTTTCGGTAAACAGCGTGGGGGGCTCTGGGATGGTGACGTCGTCGTACTTGGTCAGGTACTTGGGGCCGGGCTGCCAGTTGCGGTGCGGTGCCTTGTGCTGGGTCATCAGCATGAAGGGTTTGTCGGGATCGCGCTCTTCTTTGAACCACTTGAGCGTGAGGTCGCTGATGATGTCGGTGGTGTAGCCGGTGTGGTTGACGGTGCCATCGGCGGTCAGCATCGGCGGGTTGTAGTAGGGGCCCTGGCCTTTGAGCACTTCGAAGTAGTCGAAGCCCTGAGGCTTGGATTTCAGGTGCCACTTTCCCACCACGGCGGTCTGGTAGCCGGCCTGCTGGAGGAGCTTTGGAAAGGTCTGCTGGTCGCCGTTGAAGGTGTTGTCATTGCGAATGAAGCCGTTGAGGTGGCTATATTTTCCAGTTTGGATGACGGCGCGCTGCGGACCACAGATGGAGTTGGTGACGTAGCATTGCTTGAAGAGGATGCCTTCGTTGGCAATGCGGTCAATGTTCGGGGTCTTGTTGATCTTGGACCCGTAGGCTGAGATGGCCTGATAGGCATGATCGTCTGAAAAGATGAAGACGATGTTAGGGCGCTTTGCTGACTCCGCAAACAGGCTCCCGGCGACGAGGCAAAGGAGTAGGGCAAGATGGCGAGGCATATAGAGGCTCCAGACTTAGGACCTTCTTAAACTACACACCGAATGGTCAGCGACAACCCCAACTGACGGCGGTCGCTAGCAAAGCTTGTAGTACCCTAGCTAGAAGTGATTGGATCCTAGTTGCATGCAGCTGGACGCTATGTATACTTTTTGGTTGGCATATCAAACAGATGGTTTACATGCGGATCAGCGCGGAGGCGAGAGGATGAAATTCCTAGGAATAGTGACAGCGATATTGGTTGCGATGTTCGCAACTGGGGGAGAGGAGAGGGAAGCGTCGCAGCTGAGCGATACGGTGATTATTGGGGATGCCGCGGCGGTGATGGCGCTTTCTGGTTCTGGGGCGGTGTTGGAGACGGCAGCGATCCGCACGCAGTCCTATGATGACGTGAATCGCGTGCTGCGGCGCGTGCCTGGCGTCTATGTGCGTGAGGAGGATGGCTTTGGGCTGTTCCCGAACTTGAGCCTGCGCGGTGTGGACACGAACCGCAGCAGCAAGCTGACGATGATGGAGGACGGGATCCTCACGGCGCCCGCGCCGTATTCTGCGCCTTCGGCCTACTATTCCCCAACAGTTGGGCGCATGAGCGGCGTGGAGGTGCTAAAGGGCTCCAGTCAAGTGCGCTATGGACCGCATACAACGGGCGGGGCGATCAACTACCTATCTACGCCGATTCCAGAAGCGGAGCAGGGCTATTTAAAGCTGTCGCTGGGCACTGACGAAGAGATGCGGATTCACGGGCACTACGGGACTGTCGTCGAGACGGAGCTGGGCCGTGTGGGCTTGTTGGTGGAAGGCTACTACCGGCAGGCGGGGGGCTTTCGGATTATTGATGGCGTGGATGGCGAAACGATCAATCGTGACGATACGGGCTTCGAGAATATGGAGCCGATGTTGAAGCTGAGCTGGGAGCCGAAGACGTACCGGTACCAGCAGTTCGAGCTGAAGCTGGGCTACACGGATCGCGTGGCGAATGAGACCTACCTGGGCCTGACCGATGCGGACTTCGCAAAGGATTCGACGCGTCGCTACGCAGCGACGCGCTTTGATCAGATTGAAGCAGATCACACGCGGAACTATTTGAAGCATGTGATCGACCTGTCGGATACGGTGATGCTGGAAACGACGCTGTATCACAACCGCTTACACCGCAATTGGTACAAGCTGAACAAGGTGAATGGGAATGACTTGTCCGGGGCGCTTGCCGCTGGTGGCGCCGATCTGGATACCCTGCGGGGTTTGGCCGCCGGGACGTTTCGGGTGAAGGCGAACAACCGCAACTATGAGCTGTATGGGGCGCAAACGACGGCAAGCTGGGATCTGGACGAGCATCAGCTGACGCTGGGAGCCCGCTATCACACGGACTGGATTCGGCGCTACCAATGGGAGGATCGCTATACGCAGGACGCCAGTGGCGCGATCACGGGGATCGAAAGCTTCTACAAGGGCCCCGACAGCGCTGGAGACCGTTGGCAGGAGACGCAAGCGGTGGCGCTGTTTGTCGAAGATGAGATCACGGTGGGACAACTGACGCTGACGCCTGGAATTCGCTTTGAGAGCTTGGAGTATGAGCACATCCGTTATGACAATGGAACGCGCGGACGCGGCTCGCTAGGAACCTGGGCAGCTGGCCTTGGAGCAACCTATGAGCTCGATGAGCAGAACACCGTGTTCGGCGGCATCCACCGCGGGATTTCGACACCGGGCCCGCGTGCGAACCTGGCAAATGGGATCGAGCATGAGACGAGCCTGGCGTTGGAGCTGGGCCTGCGCCACGACAATGGCAAGGGATTCAGCAGTGAGCTTGTGCTGTTTCGCAGTGCCTTCGACAATCTATTCGTGGATGGAAACGTGGGTGGCACGGGATCGGGGGATTCCGACAACGCTGGGAGCGTGATCTCTCAGGGCCTGGAATTGAAGGCGAGCTATGATGCTGGCGAGGCCAACGACTGGTCCTTCAGTCAGCCAACCTTTGTCTCGCTTACCGCGACTGACGCGACTCTTGATGGGGACGCAAAGGCAAGTGACCCTGAGTCGATCTTTGCCGGTGGGAAGGACGGGAATCGCGTGCCCTATATTCCGCAGCTGCAGCTGACGGTCGGGACCGGAATTGCCTTTGAGCGCTGGGGGCTGGAGGTCCTGGGGACGTGGGTAGACGAGACTTACACGACAGCGGACAATGTCTCGAACTCGACGACAGATGTCCGGTTTGGTAAGACGGATGATTATCTTGTGGTGGATCTGGCCGCATGGTACAGCGTCAGCGAGATCGTGAAAATCACCGGCTCGGTGCGGAACCTTCTCGATGACGAGTATGTCGTAACGAGGCATCCACATGGTGCCCGTGGGGGCCGTCCTATTTCCGCAATCCTTGGTCTAGAGATTCAGTTCTGATTTTACTCCGCACGCTTCTTGTCCTCGTCACTCTGGCGTTGGTTGCGAACTGCGCACCGGCGCGGCCCGTGGTGCTGTTTATGGGAGACAGCCTGACCGCTGGTTATGGTGTGGACCCAGATGAGGCCTACCCAGTCGTCGTGGCTGCTGGGTTGAAAGAGCAGGGCGTGGCGGCGCGCGTGATCAATGGCGGCGTGAGTGGGGAGACGACCGCCGGCGGGCGGACCCGGATTGGGTGGCTGATGAAGCAGCAGGTAGATGTCCTGGTGCTCGCACTGGGGGCCAACGATGGCCTGCGTGGTGTGGCGCCGGAGGCGTCGGCGAAGAATTTGAGTGCGATCATCGAGTTGGCTCGTGAGGCGAACCCGAGAATTAAGATCTTGTTGGCTGGGATGAAGGTCCCGCCCAACATGGGTGCGGAGTTCTCAAAGAAGTTCGAGGCGATTTTTGCGGAGATTGCGAAGGAGGATGAGGTGGCGTTTCTACCCTTCTTATTGGAGGGGGTAGGCGGGGTCGACGCGATGAACCTAGCGGATGGGATTCACCCGAATGCTGCGGGGCAGCGAGCGATCGCCGCGCTGGTTTTGCCGAAGTTGCTGCCGCTGCTGGGGAGAGCGGAGTAAGCCGAGCGAGTGGGCCGGTCCGAACGGATTGCCTGGCGATGCCAAGCCTAGGCGTAATAGGAAAAGTAAGATCAATGTCCGTTAACGCGCCTGCCGCGTTAGAGTGCGTAACCTGATGAATGTGACAGCGTTAGATACGTCTCTGGCGCGTCAGAATCCTGCCTAGGATACAGCTAAAATTGTGAACTCCGACGGGCTTCGCCGTTACCCATTTCTACACCAAATTGCCCTTTGGACGACCCAATCAACAGATCGCGATGGGCTAACTCAGCCGAAGTCGTCGAAGCTGATCATATCGCGTTCTACACCGAGGCTGTCGAGCATGTTCTCGACGGCACTAAGCATCATCGGCGGGCCACAGAGGTAGTACTCGCAGTCCTCTGGAGCGTCATGATCCCGGAGGTAGTTCTCGAACGCCGCGGTATGAATGAAGCCGCGCATCCCGGTCCAGTTGTCCTCGGGCATGGGCTCCGAAAGGGCCACGTTGAAGGTGAAGTTCGGGAACTCCTTCTCAATGGCGCGAAAGTGGTCGTCGTAGAACATTTCGCGCAGGGAGCGGGCTCCATACCAATAGGAAACTTTGCGGCCGGTTTTGAGTGTGTGAAAGAGATGGAAGATGTGCGAGCGCAATGGCGCCATACCTGCACCACCACCGATGTAGACCATCTCGCGCTCTGTCTCTCTGATGAAGAACTCTCCGTAGGCACCGGAGATGGTGACCTTATCACCTGGCTTCCGGCTGAAGACGTAGGAGGAGGCGAGGCCTGGGTTTACATCCATGAAGCCGCCTTTGGCGCGGTCGAAGGGCGGCGTAGCGATGCGAATGTTCAGCATCACGATGTTGCCCTCGGCCGGGTGGTTGGCCATGGAGTAGGCCCGGATGACTTCTTCGTTGTTGACCGTCTTGAGGCCCCACATTTTGAACTTGTCCCAGTCGCCGCGGTACTCTTCATCAATATCAAAATCTTCGAAGGATGCTTCGAACTTGGGGACTTCAATCTGAATGTAGCCACCGGATTCGAAGGGGAGGGTCTCACCTTCGGGGAGCTTGACGACGAATTCTTTGATGAAAGTGGCCACGTTGTCGTTGGAGACTACTTCACATTCCCACTTGTTGATCGAGAAGATCTCAGCAGGAATCTCGATCTCCATGTCTTCTTTGACCTTGACTTGGCAGGAGAGGCGCCAGTTCTCACGCTCCTCCTTGCGATTGATGTGGCTTTTCTCGGTGGGGAGAATTTCGCCACCACCGCTCTTGACCTGGCATTTGCAGACGCCGCAGGTGCCGCCGCCACCACAGGCTGACGGGAGCAGGACGCCGTTCGATGAGAGGGTGTTGAGCAGGGTGGTGCCCGCTGGGACCTCGAGAGTCTTGCTGGCGTCACCGTTGATCAGGATATTGACGGCACCCTTGTTGACGAGTTTCGACTCGGCGATGAGGATGGCGATGGTCAGCGCGACTCCGACTGCGGTCAGAATGAGGATGCTGGCGATAATAGTAGTTGTCATGAGTAAGCTCTGCCTGAAGTCGTGCTATTGCGCTAGATTCATGCCGGCGAAGGCCATGAAAGCCATGGATATCAAACCGGTCACAAGCATGGTGATCCCAAGGCCGCGAAGGCCGACTGGGATGTTTGAGTACCGAAGTTTCTGTCGGATTGCGGCCAGGGCCATGATGGCAATTGCCCAGCCAAGGCCGGAAGCGAAACCAAACTCCACAGATTGAACCAAGGTGTATTCGCGCTCCCACATGAACAGGGATGCGCCGAGGATGGCGCAGTTCACGGTAATGAGCGGGAGGTAGACGCCGAGCTTGTTGTACAGGCCCGCAGAGAACTTCTCGATGAACATCTCGATGATCTGCACAAACGCTGCGATGACCGCAATGAAGGCAATGAAGTTGAGGAAGCTGAGATCGACGCCTGGAAGACCAGCCCAGGCGAGTGCACCATCACGAAGCAGGAACTCACCAAGTGCCCAGTTCAAGGGGGTAGCGAGGGTCAGGACGAAGATCACTGCTAAGCCGAGATCCATTGCGGTCGAGACCTGCTTGGAGCAAGCGAGGTAGGTACACATCCCGAGAAAGAATGACAGTAAGATATTCTTGACGAAGATCATCTCGATGATGAAATTCAAATGGTTTCCAATGTCGCCCATGATCTAACTCTCCTCTTGTGGACTGAGGGTTCGTTGCACCCAGATGATCAGGCCGAGCAGAATAAAGGCGCCTGGGGCTAGGACCATCATGCCGTTGTTCGAGTAGCCGAGCTCGTAGGCTTCTGCAGGAATGACTTTGACGCCCATCACGGAGCCGGAGCCGAGTAGCTCGCGAGCAAAGCCAACGAGCGCGATGATGAATGCGTATCCGAGCCCGTTGCCGAGACCGTCAAGCAGCGATGGCCAAACTTTGTTGCCCATGGCAAATGCCTCGAGACGTCCGAGAACAATGCAGTTGGTGATGATCAGTCCGACGAATACGGATAGCTGGAGCGACATGTCGTAGGCGAAGGCTTTGAGCAACTGGTCCACGAGAATCACCAAGGTGGCGACGACGATCATCTCGATGATGATCCGGACCTGACCGGGAATCAACTTGCGGATCAATGAGACGATGATGTTGGAGCCACAAACCACAGCGATTACAGCCAAGCCCATGACAATGGAAGGCTGGAGCTTGGCGGTGACGGCCAGTGCGGAGCAGATTCCCAAAACCTGAATGGTAATGGGGTTGTTATCACTAAACGGGTCGGTAAAGACCTTTTTATTCTCGTCCGAGAAGAGTTCGCCGGATGCCATGGCTACCTATCTCCCTTTCTTATCTTCTCAAAGTAGGAACCGTATGCCTGCAAATAAAGCTTGAGCATGTCAGTGACGCCGTCGCTGGTGATGGTCGCCCCGCTGATGCCGTCGACTTCATGCAAGGAGTCTTCGTCTGCCATTCCCGGCTTCATTACCTTTACGGATTGGAATGTGCCTTCGATGTCACGAACGGCCTTGCCGACGAAGTTCTGCTGGAACCAAGGCTCGGTTATCTCTGCGCCGAGGCCTGGGGTTTCCTTATGGGAGTAGAAGGTGATGCCGCGGAGCGTGTTGAGGTCGCTGTCGAGTGAGACATAGCCAAAGATGCGTCCCCAGAGGCCGTCACCAACAATCGGGATGGCATAGGCGGCAATGGTGCCGTCGTCGCCACGAAGCTGATAGACAGGGAGCTGGATGCCAGCGGTCTCTTCTTCCGAGAGGACGGTGCCTTTCTCTTCGCTCAAGAGCAGCTTGTACTGGTTCTGGAGCTTCTTGGCGAGATCGAGCTTGGTGATATCTGCGCCCTCAATGGCCGTCCCGGTGCTGTCAACGACGACGCTCTCGATTGTGGTGTAGGCTTTAGTGATGCCAGCAGCAGTGGGCTTGGCACCCAAGTCCACATTAAAGGCCTTGAGGATGTTCCGCTGCTTGTCCAGTTTGACGTTGGCCTGCTTGCGGGACTTGAGCCCCTCAGAGGCAGCGGACAAGAGCAGGGAGCTGATCACCAAGATAATCCCGGTGAAGAGCAAGACCTGGATACTTGATTTTTCAGGCTTCGACACGTTTCATCCTCCAGGCCATGTGGCGGGAAATCACGAAGTAGTCAATGAGCGGCGCGAAGGCGTTCATGAACAAGATTGCGAGCATCATGCCTTCAGGGAAGGCTGGATTAAGAGTACGGATGACGATGGCGAGGAAGCCGATCAGAAACCCGTAGATCCATTTTCCGGTGTTGCTCTGGGCGGCTGAGACCGGATCGGTGGCCATGAAGACGAGGCCGAAGGCAAAACCGCCGCTGACTAAGTGGTAACAGAATGGTAGCGCGTTAATGGCGGTGTTATCCTTGCATGCCTGATTGAGCAGGAAGCAGGTGATAAAGGCGCCGATGAGAACGCCGAGCATGGTGCGCCAACTGCCGATCCCGGTTGCGACCAAGTAGACCGCGCCCAGCAAACAGCAGAGGGTGGATGTCTCACCGATGGAGCCCGGAATAAGCCCAAGGAAGAGATTGGACCAGCCACCGAAAGCTCCGCTGACGCGATCGACGACTTGGACACCGTCTTGTGCAGCTGCGACGAGTAGGGGAGTGGCACCGCTAACACCATCGACGCCATCCTTTACGACTCGCCAGACCTGATCGCCGGAAATCTGAGCGGGATAGGCAAAGAAGAGGAAGGCACGAGCGGTGAGAGCAGGGTTGAAGATATTCATCCCAGTACCACCAAATACTTCCTTACCAATGACGACACCAAAGCTAATACCGACAGCTACCTGCCAGAGCGGTATGGTGGGGGGTAAGACAAGCGGGAATAGTAGACCAGTAACCAAGAATCCCTCGTTGATCTCATGTTTGCGGACCACTGAGAAGACCAACTCCCAGATGCCACCCACAGCGTAGCTACAGATGACGATTGGCATGACGCGGAGAGCGCCTTCCCAGAGGCACCGGTGGATATCGGTGGGCTGCCCCGGGGCGATGCCGGTCAAGTATTGATAGCCAGCATTGTAGATGCCGAACAGCAGGCAAGGCATTAGGGCAACGATAACGCTGGCCATGTAACGCTTGCTGTCGATGGAGTCCCGCACATGGCACCCGCTCGCGGTGCGCTCGCGGGATACGAACAAAAAGGTCTCTTTTGCTTCGAAAAGCGGATAGAGAAGCTCTAGTTTGCCGCCCTTCTCGAAAAGAGGCCGCGCTTTGTCAAAAGCGTCTTGAATAAATCGCACTCAATTACCTCTTGGTCTCAAGCTTCTGCATATAAAAATTCGAGGCCTTCGCGAATAATCTTCTGCACCGGCGTCTTAGACGGGCAGACATATTCACAAAGCGCCATTTCTTCCTCAGTGACCTCGTAGATCCCGAGGCCAACCATCTCGTCGATGTCCTGAATCATGCAACTCTTGACAAGAAACAAAGGAAACATCTTCATCGGTAACACCTTGCCATAGGCGTCGGAGGCAAATAGGGCACGATGGCCACCCCACACCTTGGTGTCGAGCCGATGTTTCTGCTTGGGCAGCCACGGCGACACATAGGTGCGAAACATACTGTGCTTGCGGAAGCCGGGTTGCATCCAGCCAACGAACTCTGAATCGATAGACTCAGGAATGAGGGTGACCATGTCATCGTAGAGGCCCACAAATCCCTCAGCGCCAATATCGGTGCCGGTCAGCACGTCTCCGGAAATGTAGCGGATGGTCTCATCGGCTACCTGGCCCCGAATCACGTTCTGCAGTGGGGCACCATTGATGGTGCGAAAGTAGCGGCGGTCCAAAGCGGAGGTCCCAGCGACGCTGACGATCTTTTCCGGCGAGACGCGGCCCAGCACAAAAAGCTTGCCGAGCTGAATCAGCCCTTGGACGGTGATGGTCCAGACGATGTCCTGACGGCTGCGAACTGGCGCAATGTGGTGAATCTGAACGCCGACAACGCCAGCAGGATGCGGCCCGCTGAATTCGTGTATTTGGCAGTTCTTGGCGCCGCTAAAGGCGCTGCAGACGGAACCGGTGCCCGGCACGGAGAGATGAACCGCGCCAAGCGTGAGCTTGGCGCAGGCATCAATGCCAGCCTGAAAGTATTCTTCGTTGCCTTCGACCAGGACGGCGGGGTCGGGGGCAAGTGGCGCGGAGGCAATCGCAGAGACAAAGATGTCACGCGGTGTGTGCTTGGCGCGAGCTACATGTCCAAACGGACGCTCTCGAAAGAGTGCGAGTTGGCCGCTTTTGACTAGGGTCTCGCGAAGCTGTTCGCTGGATTTCCCCGGGATTGCGGCGGCTGACGTGGCCTCGAAGCTCACAGCTTCGTTCTTGCCGTCGGACTCAATGTTGACGGCAAGTAGCACGCGGCGATCGCCACGCACAACGCCGCTGACTTCGCTGACAGTGCCGCTGATCGGGGAGGTGAATACCTGTGATTCGTCGTCCTTGGCGTGGAACAACGGGGTACCAGCAAGAACGCTGTCGCCGTCGCGAACGAGAAGGCGCGGCTTGATGCCGATGAAGTCAGCAGGTCTGACCGAGGCAACGGTCGCGAGCGCGCCGTCGACAACTTCAGGATTGCTGTCGCCGGCGATGGGTACGTCATACCCTTGCTTTAGTGTAAATCTTGCCATGGGCTTAATCCTCGTCGCTAGTCGACTGGTTGGGACAAATTTCGCCGGCTTCCTTCCCACAGAACGGGCAGCTGTCCTCTCCCTGCTGGCGCAGGAATTCATTGTTGGTGCTGCAGGTGCCGTGAAATTGGCCGTCTTTCAGCAGCAGGATGCGTGCGCACAGTCCAAGCATGAACAGTGTCATCGCAATTAGAGTAACAACGAAGGTAGTTTGCATCATGCTAGTCACGCAGTTGCTCCTTCTCGCCCGGCGGCACATCATCGAGGCGGGCATGCTGGCTGCGCTGCAAGGCCCGGATGTAGGCGACAATTGCCCAGCGGTCTTCCACTGCGACTTGGTGGGCATAGCCTCCCATATTTTCGTTCTCGCTGCCGTTGGTGATGATGTTGAAAAGCTCGCCATTTGGCCGAGCACGGCTTCCAGCTGTGTGGTAGCTGGTCGGCATCATCGGGCCCTTGGTCGTGATGATGCCGTCGCCATGTCCGGCTTCCCCATGACAAACGCTGCAGTATATGCCATAGCGCTCGCGACCACGCTCGAGGAGGGCTGCATCGACTGTGACTTCGTCGGGGAAGCCCGTAATGAATGTGCCGGTCGCTGCGTCGGAGGTCCTGCCGCGATAGTAATCGGACTGCTCTTCGAGGAAATCAGCCCGATCATCCTCGGTGCGGCCCCAAACAACGGTGTGTTCGATACGCGGGCGCATTGCCCGGCCGTCGGCAAAGATCTCAGCGTGTGACTGGGCGTTATATTTAAACTGCTGGTCCATGTTTTGGTTCAGGTGCACCGGGGGCTTGCGCGAGACACGTTCGCGGCAGCCTGTAATCATCAGCAAGGCGACCGTACTCAGCAACAGTGTGGTAAATAGCCTACTCATTGGGAATCAGCACCTCAACGTTTTTTCCGCCGATTGACTGCAGGAACGCGTAGCATTTTTTAGCGTCGAATCGCTCGTCCTCAGCCTCGATGCTAATAAAGAACCCATTATCCGTCGCCTTGCGAAAGTTGTCGGACTCAAAGACGGGGTGCGTATACCAAGGCAGGAAGTTCATGATAAACATGCCGATGACCGTGCCGAAGCAGGCACCGAGAATAGTCAGCTCAAAGGTAACCGGGACATAGGCCTGGAAGGCGAAGTATGGCTTGCCGGAAAGATTCATGGCGTAGCCGTGGTTGTGCACCCACCATTGGAGGGCGAAGGCAATGCTACCACCGGCGATACCACCAGCTGCCGCGACCCAGCCAAGGATTGACTTCTTTAGTCCCATAGCGGCGTCGAGACCGTGCACGGGAAAGGGTGAGTGGCAGTCGTACTTGTCGTAGCCAGCGTCGCGAACCTTCTCGGCTGCGTGGAGCAATACCGCCGGGTTGGCGAACTCGGCCAAGACGGCAACTGCTTTTTGATTAGAGGATGCGCTCATTGTCCGTAGCTCAATGTTCGTCGTGATAATTGTGCGGATCGGCTTCCGGCATGACGCCCTTGACTTCAGCAATGGCTATGACAGGCACGAAACGCAGGAACAGCAGGAACAGGGTAAAGAAGAGGCCAAAGGAGCCTACAAACATGCCGACGTCGATGATGGTCGGTGAGAAGTAATCCCAGCTTGAAGGCATGTAGTCCTGAGAGAGAGAAGTGATGGTAATCACGAAGCGCTCGAACCACATCCCAATATTAACGAAGATGGAGACTACGAAGAGGATGACCAGATTGCGGCGAGCGAAGCGGAACCAGAAGACCTGTGGAATGATGACGTTACAAGTGACCATGATCCAGTAGGCCCAGGCATACTGATCGGAGGCACGCAACAGGAAGATGCCACTTTCGTAGGGGCTACCGCTATACCAGGCGATGAAGAATTCGCAGGAATAGGCGTAGCCGACGAGCATGCCCGTGAGCATGATGATCTTGGCCATGTTGTCTAAGTGGCGCATCGTGATGAATGATTGCAGACCATAGATCCAGCGCACCACCACCATGAGGGTGATCACCATAGCAAACCCTGAGAAGATCGCGCCCGCGACAAAATATGGCGGGAAGATGGTGGTGTGCCAGCCAGGAAGAATACTGACCGCAAAGTCAAAACTCACGACGGTGTGTACGGAAAGCACGAGGGGGGTGGCGATGCCGGCGAGAATCAAGTAAGCCTTCTCGTAGTTACTCCAGTGACGGTTGCTTGAGCGCCAGCCGAGGGCGAGCAGACCGTAGATGATCTGGCGCCAGCGATTGGTCGCACGGTCGCGCATGGTGGCCCAGTCCGGGATCAGCCCGACGTACCAGAATAGCAGCGAGACGGTGAAGTAGGTGTTGACAGCGAACACATCCCACAGCAGTGGGCTGCGAAAGTTCGGCCACATCGCCATCTGATTAGGCAAGGGGAAGAGGTAATAGACGGCCCAGACGCGGCCGACGTGAATCCCGGGGAATACAAGGGCACAGACGACTGCAAACAGGGTCATGGCTTCGGCGGCGCGGTTAATGGACGTACGCCATTGCTGTCGCAGGAGGAAGAGGATGGCGGAAATGAGTGTACCGGCGTGGCCGATACCTACCCAAAACACGAAGTTCACAATCGCCCAGCCCCAGCCAGCCGGGTTATTCAGCCCCCAGACCCCTGTGCCTTTCCAGAACAACCAGAAAATCTGGAGTCCGAGTAAACCTGCGACGCTCGCAGAGATCGTAAAGGCGACGTACCAGCCGATTGGGGTCTTAGCTAGCTCCTGCTCGGCGATGCGACCGATTGTGTCGGACACCGAATGGAAGTCGTGATTCCCCTGAACCAAGGGCTCTTGTGTTGTATCTGTTGCAGCAGCCATCTCAGCCATCTCAGCCATTCAGTCTTGGGTTGGGATTCCGCAGCCTAGCCATGTAAGTGGTCCTCGGACGGGTCAGCAATTCGGGCAATAGGGCGTAGTTTCGCTCGTTTGCCTTCCATGCTGAAACATGGCTAGTCTTGTCGTTGATATCGCCAAAGGCAATTGCGCCAGCAGGACATGCCTGCTGACAGGCAGTCGTGACATCACCGTCTTTGAGGGCGCGCCCATCTACTTTGGCAGAGATGCGCGCCTGACTGATGCGTTGTACACAGTAGGTGCACTTCTCCATGACCCCGCGGAAACGGACAGTGACGTCGGGATTCTGCGAGAGCTTCTGGGTTGTAGTCTCAGCCGTCTCGCCACGCACGTTGGTCTCGGGGCCGTTCTTGGTGAAGTTAAAGAAGTTGAAGCGTCGGACCTTGTAAGGGCAGTTGTTTGCGCAATAGCGCGTCCCGATGCAGCGGTTGTAGGTCATAGCGTTCAGGCCGTCCTTTGTGTGGCTGGTAGCACCGACCGGACAGACCTGCTCGCACGGTGCCATCTCGCAATGCATGCAGGGTACGGGCTGAACGCGCAATTCCGGATCGTCTTCGTCGCCTTTGAAGTAGCGATCGGTCCGAATCCAGTGTAATTCACGACCGTAGCCAGCATTCTCTTTGCCGACGACAGGGATGTTGTTCTCGCTCTGACAGGCGGTCACACAGGCGTTACAACCGGTGCAGACATTCAGATCGATTGCCATGCCCCACTGATTGCCCTCGGTGTATTCATGCTCTTTCCAGAGGGCGCCGACCGTTGGGTTATGCACAGGTGGCGTCAGAGCGCTTTCGCCTTTCTCAGCGAAATTGAGGAGATCCGCTTCGAGAATCAAGGGCCGGTCGCCGCTGATTTTCTTGACCAGCTCATTGCCGTCCATGTTATGGTGCTTTTGCGTGGTTGAAAGCGGATAAGTGCCAGATGTTTTGGTAACCTTGGCTTTGCCGCCGGAGTAGGCAGCAGAGGTTGCAAGTGGGTAGGCATTGACGCCTGCGCCTTCTGCAACTGCACCAAGGTTTCGGCCGAAGCCGAGGTCTACGGAGACAGATTTATCCGAATGGCCAGGCAGAACAAATACCGGGAGAGTGAGTGTGGTGCCAGCGGTAGTCACGGTCACGAGATCTTCTTGACTCACCCCAAGGTCACGGGCCGTTGCCGGACTGACAATAGCGGCGTTGTCCCAGACCAGCTTGGTCACTGGCGATGGCAGTTCCTGCATCCAGCCATTATTTGCAAACCGGCCGTCGTAAAGCGTGGGCGACGCAGCGAGTGCAATTTCGAAATCGGGGCCAGCGGTAAGCGTCTGGCGCTTCAATTGGGCGGTCAGTGATGTTTCGTTGATCGAGGCGTAGGGATCGCCGTACTTGGTGCCTTCGGCGACGCCGTTGTGCAGAATTGATTTCCAGGCAGCATCATTCTTGCCGACCGTAGCGCGGCAGAGCTCATAGCCGCTTTCAGCGTTGCCAAGTAGCAGACTTAGTGCTTCCAGTTCACTGATGGAATGGTGCAGAGGGGCGATGAGTGGCTGGGTAATGCCGATGGTCCCATCGGTAGTGCGCGGAGTGCCCCAGCATTCCAGCTCGAGGCTGCGTGGCAGGTGCCACTTACAGAATTCGCTGGTCTCGTCGTAGTAGTGACTCAAGTGGACCGAATGCTCGATCTTTTCGAGGGCCTCGGCAAACTTAAGATCAGCCGGGGCAGTCAAAACAGGATTGGGGCCAACAATGACAAGCGTTGTGATTGCGCCGCTATTCATCGCCGTGACCAGTCCCGTCAACTCAGTGAGTGAGGAATCACGAGCGTCGGGGGCTTCGACGTAGGAGAGGGTGCCATCCTGAGCCGCGTTGCCCAGCGCATCATTCAAGGCTGCGATCACTGCATGGACGGAAGCGCTTTGGCCGCGGCCAGCTAGGACTACGGAGTGTTTGCCGGCTTGGGCGAGGTCAGCGGCAACGGCACCAATCCAAGTGTCGGTGACTCCTGCGGGGAGCGGAAGTTCTGGGATTGCGGCGAGTCCGGGGATGCGCTTGGGTGTGAAACCATCTCCGGACTTGGGGGCGGCTAGCCGACGGGCTAGTGCCGCGACGACGGCTGGGATGTCCGAACGGCGAACGCGGACGCGATGGTCAGCCATTCCGCCGGTGACGCTAAACGAGTGTTCCGCGACATAGAGGCGGTTCATGGCGTCCTTGCGACCATGGACTCGCCGGCCGTCTGCAAAGGCCTTGGTGTGCCGTACTGCATCGGTTTCGAGGTGAAGAAAGTCCGAATCGAGCGCGAGGATGACTTTTGCGTCTGTCAGGTCGGGGACGCCACGAACAGCCTTGCCCATGGCCGCCTTCTGGCCATCGTGAATGTTGGAATCGCTGACGGGTGCCCAGGCTGCGGTAATGGCAGCGGGGTACTTCGCCTTAAGTTTGACCATCTCAGCCTGAATCGCAGCAGAGTGATACGGGTCTACCAGAACGGCAAGGCCCAGGCCATTGGGGGCGACGGGATGTGCCCTCCAATCTTCCAGGAATGCGTCCCAAGTAGAATCTCCACCTGTGTAGGTGACGTCACGTGGGCGATCGGGATCAGCGAGAGTAAGAATTGATGCGAGCTCAAATGAGCTGACGCCGCCTGCGCTGCCTGGATGGCTGGGGTTGGGCTCGATCTTAGTGGGACGGCCTTCGTGGCTCTCAACCAAGACGCCGACTGCCTCACCGTCGCGGGTAAGCGTGGTGGCAAAGTAGACGGGCTTGCCGGGAACATATTCGGGGGGCTGGGTGCTGTAGGGAACGATCGTCTGCACGGGGCGTCGACAGCTGGTCAAGCCAGCCAGGCCCATGGAGGCTCCCATCAGCTTCATGAAGCTGCGACGATCAATTTCGCCAGCGTTATCACCAGATCCAATAGGATCCGCGGGCCCAGTGGGTGTTGCGACGCTGCGGTCCTGACCGCTGAGTGCGTCGTCGGCGGCACGCCACAGGGTCGTTTTAGCAGGGCTTTCCTGATTCATCGATGACATGCGGCACAGTCCTCTGGGGGGCTCAACTCTTTTTCTTGGATAATTGCTTCGGCAGCGTTGTATTGGCCCTTCGCAGGCTGCCATTCCATGTCCGTCACACTTGTCTCGGTGAGGTCGCGGATATGTTGGTGCGGATGGCGATGGCAATCGAGGCACCAGCCCATACTGAGGGTCTCACGCTGGGTGACGATCTCCTGGCGGTCGATATCACCGTGGCAACTGGTGCAGCCAACTCCAGCTTTCAAATGAACGCTATGGTCGAAATAGGCGTATTCCGGCAACTTGTGGACGCGGACCCAATTGATAGGCTTGCCAGTTTCATAGCTTTCGCGAACTGGTGCAAGCGCCTCGCTGTTCTTTTTGATTGAACGATGGCAGTTCATGCAGGTTTGTGCTGGTGGGATATTTGCCTCGTGCGACTCTTCGATACTCGCATGGCAGTATCGGCAGTCGATTCCAAGATCGCCGGCATGCACCTTATGACTGAACGGAATGGGTTGTTCCGGCTGATAGCCGACATCCGTATATTTCGGGGAGCCGAACCACCATAGGAGTCCTGCGATAAGCAATGGTGCTGGTGCGGCCGCGTGGATTACCACTAATGTCACCGGCGTCGTCCATGTAGGAAAAATCTGTGCCAAAATATTACCCTCGTACGCGCTAAGCGCCGTATCTCCAACGATTAAGACCAGTCATCCCCTCTAGGATGATAACGCTGAATAGCGCCAGGAGATAGACAATTGAAAATAGAAAGAGGCGGATCTCAGATTGGGCAGTGCGCTCTTTGTAGGCCAAGAGCATCTTCTGCATGAAGATGACGCCAAGCACGATTGCGGCTACGACATAAACATAGCCCGTCCCGAACAGGCCGAGTACTAAGGTTACGATCACTAGGGCGATAGAATACCACACCATCTGCTTCAAAGTGGCGTCAATACCATGGACGATGGGCATCATAGGCAGCTTTACGGTTTCGTAGTCGCTTTTGCGGTAGAGCGCTAGTGCCCAGAAATGCGGCGGGGTCCAGAGGAAAATAACCAAAAACAGTAACCATGGCTCAATGGCGCTACCATTGGTGGCTGCAGCCCATGAGATGACCGGTGCCATGGCACCCGCTGCGCCGCCGATCACAATGTTTTGGGCTGTATGTGGCTTCAACAACAAGGTGTAAAACAGGCCGTAAAACAAAATGGTGCCTAGAGCCAGCGCAGCGCTTAGGATGTTGAAGCGAATAGCAAACAGGGCGACGCCTGCGAGGCCAATAGAAACGGCGAAGGTGAGAGCAGCGCGGCTCGTGATCTCTTTCAGTGGCAGGGGGCGGCGGTCCTTGGTGCGGGCCATCTGCGCGTCGATATCCCGTTCGAAATATTGATTGAGTGCGTTCGCCGAGCCGCCCGTCATGAACAGCCCGAGCAGCACCAAGATTGCGTCCAGCGGCCGTGTCAAGAAGGTTGCTTCCATCACCAGCGCAGCGGCACCAGTGATCACCACCAACAACATGATTGTTGGCTTCGTTAGCATGAGATACGAACGGACGACTTTCACAGCGGCTCTGTCAGGTTTACGGCGAGAAAAATGAAGCAGGGAATTTAAGTATCGGACCCGCGTCCGTCAACGCGGTTTAGACAACATTCTATCCATCAATTCAATTCCCCTACCTAGATTGGCCCTGCCAGCTCGCCAAATTGGGGCGTGAAGTATGGCGTAAAACGACGTGAGCGCGATCTTGTAGCTATTTGGTCCTCATTTTTGGGAGCGTTCCGTGGCTGATGTCTGCACCTGATCCATCATTTGACCCGCACGAGACAGAGATCGTGCCGATGTCCCCGTGGCGTGGCATCGACTGGGCGGAGCTCTTTTGCCACCGTGATCTGTTCTGGTTTCTGGTTTGGCGCGAAATCAAGGCTCGATACGCGCAAAGCATCCTTGGCGTTGGCTGGGCTGTGTTGCACCCGCTCATTCACATGGTGGTATTCACTGTTGTGTTTGGGCGATTGTTGGAGATAGACAGCCAGGGGCGTCCCTACGCGCTATTCTCATTCGTTGCCTTGGTTCCGTGGACCTACTTCGTGAGTGCGACTAATGCCTCCACGAATAGTCTGGTGGGGAACACCCGGCTGTTGACGAAGGTCTACATGCCCCGCCTGTTCTTCCCGGCAACGCCAGTGATCGCCAAGCTTATCGACTTCATTATCGCTAGCTGCATGCTTGTTCTGCTGATGCTCGCCTACCTTGCTACGGGCCATCGTTTTGCCCTGTCCGCCGATCTCTTGGTGTTGCCATTGCTGATCGCAATCATGATGCTCACTGCCCTCGGATTGGGGATGTGGCTTTCCGCGCTTGCCGTTAAATACCGGGACGTGCGCTTCGCCCTCGGCTTTATGACACAACTTATGCTGTTCGCGGCTCCGGTTGCCTGGCCAGCATCCAAGATTCCCGAGACGTACCAGATGTGGTATGGGTTGTACCCAATGGCCGGCGTGATCGAAGGCTTTCGTGCTGCAATCCTGCAGACGCGCCCTATGCCTTGGGAACTGATCGTGCCGGGTGCCGCCAGCAGTGTCGTCATTTTTGTGGGAGGGCTCGTTGTTTTTCGACGAATGGAACGGTACTTCGCGGATGTGGCGTAGACCTGTTTTCTGACGTTTTTCTCCGGAGCCGGTAAGAGCTAGCTTGCTCGTGCGGCCAGCCAATATGCAGCACACAGTTCTCGCAATAGGGGAAACTAATTCTATGCTGGAACATATGGTGCTCGCGCGAGGGCCTGTATCTCGCTCGTCATGAGGGGTGGAGCGCCGCAATCTTACAGAAACGATTTCCCGAAAGAAGATTGATAGGTCGCATCCCTCGCACCGGATTGCCCAGCTGGGGCAGTTTGACCAGGCGATGCGGAGCCTGACGCGGGGTGATCATGACACGGCGGTTCGAGAGCTATACATAACGCTGCAGCGTGACTAGGATTCTCCCAAACTGCTGTACGCCGCTAGCCTCTGCGCGCTGAATGCCGTTGATGCCGAGCGAGCGCAGGAGAATCTTGATTCCCTGCGACAGATCGCTCCGGATTCCGGCTTGACCGCACATCTGGGCTTTCTCCGCGATATTAGAAACGGAAACTTTCAGCGCGCCCTATCAGCTTCAGAGACGCGAAACTCTTTTAGCAGTCAGGAGCTCCCGTTTCTACTGGATAGGGGCATGATTTTTCTGCAGCAAGACGAGCGTCTGGCGGCCGAAAGTAGCATACGCGCGGCCATGGTGCATGCAACATTTTTCGATTTTCAGCGACTGGGGGCAGTGGACGCGTTGAGTCGATTGCTGGTCAGTTCGGGCCGCTCAAAGGAGGCGACAGCTGTCGATGTGACGGTTCACGAGGGTGCCCCTGCGTCTGCGCAGCTTCACGCGAATCATGCGATTGCGCCTGAGCACTCCGGGAACGGAGCGGAGGCCAAGTCGGCGTTACTGAGCGCATTGGCGGTGAGCCCGGACGATCCGGTGGCTCTTTATTTGGTGCCCCATGATTCTGGCTCAGAGCGACGGATGGAGCACGGCCTGCTGTTGATCGGTGAGCACAGCAATGAATGCTGGGCAGTAACTCTCATGGCGGATCGATACACGATCGACGGAGAGGAACACAACTATGTTGTTGTTGCCTCGCGTTTTGCTTCAAGGCATCATTGCGAGCTTGCATGCATGGAGGGCCGGCGGGTCTTGAACGACCTAAACACCAGAAATGGAGCTCTCGTGAATGGTGAGAAGCAGCGCACGGTCGTGCTGAAAGACGGCGACTTGATTGAGTTGTGCGACACCAAGCTGTGTCTTTATTCAAGTTCACTCAAAAGCCTGGCTAGAAGTCCGACAGGCTCCTATAGTGGTGAATCATAAATTCGTGGGACAAATGCGAGGGCCTTTCGGCGCTCCGCAGGCCTGGTTTTGCAAACACTCCGCAACGACGTCGCGAGTGGCTCGCTCCAGATTTACGGCGGTGTCGCGCAACTGCTCAGCTAATGATTGGCTTGCTGGGCTTATCGCGCGCAAGATCGTGGCTCCCGGGAGGCCGCTTGCGCGCAGTTCGTCGCTGACTGAGCCGGATAGGACGACACAGGGCCGGTCGAGTGCCGCTGCTCGTGCGCAGACAAAAGCACAGGCCTTGCCGTTTGGTGTCTGGGTATCGGATCTGCCTTCTCCCGTCAGAATAAGATCTGAGTTGCTGATAGCTGCGTTGAGTCCGATGATGTCGGCAATAAGTGCCGCGCCCGGCTCCAGGTCCGCGTTGCAGAAGGCTTGCAGCCCAAAGCCCAGCCCGCCAGCTGCACCGCTGCCGGGCCGTGCGGCGAGCCCGGGTGCCGTCGTTTCTCCGAGATGCCGCAGGCCTTCGTCGAGCATCGCCACGTCAAGAGAAGTCGCGCCCTTCTGCGGGCCGTAGACCGCCGCCGCGCCTTCGGTCCCGTAGAGTGGGTTGCGGACATCGCAGGCGACTCGAAGCTTGATTGTCAGAGTGGCTGGTGCGTGCACCCTGGCCAGATTCACGAGCGAGGCCCCGCCTGGCGAAAGCGGAACGCCGAGGGCATCAAGGAAGCGGTAGCCGATCGCGCTGGCCATTCCGGTTCCTCCGTCAGTCATCGCGCTGCCGCCGATTCCGATGATGATTTCGCGCGCATCGGCATCGAGTGCCGCGCGCAGTAGCTGGCCAACACCGAACGAGCTCGCCCTGCCAGCATCGCGCAATGCGGGCGGGATCTGGGCGAGGCCGCAAGCGGCTGCGCTCTCAATCACTGCAAGTTTGCGGTCAGAATCCCACAGCCAAGTCGCGCTGACAGGGCGCCCCAGAGCATCCTGTACGACTGCTTTCTTCCGCGTCAAAACCGGAATTGCCGCCTGCACGGCATCCAGCATCCCCTCTCCGCCGTCGGACATCGGCCGGGGAGTCACGTCTGCATTCTCCAGCGCCGATTCGATCCCGCGCTCCATTGCCTCACAGGCCGCTGGGGCAGAAAGAGACTCCTTGAAGGAATCCGGGGCTAATACAATTCGCATGCAAAGCCTGTTCTGTTATTGAATTATTTGAGGCGATTCGTATTATACCGTTTTGCCTTGCGAAGCGCCAATGTAGCTCAGTCGGTAGAGCAGCTCACTCGTAATGAGCAGGTCAGCGGTTCGAATCCGCTCATTGGCTCCAGCGTGCTGGTCAGGATGACCGGCTAATTTCCACTAGATCGCGGATGTCGGCCATGAAGCTTTCGCTTTTTCCGCTCCCTCGAGAAATCGAAGCAGGCGCTGGAACGGTGCGACTCGCTGGAGAGTGGATCTGTCTCCCTGCAGCGTGTTCAGATGCGCTTCGTGACCGGATTCTTGAGATCAGTCGGCAGGTGGGGCAGATACTCAGATGCCGCTGTCGCGTGTCGGCGGCTTTGCCAAGCTCCGGAGTTGTCTTGCTGGCAGCAAAGCTGGAAGCTGAATCAGAGCTTCCCGCAGACGGCTTTACGCTCAGCACCGGCCCGACTGGTATTCAGGTGCGGGCTGCGACCGAATCTGGCGTCTTCTATGGCGTGCAGGCTGCGGCCCAACTGCTGCGGCAGTTCGGGCGCGAGAGTCCCGTGTTGAAGATCACTGACAGCCCAGATTTTCCGGCGCGCGGTGTGATGCTGGACGTGAGTCGTTGCAAGGTCCCGACAGTCGCGACCTTGAAGCAACTGATCGATCGTCTGGCATCTGTGCGGATCAACCAGTTACAGCTTTATATCGAGCACACGTTTGCGTTCTCGGCACATGAAGCAGTCTGGCACGACGCCAGCCCATTCACACACGAAGAGCTGGCGGATCTCGATCGCTATTGCCGTGACCGCTATGTGGAGCTGGTGCCGAATCTAAACTCGTTTGGGCACATGGAGCGTTGGTTGAAACATCAAGCGTACAAGCATCTGGCTGAGTCCCCGGCCGGATTTGAACGCGAGCATGGCGGCTGGAGTGAGTGTGGCTCGACCCTATACCCAGACCAAGCCAGCCTGGATTTTTTGGCGGGATTGTACGATGAATTCCTGCCGCATTTCGGAAGTGGGATGGTCAATGTGGGCTGCGATGAAACCTGGGAGTTGGGTAAAGGTCGCTCGCGTGAGGAAGCAGAGCGGGACGGTACGACCGCTGTCTACCTGAGATTCCTCCAGCAGATTGATCAGCTGTGTGTAGCACGTAGCCGCCGCATGCAATTCTGGGGAGATATCATTCTTCATCGGCCGGAGTTGATCTCGGAGCTTCCGCCGGACTGCATCGCCCTGAATTGGGGCTATCAAGCGGATCATCCGTTCGAAACCGAATGTGCGGCGTTCGCGGATGCTGGCGTAGACTTCTACGTCTGCCCTGGCACTAGCAGCTGGAACAGCATCACCGGAAACACCGATAACTGCCTAGTGAACCTTCAGCGCGCAGCGGAGAACGGGCGCAAGTTCGGCGCTTGTGGCTATCTGATTACGGACTGGGGAGATGGTGGCCACCACCAGGTGCTACCGGTCAGCTACGTCGGTTTTGCGGCAGGGGCTGCTTATGCCTGGGGCCTGGACCAAAATCGAGGCGCGGATATTGGGGCGGCTGTCAGCCTTCACTTTCTTGAGGATGAGGACCCGACTGGCGGGCAGGTCTTGTTGGAATTGGGCAGAACGCGAAACTGTTTCGCGGCCGTGAACCCGCGAAACTGCACGATGATTCATCAGATGCTGCTAACGGGTGCTGAGCAGGCGACAGACGTCGGTGACGAGGAACTTCTCGCAGCAGAGGCACATGTGCTTGGCCTGCAGCGTCTTCTTGATGATGCGCCCCTGAGCTCAGAGGATGGCTGCGAGGTCCGGTTCGAAGTACAGCACGCGATCGCATGTACGCTCCACTCTATTCGCCGGGCGATGCATGCCAGAGGCGGCTCCTGGACGGAAGCGGACCTACGCGCGGATTTGCACCACATCATCCGGACGCACGCTGCACAGTGGCTAGCGCGGAATCGGTATGGCGGTCTACAGGAAAGCACTGAAAAGTTGCAACAAGCCTTGGCCCGCATCGATGGCCTTTCCAAAAAATAGACAAAGAGCGTGAATAGGTCTTCTTTGGCGTTCGTCGGAGGTTGCAGAAGGCGGTACTAAAAGCCGCTGCAACCACAAACGAAGTCAATCACGGAGAAATCATCATGAAGGCCACGATCATCACTCTTCTCGTTACTCTGGCATTGGTCGGTACGACCCAGGCTCGTCACAGCTGCCAGCTTGACCAATGCGAGATGCACAGATTGGAACGGGAGATTCGAAACGCAGACCAGGTGCTGTGCAATGCCCGGCGCCAGACACCCCGGTTACTCCAAGCTGAGCAGGTCGAGCACCACCGCCTGCGCCAAGCGCAACAGCAGGCCAACGGCATCCGGAATGATCACAGCTCAGTGCAGTCTCGGTTGGCTGCCAACGAACGGCAGTTGCGCAGTCTTCGCTCCGAGATCTGCAGGGTGGAAGACTTCATTCGCAACTTGAAAGCGCGTCTTTGCGAAGCCCGCACCCAGGCCCCATCCCGCTACAATCATGGGTGCCGGCCCAGTAGCAATAGTCACGCAGTCATCGAACAGCGCCTGATCCGGGCCTGCTCCTCACTGACTCGTTTGAAGGCCGACCAATGCCGGATCCAAGCGGAGCAGGCTCCGCTGCAGCATCGCTGCCGAGATTTGGCCAGCAGGCTTGCACCTGCAGAAGCCGTACTGAACCGGGTTGAGCGTACCCATCGTTGTGCGGCAGACGCCCTTGCTGGGAATCGCCGTGAAGTTCGGGATCAGGAGCGCCTGGTCAATAGCCTGCGTCACCAGCTGGCATCTGCTCGCTGCGGTGCTGGTGCCGTTCAACCCGAGCGTGGCCACGAGGGACATGACCATGCCCAACGCCCCGCCCGTCCTCACCACGAATATGGCCACGGTGAGAGGCATGAGCAAACCCGTCAGCCGCAGCATCCGGCTCCTACTCGGACGCATCGTCAGCATCAGTCGGTGAGCACCTTTTTACAGCTCTTGGAGCTGCTCGCTCAGCGCTAATCCCGCAGATTTCGGAGCAAAAACTACCCGCTGGAGGTCAACTCGACTTTCAGCGGGTAGTCTTGTTTCTGAGGGGCTTCACTGCTCGGCCAGCCGCTTGGCGAACTCGGCAAGCTTTGCATGCGCTCGGTCCACGCGCCGCAGACGGCTGATGATCTTGGCAGCTTCGGCATAATCCTTCTCCTCCAGGAGGATGTCTGCGAGAACGACCAGGCACTCAGCCGTGCGAGGAGCCAGCGCCAAGACGGCGGTAGCTTCCCGCCTCGTGCGCGCTCGGTCGCCCACTTCAAGGGCCACCTCCATAGCCGCAGCGTGAATCTCGACCTCATACGGGCTGACATCTATCGCGTTCTCGTAGGCCGTCAACGCTGCCTCATAGTGACCTTTTTCTGCCAGAAGCTCAGCCATCATCACGTAGGCCTTTGCATCACTGGTGTGAATGGCCGTGAGCCTCTCCAGTATACTCAGCGCATCGTCAGCTCGGTCCGACTTACGGAGCACAGTTGCTAGGGGCAGGTAGGCGCCGCCACAGCGCCCGACGCAGCGCGGGGAGGCGTCAAGGGCCAGTTGGAGGTAACGGATTTGGTCGGTCTTCTGCTCGGCCTTGGCTGCGAGACGGGCGGCAATCATAGCGGCTTGGTAGTCATCGGGATGTGCCTTTAGCGCAATGTCCAGGTATTCCACGGCGCGCTCCGGTTCATCATTCGCGAGCATAATTCCGCGCACACGTGCCGCTTGGGGCTGGGCCTTGTCGAGGGCGAGCGCGCGATCGGCGGCGCGCCGGGCTTCATCGCCGTCGCCGCCATCGAGATATGCGGCGGCCAGAGTGCCCCAGTCGACCGCAGTGAAGCTGTCCTCTGGCAATTCCAGTAGTGCCTCGAAGCTGGCCGTTGCGGACTTGGCAGGCTCCTTGAGCCGCAGGATCTGCTTCATGTGCAAGCGAACGCCGTCATTGAATTCAGCGAGCGTTGCCCCGGTTGTATCGGGGACCAGGACGGAGGTTTGCGTGCGCTCTTTGTAGCCGCGCAGCATGTTTAGCAAGGCAGGAAATCCATAGGTATTTACGATGTAGCGGCAGACTTCCCGGGAGTAGGCATAAGAGGTGGAGAAGCTCTGGCGGCTCTTCGGCAAAGTCAGCCCGGCATTCAAAGTCTGAATGGGGCGAAGCTCGTCCGCCATCAAAGCATCTACGAGGACATCATCCATATCGGTTCCTGCGTTGGACTCCTCAAATTGGCTGATGCCTTCGGTGAACCAGCGCGGGACGAGGTAGTCGGTGGCCTGCAGGGTCAGGACGTGCAGGAATTCATGACGTAGGACTTCGCGCCAGTTGAACGTGGTGGTGCCAAACTTGCTGGATCTCGGTGACGGCAACAAAATAACCTGACCAAAGCAAACGCCGAGTGCGCCAAGGCCGGGTAGGCCGGTAATCCGTGCGGAGAAGTCTTGGTGCGTCGGATGAAAAATTACGAGAACCTTGCCACCGAATTGCCGCGGCCCCACAGGCTCCAAGCCATATTTGACGGTATAGGTGTCCCAGATCTCCTCCAAGGCGGGGGCGAGATAGGGCCAGAGAACCTTGGCTTCCTGCTTATCAAGCCTTACGACAAAATGCTCCGTCTCCTTGGTCAGAAACTTGCGGGCATCATATTCCTTATCCAAGACGGTGAGCATATTATACGCCCATAGGTTGAACCGGTTCAGGGAGAAGGCCTCATCAAGAAGCTTGCGCCCCTCATCTTCCTCTCCCTGGCGTAGAAGGGCGACAGCGGCGAGGTACTTGCCAGCCCAGTTGGCGGGGTCTTCGAGCATCGCCTTGCGCCCCCATAGTTCCATTCGGTCAAACTGGTAGCGGCGTTCCGCGGCGCGAGCTAGAATCACGTACACGCCTGCTGCGTTTGTGCGAAGGCTTATTGCCTTGGCGATGGTGGCGTCACGCTTGGTAAGTTGTTGCCGGCCATCGTACCAAGCCGCCAGCCAGGCAACTGATTCAACATCCTTCGGATTTGTTTCGAGAGCTCGCTCGAGCGCTGCGCGGGAGGCCGTGTACTCTTCGCCCAGCCATAAGAGCCGCGATTGCAGACGGAGCGCTGCAACGTGTCTTGGATTCAGCGTCAGGACCGACTCCACCTGCTCTTGCGCCTGGGAATAGTCGCCTTGCTCTACGGCAACCCGAGCCGCGCCTGCCAACACATCAGGATGCCTGGGGTTCAATGCCAGCGCTTTGTTGTAGCACTCGGTGGCGAATTCCCAAGAAAGGGACTGCGCGCATGCCTCGCCGCCTAGAACGAACGCTGGCAGATACGACGGGTCGGCTTGCTGGGCATCCTGATAGGCATTCCAGGCCCCCTTGGGGTCGTCGTCCTGGACGCCAAACGCGCAGGCAGTCGTGCCCACCGCATCATCCGCGCCCGTACGCCGAAATAGAGCGAAGAAGTAGCGCGACTGCTGTCGGAGTATGGTCTCATCCCCCACAATCCGTGCAACTCGTACCAGTTCAACACGCGTTTGCACCGATTGCGGCGCCAGTTGCAGGGCCTCCTTCAGTCGTACCAAAGCTTTTTGATGGTCTCCCATCGCTGTTGCTGCTCGTGAAATCTCTACGGCAGCATCGGGCGCCTGGGATTCTTGCCAAACGCGTTGCGCGAGCTCCAAGGCTTTCTGGTAGCGTCCCTTCGCGCGGGCTAGCTCGCAACGCGCTGCCCATTGCTCGAGACTGGCTTCGGAAACTTTCTGCAACAACTCAGCCACGCGCTCGTAATCACCGCGAGCCAGAGCGGCGCGCACAGGGCTTTCCCCGGAATTACCGAGTGCTATTTGGGTTATTGCAGCCAGCAGGAGGATAAGTATTTGTTTCATAATCGACGATCCGATCGTATTCCATACGGCGAAGATGTGCAGCGAGCCCGAACTGTACCAGACGAAACCGCTGGAGTAAATGTCTCCATCAAGTTTGTACTTCTTTCGTTGCCGGTGTAAAATTTAGGCCCTTACAAAGGCAGTTATTTGTCAGATCCATATGTCTAAATTTATGACGTTGCATGGCTAGAGTCCCACCATATTCCCCGCAAGGGCCTAGGAATAAGAGCGGTATTGAGGTTGAACACAAACTTCAAGATTACGGCGTAACGGCTACCGTTTTGCTGTCTCGGTCCGGTATGGGCATGATGCAGCGGAAACAGGCAGACGATCCGCCGATCCCTGCCCCGGCAGATGCGGCCGCCAACATTATCTACTCCGTGGCCACTGACAGCGACATCGGCTGTCCCAAATGTCGAGCCCGGTTCGAGGTGTCCCAGGAGTTTTTTGGTGCTGTTGCGGAATGTCCGGAATGCGGCTGTGAGTTTCTGATCAAGCCGCCCGGGACCGCCCCTTATCGGCCCCCCAAGCCCAGGGCTCGTCGGCCTGCGCCGCCACAGCGGCTGGCACCCCCTACCGCGCACTCGCCGTCTACGCCTTACCGCCGACCCCCGGCACAGTCAAGGGCACCAGAGCCGGAACGTGAGCCCGAAGAGATTGATGATGATGAGTACGAGGATGTAGCAGTGAGCTCTGGCCGTGATCCGCTCATCGTGGGATTGCTAATTTTTTTATGCGTGCTGGTCGTCGTATTGATCGTCGTACTAGCAAAGTGACGATATCCTGTGTTCCAGCCGGAATGCAGGTACCCGCTTACAAGCCATTACCGAAGGAATGAGATGTACCGACTTGCTGCACTGCCCGCCCTATGCTTCGCCCTGCTCCTGACAGCACCTTGGCTTGCCGCCCAAGGCCTTGATATCCCCGAAGACGTCAGCGTCTTAGCCGACTTTACGGAGTTTGATCCTAAAACCAAGGAAGCCGTACTCAGCGGCAATGTGACGATCACCTACCTGTCCAGCTCGCTGAAGGCAGACAAGGTCTGGATCAATACCGAAACTCAAGACGTATACGCTAGCGGCAACGTGGTCGTAGATCGGGAAGGCGACACTTGGAAAGGGGATTACGTACAGGGAAATCTCAAGGAGCAGTCGCTCTCATTCAACGAGCATTATACCGTCGTGGACGACTGGCATATCAGCGGCTCCGGGGCGTCACGCATGGCAGATGGCCGACTGATCGTGAATGACGCCACGATCTCTCCGTGTAATCAGGTCATGCGCCTGCAGACGGGCAAGGTCCTCTATCATCCGGACGGCCGCTTTCGGGCGAACAACGTTGTCTATAAGATCGGCGGCGTACCCGTCTTCTACGTGCCAGTTATCTGGGGAGACTTGGACAATGACTACCGCGGACTAGAGTTCCGCGCAGGCTACGAATCCGACAATGGCGGGATGTTTCGTCTTGCCAAGCGCTGGCGCATGACACCGGACGTGACGAATAAACTGGGTGTAAACTACTACACCAACCGCGGGTTCGGGATCGACAACAAACTCGTCGTCAAGCACGACAAATCTACGACCGACCTGTACCTCTGGGGCCAGATGGATGACGACCCACTGTACGATCGTCGCGTTGGCGGTGAGAAGTACAATGGCCGCTATGCAATTGAGGATGAGCATTACCGCATTCAACTGCACCATCGGACAGACTTCACAGACCGATTGACGATGCAGGTGCACGGGGACTACCTGAGCGACAGCGATGTGCTTTACGACTTTTTTGAGCAAGAGTACCGCGACATGGCTCAACCCCCGAATTTCGCCGATCTCAGTTATCTCGGAGACAACTTTACGGTCAGCCTGAATGCACGTGCCCAGCTCAACGACTTTTTTACGGTTGCCGAAAAGCTGCCCGAGTTGAAGCTTACGGTCCCAAGACAGCAACTGCTAAACACAGCGCTGCAGTATCAGGGAGAGTCCAGTGGGGCTCGCCTGCGCATGAAATGGCGCGAATATGACCTTCCGACCGTCGCCAATGCGCAGCGTGGCATCGACTACGAGACCACCCGCTTCGACACCATGCATTTCCTGTTCCTGCCGCTGAAGCTGGGCCATTTTGACTTCACGCCTCGTGTTGGCGGACGGGTGACTTGGTACGAAAACTCCTCAACCGAAGCTGTGAGCAACGACGAACTCAACAAGAACTTCGGGTTGGATATCCCCCGTGGTGCCCCGACCGTGGTCGGGGAATTCAAAGGCTACAACGAAGCTGGGGGCGAGCAGACCAACGCGGCTGCGGAAGTTGGCTTTGAGTTGCGTACGAAGTTGCACAGCACTTGGGATGGTATCAAGAACGAGCATCTCGGCATTGACGGCGTCCGCCATGTTGTCGAGCCCTACTTGAATCACACCTACATTTCCGACCCAGATGTCTCCTCGGACGAGCTTTACTTCTTTGACGAGATCGACCGCGTTGATGAGACTCACTTCACGCGTATTGGCATTGAGCAGCGATTCCAGACCCGCAGAGACAAGCGCATTTACACGTTTGCCCGCATCGAGACCTACTATGACTTCTACCATGAGACTGAGGCCGACGAGGATGAAGCCGGTGACTTCGGCTTAGTCATTGACGTCGCTCCGACCGAGGACATTCAGTTCTGGTGGCACTCGCTGGTCAACGCTGGCGACGGCCGATTCAACGTCTCCCATCTTGGTGCGCGGTACGGAGACAATGAGAAGTTCTTTTTCGACATTGCCTATCTTTACCAGGATAACTTCAAGAGCCGGTATAACTACTCAATGGTCTCTGAGTTGACGCAAGTCCTGACGATGGATTACTTCCCGATCGTTTATGACGAGAACGAGTCTGTTCGCCTCTCAGCTGGTATGCCGATCAACGACAAGACCACAGTGCGTGCTCATCTTTTCTTTGACCTTGAGGCCGGAAGCTTAGTGCGCCAGCGCTATGAGCTTTTGCGCGACCTGAACTGCTGGATGGCTTCGCTTTCCTTTGAGAAGGAGGAAGACGAGCTCGAAGCCTATCTCCTTTTCTACCTGAAGTCGCTGCCGAATTTCGGCTTGGGCTTTGGAAACTGATTCCCACCCCTTTCAAGACCTGCCATGCCTGTCCCTCTTCTTGATCTCAAGGCGCAGTATCTCCCACTGAAGGATGAGATTGCCGCCGCATTTACCGACGTATGTGAGACCCAGCGCTTCATCATGGGGCCCGTTGTAGAAGGCCTCGAGGCCGATGTCTGCGCCTATACTGGTGCTAGCCACGCAGTCGGCGTTTCCTCCGGAACAGATGCGCTTATCGCTGCCCTGATGGTGGCAGGGGTGCGAGCAGGCGATGAAGTGATCGTCCCGACCTATACCTTCTTTGCTACTGCTGGTTCCGTCTATCGCCTTGGCGCTACCCCAGTTTTTGTCGATGTCGAAGCCGACACCCTCAATGTCTCCGCGGCGGCGATCGAAGCAGCGATCACGAGTAAGACCAGAGCGATCATTCCTGTCCATCTTTTCGGCCAATGTGCAGACATGGACCCGATTATGGAATTGGCTTCCCGTCACGACCTTATCGTGATCGAAGATGCAGCGCAGGCCATTGGCGCAGAGTACAAGGGTCGCCAGGCGGGGACAATGGGCCACTATGGTTGCTTTTCCTTTTTTCCGAGTAAGAACCTCGGCTGCTTCGGGGATGGCGGCATGGTTGTCACCAACGACACCGCCACCGCCACATTGCTTCAGCAGTACCGGATGCACGGCTCATACCCGAAGTACTATCACAAGCATGTCGGTGGAAATTTTCGCCTTGATGCCCTCCAGGCTGGGATACTTCGAGTTAAGCTTCCTCGCCTGGATGCGTGGCATCAAGGGCGGGTAGCGAACGCGGCCTGGTATGATGAGGCATTTGCCGAGCTCGATCTGCAAGGCCTTGCGTTGCCGACTGTTGCAGCCACGACCACGCGGCATATTTTCAATCAGTACAATCTGCGAACTCCGCACCGGGATCGGTTGCAGGCACATTTGAAGGCTGCCGGAGTGGGCTGTGAGATTTACTACCCACTTCCTCTTCATTTGCAGGAGTGCTTTGCGGAATTTGGCGGCAAGCCAGGCGACTGTCCAAACGCTGAGGCCGCAGCCGCAGAGTCACTGGCGATCCCAGTCTATCCCGAGCTTACCATCGAGCAGCGCTCTGAGGTCGTAGAGGCCATTCGCAGCTGTCTTGCCCAAGTATGAGTACTGATAGCGGCAGCCTGCCGGGCGTCTCGGCAGTGATTCCTGCCTATAACTACGCGCACTTCCTGTCGGCTGCGATCGATTCTATCCTCCAGCAGGACTATCCTAACGTCCACATCATTGTGGTCGATGATGGCAGCAAGGACAACACTGCTGAAGTCGTCGCGAAGTACGGTGACAAGGTCGAGTATGTGTATCAGGATAACGCTGGATTGCCCGCCTCGCGAAATACCGGGATTCGTGCCGCCAAGACGCCCTTCGTCGCGTTTCTGGACGCAGACGATCTCTGGCTGCCAAACCTGGTCTCGCAGTGCATCGGCGTTTTTGCTGACAATGACGATTCTCTCGGGATCGTGGCGGGGAAATTTGTCAGGGTCGACCCGGAGGGGAAGCCATACGGGAAAGTGACGCGCGATGATGACTTCTATGGCTTCTACAGGCCGGAAGACATTATCCTCAAGCAGCGCTTTGGTGCCTCAGCGGTGATGGTGCGCCGTGAGGTATTCGATGAGGTCGGGTTCTTTGATGTGAGCCTCACCAGCTCCGAAGATAGAGATATGTGGATTCGGATCGGGGCCAAGTACAAGGGCTATCTGACTGAAGACGTGCTCGGCTATGTTCGTAACCATCCCAATAGTATGAGCAAACATTCAGATCGGATGAAGCAGAATATGCGCGCGGTCATTCGCAAGGCTCGCGCGAGCGACGTGATCCCGAAGTACAACTATCCGTTCTGGCTTCGGGTGATCGCGTTTAACATGTTCCAGTGCGCCTGGATGTATTTTGACGAGCGGCGCTATGTGCGTGCGTCTGTGGAGTTAACGAAATCCCTGCTGACCTGGCCGTTTATTGTGGGTTGCGCTGATCTCGATGAGCCACCGCTGTTCCGCATCCGGGCGCTGCGCCGGTTTCTCTGGGCGATTGTGGCGGGCCCTCGGCGTCCCAAGAACGCGTAGCAGGTGACTCGCCTGTTTGCACTGCTCGCTACCTGTCTGGTGAGCTTCGGACAGGGGATGGGCCAGGGGCAATCGGTTAGACTCCAGCTCGACGACGCTATAGTCGTCTCAGGAGTTGTCGAAGCGATTGACGATGATCGCTATATGATTTCGCAAGCAGATGGCAAGACCGTCGTCGTTCGCGCAGAAGATATCGTGCAACTCGCCTTTGATCCGGATGCTGCGAAAGTCTACCAAGACGAACTGGCGCGAGACGAAGCACCGCTGCCGAAGCTCACTCATCAGCAGTTTCAGCAGCTCGCAGGGCGGGAGACTATTCTGGACCTTGAATCTGCAGTCATGAAAATCTTAACGACGCCACAGTTACTTGCCTCAGTCGCGGAGCTAAGTCAGGAGCCGGGGCTGAAAACTCTGATTCAGGATGTCGGTGCAATGCAGCAATTCTACAAAGGACAGATCGCCGATTTCTCGAGGCATCCGGAAGTCGTGAAGCTGCGGGAAAATGCCAAGCTGCAGTCTCTGCTGGACGCGCTGGAGGCGCCGTCTAGTCCAGTCGCGGAAGAGTGAACCGGGACCGCGCTATTGCTGCGGAGGGCGTAGATCCAGGCAAACCACCTGGTGCTCGTCACGGAGATAGAGGAGGCCATTGGCAACGACCGGAGGTGCCCACGCGGGGTGGCCCAGGACGTTCTTGCGACGGGAAACTTCCGTGTAGGCATTCGGCGTCACTTCCAGAAGAGCCACGTGCCCGCGCTCACCGAGGACGATGATGTGCTCTTGGACCATTAGCAAGGTGGATCTTCCCAGCCCGCGCGGGCTCTTCCAGGCCACGCGACCGTCCTTCGCATCCAGGCAGCGAATGTCCGCCCCAGACTCGTGGCGGCCGTGACAGCCGTAGATGTAACCATCGTGAAAAATGGGTGTGGCCCAGTGCCCTTCCAATGCAGTTTGCGAGCGCCAGACTTCAGCTGCGGAGTTCGCACCGATGAGTGCGGAGCCGACCTTGTAGGCCGCTGTGATCAAGAGTGAATCGCCAACCCTGACAGGGGATGCCGCGTTGACGGATTCATTGACCTCCGCTCGAAACGGGTAGGCGCAGACCTCGGTTCCATCGGCGATCCCAAGAACACGAAGGTGGCTGCGCGTGAGGCAGGCTAGCGCCGGGGTGCCGGACACGTCCAATGTAATTGGGGTGGCGTAGCTCGCAGCGTCGTCGGTCGCAGTCCAGAGCGTCTTACCGGTGTGCAACGAAAAAGCCATTACGCCGTGGCCGTCCTTGCCTCCGGCGTTGATCATGACACGGTCGTCGTACACAACGGGGGCCGTCCCAGCGCCGAAGAAGTTTTGCGGTACGTTGAACTCCCGATTGACCTCTCGCTCCCAGCGGAGTGAGCCGTCACTGGCTTCGAGACAACGCAGCCGACCCTCGGTGCCAAAAATCAACACGAGGTCGCCGTCAACCGTGGGTGAACCGCGCGGACCGTTGCTGTACCCGTAGCGATCCTTGTAGGTGGTGGCATAGCTGTGGCGCCAGAGGCGTATCCCCGTCTGCGCGTCGAGCGCATCCAGCACCTCCTCGTTGCGCCGCCGGTGAAACACGTACAGCTTGCCAGCGGCTACCACTGGCGGGCTGTACGAAGAACCGGTCTTGTAGCGCCAGAGGACCGCGGGAGGGTGCTTCTCCCAGTTTAGGTTTAGCTCTGTTTCAGCGGATACGCCGGTTTGAGCCGGACCTAGAAACCGGGGCCAGTCTGCAGCGGTTGCGAAGTTCGCAAAACACAGCAGGACCATACTGGGGAGGATAGCTTTCATGGTAGCAAGGTGCCGGGATTATCGATAATGTCCAGTGCGGGCTACCAGCGCCTTTCTGAATTTGGCGGATTTCGCAGCTTTTGATCCCTGAGGCCGTTATTATGGGTTGGCTAGATGCCGATCAAATTTGCATATAAAGCCCACAGCGACTAAAAAAGGCCGTTTCGTGGCGATTCGCACATCCTTTTTGACGCACGCGCGTTGTTTTAGATCGTTCATCTTGTAATGTACGCCAACGACTTAGACCATTAATGTGACAGTGTGGAGGCTACCGCGTGCCTGACGAGCCGACGAGCGATTCGCCCTTAGGGGGGACAGCCGATTACAATCAGAGCAATATCCAGGTTCTAGAAGGTCTAGAAGCCGTCCGTTTGCGCCCGGCCATGTACATCGGTGACACCGGCGAGCGCGGCCTGCATCATCTGGTATACGAGGTGGTTGATAACAGTATCGACGAGGCGCTGGCTGGGTACTGCGACACTGTCTACGTCACGATCCACGTGGATGATAGCATCACTGTCTCGGATAATGGACGTGGCATTCCGATCGGCATGCATGAGAAGGAGCAGAAACCAGCGGTTGAGGTCGTCATGACCGTGCTGCATGCTGGCGGTAAGTTCGATAGCGAGAGCTACAAGGTTTCGGGCGGGTTGCATGGCGTGGGTGTGTCTTGCGTGAATGCGCTCAGTGAATGGCTGGAAGTCGAGGTGCGGATCGACGGTGGCGCGCACACGATGCGCTTTGAGCGCGGTGATACGGTTCGCAAGCTCAGTCGTGTTCGCCCAGACAACGGCGCGGGCACCTCCGTGACATTCAAGCCTGACATGTCCATCTTTAATGTGGGCGAATACAAGTGGGAGATCCTGGCCAAGCGTTTGCGCGAACTGGCGTTCCTCAACAAAGGCGTAAAAATCTCACTCAAGGATGAGCGGCCTGAAGAGGGCGTTCGTGAAGAACTGTTCCACTATGAGGGCGGGATCATTGAGTTTGTCGGGCATCTGAACGCCGGACGTGCCACAATGCACGATGTGATCTATCTGGATGCCGGACGAGACGACGTCATGGTAGAGATCGCGCTGCAGTACAATGACTCGTTCAGCGAAAGCATTTTTACCTATGCGAACAACATCAACACGCATGAAGGTGGCACGCATCTCTCCGGATTTCAGGGTGCGCTGACCCGCGTCTTGAATAATTACATGAAGCAGATTCCGTCGTTAAAGAACGAGAAGCCGGTTTCTGGTACGGATGTTCGCGAAGGCCTGGCCGCGGTGATCAGCGTCAAGATCATGGAACCGCAGTTTGAGGGCCAGACCAAGACCAAGCTGGGCAACTCTGAGGTGCGCGGCATTGTCGAGCAGGTGGTGTACGAGCATCTCGGCCGCTACCTGGAAGAGACTCCAGCTGCTGCGCGGAATATCGTCGATAAGACCCTGCTGGCAGCACGAGCGCGCGAAGCGGCGAAGAAGGCACGCGAGCTAACGCAGCGCAAAGGCGCGCTGGATAGCTTCTCGTTGCCAGGGAAACTGGCCGACTGTTCAGAACGAGATCCCGCCCGTACCGAGCTGTTTATCGTGGAAGGAGATTCCGCCGGTGGTTCTGCCAAGCAGGGCCGGGATAGCTCTATTCAGGCAATTCTACCGTTGCGTGGCAAGCTGCTCAATGTCGAGAAGGCGCGCTTGGATAAACTGCTGGGGAACAAGGAAATCCAGGCGTTGATCACAGCAATCGGCTGTGGAATCGGAGCCGATGAGTTCAATCTGGACAAGGCCCGGTATCATCGTGTGGTCATAATGACTGACGCGGACGTGGATGGATCTCACATTTGTACGCTGCTGCTCACTTTTCTATATCGGCAGATGAAGCCGCTGATTGAAGCAGGCTATGTCTACATCGCCAAGCCGCCGTTGTTCAGCGTCCGCCGACGCAAGAAGGAGGACTACCTCGAGAGCGAAGACGAGCTCGACAAGTTTCTGTTCGACAGTGGAATTAAGCGAGTGAACGTGCACCGCACGGGCGAGGAGGTTCCGCTCGAAATGGAGACTGTGCGCTTGCTCACAGAGTGTATCCGCGAATATCGTCGTTTGACGACGGGATTGATACGCCACGATATTCAACCGGCTGACTACCTGCTAGAGCGCAATGAGAGCAGTGGAGAGTTTCCAATTGTGCAGGTAAATGTGCGTGAGTCGGACGGCACGAGCACACGCTACTACGCGACAGATGAAGATGCTGAGGCCAAGTTGACCCAGGAGCAAAACGAACGCTTAAATCTGGAGCAGCCGATTGAACTGGAGGAGGACGAGGAAGCACCTGCGCTGCATCCTTCGATCGAGGTCATCCGGATCTATGAAGCCAAGCACATGGGTGAGCTTGCAAGACGTCTGGAGGAGCTGAATTTCAGTGTCGCGGCAATCGACGGGGACAATGACACCGCCTTGTTTTCCCTTGCCGGTGATAGCGGTGATCCGAAGGACCTGAATTCCATCCTGGAGCTTTACGACGCGATCAACAACGCTGGCCGACAAGTCAGCCAGATCCAACGCTATAAGGGCTTGGGCGAAATGAATCCCGACCAGCTCTGGGAGACCACAATGGACCCAGAGCGCAGGGCGCTGATCCGCGTAAACCTTGAGGACGCCTTCCAGGCCGAACGCATTTTTACACTTCTGATGGGCGACGACGTCGAACCTCGCCGCAATTACATCGAGAAATACGCGAGCACCGTCAAGGATCTGGACATCTAGTCCGACGTCGGCGCAGCTTTTCCCCTATTTTTTAGACTGAGACCCATTCAGCGAGGCCCCCCATGGCTGATAGTTCGCTTTACGACATCAACATCGAAGAGATCATGCACTCCGCGTACTTGCAGTACTCGCTTAGTGTCAATGTAGGCCGCGCAATTCCTGATGTGCGTGACGGACTGAAACCCGGCAACCGCCGAATCCTCTATGCCATGCGCCAGCTCGGGCTGAGTCATGGCCGTTCGTACACAAAGTGCGCGAAAGTGGTCGGTGAAGTGATTGGTAACTACCATCCACACGGCGACCAAGCTGTGTATGATACGCTGGTCCGTATGGCGCAGGACTTCTCGATGCGCTATCAGCTCGTCGATGGCCAGGGGAACTTCGGTAGTATCGACGGTGACGCAGCTGCCGCCTATCGATACACCGAGTGTCGCATGCAACGCCTCGCTGAGGAATTGCTGACTGATCTCGACAAGGATACGGTGGACATGCGGGCCACTTTCGATGAGAAGAGCCAAGAGCCCACCGTCCTCCCCGCGCGCTACCCGAACCTGCTGGTTAATGGTGCTACGGGTATCGGCGTTGGCATGGCGACCAATATCCCGCCCCACAACCTGACCGAGGTAATCAACGCGACCGTCGCTTTGATGGAGAACCCGCAGGCCACGGTCACGGAGCTGATGCAGCATATTTCCGGGCCGGATTATCCGACCGGAGCAACGATTATGGGCGTGCAGCCGATCATCGAGCTGTACAAAACCGGACATAGTGTCATTTGCGTGCGTGGCAAATCGACCATTGAGTTGACCAAGACTGGTCGTGAACGCATCATAATCACCGAGATTCCCTACGCAGTAAACAAGGAATCCATGATCACCCGGATCGCGGACCTCGTGAATAAGAAGGTGATCCCCGGTATCTCGAATGTTAATGACGAGTCGAGTAGCCGAGTTGGCATTCGCGTTGTCGTAGATGTGAAGACCAACGAGATGGCGAGCGTGGTGCTGAATCAGCTGTACAAGCATACTCAGCTTGAGAGCCGCACTGGCGCACAGTTCTTGGTCGTGGACCGCAATCGTCCGCGTACGATGACCCTCCCACAGTTGCTGCAGTCATATATCGACCATCGCTTTGAGGTCATTACTCGTCGTTCGCGATTCGAGCTAGCCAAGGCAGAAGACCGCGCCCATATCCTCGAAGGGTTACTGATCGCGGCTGACAACATCGACGAGGTCGTCAAAGTCATTCGCGACTCGCGCACCCGCGATGAAGCTGCAAGCCGGCTGATTGCTCGCTTCGAGCTGAGCAAACGTCAAGTTGCCGCAATTTTGGAAATGCGTCTTCACCAGTTGGTCGGGCTGGCCATGGACGATCTGCGCGCGGAGTACGACGAAGTGATGGCACGGATCGCCTATCTTAAGGACCTGCTCGCCTATCGTGAGAAGCTGATGGCTGTGGTTCGTGAGGAACTGATCGAGGTGCGCGATAAGTATGGCGACGAGCGCCGCACTCAGATCGAGCAGACCAGCGGTGACATCAACTACGAAGACCTGATTAAGCGTTCGATTACCGCGATCAGCGTCACGGACACCGGCTACATCAAGCGTACCCCGCTCGAGGAGTTCCGCACGCAGAAGCGCGGTGGCTTGGGTGTGAAGGGTATGCAGACCAAGGAACAGGATTACGTCCGCCAATTGTTCACAGCGTGCACGCATGACTACATTCTGTTCTTCACCGACAAAGGGCGCATGCACTGGCTCAAGGTGTACGAGATTCCAGAAGGCATGCGTACCGCACGCGGGAAAGCCATCATCAACCTCGTAGGTATTGAAAAGGATGAGAGCATCCGGGCCATGCTGACCGTGGACAGTGTCAATGATGAGAACCGCTACCTGTTCTTCGCCACTCGTAACGGTTTGGTCAAGAAGACCAGGCTTTCCGAATTTCGCCATATGCGGCGTATTGGCATCAAGTCGATTAATTTAGACGAGAACGATGATCTGATCGATGTGCAAGTTTCGAATGGTAATGACCAAGTCATGATCTTCAGCTCGGCTGGCAAAGTCTGCCGCTTTCCGGAGGAGGGTGCCCGGGCGATGGGACGGGCGACGCGCGGCGTGACCGGCATTCGTCTGAACTTAGAGAAGGGTGACGAGGTTGTGGCAATGGAGGTAGTTCAGCCAGGGGTCGATATCCTGACTGTGACTCACCATGGCATGGGCAAGCGGAGCAATATCGGCACCGGCATCGCGGAGATCGATCAAGGTTCCGGCTACCGGCTGACAAAGCGCGGCGGGAAGGGCGTCACCAGCATGAAGCTTAAAGATGACGACGTGGTCGTGGCCTCGCTAGAGGTTGAGGAGGGAGACGAGATCCTGGTGACCACGGTCAAGGGACTGCTAGTCCGCATGAATACGGATGACTTCCGCTCCATCGGGCGCGCCAGCCAAGGCGTAAAGGCAGTCAACTTACGTAAGAATGATCAGGTCTCGAGCGTGACCAAGATTCGCGAACTTGCGCCAGACGAGGACGAAGAGTCTGAGGATGCGGAGTCCGCAGAGGACGGCGAGGCGCAGGAAGTTGTCGTTGCAGAGGGTGCGGAGTCGGCAACCACTGATACACAAACGAAGCCCGAGGCTTCTGAAGACGAGACTTCTGAAGACGAGACTTCTGAAGATGAGCCGCCGGCGGAAGCAGACGAAGACGACGGGGATCAAGAATAGAGCGACCTTTATCACTGGCGGTGCTGGCTCAATGCTTTGCATGGTGGCCTGCTGCGGGCCAGCCAATCCCTGAGGCTGTGACTCAGGCTGTGAGCCGGGCGCTAGCACGTCTCAGTGGAAGGCCTTGGCTTGGCATGAGCGAGGGGCACGGTTGGGAGGCAGTATTTTCGTCGCGTCTGTGGGATTCTGTACAGGGCAGAGCTTGAGCGTGAAATGTCAGATCTCACAGTAACTTGCAAAAAGTTCTATTTGCCGCTAAGTGCGATGGCACTGCTCGGGATTGTGATGGGGATTCTCTGCCCGAGTATTCAGGTGGCTGTCGAGCCAGCCCAAGTTTTGGCGGGAATCGTCGAGTACCCGCGAGATAACCCATTTTACATCTACCAGGCGAAGGTTTGGACGATTCTGCACCAAGTGACGGCGGTGTGGCTATGGCTAGGGATGTCAGATGATATGGCGTTTCGCATCCTCTCGTGCGTCGGGCCATTTGCCGGGATGCTGGGGATGGCGCTGGTCGTGCGTGCAGTTGCGCCAGCTCACATGATGATCTGCGTCATACCATTATTCGCCTTTCAGATCGCACGTGGCTGGGGAATGAACTATCCGGTGTTGTTCGCCGGTGCCCCACACACCTATGGACTTGTTGGCTCTCAGACTGTGATGCTCTGTTTGGGATTGTTTGCCGCGGGACGACCAAAGCTCGGTGCGGCTCTGCTAGGGGTGCTGCCCGCTATCCATCCGTCGCTGGGAGTTTGGGCCGGCCTTGTGATTGCAACCGGATATGCGTGGCATGTGCGCGGTCGTTGGCGTCGCATGGTGCCTCTTTTGCTGCCCTTTGGCTGTGGATGTCTAGTGACGGTAATTAGCCTGACTATACATTTTGGCTTTTTCGCAGACGTTCCGTCGATTTCGGCAGAGGAAGCCAGCATTTACCACAGGGCGTGGATCGAGCATTGGGACGGACACCGAAAACCGTTGTCGTGGCTCAAACCCCAGAACGCGGTGCTATTGAGCGGGTTTATTCTATCACTGGCCTGGCTCTGCTGCTATCGCCGCAAGATGACGCGCAATGGGGCATTTATCCTGAGGGTTGTTTTCGTCGCGTTCGCAATCGGCATTCCTGCCGTTGCTATAACGCATATTTCGCCGGAGCGGGTGCCTGTGATTGCAGTCGCGTTGATGCCAACGCGCCCACTGAATATCAGCGTGGTTCTGTATCCGCTATTACTTATGGGATTTATCTGGCACTTTCGCCGCACGGTAGTGGTCCCCGCCTGGCTGTTTCTGATCGTAGGGTTGGCAGCAACGAAGATTTTTCCGACGCCGATCGAGTGGGCCTTAGGGACCCCGCTGGTTCTGGTTCTGCTCGCTGTGGTCGATAGAAACAAGTCGTTGCTTGCATTCGGAGTCGGCGCTCTGGCCTTGATTGGGGCGGTTTCTCTCGGCAGCATCGGCCTACTAATAATTGGCGTGGCTTTGCCGCCAGTTGGCGTTTGGCTGTCTAGGCGACCGTTTTGTACGCGTGCGCTTCATCATGGAGTTGTGAAGCGGTGGTGGGGGGGGGCACTGACCTTTTGCATGCTGATCATCGCGGTGCGCTTTGCAGTAATCGTTGGGCGCTATTCGATATCCGATCATGCTAAGTATGCGGAGCAGATCCGGAGCCCTGCGATTCGTGTCGCAAGATCTCGGGAGGGAGGGCTAGCTCTTGCTCCATCGCTTTACATGGTGCAACTGGTTACGAGACGACCGGTACCCTTGGATCCCGTCGCGTTGGATGGGTACATCTACGCGATGGAGGGCTGGCCAACTGCCAATCGCTGCATGCGAGAGTTGTACGGGGTGGACCTGTTGGATCCGCCACCGGGCTTGATTGCGAATGCCTGCGTACCCGAGCAGCCGAGTAGACAGCTTTGGCGAGAGCGCACGCCGGAGGAATGGCAACGGCTCGGGAAGAAGTATCTCTTTACGGATGTGCTTACGCCTATTGGCTGGAAGCTGAATCTGCCGGTCATTGTTGTAGACGCCCGGCACGTGCTTTACGCAGTTCCGGATTCGGTTAGGCCAAGGTTACCTGCGGCGGCCGAGTAATAATGGTCGTCCCGGTGGAGCTTACAGCAATCGGAATCTCAATCAGCTCATTCAGGCCGCTCCGTACAGATTCCCGGTGCGAAGGCGCGACAAACAGCAACAGAAAACCGCCGCCGCCAGCACCACAGAGTTTGCCGCCGAGGGCGCCGGCTTCCCGAGCGCGTGAATAGAGCTTGTCGATCTCCGGCGTGGAAATGCGATCACTGATTTTTCTTTTCAACTGCCATGATTCGTGCAGGAGGCTTCCGAAGTCTGAGAGTGAGGAGTCTCTGTCGGTAAGAATTCTGGTCGCAGTGTCCACCATGCCGCGCATGGTATGGAGAGTCTGGGCTTTCGCCTCGAGATCTCCCACATAAGCTTGGGCAATCGTGGAAGCGGTTCGCGAGAGACCGGTGAAGAACATCATAAGATGCCCCTGAAACGCCTCGAGTCGATTCATAGACAACTGGAGCGGGTGTACGTCAAAGCCACCGTCTGGTGCGAACTCGATGCGATTCAGTCCGCCATAAGCGGCGGCGATTTGGTCCTGGATGCCGACGGTCTCGCCCATCACCACGTGCTCAAGGTAGATACTTTCCTTTGCCAGCTCGCGCACACTCAGGTCCCGGCCGCGCATGGTATGGAGGCAGTTTAGCAGGCCGACTGTGAAGGACGAGCTGGAGCCAATTCCGCTGCGGGCCGGTAGGTCCCCGCTGTGCTGAATCTCCACGCCGTAGTCGACTTCCAGATGGCGCAGACACCCTTCAACGGCTGGATGCTCGATCTCTGAGTTATCGTTCACAAGCTCGATATGCGACCAGACAATCCGCGACCGATGTGCGAAAAACGGCGGAAGTTGGCGACAAGTGATGTAGCAGTATTTGTCGATAGCTGTCGACAGTACCGCACCACCATGCTTCCCAAACCAGGCGGGGTAGTCCGTCCCACCGCCAAAAAATGAGACGCGATACGGCGTGCGGCTGATAATCATCAGACGTTCTTGTAGTCAAATGGCATCACGCCAAATGCACACCGCAGCTCGACAATTCCATCATCGAGTGAGCGCTTGGCCTCGAAGCCGGCTTCACGGAGGCGTGCATTCGAGACGATGTAGTTACGCTTATCAGGGTCTTCGCCAATGGGCGCATGGTGGATCACAAAACCGGGAATGTGCGCGCGAATGGCCTCTGCTAGCTCGGTCTTGGAAAGATTGGCGTCATCGAGTCCTGCGTTGTAGCAATGGCCGACCATTTTGTCGCGGTTGGTGATGCAATGAAGGAAGGCATCTGCTACGTCGCGGATGTGGATGTAGTTTCGCTTGAAGTGGCCTTCGAAAATCACGACGTAGCGGTCTGTGCAGGCAGCGTAGGTGAAATGATTCACCAGCAAGTCGAGCCGCATTCGGCTCGAGCTGCCGAACACGGTGGCGAGGCGCAGCGTGATCGCGTTCTCAGCTTCGAGCAGCAGCAATTCGGCATTCACCTTTGTCTTGCCGTAAAGTGTGATGGGCTCGAGCGGACTGTCTTCCGTACACACCACTTCGCCGCTCTTAGTGCCGTAGCCGCTATTCGTATTGGGGTAGACCACCAGCTGGTTTGAGCTGCGTCGGTCGTTGAGGTCGCGAATGGCGTCGAAGTTAGTCGTCTCCGCCGCAACCGGCTGCCGCGCGCAGGCACCAGCGCCAACAATGGCTGCCAGCGGGATTAGCACATCGGCCTTGGCGATGAGAGGCCCGACCACACCCATGTCGCGGGCATCAGCGCGGATGAAATCGAAATTGGGGTCATGACAGAGATGCAATAGGCTGGGCACGCGGTGTAGCAGCAGGTCCACAGCGGTGACTTTGTATCCTTCGGCCAGCAGTTGTTCGCATAGAACGGATCCTAAAAATCCGCCAGCGCCAGTTACCAAAACGTGTGTCATAATGAACTCCTCTGCGTTATGATTCGAATTGTTCTAAAAACCTACCCGCCGAAGCATAACTCTCCGGCGTGCCAATGTCCAGAAACTCCCCCTCCGTTTCACACCCTGCAAGCCGGCCGTCGAGCCATTCCGGGAAGATGGCTCGCTCCAGACTGAATGGCGCAGCGAGCGTGACGTCGTCTAATGCATCGCGCTCAAACAGGTAGACGCCAGCGTTGACCAAGGCGGGCCCGGCAGGCGACTCACTCTTCTCGATAAACGCCCGTACGTTAGAGCCGTCGAGTTCTACCACACCATAGCGATCTGGCTGCGGATGGCGGATCAGGGTCAGAGTTGCGCGCTGTTTTCCCGTGCTATGCTGGGCGATCGCCGCAGCGCTGGACGCCGTGCAAATCGAGTCTCCATTGCAGACCAGGCAGGTTTGTGATCTGACCTGCTGCAAGGCTGCCTGAACGGCTCCGCCCGTGCCCAGCGGGGTTTGCTCCTGGATGTAGGTGATCTCGACATTCCAATCGGCGCCGGTCTTGAAATGGTCACTCACCCAATCGCCGCGGTAGCCGAGACTGAAGACGAAGCGTCGAATTCCCTCGTGGCGCAGCTTGATCAGCAGCCATTCGACAAACGGCCGACCGCGAACGTCGGCCATTGGCTTGGGGCGATCGGCCACCACGGCACGTAAGCGCGTACCGAGCCCGCCCACCAGGATTACTGCCTCGGAGACAGTCGAACAAGAGTCAGTCATCGAAGCCAATAGTGTCCGCAATGATAAAGTTTGGGCGCCGACGCACATCATCGAAGACGCGTGCGATGTAGAGGGAGGCAATACCAATAAAGAAAAGCTGCACGGCCATGGATGCGCTCAGCCCCCAAGCGAGCCACCACGTGCCGGAAACGCTGTGCCCAGACAGAGATAAGCCGATCAGAACCAACAATCCGAGTAGCGACCCCAGGCACAGAAACAAGGAAAGGATCGACGACACGAATAGCGGAAACATGGAGTAGGACGTGAGCCCGAGGATCAATGTCTTGAGCGGATTGATCGTTACTAAAATTGGGAAATGAGTAATTCCCCCTGCACGCGCTTCGCGAACATACTTGACCTCGTCTTGGCGGTAGCCTACCCAGGCGACCATGCCGCGAAGATATGGATTTCGCTCTCGCAGATCAAGGATGTGACCGACGACGCGGCGCGACAGCAGCTTGAAATCTCCTGCATCGACCGGAATCTGGACGGATGATATCTTCCGGATCATGCGATAGGCAAAGTAGGTGATGGCCAGCTTAACTGGATTCTCGCCTTCTCGTCGCGACCGCACCGTATGCACTACATCAGCGCCGTCCTGCCACCGTTCGATTAGTTTAGGGATCAACTCCGGTGGGTCCTGTAGGTCGGAATCCATATACACTACAGCGTCACCGGTCGCGTACGAAAACCCGGCAAGAACACACTCAGCCACGCCTGTGCGGCGCGCTGTGCTGATCACCTTTACGCCAGCATCTTTGGCGTTTGCTTCTTGCAGTAGCCTCAGGGAGTCATCGGTAGAGTCATCGTTCACGAAAACCATTTCGTAGCGCGCAGTACAGTCTTTAAACGCACGCTGAACGCGCTCGATAAGCAGCGGGATGACGTCCGCTTCGTTGCGAAACGAAAATACGATGCTGATCAGGGGATCCGGATGACGCTCAGGCATTATCTCGCTTCAGGCGCTGTACAGCCATGTTGTTAATTGACGCAACCGTGTCCGCCCCAAACGTTTCGTGAATCATGTTCAGATAGGTTGGGTTGCTGTAGTACTCGTGAAACGCGTCGTCACGAAAACGTAGCACGTCACCGGCACTCACGTGCTTGGTGGCAAGCGGGAGCGAATCGACAGAATGCTGCGAGTAACCGGACCAACTCTTGGGGAGGGGGAGCCCTTCCTTTATCGCGTGGTCATACAATGGCGATCCAGGATAGGCCATCGCGCAATAGAAGTTGCCAAACTCGCAGTTAAGCTCCATCGCGAGGTCCAGTGTCTCCTGCATGGAAGCCAAGTCGTCTTCTGGCAGCCCGAAGATGTAGTTACCGATGATGTATATTCCGTGGCTTCTGGTCAGCGCGAGCGTCTCGCGAATCGCATCTTGGTCGATGCCCTTATCGACGTCCTTACGGACTTTGCTGTTTCCGGACTCAATGCCGAAGGCCAGCCAGTTAAACCCTGCAGCCTTAAGTTTGTCGAGCATCTCGGGTTTGACCGTGTCGACACGGGAGTATGCCCAAATATTGAGATCGTAGCCGCGCTCGATGATCAGGTCGCAGAGCCCGATGACGTGGTGCTTGTTGAGCACGAACATCTCGTCGGCCATCTTGATGTTGCGTACGCCGTACTGATTCACCAAGATATCAAGCTGGCTGCCGATCTGCTCGACGCTCCAGCGGCGGTAGGTGTTCACTTTCTCTTTGTACCCAGCCAGCTTTTCGCCTTCCTTGAACGGCGCCTGGATGCAGCAAAAGCTGCATTTGTAGGGGCAGCCCAGCGTCGTGTACATGGCTACGTATGGCGCACGATCCAGTTCTCCGAGGCAATGCCAATTGTGGGCGCGATAGAGGTCCATCGGCAGCAGGTCCCAGGCTATTCCGGGCATCTCGACGTCCAGGTTCTGTAGGAGCGGCGCTCCGAGATTCTGCTGAATCTCGTCGCCGTCGTGGTAAATCAAACCGCGAACCTTGTCGAGTCGCGGCGCAGCGCTGTCTAGCGCCGCCAGGAGATCGACCAGCGTAACGACACCTTCACCAGTGCCGACATAGTCTGCCACTGTTTCGTCGAAACTACGGCGCGGTAAGGCCGCGGCGTGGCCACCTAGCACGATGATTTTCTGGTCAGGAGTGTTGTCTTTGATTGTTTCGCAGACCTGGATAGCACCAGGCATGACCTGGGTTGCTGCGGATGGCTGTTGCCCATAGACGACAACGGCAACCAGCTTGGGATTTAGGGCTTCGACCCGTTCGGCTGTGGCCTGCGGCGTGAGTGCCTCGGCACAGGAATCGATGATCGCAACACTGTGCCCATGGCCGCGCGCGTAGGTGGCCATCAAGCCAGCCCAGACAGGCGGCTCAATTGCGCTCAGCGTTTTACCAAGTGATTGGTAGATCTGCTCGCGGTTTGCCGGGTTAATCAATACCAGGTCGATCTGCGCTGCCATTCTCTACACCTCTTCTCTGCCCAATTCGTTCAAATGCTCGCACAATCGGTCAATCCTGGCCGGGTCCAGGCCAGGATAGTTCCCGATATAAAAACCAAAACTGTGGACATGCTCGACGTTCGGGAAATCCTCTGGTCTTGTGTCCGGGCACGCGCGCCGCACGAATGGCTGACGCACTTGATTGCCACCCCCGGACATCCCGCGCCGAAATTCGACGCCAAGATCGTTCAGGCAAGTGATCACTCGTTGCAGTAGGGCCTCGTCTGGTTGTTTCAGCAGCAGAGTAAGGGCGTAGTTGCAGCTGCCCTCCGCGGCAAAGTCCGTCACATAAAAATCGCTGGACAGGCTGGCCAGAAAGCGCGCTAGATTGTCCCGACGGGTCTGGTTATTCTCGTCCAGCCTCTTTAACTGCGAGCGGCCTAGCACGCCACAGAGCTCGTTGCTCCGCACGTTTACGCCAGCGTATGAAAAAATAAACTCGGGATGAAGGTCTGGGTACTCCGCGGCCCAGCGCGAGCGAATCTCGGGGTCCGTCGCCTCACGCACCATTCCATGGGAGCGTAGCATGCGCAACATCTGGTAGAGGTCCACATCATCCGTGCCGACGAAGCCGCCCTCAATCGTGCTCATGTGATGCGCAAAATAGAAGGAAAAGTTACTGGCCCAACCATGCGCTCCCACCTTACGGCCAGCGAATTCCGCGCCATGAGATTCACAACAATCCTCGATCAGCACCACATCGTTGTCTGCACACAGCTCCAGCAGCTCGTGTGACAGCGCGTTGTAGCCGAGAACGTGGGTCAGGAATACCGCTCGAGTCTCTGGCGTGATCGCTGCCGCGACTGCATCTACTGCCATTCCCAGCGTGTGCAGATCGATGTCCACAAATACCGGACGCATGCCCACGTGTAGCACAGATGCGATATCGCTGCTCCAAGTCAGGGTAGGCACGATCACCTCTCCGTCGCCGAACTGCTCACGCACGGCCAGCATCGTCAACAGGTTGGCGGATGAGCCAGAATTGACCATCAGCCCGTATTTGCAGCCCACCCAGGCCGCGAACTCCTGCTCGAACAGGCTGACTTCTTCGCCTTGTGTCAGGCGGGAGTCTGGGTCGGATAAGTGGGCAATCAACGCCAGACGGTCGTCGGCGGAGATGCAGTTATTCATCAGCGGCCAGTCTGGCATTAGAACGGTCCCTTAAAGGTTATTTCGCGCAAGTTCGCTCGCTCTTCAGGCGTCCAGCCCACGTTGCCGCCGTGTACGAGGTCACAGACATCCCGGGCAATGGTGCGCCCGTTCGGGTAAAATAGGTCTTCCAGGCCCGGTGTCGGCGGGCAAGTAACCGGGGCATAGCCCAGGCGCTTTACCCGTACCGGAACGTCTCCCTGGATCCGCTCCAAAACACCCGCTATGATCTCGCTTCCGGCACCGCAGGTCGTCCAAGTGTTGTCGACCACGCAGAGTGCACCGGTCTTGCGCACGGATGTCTCGATGGTATCAAGATCGAGCGGGGTGAGCCAGATGGGGTCGATGACTTCTGCTGAGATTCCCTTTTCCTCTAGGTAGGCGGCTGCCCGCAGGCACTCCTCTTGCTGGTGTGAAATCCCGACCAGGGTGACATCATTACCAGGTCGTGTCACCCGAGCCGAAGGTGCGGGGAGGTTGTCTGTGTCTTCGGGCAGCGGTCCTGTTTGGTAGTATAGTAGCCGATGCTCGACGATAATTACCGGGTCATCGTCACGAATCGCGGTCAGCAGGCAGGCCATTGCGTCGTACGGTGTCGATGGTGCGCAGACCTTCAAGCCTGGGATGTGCATGAACAGCGGGTAGAGGCCTTGGGAATGTTGTGCGCCTTGGCCCCAGCTCTTACCAATCATAGCCCGAACCACCATCGGTACATGCAGCTTGCCGCCGTGCATATAACGGGTCTTGGCGGCCACGTTGATCAGTTGGTTCATCGCCAGCAGCACAAAGTCGATCCGGATGTGCACGTGAATCGGTCGTAGCCCGGAGAGGGCCATCCCGACTGCCGCGCCCGTCATTGCCTCTTCTGCCAGTGGCGTGCCAAACACGCGCTCGGAACCGAAGCGATCCAGTAATCCGGCCGTTGTGCCCTGAATACACTTTGGGTCATCCACATCCAGGCCGAAGAGGACTACGCGCGGATCTTGCGCCATTTCCAGCTCTGTCGCAGAGCGGATTGCTTCCACATATGTTGCTTCTTCAGGCATGAGATTGCTCCCCAAAAACGTGGGTGTACAACTCGGCCGGTGCGGGGAATTCTGCGGACGCCGCAAATGCGAAGGCAGCCTGAATCTCCGCTTCCACCTCTTGCTCTATCGCCTCGCGAGTGGCGACCGCGAGTTTCTCACCTACGACGCGCACTTGGTCATTGTCGAGCCATGGCTGAGCATCCTCAAGATGGCGATAGCCAAGCTGATAGTCCTCGCTTGGGCCGACGTGTTCCTTCCAGCGGTAGATCGAGCACTCGAAAAAGAACGGGCCCGCGTCGGGATTCTTCTCCAATGCTTCTCTCGCTTCGCGAACGGCGTCGTAAATCTCGGTCACGTTGTCTGAGAGACGGCGCGTGGTGATTCCGTGTGCCTCGGCATGTCCAGCGATATCCGGGACTGCCTGGCGAAATTTCTGGTGGGTGTGAATGGCAAAGCCATTGTTCTCGCAGATGAAGAGAACAGGCGCCCGCTTTAGTGCGGCAAAATTGAGCGATTCATGGAAGACGCCTTCATCCGTCGCGCCGTCGCCGAAGAAGCAGGCGACGGCCACGTCCTTCTTTTGAATCTTTGCCCCGAGGGCATAGCCGACGGCATTGGGCAGTGGGGTCCCGACGACAGCCGATGCTCCCATGACGCCCTTGGCCACGTCGACCAAATGCATGGAACCGCCTTTCCCACCGGCGGCACCGGCTGCTTTGCCATACAATTCGGCGATCATGCCGGGCAGGTCTCCGCCTTTGGCGAGATATGGCGCGTGGCAACGGTAAGAGGTAAACAGGACGTCTTGCTCGCAAATTGCCTCGCAGACACCAACAGCGGTTGACTCCTGTCCAATAGATAGATGGACTGGGCTCTTGATGACATCGCTGGGGTAGACCCGGGCGACCTCTTCTTCGACACGTCGAATACGGTAGAGCGACCGATAAAATCGTTCAAGCATGCAGCAACTTCCAGGGTAAGATCGAAGCGTGCAATATACGCCCGCCCCTACGCTTCTGCGAATGTAACCGCCGATCGGCCATGGTGCCGCTAGCAGCTGTCATGGCCAGAGAGAAGGACCGGCCTCAGTTCCCCTGCTTCTTGGTCGTCTGGTCTACGTCTCCCTTGTGCTCATTCCCACCCGGCGATTTGTCTGAGCCATGGCTGATCACGCTTACACTTGATCCGTTATTGCGCAGCTGGTAGTTGTTGTTCCACGGATCCTTCAGGTCCGTGCCTTCAGCCAGATAGGGGCCGCGCCAGCCCTGACCGGTGCTACGCATCAGATCTTCCAGTGAGCCTGGGTATTTGCCGGTGTCCAAATAGAAGCTTTCCACCGCCTGGTAGATGATCTTGCACTCATTGCGCGCTACATCCCATTTGGCCCATTCCATCTTGGCGGCAATATTCGGCGCGATAATGCCGATCACCAAGCCCATGATAACAATCACAACCATCAGCTCAATCAATGAGAACTGGCGGCGCTGGATTTTCTTTACAGTGACGGAATTCATGCTATTGCTCCATACGAGGTTCTTCGTTCTGATTACGGTACGCAGCAAAATGAAAAATTTAACTGCTTTTTTGTGCAGGAATCGATTTCGAGTCGCTGGGTGGACCCGTGGGCAGGTTCACCTCTATCAATCCCTAGTCCTTCTCCTCGTCATTGGACAGTGTATCTGGACTCGCGGCGAATGGCTATCGGTGTCGGCTGGAATCGCGCAACTCGTGGTCGCGGCCGCCCTGCCTTGGATCGGTTTTCGGGGGATCTGGCTGCCCGCCAGCGGCTGGTATATCTGGATGTGGTTTGGGCCGTCCGGGTTATTGCTGGCTGCGTTGGTCGCACTGCGCATGGGGCCGGCCCTGTGGGGTGCGCTTGCGGTCTGCGCACTCTACGCCGTTGCGAACCTCGCAATGCCAGCTGCTGCATTGTTGCCTGTGCTGCTGGCATTTGAACCACGCTGGCTTCGCGGCGACAGCGATGCACTCGTGGTCTACTATGACGGAGAGTGCGGGATCTGTAATCGACTGGTGCGCTTCCTGATCTGCGAAGATCGCAATTTACGCCTCCGCTATGCGCCGCTCGGCGGGGAAACGTTTCGGCAGCGCTTTCCGGACGATACGCCGGACATGGATGCCCTTGTCGTCGCCGCAGCCGTCGGGGATCCGCGCACCGCGAGCGACGCGGCGTTGCGTGTCGGGAGCGCCCTAGGCGGGATATGGTGCTTGCTCTCATTGTGCGGGGCGTTGATTCCGCGACCGGTCCGGAACCGTGCCTACTTCGCCATCGCCCGTCGCCGCCTGCACCTATCTCGGGCGCTGGGTTGCCCACTGCCCACCGCGGCCCAGGCAGAGCGTCTGTTGCCCTGAGCGGCTTGCCAGAGATACGCTGGACGATATTCTGCCGCGATGCCTGCAAAGAAAGTTACCAGCTACGTGTGCGAATTGACCGCCGGCCAGGTCCGCGAGTTCAAGCAAGCCCTTGCCTTGGTCAGCTGGGAATTCGACGAACTGCAACATGCCCGCTGGCGTGCGCGGAAGGGCAAAACAACCATCGTGGCCTACGAGTCTGGTAAGCTGGTCGTCCAGGGCAGAGGTACTGTGGAAGTCGTCGAGTTTATTCTCGAGCCGCAGATCCTGGGGGAGGCACGAATGGGCAATGAGGTGCTCTACGCGCAGCAAGAAAAGCCCGATATGTTTCAGGCTCACGCGGGCATAGATGAAAGCGGGAAGGGCGACTATTTCGGCCCGCTTGTGGTCTCTGCGGTCTATGTCACCGAGGAATCTGCCGCCAAACTATTCGCGGCTGGCGTGCAGGACTCCAAAGCGATCAAGAGCGACCGCAAGATTCGTGAGCTCTCGGCCACGATTCGAGAGGTCGTCGGGCGCGATTTTACCGTCGTCACGCTGGGCCCTTGTGCCTACAACAAAGCCTACGACAAGATCGGCAATCTCAATCGCTTGCTTGCCTGGGGGCATGCCCGGACCTTGGAAAATCTGCTTGAGCGCCAACCCGCCTGCCGTCGCGTGTTGGCCGACAAGTTTGCCGATGAGCGGGTCATGCGAGGAGCGCTGATGGAGCGCGGGCGCGCTATTGCTTTTGAGGCCCGCACCAAGGCCGAGGACGACATCGCCGTAGCCGCGGCCAGTATCCTGGCCCGAGAGGGCTTTATTCGGCGACTGGCCGAGTTGGAGGACCAGGCCGGGCTTCGCCTGCCACGAGGTGCCTCGGCCGTGATTAGGCCCGCCGCTGCTGTGATCGGAAAGGTCGGCCTCGAAGGGCTTGCGGAGTTCGCAAAGCTCCATTTTAAGACGACAGATCGCGCGATTGCGATGGCAAAGTCAAATGCAACAGAGTAGCTTGCTTTCTGCTAGCTGAGCATACCGAGGGAAGCCATTCGTGTCTAAAACATCACTGAGCAAATGTCTGAGCGGCACCGAGTCGCTGGTGATCGATAGCCAGACCATGTCCGTGCACGAGTCGCTGCTTTCGGAGGTGCTGCGGGAAAGCAACGACCAGGTACCACAAGACTTGAAGCGTGAAGAACTCTCTGCTGTGGACGAGGAAGAGTATTACTGGAAGGTCATGGACCGCGGCGAGGGCGAAGAGCGCTACCGCGAGGAGCGCGAGATTGGCGCTGGCGGCATGGGTACTGTGAATCTTGTATTCGACGCCGACTTTTTGCGGTATTCCGCGATGAAGGTCATTCTCCCGGAGATCAAGTGCAAGCCAGAGGCACTCGCCGGCTTCATCCGCGAAGCTCGCATTACGGCGGAACTAGAACATCCCAACATTATCCCCGTGCATGACATGGGCTATGCGCCGGACCGGGGCATGTACTTCACCATGAAGCATGCTACTGGCGAGCCGCTCGTGCAGATTCTACGGCAAATCGAGCTGGGGAATCCACGCTATCGCGAGAAGTATAATTTCTTTGCCTTGCTCGCGATCTTTCGTAAAGTTTGTGACGCTGTCGCCTATGCCCATTCGCGCAACGTGATTCATCGCGACATCAAACCGCACAACATCATGGTGGGTGACTACGGCGAAGTCCTGCTGATGGACTGGGGCCTGGCGAAATACATTGATGCCGACGCGCACGTTCCCGCTCCAATTTCCTACGCCAGGCGGAATGTGCTGGACGCGACAGCGACTGGCTTTGGCATGATTAAGGGCTCTCCCGCCTACATGTCCCCGGAGCAAGCCAGCGGAGAGCCGGATATTCTCGATCGGCGCAGTGATATTTTTCTCCTTGGCGCGACCCTATATCACATTTTTACGCTCTACCCGCCCTATTTGGCGGACGACATTATGGAGATCGTCAGCAAAGCGCGTCGGGCGGAGTTCACCCCACCGGCTTCTACGCGAACTGGCTGGATGGAGTTGCCTGAAGAGCTGTCGCAGATCATTGAAGAGGCGATGGCTGCTGACCCCAACGAACGCTATGAGGACGTCGAGTCCTTGTGCGGAGATCTGGACTCGCTGATTCGGGGGGACATGCATTTTGGCAGTCGGACCTTCGAGCCGGGAGACGTGATGATTCAGGAAGGCGACATCGGCTACGATTGTTACGTGATCATTGCGGGTAAGGTTGCGGTCTTGCGCGGAGGCAGCGAGATCGCAATGCTGGGGCCGGGAGACATCGTCGGCGAAATGGCGCTCATTACCCACGAGTTTCGATCGGCCACAGTCAAAGCGGTAGAGCGCACCCAGGCTTATGTGCTTACTCAGGATTTGTTCACCCGTAACCTGAAGAAGTTGCCCTCTTGGATGGCCCAAATGATTGTCACCCTCGCGGAGCGTTTACGCGAGTGCAATTCGCGCATCGCTGAGCATGAATAGCGTGGGCTCGTCCTCGGGCGAAGTGGTCTTGGGTATCGATATCGGTGGCACGAAATGCGCGGTCGTGCTCGGCACGCCAACCGGTAAGATTCAGCAGCGCATTGAATGGCCGTCCGCGGCGCATCGCGGCCCGGCTGCGATGATCGCAGAAGCAGTGACGCACGCCCGTTCTATGCTCCCGGCGGTAGCCTGCGGCGTAGCAGTCGGCGGTCCCCTAAACGTGCGGGATGGCGTTGTGCTGTCCCCGCCGCATCTGCCTCGCTGGGATCAAGTGGCGTTGCGCGCGCAGCTGGAAGCCGCCTTGGAAATCCCGGTCTTCGTGGAGCATGATGCAGCTGCCTGCGCCTTGGCCGAACACCGCTGGGGGGCACACGTTGGCTGCCATTCGCTCGTGTATCTCACCTGCGGAACCGGAATTGGCGCTGGCTTGGTCATCGACGGGTCTGCCTACCATGGCGCGGGTGGACACTCCATGGAGATTGGCCACATGCGAGTCGCGGACGATGGCCCGATAGCATTCGGCAAGGCGGGGTCGCTTGAGTCCTATTGCTCCGGGACGGCGCTGCGCCTGCTCGCGCGCTGGAAGTACGACCGCGACTGGCAGCCGCATGAGGTTGCGGAGTTCGCAAACCAGGGCGATGTCGAGGCGCTCGATGTCTTGCAGATGCACGCTGCGGCGACCGGTCGTTGTTGTGCGAATCTCGCAGACATGTTGTTTCCAGATGTGATCTTACTGGGCAGTCTGGCCCACTATCTTGGCGCGAGCTGGCTCGACCAGGTGGTCCACGAGTTCCGTAAGGAGGCGCATCCGCATGCGGTCGCCCGTTGCCAGATAGAACCGGCCACGCTTGGGCCTCGAGTCCAAGACCTATCCGCGCTGGTCTGCGGGTTGGCAGGTTTATGACTGGCCTGCGCTTTCAGATCATGGTCGCCCGCCCCGGGTTCTGGGCCCCGGGGTTTCTGCGGTGGAATGCGTCCGCGATTGGCAGTTTCTACGTGGTCTGGTCACGCGCGACTTTGGGGGGGGCATGAAAACCATTGGCATCATTGTGCCGCCGGTTCCTGGGCATGTTATGCCGAGCCTGGCGCAGGCAGATGCACTGCGTAGCGAGGGCTGCCGCGTGCGTTACTACCAACTCGGGGACCTGCGAGACCAGATCGAGGAGCAAGGCCATGAATTCTGCGCCTTGGGCGCTTCGCGTTTTCAACCGGGGATGCTGGCTGAGATGCGGAGTAAGATTGCGAGCATGTCAGGGCTGCGCTGCGTCCGGGCGTCAGTGGAGCTATTCCGGGCAACTGCGGAGATGTTTGGCGATGAGCTGCCAGCGGCATTGGCTCGGGAGCCGGTCGATGCCTTGCTGATAGATCAGATTGAGCCCGCGCCAGCACTGATTGCGCGGGCCCTCGGGATTCCGTATGTGAGCGTTGCCAATGCTCTGCCGATGGACCCAGATCCGTGGCACCCCCCAGCGACGACACCGTGGCTACCGGGTGGCGGGATTGGCGAACTCCGCAACTGCCTGGCACATCAGATGCTGCGGGTGGTGTTTCGCCCGACCTATCGGTTGTTGCGGAAGCTGGAGAGGCGGCATGGGTTACCCCGCGAGCCGATGATTTTTCCCTACCTGTCTGAACAAGCGCAGATTAATCAACTGGTGGAAGCGTTCGACTTTCCGCGTAAGCATCGGCCGGCGCACCTGCATTACTTGGGCGCGATGCGTTTGCGCTCGTACCGGGAGATCCCGTTCGACTTTGACAGGCTGGACGGTCGGCCGCTGGTCTATGCGTCGCTGGGGACCACGGTCTGTCGGCATTTGCCGCTGCTGCGCAAGATTGCGGAGATCGCGAGAGGGCGGGATGTGCAGTTGGTGCTATCTCTGGGAGGGCAGGCGACCGCGGCGGAACTGGGGGCGGTCCCTGAGAATGCGCTGGTCGTGGAATTCGCACCGCAGCCGGAGCTGATCGGGCGCGCAGACGCGGTGATCACGCATGCGGGCCAGAACACGACGATGGAGGCGATCGCGAAAGGGAAACCTATGGTGGCGGTGCCCATCAGCTATGAGCAGCCGGGAATTGCCGCGCGCATTGAACGGGCCGGGATTGGGCTCCGTTGTAGCCGCAAGGCGTCGACCGCGAGCATCGGCCAGGCACTCGACCGAGTGCTGTCAGAACCGGGGTTTGCGAACTCCGCAACCCAACTGGCAAAGGCCGGAGCGGCGGCAGGCGGGGCAGAGCGCGCCGCAGAGATCGTAATTAGCATGCTCCAGACGGGTTGTCAGCCCCCGCGTGGTCGCTACAGTAGCGCCCAAACACGGCCCCATACTACAGGTGAAACATGAGCGAAGCCACCCAGCAGTTAGTTGACCTTCAGGATACCGATCGACGGATACGGAAGCTGCAGCAGATCATTGATTCTGTGCCGCAGGAAAAGGCCAAAATCGAGGAAGAGCTAAGCGGCACGGAGGCCGTCGTCGAGGAGGCGAAGCATGGCTCGCAGGAAATGGAGATGCGGGTCAAAAGCCTTGAGATAGATATTGGCGTTATTCAGCAGAAAATGAATCATTTTTTGGGTCAGACTGCGGCCGTGAAGAAGAATGATGAGTACAAGGCGCTGCTGAGCGAGATCGAGAACTGCAAGGTGCAGATTTCGGACTTGGAAGATCAGGAGCTGGAGCTTTGGGAGGAGCGGGAAGGCACGTCGGCGGTGATGACTGATGCCTCGGAGCAGCTAAAAGCGGCGCGCAAGCGAATCGCGTCGGCGCTGGAAGATCTTGATGTGCGCGAGCGGAACGCCTCTAGCCAGTTAGAGAAGCTGCGCGAGAAACGGGGCGCGCAAGTTAGCAGTATTGACGCTGTTGTCCTGGAGCCCTACGAGCGCCTGACGGAGATCGCGAGGCGTCGTGGCCAGAACAAGGACTGCCTGGTTCCGCTGAATGGGAACTCGTGCGGCGGTTGCCACATGTCTTCGACTACCCAGACACAGGCTCACGTGCGCGGCGGCAAGATTGTGCCCTGTGAGAATTGCGGATCCCTGATTTACTTCGCCCGCGGGGAATGAGCAGTAACTGGCTGCTGCAGGTCGCCTACGACGGCACAGTCTATCGCGGCTGGCAACGACAGCGAGACGCGGGGACTGTGCAAGGCGAACTCGAGCAGGCCCTTACTGACTTGTTCGGTTGCGACCTCAGGGTGTCCGGCTGTAGCCGGACGGATGCCGGCGTGCATGCCCTCGCTCAACAGGTTTCGCTGTGCGTTCCAGAGTATCCGCCGATTCCGCCCAACAACGCACGCAAGGCACTGAATGACCGGTTGCCTGATGATATTTGTGTGCGTTCGATCGAGGTCGTATCGGCGGATTTTCACGCGCGCTTTTCCAATGTCGGGAAGGCCTATGTGTACTTGCTTGCACCTCATGCGCACAAGCATCCTTTTCTAGGCCGTTTTTCTTGGACGATGCCACGAAATCTGGCGCTTGCAGAAATGCAGAGGGCCGCCGCAGCACTCATTGGAACGCATGACTTTACGACTTTTTCGTGTGTGGCTGATCGAGACGATGCGGGGAACACGCGCACCCTATATCAGTGCCGGGTGGAGGAGCTGGACGGCCTGCTTGTAGTAAAGGTGGTGGGAGACGGATTTTTGTACCGGATGGTGCGGAGAATCGTGGGGTTTCTAGTCGGAGTGGGAAGTGGCCGTATTTCTCCAGAGGATACAGGACGGCTGTTGGCGGCTCGTGATCGCAATGGTGGGTTTTGCACTGCCCCACCGCAGGGCCTCTTTTTGTACGATGTATTTTTCGATGAAGACCAGCGAGATTCCTGGGAACTCGAGGTGATGCCGCTGCTGTTTCCGCCGCGGCCCTGAGCTGTGTATAGCCCGTGAGGGAAGACGTAGTTGATAGGAAATTGCTTTTCCCGATACGGCCAAGATACGCTGACGGGGTGAGCGAGTCAAAAACGGGGCGGAAACGGTGCAAAACCGAAGGGAGAGCGCCGTACCGATATTAGCGACAGAAAACTGAAATCCTGGCTAAACAGGCCAGATCAAGCAACGAGAAGCCGTCTTCCTGGCGGGCGTTTTTCAGAAACCCATGAGAAACTCGTCGAAGTCTACATACTCGATTTCCAGCTCAATTTCTTCCGGTGTGGCAGGCTTGGGCGGCGCTCTGGTCGGGTAATCATCCCATAACTGACAATGCTTGATTAAACGGTCGATGACATCGGCCGGGTCCTTCTGCGCAATGAACGCGACGATAGTCATCGCGCCGCCACATTGGGGACAGCACAATTGGGCTACCTCGTGTACTCGCTTAGTCAGCGCTGACCAAAGCATACGTTACAATTTACGATACAGCGTATCGCTGTCATCGGTGTTGAGGGGTTCAGGGCCCCCGTACTGGTGTACCTTTGCCTCTTCAGCCGCCTTAGCGTGCATGCCACGCGCCTTATTCGACTACCACCCAGAGTATCGCAGGGGCTGCGCGCCGTACTCCGGAATATGCTTTGTCACCTTGGCTGTAAGATCATCGGGTATGGGTAGGAATTTGCCGTGTTTGGCGAAAGCTCCATCGGTAGATAGAGTGTGCATATGCAGATGTCGATTTTTTAGGTAGGCAAAACTCTGGGGCGGGCCGACCATTCCCAGAACAACGTCGCTATACCAGCAATATTGGGCCTAGGCGGTCGGCGATGAGGTCACTGTATCGCTCGATGTGACGACCTACGGCGTATCGATTAATGGCAATTCGGCAATCCACAGCTACACACCACCCAGTGGGACTGACTATCCGCTCCGCGTTCGTGGCAGTATTCTCCTCGTGACACTGCAGAATGCCATTGCTTACATTCCTGCTCCCAGCAACACACCCAGAATCACGAACTTCTCCTCTAGTGGAAATCGCGAGAATGTGTTCAGCATTGGCTAAGGCCTCATCATCACATTCGATTCAGCTACGAACACGCCTCCGCATGGCGTGAACTTCTGGCAGACCGAAAGCGTGAATGATCTCTTCATTTGAGCGAAGAATCGGATGCTACCTTGGTTCAAGTGCCAGTATCTTCAGCATCAGCGCCAGCGAGTTCCGCTCACCCAGTATTCAGGTTTGTGGGCACGACCGTCACGCCGAACGCACGTGGTCTGCTCGCCCCATTCGGTCTGCGGATGGCACCATCTTCGCCGCATTCGAAACGAGTACCATGCTCGCCGGTACCATTCGTCAGGCTGCTGGCGGTGCAGCCGTAGTGGAGTCTGCGACCATCCTGCTCAACCCAGGCTGGAACTTGGTCAGCGCGCCGCTTACGCTCTTGCAACCCGCGGCATCACTGGTCTTCCCAACCTCGGATCAAGTCATGGCTCTCGTCGACGTTGACCGGGCTCAGACTGATACGATTGAAGTGGGCAGTCGATGCTGGGTCTTTCACTCCAGAGACGCAACCAGCGTCACTGTATTCGGCGAGTGGCCTTCGGGATCAGTCTCAGTGGACCCCGGCTGGAATATCGTCGGGTTCGGGGTGACGCAAGCTGTTCCCCCAGGCGCAATCGCCCGTGCGCAGAATGGCGATCGCCACGAAACGGTGGACGTACTGGAGGAAGCCGGAGGCTATTGGATTTACAGCGAACAACCCCTGACCATCTCCCTGTAGCATGCCAGGCTGTGGGGGCTGATTCGACAACCCTCTATTTTTCTGACGAAGCGGGACTATTGTAATGCTCGGTGAGGGACGCGCTTCAGTCGCGCATCTGAACCATCCCTACGGTATGGGGGCGAAATGGTATCGACTGGCTGAGTTACGCTTATATTGCATGTGGAGGATGGTCGTTGGCCTCCTAAATCATCGACCGAACGTATAATTGCCAATACTGAAATGGCTCTTGCGGCTTAACTGACTGCATCGCGTTCACCCTGACGTCCGATACGGGATGAAGGCGTCCTTAATCGGACTTACCTCAAGCCGAGCTTTCGCGGTGCGAGGAACAACAACAGGAAGATAGTCTCGAAGCTGGCCCCGTTCGCTGGCATGTGGAGGGACGATAAACAACGAAGGCGAACTAAACATGTAGACGTGTAAGTAGTGCTTAACTAGGACCCGGGTTCGACTCCCGGCGCCTCCACCGTTCCTCAAGCCCGCCCGTGCTCAATAGCCGGGCGTCAGGCTGGACACAGAGCCAGATTCTGCGATCAGTCTGATTCAAGAATCAGATAAGCAGCTGGCACCAGCAGCAGCGTCACGAAGGTCGTGAGCAGGATTCCAAAGCCCAGAGAAACAGCCATTGGCTTCAAAAACTGAGCCTGTGTGCTCTGTTCTAGCAACAACGGTGCCAGCCCGATAAAGGTGGTGATACTGGTCAGCAGGATCGGCCGCAATCGCCGCACACCGGCCGTTCGTACTGCCTCGTACACTTCCATGCCTGCGCGACGTTGTTGATTAATAAAGTCCACGAGCACAAGGCTGTCGTTGATCACCACCCCGACTAAGGCCAGGATTCCGAACAGACTGAGCATGCTGAGCGGCATCCCCAAACAGAAATGTGCGAAGATCGCAGATGCTGCCCCAAAGGGGATAACCAGCATCACCAGCAGCGGTTGCAGGTAGTCCTTGAACGGAATCGCCAACAAGGCGTAGATCACCAGCAACAGCCCCAACAACCCGACACGCATGTTTGCGGCAGTTTCCGCATTATCCTTGGCCTCCCCGCCCAACGCATGCTCAACGCCTGGAAACTGGCCTTCCAGTTCCAAAAGTTTCTCATCCACTGCCGCCTGAATCTCATCCATATTGACCTGACTCTTGATGACGTCTGCGGTCACACTGACAACTCGTCGCCGATCAATTCGCTGGATGTTGGCCGCCCCTCGGCTGACAGACAGTTCAGCCACGTGCTCAAGTGGCACCAACTTTCCATCTGGCGTCCGAATATGCATGCTCTCGAGGTCTGCAAGAGAGCGTCGCTGGGCTTCTGGATAGCGCACCATCACCCGCACATCGTCTCGGCCGTCTTGGATACGCTGGGCCTCGACCCCAAAGAATGCACCACGGACTTGCGCAGCCAGAGCACGTGTGGTGATTCCAAGACGCTGCGCATCATCACGCAGCGTCAGCTCCAACTGCTGCTTCCCGTCCTGGAAGCTGTCCGTGATATCAAAGACCCCGTCAATCGTGGCGAGAGCCTTGCGCATCTCAGCTGCCGCGGCCGTCAGCTGCTCCAAGTCTTGGCCTGTGAGCTGGACGTCTACTGGCGAGCCACCACGCATTAGCTCCGCCCGAAACGACAGATCGCGCGCCCCCGGAATCTGGCCGATTAACTCACGCCATTCGTTAGCCAAATCAGTGCTTTTGACCTCTACAGTCCTGTGTTCGGGCGACACAATCTCAAACCTGACCCGTCCAAAATGTGGCCCGTCCTCGCCCGTTTCAGCGAGAACATGTGTAATCGCAGACTCTCCCGTGCTTGGGTCCACGTACTTGGCTTTGAGCTCCCAGGCCATTGCTTCAATGCGTTGCACATGGGCATGGGTTGTTTCGAAAGGCGTACCCAGTGGCATCGCCAGTGTTGCCGAAGCAGATTCAGCCGCCACGCGAGGGAAGGGCATAAACTGAATGCGCCCCGCAGGCCGCAGTGACATCAGAATCGCCGCCATTGCGATAAACAGCGCGAGCGTTGTGTAGCGCCACTGCAGCGCGACCTTCAACAGCGGATGATAGACTGCCAGAATCGCCCCTTCGAGAAAGCCGGCGACCGCTTGCTGGGCACGGCTAAACGCGTTGGTCCGGCCAAACTTGGTATGGCGCAGATGCGCAGGAAGAATCAGCTTAGATTCCACCAGAGAAAACAGCAAAACGGGAATCACAACCAGCGGAATCTGGGCAAAAATCTTGCCGCGAAACCCGCCGATCATCAGCAACGGTACAAAGGCTGCGGCAGTGGTCAACACGCCGAAGGTGACGGGCACTGCCACTTCCTTGGTCCCGATAATTGCGGCAGACTCGCCCTGTTCGCCGCGCTGCAGGTGGGTGTAGATATTCTCTCCAGTGACAATCGCGTCATCGACCACAATTCCTAGGACCAAGATAAAGGCAAAGGCCGAAATAATGTTGATCGTTCCTCCTAGCAGTGGAAGTACCAGCAAGGCGCCGGCAAAGCTGATCGGAATGCCTACACAGACCCAGATGGCCACCGAAGGCCGCAGGAACAGGCACAGCAGGACGGTCACGCAGATGAAACCGATCCAAGCGCTTCGCCATAGCGTGCCAAGACGTGCTCGGATAATCTTCGACCGATCTCGCCAGTAGTCGATCGCGATTCCAGCCGGAGCGTGCTCCTGAGCGGTTTCTATGTAGTTTTTGACTTTGTCGGTCACGTCAATCGCATTCTGGTCCCCTACCGAATAGATGTCCACAAACACGCACGGCTTGCCATCAAACACTGCCGCAATCTCGCCATCCTCGAAGCCATCAATGACCTTTGCAACGTCCGCAACCCGCACCTGTCGGCCATCCGCTGTCCGCCGTATCACTATGCTGGCAAAGTCACTCGGGCCATACGCCTGGCCCTTCGTGCGCAGCAAGATTTCACCACCTTCTGCCCGAATCCGCCCGGCGGACAGATCCAACGACGAGTTCCGCACCGCGTTGACCACGTCGCCAAAGGTCAGGTCGTATGCAATAAGTGCTTGCTCGGCGACCTCAATCGCTGTTTCGCGCCGTCGCACCCCAGAGAGATCAGCCTGGGAGAGTCCCGGCAAGGCGACGAGGTCATCGCGGATTGTTTCTCCCAGCTTGCGCAGCTCTCGTTCCGGTAGATCCCCAGATACTACCACGCTGATCACCTGCCGCCGGCGATTCGAGGTCGTGTAGATCGGTCGTTCCGTGTTATCGGGAAACGTGCTGATCGCATCCACCCGATTCTTGAGATCATCCAGCATCTCACGCGAGTCATAGCCAGACTCTAGCTCGACGTGAACGGTACCAACATTCTCTGCGGCCGTAGAGCGTAGTTCGCGGATGCCCTCCAAGTCGTATATGGCTTCCTCCAGGCGCAGCAGAACACCTTCCTCGACTTCGGCCGGTGTTGCCCCGCGAAAGGGAATTTGCACAGTGACAGTGTCCATCTCGAACGATGGAAACACCTCAAGCGGCAGCACGCGAAAGGCGACGTAGGAGCCAGAAAAAAGCAGTCCAATCATCAGCAGATTGGCCGCGATGCCGTTGCGGCAGAACCAGGCGATCATGGCCGGCCGTGGCCGCCACCATGCGGCGAAGAGGCCCTGCTCCCGGGTTTTCGCTTGCCCCGCCTCTTCGCCTTGTTCCTTAGCGGTTCCTCGCCCTTCACTTGGACTGTCGTCCCGTCCGATGCGATCGAGAGAGCAGTAAGTACCAGGCGATGCCCGGCCGGCAGCGCTGAATCTGTAATCACCGCCTCAGCGTCGGACCAGCAGAGATTTATCGTTTCCCGGCGCAGCCGATTCTCGGAGTCGATCAATAGAATCTCGTTTCCGGGGCGCACGGCCTCACGCGGGATCACATACACATCGTGGATCGTCCGGCCGCGGATTGTTGCCTCTACGTACTCGCCGATCTGCAAGGGACGTTCTTCGCGTACAGAACGGACGCGGGCGATCAGCACGAGCTGGCGCGTGTGTGTGTCCATGCGCCCCTCGCTGCGCTCTATGCGAGCCTGCCACCTGAGACCGTCTCCGGGGCTGGTAAGTGTTACGGCCGGCTTGTCAGGCAGATCCATCGCTGCCAGATCTCGAGCGCTGCAGGATAAGCGCACCTCGATCGCGTCGGTCGGGTAAACCTGCGCTAGTGCCGAGCCTGGGCCCAAATACCGCCCATGATCGACAAGCTGCTCAAGTACGCGACCGTTGTATGGGGCCACGACGGTCGTTCGTGTCAGGTCCAGCCGTCGTTTGGCAAATTCTGCCTCTGCCGCTGCCAGAGCTGCTCTCGCCGTGGCGATTCGCGCGTCAGCGAGTTCCAGGTCCAGCGTCTTCTGTTCCTGGCGTGCTTGCGCGGCATCGACGGCTGCGCGCGCCGCTGCAAGTTGCGGTTTCCGTAAAACCAAATCACCCGGCTGCCCCTCGCGGCCCATTCGGTCCCAATCTCGCAGCGCCTGCCCTGCGCGTGCCTGCTCCTGCGTCAGCGCGAGTTGAGCCTGTGTGACATCTGCGGCAATGATCCGGATGTCGATCTTCGCGCGCTTGGCCAGTAACTGTTGCTCTTCCAACTGGCGAGCCCGCTGGGAGGCGGTTGCCTCAGCTGCCTGGACGGCAATCTCATAATCGGTGGCTTCGATCCGAATCAGCACATCCCCCTCTGCGAAGTGCGCACCGTCTACGAGCTTGTCGCTGAGCTCTACAATTCGGCCCCCAATCTGGGTCACCAGCGTGGTTTCGATGCGCGGCCGTACATTACCCTCGCTCCGCACCGAAAGCGTATGCGAGACCGCTTCGAGTTCCGCAACCTCTACCACTGGCGAGACAGTCCACGATGGGCGTGTCTTCGGTTGAGGCTTGTTGCTGATCATCCAGCGAATGAAAAAGAAGCTGCCAATTAACAACGCGATCGGAAACAGAATCTTCAGTGTCGTCTTGATCATCGCTCAAATCCTCCGCCAAGTGCGAGATACAGCCCCAGCCGGTTCTGAAGGCGACGGTTCGTGACTGTGATGCGGCTGCGTCGGGCATCCACCGAACGTCGTTGGGCAACCAGCAGCGCCGTAAGTTCCACCAGTCCGTTGTCATAGTTCTCGCGCGTCTCGGCTTCGGCTGCCTGTGACTCATGCGCTGCTACCTGTAAAGCTGCCAGCTCAGACGTCAGAAACGCGTCCGCAGCCAACGCTGTCTCGACCTCCTGATAGGCAGTGAGTGCTGTTTGTGCATAGTTCGCAAGTGCCTGCTGCTGTCGGGCGTCCGCAGCCATGATTCCTGCAGAGATCGCACCGCCGTCGAACAGCGGCTGCGTGACGCCCGCGGCCAGACTCCATAGCATGTGGCTGGGATGCAGGATCTTGCGCAGCGTATCCGAGCTTGTCCCAGTGTTGGCCGTCAAGCGCACGGCCGGAAACGCTTGAGCGCGGGCCACCCTAGTGCGTAAGCCAGCGGCGGCCAAGCGGGCCTCGGCTGCGCATACATCTGGCCGTCGGGCCAGCAGATCCGCGGGTATGCCGGCTGGCACCGCCGTGATGTATGGAAGTTGATCCGCCACGCTCAAGGCTGCTTGCGGATAACGCCCGACCAGTGCCTCCAAGGCCCGGACCGCGGCGTCGTACTCGCGTTCGGCGCTGTGCAATGCACGCTCACTGTTGGCGACATTGGCACGCGATAAATGAACTTCTGCCGCGCCGTTCAAAAGCCCGCTGCGGTAGCGTTGCTCGGCTGTCTGCAGCGTTCCGCCAAAGCTCCCAATATTCTCTCGCGCCAGCGTCAGGTTGTACTTAGCAGTGATGGCGTCGCAGTATTGGCGTGCGATCGCCACAGCGATTGCCAGCCGCGCACCGCGATCAGTCCAGCCCGCCGCCTCGAGATCCCGCGCCGTTGCATACGCCTCGTGGCGAAGTCGTCCCCACAGGTCCAATTCCCAGCTCACCGCCACTCCCAGTGCCAGGCTTGCCGAAATCGCATCTGGCTGGCGGCCGCGCTCATCATTCACGCTGCGCGAACGCCGACCATCGCCGTTCAAGGCAAGTGATGGTTCCCGTGCGGCGAGGCCGCGCAGGACGGTTGCGGAGATTGCATGGAGAGCGGCGCGCGAGGCCTGAAGGCTGAAATTATGCGCCAGACCATCATGGATGAGGTCAACCAGCAGTGGATCTTGAAGGTCCTCAGCCCAAGCAGTGAGCCCCGGGACTCCAGCCACACTGTGCGAGGAGGTCCAAGCAGGCGGTATTGGCACGTCAAAGGCCGCCTCAGGATCCGCGTCTGCGGGGGCTGTGGTCTGGCATCCAATCAGAAAACTTGCCAGTATCAGCAGGACGAGCACACGCATAGTCGCTACCTTGTGGGGACGAGGAGGATGAAACATTGCACTGTACAGGCGGGCGGCAAGCATGCGCACCAGATCCGCTGCATAGTCGATCAGTCGTGGCACATCTTGTAGATTTCCTGAGAGGCCGCTTGACAGCTACCCGTTTCTTGGCAACTTACCTGTTTGATAAGAATATTTTTATACCATTGGGGAATGTCTATGGACGTCGAAACCAAAGCGGAAGTGATTAAAGAATACGCTCTGAGGGGTGGAGACACTGGCTCTTCGGACGTTCAGGTAGCCGTACTGACGCATCGGATCAAGGAATTGACCGAGCACATGAAGGCGAATAAGAAGGACAACCACACACGCCGAGGCCTCCAGCTGCTCGTCCAGCGCCGTAAGAAGCATCTGAAGTACCTCAGCCGTACTCAACATGACCGCTATCGCGAGTTGATTCAGAAGCTCGGCTTGCGTCGCTAGGCACAGCCTCTGCTAGACACTTTTGTGTGGTGGCTTAGCTCAGTTGGTTAGAGCAACGGAATCATAATCCGTGGGTCCGGGGTTCGAGTCCCTGAGCCACTACCAAACTATTTTACAAGAAAAGCCCGGTTCGTGTAAACGAACCGGGCTTTTTTGTGTAGTTGATAGTTTGTCAGGCGCGACTCAGTCTTTGAACACGGCCTCTTTGTGGATCAGCTTAGCGATTTTGTACAACAGCCCGAATTTGTACGCATGCTCGTCGACACTGTCTCCGTTGTCCGGGGCGGTGGTCACGCCAAGCGCGTCAATGATGACGAAGATGGTGATGATCAAGGCCGGAAGTCGGCATGAAATCACGCCCACTAACCAAAGAATTAGGCCTGCGATGACCTTCTTGGTCTGGCCTAGGATAAAATATCCGATAGACGCCACGAAAGTGTTGAGAATCGGAGTGACCACTCTAGGGATTCCTTTCTTTTAACGATTGGCCAGTCGGTCCCTCTGTCCTATGTTTTTAGTTCCGTGCCTTAGCCCAAACTACCGTAACAGCGAAGTGTTGTGAATGATTTGTATTTTTGGAGCCCCTAAAAAAGACGCCCGGCCTGGAATTAACCAAACCGGGCGTCATGGGACGAGGCACCTACCGACCTAGCAGGGGCCGTGCCAAGTTTGGATTGCGCGGGATTTGTTTGCAGGCCAGGGGCGTGTGGATTTCACTCGATCAGGGCCGGGGACATAATCGTAGACTCAGGGAGTCTGGAAGCACAAAAATGCAACGGTCCCGGCTGCGACGCAGCTATGTATGGTGAAGGTTCCGCGCCCGCGCTACTTGGCCTGATCGATCGTGATTGAACGGACGGTTCTGAGCAGAACACGAATGCTTGAGCACTCAGCGTGCCTTCACGAGGCTACTAGAAGTAATAAATGGCGCAGCCGACTTGGATGCCGCTTCCCACGTTAATGATCAGGCCGATATCACCGTTCTGGACCTGATTGGTCTCCTGCGCCCGTCGCAGCGTGTGCGGCAGGGACGAAGTAAACAGGTCTTTGCCACCGTCAACTACGTCGACAAACTTCTCGCGGACGATCCCAAGGGACTCACTCATGCGGGTGATGAATTCTGAGGAAATCTGCGGCGGAAAAATGGCCTTGATCTGTGAGGCCTTCAGGTTCTCCCGCAGCATGACTTCGCAGACGGCATCCTTGATGCACTGCAGGTAGTACGTCTCAATCTCAGGATTGCGGATGAAACTAAGAAAGGCAAGCCCTTTCTCCTGGCCGATGTGAGAGCGAAAGGCGTCGATGTAATCGGTGAAATAGCGAAAAACAAAGCTGCCAAAGCCAGTCCGGTTGTCCTCGGATCGGTCAAGAATGAGTGCGGATCCGGTCTCGCGGACGCCGAGCAGTTCCTTGTCGGTCCCAGTGTTGTTCTCCACTTCAGAGGCGACGACCATGATGTTGTCGCACTTCTTAGCGGCGATCATTGCGATCGCATTGTAGCAGGCGTTCAGAAAGCCAATGGCACCGTTGAACACGTCGTAGGCGAACGTCTTCGGGCCATCAGGCTCGGCCTCGCCATTTACGCCCACACGGCCCGCGATCAGCGCAGCTAGGGCGGGCTCGCAGACGAATTCATTGCGGTGCACGCCGGAGTGAATCAACATGTCGATCTGCTGCCGTTGATAAACGGAGCGATTGAAGCAGTCCTCCGCAGCGGCACCCGCGAGAGCGACTGCGTCGTGCTCCATGGTTGAGTCAAGCGGCACGATACCAATGCTTTCAATGCGGATGCGGGGCAGTGAAATCGGCGAAATTGAGACTGAAATCGATGGCTCGGCGGTCTTTGGCAAGATTTCCGCGACTGGGGCGGCGGTCCCGCCAAGTGCTGCTGGCATGCGTGCTTCTGCAGGGCGTTGTGCTTCAATTTCCCGCATCCGAACAGGCAAGTCATCGAATGTATACGGCGCGGTCCCGATCGTGATGCCAGATGCCTGAATCGCGAAAATCACGGTATCGCCCGGGTTGAACTTGTTCTTGGCGATGTTATCCCAGAGCGCCACAAAATGCGTGGTTGTGGAGGTGTTTCCTCGCTCTGCGAGGTTATTGATCATGCTCTCTTTGTCGCAGATCTCCTCGCCCATCAGGCGGTTGATCATATTCGCTGTCTGGCTGATCGCAGTGCGCGCCGTTTGATGCATGATGACGTAATTGATGGCGTCTCGCGGCCACTTCAGTTGCAGCAGGACGGAGCCGAAATGGCGCACGGACTCGCGAATGGCCACGGCGTGCAACTTCATGGACTCCGTGAGCATGATCGCCCCACCGTGCTCTTCCTTGGTCGGCTTGGCGATGCAATACTCGCTGAATTTTCCGAGCGTGTACATATCGATGGCGTGAAAGCCCACTTTTGGGTTGTCGGTTCGCTCCAGCATGACGGCAGCGCCGGAGTCTCCGAGTGTCAGGCAGGCAATACGCTCATCATCACGATTCAGAATCTCCTTCTGGGCAGTCACTGTCAAGTGGGTGATGTACTCACCGCTGACCACCAGTGCCCGCTTGATGAAGCCAGCGCGGATGTAGCTGTCTGCAATGTTGATCCCGGTGAACATACCAGCACAGGCATTGGAGATATCAAACACCAACGCATTGTCGAGCCCAAAGTCGCGCTTTAGTTGAACGGAGGTGCTGGGCTCGAATGAAAAGTGAAAATTGGGGCCATCATAGCGCGAGATATTGCAGCAAATCAGCAACTCGACATCTCCGGGACCGTACTTGGAGCGGTCGAGACATTCCTGAATTGCGCGCCGCGCTAGGTCAATCGAAAATTCGCTCTCACCAGCCATACGGCGGGTTTTGATGCCAGTCAAACGCTGCAGTGGCAGCATCATTTTGACACGGCAAGCGCGTAGAATCTCCTTGCTGGAGACTTTCTTCGGCGGCAAATACACACCGAGGCTTTCGATGACTGAGTGGCAGCCAGAATCGGCCATGCTGGGAGTACCTTAGTATCTAATAGGACAAGCCGGGTAACATACGATGCGCCACGGCATATGCAATAGCCGTGGTCAGGCGCCTAAGCCATCGCTTCCCGCATGCTGGCCACGCACCTGGTCAGGGACGGAATCGGATTCTCGACATCTGCTTCGTATTCAATGACGGCAAATCCGTTAAATCCGTTCGCATTTACCGTTTCAACTAACGCTGGCAAATTCAGGGTTCCAGTGCCCACGACTACGTCATTCCAGCCGCCGTCCGGGTTGAACGTGAAGTCCTTGTAATGAATCCCATAAAGACGGCCCTTGAAGCGCTCCGCCCATTCGACAGGATTGCCGCGCTGTGGCCCGATCTGCATACACCAGGCAGTATCGAGACACAAGCCGATGCCTGGGCCGCCAAGCTCGAGCAGGTGTGCAACCACGTCGGGTTGCCCCCCGAACATGTAGCCCCCATGGCAGTGTATGCCGATGCGAATGCCGTATTCCTCGCACAACTTGGCCGCTGCCGGTACGGCTTGTTGAAAGCTGCCGATATGAAAGTGGGCAGAAATGAACTTCGCGCCCGCCGCTGCCGCACACTCAAACCGCTTGCGGTCCGCGTCTTGGTCGCCGGAAAACCCTTCTACCCCGATGGAGACGATCTCGACTCCGGAGTCCCGATAAACCTTGACTGTTTTCTTCCAGCCTTCGACGTCGTTGAAATCCGCGTGAACTGCGCAAACCTCGATCTTGCTTAGGCCAAGTTCCCGTACCATGCCGGCTACGGCCGCGTTGTCCTTGAAATGACGAAAGCAGTAGCTCTGAATACCAAAATTAGCCGCGTTGGACTGTCCCATTCTTTTCCCTCTTCTGGAACGTGGCGTTGAACTCAACGGGGGAGGGGGAGCGCTTGCGCCCTCAGGCTCACGCCACAGTAACGCGAGCAGGAGAGCATAGAAGCCAAGCCCCTTACGGACGCTCGTGCGGGAGCATGTTGCCCCCGACAATGTTCATGCCGCCATCCACATACAGCGTTTGGCCAGTAATCTTGGCCGCGCTACCGCTGATGAGGAAGGAGACGGCGTCAGCGACGGCCGCGGCATCTTCCTCTGGATCCCAGTGAATCGGCGCAGCATCCGCCCAAAGCGCGCCAAGATCCTGAAACCCGGGAATCTTCGAGGCAGCCTTGGTCATCAAGGGCCCTGCGGAGACCGCATTCACGCGGACATTGTCCTTACCATGCCTGCGCGCTAACCCACGTACGACAGCTTCCAGCGCGGCTTTGTTCACGCCCATCCAGTTATAGGACGGGAATGCTCGCTGTGAATCGAAGGTCAGAGCGACAATGCCGCCGCCGCCGGGCATCTTCGGCACCGCATGGCTGGCGACTGTAGCCAGTGAGACAGCGCTGATGTGAAAGCCGGTGGTCAGGTCTTCCGCAGCTTCGGTATGAAACTCGGGGCCGAGACCAGTCTTCGGATTGACATACGCGATCGCGTGAACGACACCGGCGAGGTCATCGAACGTATCAAAGAGATCAACCACCTCTTGCTCGACTGTCACATCGCAGAATCGGATGTCCAGCGCGTCACGCTCTTCCTTGTCGATCGTCTTGCTGCGGTCGAAGAAGATACGTTTCATGCGTTCGCTGAGCATGGTGTAAACCACCTTTCCGCCGGCAGATTCGATGCTCTTGCCAATTGCGTAGGCGATGGAATTAGGGTCCAGGAGACCCATGATTAGGTAGGTGCGATCCTTCTCGATCATCAGACATCCTCGTGCTGTGGGGAACCAAAAGAGAAGACTATAGCCTCTCCCGAACCCAAGCGATATGCGATGCGAATTTTTCCCTTTCCGGCGCGCCTGCGTATAGTTACGGTTTGCCCAAACGACTTGCAGTAGCAGGAGACCCAGAAATGAGCCTCGATTTCGAGACCAGTGTGTTCAAAAAAGAGAAGATTTCGCTTTCCGGAACCGACGAACATATCGTACGCGGCGGTCGCGACCTTTTCCCATTATTGTCCCAAGCCTTCGCCGGCGTAAAGCAGATCGGTGTGATCGGTTGGGGCTCCCAAGGGCCTGCCCAGGCACAGAACTTACGCGAGTCGCTTGAAGGTACGGACATCCGCGTGGCCATTGGTCTGCGTGAAGGATCGGCATCTATCGCTCTGGCGGAAGCTGCTGGGTTTTCCCAGGCAGACGGCACCGTCGGCGAGATGTTCTCCGTCATTCGCGAGTCAGACGTGGTCATCTTCCTCGTCTCTGACGCCGCGCAGACTTCGCTCTATAAGGAAGTGTTCGAGAACCTCAAGGATGGCGCTACGCTTGGCCTGTCCCACGGTTTTCTGGTCGGGTTTCTAGATAGTGTCGGCGAATCCTTCCCCAAGAATATCAACGTCGTTGGTGTCTGTCCGAAAGGCATGGGACCTTCTGTGCGTCGCCTGTACGTGCAGGGCCGCGAAGTCAATGGCGCAGGGATCAACGCCAGCTTTGCAATCGAGCAAGATGCCAATGGCAAAGCCGTGGATCACGCTCTTGGCTGGGCTGTCGGCGTCGGCTCGCCCATCATCTTCCAGACCACACTGACCGACGAATACTGCAGTGATATCTATGGTGAGCGCGGCATTCTTCTGGGTGCTGTTCACGGCATTATCGAGACGCTGTTCCGTCGCTACTGCGCGCAGGGACTCTCCGAAGAGCAAGCATTCCTGAACAGCGCTGAATCCATCACGGGGCCGATAAGCAAGATCATCTCCAAGCATGGCCTCGTCGAAGTCTACAACCAGTTGGACGAGACCGGGCAGGGCGTTTTTCGCTCCGCCTACAACGCCAGCTATGGACCTGCAAAAGATATCCTACTCGAGTGCTATGAGGAAGTTGCGAGCTGCAATGAGATTCGCAGTGTGATCATGGCCGGTTCGCGTCATGGCCAATTCCCGATGGGCAAGATTGACGGCACGCAGACTTGGATTGTTGGTGAAAAAGTCCGCGCTTCACGGGATGAGGATGCGATTCCGATTGATCCGTTCACCGCCGGCGTTTACCTCGCGACCATGGTCGCGCAGATTGATGTCTTACTCGAGCATGACCACTCCTTCTCTGAAGTCTGCAACGAGTCCGTGATCGAAGCTGTCGATTCGCTCAACCCCTACATGCATTTCAAGGGCGTTGCGCACATGGTCGACAACTGCTCCACTACGGCGCGCCTTGGCTCCCGTAAGTGGGCACCGCGCTTCGACTACAACATCACGCAGCAGGCTTTCGTGGCTCTGGACAGTGGCGATGCGATTTCTTCCGCACCGTTCGAAGCCTTCGAGTCGCATGTTGTGCATGACGCTCTGGCTGTTTGCGCAAACCTGCGCCCACCTGTCGATATCTCCGTCGTCGAATAGGTTTCCTGAGGTCGGTACTGCCGCTTCGTCGTCGGGAAGAGTGCCAGTGTGATCAGATTTCGCTTGGCGAGACCATGCTGCGCTTGGATCCGGGCGATGGTCGCTTACGCACATCCCGTTCGTTCGACGTCTGGGAGGCGGCGGCGAGTACAACGTAGCGCGCGGTCTTCGTAAGTGCTTTTGCCTGAAGACCGCAGTCGTCACTGCCTTTGTGGACAATGAAATCGGGCACCTGCTGGAAGACTGCGTCATGCAGGGTGGCATAACGACTGATTTGATCCGCTGGATGGACCATGACGGGATTGGTCGCGAGGTCCGCAACGGACTGAACTTCACCGAGCGCGGATTCGGAATCCGTGGCGCTGTGGGTTGCTCAGACCGGGCGAATACCGAAGCTAGCCAACTCAAGCCCGGTCATTTTGACTGGGACCACATCTTTGGTGAGGTCGGCGTGCGCTGGCTTCATACTGGCGGCATTTTCGCAGCCTTGCCCGACACCACCCCAGACGTTGTTCTAGAGCCTGTTTCAGCCGCGCATCGTCACGGGACGATCGTAAGCTATGATTTAAACTACAGGCCAAGCCTGTGGAGGAGCATTGGTGGCCCCGAGCGCGCGCAGGAATCGAATCGCGAGATTGCCCGGCATGTCGATGTGATGATTGGCAACGAGGAAGTACCGCTTGCCAGCGGTTTGAAGTCCAGGGTGTTGGCGAGAGCATGAATGCCTTGGATGTGACCAACTTCAAAGCCATGATCGAACAAGCGATCAAGGCCTACCCGAACTTTCGCGTGACTGCAACCACACTGCGAAATGTGCATACCGCCAGTGTTAATGGTTGGGGCGCAATTTCTCGGTGCAACGGCCTGTTTTATGAGGCCAGCCATCGCTCAGAGCTCGCAATCTTTGATCGTGTCGGCGGTGGCGATAGTTTTGCCAGCGGCCTAATTTACGGCCTGATGACCTATGATGATCCTCAGCTCGCAGTCGAGTTTGGCGCTGTCCATGGCGCCCTAGCCATGACTACGCCGGGCGATACGACCATAGCGACACTCGCCGAAGTGCGCAAATTAGTGGCCGGTGGAGGCGCTCGCGTAGACCGCTGAGAGCTGCGTGCTTATTGGAATATTGTGGCAGGCCCCCTTCCTAGTTGGCCGAAGACAAGAGGTGGCGTGCGCCAGCTTCTGCCTGTGAGGCATGTGTTCATTCAGTTCAAAACTACGAGATGCAGTGGTCTTACGCTGTTTATTTTCCACAGGGAGAACAGCGATGCCGTAGAGGGAGGTTTGCTTGTCTAAATCTAGGTGTGTGGCGTTGAGCGCGTTTTTAGAGTTGCCGCATATGTGAAGCACGAAGTATAAGGATAGGACCTAAGCCCTTCTTTGCTTGTACCCTGCATTCTTGATATCTGATCGCTTTTCCAATTTGGGTGATGATTTGCGGGTTCCTATTTGCTGCGACTCCGTAGCTGCTAAAGGTGCTGTATACTACAAAGATCAAGCGTACTATTGTATTTTTGGGAATGCCTGTTTAGTAAAGGGCGTTGCCCTCTAAACGATTTGTAAACTCTAGTGTCTGCATCTTGCGCAGGGGGGCGGTAGTCTGCATTTTTCTCGCGGACGCATGTGCTCTTGCTGGGGCTTTCGTTTCTATCAAATTCGATGGAATCATTGTGAAATTTTGGAAGTTGGCTGCGGTTATTGTGCAGGGTGTTTTGCTGTGGCAGGCGCGCTCTCCGGTTGCAGTAGTTGTTCCGAGGGCCCCGGCCCAGGATTTGGATCTTGTGGCGACCGTTGACGGGTTGGAGATTCGCCGTGTCGCGCTGACTTCCGAGATGGACCGGCGTTCGGCCCGGGGGAGAGGTCTTGGCCAAGGTGGTTGTCTTGGAAGAAATGCTGGACTGACTAAGTCTGGTCGCTGAGGCGCGAGGCCAGGGATTACATGAGTCGCCTGCTGTGCGGCGTGGATGTGAGAACGTGTTGATCGGGGTTCTGCGTGAGCGAACTCTGGACAAGGAGCTCGAGGCGGTCGTTGTCAGTGAGGGCGATTTGGCGGCCGAGTATGCGAAGAGCAAGGAAAAGTAGTTCGTTCCACCCCAGGTTCGCTTTGCTATCATGTTTCTTGGGATCTCTGACACTGCGACCGATGAGCCCCGTGCGGAAGTGTTTGTGCGTCTGACCGAGCGGAGACTGCTGGCTTTTGCGGCTGCTGATGATGAGGTGCAGGGCTTTGGTAAACTGGCTCTTTGTTGCTCGGAAGATAAATTCAAGAGTTGTAAGATGGAGACGCCGGATGGATGGACGCGCGCTACGGGTCGCGCTGGGGAGCGTCGGTGCTTGAGGAAGCATTTTTGCTTCGGGAAATCGGTGACGTGAGCCCGGTGCTGCAGCTTGAGACGGGGGTCTGTGTGATCAAGCTCTTACAGCGTCGTGGTGGAAACACCCGCCCGCTGTCGGAGGTCTCCGCGCAGCTGGCGCACCAGCTGCGAATCTCAAAGCGCAGTGAAGTTGAGGCGACGTTTCGGCTGCGCGCTCGCCGAGAATCGACCATTTTAGTCCATGAAAAAGCTTTTGACGGTAGTGGAGGCGTACTTGAGGGCGGTGGGGCTTTCTCTAGGCCGCCAGGCTTACCCTGACCTCTTCTCGCGCTTGCGCCTGGTGTCGCGGGTTACGGGGCGCGGGGTGACTCGCCTCCGATCCGGCCACGGCGTCCGGGCGAGAAAGGTAACTTTCTTTCGTCGCTCGCGATAGAAATCGCGAAGCAACCCCGTACTGAGTACGTGTCAACCCGCATACATGCACCCGTCGCACCCGCGCGTGTACGTACACAGGGGCTTGGCCGGAACCTACCCACAACCAAACGCTTCCATAGTCGCACCCAAGGAGACCCCATGAATCAACGCCCGATTCACAATCCCCGAATTACACCACTGCATCGCATCTTGAGTGCGTTCGTGGCCAGCCTGATGATGACCTTTCCGTTCTCGGTTTTCGCGAACGAGCTTCCGCAGGGCGGAAGCGTGACTGCCGGTGAGGCAACGATTGGGTCCGCTGGAAGTGCGATGAACATCAACCAGGCGTCTCAGCGTGCCATTATCGACTGGCAGTCATTCAGCGTCGGCCAGGCCAACGCAGTGTTTATCAATCAGCCATCTGCGACATCAGCATTGCTGTCCAGGGTGAACGGGGTCGACCCGTCCGTGATTCTGGGTACACTGCAAGCGAATGGCTCGCTGTACCTGTTGAATCCCAACGGTGTGATTTTCGGCGAGAATGCGACCATTGATGTGGGCTCGATTCTAGCGTCGACGATGGACATGACCAACGATAACTTTCTTGCGGGGCGCGACGCGTTCGAGGGCAACAGTGATGCGACGATTGAGAACAGGGCCGATATTGCGGCACAGGACTTCGTGGCCTTTCTGGCCAAGAACATTGTGAACTCTGGCCGCATTCAGGCACCGCGAATCGCGATGTCTGCCGGGGTTGGCAGCTTGGAATTGGATCATGCATACGGCGGAGCAATCACGATCGACCTGCAGGGCGTGCAGGGCGACTTTGATAACTCTGGCGTGATTGATGCCAGCAGCTTGGTCGATAGCTATGACGGTGGAGCGATTGTGATTCAGGGCGAGAATCTCAGCAATACCGGCTCGATTCTAGCGGATGCCAGTGGCAACGGATCAAATGGTGGTGCGATCGAGTACAGTGCTGGCGGGAATGCAATTCATGAGGGCGTCATGAGTGCATCTTCAGCCCAGGGCAAGGGTGGTGCTATCTCCGTGACTGGCGAGAATGTGGGTGTCGCAGGGACTGTCGCAGCTGATGGGCTGGCAGATCCCCAGGGCGGCAACAACGGTGGCTACATTGAGTTTGCTTCAACCAACAATGCGGTATTCGCACCAACGGCCCGCGTGAGTGCAAAAGGCAACGGAGAGATTCGGATCAATCAGCCTGGCAGTGATGTCGCTGCTTTCGAGAAAACTGCGACCATTCTGTATGACGGCGCTAGCCTTGATGCTGGGACTGATGGTTTCCTTGAAGTCTCCGGCGGCGGTCTTTCGATCGGGCAAGTTTCCCTTACCGCCGGTCACATCTTGTTTGATCCGACGAAGATTACTTTTTCGGACCTGGGTGGCGCTATCGGCGATACCAATAACGGCGTGCCCGGAGGGAACGCATTCAGCGGACCTGATTTTATCGAAGCATTCAACGAGGATGTCGGCGATGACGTGGTTTTTAACATCAACCCGGCTGGTAGCGGTGTGCTAAGCGCAGGCACAATTGTTTCTGGTGCAACCATTACTTTTGAAGCTACAGATACAATCACGGTGGCCTCAGATTTTGACGTGCGCGCAACGACTGGCGCAGAGGATGTTAGTGTGATTCTGCGAACGGGATCCGACGCTGGAGACGGGATTTTTGTAAATGCACTATTGACGCTGGACGACACTGCCGTACTTGAGTTGAGCGGCTATGAAGTGGACATCAATGACACAGTTACTGCTGGCGTCGTCAATATCGTAGCTGATACCGATGTCGATTCCACTGGCGGATCGATCGCTGCAAATACTTTGAGTGTTCTTTCGGGCGAAGATATTGCGCTTAATACCGATATTCGCGACTCTGTTACGCTGATCAGCAATGGCGTTGCTGGAAACAATGATATTGCAATCACGAATACTAGCACTTCCCAAGACGCAACAACCTTCGTTGCGCGGGCTTTCGGTGCCAATTCCGATATCGCTATCATCCAGGCGGGTGGCGGCGACGGCGCGATTATTGAAAGCGCAGTTACCACGGATGGTACGATTTCGTTGACTGGTACCGCGAATGACCTTGTTGCTCAGCAAGTCACTGCCGGTGGCAGCAATAATATTTCATTGACTACGACTGGCGGCGGAGACTTGTCCGTTGGTGAAATTGCTGCGCTCGGCGCGACCGTGACAGTTCAAGCTGACGGCGCTGTGTTTACTCCGAACAGCGACTTAATTAATGTAGCCGCCGATGCCCTTGTAATTATTGACGCTGATAGCGTTGGCTCGATCGATCAAGCGCTCAACACCAGTGTGATCACACTCGCGGGGACTGCGATTGACGGCGATCTACACATTGCGGATGCGGGTGTCCTGTTGACGGTTGGGACGGTCACTGACTTTGGTGGGACTGCCCGGGCTGGCCTGGTCACAACTATTGGCGATATCTATATCAGTGGCGAAAATGTGACGGTGAGTCAGCGGTTGGCCTCGTCATTTGGTGATATTAATTTGGACATCGCCAACGACCTGACAGTTGAGGCTGCGATTCAGACGGCTGGTGGCAACCTCTCCGTAGATATCGGGCGTCATGTGACCTTTGAACCTGGCGGTTCGGCTTCTGCCCGCGAGCTGGTCGTTGACGTGGGCGGCTCAATTTCCGCCGACGGCATCACTGGCACCAATGAACTCATCGGCGCTACATCTGTTGACATTGTCCGGGCCGACATTCTCGAGGATGTGACGATTAGTTCGCCTGACCTCTGGATTCGGCAGGCCAATACGGTCTCGATTCAGGTGCCGAGCCCAAATATCCGCCAGATTTTTGCCACCGGCGACATTACGATCGCCGTGAGTAGTGATGAGTTGAGAATTGGAGAAATTCGTACTGGGGCTGAGGTGATTATCAACGCCCAGGGAAATACGGATATTGCCGGAATTGGCGACGCCAATACCACCATTCAGGCCCAAAGCTTGCAAATTACTACCGCGGGCCAGATCGACATTCACGCTAACGTGAATGAGGCAGTCTTCAACGATATTCGGGAGAGTCCAACTAATCTGGGCACCCCGATCCCGGGCGTAATTTTCCGCAATGAAGGAAATCTCGACCTAACTTTCACAGATGTTCAAAGTGAAGCCGGAATTCTCGTAGATAACGTCGGCACACTGACAGTGAATGCGAGCACTGGCACAATCGACGCGCGCGACATTGATCTTCGGGCGACAGATACGATTACGCTGGCTGGCAACCATACCCTGGCTGCAGGCGAGCAGTTTCTGGTTAGGTCATCAAGCGGAGACGTGATCCTCAACGATGGCGTGACGATTACCACAAGTGCTGCCGCTTCGACAACCGATGAGTTGGTTCGCTTGGCTGCTGCTGGCGACGCCGTCCTCGAAGGCACTTTTGCGACGACGAACCACAACAGTCGGATTACAGCTGACGGCGGCATTCATCTAGGTGGAAACATTACTGCCACAGCAGCTGAGACCGTCATTCTCGAAGCTGGTGCAGCGATCACTGATGATGCGGATATCGCAACCCAAATCACAGCTGGCACGCTGAGTATTCTGGACGCGAACGGGGTTGGCAGCATCGCGAATCCGATTAATACCACGGTCGACACGCTGTCCATTATTGGGGCAGCGAACGAGGCGGTCGTCAGTGGTGAAACGCACGTGCGCCAGACGCAGGACATCACCGTCGATAACGTCGAGACGGTGAATGGCTCCTTCTTCCTTACTACCGAGGACAGCGTTGCTGGAACGACTGCCAGCGTACTGGTCGAATCGATTGATGTAGGCAACGCAGCGGTCGGCATTACCGCAGACGGTAGCATCGCGACATCTACGGCTCTCGTTAGCGGCCTGATTCGCGGCGCGGACCTGACCCTGACGACCAATGTCCCAGATGCGCTGGAAGGCAGCATCACTGTGGCGACGGAGATCACGGGATCGACCATCGTGGCCACCACAGGCGCAGTGGGTGGCACTACCGGTGACGTCGATAACATCACCATTTCCAATTCTAGCACGTCCGATACGACGATCATCGCCGAAGCGTTTGGCGAACGTGCGAACATCACACTTTCGCAGACTAACGGTGGCTTGATTGTCGAACGTGCGACGACCGCCAACGGTACCATTGGGATCACCGGCATTGATGCGAACATCCTGGCTGATGAAGTAACCGCGGGCGGAGCTACCAGCATTTCGCTGACCACACAAAACAGCGGTGACATCGCGCTCGGCGCAGTGAGCGTAGCCGGCGGTGAGGTGGAGCTGACCGCTGTCGGCAGTGTGACGGATGCTGGAGCAGCTACGAATGTGACCGCGGAGACTCTGACCATCGCTGGTGCTGTCAATGTGGGTGCCGAGGACGACGTGATCAGCACGGCTGTCGATTCGGTCCGAACTACAACAACAATCACGGGCGATCTGCACATTGCTGATGCAGATGCGCTCACAATTTCCGCAGTCAGCGCTGCTGGGAACATTGGTATTAGTTCACAAGGAACCGTTGGCGTAACCGCGGCCGTAACGAGTACGGCTGGGAACATCGCGATCGCTGGTACCAGCCCGGGCGCGGACGTATTAGTCGAAGGTGTCGTGACATCCAACTTGGGTAACATCACAGTTATGAGCGCGAACAACCTGACGGTTGATGATGGCGGCCGTCTCGCAACCAACATCGGTAGAATCGAAATCAGCAGTGGTGCTGACATGACGCTCACTGGCGCTGGCACCAATGTAGTTGCCACGAACGGGGACATCGACTTTACAGTTGGTGGTGAGTTCCTCACTGAAATTGGTACAGTTGGCCTGAGCACGACAAGCAGCCGCAGCACCATCACAGGTACGGTCAATGGTTCCATGGATCTGGCTGCTGGCGCAATCGGCGCTGGCGCCGGGACGGTCCGTCTGGACGTCTTGGGAAACATTACTGGCGACGACATTGCAGGTACGAACGAAATCGACGGTGGTGTGCTGATCATTGACCACGTTGAGCATCTGGACGGGATTAAGACCGGCGTTGCGGAACTAACCGTGAAAAACTCTGATCTGATAAACATCCAAGTCGCGTCAATAGCGATCCCGCTTTTGAACGCTACCGACGATATCACGATCGTCACCACCGGTAATGAAGTCGAATTGGGCAACGTGACCACCAATGCCACGCTTTCGATCAGCGACAGCGGTGTGCCGGATGCGGATATCGTCAGCATCGGCGGCGCACAGAACAGCACCGTGCAGGCGCGCACGCTGGAGATCTTTAACGTCGGCCAAGTGGACGTCGAAGCAAACGTCAATGTTGCCACGTTCTCGAACATTACCGAGAGCCCGACAACACTTGGTGGCGCTGCTATCCCAGGTGTACTTTTCCGCAACGAGGGCAATCTGACTCTGACACTGCGTGACATCGCCAGCGACAACGGGGTCCTGGTTGAAAACGTCGGTCAGCTGACTCTTAATTCGCTCGGAGGCACCATTGACCTGCCGGATGTGGACTTGCGTGCTACCGGAGATGTTACAGTGAATGGCGACCACACCCTGCAGGTAGGCGAGACTCTATCGCTGACATCCCATACAGGTGACGTGACGCTGACAGGCGGTACGATTACGGTCAGCTCCGCCGCCGTGACAACGAGCAATTTGCTCGACATTAGCGCTGGTGCTAATGCGACTCTTGGCAGTGTCTTGAACTCAACCAACGCAAATGTCAGCATCACCGCGGGCGATGGAATCGCCTTGAATTCCGACATTACCACGACGGCGGGGACCGAGACTGTGACCCTCTCCGCGGGCGATCGGATCAGCGATGATGCCAACAGTGCTACCGATGTCTCTGCGGGTACCCTTAGCATCCTTGCCGCGGATGGTATTGGCACGGCTGCTGCAGCTGTAAACACTGACGTCACCACACTGTCCATCATCGATGGTGCCAGCAATGCCGTTGTTACTGGCGATACTTACGTCCGGCAGGTTCGCGACATCGTGGTGGAGAACGTCGAGACCGTCAATGGTAATTTCAACTTGACTACCGAAGACAGCGTTGCGGGTACGACCGCTAGTATCACGGTTAAGTCCTTAGACGTTGGTACTGCAGCCGTGAGCCTTACTGCCGATGGCACAATCGCGACCGCTACTGGCGGCACAACAGGCCTGATCCGCGGTGCAGATCTCACCCTGACCACGAATGTCCCGGACGCGCTGGATGGCAGCATCGAAGTAGCAACTGAGATCACTGGTTCGACGATTATTGCCACTACTGGCGCAACCGGAGGGACCACCGGTGACGTGGACCACATCACAATCGCCAACTCCAGCACCAATGACACAACTATCGTTGCCGATGCCTTTGGCGAACGCGCAAACATCACGCTCTCGCAGACTAACGGTGGGCTGGTTGTGGAACGTGCCACGACCGCCAACGGTGCCATCGGGATCACTGGCATTGATGCGAACATCTTGGCTGATGAAATTACTGCCGGTGGCGCTACTAGTATTTCATTGGTCACTCAAAACAGCGGTGACATTGCACTTGGGGCAGTGGGCGTTGCAGGCGGTACCGTAATACTAAATGCAGTAGGTAGCGTATCGGACGCAGGCGCGGGCACGAATATCACGGCAGAGACATTGACCATCGCTGGTGCAGTGAATGTTGGTTCTGAGGACGACGTGATCAGCACAGCAGTGGACTCCGTGCAAACCACTACTGCTGTTACTGGCGACCTGCACATTACTGATGCAGACGCGCTCATCATTGCCGATGTAGAAGCAGCCGGAAACATTGGAATTAGTGCTCAGGGTACCGTTGGCGTAACTGCAGCAGTCACCAGTACTGGCGGAAATGTGGCGATTGCCGGAACTGCCCCTGCCTCTGACCTTCTGGTCGAGGGCGCAGTGACCGCAAGCCTTGGCAACATCACCGTTTCTGCTGTTGATGAGTTGACCATTGATGATGGTGGTAGCCTCAGCACTAATCTCGGTACAGTCAACCTCAATAGCGGTTCTGACATGACGCTGACCGCCGCCGGCAGTAACGTTGTTGCCACGAATGGTGACATCAACTTCACGGTCGGCGGAGACTTCCTTACCGAACTCGGTTCCAATGGCTTGGTTACCCAGAACGGCAGGAGCACAATCAATGGTACCGTTGCCGGCAATATGGACCTAGCACCGAGCGCCATCGCCGCTGGCGCTGGCACCGTTCGCTTGGACGTCCTGGGCAATATCAGCGGTGACAACCTCCCAGGCACCAACGAGATTGATGGCGGCGTGCTGATCGTTGAGCAAGTCGAGCACTTGGACGGCATCAAGACTGGTGTCAGTGAACTGACAGTTAAGCAAGCCGACCTGATTAACATCCAAGTTGCCTCGATTGTTATTCCATTGCTGAACGCAACTGATGATATTACGATCGTCACTACTGGAGACGAAGTCTCGCTTGGAACAGTGACAACAAATGCCACTCTTTCTATTCGCGACAACGGCGTATTCGATGCAGACATTGGCAGTATCGACGGTGCCCAGAATACGACCATCCAGGCGCGTACTCTCCAGATTTCCGATGTCGGTCAGGTCGACCTCGAAGCAAATGTCGATATCGCAATTTTTGATAACGTGACCGAAAGCCCGACTACTGTCGGTGGCGGCGGAATTCCTGGCGTAATTTTCCGCAACGAAGGCGACCTGACCTTGACGCTACGAGACATCGCCAGCGACAATGGCGCGCTGGTCGAGAATGTTGGGCAACTCACCCTGCTGTCGGCATCAGGTACAATCGACCTGCCAGACGTCGAGCTACGTTCGACCGACAGCATTGCCATTAACGGCGATCAGACCTTTCAAGCCGGCGAGGTGTTTACGGTCGTATCCGATACGGGTGACATCACTGCATCCGGTGGGACCATCACGGTTGGCGCTGCTGCTGCAACTGCCACCAATCTGATCGACTTCACGGCTGGTGCTGATGCAGACCTGAGCAGCGTGCTAAGTTCCACCAACGGCGGGATCAGCGCAGCCGCCGGTAACAGCATCAGGCTGAATTCTGACATCACGACCTCCGCTGGCACCGAGACAGTTACGCTCGCAGCCGGGGGCCAGATCGTAGACGATGCGAACAACGCGACCGACATTTCCACAGGCACCCTGAGCATCCTTGACGCGAATGGCATTGGTACGCTGGCAGCCCCAGTCAACACCGACATTACCACGCTTTCAATCACGGACGCCGCGGGCAATGCTGCGGTTACCGGTGATACGCACATCCGCCAAATTCGTGATATCACGGTGGCTCCAGTCGAGACTGTCAACGGCAACTTTAACTTGACCACCGAAGACGGCGATGCCGGAACTACTGCCAGTATCAGCGTTGAATCTTTGGACGTAGGCACTGCTGCGGTTAATCTGAATGCTGATGGTAGCATCGCGACGATAATTGGCGGCACGACTGGCCTGATTCGCGGCTCCGATTTGACCTTGACCACTCAGGTCGAGAATGCATTGGACGGGAGCATTACCGTGGCAACGGAAGTTACTGGCTCTACGATCATCGCCACGACAGGTGACGCTGCTGACAACAACTTTGGCCAGAACGACGACATCACGATCGCCAACTCCTCCGCAATCGATACGACGCTCGTAGCAAACGCCTACGGAGAAGGTGCGGACGTCACTGTCACTCAGACGAACGGTGGTCTGACTGTACAATCCATCAGCACTGAGAATGGCGCGATCAGCGTGACTGGCGTCGACGCCGACTTGACCATCGATGAAGTTACCGCAGGCGGTACCAACGATGTGACTCTCGCGACGCAGAATAGCGGAAACATTGGCCTCGGCGCAGTGACTGCTGGTGACGATAGCGTAATCATCAACACTGTGGGCGACGTGTTCGACCACGGTGCTGGGGTCAACGTCACAGCCGCCACTCTGAACATTCAAGCGGCTCGCAATGTCGGAACGTCTGTAGATGACATCACAACGGCAATTGACACGTTGACTGCCGCAGGAGTGACTGGCGCTTTGAACGTGACTGACGAAGACGCCCTGGCGATTGGGGCTCTCAGCGTGGCGGACGACATCAATATCGCTGCTGCCGGTGTGCTGACTGTGAACGGAAATGGCGCGATTGGTAATAGCGTAACGAGTAGCGGTGGTAGCATCTCCCTTGCGGCCACCGCACTTGGTGCAGATGTCTCCATTCTTGATGGCGTATCTGCCATGGGTAACATTAGTATCGCTACCTTGAACGATCTGACCATTGACAACTTTGGCCAGGTCACGTCAACTGCTGGTGATATCGATCTCACCGCTGGCGCCAACATGGTTCTGACCGCAGACGGCCTCGTTAATGTCCGGACAACAATTGGCACTATCACCTTTACTTCAGGTAACGACGTCACCGTGGAACCGGGCGTGAATACTGGTTTCAGCACCACAAGCGCTGCGAGCGTAATTCGCGGTAACGTTGGCGGAAACTTGGACTTGGCCTCGGATTCAATTGCGGCTGGTGCGGGCCTCGTCCGACTTGACGTGAATGGCAACATCTTTGGCGATTCCATCTACGGCACAAACGAAATCGCTGGTGGCGAGTTGATCATCGACCACGTCGATGAGGTCTCCGGGGTTAAGCTTTCAGGCGTTAGTCACGTAACGATCCTAGATGCTGACATCGTAGAGATCCAAGTTGCCAGCACGAATCTAGACTACATCAACGCGGTCGATGACATTTCGATCGACGTACGTGGAAACGAGCTTGGCATCGGCCAGTTTTATAGCAATGCTGAGGTCATCATCGTTGGTGCCGGGCAGGTCAACGTAGGCAGTCTCGGCGGCGCGCAGAATACCACCATTCAGGCGCAATCGCTGCAGATTACCAATGTCGGCCAGATTGACCTTGAGGCCAACGTGGACGAAGCCATCTTCACCACCGTTACCGAGAGCCCCTTGGGCCCCGGTGGGACACCAATCCCCGGCGTTATTTTCCGTAACGAGGGTAACCTCACCCTGACTCTTACAGATATCTCCAGTGACAATGGTGTCCTTGTTGAGAATGTCGGTACGCTTGAGATTCGGGAGGGAACTGGCACGCTGGGTCTCCCAGACGTCACGTTGCGTGCGACTGACTCCATCACTGTGGCCACTGATCTGACCTTTGACACTGGTGAGGCACTCGACTTTTCCTCCGTCAGCGGCGGCATCGCCGTGAATGACGGTCTTACCGTTACTACGACCGGCACCGGTACACAGACATTGAATGCGGGCGACGACATTACGTTGGAAGGCGATCTTGTCAGTGATACCGGCACGATCGGTGTGACCGCCGGATCCGGAATCTCACTGGGTGGCAATGTCACCTCCAACCAGACTGTTCAACTCAGCGCTGGAACTGGCATCAATGATGACGGCGATAGCAACACTGACATCAGCGCTAACCTGCTGGTCATCAACGATGCCGCGCACGTAGGTACCAGCGGCATTCCTGTTGACACAGACGTCGCAACCCTCGAAATCGTCAGCGCCACGGGGACCAACAACCCAGGTGTTGCAGGCGACACTTGGGTCCTTGAAGCCGACGACATCACTCTCAGCAATATCGTTGCTGACGGTTCAGTTTCCGTCGAAACTGCTGACCCGAACGGAGGCTCAATCACTGCCACGCGCATTGTCACGACCAACGATGATGTAACCTTGACTGCTGACGGTTCCGTGACAGTCGGCGAAATCCGCGCTGGCACAGCAACGGCCACGGTTTCCGCAATCGGTGGCGGCATTCTTGATGACGCCACCGTTGCAGCGGTAACCGCAGATACGGTGGTTCTGGAAGCCGCTACTGCTATCGGTCTTGGCGATGCAGTCGAGACAGATGCGAATATCTTGCGTGCAAGCGCTGGCACCAGCATTGACATTGCTGAGCAAAGCGGCGTGGAACTCCAAGACGTTATCGCCGGTGACGGACCGATTACCATCAGCACCAACGGTGATACCACTGCCACTAGTGTACGAATCTTTACCAATGCCGATGGCGGCGATATCGACCTAACCGTGAACACTGGTGATTTGGAAGTCGACAGTGTCAATGCCAACACGCTGGGCGATGTATCCCTTTCTCTTGGCGCCGGCTCAGTCACCGACGTCGATGGTGACAGCGCAATCAGTGCTGCTGACCTGTCCATCAACGTAGTTGGCGGCAGCATCGGTACTCGCGAGCTGGCGATCAACACTGCCGCCACCCGCTACCTCGACATCGACACGGTCGCAGGTGACATCAACCTGAACGAAGCTGATGCTGTCGAAGTCGCCGGACTGAATACCACCGCTTCCGGCAACATCTGGCTGCAAGCTGGCAACAGCATCACGCAGACTCAGGGAACACAGATCTCTGCTGGTACTGTCGGGAACACAAACGACGGCGATATCACTCTCATTACACTGGCTGGCGACGTACTGCTCGAAGACGTCTACGCCGACCTCGACTCCGTCACAGTCAACGCCTTCCGCGGTATCAACCAGACCGACGACGACGCAACGGCCGAGATCACGGCATCCAACGTAACACTGACCGCTGCCGAAGAGATCGCGGGCGACACGGTCAATACCCAGGAGTTGGACCTATCCGCCACTAACATCAGTGCTACCACGACCGCTGCCGATGGCTTCATTAACATTGATAATAGCCACGTACTTGACACAGTCGTCAGCCTGAGCACCACAGGAAATGGCGCAGACGAGTCCATTACCTTCGAAATGCTCGGCGGGGGTAACCTGACCGTCGATTCCGCAACCACGGTTGATGGTGACATCAACATCCTCGGAACATCTGCCGATGTGACTGTCGTAAGCGCCAACGCTGGCGGAGACAATAACATCGACGTTGCCACCACTGGCAGCAACGACGTCTTCGTTGGCGATGTCGAAGCCCTCGGCAACACCATTACGATCAACTCCTCCGCATCGATCGAAGAATTTGGCAACGACGTGGATCCGGACCTGACTGCGGCTAATCTGAACTTGGATGCAGTTGCAGGCATCGGCAACGATGCAACTCTCGAAACCGCCGCCCAGAACATTGCCGTTGACAGCAGCGCTGGCGGCGAGAGCATCGACATTGAGAACCAATCAGCAACCGACGCGACCGTCTCGAGCGCTACCATCGCTGGCGGCGCCGGTAACATCAGTATTAGCCAGAC
>Ga0115566_10000043_pt1 | contig 93280 bp, 73 predicted proteins | sample COGITO_mtgs_1204_3_FD_87173 | JGI IMG/M metagenome (GOLD analysis project Ga0115566, IMG submission 87173) | Pelagic marine microbial communities from North Sea - COGITO_mtgs_120405 | ecosystem: Environmental > Aquatic > Marine > Epipelagic | place: Germany:Helgoland, sampling site Kabeltonne...
CATCTAGGCCAAAGGCGGGAACTGTGGTGCCGCGAATCGTAGCGATCGCGAGCTCTGAAGGTTCACCGTCACCGCTGACGGTTGCGCGAGGACCGGTGTGATCGCCATGCAGGATTGAAATCTGGCCTTTGTCGACAATCAACTCCGCGGCGTAGCTGCCGGGACTGTCTTGCAGAACACCTGCAAACGAGGAGCCGGCGCCGATGCGAATCACCATGCTGTCCCCAAAGGATTTGCGGCCGTCGGGCCGCTCATGGCGGGCTGCGATTTCAACTTCGCCGAGGTCGCAGATGAAGCGATGCGCCCGTGGCTGGACCTTCAGATGATGAGGGAGGCCAGCGCCGTCGTCCTCGTAGCTGATGGTAAAGCGTGCGTCGCGGGCACTGGCGGCAACGCTACGAGTTTCGACGTCGACATAGTGGCTCTCGGGCAGGGTATCAAGCTCCACCCGCATGGTGCCGCGGTGAAGGTAGAGAGTCTTCCGCTTGGAGTTTGTGGAGCCCTCCGTGATTTCGACCGTGGTGTTAGGCTGAACTCGGAACCAGCTGTTGGGGATGAACTCGAGGTCTACGAAAGAGTGGTTGCCTGTTCTGACGAAGGATCCGAGGGGATATTCTTGGCCAATTTCGATGGGCACGAAGCCGTCTTGGGTGCGGACGTCGCACTCGCCCTTCATGCGGATGGACTTGACGTAACGAAAGGCGTCTGCAGGGAGGTCGGTTTTCCAGCCGGCTGGTGTGGCTGAGTTGCTGACTTTGGGAACGGCAGGCTCAGTCGTGAGTTGATTCGCAATGAGAGCTCGCTGACGCAGTTCTTCTTCGTGATCCTCACGGACCATGGTGAGTGCGGCGTTCGGGTCGACCTGAGCCTTGCGCTCCACGGCCAGATTGCGCAGGGCGAAGCGTCGGGCGTCAGCGTCGTGCTCGCGGAACTGGCGGAGGTACTTATCCTGCGCGGCCATGCGGGACGCCTTGGTTTGGGCGGATTGCGTGCGTTCTGAAGCGGCGGCTGAGTGGCGCAATTCCATCTCGTGAGCTTGGCGTTTGGTCTCAGCGCGCAGGCTGCGCATTTCTGCTTCGGTCGTGTCTTGCGACTCGGCTTCTTCAGGGGTTTGTTGTTGGACGTCTTCGAGCCGGGGCGAGGGCGTGCCGCGATCAACAGGTGGGGCCGCGAGAGTGGCAGCCAAAACGGCGCGCCAGGCGTCGTCCTTGGCACTCTCACGAGTGCCTTCCTTGCTCTCCAAGCGGGCCTGCTCCTCTAGTGCACGTTTCTGTGCCAGCACTGCTTGCCTTGCGGCTTCTTCCTGCTCGAGTTCATCGGTTTCGGACTTGACGACGATGCGGGCGACGGTGCGCTCTTTGTCCACTTTGAGCTTGAGTTGGCCTTCGAGAACGTTGCGGCGGGCGATGGCTTTTTCGAGGGCCTCTTCGGCTTCATCGAGCTGCTCAGTGACCTGTTCAACCTGGCCGCGGGCTTCTTTGACGCGGAGTGCGCCAACGCCAGGAGGTAGCTTTGAGTTGAGCGATTCGATGAACGCCTGCTGCTCTTGCTGGAGGGCAGCGGCAAAGTGCAACCGCAATTGCTCTACGTGTGATTCGAGGCGAGTGACGTTACGATCGATGCTGCCGTGGGCTTGCCCGAGACTCATCTTTGTATTTTCGCCAGCGTTGGCTAAGCATATGAAGCAGGTCGCTACAGTCGCGATAGCGATAAGTCGCCGTGCGGAGTAGGGTGGCGTATGTGTCAGGGTCATATTCGTTCTCCCGGGTGCGGACGCGCGGCGTCTCTTAAAGTGTTCGCAGGCCCAAAAAGCTACTGGATCTTGCCCGGAATTCAAGGTCGTTCGTGGAGATTGACCAGCGTTCCATGAGTTGACTGCGACTGATCACTGGCCTCCAGTCTGGGTGGCCGCTTAACGATCTGGAATTTTGATGATTTCTCCGACTTTCAGGGTGCGGTTCCGGCTGTGCTGGTTGTAGGCCAGGATGGCTTCCATGGAAACGCCGTAATTTTTTGCAAGCTGCCAGTATGAGTCGCCTGCAATTACCTGATGCATGCGTTGGGGCGGCATCACAGATTCGCGTGCTCGTGGTGCCTGCGTAGGTGGGTTTTGCGGTGCGGCGACTGATTGATCTACGCCCGGAGCCAGGTTGTCCTCGGGCTCAGTGGCCGGAGAAGCCGCGGGAGTGGCAGGCCTAAAGTGGAGGTAGACCCCGCCGAGGACTACGACGTGGCCTAGTCCAACCAGCGCCGCAATGATCCAAAGGCGGGCCAGCTTGTTCATTTCGGGTGGGCTAGGCTCCGCGCTTGGCGGTAACGTCGCTGTGTGCCTTGACCTTTTCGATCTTCCACTCACTGCTATCTTTACGCATGTAGATGGTCACAGGTAGCGTGCGGTTGACATTTCCGGTAATTTCGCGCTTGATCATATGCAGAGTTGCGCTGACGGCAAACTTGCTGCCATCGGAGTTGCGCTTCCAGGCACCTTCCTTTTCGACTTTGAAGTCGTCGTCTGCGTAGGTCTTTATTAGCTTGATCAAGCTGGATGCGCGGGCAGGCTGCTTTGCGTCCTTCTTGTAGAAACGCGCTTGGTCGGTGAAGAATGCGAGTGCCTTTTCGGTGGATTCATTGTCCACTGCGAATTGAAACTCGTCGAGTCGTTTGTTTAGGGCAGAGCGGGCCGCTGGGTCGATCGAAGCTGCCTTTTCCTTGATATCAGCAGCAGCGTTCTGCGTCTTCTCTTTGACTTTATTGAATAATTCAGGCTTATTTTCTTTAATCCAGAATCCACCGCCGACTAGCCCAAGGAGCACGATGACGCCCGCAATCTTGCCGAGCGGCAGTTTCTTCTTCTGCTTGCTGATATTCTCGGTCGTCCGCGCGTCGTCTGCGCCGCACTGCACGGAGCAATAGACGTTGCCTTTGATTTCTTTCGCGCATTCGTCGCAAACGGGCCTGTGACAGGCATGGCAACGGTCAACTGCTTGCGTATTCGGGTGATCTGGGCAGACGATCCCCTCTTGCATCGGTTTCTTTTTCTTTGCCATGATTTGGCTCCTACTTCGTATCGCGCAGCAGCGGAAAAGGTAGCATCTTGCGATGAATCACCAAATATCCCGCGCTTGCGAGTCACGGGTATCGGGTGGAAATTGCGGTTGGAACCTGCGGAAAGCTGGACTTGTCGGGACCCTTTGGGGCGGGCACCGCTTGGTCAGGTCGTCAGGCGTCGATTCCCAGTATCACGCGGAGGGGAAGCGAGGATTGCTGAATGGCAATGGTTTGCCTCAGTGAAAGCGGCATGCGTTGGTGAGACCCGTCACAGTAGATCATCCCTTCGCGTAGCAAGGATGTGAGCCGCAACACGCCCCCGTCGGAGATAACTCCGCCAAGGAACTGGTAGTGCGCGTTGCGAAGCATGGACAGCTCACGGGGGCGATAGTGAAATGCGGTCGAGTCCATTGGTAGCACGGTCCCACCAGCCGCCGCGATCGCGCCAGTAGAGCCGCTGGGCGTACTTACCCAGAGTCCCGAGCCGCGTTGGATTTCGCAGTGGTCATCGATCGAAAGTTCGTACTTGGTGAGCGCTGCGGGTACACGATGTGAAAACAGGATGTCATTGGTTACGTGAACTGTAGGGCCGTCATCGATTGATGCGGCCAGCCGCGATAGTTTGGTGATGTGGGCTCTACCAGTGGCGATCGCATCGAGATACGCTCCCACCGTTGAATCGGTGGCTCTGCAATAGTGTCCGACGCTCCGCGCTGGATCGGAATTCACGCCGAATAGAATCTGGTTTGTGACTGGGCGAGCGGCTTCGAAGAACGTTCCGTCGCCACCGACCGCGATCACTATGTCGTGCGGGGCGTAGTTGGTAAGGCGAGCTCGATAGACGGAGCGGAAGGGCAGGTCGCGCTCGCGGATGGCGGCTTCTACGGCGGCCAGGCTCTCGCGATGAGCGGTGTCTGATTCTTGGAGCCTGCGCATGTCCTCAGGAAGGAAGCCAGCTACCTCGGCGGTGAGGCCGCGCTCCCGAAAGTAGATCTGATAGGTGCTTTTTTTGTATACGAGCAGAATATTCATGGAGCGTCAGTCGCGAGTCGGAGCACCAATGGGTCATGGTCGCTGATTCGGGAATTATCTGAGAATTCACTACAGATGTGGACGATGTCGAGTTCCGAGCGTGGCAGCCATTCTCTGCTGATTAGGATATGGTCCAGTTGTTGGGCGTTGCCCTTGTAGGTGTAGGTGTAGCGGTCTGTGGGATCGAGCGCAGATGCGGGGTCTCCGAGGTGCTTGGTTAAGGCACGGAGTGGCGAGGACCAGTGGAAGTCGTTGAAGTCGCCGCAGACGACGATCGGAATGCCTTGGCTTACTTTCTGCAGTTTCTCGACAAAATCGGCCAGTACGTTGGCCTGCTCCAGGCGCGATTTCGTGCTGGTGCGCTGCGGCGGCTGGACGGCACCGAAGATAGCGCCGTCACCCCGCTTGGAGACGAGATGAAGGTTAATTATAATCATGCTTTGATCGCGAAACTGAAACTCTGCGACGAGAGGCTTGCGGGAGTGGTGAAATGCTTCGTGCTGTGGCGCGAGGACGGCTGGGCTGGCCGAAAGCGAGCCGTTCGGAGTGATGGCCACTCCGTAGAATGGGGAGGGATCCTGCCGGGAGATCAAGGTCACGCGATCCGGGCGATAGAGGAAGGCGCAGCGGATGTTGCCACCGGGAATGCCGCCATCGGCCAGATCCCGTGGTGCTACGTCTACGTATTGGTAGTTGAGCGGCCTGAGGGCTTCGCAAAGGGCGTTGCCGGATTCTGATGCGTTCACGACGCCGTCGTTGAGCTTGCCACTGTTATCCTGTACCTCCTGAAGGGCCACGATGTCTGGTCCGCCGAGATGTACGGCGATGGCTTCCCCGAGTAAGGTGCGGGCGAGAATGCCGTTCTTCAATTTGCTGTTCTTGTTGAAGTTTCGAATGTTGAAGGAGGCGATGGTGAGGTGGGTATTGTTGCTGTGGAGTGTGGTTGACTCCGGCTTGAGGCCACCCGCTTCGAGCGGCGGCAGGGCAGCCGTGAGAATGAGGCGCGGTGCCTTCCAGTCATAATGGACGACTCCCGTCAAAGGCTGGCTGAAGCGGTCGCCAACCGTAAGTGGGGGGAGAGAGTCGGCTTCGGCTTCGACGATGATGCGCTCGGGATTGGGGTCGTCTTCCTGCAACACAATGCCGCCTCGGACCGAACGGAGGCTGGCCACCTCTGGAAGCACCACCACGAATTCGTTGCCGTGCTGCACGCCGGAGACAATGTCGGCTGTGGGAAGTTGGATGAGCATGCCTTCGAGGCTTTCCCAATAGTCCAGGCCGTCGGAAGCAGGCTTGAATTGTGAGCGACTGCTGGGGTCTAGAATGTGGCCGTGGGTGTCACTGTCTACAGTTTTGCCCGGCGGGGCAGATCGGTCCTGGCCCAGGATAAGTGGCAGGATGGCAACTTTTTCCTCGGCTGAGACCTGAATCGACTCGCTCACTAGCGTGGTGACCGGCAGCGCATCTGCGTGGTTTCTCGCGATCTGTTCGCGGCAAATGCCCTTGACGGTGACAAGGCTGCCAACTGCGAGGTCATCGGGCATGCCATCTTTGCGGGCTGGCTGGACAAGAATACCCTGCGAGGTTGCGGGGTTGGCATCATCACCTGGCGACTGAATCCAGAAGCGCTTTTCGCTGATGGCTGTGACAACTCCAGAGGTTGTCACGGTGTGGTCTTGGTAGGGTGAATAGTGGCCGGGACCCTGAAGCTCCGGAATCGTCACGGTTGCGGACTCCGCAAACCGGGGGGGGGCGCTCGGCCGCGTGCTCACTGGCACTGGCCTTTCGGCTTTGATGTCCTGAACTTCGGCCCGAGGCTGCTCAGTTGAACAGCTTACCACCCCGAGCAAAACGACTGTAGTCAGGCAATTGCTAAGCGACATGCTGGTAACCTTGAACTGAGGAAAAATCGTGCAGAGGCGCTGCGAAGCGGCACCCTGAAGCTTACCATGCAGCGCCGGAACGAATCATGTGCACGCTCAAGATTGCTAATGTAATTCCTGTCAGGACGAGGTAAGCGGCGGTTGCTGCGCCGTAGATGACGGCGGACTCCTTCCACTCACCTTCATAGATGAACTGAACGCTAAAGATGCCGATAGCGACCGCAGCGGCTATTCCAAGCGGCACTAGCAGCACTGGGATCACGGCGTTGATCGCGTACCAGGAGAGGATGGTCGCCGCTTGCATGAGTGTCGTCGTGCCGGTGACGATCGGTAAAGATGCCTCCTGTGTAGCCAAGAGCTTACCAGCGAAAAAGAGAAGAATTCCGTGGACGCCAATTGAGACAAGGGCAAACAGGATCATTTCGCGCAGTCCCATGCCTTCCCCCCAGGCATAGAGAAGCTGCCGGGCGCGCAGCCCGAAGCTCGCCTTTTTTTCTTCCTTTTTCTCCACTTTGGATACTGGTTGCAGGCGAGCAAACTTGGTCACTAGCTCGCGATCTTTTCGGATCAGGTTGATCAGCTTGTAGGTGCCTTCTGTACCGTCTTTGTGGCGAATGACAAAGGTGCCTGCATCCCCGTTTGCTTCCAGCAGAACCCCTTCGATGATCGAACCATCCACCCTGCTCCAGGTGGCGGCGAACCCGGTAGCGGTCACTAGCGCAGCGACCACTGCGTAAATCTGCCCGGTTTTCACTGGGGGCCTTCTGCGATTCGGGGTAGAATTAGAAGCTTGCCGCGAGGCTCGGGATCCATGTTGAATTTTTTCATGTCCACCGTAAGGATGCGGTAGACGACGCGCATGCCTCCCATCACGGGGATTGCTAGCACCATACCCATGACGCCACCGACGATGCCGCCGCCAATCACGCCGATCACGCAGAACGCGGGATGCACATTGACCTGATCCTTCATCACCAGAGGTAGCACGAGCGTGTTATCCATGAGTTGGACGATTGCCACCATGCTTAAGACCCCGGTCATGGCGATGAAGTCTGTGGAACTGACTACGACAATGAGCAGCGAAATAACACCGCCGAAGATCGGGCCGATCACGCGCACGATGTTTGTCACGGCGATGATGATGGCCATCACCAAGGAGAGCATGACGGTTAGCTCGCTGATCAGGCAGAACGGGAGCAGCGTGAGAAAGGAAATGATGGCTAGGATGGCAGTCTCTACGACCAGGCCGCGCAGGTAATAGCCGAACATTTCGCTGGTTTTTGCCAGAATGTAGATCCCGGGCTCGAACACGCTGTTCGGGATCAAGCTGATGATGCCATGGTAGATCTTACGGCCGTCGGAAAGCGCGAACGCGAGGACTATCCAGAAGATGAAATTGAACTGCACGAAATCCTTGGCATAAGTGGTCAGTTGGCCGACCACGGCACCCCATTCCTTGAGAATCGGCAGGATCAGGTGCTGGCCGATGACACGAGCGACTTTATCCACCATATTCTCTGCTTCCAGGGGATCTTTCAGCATGCCAAAGCTGTGGAGTCGCTCGGAGATCTGCACCGCAAGGCGTGTCAGGCTGGCGTTGACCAGCCGTCGCTGCCAGCGGCGCTTGGTGCTGGCGGCCTTCCCGTCAGGTTGCGAGGTTGGACTCTCGTTCGGGAGAAACTCTTGCATCTCCGTATGGTCCATGACTACCTTTTCTGCGAGAACCGCGTCCAGCTCCCCATCGGTTACCGCCTCGCCGGCGCCTAAGGTCTCGGGGCCTCTTCCGCGCGCAGGGCTTGGGATCGGCAGGGTCGATTTATCCTCTTCGGGAATGTACTCGAAGAGCCCGCGCACCAGCGCGTTTGTCTGGCTGTGAAGTGCTGGTAGTAGGACGATTCCGCTGTATGTCAGGGTCGAAAAGATTGCGGCAAACAACATCGCGATGGAAACGCCGCGGCGAATGCCCCACTTGGCCGCAGACGTTATGATTGGATACATGATGTAGGCCACGAGCAGCGCGCTCAGGATGGGCGTCATCAATGTTCGCACCTGGTAGAGCAGGAGTAGACCCAAAACCAGTGCTAGTGTGAAAAACAGATACCGGTAGAACCGGGCGTGGCGACTTACAGGGGTGGGTAGCATGAGGCTTCGGGATCGTTGCCGCTTAGTGGCTTTGGAGCCGTTGCAGCTCTGCTTGTAGCACGGCAGCTTCGCGGGTCGCCGTGGCTAGGTTCTTGCACACCAGATCAGTCAGGCCGCGCAACAGCAGCTGGGAATCCGCCGGGTGGTAGGTGCGAAAGTCGTTCAAGTCAAAACTAGACATAGCAAGCAGCGTCGTATCATGGGCATCGGCGCGTGCGGTCGCAGTCCGGTATTGCTCTGTGATGACGCTCATCTCGCCAAAGATATCGCCTTCAGACGCCCGGTTGACTAGGACCACGCTGTCATCGTTTGCCGCGGTAACTTCCAGTAACACGCTTCCCGAGCGGACTACGAACAGGCAAACGCCGAGGTTGTCCTGCTTGAAGATGAGCTCATCCTTGCCGAAGAGTCGCTCGACAATGCGGTCGAATAGGAATAGAAAGCCACGATCCCCGATATCCTGCAGGAGAGGGTGTCGCCGTAAAAACTCAAAATGCTCGCTTGAAGAAACTCGTCGCAGTGTTCGCTGCGTGCCAAACTCTGTCAACGCCTTGATCAGTCCCATTGATTACCAACTCGGATAGGTGGTCAGAAAGCCGTGCCGTACTAGACGGCAGACCTGTCGAAAGTCAAAAGATTCCGGTAGTTCTCGTACAGCAACATTGCAGGGGTGGTGTGTAACAATCGCTTGCTGACCGTTGATGGCCCGTTATCAAAAAGCCGACCTTACCCTCGAACGGACGCTTGTGAATCAAGAAACCGTCCTCGCCCTTGTGCGAGGACTACTCATTGTGCCGCCTTGCACCGTGCTCGCACTAGCAGCTACAATTGGACCGGGAACGCAGCTGGCTTGTGCCCTGGAGCAGCGTGAGGCGAGTCTGCGCTATCTACTTCGTGGGGCGAAGAATGGCGGCTTGATTGTGACGCAGGCCGGGTCGGAGTTAAAAATTTTCGAGTTCAGTGCCGGTGCCCAGTTGATCTTTGACTGCGGGCGCGATGATGTGATTAGCGAGAGTGTCCGGCTGCGTTATCCCGCGCCGAGCGAAGAGGCATTCGCCCGCGCCGCTGGTTGGGGGATTCGAACCGCGATTTCTCGAGCGAGATTGAGATGGTACGGCGGAATGGCACGATATTTCCCGCGCTTGCCTTCGTGGAGCCGATGCACGATGACCACAGGAAGCAGATTGGTGCCTTGGGCGTGGTGAGCGATATCACCACCCGCAAACCTCTCGAAGATGAGGCTCGGCGGCTGCATGATCGCATCCAGCAGCTTCAAAAACTGGAGAGCCTGTCGGCGCTGGCTGGTAGGATCGCGCACGAGTTTCAAAACGTGCTGGTTGGCATTCTCGGCAGTGTCGAGATCGCACTTTCTGATCTCAACCGCGTGTCTCCGATCTACTCCTCGGTCGAGGAAATTAAAGCTGCCTCTTTGCGGGCATGAGATCTGACCGCTCGGTTTCGTTTGTACTCGGGAAAGGGCCGGTTCGTCGTCGAGCCGATCATGCTCAACGATGCTGTCCGCAAGCGCAACCATCACATCTAGATCACCTGCAGCAAGATGATCTACGTCAAACACAACCTTCCCCAGACGCTGCCGGAGCTCGACGGGGATGAAATTCAGCTGGGTCAGGCGATCGTGAACATTGTCGCCAATGCGGGCGAGTCGATCGAAAATGAGACCAGAATGATGACCATTTTAACCGGGGCGATTCAGATAGCCCGTGGCTTGCTGACTTCCATGCTGCTGGATGATGACCTGAACGAGGGCCCGTGCCTGTATCTCGAAGTGACGGATACCGGCTGTGGTATGGCTCGCGAGACGCAAAAACGCCTGTTTGCCCCGTTCTTTTCGACCAAATTCTCCGGTCGCGGGCTGGGCCTAGCGTCGACGCTGGGAATGTCACTGGTGCGCACCGCGGGAGCGTGCGCGTGCGAGGCTGAGCCATCATCTGGTACCGCGGTGACTGTCTTTTCGCCGGTCAGCGAAAGTGCCAACCCAGATGTGCTGCATCCCGCAATGGAGGCACGTCAAGTTGCGCCGGCCGCGAGCGAAGAGCCAGTTGAAGTGGCCAACAGTACACCTGCGCCGATCGCTGACAGCGTGGTGGAGGATGCCATTGAAGATTATCCCTTGGTCGTGACCGATCCTAAGTTGGTGCTGGTTGCGGATGATGACGAGTCCCTGCGCAAGATCACGGCTATGATGCTGCGAAAATTAAAGTATGAGTTGCCGCTCGCCGAGGGTCGGGAGCGCGCGCAGGAGGTCTACCGTGAATCCGGAAACCAGATTGGCGTCGTGCCGCTTGACCTGTCGATGTTAGGAATTAATGGCGAGGAAGCATTTCGCGAACTTCGCAAGATCACCCCTTGCATCAGTGTGCTGCTCGACCGTGATCAGGAGCGCGAGCGCGCGCGAGAACGATGCCCCCATGGACGGATTATCGAGAAATGTACGCAAGCCATTTGGGCACAAAGCTCTCGAAAGAGCCGTTGCCCCGTTCCTCGGCGGACGGAGGAGCCCGCAGGGCCGAGCCGCAGCGCCGAGTCACTCTCGGCACTATCGAGTGCGCCAACCTGGAAGGCGCCCCAAAGGGCGGCTCGCGGCAGATTCAGAGTTTATCCACTGGCTGTGGCCCTCAGATGGGCGATTCGCTGCTTGTCAGGCGCAAATCGCAGGTTAGATTTGGAGTTCGCCTGCTTTGCTGAAGTGGCGTTTTTTTACTGAAAAATTTGAGTTTTGGATACTACCATGATCAATGTATCACCCAATGTTGGGGAAGGCCTTTATTCGCCTGCCTTTGAGCACGACGCGTGTGGCGTCGGAGCGATCTGTAATTTCAATGGCGACCGTTCGCACGGTGTTGTGCGTAAAGGCATAGAGATTCTTGTAAATCTTACTCACCGCGGTGCCAGTGGTTGTGATCCGCTCACTGGTGACGGAGCGGGTATTCTGATTCAGATGCCGCATGATTTCTTCCGATACCGTTGCTCGGAAGTAGGCGTGAAGCTTCCAGATGAAGGCGAGTATGGCGCTGGCTGCGTGTTTCTGCCGCGAAACAAAAAGGAGCGTGCTTGGTGCCGAGAGCGGATCGCCGCTGTGATCAAAGCTGAAGGCCAAGAGCTTCTAGGCTGGCGCGAGCCGTTGATTGATAATACCGTAATCGGCCATGTGGCACGCGCTGCTGAACCAGCGATTATGCAGATTTTCATCGGGCGTGGACCGGGGATGAAAACGGCCGAGCAGTTTGAGCGCAAGCTGTTTGTAATCCGCAAGGTGCTGGAGCGCCTCGTGCGCGAATCCGATATAACCCAGAAGTCCCATTTCTACATTCCAAGCCTGTCCTGTCGGACGCTGGTTTACAAGGGCTTGATGCTCGCCGATCAGGTGGACCGTTTTTACCGGGATCTGGCCGATGAGAAGATGAACAGCGCAATTGCGGTCGTACATCAGCGCTACAGTACAAACACCTTTCCGTCCTGGGACCTGGCACAGCCGTTCCGCTTTCTCTGTCACAACGGCGAGATCAACACTCTACGTGGCAACATCAACTGGATGAACGCGCGGCAGGGGTTGTTCACCTCAGAATTGTTCGGCGATGACATGCGCAAGTTGATGCCCATCTGTACACCGGGGGCCAGTGACTCGGCTACGCTCGATAACGCGGTCGAATTGTTGTTGCACACCGGGCGCCCGCTGGCGCATGTGATGTCCATGCTGATTCCGGAAGCTTGGCAGAATCATGAGACCATGTCAGACCAGAAGCGCGCCTTTTACGATTATCATGCATGCATGATGGAACCGTGGGATGGACCTGCTTCGATCCCGTTCACGGATGGTCGCGTGATGGGCGCGTTGCTGGATCGCAACGGGCTACGCCCGTCGCGGTACACTGTGACCAAGGACGGCTTCGTCATCATGGGCTCGGAAAGTGGCGTACTCGAGGTCGATCCGATCAATGTCGAGTACAAAGGGCGTCTCGAACCAGGAAAGATGTTCCTGGTAGACTTGGAGCAAGGCCGTATCGTCGATGATGAAGAAGTGAAATCACAACTGGCTGCCACCAAGCCGTATCGGAAGTGGCTCAAGGACTCGCTGGTCTCTCTGGATGATCTGCCGCCGGCAGAATCGTCCGCTCCCGCGTCTGAATTTGACCTGCTGACTCGTCAGCAGATGTATGGCTACTCGCTTGAGGACCTTCGCATCATTCTAGCGCAGATGGGTAACGACGGCGTTGAACCCCTCGGTTCGATGGGCGCAGACATCCCGCTTGCAGTCCTGTCGGATCGTTCGCAGCTGCTCTACAACTACTTTAAACAGCTGTTCGCGCAGGTGACGAATCCGCCTCTAGACGGCATCAATGAAGAGCTGGTCACCTCGATGATGACCACCATTGGCCCTGAGCAGGACCTGTTCGGCGAAACTCCCGAGCACTGTCACCAGTTGCAACTTCCGCAGCCCGTGCTGACGGACGAAGAGTTGGCTCAGATTCGCGAGATCAAGGATCCGCACCTGAAGTCCGTGACTTTGGACATCATCTTCAGCCGTGGTGGTGGTGGCGATGCGCTGAAAGATGCGATGGATGACCTTTGCGCTCAGGCGAAGGAAGCCGTTGAGGGTGGCTGTTCTATTCTGATTCTCTCAGATCGCAAAGCAGATCGCGACAACGCTCCGATTCCGGCCTTGCTGGCCTGTTCAGGCGTGCACCATCACCTCACTCGTGAAGAACTGCGCACACGCTGTGGCATCATTGTCGAGACCGCAGAAGCGCGAGAGGTCCACCACTTCGCCGTCCTCGCTGGCTACGGCTGTTGCGCGGTTAACCCATACTTGGCTTTCGAGACCCTGCATGACATGCGCGACCGTGGCATGATTGATAAGATGGAGTCCGCAGCGCTTGTTTGCAATTACAAGAAAGCGGTCAGCAAGGGCATCCTCAAGGTCATGTGTAAGATGGGGATCTCCACCTTGGCCAGCTATCGTGGCGGACAGATTTTCGAGTGTGTTGGTATTGACCACTCGGTGATTGATCCGTACTTCACCTGGACGCCCTCAAGACTGGGCGGAATCGGGATGGACGAGATCGCCGCAGAGATCGACGTGCGCTACAAGCATGCCTTCCCGCCCAAGCACATCCCACAGCGGCTAGAGCTGGATGTCGGCGGCATGTACCAATGGCGTCGGAACGGCGAGCGGCATCTGTTCAATCCCATGACCGTTGCCAAGCTGCAGCAGGCGACGCGGGAGAATAAGCAGTCTGTCTATGACCAATACGCAGAGCTGATTAATAACCAGACCAAGAATTTGTGCACGCTCCGTGGCCTGCTGAACATCACGCCGCAGCGCGAATCGATTCCACTAGATGAAGTCGAGCCGTGGACTGAGATCGTCAAGCGTTTCAAGACTGGTGCCATGAGCTATGGCTCTATCAGCCGTGAAGCGCATGAGACGCTCGCGATCGCGATGAACCGCATTGGCGGCAAGAGCAACAGCGGCGAAGGCGGCGAGGACGAGCGCCGATTCATCAAGGATGACAACGGCGACTGGCGCATGAGTGCCATCAAACAGGTAGCCTCTGGCCGTTTCGGCGTGACCAGCCACTACCTGGCCAACGCCAAAGAGATTCAGATCAAGATGGCTCAGGGTGCCAAGCCCGGAGAAGGCGGCGAGTTGCCTGGGAAGAAAGTCTATCCTTGGATTGCCAAAGTTCGCCACTCCACCCCCTATGTGGGGTTGATCTCGCCACCGCCGCATCATGACATCTACTCGATCGAAGATCTGGCGCAATTGATCCATGACCTGAAGAACGCAAACCCAGAGGCGCGCATCAACGTGAAGCTGGTTTCTGAAGTCGGCGTCGGCACCGTGGCTGCAGGCGTATCAAAGGGCAAGGCCGATGTGGTCCTGGTCAGCGGTTTTGACGGCGGTACCGGTGCGGCACGTGAGACCTCGATCAAGCACGCGGGGCTCCCGTGGGAGCTTGGCCTGGCGGAAACACATCAGACGCTGGTGAAAAATGACCTACGCAGCCGCATCGTCGTAGAATGTGATGGCCAGCTCAAGACTGGGCGTGACGTGGTGGTCGCGTGTCTTCTTGGCGCAGAAGAGTTCGGTTTTGCGACCACTGCGCTGGTTGTCAGCGGCTGCATCATGATGAGAGTCTGCCAGAAAGACACATGCCCTGTGGGCGTTGCAACGCAGAATCCCGAGCTTCGCAAGAAGTACACCGGACGCCCCGAGTATGTCGTTAACTTCTTCAAGTTTGTGGCTGAGGAAATGCGTAGCTACATGGCTGAGCTGGGCTTCCGGACCATCGATGAGATGGTCGGACAGGTCCAATGTCTCGACACCCGCACGGCTGTCGATCATTGGAAAGCACGCGGTTTGGACCTCAAACCGTTGCTGGTGAAGCCGGACGTCGCCGAGACCGTCGGCATTCGCTGCACCGAGATTCAGGACCACGGCTTGGCAAACGCCCGCGATCACGAGATTATCGAGCACTGTGCTACCACCCTCAAAGATGGCACGCCTACGTCCTTCGATCTGTACATTCGTACCATCGAACGCACGATGTTTACAATGCTCAGCTATCACATTTCGAAGAACTTTGGCTCTCAGGGCCTGCCACCGGGAACCATCAAAATACGGTGCCATGGTTCGGGGGGGCAGAGTTTCTGCGCATTCGGTGCCCGAGGCCTGGAGCTCACGCTCTATGGTGATGCCAACGATTACTTCTGCAAAGGCCTGTCTGGCGCAAAAGTGATCCTGCGGCCGCCGGAGGATGTGACATTCCGAGCCGAGGATAATGTGATCATCGGGAACGTCGCGCTCTACGGTGCGACCACCGGTGAGCTCTATGTCCGTGGTCGTGGTGGCGAGCGTTTCTGCGTCAGAAACTCCGGTGCAGTCGCCGTGATTGAAGGATTGGGTGACCATGGCTGCGAGTACATGACTGGTGGAAAGGTCGTCGTGCTTGGCTCGACAGGACGCAATTTTGCCGGGGGCATGAGCGGTGGCGTAGCCTATGTCTACGACGTCGATGGCTCCTTCCGCAAGACCCAGTGCAACACCGCACGGGCCGATCTGGATCCGTTGTCAGAAGCCGATGAGAGAGACCTGCAGCAGTTGATCGAGAATCACTACTCCTACACGGAAAGCGCCGTGGCCCGGAGTATCTTGGACAACTGGGAGGCATCATTGCCGATCTTTGTGAAGGTGATGCCGCGCGAATTGAAGGCAGCGCTGGCCCGCGCAGAGAGCCAGGCGCAGATGAAGGAAACGGTTGCCTGAAACCTTTCCCTCTGCCGGGATCTCAGCCTGAATAGTTCATGAGCGTCGTCGCGCGAGCGGCAAGACCCTTCATGAATTATTCAGGTTACCCCCGGTCATCGTCTGGAGACTGACCAGCTGGCTCAATAGCTCATACGCGACATAGCCCACGGATGCCGCAAAAAGTGCGGTCGTGGGCAGTCGTGCTGCCCTGGCCATGCGTTCTCGCCCGCGGACGCGACCGTGTGCCAAAGCTTTTGTGCGAAGGAAGCCCCTTCCGCTGGTCGCACGGCGAGAGTAGCTTGTTTCAGTCCCCATTTCTCTGGAGCGCTGCAACGAAACTGTGCCGCATATTCTGCGGCCCAGTCTGCGCCCTGTTTTCTGGAGTTCGCAATGGTGGAGAGCTTCTCCTGCTGAAACTTTGGCAGCGCGCGCGCGGCCCAGTTAAACGCTTCACCAGCATCCATTTTCATGGTGAACGCGGCCTGCAGCAGCTGAGAACGGAGCCGAGCCTGCTCCGCCCGTCTCCCGTCCCCGATCAATGGTAGGAAGCGGAGCTAACTGGCGGCAAAACGCGCTGGAAGCCATGCTGCTATAACGAGCACCAGCAGGGCCAATCCGGCTCCAGCGGCCGGGAATAGCAAAGGCTCGCCGGGGAAGGCACCCGTACTGATGTAAGAGAACTTTGGGAATATCATAGTGCCCAGGCCATACAATAGAACCGAACAGGCAATGGCGGTTACGGCTCCTGGCGCCGAAAAACACGACTGACGCCGAGGCTGTGACTCGGCCAGCAGCTCGAGGATCGGCGTCAGCGCTTCAGATTCCTGTGCCTGCTCAATCATCGCGATCTCAGCGTCAGAAAGTGTCGTTACATGACGGATTGCTTCGTGCAGCCGAAGGCCTTCCTCGCATACGCCTGCAATCCAGGCACACGCCGAATCAAGATTACCCCGTCCATTAGTAAGAACTGGGGTGCCGACTTGGAAGCTGCTATGATTAGTCCTGGTTCGGCTCAGAAGCGTGAGTGCATCTGTGAGTGGCATTCCTCGTTGTACTGCCCAGGCAAGAACGCGGAGCAGGGATTGCAGCTCGGTTGGACGAGTTTGCCCGCCGGTGAGCTGATGAGTCAATATCACGTGCCGTCGCTCTGTACCCAAAATATGCTACACTCCGATCGGCATTTCCATTCCAGTAGAGTAGGTTGGCAATGATACTCTGCCGCCCGAACTGCCCCGGAATATTTATGCCTGATCCAGCACACTCAATTATCGTCGCGCCTGGTGGCGTAAAGGTATGTCCTGTCCTTACTCGGTCCGGCGCTCACGGCCGCGAAATCCTGGCATTTGTGCATCCCACAGCGGGGCACCAGATCGTAAAGGGGACGCTTGAGGAAGGGGAGGCTCTTGAACCCGCTGCCCTGCGTGAATTGGCCGAAGAATCAGGCATAGACAGCGCCAGAATCATGGCCAAGATCGCAGAAATTGAAGTCCCCGACTATTGTCAGTTCTGGCATGTCTACGAGTGTGAAACGGATGCTGATCTTGCGGAGAAGTGGAGTTTCTTTGCCCAAGAGGACGAGGGCAAATGGTTTCATTTCTTCTGGATCCCGCTGGCTCAGCTGCCAACGAAAGATTGGATTGACCAGTTCCAGCCAGTGATTTCGGCACTGCAGGATTGGTTTGCCGCGAAGGACTGACCGCGGGCAGACTGCTCTAGCGCTTCGGTTCGTTCTGCAGAGCGTACAGCATGCTCAATATCGGATGAGAGACTGTCAGAGCGCTTAGCTCGGCTGATGATCGTCCCGCTTCTGAATTGGCGGTCTCTGAGTCTAGCAGTTGCAGGCGCTGCTGGTGGGAAAGGGGCGCGAGCAACTTCCCCGCTTTGGAAAAATCGCAGAAGTAGATCATTCGATCTCCGGCCTCGAAGACGACGTGTCCATTGGCCGTATCTAGGCAGGTGATACCCAGCGAGGACAGCGGAAAATTCCTGATTGCCGTGTGGCTCGCGCCCCGCCATGAGAGTGTCCCGTCACGGCCGTCGCTCAGCAGGTAGCTGCCTTCTCGAGAAAAGGCGGTTACACCATCTGAATGGGCGATGACCTCTGAGAGGTCTCGGTTGCGAAGATCTATCCTGACAATCGCGCCGCTGAGTCTCGCGATTGCCAGCTGACTGGATGTCACCCGGCGCAGGCTCAGGGGGCGCTCGGCGACCTGATTGTCGTATGATAGGTCACCGGCAAGGCTCTCGAAAATGGCCCGCCCGCTGATATCCGACGACGCCACACGGAGCCCATCTGGGAAGATTTCCAGCTGAGCAATGCGCTTGCTATGGGCCTTTAGGCTCTCTTGCGGCTGGCCTTGATCGCTGAATAGCAGAAGCTGTCCAGTAGCGGTTCCGACACAGATCATGGAGCGATCGCTGACTGCCAGGCAGCGGGGAGAGCTCTCAAGGGCGAATAGGCTCGGTGACGCGCCATCGGTCAAGTCGCGGGGCGCGAGGGAGCGATCTGCCGTAATCGCTGCAACTAGAGCGGCATTATTGGAGATGGCAACATCGTGCACGACGGCGGCGGCCTGCTATTGTGCGAGTTCGAGGGCGTAGGCCGCATCCCAGACGCAAATCATCCGTCCATCGGCACTGGCCACGAGTGGCTCATCTACTGCCGAGACCACACGCGTAGCGCTGTGATCCAGTTTCGCCTTACGCAGCCAAAACCGAGTCTGGCTTACGGAGTAAACCGTAATCTGTCCACTGTCATCGGCAGCACAGAACAAAGCCGCTACCGAGTGGATCGCCGCTGCGATTGGCGTAATCCCGCTGCTGGTTCTGGTATTAGGGCCGTGAAACGGCCCCCCCCCGATCGACCTGCCAAAGCGCACCTTCGGCGATCGCGACCGTACCCGCTGCCTTGGCCGATGATCCAGCGACATCGCCAGTCGCCGCGCCGTATCCTACGAGAGGCTGCAATTCGCCATCCAAGCCGTCAGCCGCGCTGGCCCGTGGCCAAGGCCAGACGCAGTACGGAAGCAGGTACTTTCGCCTGCCGGTCTGCCTGCTCCAGCGGATCAAATGCTCGTACTTCTGATGTGCCTGTGACGCCGCAACATGGGTGATCTGACGCTGGGCAAGCCTGGACCCATTTTCTCGCTCTAGATAGAAAAGGTTGCCCTGATCGTCGCGGAACCAGACCGAATCTCCTAGAGTTTCCAGTCGCCCGAATAGAGGTGCTTTCCATCTTGAGAGAAGGCGAGCACGAAGACAGCTGTATCATGCTGATCGCCCGGCGAGTGCAGCGTCCCGTCCTTACGTTAAATTAACCTAATTTGCCCTGCTGATCTGCCGCTTGCGACTGTCATTCCATTAGGCGAGAAGGTCAGAGTAAGAACCGGACTTTGGCGTGGCTGGACTTCAAGAATGGGCGGTGGAGCCTGCTGATAGGTTTGCCAGAGTGCGATTTCCGCAGCCTGCTTTATGCTGGGGTACTCCTGTGCAATCGATAGCGCATGCCGATAGCCTCGTAGCGCCTCCTGCCAATGTTCCAGATGCACATTGGCATCCGTCTGGGCGGTCAGACTTTGATCGAGGCGCTGGTCTGCAAAACTGCGCATCTCATTCGCCTCGTTCGTGGCAATGATCGCTTCCTCCAGCCGCGGTTCCTTCTCGTCGCATTCCATCCGTATCTGGTGAAATGCGGCAAAGGTGGAGGTGCGCGCTCTGCGGTTGGGCCCCCAGTACCGGTCGTACACCTAGCACGGCACTTAGGTCCTCTGCGAGCGCCTTGGCAGATTGATAACGATGATTTCGCTCCCTGCCCCGGGTTTTCAGCAGCACTGCCTCGAGATCACGCGGGATTGTCCAATCCAGCTCCCGAGGCGGACATTGCTCGACGCACCGAATGGTGGCAAGCATCTTCTGGAGGTCCGTCTCCAGACAGTAGGGATAGCGGCCCGTAAGCAGGAGAATATTGGCGGGCTTGAAGTCTCGGTGAATCGCGCCGCGCTGGTGGGCAGCCTCGACTCCTTCGGAGACGCGAATCATCAGCTCAATCGTTGTTCGACGATCGATCGCGCAATCACGCACCTACTGGTCAAGTGGGATCCCCTTGACCAGCGGCATGGTAAAGAATGCCTCGCCAAAACCTGTCTCGGCGAACTCGATGATCGGCACGATATACGGATGGTCCAGCATTGCTGCGACCGCGGCCTCCCGTCGAAACGAAGCCGATCTGCTTCACTGTTCGGTCGCCCCTGGCTGAGTAGCTTGAGCGCGACTTCTCGGCGGGGGTTGGGCTGCAAGGCTCTGTAGACATGGCCCATGCCACCTTTGCCGATAAAGCCGAGAACCCGATAACTGCCAACCGCTGTGAGGATTGCTGCGGTGCGATCCTTGGCGGGAGTATTCTGGTGGGGTTCTTCGTGCCGCTTCGCCGCCAATGTGGCATTGCCGGTATCGTCCCAAGCGACGGTAATGTCACTCAGGTCCAGTAGGCAGTTGGCACAGCGCTTAGATTCTGTGTTGACTTCCTCGTTGCACTCCGGACCGTGTAGCATCTTGCGTCACGCAGTGATGCTTGCCTCAGCCGGGACCGCCTGCTTGAGGCGACTCGCAAACGCGGCCATTCGCGTCATGGCGATCTCAATATCCTCGATGGCGGCGGCATACGCACAGCGGACGAAGCCTTCGCCGCACGCACCAAAGCCGACCCCCGGCACAACTGCTACCCGCTCTTCCTCCAGCAGGCGCCGTGCGAACTCCGCACTGCTGAGGCCACTGGAAGAAATGTCAGGAAAGACATAGAACGCGCCTTGCGGGCACATACAGGAGTAGCCCATGGCATTCAAGCGTGCGACCACCAGGTTCCGGCGTTCGAGGTACTGCTGTTTCATCTCAAGCATTTCCCGTCGGCCATTCTGCAGCGCCTCGACGGCAGCCTCTTGGCTGATCAGTGATGCGCACAGCATCGAGTACTGGTGGATCTTCATCATTGCGTCGATCAACGGAGCGGGCCCGCAGGCGTGGCCGATGCGATAGCCAGTCATAGCATATGCTTTACTGAGACCGTGCAGGAAGATTGTGCGCTCACGCATACCGGGGTAACTGGCGATGGTACGCACGTTACCTTCGTAGGTCAGCTCGGCATAGATCTCGTCGGTGATGACCAGCAGGTCAAATTCACAGGCGATCTTGCTGATCTCCAGCTTCTGCCGGTCCGATAGTGTGGCTCCGGTGGGATTATTGGGGAAGTTGAGCAGCAAGACCTTGGTGCGGTCCGTGATCGCGGCACGAAGCTTCTCCGGATCCAAGGCAAATTCGTCCTCTGCGCAGGTAATGACTGGGACCGGCGTGGCGTGGGCCATGATCACGTTAGGCGCATAGGACACGTAGCAGGGCTCGTGGTAGATCACTTCGTCACCCGGATTTAGGACGGCGCGCAAGGCCAAATCCAAGCCCTCGCTCACACCTACGGTGATCAGGCACTCGGTCTTTGGATCGTAGCTCGCGCCAAACTCTGTCTGGACATAGCGGCAGACTGTCTCGCGAAGCTCAAGGGTCCCGAGATTGGAGGTATAGCTGGTGTATCCGCGTTCTAGTGCTGTGATCGTGGCCTTGCGAATGCTCCAAGGCGTATCAAAGTCTGGCTCTCCGACGCCCAGCGAGATGACATCGTCCATGGACATGACAAGCTCGAAAAAGTCACGGATTCCGCTCTTTGGTAGGCCAGCCACATGGCTGGCAATCCATTTATGGGGTGACTCGGAGTCGTTCATGATGGGGATCTTCCTGATGGAGAAAACCGGACTGCTTATACCGGCGCAACATAAAATGGGAACGGGTCTGGCGCACACCACTGAGGGAGGCAAGCTTGCTGTGCACAAAATCCGCAACGTCTTGCAGCGTCTGGCCTTCCACGATCAGCAGCAGGTCGTAGTTTCCGGAGACCAGCATGACATCGCTGACTTCAGAAAACCGTGAGACCGCTCGGGCCACGGGGTCGTAGCCGCCGTCGCGCTGCGTCTCGACGCAGACTTCGATCAGGGCGTAGACGCCTTGCTCTGCGAAGGCCGAGTCTTGGACGAGTGCGTGATAGCCCCTGATGCAGCCATCGGCTTCGGCTGCAGCGATGATGGCTGCAACCTGCTCAGCGGGAACGGCAAGGCGTTCGCCAATCTGTTCACAGGTCAGCCGTGCATTCTTGCGCAACAGGCGGAGGATGTCTTCGCGAATATTCATAGTGTGGGAATCCCTAGCGGAAACGGGGAGCGGGGTGGACGGTCGACTGCGTACGGCCGTGCCTTGCCTAGCGAACCGGGACGCGAAGCTCCTGGCCGACGTAAATCGTATGATTGCTCAGGTTATTCGCTGATGCGAGCCGTTCAATTGTCACGTTGAATGCCAGGGCGATCGCACTCAGAGTGTCACCTTTCTCGACGCGATAGACTGCAAACTCTGAGGAGGTGCGGTTGGGCGCAGGGGAGGGGGTTCGCATATCGGTGACTTGGTTGGTTAGGTGGGCTAGCTCGCTGGTAAATTCTTTCAGCATTCTCTGATCGCCCGCCGAACGCTTCTGAGTTTCTGCATCCAGTTTGGAGCGTAGCCTCGAAACTTCTTGGTTGAGCGCGGAGCGGAATTCCTGATCCTGCTGCTTGAGGACGACAACCTCACCCTTCAGCTTGCGAATCTCATCGCGAAGTACGCTGATGACCTCTGTATATTCTTCCATGTTCCTCGCGAGCTTAGTCCAAAGCTCACGATTCATCTTGGTGTTCTCAATCTGCGTCTTCCGCTGATTGTTTAATTCAACGAGTACTTCGTTTTTAAACTGTGCCCATTGCTTCCGCTGTTCGAGGGAGGGACCCTGATTCGGATAGACACCCTGCGCAAGAAGAGACGAGGCGGTAAGCAGGACAAGAAGTAGATAGGTAGCGCTATGCGTCATGAGGAAGGGAGCAATCTGTGGCTGGAACTAGTGGGTCGAGTCGACGGGGAAAGGCAATTACCAGGACCGGCGCAAGCGCCAGCTGGTATCGCTCTGCTGAGGAATAAACGGATACTCGGGCTCGATGATGGTATCACCAGCTGCCGGGAAGGTGAGGATCTCGTAGAGACCAACGGTCTCGCGAACAAAGAACCGCTTCAGACCAAGCGCTGCGCCCCATGTGTAGGCTGCGACACCGCCGTAGCCTTTATCCACCGAGATGATAGTCCTGGGGATCTCGGTAATGCCCGTCACCAAGTTGCTTACGCCACGACCGAGCTTGCGGGGAGGATCCGCGTCCACAAACGCCATGGGAGACATATCGTCCTTGCGTAGATCAACCAAGGTCAAACCCGTAAAGAAATCGCCAATTTCGTAGAAGTCCACGCCCAGATAAGGCTGAACCAAGCCCAATGCGAACTGACCCCGCACGTCATAGCTTTGCTCGTCACTGCGGCCACGGAAGAATCGCCGCGTGGAGTCCTTGGGTGTCTCTGCGCGGGTAGCACTGCCGCCCCTAACCTTAGATTCATATTTGCCGCTGTGGCTGACGATCTTGCGTTCGCCAGCGCTGCCATACCAGCCGAAGCCAGTTTGATTGACCTTGTAGCTACCAAGCTGATACTTGTCTGTGACGGCGATTTCACCGCCCCAACCTGGACCAAATGCCAAGCCTACGCGAAAAATATCGGCGAAATCCAGAATGCGGTTTGGAAACCAGTAGAAGAATTGCTGGGTGCCAGTAGGCTTCTGCTGTTCGGCGGTGAGCACTGCGTAGCTTCCACCTTGGGAAAATGCCGGTATTCCTGTCGCGCAAATCGCGAATATGCAAACCAAAGTACGTAGCGAAATCATATGATCTGTCTCTCAATCGTGGAGTTTCTCAAGAACGTACAATAACAAGATTGGGCAAACACACAAATCGAGTATGCGTTTACCGTGAATGCATCAACTGGTGTAGTGCACCAAGAAGAAGTTGTCGCCGATCTCAATGACGTCACCAGCTCGGACCCGAGCCTTCGGTACTTTGATACCATTTACGTACGTCCCGTTGGCGCTGAAGTTGTCGATCAGATTCAAAGTTTTCCCGGCTGGAACAATCTGAGCGTGTTCTCGTGAGACGGCCATATCGTTCAAAACGATGTCGCAAGTTTCACCGCGACCAATCGTTACTGGCCGGCCAAAACCAGGTAGGAAAAATGAATCATCGATCGAGTCGTTCAGGGCAGTAAGCGCAAAGCTGTCGTAGGTAACGCCTTGCCTATACAGCTCCTCGGCGTGCTTCTGCGCATCCCCTTCAACCGAAATTGAGAGGCCAGCAGTGCCCAGATTCGCTCTTGCGTCACCGTCGATCGGATGCGCCTCTGTGACGGCATTTCCGCCGATTTCGAGAGCCGCACCCGCGATAGGCTCGATGAAGGGGCCTGACTCGCCCCAGAAGAGGAACGCATGAAAGGGGGCTAAGGACTCGTCAGTCAAGTCACAGGTTTCATGGCTGCCGATCAACAAAGGCCATTTGTTTGTGGAAACGTGCCCGCCTAGACCGCGGACATGCAACCGTGCGTCATCCCCAGGTTCTTCGGTTTTGAGAATGACGTCCTTGGAGCTAGCTTCTTGTGTTCCTGTCGGAACTTCGCCGGTGCCAGCGAAGACCAAGTGCTGCTTTCCAATCCGTGCGACTCCGCGGTAATCGATGGGCGCGTATAGCTGACGGCGGCAGACCCCGTCGAGCCAAACCACGTCCTTGGGGCCGCAATCGAGAAACATCCAGTGCGAGCCGATGTTCATCACGACTAGCTGCTTTTTCGCGCAGTCGTCATCCGCAATGAGTATGTCGGACTCGTTTGCATCCGTGCCGATCGCTACGAGGCAAGCATCGCTCTGGAGCGGATGCTCTGTCACGCTACGATCAGAGCCGACGACAAACAATGACGCGTGTTTTACGACATTCTCGCGCGCTGCCGAGCTATCGTCGTCACGTTCGGTGACGATTGTCGCGTCTATCGTCCGGTTTGATTCGTTGTCGTCAGCCATTGCATTCGGTCGCAAATAGTTAGATGGGCTGGAGTTGTCACTATACCGATGCGGTGCCAGGCGTCAAGATCGCTAGGTGAAGTGTGTGAAACTCTTGGCACTCCGATACTTTCTGATTGTTTTCAGCTCGGGGCTTCGCACGGTTCTGTCTCCAGGAAACTTGACACTACGCGGGCCGCGCCGTCAACTCCTGCCTGGCCGCAGAGAGCCTTCCTGTGTTGTCGGACCACCGCCGTTTCTTACCCGTGAACCACTGCCTGCCGGAGCGAAGCATGAGCCTGTCCCTGCGTCCCAATTCTACCTATTCCCTGATTACCCCGACCAGCATGGGAGTGCGACTCACTCCCCCTAACGGGCAGCCAATGAATGCCAGTAATCAGTTTGTCATGCAGGCCACCAGCGCCGAAACGAACGTCGCCAGTGTGTCGTCCTATCTAGGCCTCCCCGTGAAGGTGCTGACGAATTTTGTGAAGGGCAGCCCGATCGCGCATCTAATAAAGGACGGCCTCCGCGCGCGGCGAATGGACTACGAGGGGCCAGAAGTCGATCAGGGCGGTCCCTGGGGCTACCGCCACCAGTTCAATCTTGCGGATAGTGGTTTTGGCACACGTGGCCCGCGCGTACACAATGACCGCGCTGGAGAAGTTGGCCGCATCCTAAATGTTCGTGATTTTGATCTGGAGCGAATCTTTGGCGAGGAGGGCGTGCAGATCGTCCACATGTCGGGTTTGATCGCGGCGCTGTCCCCTGAGACCGGCGAGTTCTGCCTCGATATCGCGCGTGCTGCCAAGGCTTACGGGACAATGATCTCCTTTGACCTGAACCATCGCGCCACTTTTTGGGAAGGGCGCGAGGACGAGTTGCGCGGTCTGTTTACTGAAATCGCGAGTGAGTCGGACATTCTGATTGGTAACGAAGAGGATTTCCAGCTTTGCCTTGGTGTGAGCGGGCCAGAGTCTGGCGGGAGCGACATTGCGGCGCAGATGGAAGGTTTTCGCGGCATGATTGACGCGGCCCGCGAGACCTTCACCAAGACTAGCGTCTTTGCCACTACGCTTCGAGAAGTGGACCACGCAAACCGTCACCTCTGGGGGGGCATTACCTGGCATGCGGGCGAGTGGCAGTCGATCGAGCCGCGCCAGATCCAGGTGCTCGACCGCATTGGCGGGGGCGACGGATTCGTCGGTGGCCTTCTTTACGGGATTCTTCGCGGTTGGTCCGCCGAGAAGTGTATTCAGTTTGGCTGGGCCACCGGTGCCTTGGCCACTACCATGTTGACCGATTATGGCCAACCAGCAGACGAAGAGCAGATTTGGAGCATCTGGAGTGGCAACGCCAGGGTCAGGCGCTAGCGCTCAAACGGGTTAAAGTTGCCGGCTGCAAAGGGCGAAAGATTCTACCTTTGCGGGGGCGTGGCCCATGATTCCTCGCTTTTTGTCTATCCAGAGATTGCGAGCGCGCAGTAAAAGCCTATATTCTGCGCCGTCACGGAATCGGGTGCTACCCGACCAGCGGAGAGGTGGCTGAGTGGTTGAAGGCAACGGTTTGCTAAACCGTCGTACAGCTAACGTTGTACCGGGGGTTCGAATCCCCCCCTCTCCGCCATTGAGCTTGCGAAATGCGGAAAGCGACCCCTGCGAGGCTAATCTATCCTCAATTCCGCACGGTGGGCAAACGACAAAATCCCCCTATGTTCCCGCACTTTCCCTTCAATTCACGCTGAGCTGCACCTATTCCTGCACCTCGCTTTGAGGGAGGGGCACCTTGTGATGGTCTCCCAAAGCTGGCGGATGACTGCGGGGAATGGTGAGGCTCGATCGGAGAAAGCGCTTTACTTGACGGACGGACTCAAGCAGCTCGACCGCGATCCTGTAACTCGTCAGTGAACTTCTCATAGTCACGGAGCATATTTCAATCGTCCATTTGTGGCCATTGATTTCCGTTGAATAGCTCGCGTAGGCGACTTGCGGCATGCACAGGAGTCGTATGCCACAGAGCGCGGTCCTTACTGTGCCTTTTGGATTGAGTTAACATTTTGCCAAGCTTCGCCTCGATATCAGGCGTTGCCCCGCCTATGTCTTTAACCAGCGACAGAAGGCCACAGCGCACGCTGTCAAATTCCCTGATGTCGGTTTCAAGCAGAACATCTACCCTAGACAGCATGGGCAGAAACGCGTTTTTGGGTCTCAACCGCACCAAGTCGGAACCGCGGGGGGGGCCGCGACGACGCGCTGCTGAAATTTGAAGCGCTTGTCTTAGCGGACTCCAGATGCCGGAATCGGCAGGTCCTGGGCACCGCGGCTGTCGATGATGGTGCTCAACGCCAGGTAGCCAGCGCGATCGCCGCTGAACTTGTCTGCAGGCATGATAGAGATGGTTCCGCTTTTTGAACCACCGGCCCGGAAAAAAGTTAAGCTAATGCTATCGGCGCTTTGCCAGCATTGGAGTTCCTTTTCGGTTGCATTGGCGAATGGTGCTGTATTGTGTGAGCTCCGACGAAACGGAGGCAAGCTCTGCTGAGGAGCATCTCACCGAGGGATAGTCGGAGCGGTAGCGACGCGATGTCCACACCGTGGGGAAGTCGAAAGACTCCCCCACCTTCGCAAGGTGGCAACATCGAAGAGCTGCCGCCATGCCTGGAAAACCTTGGGGTTTGTGGCAAAGCCCATTTTGGCCGCAGGCCGCGGCGAGCCGGCCCATACCGCAAACTTTGTCATAAACATTTTACGCGATGGCTGTTTGTGTCTTTGTCCAAGCTACGGTACACCTCGCCTGTACACCAATGCGACAGATTCTGATCAGGTCGCTCGGTATTGTATTGGACCATGGATTTGGCGATCCCCAACTGCGCTTCGTGCCCATCTGCATAGGCAAAGAGGTAGACTTCCTCGTACTTAATCGTGCCAAAGAGGCGTTCCACCATGACATTGTCAATCCAGCGCCGGCGGCCGTTCATGCTCATCTTGATTCCACGGCCTTCAACTGCTTTGGACCACTCTTCGGAGGTATATTGACTGCCTTGATCGGCATTGAGTATCGAAGGCGGCTCGCCTGCCGCTTCAAGAGCCTGCACGCAGAATCCCGTGTCCAGCGCGTTGGACAGCTCCCACGACAGAAGACGGCGCGAATACCAGTCCATGATGATGTTCAAGTACAGGAAGCCCTTGTCTATCCGGATGTACGTAATGTTCGTGCACTAGACCTGATTGGCCCAGGGATCGTCGTTCGCGGCCCACGGTAAATCGTCTGGAGGCCCACTTGGCCCTTCAGACGCCGTATGCGACGTAGCCCTATGCACTCGACGAGCCCTTCGCGGAGAAGCAGGGCGCGAATTTTGCGTACTCGGTGCGTAGGGTGTTTAAAATAGAGCTTATCCATGAAGTTCATGATCGTAAGGTCTTCTGCACTGTCGGCTTTCCCAGGGCTGCAATTGTAGCTTGAGCGATTGACAGCCAATAGCTCACACTGCCGACGGATACTTAGCTTGTCACTACCGCAGATCATAGCTCGTCGCTCAGCGGGATCTGCAGCTCTTTGCACTTTTTTCGCAGCCAGTCGACCTCCAGCGTAAGCTGCCCAATCTTGGCGTGGTGATTCTTACGCATCTTGTCGACCTTCTCCTCGGTCGAAGTCTACCGCGGGCCTTCGAAGATGGTGCTTGCCTTATCGACCAGGTCGCGTTTCCCCCGCGAGACCTGCGTTGGATGGACTTCGTAGAGGGCTGCGATTTCACTGGTGGTTTGCAGGCCTTTGAGGGCCTCCATAGCCAATTTAAACTCGAATGCCGCGTTATGGCGGCGACGATTCTTCTTTGACATCTTGGTGCTCCTTGTTCAAGTTGACAGGAAGCATAGCCTTACTTAGCAGGTGGTCCAAAAAACGGTACCAGCTCTCTAGTCATGCTTGTACTCGTCTTGGATTTCTTTCACTCCAGACAAGTCGACGAATCAGAATGTGATTGCGCCCGCGATTCCGGCATAAGATTCTATCAGGCGTAGCGGTCGTTATTTCTAGTTCGTTGGGTGAGAGCGTGTGCCAGCGAGCGTCTGGCAGCATCTGCGAACTCCACACTGACCCGGTTCGCGATCTCTGTCTCGGAGCGCGTGTCTACGATTGCAACTGAGCGAGGCTCAATATCGCTCTGCATCTGGTAGTACGCTGGTGGCCGCTGAACGGCAGGGCGATCTTCGACGGAGATCTTAAACACAATCTGGAGTTGGTTGCCGAGGCGAAGCTCATCGCCATTACGGACGTAAGCACGGCCACGCACACGGAGGCCGTTTACGAACGTACCATTGCGTGAGTAGTCCTCCACGACCCAACGAGTGCCGGAATCGCCCTCAATCGCGCAGTGAATTCTGCTGATGTCCGACGCAACTTTGAGCTGTATGTCAGCTTCGGAGGAGCGGCCGATTGTCGCCCTGGAGCCATTGACATGTCGTAAAGTGCGGTCTTGCTTGACCTGTAACGTGACCATAAATGTCCAAAATTGTACAAAAACAATTGGTAATAAGTTAGACTCGAATTTATGCGGGTCAAGGATTTTGAAATTTTGACGCCGCGTGTGCTTCGGCCCGCTAACCAAAAAATACGCGCCTTTGGGTGTGGCGCGACGGTCAAGCTACTGGTGTTAACCAGATGCGCAGCATCGCCACTACCTTCTCGGTCTCCAGGGGCTTGATCAGATAGTCGCTTGCCCCGGAATCCAGGGTGCGTGTGCGCTCCTCCGGGGCATTGTGTGCGATCATCGCCACGATGGGGAGCTCAGCATAGCGTTTGTCGGCCCGTAGGCTTTCAATCGTCCGCATCCCATTTAAGCCAGGCATGATTGAGTCGATCAACGCTAGGTCAAGCCTTTCAAGGCCCGCGACCACCTCAAGCGCCTTTTCCACACTCTCTGCAATGACCACGGTTGCCCCGGCGCCTTCAAGCGCGCGGCTTATGGGGAAGCAGTTGCGCATATCGTCATCGGCCAGCAGAATCGTTCGGCCTTGGAGAAAGCTGAGGTCGTCACTGGCAGGAACCGGGCTCACAGGAAGAAACAGCATGAGTTCGTCCAGCAACTCCGACGGGGTTTGGGCCTGACGCACGACTGCACTTTTCGCAAAGGCGTCGAGGCGCTTCGATTCGTCGGCCTCGATCCATGGCCCGGAATACACGACGACAGGCAGATACGGGTCCTCGTCCGCGAGAATCCGTCGTACTTCGATCCAGTTGTTCTTGCCAAGATCCCCATGCATGACCATTGCCGTGTAGCGCGATTCCGCGAGCATTTCCGAAACCTCAGCGAACGAGCTAACCGCGTCAAGCTCAAGGCCAAGCATGTCTGCACAGGGTGTCAGTCTGTTTATCAGCAAGCGCCCTCGCTCTGCGATCAGGACACGGGCAAAATTGGTCGCGGCCGAAGCGGCCAATTGGTTGAACGCGGCATCAATTTCGTCGTTTTGTAAGGGCAATCGCAGGAAGAGATGCGCTCCGTGTCTCCGAGCCTCCAATTCGAGCGTAGGGATTCCAAAAGAACCGAGTGGAACCGCACGTAGCATGGGCTCACGACGCAGAGCTTCGATCACCACAGGCACCTCGTGCGGGTCTTCTGCATCCACCAGCATGAACTGGGGTGGCACCGGAAAGACATCCAGATCATCAAAGTTGGCCGTAACTACAGCTCGGTAGCCAGCCTCGCTGCACTTGGAGTAGAATTGTGTGGAGAGGGTTTCATCCGTCGTCCAGATTAGAACGCTCGCATCATTGGCATTGAGTTTATCGCGATCATCAGATGCGGGTAGTTCAGCGATGTGGGCCAGCGACTCCTCGGCATAGGTCGGCAAATAAAGAGTGAACGTCTCGCCCTCTTCGCTGCTGAGGTCACGGTCGATCCAGCCCCCAATCGCCTGCGCTCGGTGCGCGGCGACCAGCAATTCCAAGGAAAGCTGTGACTCTGTCAGATGGCTGGTGCGGTTGTCTTCAATCGCGAAAACAATCATCTCGCCATCGATGCCAGCGGGTCGCTCATCGGGGGCAGCGAGTTCGACGACCACAGTAACCGCACCTGAGTCGGTCGCCTCGAGCGCTTCGCGAATCAGCGTCCCCAGAATCTCATGCAGTAGTTCCGAGTCCGTGTGTATCGTCGCTGGCACGTTCTGCGAGAGTTTGAAGTCGAACGTAAGGTTGCGGGACTCAGCATTGCTCTGGTAGGATTCTTTAAGATGCTCACAGAGCATGACCGGCTCAACCTCAATGGCCGAAAACTCGTTCGCGAGCGCCTCCGTGAGCGCTGGAAGCTTTCGCACTACCTCCGAAACCAGTCGGAGCTTGGCGGCATCGCTCGACGGTGTCATGGATTCGTGAAGCGCGCTCAGGATAATGACTGCTGCGTGATATACGGCATCGTCGCCCACGCCGAACAGCTGCCCATAGCCGTCGAGCACGGCTTTATCTGCGCTGACTTGGGATAGCGATTCTACTTTCAGGCGCAGTCGTTCGTTGGCAGCTTCCAGCGAGCGGTTCTCATCTTCAAGCTCGGTAAAGGCAAACTTCAGTTCCATCTGCTGAACTTGCATCTCATGCGCCAGTTTCTGTGTGGCAGTCAGCAACTCCTGCTTCTCAAAGTGCGTTCTGGCCGCCCTCACAGTCAAAGCGACTGGTTCGGCAATTTCCTCCAACAGGCGCCGGTCCTGGATCCTCAATTGCATGCTGCTACCAAGCTCAATGACGCCGACGAGCTCTTCATCGTCGGCAACACATGGCGCGATCAGGTAGTAATGTTGCTCGTCTTCGCCATCAGGTGTCGGTTCGCCGAACATCATGCAGTGACGTTTGCGTGCTGCGTTACCCAATCGGGAGTCTCCTAGCGAAAACAGATCCAGGCTGATGTCCGCGGGTAAAGGGCCGACACATGCCACCAAGCGCGCCCGGCCAGCTCCCTCAATCGTGTAAAATCGCCCCTCTTACAGATCGGTGTAATCGCAGAGGAAAGAGACGATGTTATTACACAGATCATCCATCTCCATGCTACCCCGCATCACGCTGTGCAGGCGTGTCTCTCCGGTTCTGACCCACGCTTCTTCCAATGCCTGTCCGGCATCTGTTTCCTGTCGGCGTAAGCGTGCCTCGTTCTCATCGCGGATGTTTGCCAACAGCAGAGAGCGAGCGACTGTGGCGCCTTCAGGCTCGGAAAGCCAATCTGCGGCTCCGTTGCGAACCGCCGCTAGGCCCACTTCGGCTTGGTCTTCCATGCCGAGCGCGATCACAGGCATGGTCGCGGCCGCCAGCAAATCGGCCATGACCACCAGTGGCTCCGGCGTTACGCTCAGGTCCACCAGAATGACGTCGTAGTCCTCCTGGCCTAAAATGGCGCAGGCCTCGGCTATCGATGTCGCGTAGAAAATATCCAAGTCACCTGGGTCTTTTGGAGTCTCAATCCTAGTCTCCAGAGTGGGATTAACCCATAGCGTACGGATAAGTTCGATCATACAATAGCCCTCCACGAGTACGTACAATAACCCAAGGGACGCTTGGAACAACCCAGGCCAGGGCGTACGGGGCTGGTTTTGCTGATTCAGTGCGGTTTGTCTTTGATTGAGCGGGCCGTAAGTTCCCCGGGGTGAACTGCTCCCCCATCCCCATTATTTCGCTTGGCTTGCTGCTTGCCTGCGGCTGTACTGTTGTCCAGCCCACGAACCTGGGGGCCAAACTCGTGCCCCTCGTCCCGGACCAGCCCCAGCCCGGCCCCCCAGCCAGCACAACGGCGACGGCTCCAACGATAGCTGCTCCTGGCACGCTAGCGGCCTGCATTGAGCTCGCGATGGTGCAGAACGAGGCTGGCGGCATCGCCCGTGAGCGCATTATCCAGGCAGAGTTCGGCGAGCAAGCAGTGGTCGCGGCAAGCCGGCCCAGTGTGAGTCTAGAAGGACGGCATGAGCGACGGAAAGATGTGGGCGGCGGAGGTAGCGGTAGCTTTGGCTCTTTTCTCGAACCTACCGATAACGAATTTAAGCTCCGCGCAGAAACCCCGCTGTATTCTGGCTTTCGCAATCGCTCGGCACGACGTGCGGCACAGGCCTGGCGGGCGAGTCGGATGGCCTCGCTGCAGCACACACACGAGAGAACCACTCTTGAAGTCACCGAGGCATACCTCGAGGTTTTGAATGCCGTGCATCAGGGGGAAACCTTGCGGTCGCAGCTCGCTCTGCAGCAAGCCCAAGTCGACCAGATGAAGCTGCGCGAGGCCGCCAGCGATGCCCGGCACAGTGAGGTCCTGCTGCGCCAAGCGCAGGCTGCCGAAACCAACGCCGCCGTGATTGCTGCCAGCCAAGACGAAGCCGTGGCTCGCGAAACGCTCGCTTTTCAGGTTGGGCGCGCGGCTCAGAATGCGCTGGCCGATCCCGCCATTGCCCTGCCGGGCAACCTGAGCTTGGCCGCCTTGCGCAAAGCCGCGCTCCGCACACGCTCAGATCTTGCTGCCCTCAAGTCCGCGATCACGGCACGAAGAGAAGAAGTCGAGACCGTCCGCCGCGGCTATAGGCCTGAGGTGTCCCTCGCGGGCGATTACTTCCTCGGGCGCGGCGGTATCGCGGAGGACGTTGACTGGGTCATCAGCCTGGAAATGTCGTGGAACTTGGCCGATTCCGGCCGTCGCGCCGCTCAGCTCGGCGAAGCCCGCTCGCTGATAGGCGAAGCGATTCTCAGCCACCGCAAGCAACTACGCCAGCTCGATCTTGATCTGCGCCGGATTCTTGCCGAGATTCGCGGCGCCCAAGCCCGAGCTGATGCCCTGCAGCAATCTCTGACGCTTGCGAACTCGGCATTTGAGCAAGCCACCGCCGAGTATGAGGCGGGCGTCGGGCAAAATCTTGAAGTGCTCACGGCGCAGGATCAACGCCTGCGTGCCCAGCTTTCTATCCGTCAACAAGCCCTGCGACTGCAACTCCTGGCGGCCGAACTCCGCGTCGCTACGGGCCAACCTTTGGTGTCCCAATGAGACTTTTCTTTTTCCTCTTTTTCCTGTTTGTCGGTTGCGGCAAGAAAACCGAAGCACCAGATGGCCCAGGCGCAGGCGGCCCCCCGCCAGTCACTGTCACCACCGCTGCCGTCGAGCGCGGCGCCATTGCGGAGTCCGCAAGTTTTGTCGGGACCATTCGCTGGGGCCGTCGCGTGACCCTGAGGGCGCAGCTTTCGGGTACGCTCGAAAGCGCCACGCTGAGTCCAGGCTCGCACTTTGCTAAGGGCGACGTCCTAGCCAAGCTAGACCCGACCGACTACGAACTCGCTGTACAAGTGGCCGAGGCCGCGCTGGCGCAGGCTAAGGCGAGGCTGGCAGAGCTGAAAGCGCCCACGCGCCCAGAAATTCTCAAACAACTGCAGGCCGCAGTCGATCGCGAGAAAGCCCTCTTAGTGGGCACCCAAGATCACTTGGATCGGGCAGTTTTGCTGGCAGAAACGAAGGTGCGGACCAAGGCTGATGTAGTAGCCGCGCGCGTGGATTTTGAGGCTGCCAACGCGGGTGTCGCCGACGCCGAGGCCCGGCTCGAGGCAGGGGAGAACGGCGAAACGACCGAAGCCATTTTAGTGGGTAGAGCAGCCGTGATGGTCGCCCAAACTGCGTTGGCACAGGCTCAACGGGAATGCTCCAAGTGCACGCTCACTGCCCCCTTCGACGGCGTCGTGCTCGAGCGCAACCGCCAAGCCGGAGATCGTGTTCGTGCGGATGACAATCTAGCCGCGCTGGCGGCCGGGCCGCTGGAAGCCTGGGTCGAAGTGCCCGAGCAGTGGGTGATGGCGATGCCAGCGGCCGGAACTGCGGTCACCGTCAGCAGTGGGGCCGTGCGCGGGCGGAGCTTCGCTGCACGCGTCGCGGCGCTGATTCCTATTGCGGACGCCGCAACCCGCAACACCACCCTGCGGCTGATTCTCGATGGTGATGTCGCCGGTGTCGCCGAAGGCATGTCGGTCCAAGCTGAACTTCAGATTGCCGCCAAGCCAGACGCATTATTGGTCCCCTGGGATGCGATCAGCTTCGGCCGCCGCGGCGCCAGCGTTCACATCGTCGGCGCAGAGAACAAAATCGCCATTTTGCCAGTCACCGTCGGCTTGCGAACTCCGCAAACCGTGGAAATCATCGGCGACGTCCAACCTGGAACCGTCGTGGTAACCACCGGCAACGAAGTGCTCTATCCCGGCGCTGTAGTACAAGTCGCACCATGAATCCGATCGATGCCGCCATAGCCCGGCCACATACTGTCATCGTCGTCGCGCTGCTGGCTGCCGTTTTTGGCTTCATTGCCTTGCAGCGAATCCCCGTCCAGCTCAAGCCGAGCTTGGACAAGCCGGAGATCAGTATCACCACCACCTACCGCGGTGCGGCGCCGATGGAAGTAGAGGATCAGATCACCACGCCCATCGAAGAAGAGATGGACAGCGTCACAGGCATTTCGCGCATCGTCAGTCGCTCATCGCAGGGCCGCAGCGCCATCACCCTCGAGTTTGACTGGGGCGTTGACAAAGACGTGGCTATGATCGACGTGATCAACAAGCTCAACCAAGTTCCTGATCTGCCAGAGGAAGCCGATGCCCCGGTCGCGGTCTCCGTGACCTCGGACCAAGAAGACGTAGTGATGTGGATTGTGATGGAGACCGACAGCTTTACACCAAATGAGATGTACGAATGGGCCAATGATGTCATCGAGCCTCGTATGCGCCGAGTCCCCGGACTGAGCGATCTGCTCATTTTTGGTGGCGAGGAACGGGAGATGCAGGTGCTTCTGGATCCGGACCGACTAGCCGAGAAGAACATTGCCATCGGTGACCTGATTGCGGCGATCCGCGCCGAAAACCTCAACGTGCGCGGCGGCTTTGTCGATCAGGGCAAGCGTCGCTTCAACCTGCGCACAGTCGGGCGCTTCGAGTCCACTCAGGATGTGGGCGACATCGTCATCGCCCGCAGTCCGCGGGGCGCCGTCTATTTGCGCGAAGTCGCCGAGGTAAAGATGGGCTACAAGAAGAAGCTGTCGGAAGTGCGTACGAACGGCAAGCCGACCGTGGTCTTTGGTGCCAAGCGCAAGACCGGCGCCAACGTCATGACCCTCTGCCAAGCCATGGAAGACGTGCTGGTCGAGCTAAATGCGAACTTCGCAGCCAAGCAAGAAGACCTGAGCCTGCACGTGGCCTACACCGAGGAAACCTACATCGACCAATCCATTCGCTTGGCCTGGAAAAACCTCGCCATTGGCGCGTTGCTAGCCAGTATTGTGCTTGTCATTTTCCTGCGCAGCTTTCGCTTGGTGCTGGTCGTGGCGGTGACCATTCCGGTGTGCATGATCACCGTGTTTATCTTTGCCTATTTTCTCGGGCGGTCGCTGAATATCATTAGCATTGCTGGGCTGGCGTTTTCATCCGGCATGGTCGTGGACAACGCCATCGTGGTGATCGAGAACATCTATCGACACATGGCAGAAGGCCGCAGTCCACTCGAGGCCGCTCGGCGTGGTACGCACGAGGTCTGGGGCGCAGTACTCATCAGCACACTCACGACCCTGGCAGTCTTTTTACCCGTGATGTTCATCACCGAAGAGGCCGGGCAATTGTTCAAAGATATTGCCATCGCCATCAGCCTGGCAATCTCCCTCTCGCTTATCGCCGCCGTGTTGTTAATTCCGATGATGGCATCGCGTCTGGCCAAGGCCCCCAAACCTGAATCGCGCGTCGAGCGCCTCAAATCGCTGGTGCTCGGCGCCTGGCTTGGCACCGCCATTTCCGCCGTCTATCGCAAACTCGTTACCTTGATCACCGGCGGTGGTATCCTGCATGTCCTAGCCAAAATGTTGGTGATTGGCGGGATCGTCGCGCTCTTCTTTGCCTCGCTGGGCTTGCTGCCGAGCGCCGAATATCTGCCTTCCGGCAATCGCAACCTAGTGCTCGTGCTGGCCCAGCCGCTGGTGGGCAGCAGCATTGATAAAGCGGTCGACTCCATTCGTCCGTTGGAAGAGAAGATCGCTGCTGACCCTACGACCAAGCGCTTCTTCTCGGTCTTTGGCGACAGGTTCAACGCCGTCGGCGTCATCGTCAAAGACGAGTTCAGCGGCGAAGAGCAGATGAAGGCGCATGTCGGCAAGATGTTTGGCCAGACTATTGGGCTGACCGGCTTTGAGTTTCTCTTTCCCTTGCAGGCGAGCATCTTTCGGGATCCCGGCAAGCAACTCGAGATCGACATCTCTGGACCCTCGCTTGAGCGACTTGAAGGCGTCGCTACCCAAATGAAGGGACAGCTCTTCGGGACCGCCGGCGTCCAAATGGTACGCAGCAACTACACCACCGGCGCCCCCGAAGTTCGGGTGGAACTCGACCGTCGACGTGCCGCCGACGTGGGCTTGCGCGTGGCCGATGTCGCTGATGTGGTCGAGAGCCTGGTCGCAGGCAAGACCGTCGGGCGCTACAACGACGATGGCGACCAACTCGACCTCACCTTGTATGCGAACTCCGCACAACTCGACAGTATCGACGCCTTGCCCCACGTCATCCTGCGCACCCCGTGGGATAAGCGTGTACGCCTGGACAGCATTGCGACCGTGAGCAACACCAGCGCTCCGACCGCGATCAACCACGTCGAAAAAGAGCGAGCCGTTACGCTGACTGTCAATCTAGCGCCCGACCAGTCACTCGAGGAGGCAATCACGCGCATCGAGCGCGACGTGCTGGCACCCGCCCGGCTCGCTTTACCCGCCAGCTTCAGTGTGCGCCTTAGTGGCACGGCTGACAAGCTCAACGCGACGCTCGAGGCCTTAACCAGCGGCTTTGTCCTGGCCGTGCTCATCGTCTACTTGCTCATGGTCGCGCTCTTTCGTTCCTGGCTCTACCCGTTTGTCATTCTCATCACCATCCCGCTTGCCGCGTCTGGCGCCTTCATCGGCGTGTCCATTGCCCACGAAGTGTCTGGCGGGCTGGTCTCCTTCGACGTCATTGCCATGCTGGGGCTGATCATCCTGGCGGGAATTGTCGTCAACAACGCCATTCTTATTGTTCATCAAGCGAACAACTTTCGGCTTGCTGGCCAGGGCCATACTGCGGCCTTGCGGGCCTCCTGCGCGAGCCGCTTTCGGCCAATCTGCATGAGTGTCATCACCAGCGTACTCGGCATGGCGCCGTTAGCCTTCGGCACAGGGGCTGGCACCGAGCTTTATCGCGGACTTGGCGCCGTGCTGATCGGTGGCCTCGTCGTCTCCACTGTCTTCACTCTCTTTCTCGTGCCCGCACTGCTCTCGCTGTTCTACGACCTGCAGCGTCTGCTGGGTATTATTAAAGAAGGGTGAAGTTTTTTCGAAGTTTGAAGGGAGAACTAGCCCCAAGAGACGCAACGAGCGAATCTAGGTATCTGAGATGAGCGCAGCGCTTCCCGAAAAGTCGAGTTTCTAGGGGCCTACCCGCACAATCCTCAGCGAGGCGCGGTACAGTCTATTGGAGGGGAGGTAGCGCATTGTCGAAGAAGAACAGGACGGGGCCGAGCGTGCCGGTTATGGGCGGGAACTCATACGTGAGCTATCCCGTAGGCTGGGCCAAGAATTCGGCAGAGGATTCTCAGTCGCTAATCTGTGGAGTTTCCGGCAATTCTACATGGTCTATCCCGACGTGGAGAAACTCTACGCGCTGCGTAGAGAATTGAGAGCCGTCCGGGCAATCGAGATGGCCAGCACGAAATTGGTCAAGGAGGGCAAGTTGGAGTCCGTTGGGCCCCAAAGGGCGGGCACTGGGCCGTACACGAAGAAGCTTGAAGAGAGGGCTCTCGGGCGCGGATCTGAAAAGCTTCTGCTAATTCGACCTTGCGTTTCTGGATCTGGAAAAGGGCTACGCAGTGCGTAGCCAATTAAGTTGGCCCCATTATGGCCGATCAAGTCTGGTGGAGCAAAAGAAAGCTCGCGGATGGCTAATGGCGCAGTTTCCGATAAATCACCAGACGACGCTGTCCTCACGACGGTACTGCAGGATGTATTGACGAAGCTGATTTGAGATCATCAACACTTCCTCCGTCCTCGGACTTGCTACGCCCCTTAGTCTCGATCACATAAATTCCGCCCGGGCCAATCGCGACATGATCGAGATTGAAAAGCTTGCCGTCTTTGGCGGTTTCCGGCACGTCGTTGAAAATTTTGTAGCCCTTGTCTCGCGCGTCTCCCAGACGCATGCCCACGACTACCTCAGCTTGCCAGCCAAGGAAGTGTGCACGGACATCCTTGCGGCCCTTTAACAGTGTCCTGAGCGAAAGGGGACCAATGACCGAGGCAACGACAAAGCAGAGGGTGGCGGAAACTAGCCAGGCATATAGGCCATGCTGTACAAATATTCGCCACGTTGCTCCCAGAGAAAGAATCGGGGACGCTACAGCGAGCAACGGCGCCAGCATAATTATGTCAAGGAGCGCGTCATCGTACTCCGAACGCTGAGTTTCGCCAGCAACCCGCAATGGCGGCTCATCAACGGGCAGTTTCATGCCAGGCGTAATCAAGAGCTTTCGGATCTGTTGTTTCAAAGCTTTCAAATCGGCTCTTCTTGAATGGCCTTCAGGGTTTTGCCTGCGGAAGTTTTCCACTCGACGCGGCCATTGGCGCAGCGGCCGAAAACCGTTCCTGTTGCTATCGACAGGGAGTTGAATTCATAGCTCTGCGTCAAAACATAGGGAGCCTCGGCCTTTACAACCACGCCTTGCTCGATGAGTTGCTGCCGCTGGCTTACCAAGTAAGCGTGAAGTTATTTGGTTTCAGTTGTTTTAATTTGGCTTTTATTTTGGACAGTGAACCCGCCGCTGGATACGTAGCTTCGTGCTGTAAGGCCTTTGGCCTTCGCGATAAGGTCATTCTTGCTTGGACGTTTCTTATCTGGCGCTTGAAATGCAGTGAGTCCAAGAAGCGGAAGAACAACGAGAATGTCGGCGAGAGAGCTCTCGGCGTCGGCGATCTCCCATTCGGCTAGAGTCGAGGTGGCGTGAAACTAGCGGTTGTCCAAACGACAGTGCTCTGTAGACTTGGCAAGGTCAATCAGTCGTGCTTCCAAGTATGTCACATGAGCCTTGTTCAAGCTGTTAAAGGTCACGGACCTGAAGATATTCTTTACTCGATGACGGTATTCTGGATGAGAGACGGAGAGACGGAATTGAGTGGCAGGCAGCTAGAGTGGAAAGATCACCTAGGCTTCCAGGGCGCGCTACAAACTACTGACGATCTCGTGAAACAGGTGGTAGTAGAGGCCGTGCTGGCTGAGGAGCTCGTCGTGAGTGCCGGACTCTGCTATGCGGCCATCTTCCAGAACTAGAATGCGGTCCGCGAGTTGGATGGTCGGCGGGTCATGGGCGATCACGAAGGCGGTGCGATCGCGGAGAAAGGAAGCGAGCGTGCAACGAACGACGCGGGCAGACTCGACGTCGATCCCGCTGGTGGCTTCGTCCAGGACAACGACCGCAGGCTGGCGGTAGATGGCACGGGCTATGCCCAACATCTGGCGCTGGCCGCTGGAGAGGTATGGTGCGACCTGGTCAATCTCGCTGTCCAAACCATGCGGTAATCGCGAAATGAAGGCGTCGGCATTGGCGGCCTTGGCCGCAGCCACGGCGCGGAGTCGATCGGGCTCGGAATCGCCAAAGGCGATGTTCTGGAGGATGGTGCCAATGAATAAATGGTTGCGCTGCGGGACGTAGGCGATATGGCTGCGCAGCTGCTGAGGCTTGAGGTCGCAGATGTCGACTCCGTCCACAGACATGGTGCCGCTGGTGGGCGGCTCCAGACCGGCCAAGCAGCGTGCCAGAGTGGACTTGCCGGCGCCGCTTCTGCCGACAATCGCGATGGTTTCGCCAGGGGCGACCCGTATGCTGACATCGCGTATGATGTCACGACCGTGGCTCCCACCGTAGTGAAACGAGAGCCGGTCCAATTGCACGGCGCCAGCAATTGACGGAACATCGCGCTGGCTGTCTGCGGTCTCAAGTTCTGATTGTCCCTCGACGAGTTCGTGGAGCCGGTCCATCAGGACGCGCGAGCGCTGGAGGTCCCGCCAGCCATTCATGATCGCTTTCAGATGGGAGTAGCTGAGGCCGAAGATCATCAGGCCAGCGACGAACTCTCCCACTAGCATCTCGCCATCGAGCACGGACGCGGCCCCGACCCAAAGCAGGAGCAGCGTGGTAATAAGCGCCAGGGCTTGGCCCGTTCCTTCATAAGCCTGGAGGTTGAAACCGGATTCGCGCTCCGCGGTCGCGATTCGCCGGTAGTCATCCATCATTTTTCTTCGAAAGGCGTCCTCGGCCGCGTTGGACTTGACGGTTTCGATCCCGTCGATGATGTCTTCCTGGAGGGATCGATAGCGGTTTTCGCCTTCCTCGATGGTGCGGAAGCTGCGCTGCAGTACGCGGCCGGCGGCCAGCATGACGCCGAGGTAGATGGGGAGCATGACGACGGCGAGCAGTGCGAGCTTGGTGCTGTACCAGGCCAATACGCCGAACAGCAGCAGCACCTGGGCACCAGCCAAGACGCTGGAGACGGTGCCGTGCACCAGAAACTGACGCACCGAGCGGGCACTCTCTAGGCGGCGACGCAGGGCATCGGAGGTGCGCCTGGTGAAGTATGACATACGCAATTGCAGCATGCGATCGACGAGAAAATCCATAATCGTGCCATCCAGATTGGTCAGCAGCCTGCTGAGTAGCGAGCGTTGCCAGAGCGTGATCAGCAGCAATGCCAGCAATGAGAGCCCCAGAAAGCTCATGATCACCTTGAGGTGCGTTCCGCTGTCCAAGCCTGTGCCGAGGACATTGTCGACGATGTGTTGCGTGGCGATGGGGAAGGAAAGCTGCAGGAGGCTCAGGATGAGGGTGAGGACGCCGGTGCCGAGCAGGCGTGGTGCGTGCGGGCGGGTCAGTGGCCAAACCCAAGACCATTTCCCGTCCAGCTCGGGGCTATCCATGTCGCCGGATGGCGGCTCAAGCGTGAGCGTGTAGCCAGAGCATTGGGCTGCGAACTCCGCAAGCGGGGTGCGGAGAAAGCCGCGTTCGGGGTCGGCCACCACTACAGACTTGCGTCTGCGCTCGAGCAGGACGACCCAATGGCCTCGCGTAAGGTGGACCAGCAGCGGGGTTTGCTGGTCGGCAACTTCCTCGGCAGGCACCTTCAACGCCTGTGCTACCACGCCAATCTCGGTGGCGGCGTGAGCGAGGTCCTGGAGGCCGACACCATCAAGCGTGGTGCCCGCGAGTTCGCGAATGTGGGCCAGGGAGACGGAGTAGCCGAGTTTGCGGCAGGCCATGGTGAGGGCAGCCGGGCCACAGTCATTTTGATCAAGCTGCCAGACAAAGGGAAACCCGGCGTGGAGGCACCGTTGGAGCCAGGCGTTGAAGCGCCCCTGGCGTGGTGCCGCGGCCGCTGGCTCTCTGGCTGGGGGGGGGCCTTGCTCGGCGAGGCAGACGTCCAGGGGAATTCGCGTGGTGGACTGGGCCGGCTCCACCCGCCGTTGCAGGACTTTTGCGAACTCCGCATCGGAGTCGCGGAGTTCGCAAATCCGAGACTTCGGCAGGGCGAGGACGGTTGATTCGTTGACGGCAGTGACGGTCGCTCCGAAAGGCTCGTCGGTCGTAACGGAGCGCTCGCCGAAGAAGTCGCCACGGCGTAGGTACTGGTCTTCGCCGTCTCGGCGAATTTTGAGGTTTCCGCGCTCGACTACGTACAAGGCGGGAGCGGCTTCATTCTCGGCCAGAACGAGCTCGCCGGGGGAAAGTTCTCGCGGTGCGGCGTCTTGGACCAAGGCTTCGAGGGTTTCGGCCGGGACTTCGGCGAAGCGGCCGTACTCGGTGAGCAAATTGACCAGCGAGCGGCACTCGAGTTGACCACGCAGGATGTTCTCCAGTGAGGGCGACTCGTGCAAAACGCGCTCGAAGACGCTGCGGTCGAGGCGCAGCAGTTCGACATCAGAGGAGGCTCGCACTGTGGCGGTGCGGGTGCCGCCCTGCAGTAGGGCCATCTCGCCGAAGCCATCGCCCGGTTCGAGGCGGCGCAGGGTTTGCTCGGCGCCGTCGACGTCGCGCACGACGCGGAGTTTGCCGGCGCGGATCAGGTAATAGGCGTCGGCTGGCTCTCCTTCTCGGACTACGGTCGCCCCGAAGCGAAAGGTGGCCTCGCGGAAGTCTTGGGCCAGCCTCGCCAATTCTCGCGCCGGTAAAAGGCGGAGCAGACGGGATTTAGTGAGATCGACTGTCTCGATCATAGGGGACCGTTTAGGCTCAGAGCTTACCTAGGGAACGGGAAATACTGTTCCTGCAGATGCCTAAAAATGCAAACAGCGCATCTGACAGAGCCTTGCGAACTCCGCACAGATGCGCTGTCGGTCTGTCGCAAGTGCGACGAGAGGCTTACTTGGCGGCTGCGTAGTTCGCAGCAACCTGCGACCAGTTCACCACACTCCAGAAAGCGGAGATGTAGTCAGGTCGCCGATTCTGGTAGTTCAGGTAGTAAGCATGCTCCCAGACATCGAGCCCGAGGATCGGGGTGTCGCCATTCATCAGGGGGCTGTCTTGGTTTGCGGTGCTGTAGACGGCGAGAGAGCCGTCGGCTTTGACGACGAGCCAGGCCCAGCCACTGCCGAATTGGGTAGCTGCAGCGTTGCTAAACGCGGTCTTGAAGGCGTCCAGGCCGCCCAGTTCTGCGGTGATTGCTGCTGCCAAATCGCCGTCGGGGGAGCCGCCTCCGTTGGGACTTATGACAGTCCAGAACAAGGTGTGGTTGACGTATCCGCCACCGTTGTTGCGCACTGCACCCTGAATGCCTGCGGGCAGCGAGTTGATGTTAGCAACGAGGTCTGCTGCGGACGAGTTGGCGTGCTCGGTGCCTTCGACTGCTGCGTTGAGTTTTGCGGCATAGCCGGCGTGGTGTTTGCCGTGATGAATCTCCATGGTGCGCGCATCGATGTGCGGCTCCAGAGCGTCATGGGCGTACGGTAGATCAGCGACTGTGAATGCCATCAGACAATTCCTCCGTGAGTGTGTCGTGTGCCGCTTCTTGTGCGGCAAAAGAGGTACTATCCACGCTGCATCGGCATTGTCCAGCCCGGCGCAGGCATGCTCTATGACTCGTTGGTGATGTGGACAGGAATGGCGGCGGACACGTCCAGGTGCACATCTTGCTGCGGAAAGGCGATGACAACGTCTGCTTCGGCGAAGAGCCTGTCGATGGCGAAACGGATGTCGCTCTCTGCCTGCCACTGGTCCAGCTGAGTGCGAACATTGACCCAGAATAGCAGGCGAAAGGCGAGGGCGTTGTCGCCGAAATCGGTAAATAAGACGGTGGCTGGTTCGCGAGAGAGCACGCGCTTTTGATTGTCCAGAGATTTCAGTAGCAATTCCCGTACTTGCTCGACGGGCGACCCGTAGGCCACGCCTACGTTTACGCAAACACGAACTTTGCGGTTGGTGCGGGTCCAGTTGACGACACTGTTCTCGAGGAAGTGGCTGTTGGGGACGACGACGTCGATGTTGTTTCCAGACCGCACGAGCGTGCTGCGCGCGCCGATTCCGGCGACAATGCCGTTGAGATCGTCTACCTCCACTAGATCGCCGATCTTGATCGGACGCTCGATCAGCAAAATTAGACCGCTGATGAAGTTATTCATGATGTTCTGGCTGCCAAAACCAAGACCGATGGCGAGCGCACCACCGAGGATGGTGAAGGCGGTGAGCGGCACGTTTACCATCTGCAGAGCCAGCAATGTGAAAGTGGCGAGCAGGACATAGAAGATGACGGTCTGAATGGCGTGGGCCGCGCTGGCGTTGATAGCGAGTCGCTTGAGCAGGCGCTTCGAGGCCTGGCGGCTAGTGATTCTAGCGGCGATTACCCCAAGGACGAGCAGGACGATGCCCATCACGACCTTACTGACGGTGATCGGCTTATTGTCGATCTTGGTCAGCTCGAGGTTCCAGCCTTTGCCGACGATCGACCAGCTTTTCGCGAGAACGCGCATGATTTTGCTATCGCCCCGGGCGTTGAGCTCGGCCTTGAGTTTTTCGGCCAGACGGATCTGGCTGGCGAGCGATTGCATGTCCTGTTGCTGTAGCTCGGACCATTGGCGCCAGAGCCGGCTCTGGTTGCGGAGAGCTGGCTTATCGGCCAGCTGATTTAGCGCTGCCTGTGCCTCTGCGATTCGCGCCTGACGCAAGGCGCGGTCGCGCTCCCAGCGTTCCAGTTGCGCCCGCACGGCTGTGGTCCACTCGGCGGCCTGTTCGTGATTCTTAAGCCCGCGAAGGGTGGTATAACGCCGCTGCCATAGTTCTCGGACCACGACCAGGCGCTCGAGCCTGGCGGTAAGGCAGCCGCTCGCCTGTTGGTGGGTTTGGCGAGCGAGGCGCCAATAGACGGTGCTGATGTCGTCGTCTGCGGCCTGTGGGTCTGCGGCTTCCCGCGCTCGGATCCATTGGCGGTCTGCGTGTTCCAGCTCACTCCTGATTTGGTGCAATTCGGTGCGCAGCTGGGCGTCCTCATGCTCTACGCTCACTAAAATCAGGTCCAGGTCTTTGCGGGCAAAGCGACAGTGCGGCTCCATGACGTGGACGGTCTGCTCGAGAATCACCAGCTGCAATCGCTGGTTTTCTCGCGCCAGCCCTTCGGCTCGTGCTTCGGCCACGAGGCCAGCAGCAATCGCGTTCTTCAGGCGTGCGTCCTGCGCAAGCCCGCGCAGTGACTTGCCAGCCGGGGCTCCGGGATTCGCGGCGAGTTTCTCTCGTGCCTTGAACATGGTAGATTCGGCGGCATCCGCTTCTGCCTTTGCGGCCGCGAGGCTGTCCGTGGTAACCTGACTGGTGCTAGCGAGCGCGTCCCACTTGGTACGCTCGATTTTGAGTGAGTCGCGTACCTGCTCGAGCTTCATGAACTCGTAGGGCGGTGGCTCGTTGAGACCATGATTTTGGAGCTGGTCCAACCGCGTTTTTGCCGTTTCGATGGTCACGGCTAAGTCGCCGGCGAGTTGTTCGGCTACGGCATGCCGTTCATAGATCAGAGCCAGGCGCTCAAGGCCGGCGCGGGTGCTGCGGAGTTCGCGAATCGCGGACTCCGCAAGGTCTGGCTCGACGAGCCGCTTGTCTATTGCGGCAATCTCGCGTTGGAGTTTCTCCTGTAGTACGGGCAGGGCAGGGCCGCTGCCCGTTTCTGGCGCAGGATCCTGCGCCTGCAGTAGCGTGGACAGCAGAAAAAATGCGACAAGGTAAAGTCTACGCATGGGAACGGGTACGGAAGAGTCAGTGGCTGTGTGGGGGAGTCACTTTAAGCCAGCTCGCCAGGATTCCTTGCCGTAGTCGGGGACTTCCTTGCACTCGGTGTTATCGGGGTCGGCCTGGTCCACCGGGCCAAACGAGAGGACATCGACCGGGCAACTGACGACACAGGCCGAGCAGCGTACGCATTCTGCGTCGTTCATCGGCACGCCTTTGTTGGCGTAGTTCATCACGTCGATGCCCATGTGGCAGACTTTGGTGCAGATATTACAGGAGATGCATTTCTTCTTCTCTGCCAGAATGCGGTACTTAGAGAACCGTGTGTAAATGTGCATGAGGGCGGCGAGTGGGCAGCCGAAGCGACACCAGACGCGTCCGCCCATGAAGAAGTACACGCCCAGCCCGAGGACACCGGCAAAGAATACGTCTACGCTTACCTTGTAGCTGTACCAAACGAGCTGGGAGGCGGTGCTGTTGCTGGTCACCTTAAGCACCGTTGCGATCACCGCAAACAGCAGGATGAACTGGCCTATGTTTTCCAGCTTCTTCGCGGTTTTTCCATGCGGTGCCTTGGTGCGGTACTCATCACCGAGGGTTTCGGCCATGCCGCCGCAGCTGCAGATCCAGCCGCAGTAGATGCCCTTGCCCCAGTAGCGAATGATGAGGAATAGGAATAGCCCGCTCTGAAAGAAAGGGAAGATCGTCCAGAAGGTGCTGGTGCCGAAGTTGCCGATGAGCAACGGCCAGAACAGGATTAGGCCGAATGCAGACCATTTTCCTTGGGGGAACACTTGCTGAATGAAGACGCTGTCTGCCCCGAGCGCCGATTCCAGGTGCCCGTAGAGGTGAAACGGCAGAAGAAAGAGAAAAAAGACCTGGACCAAGACCAGGCAGGTTGTCTGAAGTTTGATGTAGCGGGTGGGATTCACGATCACGCGGCGGATGCCGAACAGCAGCATGGTGGTGCAATAGAGTAGCGAGTAAGAATAGGTCGGCCCTTCCTGCCAGCCATTGCGGCCGAGATTATAGGTGATGTAAACCCAGGAATAGATCAGCGAGACGGCAATCATGTACCCGTATTTGATGAGCGGCCACCCAGGTTTGAAGTAGCTCTGGCGTCGATTTACCATGATGCCCAGCGCCCAGAGCCCACTAATTGCGAACACCGCAGCGCCGACCAGACCGAGGACGAAACCGAGCTGTTCGTGCCAGCTGGCCTGTTTCAGCTTTTCAGTCGCTTGCTGCATGCCTGCGGCAAGGTCGATAGAGGCACCAGACTTGCCGAAGTAGAGCATGGTGAAGAAGCTTAGCATGGCCGCGTAAAACACGAAATAAGACCGATCTTTCTCGCCCTCCATGCGGATTCCGCTGCGGCGAAAGAAGGCGAGGGGGAGTTCGCGACCAATCAGGATGAAGACTTGGTCGTTGGCGATGGTCTGTGGGGCACTGGCAGTGGAAAGCAGGACCTCGCTCGCGCGAATCTCTTGGACCGTGCTTTGAAAGACGACTGTGATGCCCAGCTCACTAAGAGCTTTCTGATTCTCCGGCTTAGGCCGATCAAAGGCAGGCTTGCGGTAGGAAAGCGTGACCGTATTGCCAGATTTGGCTAGGGCAATCGCTGCCTCCAGGGCGGAGTCGCCGCCGCCTACGACTAGGACTTGCTGGCCGCGAAATTCGCTTGGATCGTAGAGCTTGTTGTAGACCTTAGGCAGATCCTCGCCTGGGATGCCGAGGTTGCGGGCATTTCCAGTCTTGCCGATTGCGAGGACCACGCGTCTGGCCTTACGCTCGCCATTGCTGCAGTCGATTCGTAGCAATTGGCCTTTGCGCGAGATACGCTTCACCATGGTGCCGAGGCTGACGGCCAGGTGCTGGTCCTGTACCTGCCCGTACATTTCGGTGAGGAGCGACTCCTTGTCCCCGTTACGGATCAGCAGCGCGGATTCCTGCTGGAACTCATCCGGCTTGGCCAGGATCGGCTTTCCCTTGGGAAAGTTCGCGATAGTAGAGAAAAGCTTGTCTGATGCTTCCAGAATCTCATAGCGCAGCCCTTGGGCTTGGCATTCTAGGCCGGCGGCTACGCCGGCGGGACCGGCCCCCACGATCGCGACGTCCAAGACCGCCTCGTCTCGTCCCGCGGCAAAGGCCCCGTCGCTGACAAATTGTCGGACCAGACGTGTCCCAGACTCGGCTGCAAGCTTCAGCAGGGGAATGCCGGTAAGATCGCCAGCGATGTAGACGCCTGCCTGAGAGGTCTCATAGCGTTCGTTCGCTTCCGGGTATGGCTCGACGCCGCCCGTTGGCGTATCCTTCTGTAACCACTTCAAATAGCGCGAGATCATCTCAAAACTCCAAACGTTCAGGGACACCACCTGTATTCCTGCCGAACAACGATTCAAGCCAATGGATCAATTCGCTGTCTGAACCTGCAGTGGACGATACAGCGCAGGACCTTACCTTTAATTGTTTTTCGAGTGTGAGCGCAAATGAATCCCCTTCAGCTGTTAAATCGTATTGGTATGTGCATTCTCACGGGCTTGACCGTTGGGGGCGCGCTGATGATGCCTGCTGCACTGCTAAATCTGGCGCTGGTGGGAATTACCTCTGACCGTCCGGGTTTCCTAGGTAAGCTGCTGCACCCGGCCACCTTCTACGCCATTGGCTTTCTCATTGGCGCACTGATCGGGTTCATCCGGATCTGTGCGGTCTTGGCAAAATCTCGCGAGCGTCATCGGCCTCCTCCCTACGGCTTTCGGATCCTAGTCGGCAGCGACGAGTTTTCAGCCTTGATTGGCGCGTTTATTGGCGCAGGCACACTTGGCTCGCTGGCCTTTCTTGTCGGGCATTACGGGCCGGTGATTGCGGATATGAATGCCAACGGGGTCAGCGTGATTGGCGGGGTGCTGGGTTTTATCGGGGCTGTCATCGGCTTTTTCGCAGGCCTTTGGTATGGCGCTGGAAACTTTGAGCGCGAACGGTCACGCCGGCGTAGGAAGGTGCCGGAAGTTCCCGGTATCGACTTTTAGCCTGAATCATTCATGAGACCCTACTGCGAGTGCCTGTGAAAAAGCAGGACAAATCCCACGAGATGCGAGAGCTCCTGGGGCGTTCTCGCTTTCAGCCCAGGACGGCTGCGCCCCGGCCCGAAGCCCGCTCATGGCGCTGGGTAGTCTACTGCGTTGCTGCTCTCGTTCTCGGGATTGGTGGCTTTGGCCTTATCCGCTAAACTAGAAGAGCCAAAGCCTCCTCGCAAGCCCCCACAGGTTTTCGTACGTGTGCTGCGCACGGTTCTGCTCACAATTGTTGTCGGGGGCTTGTTTCTGATGTGGAAGGAAGAATCGCTGATTTTTCATCCGGTTAAATACCCGGAAGGGTACTGGGAGCCTACGTTTCCTGATCTGGGCGACGACTCGATCACACCTCAGATTGAGGATGTCTGGCTAACGGCCGCAGACGGGACCCGGATTCACGCTTGGTTCGTTACCCCGGTGCGAGGTCCGCAACGTGAACCGGTAGAGACAACCGCGACAGTACTCTTGTGCCATGGCAACGCAGGCAACCTCTCAGATCGTGTGGAGCGGCTCTCGCTGATGGTGCAATTTCCAGTGTCAGTGCTTATTTTCGATTACCGAGGATTCGGCCGCAGTGAAGGGAAGCCGTCGGAGGCTGGTGCCTACCAAGACGCCAACGCGGCCTGGAATTATCTGGTCGACGAGCGGGAGATCCCAGAAGGTCAGCTCGTGATCTTCGGGGTCTCGCTGGGGGGCGCTGTGGCGGCGGCGCAGGCTGAGGTTTGCAAGCCGGCAGGATTGATTCTGGAGTCTACCTTTACGTCCGTGCCGGAGATGGCAGGGCGGGCCTACCCATTCGTCCCAAAGTTCATGATCCGCACGAAGATGAATACGCTGCGGCGTATCCAGCACTTGAGCATGCCGAAGCTGATTCTTCATAGCCCGGGCGACGAGATCATTCCCTATGAATTCGGCGAGGCACTGTTTGACGCGGCAGCGCAACCCAAGACGTTCTACCCCCTGCCAGATTGCCGACACAACGAAACGGTTCTCTGCGGCGGGAAAGAGTATTTCTCACAGTTGCGTCAATTTATCGGCGCTTGCACTCCTACAGAATGATTCAGGTTTAGCCATGTATCTGGATTTCCTATGCCGGGGCACACTGCCCGAGCTTGAGACGCGCTTCAGTGTCGTGTCATGCACCGCCGCCTGCAATGAGGCCGTGGTCGCGCACAACCTTGAACCGGTCGCCGCACATCTGATTTGCCGGGCGATTGGTGCCGCCGCCTTGCTATCGCCGCTGCTGAATGATACGGAGCGGTTTACGATTCGCTGGGAGTATCCTGGTGTGCTTAACTCGATCATGGCAGATATTGGTGCCGACTGTGACCTGCGGGCGCTGATTAACCCGGCGTCTATTGGCGAGGGCGTGGAATCGTTGGACAAGCTGTTCGGTGAGGCGGGCACCGTGGCTGTGACAAAATCCGATCAGCCGACGGGCCGTGTGCTGGCCAGCGGCACCAGCGAGGCAGTACTCCACGATGTGGTCGAGGATTTGGCCCATCACTTTGCGGTCAGTGACCAGCTCGAGACCGCGCTCGCAGTGTTGGTGCAGTTCGCCCCTGATCCCGCTCGGCCCGTACGGCAATGTTATGGAATTATGCTTCAAGCAATGCCAGACTGCGACCTTGAGCAGTTTGATGATCTGAGGAAGCGGCTGCTCGCGCCCGAGGTCCGGAGCATTCTGGAAGCCGGTGAGCGGGATGAAGACTTTGCCAGTGAGGTGCTCAATGCTCTTACCCATGACTTGGACTGCAGTTGCCAGCTCTACCCGGGGCCCGCGCCAGTTTATCGCTGTGGCTGCAGTCATGATTCGTCCGTGGCCATGCTTCAGACATTGCCCGTCGCGGAGCGAGATGAGATTCGCAGCAGCGGCGAGGCGGTCCGTGTGCGTTGCCATTTCTGTGCCAAGACCTACGAAATTGCTCCCGGCGATGTCCCGTAGCGCGCCAAATCCCAGTTTGTCGCTGGCCACGTCAGGCACAGCGGCTAAAGTTCTCGTTCCCAAGAGGTATCTCTCTCTGAGTTTCCCTTGGCTATTCTGACCTCACTCGGAGTTTTTATGACCTCCCGTATTTTTCTTCCCTTCCTGAGTCTCTGTGTGTTCATCGTCGGCTGTGGAAAATCTGAGCAGGCCGCGACGCCTCCCGAGGCTGCTGCATCGGTCGCGACTGAGCAGGTTCGAAACCAGAGCTTCCCTGGTTTGCCAGCCGTACCCGGGGGCCCTGCAGCGGCAGGTGCACCGAGCCCCGGACAGGCGCCTGTTTCATCCGAAACGATGGTGGTAGAGGTCGGCGGCCAAAAGCTCACAGTCGGGCAGATGCGCGCCATGGTTCAGCAGATGGCTGGTCGCCAGCTGCAGCAGATCCCGCCGCAGATGCAGGGGCAGTTCATGCAACAGATGATGCCCAGACTCGAGCAGCAGGCCATTGAGCGCTTCATCGCCACCTCCGTCCTGGCCCTGGAAGCGAAGGCCCAGAAACTGGAAGCCACAGAAGAGCAGATGACGAAGGCACTTGCCGAACTGCGCAAGCAGATTCCAGCTGAAATTAAATGGGAAGACGCTCTCGAGCAGATGGGGCTCACGGATGAGGCCTTGCGCGGTGAGATCGCCCAAGATCTCATCATCCAAAGCTTGGTCGCCATGCAGTCTGCATCGCTGCCGGAACCCACTGAAGAGGCTTTGAAAGCAGAGTATGAAAAAGACGAAACACGCTTCGCCAAAGCTGAGAGCGCCAGCGCGCGCCACGTCCTGCTCAAGCTCGAGAAGGATGCTGATGCCGCGACTAAGCAAGCGAAGCTCAAAGAGATCAAGGACCTCCGGACGAAGATTCTAGCTGGTTCCGATTTTGCGGAGATCGCAGGCGAACATTCCGAGTGTCCCAGCAGTGCCGAGGGTGGGAGCCTGGGTTCCTTCACCCGCGAACGTATGGTGCCGGAATTCTCAGAGGCTGCCTTTTCTCAGGAGCTGAACAAGGTCGGTGAAGTCGTCGAGACAAGTTTCGGCTATCACTTGATTGAGGTCACCGAGCGTAACGAGGCAGCAGCGCCCTCATTCGAAGGGGCCCGGGAGCAACTCGTCGCCGAGCTGACGCAAAAAGCCCGCCAGGGCGTGATGGAAGAGTACCTGGCGTCGCTGCGCAGCAAGGTTGAAATTACTTATGGGGAAGGACGCGAGCCGCAGCCAGCGGAGTAAGCCTCTAAGTATTTTCTGTGCCGCGCTGGGTAGCCCGAGTTTGCAGGCGCCCGGGAATTATGTAACGTACTGTTTTTTGCTCTTCAGGGGGAATCATGGCGCAGCATACCGTAGAGAAGATCGGCGGCACGTCGATGACCCAGTTTGATCGCGTGGTGAAGAACGTGATCATCCAGGACCGATCCGGCGAGGATTTGTATCAACGCATCTTTGTGGTCTCGGCATATGGCGGGATTACCGATCTGCTACTAGAAGGGAAAAAAACCGGAATACCGGGCATCTACGGGCGCTTTGCGGGCACAGATACCAGTTGGCGTGACGCGCTGGAAGACGTGCGTAGCACGATGAAGCGGATCAACGCCGACATGGCCCCGCTAGGGCTGGACAGCGCGGAGGCAGATGCCTTTGTCGACGAACGGCTGGGCGGTGTCTCCGAATGCTTGCGCAGCCTGCAGCGTCTGTGCTCCTTCGGGCATTTCGAATTATCCGACTACCTGCCGACAGTTCGCGAGATGATCAGCTCAGTTGGGGAGGCGCACAGTGCGTATAACGCGGCCCTGATCCTGCAGCAGCAGGGGGTTAACGCGGTATTCGTCGATCTTACCGGCTGGCAGGAAAAGGCAAACCTGGACTTTGATGAAGTGATCAGCCGTGGCTTCGACGGTCTCAACCTCGCGACCCAACTACCGATCGCGACTGGGTACACAAAGTGTGCCGAGGGGATCATGGGCACCTACGATCGCGGGTATAGCGAGATCACGTTCAGCAAGATCGCAGTGCTCACCGATGCTCTGGAAGGGATTATTCACAAGGAATTTCACCTCAGCACAGGCGACCCCAAACTCATCGGCGAAGACAGCGTGCAGGTGATTGGCGCGACAAACTTCGATGTCGCCGACCAACTCGCCGACCTCGGTATGGAGGCCATTCATCCACGCGCCAGCAAGGCGATGGAGGCGAAGGGCATCTCGATTCGCGTCAAGAACACGTTCGAGCCAGATCACGAAGGCACAGTAATCTCCAGCAGCTACGCCAGTCCCCAACCGCGGGTAGAGATGGTAACTGGTCGCCGCGCCATGGTTGGTATTGAGGTCGTGGATCCAGACATGGTCGGGCAAAGCGGCTTCGATTATCGCTTGCTTGCGGTATTCGCAAAGTACGGCATTAGCTATGTGGCCAAGAACACCAATGCCAATACCATCACCCACTACGTGCCGCTCAGCGTGCGAAATCTCGACGCCTGCCTTGAAGAACTCGACGCGACCTTCCCCAGCGCTGCCGTGCGGACCTGTCCGGTAACCATGGTCTGTGCGATCGGCAGCAATATGCAAGTGCCAGGATTACTGGCAACGTCGGCCACCGCGCTGGCCGACGCCGGTATCAATGTCATTGCGATCTGTCAGTGCATGCGCCAAGTGAACATGCAGTTTGTCGTCTCAGAGGGCGACTTCGAGTCCGCCCAAGTTGCGTTGCACCGTGCTTTGGTCGAACAAGTCTAAATGATCGCTTGGGCCGGGCGTTACGCCCGGCCCTGCAATCTGATCAGCGCCGGTGTCGCGAGGGCCGGTTGCGATTGTGGGTGCTCGGGTGCGGGCGTCCGCGCCCACGGCCGCCGCCACCACCGCCACGGCCGCCGCCACCGCCGCCTTGCTTGTGCTGCGGTGCGTTCGGATCGTGATCGACATCCCACTCGTGGTCACGATTGCACCGAATTTTCATCCCGATCACGCGCTGGATATCTCGAAGGAATTTCTGCTCTGATGCATCGCAGAGCGCGATGGCCTGGCCGTCACGCCCGGCGCGGGCGGTCCGCCCGATGCGGTGGACATAGCTCTCAGGCTCGTTCGGCAGGTCGTAGTTGATCACCGTCTGGATCCCGTCTACATCGATACCACGTGCCGCGATATCGGTAGCGACAAGCACCATCAGCGAGTCGTCGCGAAAATCTCGTAGGGCTCGCACTCTCGCGTTCTGGCTCTTGTTTCCGTGAATGGCCGCGGACTTAATCCCGGCGCGCGAGAGCGCACGGACGATCTTGTCGCACCCGTGTTTGGTGCGGCCGAAGACAAGGGTCTTGCCTGAGGCGGAGGTTTCTAGGAGATGGACGAGCAGATCATTCTTTGCGGTCTTCTCGACATACATCAGGGATTGGTCAATCCGCTCTACCGTGGTCGCCGGGGGGGTGATCTCAACTCTGGCCGGATCCATCAGCAATGAGCTTGCAAGCTGTGAAATCGCCTGTGGCATCGTGGCCGAGAAGAACAGCGTTTGCCGCTCCTTCGGCAGAACCGCGATCACCTTGCGCATATCGTGAATAAAGCCCATATCCAGCATCCGATCCGCCTCGTCCAGTACAAAGACTTCCAGCCGGTCGAGTTTGATATGCCTTTGGCCCATCAGATCCATCAGGCGCCCTGGAGTCGCCACCAAGATATCAACGCCTGCCTGCATTTTGGCAATCTGTGGTCTCTCACTCACGCCGCCAAAGATGACCGCATAGCGCAGCTCGGTGTTGCAGCCGTACTCTTCCAGGTTTTCCAGAATCTGCGCTGCTAATTCACGAGTGGGCGTAAGGATGAGTGCCCGTGGATGGCCGGGGCGGCTACGGCGTGGCTCGCGCGTCAGCCGGTCTATGATCGGTAGCGAAAAGGCCGCAGTTTTACCGGTTCCGGTTTGGGCGATTCCGAGTAGGTCACGGCCCTCCAGAACATAAGGAATTGCCTGAGCCTGAATTGGAGTTGGGGTTGTATAGCCGACTGTATGCAGTGCGTCATGAATTGGTTGGCAGAGCTTGAGGTCGTCAAAAAGTACTGGCGAGTCACCAGCTTCATTAGAAGAAGAAGAATTAATTTGCATCCGCGAAATATAGGCTCTTGCGGCCAGCTGTCGCGGGGCACCTGAATCTTCGACGATTTACCGTGCGTATTCGTGATTTCGATCGTCTTCACACCAGACCCTGTTGCTGCAACGCTCATCGGCATTATGGTAACACGGAATTGGCGCACGAACTACGGAGATAGAGATGGCTAAGTTCAATTATGTGGCCATGGATGGCCAAGGCAAGGAGAAGGAAGGTCAGCTGCAGGCCGAGACCGAAGCTGACGCAATCAAAAGCCTGAAGGACAAGGGGCTGTTCCCAACCAGCATCTCCGAAGCCAAAGATGGGGGCGGAAAGAAAGCCAAAAAAGGCAGCAAGGGCCGCAAAGGCAAGAAGGGTGGTGGTTTGGGTTCCATCACGATCGGTACGGCGGTCATCCCCCAGAAAGGCCTCTGCGCCTTTACTCGCCAGCTGGCCACACTGCTCGACGCCGGTCTGCCACTCGTGCGTGGACTGCGGACCTTGGAGCGCCAGTCCACGGACATGATCGTGGCAAATATCGTCGGTGAGGTCGCCGACGCTGTGGAAGGCGGTCAAACCTTTTCCGAGGCGCTGTCGGCGCATCCCAAGTCATTCAATCGGCTGTATACCAACATGGTGCGCGCTGGTGAGGCGTCCGGTGCCATGGAAACGGTACTGAACCGACTGGCAGGATTTATGGAAAAATCCGCAAAACTGAAGGCAAAAGTAAAGGCCGCCTTGGTTTACCCGCTGGCCGTTTTGGTCATCGCCGGTGGTATTACGGTGGGTTTGATGGTGTTCATCGTCCCGAAATTCAAGCTGATCTTCTCCGAGATGCTCGCAGGTGAGCCTCTGCCACAGCTGACCGAGTTTGTGATCTCGATCAGTGACTTCCTCAAAGAACGATCGATCCTTGGTATAATCGGGCTAATCGTATTTGTCTTCGTCTTTAAAGTGGTGAAGAAGACCAAGCAAGGCGGTCGGCTCATTGACATGATTTTGATCAAAACGCCGCCCTTTGGCGGTTTGGTCACAAAGGTGGCGGTCGCCAGGTTCTGTTCTACGCTCGGCACGCTGATGAGTTCGGGTGTTTCAGTCCTGAATGCGTTACAGATCGTGCGCGATACGGCCAGCAACTCGATGGTGGCGGAGGCCGTGCAGGTTGTGCATGATGCTGTAAAAGAAGGCGAGGGCATGAGTAAGCCTCTGGAGTCCACGGGTGTCTTTCCCGGCATGGTGGTGTCCATGATCGAAGTGGGCGAGGAAACCGGTGCGCTTCCAGAAATGTTGGCTCGTATCGCCATCACGTATGAAGAAGAAGTCGACAATGCCGTGGAAGGATTGACCAGCTTGATCGAGCCGGTCATGATTATCTTCCTCGCTGTCGTTGTCGGTGGTATTGTGATCGCGCTGTTTATGCCGCTGATCAAACTGATTGACGCACTCGGCGGCTGAGCCAAGGAGCTCGCCCCGACGCGAAGATCCGTCAGATCGATCCACCCGATCGGTCTGACGGATTATTTTTTCAGCAGTTGCGTCCCTCTTATACTTACACGCGAGACCGATCGCCATGGGTATCATCGATCGACTGTTCCGGAGGCAGCTTAGGCCGGAGGAAGCTGCTGCGGCCGTCCGTCCAGTTGAAGGCTCGCCCTTGTTCAAACGGGCCGTTGACCTACAGATTTCCTACTGGACTCACGACCCGGATGAACAGGCCAAACTCGCCGAACGGGCGGGGGAACTGGACTGGCCCGAGCGCCTGCGCTTCCATCATCTGCTGTGCATGGCGCGAGCCGCGCAGGAACAGCATCCAGCCCCCGGCGAGTTGTTACTGACCAACTTGCGCCATTTACTTGCGCCTGAGAGCCCCTATCGGCCGCGAGCCGCTCTTGTTTGGCAAGGGCAGTTGAGCGAAGGAAAAACCTCCATTCAGCCGGATATTGAGGGTGTATTCTGCAACGGCTCCCTCACGCATCTTGGGGCCTTGGCGGTGTTTGACGCGGACAAAGAGAGCATGCCCACCGCGTTGCGCTTTATTGGGTTTGCCAAACTAGCCGGCATGCTTTTTGCGCAGTCCGCAGCCTTGCGCCCGACCCAGTTGTTCTATGACAACGGCAGCGAGAAAACCGTCTATGCGCCCGCCCTCTACGGCCTCACCTGGCAATGCGGAGACGACTATCATCGTTCAGGCACGACGACCGGCTACTTCGCGCATGTGGAAGATGAGTCGGTCGCAGACCTCGAGGCAACCGGCATCGGGATTGGGCAGCAGGACTTTTTGGTCAAGACTCCATGCGGGACCAGTCTGATCAGCCACTCGTCCGTCTGCCAGATCACCTTTCCGCTCGACATGGCCGACCCCAGCTTTGAGAGCAAAGCGCGCGCCCGTGGGATTGATCCCGCCGAAGTCCGACGGAGCATGCCGTAGCCCTGTTCTGCGGAAGATGGAATGAGACTTAAGAATGGGCAGGAAGATGGGAGACAGAAAAATCAAAACTCGTGCCTATCTCTCTGCCCTTCTCTTTCCCCAGCGACTGCCGGCGCTGTGGTCACTGCTCCGGGGCCATGATGATCTTGGATCAGCTCAAATAGAAGCGGTATTCTCTGAGCTTGGCCTAGGGCCAGTACAAAGCTTGTGTCCCGGCTTTCATTGACCTGCCTGGCGCATGAAGAGAGGGAGAATCTACCGGACTGATCAGTCTGATCGGACCGACTGTCGGATAATCGGAATGACCACTATCCCGTGCCTACGAGCGCTCGCCCCCAAGAGATCCTTCCTCGCGGACAGGGGGCTGTCCTTTTCACTTGGGTTTCCCTCAATGCTGGCCCAGTATTGAGCTCGATCGAATTCATCGCAGGCAAAACCAGAGAAAAATTCGAGTATCGGCCTTTGCAAAGTGCCAATTCCCGATTAGGTTCCGCGCTGCTTCCCTAGCTGGTGGGTGTAGCTCAGTTGGTTAGAGCGCCTGGTTGTGGCCCAGGAGGTCGCGGGTTCAAATCTCGTCACTCACCCCAGTTTTAATTTGCGTGCCAACGTACGCTGGAAGCCCCCGCTCGCGGTTCATTTTGCTTGAGCCGGATGGATGTTCCTGCTCGTCCCCGTACACAGCCTACGCGTGCACGGAGCGCGTAGAACCCTTGCGCAGCAATTACGGGTAAAGCGGCAGGCCTTCCGGGTCTGGATAGCGAAAACCGGAGACCCCATGTGAGTTGGTGGCTAGCCAGGCACCATCTTCGTAGCCATTGATATGCTCCGGCGTCAGCGCGATTTTGCCGCCACCGCCTGGAAGATCGACAATGTAGTGAGGAATCGCGTAGCCACTGACATGGCCACGCAGTCCGCGAATGATATCCAGCCCGCTCCGCAGCGAAGTGCGCAGATGACTCGAGCCGGTAATCGGGTCGCATTGCAACAGGTAGTACGGCCGGATCCGAACCCGCAGCAGCCCGCGCATTAACTCGCGCATGGTCTCCACGTTATCGTTGATCCCACGCAGCAGCACGGTCTGGCTGGCCAGCGGAATGCCAGCGTCGGCCAGCGCGGCGCAGGCGCGTGCGGACTCGGCAGTAAGCTCCCTCGGATGCGTGACGTGCACGCTGAGGTAGAAGGGATGGTACTTCGCCAGCATCTGGGTGAGGGCAGGGGTGATGCGCTGGGGCAAGACCACAGGGACTTTGGTCCCGAGGCGGATGAAGTCCAAATGCGGAATCTTGTGCAAGCGCGAGATCAGCCACTCGAGGCGATCGTCGCTGAGAATGAGTGGATCGCCTCCCGAGATGAGCACGTCATGAATCGCTGGGTTGCCAGCGATGTAGTCGATCCCCTTTTGCCACCGCGCCCGGGCGACGCTAAACGGCGCGTTTCCGCCAACGATCCGTGATCGCGTGCAGTAGCGGCAATAGACCGGGCAAACGTCGTTGGCCAGAAACAAGACCCGGTCCGGATAGCGATGCACAATGCCTGGTACGGGTGCGTGCTCGTCTTCCGCTAGCGGATCGACCATGTCATGCGGATCAATGACCGTCTCGGCCATCGTCGGAATCATGGTCTTGCGGAGTGCGCAATCTGGATTGTCGCGGTCGAGCAAGGAGGCGTAGTACGGGGTGATGCCGGTGCTGAACGTGCGTTGCGGACTCCGCAACGCTGCTGTCTCATCGTCCGTGAGGGTGAAGATAGGTGCGAACTCCGCATGAGTGCGGAGCCGATTGCGCATCTGCCAGCGCCAATCGTCCCACTGCTCGGCGGTGGCGTCGGGAAAGCAGGCAGCACGAAACGAGTCGGGGCTTGTTTCCGCCTGATCGAGGGGTAGGGTTGCGGATTCTATGGAATGGTCCCGGGGTGATTTAGAGATGATGAGGGAAAAGGTAGTGTTTTCCGATTCGAATGCAGTGACTGATGGATCTTGATGTTGTACTGGTAGCGCCGGAGATCCCGCAAAATACGGGAACGATCGGCAGGCTGTGTGTGTGCCTGGATGTGAGATTACACCTGATTGAACCGCTTGGCTTTGAGCTGACCGAGCAGCGGATTCGGCGTGCTGGCCTGGATTACTGGCAGCATCTCTCTTGGAAAGTGCATCCCAGCTGGGAGGCGTTTCTGGCTGACGTGGAGCCGGCTCGGTTGATGTTTTCGTCGACCAAGACGACGCGCAGCTATTTCGACTGGGAATTTAAGCCGGGAGACACGGTGGTGTTTGGCAATGAAGGAAGCGGGCTGCCGGAGTCTTTCTACGAGGCGTACGAGAATCAGTTGTATGCGATACCGATGCCTGGCGCGCATGCGCGCAGCCACAACCTGGCAAACGCGGTATCCATCGTGATGTACGAGGCGTATCGGCAGTTTTCTGTAGCAGGAATCGCCTGAAATGGCGGTGTCAGTGGAAATTGAGCAGGAGCGGGTGCGGTTTCGCGTGGACCCGTTGCATCGGGTCCGGCGATTTGGCGGCACGATTCTCATTGCTCTAGCTTTCGGTGCTGTCGTTGTGTTGGCGATGGGTAAGCCATCGGGCTTTCAGGCAGCGCTGCTGGTCCTAGGCGGGGCCGCCTGCGGGGGACTGGGAGTATTAGTCCTTTTGTTTCGGTTAGGTGTGCAGTTGGACCGAGGAGCTGGGGAGATGGAGCAGTCGCTAGGATTCCCGTTTCCGTTGTTTCGTCAGCGTTGCCCACTGGGAGAACCGAGCCGGGTGTGGATTGAAGCGCGGGACGGCGGCTACCCGATTAAGTTGGAAGGGGAGGGCGTGGAGCATCGGCTCGGAACCTTGTACGAGTATCCCGAAGCCCGGCGGCTGGCAGAGGGCTTGGCTGCATTTTTTGAATGCGAGCTGCATGACGCAGCGGCGGAGAGCACCCAATTGCGCCGGCCCAAGGAGCTGTTGGAGACGCTGGCGTCGCGGCTGCAGCAGGGCAAAGAACCCGCGCCTTCTCCTAAAATGAAGGATACCTACGGATTCTCCGTAAAGGTAGTCAAGGGGCATGCCGAAGTCTCGATCGGTGCGCGGCCGCGGCTCGCACAGGTGGTTATTCTGCTTCCGCTGGTTGTGGCCTTCGTGTTTGGCGTACTGGCCCCGTTTGTGGCGCTGGAATGGGCGCCCTTGGTCATGGGAGCCTTTGCGCTCGGGTTGTTGACGCCGGCGGTGCTTTACATCGACCCGCATGCGCGGGCGGTCGCCTTTCGTTCACTCAGCCGGACCGAGATTCGCGCCGGGCGCGGGCTGGTCACGGTGACTTGGAAGCCACCCTTCGGGCCGGAGCGCCGGGTAGAGGAAAATACGCGCGTGCTCCGCGAGTTAATCTCGCTTCGGGCCAATGGCTCGGGCATGACGCCAGTCGTGATGATCGGCGAGGAGATCTCGGAATTTGGCGAGCAGTTGACGCCGGAAGAGGCGAAGTGCCTGAGCGATGTGCTACGCGCGGCGATTCTGGGCAAGCTGCGCCCATAGGGCGTGCAGGCTGTAGCCTCAGGACGACGGAGTCGGTAGAGTGACGCGCACGGAGACGCGTCCTACGGGAAACCGAACTGCGATTGCTGTTTTGTAGGTCGGCTCCTTGGCGTGTTGAACATCAGTTGCGTAGGCAAGGACTTCGCTTGGCTGTATGGTTTTAGCTTTTTGGGTTGCTGCTGGTGCGGCGCATCAATAGGAATATCTACCATGTATTTTCAGGATCTGATTCTCGCGCTACAGAGCTATTGGAACGATCAAGGCTGCCTGCTCACGCAGCCCTATGATATCGAAACCGGCGCCGGTACCTTCAATCCCTGTACCTTCTTGCGCTCGCTCGGCCCCGAGCCGTTTCACTCCGCCTATGTCGAGCCTTGCCGCAGACCCGCTGACGGCCGCTACGGCGATAATCCGATCCGGATGCAGCACTACTACCAATTTCAGGTCGCGATGAAGCCGAATCCCGAGGATTTGGTCGAGCGCTATTTTGGCTCGCTGGCCGCGATCGGCGTCCACCCGGAGGATCATGACCTGCGTCTGGTCCACGATGACTGGCAGTCGCCCACGCTTGGGGCCTGGGGGCTAGGCTGGGAAGTCTGGGCTGACGGCATGGAAGTGACGCAATTTACCTATTTTCAGCAGGTTGGCGGCTTTGAGCTGCGCCCGGTCCTGGGCGAGATTACCTACGGGCTCGAGCGCATCTGCATGTTTATTCAGGGCGTAGATAACGTCTTCGACCTGCAGTACAATAAGCAGTTCACCTATGGCGACATTTTCCACGAGAACGAAGTGCAGTTCTCGGCGCATAACTTCGAAGTCGTGCGCATCGAGTCCCAACTTCAGGCATTCAGCGAATTTGAGCAGGAGTGCGAACGCCTCTGCGAACGCGTCCTGCCGCTGCCCGCGCTCGACTATTGCCTGAAGGCCAGCCACGCGTTCAACCTGCTCGATGCCCGCGGCGCGATCTCCGTCAGCGAACGCCAGGGCTACATCCTGCGCGTCCGCAATCTAGCGCGGATGATCTCAGAAGCCTTTCTCAAGAATCGCGAAGCGCTGGGCCATCCACTGCTGAAGCGCATTCCGGGTGCGGAGTCCGCAAAACCTGTCCAGGTAAAGGCTGCGCCTGTGTCGCTGGGCGAGCGCGAACCGCTGCTGTTTGAAGTCGGTGTCGAAGAGATGCCGTCACGCGTTTTTTCCTCGCTGCTTGAGCAACTTCCCCGCCTGGCCAAGAAGCATCTGGCGGACAGCAAGCTAGAGCCTGGTGAGCTGCGTTTATTTACCACACCACGGCGCTTCACGCTGGCGTTTGATGGGATGCTGACGCAACAGCCAGACATTGCAGAAGAGATCAAAGGCCCACCGCTGCGCATCGCCAAGGATGCCGACGGAAAGTGGACCAAGGCCGCCATGGGCTTTGCCAAGAAGGCCGGGATCGAGCTCGATGATATTTCCACCAAGGAGATTAAAGGCGAGGCCTACTTGTTTGCGCGCCGTGAGCAAAAGGGCCGTTCCGCTCTGGAAGTGCTCTCTGAGGCGTTGCCCGCCTTGCTCAGTGACCTGCATTGGTACAACGTGATGCGTTGGGGCGATGGTGAGACTGCGTTTGTGCGGCCTGTGAAATGGCTGCTCGCCAGCTTGGGTGGCGCCGTCGTGCCATTCAGCTTTGGTGGCATTCAGACCGGCCTGGTCTCGCGTGGACATCGCTTCCTGCATCCCGGTGATGTCGCAGTGCCGACCGATGCCGATGGCTATCTAGAAGCGTTGCGCAGAGCCGATGTGCTGGCCGATCACGAAGAACGCCGTGAGCGCATCCGCACCTTACTCCACGACACCGCGAAGGCTGCTGGCCTGACTTGGCGCGAAGACGAAGGTCTTTTGCATGAAGTAACCTACTTGGTGGAACAGCCCGTCCCGATCCTCGGCCGGTTCGATGCGGATTTTCTCCAGATTCCGGACAAGGTCCTGGTCTCTGAGATGAAGGTTCACCAGAAGTACTTCGCTCTGAGCGACAGTGACGGCAAGCTAGCCAATGCTTTTGTAGCCATGGCCAACATGCGCTGCAAGGACGAAGACGTGATTCGCAGCGGCTTCCAAAAAGTCCTGGGCTCGCGTTTCGCCGATGCTCGGTTCTTTCTACAGGAAGACACCAAAATCACCCTCGCAGCTCGCGTCGAGCGCCTCGAAAAATCCATTTTTCAGGCCGACCTCGGCTCGATTTCTGCCAAGGTTGGGCGCATCGGTGCGCTCACTGCCTGGATGGCCGACGAGATTGGTGCGGACTCCGCAACGCGCGAACAGGCACTCCAAATCGCGCAGCTGTGCAAAAGCGATCTCTGTACTGACATGGTTGGCGAGTTCCCAGATCTGCAGGGAGACATTGGTCGCTACTATGCCCAGATTGAAGGCCTGTCGAACACAGTGGCAGATGGCCTGCGGGATCATTACAGCCCCAAGAGTGTGAATGGTGATCTACCGACCTCGGATGAGGCCGCGTTGGTTGGGATTGCTGACCGCATCGACTCGCTGGTGGGCATCTTCGCGATTGGCAAAGCACCGACTAGCTCGGCGGATCCGTACGCCCTGCGTCGTGCCTGCCTGACCTCCATCATGCTGGTCGTGCAGCGTGGCTTCCGGTTTCGGCTTCGGGCCTTGGTCGCGCAGGCCTTCGTGGCCTACGGTGAGACCTTGGCAGGCGTCGACCAAGCCCCACTTGTGGACGCGATTCTGGAGTTTTTCCGCCAGCGGGCGGGACGCTTGTTCGGCGAAATGGATCGACCAGACATGCCTGGACCATTCGCACGGGACAGCATCCAGGCCGTGTTGGACGCAAGCACGCCGTGGGGCGATCTCAGCGATCTGGTCCGCCGGTTCGAAGCCATGGACGCGTTTCGCTCCCGTGCGGACTTCGCAGATGTGGCTGCCACCTTCAAGCGCTGCAACAACATCATTAAGAATGAGCGCGAGACCGGCGAGATCCAGGAAGCACTCCTGGAGCAAACTGCCGAGCGTGAGTTGTACGCGGCGCTGAACGCGGCCGAACCAGTCATCGTTGCGAGCATGCGGAATCAGGATTACGTAGCCGCGCTCTCCCACGTTGGAACCCTCCGCACTGCCGTCGACACCATCTTTGATGTAGATAGCGGTGTGATGGTGAATGCCGAGGACGCGGACTTGCGCCGGAATCGGCGGCTGCTGGTTCAGCAGGTGATCGACCTGGTGGCAAGCGTTGCGAACTTCGCAGTCATCCAGGGCTAGCGGTCCCGCATGGCGGAGCTGCCGGAAAAGTCCAAGCCCGAGAAGCGCCTGACGCATTCCAAGTCGGAACGCGCAGCGCAGGCTCGGCGCATTGGCCGTCGGCGCCGTAAAGAGCGGCCCGGCAAGATCTCGCATTTGGCTGCCAGCGGCGGTGCGCCGGCCTCGCTGAGCAAGTATTTTCGGCTTGGGCTATGGGGCGTGGCGGCCGTCATTTTCATCGGCATGATGTTGACCAACGATACCGCCGAGCCGCGTTCGGCGGATACCATTCCACCTGGCACTCCCGCCCCATTGGTTGAACAGCCGGTCGAGATCCCCGGCTGCAAGCAATCGGCGACCGGGCAGATGCCTGTGGTAGAATATCTTGAAGACGGCAGCGAGTTTGCCCAGAAGATGCAGCTCGAGGCCTCTCGTGAGGCGAGCTTGCCGGTCGAGATCGTGAACTCCGTAGGCATGCGCTTTCGCCTGATTCCCGCGGGGCAGTACGTCATGGGTTCTCCCGAGAACGAGGCCGGACGCGCCGTAGACGAGGCAGAGCACGTGGTGCCCATTCCGCGCCACTTCTATATAAGCGCCCATGAAGTCACCCAGGAGCAGTGGAAGCAGGTGATGGCCGAGGCAGTCACCGATCCGTCCGACCCCAAACAGCAGGGCGCCAAGCGCCCCGTACAGGAGGTCACCTGGCGCAATTGCAATGCCTTCGTCAATGCTTTGTCCGAACTCGAAGGGCAGCCAAAAGGGACCTATCGCCTGCCCTTGGAGCGTGAGTGGGAGTATGCCTGTCGTGCAGGGACCAAGACCACATTTCACGCCCGCAGCGAAGAGCTGTGGCGCTTTGCCAATTACCTCGAAGAGCACGCTGCCGAGACCATGCCCGTGGGCACCTTGCGGCCGAACGCGTGGGGCCTTTATAACATGCACGGCAATGTCTGGGAATGGTGCGCTGATAACTTCGCCGACTACGAGTCCAAGGAAACCCATGAGCTCCATCGCGTGATACGCGGTGGAAACTGGTATATCACCAAGCTGGACTGCCGGTCCGCCACCCGTTATCGGCTGCCGCCGGACTCCCATGGCAACTTTATTGGTTTTCGCGTGGTCCGATTGCTGACCCGCGATCAGCTGGAACAGAAAACACCGAAGGAAAGTAAACCATGAAATTGACGTACTGCCTGACCATCCTCGTGGCTTTTGCGATGTTCGCAGAGGAGCCAGAAGCTGCCAGAAAATCTGCTTTAGCGGCGCTGGAGAATCCTGTCGCCCCCAAGGCACTAGAAGCGGACGCTGACTTTCAAATCGCGATTAAGGTCAAGCACGGGCATTTGCGCGAGTTGTTTATTGGATGTGCCGAGGGCAGAACGGATGGCTTTGATCGTCGGCCGCGTGGCGCTGGGCTAGCCGCAATGTTCGACGAAATGGCACCGCCTCCCGGGATCGGCACTGGCTACACCTACCTCGTCTCTCCCGACCGACGGATGCAGCTGTATAAGGACATCCGCGGGCCTCAGCCCGAGACGCCGCAATGGGTGCTCTTTGCCAAACCAGGTGACAAGCCCGTCACCTTGTCCTGGGACAAGTCACAGATTCCCGCGGGAAAGATTCTTTACTGTGCAAAGTGGGATGGGGCAGCCACGGATGTGACGGAGATCGTCGATTGTGCGAAGTCCGCATCTGTGACCCACGACGGCTTCGTGTATTACCGTTTTTGGCTGGCTGCCGCTAAGTAGCGGGGGCGGGCCGGTGCAGGGCGCTATTTCTCCCGGTCTGCTGCTTTGATGCGCGAGAACCCTGTCGTAGCCCCGTTTTCGGGCGCGCGAATCTGGACTTGTGGGGAGATCTGCGCCCTAAAGATCCCCTACGACTGCCGTCTCGCAAGCTCGGCTGAGACGGCAGTCGAAGCACCGCTTTAGCGGGCGAGGCTTTTGGCGAGCGGCTGCGCCTTCAGCCCTGTGGCTCCCGGACCTTGGCAGGGAGCGTCGGGCGCAACAACAGGCAGCCGATTATGCCGGCGACGGCTGAGCCGATCAGGATCGCGACCTTACCCTGCTCGGAAAAGGTGCCTTCCTCGAAAGCCAGCGCCGTCAGAAATAGCGCCATGGTGAAGCCAATTCCTGCCAGGCAGGAAACGGCCGCTAGCTGTTGCCAGCTGACTCCGGCTGGCTTGTCGGCAATGCCGGTCTTGATCGCCAGATAGGTGGCAAGCAGGATGCCGACGGGTTTGCCTAGCACCAGACCGAGAATGATTCCCATGCTGACCGGGCTCATGATCCCACCAGCAGAGTCGCCGGTCAACGCCACGCCGCAGTTCGCGAGAGCAAAGATCGGCAGAATCGCGCAGTTTACCCAGCCGGCCATGGCTGCCTCCAGGCGAGTCACCGGTGGATTGATCCGCCTCGAGTATTTTTCCAGCTTCGTGGCCAGTGCGCGGGACCGCTCATCCTCGAGTAGCGATAGTTCGCTGTCCCCGCTGCCGAATTGCTCGAGTAGTTCCTTGCTGCGTTCGATGAAATGAGCTCGCTCAATATTTCCCTTGGCAGGGATGGTCATGGCGGCGAGAATACCCGCCAGCGTGGCATGAATTCCCGACTGCAGAAAGCAGAACCAGACCCCGCCGATTCCAACGATGAGATAGGGAATAGTGGACCAAACGCCGCGGAGATTCATCACGATCATGATTGCGAAGCATCCCATTGCGACCGCCAGATAGGTCCAATTGACGTCGCCGGTGTAGGCAAAGGCAATGACCAGAATCCCGCCGATGTCGTCTACGATTGCCAGGGCAGCCAGAAACACCTTGAGCGCAAGGGGGACGCGGCGCCCAAAGAGGGACAGGATTCCGAGGGAAAAGGCGATGTCCGTAGCCATCGGGATGGCCCAGCCCCGCATGCCGTCGCCGCCCAGATTTACGAGCGCGTAGAAACCGGCGGGTACGACCATGCCGCCGATTGCGGCTGCGATCGGTAAGGCAGCCTTGCGCATGGTGGCTAGTTCGCCAGCGATCACCTCACGTTTGATCTCGAGGCCGACGACGAAAAAGAAGATGACCATGAGCGCGTCGTTGATCCAGTGCTGTAGAGACTTGGTCAACTCTCCATGCCCAAAGTGCAGGCCGATCTCGGTATGCCAAAAATGCTGGTAGTTGTGGTGCCAGCAGTTGGACCAGACGAGGGCTGCGATGGCACCGATGATCAGCAGGATGCCGCCGGCGGCGCTTTGGTGGCTGAACCGGGCGATGTCGTCGATGAACGTTTGGCCGTCGGTCTGATGGGGCTCGCGCCCGTAAAAGGTATGATTCTCTTCGCTCATGAATGTCCGAATGAATTTAGAAAGAGCTGTGGGATGGGGAGCGATGTAATTTTTACGCCGCGCAAGCCAAATCTACACCGCGATTGCGTGGCTTCCGCCTCGCTGCTCTCGGTTTGTTGCGGTTGTGGCAAATACGTCCCCAGCAACAGCCAACTGATGGGGAGCAGTACAGTCCAATGGAGGGCGTTCAGCGGGATGGCCAAGGTGAACCACAGTGTGCTGGCGAGAGCGTTTGGCCAGACGAGCGAGATCGGGAGCAGCGTCAGTTCCGAGGCTGCAGCCAGTGCGGGCTGCGTATCCGCATCACTCACGAGAGTCAGCAGCAGCCAACTGCCAGTGCAGTGCGTGACAAACACGCTAAGCAATAGCCAAAGCGGGAGCGGAATCTGTTTTGATGGTCCCAAGTGCTGGTACCTCTCGCTACGCGTCTTCCGGAGTGTCGGAGCGCTCCGGCGCATTGATCCGAAACACTTTTAGCTCCCGATACAGCGAGGTTGCCAGATCCGATTTTGCGAACCCAGCAACTTTTAGGCCTTTGATGCCGAAAAACTCCTGCATCTGCTCCGCGCTGTAGACCTGCACAATCGGATAATCGGCGAACGCCTCAAGGCACTCGTCCGCGCTTCGCGGGGCCAGATCTGTTGCAATCATCAGGAAGTGCAGTCTGCCTTTTGCTCGTTTGAGCCGTTCCTGGCCGGCCAGCGTGATGCGAGCGCGGCGGACAAATGGAAACAGGCGATCCACGGCCTTGCCGGTGCCATCCTTTGACTTGCGTCGGGGGCCTTTGCCCTTGCCTTGAACAGGCCGCCGACACCGATGACAGACATCGGTAAGGAGATCATGCAGGCGCTTGACCAAGCGTGCGTTAGCGGGGACGTCGCCAGTGACCGCCAGATGAACGCTCTCTTTGTTCAAGGCTGTGAGCTTGGTGACCAACGTACCGACGGCGGTACCTGCTTGAGCGAGGTCGAGGGTGACTTGAATCCCGGTTGCGGCGTCCGCAATCGCTGGCGCTTCCCCGCAGCTGACGGTGACGGTAGCGTCTACGGCACCGGCCTGGGTTTGCTTGCCACCAACAGTTTCTGCGGCCAGCTGCACGGCTTCCACGATGGTCGCCGAATCGGAGTCTACCTGAAAAGAGAATGTGTGAATTTTCATTCTGCAACCTTAGCATCCCGCGTGACTGACGGCGATTCCGCAGAGAATGGTCGAACGTGAACGCGTACGGCCGTATGATACCGTTTTGTTCCATCCAGCTGGAAGGCATATGAGCGAGCGTGAAGAACAGTACGGAGCCGAAGTGCGACATCCGCAGGACTGGACGCGCTATGTGGTCATGATCACTGCGGCCGCCTGGTCACTGTTTCAGATTGGCATTGCGATTCCGCCTCCGCGCGCGATGGCTTGGTGGGGGACGCTCGACTCCACGATCGTGCGCTGTGTGCACTTGTCGTTTGCGATGGCGCTGGCGTTTCTTTGTAGCCCGCTGCTGCGGCGGGCTCGGCCCCAATTAGCTTGGCTGTCTGCGCACGATAGGGTGCCGGTGGTTGACCTTGCGCTGGCCGCAGTTGGTGCCTTCTGCGCCTCGTACTACGCCTTTTGCTACGATGCAATCAATGCCCGGCAGGGCGCGCTGACGAACGTGGATCTGGCAGTGGGGGCGGTGGTGGTGCTGCTGTTGCTCGAGGCATGCCGGCGGGTCATCGGCCCGGCTCTTACTGTTGTGGCCGGGATCTTTATCACCTATGCGTTTTTTGGGCATCACGCGCCGTCGGTGCTGGCCTTCAAGGGCGTCTCGCTTGGCCGATTCGTGGACCAAATGACCGCCAGTACGCAGGGGATCTACGGGATTCCGCTGGATGTATCTGCCAAGATCGTGTTTCTGTTCGTGCTCTTCGGGGCGATGCTGGAGAAGGCCGGTGGCGGAAGATTCTTCACCTCGCTGGCGATGAGCGTACTGGGCGGCTTTCGCGGTGGGCCTGCCAAGGCGGCAGTGGTCAGCAGCGGGCTGACCGGAATGGTCTCCGGCTCGAGTATCGCTAACATTGTGACCACCGGCACGTTCACCATCCCATTGATGAAGAAGGCTGGCTATCCGGCCAAGAAGGCCGCGGCGATCGAAGTGGCGGCCAGTACCGACGGGCAGTTGGCACCGCCGATCATGGGGGCAGCCGCGTTTCTGATCGCGGAGTATGTGAATGTGGACTACCGGGCTGTGGTTAAAGCGGCCGCGATCCCGGCGTTTGCTTCGTATGCCACACTGCTCTACATCACGCATTTGGAGGCCTGCAAGCTGGGGTTGCGGCGCATCCCAAAGGAAGAGCTGCCGTCGTTTAAAGAGACGCTGCTGGGCGGTTGGCACTTTCTGATTCCGCTTTCGGTCCTGATCTATCAATTGCTGGTGCAGCAGCGATCTGCCGAGCTTGCGGCTCTTTGCGCAGTGGTGGTGATGGGGGCAATGATGCTGATCGTGCCCGTACTCAAGGCATTGAGGGCAGGCACGGCAGTGAAGACGGCGCTGGTCGAGGCGCTGCGCGTGCTGAACGACTCGCTGGTGAGTGGGGCCCGGAATATGGTCTCGGTGGGGCTGGCGACGGCAGCGGCCGGAATCATCGTCGGCGTGGTGGCATTTGGCCCGGGCGACATGATTTCTCAGTTGGTGGAAGAGCTCTCACGCGGCAACATCTACGCGATGCTGCTGATTACCGCGGTCACGAGTCTGATCATCGGCATGGGCCTGCCGACCACCGCGACCTACATCGTGATGGCCAGCCTGATCGTCCCGGCGCTGGTCGATGTGGGGGCCGCGCAGAATCTGGTGATCCCGGTAATGGCGGCACATCTTTTCTGCTTCTACTTTGGCATTCTGGCAGATGACACGCCGCCGGTTGGGCTGGCGGCCTATGCGGCAGCGGCGATCGCCAAGGCACCGCCGATCGCGACCGGGCTACAGGCTTTTATGTATGACATTCGGACGGCGATCCTGCCGTTCATGTTCATCCTGAACCCAGACCTGATTCTGCACGGCATCAACGAGTGGCATATCGGCCTGCTGATCTTTGCGATGGCGTGCGTGGGCAATGGCGCGTTTGCGGCAGCCACACAGGGGTGGTTTGCGCGCGCGAACCGTTGGTTCGACATACCGATTCTGCTGGTGGTGACGATGCTGTCGCTGCGCCCCGACTTCTGTGCCGGGCTGTTGCGGATTCCGCATGAGTCTCGCTATTGGTGCTACGTCTTCGGGCTGGTGATATTTTCCGCACTTTATGTGCTGCAGCTTCGGCGGAAGCAGACTTGCCCGAGTGGGAAGGGCACAAGCCGCGTCTAACCTGCTGGTTGTCAAGCAGCAGGTTAGACTATGGTGCGCTGCGCATAAGTTAGGGACTGGCTTTCCTGACTTTTCCGTAGAAAGCCGCCCGCGATAATTCCGTGTTTTACAGGAAGATCGGCCGTTTGCAAAGGGAGGGGAGGCCGGATATTGTAGCGGTTCTTTCAAGGCTGCCCCCCATTTCCAGCGCGCCATGGCCGTATATTTTCTAGCAGTTTTGTGCGCTCTTCTTATGCTTTCGGCTTCCGACCGCGCAGAGTCGTTGCCGGCGCTCTGCGGCACTCATTCCCCGCTCAGCGCCGAGGCTGCTGGAGAAGGGAAGGCGGCCAGCGCCGCTGGCACCGAGCGCGAACAGCCAGGTCCGGCATAATTCAGTAATCAGTGAACAGAAATCAGTGAGCAGGCTTGCCCTGACACGAAAAAGGAATTCTAAGATGGCAGATATTACTCTCAAGGGGCACGTCGCCCTCGGCGTTGTTCCCACTCACCTCAAATTTGTGGGCGGGCTCGTGCCTGATGATGGAGGGCGCATCCCCCGCGATGCCGCTGGGCAACTCTCCGTCGTTGCCAACATGCGTGGCCTCGTGGCGCAAAGCCGCGTGCCAATCACTTGTGTGCAGGTCCCCTACTTTCCGGGGCTCCGTGAAGGCGACGTCGCTGAAATGGTTGAAGGTCTCCGTGGCTGTGGCCTCGATGTCCATTTCATTCTTATGGTTGGCGGCGCCGACCCAATGGTCCCAGCGGACGAAGATGCTGTGGTCGAGATGCTTGTGGGTGGGCTCACCGCTGCCAAAACTCACGGCGTGGCCCATGTTTCTTCCACCTCCATTGAGCAGTGGATGACCCCTGGTGCTACCCGAAAGACTGGCGACGATTATCAGGCCGCCATTGCCCAGAACGTCAAGGTCCACACCCGGGCTGCCAGCGAGGCCGGCCTTGAAGGATCCTGTGTCGAAGCTTGGCACATTGAGTTTCTCCGCGCCGGCGAATTCCAGACGTTCACGGATCTTCAGAAAGCGTGGGATGTGGTTAGCGCCATCAACCGAGCTTATGGCAAGACCTTCTTCCGCGTCCTCGTGGATGCCGCACACTGTGGTGACTCTGCGCTGACCATCCCGGAGAACGCTGCGCTTATCGCCAAGGTCGCCGAAGCAGGCGAGTTGGGTATCTTCCATGCCTCGGCGAAGACGACCCGCGGTTGCCTGAGCACTGACGATGGCTGGACCGCAGCCCTCCTCAACGCCGCCGCGGCCACTGGCAAGCTCGAGCACGTTTTTGTCGAAGTCTTCCATCACGAAGACGCGGCTTTGCAAGGTCTGCGCGATCTCGAGCCGGGCCATGGTCTTGATACACGAGACGGTCGCAGTTACGACCAGGTCGTTCTCGACGGCCTCACGGACGTCGGGCGTCGTCTCAATAATCTCGTCCTCCGCGGCGTGCTTGGCTGAGAGGCCAGTGCGATTGCCGTCCAAAGGATCGACTCTAGCCGATTTTTTCTCGGCCTTGATACGAGGTGGTGCGCCGACGCAATGGGCGTCTCGTCAATCCGTGCCCGTGCATTCACTCAGTCACGAAATGGTCCGGAGAAGGCCACCGTCGGCATCGCCTCGGACATCCGGCAGGCCTGCCATAGGCCAATGAATGAGCAGAGCATCGCGAGCGGAGCCTGCAGAAGCCAGAAGGGGTAGAAGAGTGGGGTCACCAAGGAAGATGTGGCGAAGCCTATGTAGAGACTGAGCTCTCCGTCCATTAGGCCGACGACGATCTGGTCCTTCAGCGCCTCGTAGCTGGCCGCCTCGTGCATCTGGCCCTCGCTCTTCGGGACAATGACTTCGTTGTATTGGCGGAGGATCTCGGTGTGGGTGGGGATGTCATCTCCAATCCACAAATTTGGCAACAAGCTACAGGACATCAGGAAATAGCAGATTGCGGCGGCAAGGAGTCTGGGCCGCCGCTTGGCGGTGAGATCGCCGGAGCGGATTCCCCAGCCGACGGCGACGCCCAATAATGCTGCAAACACGGGAAACGGCTTGCCAGCATAGACGATTGCCACGCTCCAGAAGACGAGCACGGCGCCGCCTGCTGCCAGCGCTAGAAGGATGCTGCGCACCAGGCTCCTTCCTGAACTGTTTCCGCGGCTGCTGGCTTGGCAGCTTTCACACCACGGCTGTTGGTCTGCAAGATAGTAGTCGGCGTCTTGGATTTCGGCATCGCAGCAGGCGCAGTGTTTCAGCTTAGCCGCAGCCGCGCTGTCTTGCGGCAAGGGAGGGGCGACGGAATTAGCAGGCAGGCCGTCGAGGAAGCGGCCGTAGAGGTCTGTGATTCGCGGGAGCAGGCGGCGACGCTGCGCGAGTGCCCGTATCCCACAGAAGACTAGGATCAGGACGATCAGGGAAACCGTGGCCAGAATTGTGTAGTCTACTTTGTCCACGAGCGGCGGCATGCCTTTAATCCAGAACATGCCGCTGGCCTCTGGCAGGACGCTGAGTTCAGTGGTGGTGCCGAGCGTGAGCGCTTGAAAGACGTCTGGGGTGACGGTGACGACACGCTCCTGCTGCGCCTCAGCTTCGGTCCAACGTAGCCGAAGGCGGTCGGGGGCGGTTCTGCCGGTGACCTCTGCGGTGACCTTGGTCCCGGTTTTTTCGATGTTGGCGGCGTGGTAGGTGGTGGTGGCGAGGCTGACAAGCGAGAGGCAAAGCATGGCGGCAATGCCCATTAGCCAGATGGCGCGAATGCCTAGCGCCACGCGCCGTCCGCGGGCAGCAGCCAATTCATTGCTGCTGTCACTCTCGGGATTCACCAGCGTGGTAAGCCCGTGCTTGCGAAAGGCGAAAAGTAGAAAGGGCAGGCCGGCAATGGTCTGGGGGAGTTCGAGCAGGTTGTCGCCATCGGCGATGATGAGGCGCCCGCCAAGTGCACCGGACCGGTTCTGCGGCTGCCATTCTACGTAGCGAATTCGATGCAATGGGATGCGGCGCACTACCCCTCGCGGCGGGAAAATAGTCACCTGATTGCCTTCGAAACGGATCACTTCGGCCCCCGTGGGAAGCTGCCATTGCTTGCTGCCGTTTTCGTAGCCGGCTAGTTCATGTTGAAACACGCGGCTCAGATGGAGTTCGAGGGACCGCAGGAAGGCAACGCCGCCATCTTCGAAGATCGCCAGTTGAATTTCGGTGAGCGGTTCGTCATCGTGGTCGACAAGGAGTAGGCGCATATCTTCGCTAGAGATTCTCCAGCGCACGGTCATTACGGCAGACCATGGCACCTGCCAAGTGCCGTCGGGCCCCATTTTGATGAGCGCAGTTTCGCTCATTGCGTAGGTTGCGCGGCACGCACGCCAGCGCTTAACTGAGCTGACGATGACCCCGGCGGCAAGGATACAGCCTATGCTGATGAACAGTGCTACGGAGGAAGAGATGTCCTCGGGGCTCATAATCGGTGAGCTCAGCCAGAGGAGAAAGAATCCTGAAAACAGGGCTGCGCGAACCAAGGCGGCTCGGCTTCTCTTGGGAGAGGGTGTAAACAGAAGTCTCTGTTCATCCATCGTGGCGTCTCCGGGTTATGAAAACCGCAAACTGGAAGCGAAATCCAGAAATGGAAATCGATTCTACTAATTCTCCGTTTAGCACAGCGTCTGCGAGATCAACGCCGTTCTCGTAAACGGCGGATTTCGGCCTTGTAGTGATCGATCAATTCGCGCTCGAAAGCGGAGAATCCGTTTCCTTCGAAGTGCATGGTCTGCTCTGTCCGTGTGTTTGCCTGTTGTTTTTCATCATAAGCGCGCTCTACGTCGATCGCGGCTCTGGCGAAATCTGGTGCGATTTGATCCTGCCGGGTTGAGCTGGTGTCGAATACATCATCTGAGAGCCTAATTCCGGTGATGTTCCCGCTCTTGCTCTTCTCCGCGTCCAGTATAGCGCGTCTCCCGGTGTGCTCTTCTCTTCGAAAGCGCTGCGGATTGGACACGCGTCCGGCCTCAGCGGTTGGTTTCTCTCCATTATCCTCGCTGGGAGAGCCGCGTTCGCCTCGACCCCCGCCTTCCGCGTCGGTCTTCTTCTCGCCATGGCCACCAGACTTATCTTCCTTTCCGCCGCCATCACCCGTGGAGGCGCCATCGTCTGAACCGACGGATTTCTCACCCTCTCCCTTGCTTTCGCCCTTACTTCCAGAACCACCACCGCTGCTGCCACTACTGCCACCACCGCTGCTGCCGCTCCCAGCGCCCGTAGAGCCCCCTGCTGCGTCCCCTGAACCGCCAAATTCCCCGCTACCGCTGCCTTCGCCACTGCCGCTACCGCTACCGCTGCCTTCGCCACTGCCGCTACCGCTACCGCTGCCTTCGCGATCTTCGTCGGTCTCTCCGTCTTCGTCGCCTTCGTCTGGCAGATACTGGCCTGCGTCCTGCTCGTCTGGGGACGAGGGCATCTCGCCCTCGCCCTCGGCATCCGGGTCTTCTGGCTGGAACTTCCCACGCTCACCTACTTCGCCACCCTTATCCATTCTGCTTCGGATCTTCAGGGTCTCGCGATCATCCTTTTTTTTCTTCTTCTCCTTCTTGTTGTTCCACTCATTCTTGGGCGCTTTGCGGTTCGTTTTCTTCTTCTCTTTCGTTTTGGCATCCTTAGGCGTCCGTTCGTCCTCGTAGCTATCCGCTGGTTCAGGTTCTTCGGGCTTGGCAAGCGCGTCTTGAATGCCGGCCAGGAGATCTAGCTTCAGGTCTGAGTCTTTGACTACTTTGCCGTAGCTGATTTCTTCTTCGACGACTTCCGGTTTGCCGATCCTAATGGTGACGCCTTCGCTGGCCACGGGCGGGTTGTCTGGACTTGCGTCGCGGGCTTCGATCCAGATCACGAATCGATCGTGCTCTCGGGCCGAGAGTTCCGCTAGGTCCACAACGATCTCGCCTTTGACCTTGGGCCCGACAGAACGTTCTGCCAGGACATAGTCTCGGACTTCGTCGTCTGCGAAGCGTTGAATTCGGAGGTTGGCATTCAAGAGGCTGAAGTCATCGTGGATCTCGTAGGCTACCTCCAGCCGTCCATTCGCGGGCAGGAATTGACGATTGGTGGGGCTGGTCAGCAGTACCCGAGGTAGCTGGTCCGGATAGACCCGCACAGCGAATTGCGGGGTTTCTATGGGGGGGACTGCTGGGTGAGGATAGAGCCGAAAGAAGTAATCACCGGTATGTGTAAGCAGTTTGCTCTGGAAGGTCGAAACGACGCGCTCAGAGCGTTTTAGCTGCTCCTTCTTGCCCAGCCAGACGAGTTCGGCGGAAGCCAATGGCGGGTCGGTCCGGATCTCGAAGTGAACGCGCGAGCCGACGACTCCGCTGATCTCATAGGCGCGATCTGTGCGTGCTGCCTGTTCCAGATATGCTGGAAGCTCATAGCGGACAAGTTGCTGCTCGATGATCGGGGTCGCGATTGTCTGGACGGTGTGCGGGGCGGACGTGGCATCACCTAGATAGCAGATGAAAGAAATGGTGCCGATTAGGCGAGGCATTTTAGCGCCATAGCTGCCATCTTCACGATGCTCCACGGGGGTGTTGCGCCACTCGCCCTGCTCGTGCCGCCAGCGGACGTGGCCCTTGGTGGGCGCGTGGCCCGCGGTTTCCAGCTCGACGTACCAGACGTCTTCAATGCTGAGGAAGGTGCCGTCTGCCGGCGTGACTTGCACTAGGCGGGTCTGGCTCGGAGGCCCCAATGCCTGCGCTCGCCAGGGAGATACGATGCGCGCTACCGAGTGCCCGACCGGATGCAGGGTGCCGAGTCCGTAGCCCAGCCAACATATCACGAGGGCCAGCCCCCAGGTCGAGCGCACCGCGTCCTTTGGCACCCGCACACGAATCTGGGTCGTGTCGGCACCGCAATGCGCGAGGATCTGGGCCGCGAGCGCCGGGGTTGGGTGCCTGAGGTAGGTGGTGAGATCATTGAGCAGCACGGGATGCGCTCGCTCAATCTGCTGCGCTAGATAGGCAGGGTTCATTTTGCGATCTGCACGATAGCAGAGTTGCCAGACGAGAACAGACAGTGGGACCATGACCACGATCCCGAATGCGCCCCAGCAGACGCTCGGACCCGGAAACAGCGCGTGGTCGAGCACGACCGCGAGCAGCAGGGCAGTCCCGGCCCAGAACAGCAGGCGGGCAAGCAAAGCGAGCAAGTCATTCAGGTAGACTGTTTTTCTGGCTCGCGCGAGTAGCTGTTCGATTTTTGGTTCCATTCTGCTACGATTGCTGTGTTTGCGAACTTCGCAAGTGATCCTGAGGCGGAGCAGCAGGACAATCCCGTTGATAATGTGATCCGATGGGGCGCGTAAGGTAGTATTTGGCATGTCAGAGCGTAAGAAACACCGTGGTGCAGCCCCTGATGACGAGGCACTGTTTGGTCCGCATGCGCATGAAACTCTGCGCGTGGCAGCTGATGAATACGCGTGGCTCTTGAGCCGGGGCTATCCGGCTACCGCGACGCTTAGCTTGATCGCAGATCGGTATCGGCTGCGAAATCGGCAGCGCCAGGCGCTGTTGCGCTCGGTTTATAGCGAAGCGGGACGCGATGCGCGTCGAGAGAAGCGGGTGGCGCTGAAGGATTGCGCCAGTAGCAGCATTGTTTAACCTGCTGATTTCCGTCGAGAGCATTCTAGGCGGCGATTTGTTGCTGCGTGGCTGTGGCGGCTGCATTCGCGATCTTGCAAGCGTGGATAGCAGCTATCGTACGGTTGCGGAGATCGCAGCAGCACTGGGCTTGATCAAGGAGGTTTTGAATGCGTTTGGGGCGAGTAGCGTGCACTGGCTGCTGGATCGGCCGGCTAGCGGAGCTGATTCGTGCGCAAGGTACGCGGTGGACGGGTGACCTGGTTGATACCCCGGCTCGAGAGCTGACGGCGCTTGATTGTGTGGTGGTGTCGAGCGACGCCTTTGTGCTCGATGGCTGTCGGCAGTGTTTGAACCTCGCGGAGGCGGTACTTGCGGAACTCGCACCCGAGCGCGCGCTCGGAGATTTGGAACCGCCAGTAACACCGCGACCCGCAAGTGAGCAATTGTGACCGTGCAATCCGGGCGAAGGCGGTAAGGTTGCTGTTTTTGCGGTGTAGAGCGCGAAGGCGTCATGTCACAGTTTCATATTTTTACCGGGGCAATCAGGGGCTGGCAGGAAGCCTGTGCGCACGTACCCGCGCTCGCTACGGCCACGGCAGGTGCTGCTGTGGAGTTAGACCTGGGCTGCGGCAAGGGCGGCTTTCTCCTTGAATTGGCCGAGCGATATCCGGAGCGGACCGTGGTGGGGGCAGAACTCATGATTGGACGACTTAAACGCCTGCTCAAAAAGGTAGAGGCGCGCGAGCTGGCCAACGTTGCCCTGTTGCGCGCGGAGGCTTGGGAGTTTGTCGCGTTTCATCTGCCGGACGCATTATTTGACAGGATTCACGTGCTCTGCCCGGACCCTTGGCCAAAAGCGCGACATCGCGCAAATCGGCTGGTCACCAGCGAGTTTCTTGGCCGAATTACGACCAAGCTGCGGCCGGGAGGCGTACTGCATCTAGCTACCGATGATCCACCCTACTTCGAGAGGTTTCGGGGAGCCGTCGATGGCCTGCCCGAGTTGACGCTGGATCCAGACGGGATTGCGGACATCGCAGACATCAAAACGGACTTCCAGCGCCGGTGGGAAGAGCAGGGAAAGTCACTGCAGCGGATTGTCTTACGGAGGACGCCATGAGGCGGCTGACGGCGCTTTTCTGCTTGTTGCTGGTGGGCTGCGGGCCGACGCAGACGGATCTGCCGCAGTGGTACGAGGCCACACGGCCGATGTATTACGGAATCCCGGTGACAGTGAAGTTTTTCCCGGCAGACGATGCCGTGGCTCACAAGGTGTGGAAGTACCTGAAGTCTGTAGACGATCGCTTTAACGACTATCGTCTGGGCACGGAGGTGAGTCGGCTGAACTCTCTACCACCCAAGCGCTATCACCGTGTGTCGGAGCCGATGTGGGACGCACTCAACCTGTCCGCGATGGTGAACAGCATCACGGAGGGGGCGTTCGACGTGACGGTCGGGCCGATTCGCCAAGTTTGGAAGCAAGCCGCGAAGGAAGGGAAGCCGCCATCGGATGAGGCCATTGCCCGCGTCATCGCAGCGACTGGTATGCAGGAAATTAGCCTGGTGGCCGACCCCTCAGATATCGAGCTGATCGGCTTGATGCCCGGCTCCGAGGAGTTGGACATTGCTGACGTGAGCGGTGCCGCGAGCGAGACGGATCTGGGACCCGAGAATGACCAGGAGTATCGCGATGCGAGCGCCTGGGTTGACGCTGTTCCTTCGGTCGACAGGTGGCGCAGGAACGAGGCGCGGCAAGTGCTGATGAGCGAGGAGCGGATTCTGGATTTTGGTGGGATCATTAAGGGAATGGCCGTAGATCACGTGATTAAGATGCTGGAATCGGCTGGCGTCACTGGCGCCTTTGTCCAGGTCGGGGGCGAGACCGGAGTCCTTGGAGTGTCTCAGCGTAACATGCCGTATCGCTTGGGGATCCAACATCCAACCGACGAGACGAAGATCTGGACCTCTCTGCAAGCCAGCCTCAAAGGTATGTCTCTAGCCACCAGTGGAAATTATCGGCAGCCGGTGATGATTGGCGATCAGGCGTACTATCATATTTTCGATCCGCGCACGGGGCGCCCCGTAGATACGCACGTGCTATCGGTCAGCGTGCTGTTTCCGCTCACTGGTCGCAACGGTTTAGCGGACGCCCTCACCACCGCCGGGGCAGTGCTGGGGCCTGACGTGCTGCCGATCGTGTCGGAACTGGGCGGTGAGGCGCTGCTGCTGATCACAGACAAAGACGGCGCCATCACCGAGCATCGCACGAAGGGCTGGAAGGACTGGGAGCGGGGGAATGATGGAGCCAATTGATGTTTTTGCCGGGCTGAACACCGAGCAGGCGGAAGCGGTACGTGTGATTGACGGGCCGGCGCTGGTGATTGCCGGAGCTGGGACCGGGAAGACGCGTACGCTGATTCATCGCCTCGTACATTTGGTGCAAAGCGGGGTGCCGCCGCAGAATGTGCTGCTGCTCACCTTTACCAGAAGAGCCGCCAATGAGATGATCGATCGCGCCATGGAGATGCTCGGCCGGTCCGACGTGCCGCTGTCGGGCGGCACGTTTCACTCGTTCGCCATGAATTGCCTGAGAAAATTTGGCGATTCGATCAATCTGTCGCTGAACTTCACGATTCTGGATCAGTCAGATTCTCTGCAGATTATTACCAAGCTGCGGGGGGAGCTGGAGCTGGATGAGCCCAAGAGCTTCCCCAAGCGAAACACCATCGCCAGTATTCTCAGCAAGGCAGTCAATAAGCAGAAATCGATCCCGGACATCGTCGCCGAAGAGTACCCGCATCTGCTGGCGACTATGGATGCGATGTCGACTCTAGGGCGGCAATACGCGACCTACAAAAGCCAGCACTGCATGGTTGACTTTGATGACCTGCTGGTGCTTTTGATTCGCTGTCTGGAGCTGGATGAGGATGCGCGCGTGCTGGTGCAGCGCCGCTTTCCGTATATCATGGTCGATGAGTACCAGGACACGAATGTGCTCCAAGGCCGGATTGTGGAGCTGATTGCCGGTAAGGCCGGAAACGTGATGGTGGTGGGCGACGATGCCCAGAGTATTTACGCGTTTCGGGGTGCGCGCAGCGAGAACATGTTCGAGTACGAGGACATGTTTGAAGGCGTGAAACGAATCGTGCTCGATCGCAACTATCGCTCGACGCAGCCGATTCTGGATCTCTCGAACTGCCTGTTGGACCAGATGAGCAAGAGTTTTCGCAAGGACCTGCACACGGACCAGAGTGAGGGGATCATCCCGCAGTTGATCACCGCCCCGGAGCAGCGCGGCGAGAACCTTTTCGTCTGCGCCCAAATCCGACAGCTGCTGCGTGCTGGCGAGGAACCCGGGGAAATTGCCGTGCTGGTGCGCTCCGGACGCAATTCCTATGGCTTGGAGGTGGAGCTCAGCCGCCACAAAATCTCATTCAGTAAGTTCGGCGGGTTCAAGTTCTCAGAAAGCGCTCACATTAAAGATGCGCTTGCCTTTCTGCGCGTGTTTGCCAGCCCGACCGACGAGGTCTCGCTGCATCGGGTCCTGTTGCTGCTAGATGGGGTAGGCCCGGCCGCGGCCACCAAGATCTCGCGGCGGCTCGACGGGGCCTTAGACCTAGACATTCTGCGCGCTGCCGGTTCCAAGCGCACGACGGAGCCACTGCGTGAACTTGCGGCACTGTTTACCCTGATGCAGGATAAGGAGCGCAACGACGTCGGTGGGCTGTTTCAGCTAATTCTGGAGCATTATCAGCCCTACTTGAAGCAGCACTTTGATGACTGGCCCAAGCGTGAGCGCGATCTCAGCGAGTTGTCCGTGCTGATGGGGCAGCAGGATGATCTGCAGCAGTTTCTCACAGACATGGCGCTAGAACCGCCGGATCGGGCGGATGGGCGCGGGCTGAAGCGCACCAGCAGCCCGGATGATATTGTGATTTCGACCATTCACTCCGCGAAGGGGCTGGAGTGGAAGCACGTGTTCGTCATGCGCGTGAATGATGGCGTGATGCCGATGATCCGGCGTGATCAGACGTCCCGCGAGGATTTGGACGAAGATCTGCGGCTGCTGTATGTCGCCACCACCCGGGCCAAGGAGCAGCTGATTCTGACCTGGCCCTTGTTTAACGAACAGCAGATGCCCAACGAGGCGTCCCGGTTTCTGCATTCGGTGCCCACGACCTGTCTAAAGCGACACCGGTTGCCCGCAGCCCGCACGCACACCCAGCGGCGGCCGGCTCGGGATTTTACCAGCTGGGACTTCGACTGAGCCTTCTGACTGCCCTTCCTTTTCTTCTGGCCGTCCTATGAAATTCTGCCCTATTCGGCAAAAGATGGGGAGCAGGGTGGATCATTTAATTGAAACAATTAATAATTTCTGTATGGGGCATATTCGCTGCTGTAATTTTTACCCGCATAGGAATGTTCGTTGTAAACCTATCACGCCACGACGACCTTGAATGACATGATCTTCATCTACCGATGAGCCGTCCTTGGACTTGGTGCAGAGGCGGAGGGTGTCTTGCCGGTAGGAATGCCAACTCCGGGGATCGGCATTGAGGCAGTCATCACTAACATCGATGGGGTAGCAGGCCTCGATGTGAATGAAACAGGCGCGGTGAACATCAATGATGTCCTGTTTCTATAGCGTCGGGCAGTGCTTGGTCTGTGTAACGAAGCGGGTGGAGCAGATGCACCCAGTTCTGCCCATCCGAATTGACCGGTTTTAGGTGCGCTTACCACGTGGCAGTAGCCAGAGTGTCTGCGCGAGCCACCAAGGCATCGGGCCTCACTAACGGGTTGGCGTTTGCATGACCTGACCTCAGAAATCAGGTCCACTTGAAATGTGAGTCCGGCGCCACTTACCTTGGTGCGGGGCTTGCCGAGCTCAAGGAGGACTAAAAAATGCCTGAAGGCAAGGGAAAGCGGCACACGCCGGAACAGATCGTGAAGATCTTACGGGAAGTGGATAGCGAGAAAACCGTGGTGCAGGTCTGCAGCACCTACAACATTGGCGAGCAGACGTTCTATCGCTGGCGCAAGCAATACCGCGGCATGGAACTGTCGGACGTGCGGGAGCTGAAGCAGCTGAAGGAAGAGAATGCGCGATTAAAGCGCTTGGTGGCCGACCAGGCGCTGAAGACTCGCTTGCGAACAGGCACCTTTCAGGGGCGTTTCGGGAACTTGCTGAAGTCTGGCTTCCGCTTCTCGACAAATGAGTTTCGGCCCTCTTGCCCTTCCTCTGTCATATAGAAAAGCATTGTCGCGTTTCCGGCGAGCTCTTGTAGCCCCGCCTGGCCATCGCAGTCGGCGTTCAGCGCGGACTTAAGACAGCGCAGGGCGATGGGGGAGTGCTGGAGCATCTCTCGGCACCATTGCACGGTCTCGACTTCGAGGTCTTCGTATGGCACTACGATGTTGACTAACCCCATGTCCAATGCCTGCTGGGCGTCGTATTGCCGGCACAAAAACCAGATCTCTCTGGCCTTCTTCTGGCCGACGATGCGGGCCATGTATGACGCGCCGTAGCCGCCGTCGAACGAACCGACCTTGGGGCCGGTCTGGCCAAAAATTGCGTTGTCAGCAGCGATTGTGAGATCGCACATCATGTGCAGGACGTGCCCCCCGCCGACAGCGAACCCTGCGACCATGGCAACAATCGGCTTGGGGCAGGTGCGAATCTCCCGCTGAAAATCCAGCACGTTCAAGCGCTCTACGCCGCCTGCGTCGTTGTACCCAGCATCTCCTCGGATCTTCTGATCGCCGCCGGAGCAAAATGCTTTTTCGCCCTGGCCAGTGAGGATGATCACGCCGATTTCCGCGTCGTTCCGCGCGATCTGGAGCGCTTCTGACATCTCACACACAGTGTGCGGCCGAAAGGCATTGCGCACGTGTGGGCGGTTAATTGTGATTTTGGCGATTCCTTCGCCTGTGTGGTAGAGAATATCTTCGTACTCTCCAGCCTCTTGCCACGCCAATCCCTGTCTCATTTTCCAGCTCCGATCGTTCTCTGTTCTGCGAAGCCGTACTAGTACGCGTCAGCGAGAGCAGGTCCTCAGGTTTCGGGGATTATTGGCCAGTGGGGGCGCCGTCTGCGTGCGATGGGCTCTGGATGACGGCATAGACATTGCTGAGGAACTCCTCCATCTCGAAGGGCTTCTGCACAAAGGAGATCGCCTGCCGCAGGCGGCTCAATTCTGGCGCTTCCTGCTCGTTTTAGTCGCTGCATAGAAGCACGCGTACATCGGGGTTAATCTTGCGCATTTCATCGAGTGCTTGTTCACCCTTCATCTCCGGCATCACTAGGTCTAGAATCACGCCGGAAATCTCTTCTCGATTGTCGCGGTTAATTTCGACGCCAGCAAAGCCGTTGTTGGCGTTGAAAATCTTGAAGACCTTCTGGTTAAGCATCAGGCCAGTGACTTTGCGCACGGCCATGTCGTCGTCGATAATTAGAATTGTGCCTTGTCCGGTCCAGTTCGAGGGCGTATCTGAGGTCGCGGTCTGCGGAATCACCGCAGGTGCCTGCTGCTTGCTGTGACGGAAAAGATCTTGAAGCAGGCACCTTTGCCGGGCTGAATCTCGACGCGGGCGGCGGCTTCTTGCACCTCGAGGATGCCCTGCACGGCCGAGAGACCAAGGCCGCGGGAGTCATCGCGAGTGGTGAACAAGGGGGGAATAGCTGCTTGCGTTGGGTGGCGTCGATTCCATGACTGGGGTCAGCTACCGCAATGCAGATGTAGTACCCAGCTTCAAGTGTACTGTTGACTGCCATATCTGCCACGAAACGCGGACTAGTGCGCACTATGCTGCTGCGTACCGTGACGGCTTCGGCACGTCCGAACGCGACTGCAATTACGAGAATAATGCCGAGAATGGCAAAATCGCGCTTGCCGGATCGCTAGTACTCGGGTTTGGCCTGCCATAATCCGGAGCAAATCAGTGTGATCAATAGTCGGAAAGAATAACGTCGCGGTGGGTACCCTGCAAGGTTAGCCGACGATGTCGCGCTAGGCTCGGCTGGCGACGGCTCAGAGCCGGGTTACATTTCGAGCTTACGCCCCCTCCTTAAAAACTGGTGATTCCATTGGTTCGTTCCAGACTTGCCGTGCTCCTCGTGACCCTCATGACATGGCCTGCGTTCGCGCAGCAAGATGCACCCAAAGCCACCGCTCAAGATGTGGTTGTCATTCCCTTGCAAGATGTGATTGATCGCGCGCTGCTGCACGTGCTGCGTCGTGGCTTCAAGGAGGCGGAGGAAGCCGGGGTGAAGGCCGTCGTGATCGATATGAAGACGCCTGGCGGCGGATTGAAAGAGACGGAAGAGATCATTCAGCTAATTCGCAGTTGCCGCAGCAAGGGCGGGATTCCCGTGTACACATTTGTGAACCCTTCGGCGATCAGCGCGGGGGCGATTACGGCAATGTCCTGCGATGGCATCTTCATGTCACCCGGCGCGACCATTGGCGACGCCATGCCAATTATGATGACCAACGAAGGCCCGAAGGAAGTTACGGGCGGCTTGCGCGAGAAAATTTTCTCGCCCACACGTGCTTTGGTGCGGGCATTGGCACAGGAGAATGGTTACTCAGAGGAAATGGCGGTCGCGATGGTCGACCCTGATGTGGAGCTGGTGATTGGCGATGAAGTCCTGTGCAAGAAGGGCCAGCTGCTGACGCTCACCGCCGAGGAAGCATGCCGCGTGTATGCGCCCATGGAGACGCCCTTACTTGCCCGCGGCATCGTGAACAACATAGAGGAACTGCTCGAGCTGATCGATCTTGGCGGGACCAACGTGGTGCGCGTAGAGGTGACGAAGTCTGAACGCATCGCCCAATTTCTGACCAGCCCATTCATTACGTCTATTGTGATGATGTGCATCCTGCTCGGCCTCTACGCGGAGATGCAATCACCCGGGATTGGCATGGGAGCGGGCATCGCCGGCGTGGCACTCGCTATCTTTCTATTCGGGCATTCCGTCGCCGGCTTGGCTGGCAAGTGGGACATGGTCTTGATCGTCGTTGGACTGGCATTGCTAGCAGCGGAGGTTTTCGTCTTGCCCGGGTTTGGCATCTGTGGGGTACTTGGGCTGGGAACCTTATTCGCAGGGCTAGTGATGACGATGATGCCGCACTGGCCTACCGGCATCGACCCATTGCCGAACGTCGAGCTACAGGGCCTAAGTGACTATTTCAGCGAAGCCATTCGGCAACTCGCCCTCGTGCTCGTACTGACAGTGATCGGGGGGATTTTTCTTTCCAAGGTCCTGCCCAAGTCGAGGTTCTACAAAAAACTTGTGCTGGAAGCTGAGCAGCTTCCTAGTCAGGGCTATGTCGGCTTGGACGTGGTTGCTCAGATGGCATTGGTTGGCAAGCACGGCACCACGCAGAGCCCATTGCGCCCGTCAGGAATTGCGCTGATCGACGGGAAACGCGTAGATGTCGTCAGTGAAGGCGAGTTCATTGATAGAGATACCGCGATCGAAGTGACGCACACCGAAGGTGCCAGAATAGTCGTGGCTCCCCTTCCCGATCCCCCCGCCGACGAAGAATCAACCCCAGAGAAGGCTTAGATTTCCCTTGATCGCAGAGCAGATAAACCACGAGATTGCCGCTAAAGCAGCAGCAGAAGGTCGTCTTCCCCCTTGGATTCGCGTGAAGGTCCACACCGGAGGCGCCCGGCAGGATGTCTCCGACCTGGTCCGAGATATGAGTTTGAACACCGTTTGCCAGAGCGCAAAGTGCCCCAATCTGGCTGAATGCTGGCATAAGCGTTCCGCGACGTTCATGATTCTCGGCAATCGTTGCACGCGCGCCTGCACCTTCTGCGCGATCGCCTCGTTCAAGCCGGAGCCTGTTGATCCTGAGGAAGCCATTCGGGTTGCAGAGTCCGCAGCCACCATGGGCCTGAATTACGTCGTTCTGACCAGTGTAGATCGTGATGACCTTGCAGACAAGGGCGCGGCCCATTTCGTGGCCACTATCGAGGCCATCCGTAGCCGGATTCCGCATGCAAAAGTTGAGATTCTTACCCCGGACTTCAAAGGGCGCCTGCCATTGATCGATCAAGTCGTCGCCGCGCGTCCGCTGGTTTTCAACCATAACCTCGAAACCTGTGAGCGCTTGACCAAGCCGATCCGCAGTGGCGGGCGCTATGACCGCAGCCTTGCTGTACTCGCCCATGCGAAAGACGTGGCTGGCCCCGGTATGGCGACCAAGTCGGGAATCATGGTAGGACTCGGGGAAACAGACGACGAAGTGCTGCAATGCCTGCGAGACCTGCGTTCCGCAAATGTCGACATTCTGACCATCGGTCAATACCTGCCACCCAGCAAGCAACATTGGCCGTTAGAGCGCTACGTCACGCCGGAGCAGTTCGACGACTGGGCAGACCAGGCCAAGGCAATGGGCTTCGCTGGTGTTGCAAGCGCCCCTCTCGTGCGCAGTTCGTATCGTGCCGAAGAGCTGGCGGAAGCCGCGCTCGCCCAGCTGTAACCCTCCATGAGTCCGCTCGTATGAAGCTGCTGTTTATGCGCCACGCCGATGCTGCGAGTCGACAGGAAGCAGGCGTCTCGTATGATCGCGAGCGCCCGATCACCGAGCTAGGGCGGGAACAGACCGCGGACGTCGCAGAGTTTCTGCAGAAGACTGGGATTTCCCCAGGAACCATCCTGCATTCGCCCGCCCTGCGCTGTACCCAAACGGCCGCTATCATTGCCCAGGCCTTCGACCGCGGTGAGAAAATCTTCCCAGCGCCGGAACTCGCTGGAGGCTGTGGCGCAGAGGATATCTTGAACACCGCGCTGATCTACGGAGATGTCGCCGGTTGGATCCTGTTCGTCTTACATGAGCCAGACCTTTCCTTCTTGTTGGCAACCTGGGTGGGCGACGGAAAGTCCTCCCCCTTCTTCGTCCAACACGCCGACCTTTTCGGCTTTCACTGTCTAGACCACGACCGTGCCACCTTTGACCCGATATTGTTTTTCTCTCCATCTAGGGTTAAATTCTGCCTAACGTGAAGCGCCCACACATACGACAATGGTACCGTTTTATCCCTACCGGTCTGACGCTCGGGAATTCTCTGTGCGGCTTCGGTGCCATCCTCAATTTGCTCCATATCTACGCCGTGACCACGATCGCTGAGCGCGCGGAGATTCTTGGAACCAGTGCCTGGCTGATCGTAGGTGCCATGATTTTCGACATGCTCGACGGCTGGATCGCCCGGATGCTGAACGCCATGTCACTGCACGGCGCCCAGATGGATTCGCTAGCTGACATGGTCACCTTTGGCGTCGCACCCGCGGTCATGGTCGCTGTGATGGCGCACACACTCGATGCGCGCCTGATTGACTATCGCTGGGTTTGGGCGCTGTGTGCTGTATACATGGGCTGTGCCGCGCTTCGCCTGGCGTTGTACAACGTGCATGCGATTGCTGGCACTGGAAAGCCTACAGAGTTCTCGGGCCTACCGTCTCCCGGCGCGGCCGCGGCCGTCGTAACCCTCGTCCTCTTCTATACCGATCCCAAACTGGATGCGGACATCGCAATGCTGTCTCAGTTGCTGCCCGTCTATGCCGGAGTGATCGGGCTGCTGATGGTCAGCCCTATCGAGTATCCCCACGTGGGCCGCTGGCTCGGCAGCGCCCGCCACAACAAGCTCAAAATGCTGGCAGTCATTACCCTCGGTATTCTCTACGGCTGGCGCCCGCGTTTGATCACCATGTTGGCTGCAAACGCATACGTCCTCGCTGGCCCGGTGGCCCATTTGGTCCGCATCTGTCTCACCCGCCTTCCCGTCCCGCCCCCAGACACGGAGTGTAATGAAGCGGAGTCACATTAGCATACTGTTGTTGTGTCTGGCCGTTCCCTTGCTGGCAGGAGATCGGTATTGGGAACCCAAGCACCACTACTACCGCAAGTATGCCAAGTTTGAGCATCTTGCTGGAAGCGTCAACGCCGTGCTGCGGGTCAGGATTGATCACAAAGTTGAGCGGGTCGAGCGCCATATTCTTACCACCGGGCAGCCGGGCCGCGTCAAAGCCGAGCATACCGAGTACCGCGCCACTGTGGTCGAGACGCTCTTCGGAAACTGGGGGAAGCGCCACGCACGAATTTCCTTTCGGTACACCTTTAAAATTCCCTATGATTACGATCGTCAGGGGAACCACACCCGGCGCTATACTCCTACCGTAACTGGGAGCGGGATCGAAGATGATCTCATGGTCGGTGAAACCTACGTGGCCTGCTTCACCAGCGCCCAACCCGGAGAGATGAACCAGCTCACACGGGCGGCCCGTTCCTTCCAGCAGCAGACGATCGTGAACGCGGTCAAGCGGGCGCACGCGAAGCGCGCTCAGGCCCCGGTCAGGCGCTACTAGCAAGCACGAAACAAAAGGCAAGTATCATGAAGCGAGCGTTATGTACAGTCATGTTGATCGGGTTCCTCGCACCACAGGCATCTGCATTGCCCATTCTGCCCGAGTATGTAGCCGCCATCCAGGCGCTGCCCTCCGTTTCAGCCACGGCCAACGAGGCCGCAAACCTCGTCTCCGGCGTGGCCGATTTGGTTTACCTGCCCATGGGGGCTTCTGAGCTAATCCTGTCTCCACTGCCCGGACTGGGCCTAAATCGAGGCGGTAAAAACCTAGGCCGTGGGCTCATGGCACCGTTCTCCATTCTCCAGTCTGTGATTCGGCTCCCCGCGACCGCGATTCGCGGTGCGAACTCCGCAATCCAAGGTGCCCCCGGCTATCTGCTGCCGTGAGCTGTCCAGGCTTGCCCAATGTCCTGCAGCATACGATTGTGCCATTCAACACGTACCTCTGTAATATCACTCTTTTCCTAGGTACGCCATGAACTCGAGAAAAGCACTCTTCTATCTCCTCTATGTGATCGTCATCTTCAGCCTATCGCTGTGGCTGCCTAGAATCTTCGGCCCATCCTCGCCAGTGCCAACCGTTGCGAACTCCGCGGCCAAGGAGGCGTCTGCGCCGGCCGCGAAAGCAAAAGCTGTCCAGTCAAAGCGGATGCAATCCGTCCAGCCAGCCGCTAGTCGCAGGATCGATGAAACTGTGGCCGGGCTACTCCAACGAAAGGGCTTGACGCAGGAACGTCTTGTGACCGACCAAGAATTTCTGCGTCGCCTCTACCTCGATCTCGCCGGGCGTATTCCCACTCATGACGAGGCCGTAGCGTTTCTGGATGACAGTTCTGCGGACAAGCGAAGCGCCCTGATCGATACTCTGCTGGCGTCGCCAGCCTATGTCAGTCACACCTACAATTTCTGGGCAGACCTGTTGCGGGCTGCGCCAATCCGCGGAGATGCTGGAAACTATCCCGCGTGGATCAAGGATTCCATTGAGCAAAACAAGCCATACGATCAGATGGCTCGCGAGCTACTGACCGCCGAAGGACGGCTTTTAGACGATGGTGCTGTTGGCTACTGGGTCCGAGACGGAGGCCGCATTCTTGAGACTGCCGCCATGACCGCACAAGTTTTTCTTGGCACCCAGCTGCAGTGCGCCCAGTGCCATGACCACAAGTTCGACAAATGGAAGCAAAAAGATTTCTATCAGTTTGCCGCCTTCTTTGGCGAAGTCGACACCCGTGGTGGGCTGAATATGCTCGCCGATCGCAACGAGCGGAAAAAGTTGCGTGAGCTGCAAGAGGAGCTCAGCCCCCAAGAGAACGCTGCAATACGGCGCTTTTTGAACGAAATCACGCTAAATGTCCACACCGCCGAACGCAAGTCGCTCCGCTATCCCAAGGACTACGCCTACGCCAACGCGAAGCCAAATAGCAAAGCAGTGCCAGAAGTCATTTTTGGCACTATGCCGCTGCTCAGTCAGTATGACAATCACCGCGAAGCGTTCGCCGCTTGGCTCACTGACCGGAACAATCCGCGGTTCGCGACAGTCATGGCAAACCGGATCTGGAAGCGCCTGATGGGAATAGCCATTCATGAGCCCATCGACGACTTCAAGGACAAGAGTGAGGCCATCGATGATGCCTTGCTGGCGCAGCTGGGCCGAGATTTTACCACCATTGGCTATGACATGCGCGAGTTTACCCGCATTCTCTGCAACACCCGGGCCTACCAAAGCGCGGTCTCTGCCAGCGCCATCACACCACGGAATTACTACGCCCAGGCGCGCCCCCTGCGCAGAATGCGGGCCGAGCAGCTCTGGGACTCATGCATGACTCTGTTGAGCGATGACGTGGACGAGCGCAAGCTGGCCAATCGCAGACAGGGAGCAGAAATGATGGCCGCCATGCCCGACCTCAGCGAGATGAGCGCTGAGAAGATTCTCGAATCCGTACGCGATACGATGAAGGCCAAGCGATCCATGATGATGGAGGCCAATCGCACGATGCGCAAGAGGCGAACGAAAGGCAACAATGGACCGTTTGTAGCACGAGCATCCGAGATGAGGCCTGGCGGAGGGCGAGACGATGGCTTCCTCCAAGCCTTCGGTCAATCCGAGCGCGAAGTGATCAATGGCTCTAGCATCGAGCCCAGTATCCCACAGGTGCTTGCGCTTATGAACGGCAAGCTGTCCAGCACCCTGACCCAGGCAAAGATGCCGCTAATGAAGACCTTACTTGCGTGTTCCAGCAGTGAGCTTGCCGATCGCCTGTTCGTCACCTTGCTTAGTCGCCGCCCCACCGCCGATGAACGCAAACTGGTTCGGACTGAGTACGCCAATGGCGGCCGGGAAGGCCTCCAGAATCTGGTCTGGGCGATCCTGAACAGTCGCGAATTCCTGTTCATTCAATAATCCGGAGCCTCTCATGAATATAACCAAAGCATCTGACTTGGACCGACGCGAGTTTCTTACTGGCATGGCCCAAGCCTGCCTAGGAGTGGGCTTGTTCTCCAGCTTTTCCGCGCAGGCGGCCGATCACGGGGGAAAGGCCAAGCGCGTCATCTACCTGTACATGGCTGGCGGCATGAGCCATCTCGACACGCTAGACCCCAAGCAGGATAAAGAGGTTGCTGGCGAGTTTGCTCCCATGCGCACCTCCATCACTGGCGAGCGGATCTCGGATCGACTGCCCTTGCTTGCGCGACAACTGCAGCACGCAGCGATAATCCGGTCGATGACCTCCAAGGAAGGCAGCCATGAGCGTGGCTCCTATTTCATGCGCACCAGCTATCCAATGCTCGGCACCATTCAGCATCCGGGACTCGGGGCCTGGGCGCTCAAACTCTCTGGGAAGAACAGCGAGACCTTACCGGGAAACATCAATATTGGGGCTCGTAATCCGATCGGCGCTGGCTTCTTCGAGCCAGAGTTTGAACCACTGCGCATCAGTCGCGCAGAAGCCGGCCTCAGTAACATCTCGCCGCCGCCACACGTGGACGAAGGGACCTTCGAGCATCGCATGCAGCTGCTTCGCACCCTGAACACAAAGTTCGACTCCCGCTTCGAGAGTCGCCAGGTGGACGGGTACGCCCAGGCCTACGAAGATGCCGTGAAGCTCATGAAATCCAGCGAGCTCAAAGCGTTTGACATTGCCCGTGAGCCCAAGAACCTCCGCGAACGCTATGGCAAGAATAACTTTGGCCAGGGCTGCCTGCTTGCGCGTCGACTCGTCGAGCATGGCATCAAATTTGTCGAGGTCACCTTTGGCGGCTGGGACACGCACACCGACAACTTCGAGCGGCTCGAGAAGCAACTCCAGCAACTCGACGCCGGTCTCGGCACGCTTTTGGACGACCTGCACCGCCGTCGCATGCTCGAAGACACCCTCGTTGTACTAGTAAGTGAGTTTGGCCGCACCCCTGAGATTAACGATGGCAATGGGCGGGGGCACCATCCGAAGGCCTTTTCCTGCATGCTTGCAGGCGGCGGAGTACAGGGCGGGCAGGTCTACGGTGCGACCGACTCACGAGGCGCGACGGTGGCAGAAAAGGTCGTTAGCGTCAAAGATCTTAACGCGACTATCGCGCATGCGGTCGGCATCGATCCTGCCCATGAACTGTATTCCAAGTCTGGTCGCCCCTTCACCATCGCCAATGGCGGCAAGCCGGTTCTCGCGCTGTTTTGATTGTCGAGCTAGTAGCCGGTAGCGGGGCCAAGGTCACTGTAGATCTTAGCAAAGATCGCGCCACAATCGGGCGTGACCAGGCTGCTACTCTGACGGTGGGCATCGCTAGCGCTTCCTCGCACCATGCCACTATATTTCTACGTTCTGGAAGAATCTTCGTCGATGACCTAGCCTCTACCAATGGCGTCTACATCGACACCTACAAGATCGCTGGCCCCTACGGGATTGCGCCCAGCGAGCGCTTTCAGCTCGGTTACGAGGGGGAGGACATCTGGTACGAGGTAGCGGAAGAGGCCCCTCCCACCGCCGTGGACAAGATCGATAAGGCCAAAACAGCAAAGAGAACAGTCCTAAAGTCACGCCGAAAGTCTGCGGCACCGAAGCCAGCCATGCCGGCGCTCAAGGCGCAGCCTGCAGCGAGCGGGACCTGGCGCTTTGCCGAGGCCATGCTGCTCATCCTACTCGCAGTTGCCATCAAATTTTGCGTCGATCTGATGCGGCCACCGCCCAGACCCGTTGCCGTCAAGACATCGCCCGTGGCTGCCGTCATGGAGAAACAGCCTGCCGCCACAAGCCAGCGAAAGGATTCAGAACCGGCCGAAGCCGTCGAACAAGCTACGGTGAATTTTGACCGTGACATCGCCCCGCTTCTCGAACGCCGCTGCCTCCAGTGCCACAATCCTGAGAAGGACAAGGGCGACCTCAGCATGCACACGCGCTTTGCCCTCGACCGGGGCCCCGATTTCGATGCCGTACTCGTGCCGGGAAAGCCCGACGAAAGCCCACTGTATCTGCTGACCATTCTCGACGCCGACCACGACGACATCATGCCCGCTAAGGGCGAGCCCCTTAGGGCCGAGGAAAGCGCCCTGATTAAGCAGTGGATCGCCGAAGGCGCCCCATGGCCAGTCGACCGCACGCTTCGCGCCCCAGTGAAGGAATAGGTATATCCACTGGCAAACAGCCGGAGGCAATTAAGGATAGGGCTGCTGGCTGAATGTCACGGCAGATCTAATATTCTTAGGGTATTCCACTGGAACATTTACGCTGCCTCGACTTATCAAACTCTTCCTACTCCACCTTCACAGCC
>Ga0115566_10000045_pt1 | contig 88583 bp, 84 predicted proteins | sample COGITO_mtgs_1204_3_FD_87173 | JGI IMG/M metagenome (GOLD analysis project Ga0115566, IMG submission 87173) | Pelagic marine microbial communities from North Sea - COGITO_mtgs_120405 | ecosystem: Environmental > Aquatic > Marine > Epipelagic | place: Germany:Helgoland, sampling site Kabeltonne...
GAATGTGAGAAGGTGAATATCTGTCATGGAGATTTTAAAACAGCTCGTGAAGATGATTGCTTATCAACATCCGAAGAAAAAGCATGGTCTTCCCCAATCTTTGTTGACTACGATGCAAAAAGACCTGATTTAGCTGCTCTTATTAAATAAAAAAAATAAAAAATGGAAATGAACAAACAAGTAATCATTGATAGTCTGCCTGAAGGGAAATTAGTTGCAGGCAATTACAGAATAATTGAGTCCCCAATTCCTAAACCAGACCAAGGAGAAGTCTTAGTTAGAACCACCTCTTTTGCTATAACTGCAGGAACCAGGGCAGGTTTACAAGGCAGCGCGAGTTATGCAGGCGCCCCAAAAACAGGAATAGTGATGAATTGCACGGGGATTGGAGAAGTTGTTGAAAGCTCAGAAGCTTCTTTTCCTGTGGGCAGCATGGTTCTTACACAAACAGGCTGGCAAGAATATTCTCTTCAGAAAATAGAGTCTCTTACTTTGATGCGTGATGGCGTTGATCCTGAGCTTTATTTAGGGCCTCTGGGTATAAATGGTTTAACGGCGTATTTTGGATTACTGGAAGTGGGAGACCCAAAACCTTCGGACACAGTTATGGTTTCTGCGGCAGCGGGATCGGTTGGTCACATGGTTGGTCAAATTGCTAAAATTAAAGGATGTCATGTAATTGGAATTTCTGGAAATGATGACAAATGCAATATGCTCAAAGATAATCTTGGTTTTGATGCAGCGTTAAATTACAAAGACGCAAATTTTCGACAAAACCTAAAAGACTCAACCCCCAATGGCCTTGATGTGTATTTTGATAATACGGGCGGAATGATATTGGGTTCAGCCTTATTTAGAATGAACCCAGGTGGTCGAATAGCTTGTTGTGGCGTTGTTTCTCAATACGATACTAGCTCCCCTGAACCTGGACCAAGAGGTATTCCTGGACTGCTAATTAACAATCGCATCAAAATGGAAGGGTTTTTAATCTTTGATTTTGCTGAAAAATACGACCACGCCACCGATGAGATATTGGGGTGGATAGGGTCAGGAGATTTAAAAATCTTAACGGATAAAGTTGAAGGACTAGAAGCTGCACCTGAAGCTTTTGTGGATTTATTGGCGGGTGGAAACATAGGGACACGTATCGTTAGGTTGAGTTGATAAAAGAATGAATTCCGCTGACGCGTTAATTAAAACTTTGATAGAAAATGGCTTGGAAGTAGTATTTGCTAATCCGGGCACTTCAGAAATGCACTTAGTGGCAGCAATTGATCATCACCCAGAAATAAGGCCTGTGCTGGGCTTATTCGAAGGAGTTGTGACCGGCGCAGCTGATGGTTATGCTCGTATGTCAGGAAAAGCTGCAGCTAATTTGTTGCATTTAGGCCCCGGACTGGGCAATGGCTTCGCCAACATACACAACGCTAAGAAAGCCAGAACTCCCATGTTGAATATTGTCGGAGATCATGCGACGTATCACCTTCAATACAATGCTCCTTTAACCTCAGATCTGGATGGACTGGCCAAAGCCAGTTCAGATTGGGTTGGAAGAAGTTCTTCTCCTGATGATTTATCTGCATTGGGTTCGAAAGCTTGGCAAGCAGCTCATAAATTTCCAGGACAAATTGCTACCATGCTAGTGCCAGCAGATTGTGCTTGGGGTGAAACAGATAATTTAGGAAAGAAATTAGATATCGAAGGACCTGAAGGGGTTGACGATGCTCTGGTCGATGAAGCCTATAAAGCGCTTTCTTCTAATTCGAATTCGATGCTTTTCTTGGGGGGTGAATTCCTTGATGAAGAGTCTGTAACTTTGGCAGGAAAAATAGCAACAGCATCAGGCTGCAGACTAGCAACGGATACCTTTGTAAAACGCCACAGACGAGGTGCTGGTCTTACCAAAGTAGAACCCATACCTTATTTTGCTGAAATGGCTGAAGAATTCCTAGCGGGAGTTGAAGCTATTGTTTTTATAGGCACCAGACCGCCCGTTTCTTTTTTTGCTTACCCAGGTAAGAAAAGTTTTTTATCGCCTGAAGAATGTAAACTGATTGAATTGGCTTCCCCTTTTCAAGATGGCAAATATGCTCTACATGCCCTGAGTGACATGTTGAAAGGAAATTCCATTGATCAACATTTAATTCCAAATAATGACTCTCAAGCTCCAACTACAGGTATTTTAGATCCAACAACCTTAGGCCCTTTATTTACCAGTCTTTTGCCAGAAGACGCAGTGGTATGCGATGAGGCTGCAACTTCAGGTTTTTTTGTAACGCCACATGCATGGAACGCGAAACCACTTGATTGGTTGGCTTTGACAGGAGGTTCCATAGGTCAAGGTTTGCCTTTAGCAACAGGAGCTGCAATTGGTGCTCCGGGTAGACCGGTTGTTTGTCTTCATGGAGATGGCGGCGCAATGTACACCATTCAATCTTTGTGGACTCAAGCAAGAGAGGGGCTGAATGTTACGAACTTAATTTTTTCTAATAAAGCCTATGCAATATTGCAAGTTGAATTAGAAAGAGTGGGAGCTTTAGAAACAGGTGACAGGGCAACTTCAATGTTATCTTTAGACAACCCTGAGATAAATTGGGTCTCTCTTGCCAATTCTTTGGGGGTTCCAGCAAAGAAAACCCTAACCGTACAAGAATTCAATAAAGCTTTTTCTGATGGCATAAGTTCAGAAGGACCGAGTCTGATAGAGATCGTTATATAGAGGAGTCTAAATGAAAATTATTTTAAGAATTATCGCCGCACTAACTGTTTTTTGTATTTCTGCTTTTGTGCTAATCCAAGTTCCTTCTGTGCAAGACAGAATCATGACATCTGTTGTTGCTGGTATTGCGAATGCTTCTAATAACCTCCCTCAAGAAGATGCACTGAGTGCAGCGGTTTGTGGGTCAAGATCTCCAATACCCAGCCCGGAAAGAGCAGAGACATGTATTCTTGTTCAGGCTGGAGATGACCTTTTTGTTGTGGATATAGGGGCAGGAAGCTCAAATAATTTAGGAAGTTGGAATATAGACTTCGGTCAAATAAATGCTGTCCTTTTAACTCACCTGCACTCCGACCATATATCTGATCTTCCAAATCTTCATCTGGGAGCCTGGATTATGGGAAACCGAACAGATAAGTTAAAAGTTTATGGTCCCGAAGGAGTTTCAAAGGTCACAGATGGTTTTGAGATGGCATATGATCTCGATTATGGCTTTAGGAGTGAGCATCATGGGGAAGCGATAGCACCAAGAAAGTACGCCGGCTTTGATGCAAATACGATAGATTTGAGTAGACCCGTAATATTTGATGATGGTGATCTGAAGATTACTGCATTTAAAGTAATCCATGAGCCCATTAAACCAGCCCTCGGTTACAAATTTGAATACAAAGGGAGGTCGCTTGTGATTACCGGTGATACTTCCTATTCTCAAAGTGTTATAGATAACTCTAGGGATGTCGATGTGCTTTTTCATGAAGCTCAAGCAAATCACATGGTTGCCGTTATAGAAAACTTCGCCTTACAAAATGGGGCAAAACTTCGAGCTAAACTTATGTCTGATATTAAGACATACCATACAACGTTAATTGAAGCTGCTGATATAGCCAATAAAGCTGGTGTTAAAAAATTAGTTTTTTATCACCTAACACCAGCTCCAAGAAATTATTTGACGGAATTGATGTTTGTAAGAGGAGTTGATGAAGTCAGGAAAGATTGGCTGCTCGCTAAAGACGGTACGTTACTAGTTTTGCCTGTAGATTCAGATGAAATTATTGTCTCGACTATGTAAGTTTTGACTTTGAATTAACTTGCTTAAAAAGCAACAGTGACCTAATATTTACCGCCCAAATTTTGAAAATATTCATTTAAAAAGGAGAATATATGCGTAATGCAGTAATAGTAGACAGCGTCAGAACGGGATTGGCAAAATCATTCCGTGGTGGCTTTAATAACACTCGTGCAGACAATATGACGGCTCATGTTGTTAATGCACTTTTAGAAAGGAATCCACAGGTAGATGCCTCTATGGTAGAAGACATTATCTTAGGTTGCGGAAACCCAGAAGGAGCTCAAGGGCATAACATTGCAAGAAATGTTGCTGTTCTTTCAAACCTTCCTATTGAAACTGGTGGAATCACGGTAAATCGTTATTGTTCTTCTGGTCTTAATTCAATAGCAATGGCTGCAACTCAAATCCAAAGTGGTTTTTCAGATTGTATTATTGCCGGAGGAGTTGAATCTATAAGCACTTCACAAGGGCACACGAACATGCACATGTATGTTAATGAAGACTTGGCTGCAAACGCTCCTGGGATTTATCATGCGATGGGAACTACAGCTGAAGCGGTAGCTCAAAGATACGACGTTTCAAGAGAAGCCCAAGATGAATACGCACTTTCAAGTCAACAAAGATGTGCGGCCGCTCAAGATGCGGGCCGTTACGACGATGAGATTATTCCTATGGCAACAAAAATGATGCTTAAGAACAAAGAAACGGGTGCTGAAAAAGAAGTGGATGTTGTAGTGGATGGAGATGATTGCAACAGACCTCAAACTACACTTGAAGGTCTTTCGAGCTTAAACCCAGTTTTTGATCCTGAAAACGGATCTGTGACTGCAGGTAATGCATCTCAACTTTCTGATGGAGCTTCCGTCACTTTAGTGATGAGCGAAGAGAAGGCAAACGAACTAGGTCTAAAACCTTTGGCATACTTTAGAGGTTTTACCACTGTTGGTTGTCAGCCAGATGAGATGGGAATCGGTCCGGTCTTTTCTATACCAAAATTACTTAAATCTGCTGGATTAACCGTGGAAGATATAGATCTTTGGGAGCTTAATGAAGCATTCGCATCTCAAGTTGTTTACATTAGAGACCAGTTGAATATTCCAACTGAAAAACTAAACATCAACGGTGGTTCGATTGCTATTGGTCACCCTTTTGGTATGACAGGCTCTAGACAAGTTGGTCACCTTACCAGAGAGCTAAGACGTACTGGTGGTAAGTACGGAATAGTGACTATGTGTGTAGGTGGTGGAATGGGAGCTACAGGCTTATTTGAAGCTATCCCAGAGTAAATCTCTGTTGTCTAAGGAGGTATTTGTCCTTGGACGAACATAAAATAATTCAGAAATATTTCTCTGATGTCGGTTCCGCTTATTTAGCGGAACAGGGCGTCAGAGTTTCTGTTGGAGACGATGCTGCCATCGTTAGCAATTCTCCCAACAAAGAATCAATAGTTTCAATTGATACATCTATAAAAGACATTCATTTTCTTTCTTCCATGAAAGCAAAAGATATTGCTTATCGTTCTGTGGCCGTTGCTCTCAGTGATTTAGCAGCTTGCGGAGCAACCCCGGCTTGGTACACCTTAGCGTTGACAATGGAAGATTTTAATGAGGAGTGGTTAGAAGATTTTAGTGAAGGACTGCGAATGATTTCTGAAGAATTCAAATTCCCTTTAATTGGAGGTGATACGACTAAAGGGTCGTTATCTATTTCTGTTCAAGTAACAGGATACTGCGATCAGGGTAAGGCCCTTACTAGGAAGGGGGCTAAAGAAGGGGACTTAGTGTTTGTTTCAGGCCTCATAGGTGAAGCTGCCAGAGGCTTGAAGGCTTTACAAAATGACGAAGACAATACAAAAGAAGTTTTATCTTATCTAAGACCAAATGCCAGAATTGACCTTGGGAAAAGATTAATAGGAATAGCCAACTCTGCAATTGATGTCTCTGATGGCTTGATTAAAGACTTAGGACATATTTGCTCAGAATCAAATTTGGGTTGTGAGGTATTGATAGATGATATTCCAACTAGATATACAAAACCTTTAAAAGGAAGAGAAATTAATCAAGGAGATGATTACGAAATATGTTTTTCAGCTAATGAAAAACACTTACCTGAAATAGAAGTAATTGCTGAGGAGCTCACGATCCCCATAACGACTATAGGCAAAATGACACGAGGAAACTCGGTTGAGGTGAAAGACAGTCAAGGTGTTGAAGTAAGAATTCAAGATGGGTATGGTCATTTTTAGAGAATAATATGAATCTTAAAAAACTGCTTTCTTTTATATCTTTGGGTTTTGGTTCTGGACTTTCTCCTGTAGCTCCAGGTACGGTAGGGAGCATAGTTGCTGCCTGCATTTACTATTTTCTCTTCTCTTCTTTTATAGAAAATTATTTTCACTACTTCCTATTTATTTTATTTATTGTTTTTTGTTTTTTTATTGGACTCTACCTTTACCCTAGGACAGTTGAAGGAGAAGAAGATCCTGGAAGCTTTGTTTGGGACGAATTTGTTGGTATGTGGATAGCTTGTTTGCCGATTGCTTTATTTGAGAAAGGCTTTGTGTGGCTTTTTATAGCCTTTGTTTTCTTTCGTTTATTTGACATCTGGAAGCCCGGTCTAATTAAAGAATATGATGATAAAACCGGCGCCATTAATGTCATGATGGACGATGTTTTGGCAGGAGTCCTGTCTGCTGTAATTCTTTTTGCTGCGTTATTAATAATATATTGAATAAGATTAAAAAGTTTAAAGTAAAATAAGCTGAATTAAGGAGAATTTCTTGAGAATAAAAACTTTGGCGAAAGCAAAATTACCTACTCCGTGGGCTGAATTTTCTATTACAGCGTTTGAAGATACTACCAATGGTGAGGAGCATTTAGCTATTTCTCTTGGAAATCTTGATAACGACCCTTTGCTCAGAATTCATTCTCAGTGCTTGACGGGAGATGCTTTATTTAGTCTTAGGTGCGATTGCGGTTCTCAACTAGAAATGGCGCTTAAGAAAATAGCTTCCGAAGAAGCTGGCTTAATCATTTACATGGCACAAGAGGGCAGAGGCATAGGTTTAGGAAATAAAATTAAAGCTTATGAACTGCAAGACGAAGGAATGAATACTGTTGAGGCCAATGAAAGTTTAGGTTTTGAAGCTGATGAAAGAAATTACTCTATTTGCGGAGAGATCTTGTCTTCTATGAACATCTCTTCTGTAAGGCTAATGACAAACAACCCATCTAAGATAGAAGGTTTAATTGATTCAGGAATTGATGTTGTTGATAGGGTGTCTATAGAAGTTGATGCTTCTGAACACAATAAAGATTATTTGGATGTTAAAGCTGACCGCATGGGTCATCTTTTTAAGAAATAAGATTCAGCCTTTTACTTATTGCAGCCAGGACTTCTTCTTCTGCCAATCCAGTTATAACTTTTTGTTGCTCCTGATCACCGTGATCAATGAACTCGTCCGGCAGGCCAATAAGTAAATGCGAAACATTGGCACCTTCTTTTGAGAGACATTCAGCAATAGCAGAGCCAGCGCCACCTTGAGAACTGTTTTCTTCTAAAGAGACTAAAAGTTTAAATTCTTTGGACACTTGTTGTATCTTCTTAACGTCCAAAGGTTTAACAAAATTCATGTCTATGACTGTTGCATCTATTTTTTCTGAAACTCTTAGGGCCGTGTCTAAGCAATTACCAAAAGATAAAATTGCGGTAGTTTTATTTACGGCTGATCGCACTTCCGTGCTCTTCCCAATTTCAATCTCACTGTCATCTTTTTGGATGAGTTGATTTGACCCTTTACCTCTTGGGTAGCGAACCGCAACTGGCCCTTTGTAATTGAAACCGGTGTTGAGCATTTTCCAAACCATGTCTTCGTTGGAAGGTGTCATGATAACCATATTAGGTATGCATCGGAGATAAGAAAGATCAAAAGCTCCTTGATGAGTAGCTCCGTCAGCTCCAACCAATCCTGCCCTATCAATTGCAAATAAAACATCCAGATCCTGGAGTGCTACATCATGAATTAATTGATCGTAAGCTCGTTGTAAGAAAGTGCTATAAATAGCAACAACCGGTTTCATACCTTCACAAGCCAACCCCGCTGCAAAAGTTACAGAATGTTGTTCTGCAATGGCAACGTCAAAATATCTATCAGGAAATTCTTGCGAGTATTGAACCATTCCTGAACCTTCTCTCATGGCAGGAGTTATGGCCATGAGTCTTTCGTCCTTCTTAGCTTTGTAGCAAAGCCACTCACCAAAAATTTCTGAGTAGTTGGGGGAGGGTTTGGATTCAATAGCTTTAGCTTGTGCGCTTTCCGCCCTTTTAATTTTGTTAATAGCATGAAAGCTTATTTGATCTTGCTCTGCAGGAGAAAAGCCTTTGCCTTTGGTAGTGATAACGTGGAGAAAACGAGGTCCATTTAGTCTTTTTATGTCTTCTAGTATTTTGACTAATCCAATGGAGTCGTGACCATCAATAGGACCTATGTATTCAAATCCCAGTTCTTCAAAAAGCGTTCCAGGTGCAACCATTCCTTTGGCATGAATTTCTGCTTTTCTTACAAAAGCTTTGGCTGCAGGCACATAAGTTAGTACCTGTTTTCCTCCTTCACGAATCTTGTTGTAGGTTCTGCTTGCCCATATTCTAGATAGATAATTTCTAAGACCTCCTACATTTTCAGAAATGGACATCTGATTATCATTTAGAATAACCAGTAAATTTTTATCCAAGGATCCGGCATGAGACAGTGCTTCAAAAGCCATCCCAGCTGTCATGGCTCCATCGCCTATTATCGCAGTAACGTGCCTATCTTCTTGTTTGGCATTTGATGCCGTTATCATTCCAAGTGCTGCACTGATAGAGGTGCTTGAATGACCAACTCCAAAGGTGTCATAAGGACTTTCTGCTTTAGAAGGAAAAGGAGCAAGACCGTTCATTTGCCTTATGCTTTCCATGTCATTTTTTCTGCCTGTAAGTATCTTATGCGGATAAGTTTGATGCCCTACGTCCCAAACCAATCTATCTTCTGGAGTGTTAAATGCATAATGCAAGGCAAGTGTTAACTCAACCACGCCAAGCCCTGCTCCAAAGTGACCACCCGTTTGTCCAACCGTGAAAAGCAAGTATTCTCTTAATTCATCCGCCACTTTAGGTAGTTGAGATAATTCAAGCGCTCTGAGAGCAGACGGTTCTGATATGTTATCTAGAATTAGAGAATCAGGTTTTTCTGTTGGGATCGTTTCAAAGATTTTCACTTTAGTGATTCCTTGTCACAACGTAGGACGTTAACGATTCAAGATTACTTGTTTCAAGATCTAAACTCGTTAAAATCGCTAAAGCTTCATCTGCCAAGTGTTGTGATCTTATTTTTGATTTTTCTATCCCCACCAAAGAAGGGTAGGTAATTTTTTCTTTCATTATATCGGATCCTTGCGGTTTACCGCTTTTTGAAGTGGGTGACTCTATGTCTATAATGTCATCTCTGATTTGGAAAGCTAGGCCAATTTTTTTCCCATAAGTTTTAAGAATTGAAAGTTCATGACTCTTCAGTCCACCTATAAGGCCCCCAAGTTCAATAGAGGCTTCAATTAGCTTTCCTGTTTTTTGTTCATGCATTAAATCTAACTCATCAATGTTGATGTCTTTATTAAGTTCCATGTCTTTCATCTGTCCTTCCACCATGCCTTTATGACTACAAGCGTTTGTAAGACTATTGATCATAAGTATTTTGGTGGAGTCAGGAAGATTATTTATGGAACAGATTAATTCATAAGCCATCGGTTGCAGCGCATCACCGGCTAAAATTGCAGTTGCTTCATCAAATTTTACATGACACGTTGGCTTTCCACGTCTTAACTTATCGTCATCCATGGCTGGAAGATCATCATGTACCAGAGAATAACAATGAATAAACTCTACTGCACATGCCGTTGCATCAGCAATAGGAATTTCTGTTTTTCCAAGACCTGAGCTTAAATAAACCAGTATCGATCGGAGTCTTTTTCCTCCGTTAAGTACTGAATAATGCACAGCATCTAAAAGTCTGGAATTGTCTTTTGGAGGCAGAAATCTTTGTAAGGCTTGATTCACCCTTTCTTGATAAACCTCTATAAGCTCTTCAAATTTAGGCATCCTTTAGAGGCACGGTTTTTAGTTCTCCGTTTTCTTCTATTAGTTTCTTGACTTGAAGTTCTGCTTTAGAAAGTTGCTCTTGGCATTGCCTTGTAAGCTTTATGCCTTTTTCAAAAGATTTTAAGGATTCTTCCAAGCTAAGTTCGCCTGACTCTAATTTTTCTACAACCCCTTCAAGATCCTTGAGAGCTTTTTCAAAATTTATTTCGGTTTTTTTTTCAGCCATAAATTTAATTATAATTTTTAAAGAGAGTATTCTAAACCAATATAGGCTTCTCTCGGTAAACCTGGAAAATACCTGTCTCCTCCAAATGCATTAAAATCTGCTCTCTCAGCATAATCTTCGTCTGTAAGATTCTCAATTCTAAGATGTCCTTTTAGCCTAGAAGAGTAATTCCAGCTTGTTCTAAGATGAAACAAGGTATGACCTTCATATTCATGTAAGTTTGCTGCATCTGTAAAATATGAATCTATATGCTCCATTTCTATTTCAGTAAAAATTAAGTCATTAATAGAGAAGGCCCATATAAGGTTACCCATTAGTTTAGGTGCAGTGTCTACAGAATTTCCATTTCTTATTTTTTCTCGAGTAGAAGTATCAGAAGAAAATTCGTATTTATGATCTCCGTAAGTCAGGGTTGCTGACAAAGAACTGTCATTGAGGAACAAAATTCTTGAAGTTAACTCCATCCCTTCATGACTTGTTTTGCCGTTATCAATAATGAAGTTTTCAGAATCTCTAAAAATAGAATTCTTCTTCTTCCCTTTGTAAAAACTTATCGAACCATTTATTTGATTGAAGCCGAATTTACTGCCAATCTCAAACATAGAGAGTTTCTCTGAATCTAAGTCACTGACACTCTGTTTCTTTTGTAATCTATAAGCTTCATTAATTTGAGGGGGTCTGAAACCTAAACTACTTTGAGCAAAATAATTTATTGCATCATTATCTGTTTCCAATCCTAAACGAAGGCTTATCTCTTGATGGTCATCTGTTCGATCAGCCGGCCTGTTGTAATAACAACCTCCAAACCCACAAATGCTTCCATCATCTCTTGTATTTCCATCAAGCATTTTATTGTCATAAGAATAATGGATGGATTCCGCTCTTATATCTCCAAAACCGATCAAGTTATTACTTAAGTCCACACCTTCGATTCCTGAAAAAAAAGCGATTACTTGTGACTTTGCGTGGTAATCATAATGCTTTCCTTGAGGTCGAGTTGCGTTATTGAATGCTGAGCTATTTGTTAAGGCATTTTGTTGGGTTTCCTTTAAATTCATATTTGCCATTTCTATTTGAAGCCCATTTACCCAAGTCACCTCATTGACATTGATAATTTTTTGAAATATTGCTCCAAAACTTGTGTGGTTATTTTTTTCTACAGGAGTACCAGGAAGGTAGTGTTGCAAGAACTCCATTTCATTCTTTCTAAAATAAGGAACTAATGATGATACTCCATTAGCATTTTTCTTTACGAGTTTAAGCGAAATCCTCAAAGAATTTGCATCTCTATAGGCTTCGGGGTTACCATTTTTTTTGTTTAAGAATGAATCTTTGTAAGTATCCAGTCCATTTATATAGCCCGCAGTTTCTTGATTAAGATTGGTAAAATTAAGATTAAATGATCCGTCCCACTCTTTGATCGCTAATTTAGATTTAAAGTTAATTTTTTGTTGATCATATCCTGAGTTTTCCCTGAAACCATCGTTAGTAGCTATCAAGGCATTAAGTTTCCATTTTTCTAAATCACCAATGCTAAGCTTTACATTTTGGTAATCATTCGGACCAAGGTTGTTTGAAAATGTATTCTCCGAACTTAAATCCTTTGTTAAAACATTTATAACGCCATGCATTGCATTTGCGCCGTATCTAGCACTTGCTGGACCCGTTATTGCCTCTACACCTTGTGCCAGTTCGTAAGAAGTCTCGAATAGGCCATTAACATTACAAAATCCACTAGGCCTGACAGGCACTCCATCTTCCATTAGTAAAAATGAACCACAAGCACCAGGACCGGTTAAAACAGGCGATCTCATTGACGTTAGATGCTCTTGACCAGAACCTCTGCTTATCCAAACCCCAGGCAACCTTCTAAAAATCTGTTTGGGGTGTTGCGCCTCCAGTTTATCTAATTCATCAGAACTTAAAGAAGAGATTGAAAGATTTTGGGACCAACCATTAAGGGTTGTTGTTTTCTTTTCAAGAACAATAACTTCTTCTAATACCTCTGAATTTATGTTTAAAGATAAAGGGATCAATATAGAAATTAGTAATCTGTAAAAGGTCAGTTTCATTTATACGTCCACTTATTTATTTGAATAAAAGGATAATAACTGATTCGCTAGAATCCTTAAAAGATTTAAAGGGGATATCTTAGAATTTAATTTTTTACTTTTATAATCTTGAGATTTCTGGCTACTTTAAATGGCCAAGTAAATAATCTAAATATCCTTTGAGGGATTTTTCTGACTGAATCACTTAGTGCCAATGCGCAAGGTGTGACCACTAAGGTCAAAACGGTTGCTACACTTAGACCAACAACCAACGAACCCGCCATTTGTTCCCAAAAACTACTGATGTACCCACCTTGTTTAAGACTTCTATCAATTAGGTCGACGCTGTAACCCATAGCAATGGGAAGTAATCCAGCAATTGTCGTGAATGAAGTAAGAAAAACAGGCCTTAATCTTAATATTGCACTTCTGAGAGCAACAGACTTTGTATCGGATCCAGGATTATTTCTTTTGAGAAGATTGAACGTATCTATAAGAACAATGTTGTTGTTAACCACAATTCCTGCAAGAGCCACACAACTTATACCTGTCTGTAGTGTGCTAAAAGATCTGTCAAGAACCAATAAGGAGATAAAAACACCGCCAAATGAAAGCAATATAGCTGATAGAACTATGTTAGCTTGATAAAAACTATTAAATTGAGCAACCAAAACGATTAACATCACGAAAAGCATGCCTATAAATCCAAGCACTAGATAGTCGGCTGCCTCTTGGTTGTATTTATCAAAACCATCAAACTCAACCGTCACTCCTTTGCCCAAATCCGCAGTGGCAATCCAATCTTTGATCTGTTTAATTTTCCCAGAAGGGATGACCCCTGGCATTGTTTCAGCTGATAGTTTTTCAACTCTTTTTCCATTTTGCCTAGTAATGGATTTTGTGGCTGGTTTGATGTTGGTCTCAACAAAACTACTTACAGGGACCAGTCCCCTTGCTGTTTGAATATTAAGTTTTTCTAACTGATCAATATTTCTTTCTTTCTTAGGAAATCTAAGTCGTATATCAACTTCCCGGTCTAAATTAAGTGGCCTGTATTCACCAACTTTTATTCCATTAGTAACCATCTGAACTGAGGTACCGACATCACTTAATCCAGCTCCGTATTGCGCAGCCTTAGTCCTGTCTATATTAAGCTCCCATTCTATTCCGCGTTTATTAGAGCTATCCTCAATGTTAGTAAACCCTGTTACTTCTGTTTCTACGTAGTTTCTAATCTTCTTTATGGCTAGTTTTAGAGCCCTTTCATCTTCTCCTATAACATTTAATTGAAGAGCTTTACCTATAGGAGGACCACCTTTCTGAGCTTCTACAGATACTAAATATCCAGAAGTATCGCTTAATCTTTCTCTCATCAAGTCCATAATTTCATAACCGTTTCTGTCTGAAACAGCATTATCTTCAGCATAAAAATCTACAAACATACCTCCAACTTTATCTGAATTAATGCCTCTCATGCCCATGCTTCCACCAGAATTGGAATAAACCGACAACATCTCAATATCTTCCAAGTCTATGATTTTTTGCTCCGCTTCAATCGCTAAATCTCTTATTTCATCAACTGCAAGGTTTCCTCTGGCAGATATTGAGACTTCAGCAAACTGAGGGGCAACTTCCGGGAAATAAGAAACTGGTTTACCGTGCTGACTCCAAAGCCCTATACACAATATTATTGAAGATAATATTATAAAAATAGTTTGACCAGGAGTATCCAGATATTGGTTTATCTTTCTGGCATATAAGCCTGTAGCTCCAGGAAGAGATAAGGGATCTGAAGATTCCAATTTTCTTACGTTATTAACTTCTTCTTCTGACTGTTTAGCAAGACCTCCAAACATGGCCCCTAAAATAGGTGCAAACACTAACGAGTAAAGCAGTGATCCCACTAGAACACAAAAAACAGTTATTGGCATATCTCTAATGAACGCACCGAATCCTGGCATGAACATAAGAGGAGTAAAAGCGATTAAGGTCGTGGTGGTGGAAGATAGGACTGGCCAAAACATCCTGGTTGCTGCAGCCGTGTACGCATCCACTCTATTCATTCCCTCGGCTAATTTTCTATCGGCGTATTCTGTGATGACAATAGAACCATCAATGGTCATTCCCATTGAAATTAACATTCCAAACATTACCATAAAGTTAAATTCCTTATCTAGTACAAAAAGAACTAGCAATGCGAACAAATAAGAAAAAGGTATAGCCATGCCTACTAGCATTGAAGTTCTAAAACCAAGAGCAGCTAATACAACAATCATGACAAGTGCCACAGAAGTTAATACATTTCCTTGTAGCTCAGAAATCATTTGCAGGGCAAATTCAGAGTTATCCCTAACAAAAGTTACTTCGACACCTTCTGGAAAAGCTTTTGACTCTTTTTCAACAATTTTTCTTACATCATTGACGGTATCAATTATGTTTGATCCGCTTCTCTTCATTACATCGATTGAGAGAGACTGCTTACCGTTAATTCTTGAATAACCCCCTCTGTCTTTAAACGTTAGTCTTACATCGGCAACGTCAGCAAGTGTTACTACTGCACTTCCAGAAACTTTGATAGGTAAACTTTGAATATCCTCTAAACTTGAGAAAACGCTTGGTACGTTAACAGCAAATCTTCCTTTGCCCGTGTCTTGAGCGCCAGCAGGTATAACCCTGTTATTGTTAGACACGGCTTGATATAGCTGAGTCATGGAAATTCCATAAGATTCTAATTTACCTTTTTCTACAATTGCTTCTATCAAGTCTTCTGGTACGCCATTCAACTCTGCCTGCAAAACGTCGGGATGAGTTTCAATGAGGTCTTGGAGGTCTTGAGTTAAATTAACCAAGACTCTCAGAGGAAGGATGGAGCTAGAAATACTAACGGTTAGAATTGGCTCGTCTGAGGTAGTGAATTCTCTAATGGTTGGTTCTCTTGCATCTTGAGGCATTTCTCCCTTTGCTTCGTCAACTTTAATCCGCACGTCATAGAGGGCTTTTTCTAGATCTATGTCTTGATCAAACTCGACAACTACAGCCGTATAGCCAGTCGTTGAAGTGGATCTAACTTTCTCAACTCCCTCAATAGTTCTTAGTTTGTCTTCAAGCGGTTTTGCTAGCAGCCTTTCGGAGTCTTCTGGAGAAACGCCTTCGTAAGCAACACCAATATAAGCCCCTGGAAAAGAGACATCAGGTTCTGTGGCTTTAGGTAAATAATTTAAAGCAAAAAAACCTGCAATAGATAAAAGAAATAGAACACTTAATGAGGTTCTACTTTTATTGATTGCTCCTTTTATAAAGCTATTCATGCTTCTGGAGCAGACATTTCTTTAACTTCAACTACTTGTCCTTGGAAAACATATTCTTGCCCTAGAGTAATTATTCTTGCTGAAGTTGGCAGTCCTGATATCCACAATCCCTCAGTTGTGTCTTCCATGATTTCAATTGCACGGAATTCAACTTCATTTTTAGTATTCACAACCCTTATTCCCAATTTGCCTTGTTCGTTAAGCGATAAAATAGCTGGAGATATTCTGTGAGCTGGCAAGGCCTTGCCTTTTATAAAGATTTCAGCAGAAACGCCATCTCTGATTGTTCTGTCTGAATTAGCTACGCTGATTTCAACTCTAAAAGTCCTCGTATTTTTATCAGCGGAAGTTGCTATAAAAGCTACTTCTCCCTGAATTTCTCTACCAGAAATTAATTTTGCCTTCGCAACAGATCCTAATTTAACTTGGGCTATTTCCTTCTCTGCAATATCTGCGATTAATAACATTGGATCAGGATCTATCAAAGAAGCACATATACCGCCGACGTTAAGATAGTCCCCTGAATCAACGTTTACCGTTTCCAGATACCCGGAGAAGGGTGCAACAATCTTAGGATACGCCTCTCGACCAGCTATGTAGAGTTGACAAATTAAGTCCCCTTTTTTTACGAAATCCCCTTGTTTCACTGGCACTTCAACTACCCTTCCACCAACTTCGGCTCTTACTTGCACAAATTTGTCTGCTTCCGTAAAACCACTGGCTTTGATAAAAGGAAATTTTTGTATTGCTTTACTAGACATGACTGTAACCGATGCCAAAGTATCGAGGGATGATTCGCTTTGTGGGTTCACTTCATCTTCAATCAAGCTTCCAGAGATCATCCAGATCACAAGAAAGGTAGCAGTTATGGCTGCGGTTTTATAAGTTTGTTTAATCTTCATATTTTTAGGTGTTATACCCAACTATAACACTAAAGTACTAAACAAACTACTTAGATCTTATGTTTTTCTTTGAGTTTCTTGAAGTTTTCTCTTCTTTCTTCTTTGCTTGAAGGCAGATTTTTCGTATTCTCCGTTTCTCTGGTAGATTCTGTTTTCCAACTTGCTTGGATTCTTTTATCTAGCTCTTCTGGGTTTTGAGTTCCGGATAGTTTTTGTTCCCTTTGTGATTGGTATTTTACGTGTTGCAGGAACTTACTATTCCACGAATTATGAGATTGACCAGTTTCTTTCCAATAAAGAATAAATTCGCTGACGCTTGAATCTGCAAACTCCTTAGTTATTCCTGTTAAGGACAAAACAGCATAGAAATCATCATTTGGAAGCCAGTCTTGGGTTATTGGAGCAGGTAATTCATTATTTTCTGCAACGTTCTGTGTTCTTGTCCATTGTCTTCTGATGTGAGCGATGAACTTACTGCTCCATATATCAGACAGTTCGTTTCTTTCACTCCAGTAGAGAATAAATTCCGGTATTTCTTTTTCTATAAAATCGCTACCAACTCCGGCATTGATAAGAATCTCATAGGCCTCTTCATCAGGAATCCAATCTTTAGGAATAGGCTTTCTTTTATTCTGCTTATGAGTTGTTACTTCTTGCTCGCGCCACTTTTTTATTACGTAACGAAGAAATTTCACCCCCCAAGAGTGATGACGCTCACTTTTTTCAAGACTCAAGTGTTTAAAATCATCCACGAAAGATAGAGCAAATTTATCAGGGATTCCGTATTCACTAATTTGTTGTAAAAGCTCTGGCTCCGGTAGCCAATTATTTGCGAGCTCAGATGATTGTCTTATTTCTAGTTCAGAATAAGAGAGCCGTTCTTCACTTTCTTGTTTTTTCACTAAAGTGAACTCATTACCTGTAATTCTTATGATGCCCTTCGCTGAAAGGCTTGTAAGAGTTTTAAAGAGTTTGTCTTGACTCCAGAAAGGAGTTTCAGTTTGTAAATCTTCCGAAGTAAAAGAGCTTTTTTTTAAGGTTTTATAGAGAATATTAAGAATTTCCAAGAGAACAGCTTCATTGAGACCAATGGTTTTTGCTGCGTCTTTTGAAATAACTAAATTATCTTTGCTCATAATGTCCGGATAAAGGAGGTTATGTTATCGGGATCAACTTCTCAAGAAGAAGTTATTAAAAATAAAGAAATTAAGTTCTTTTTTGAACTGCTTCGCTTAATTGATTTAGACAAACAAGAGTGTCTTCCCAGTTGATACATGCATCCGTAATGCTTTTACCATAAATTAAGTCAGCTTTATTGTTGGCCGATTGATTGCCTTCTTCTATATTGGATTCAATCATCACTCCTGTGATCCTATTTTCTCCGGCGGTCAGCTGGTTCGCAATATCAGCACAAACTTCAAGTTGTTTTTTATGCTGCTTACTGCTGTTGCCGTGACTCATATCAACCATAATGGTTTCTAATAAGTTTGAAGATTTAAGGACTTGAGATACTTCTTCTATGTCTTCTGATCGGTAATTCGGTTTGCTGCCTCCTCTTAAAATAACATGGCAATCTTTATTACCAGTGGAAGTAAACGCAGCGACTCTTCCTTCTTTAGTTACAGAAAGGAATCTGTGTGGATTACGAGCAGAGCCAATTGCGTCTGCTGCTACTTGGACACTGCCATTGGTGCTGTTCTTAAAGCCTACTGGACAGGACAGTCCTGAAGCTAATTCTCTGTGAACTTGGCTCTCCGTAGTTCTCGCTCCAATAGCGCCCCATGATATTAAATCACCAATGTATTGAGGCGTTATCACGTCCAGGAATTCTGTTCCTGCACACACACCCATGCTTGTTAAGTCTCTTAATAATTGCCTTGAGGTCGCCAGTCCTTTATTTATCTTGAATGAGTTGTCTAAGTCAGGATCATTAATTAATCCTTTCCATCCAACTGTAGTTCTGGGCTTCTCAAAATAAACCCTCATGACAACTTGCAGTTGATCTTTGTAGAGTTCTGCCTGTTCTAGTAATTTACCCGCGTAATCCTTAGCCGCAGAGGGGTCGTGGATAGAGCAAGGTCCAACCACTACAATGAGCCTTTTATCTTCTTGCGAAAGAATTTTAGAAATATTTTGTCTAGAATTAAATACTAACTCTGCAGCTGCTTCCGAGATTGGTTGTTCCCCAATAAGGGTATTTGCAGTTAATACCTCCTGCCTATCAGATATTCTTTGATCACTAGTCTTATGTTGCATGACTTAATATTCTTAAATTTGATCAAGCATTCTACCTATATATTAGTTAGATTGAACCTTAACGAGTGTTAATATAGCTTTATTCTTAAATTTATATAATCTTTTAACTATTGTAATTTACTGACAAAACTACAAGCAGAAATGACAACACACTCGATTAAGGTAGGAATAGTTCAAGAAAACCCTGTTGTTGGGGATATAACAGGCAATACCGCGCTTGCGGTTAAAGCTATCAATGAATTAAAGAAAGATAACCCAGATATCATCCTTTTTACTGAAATGTTTTTGACAGGTTACCCGCCCGAAGACCTTTTACTCCGCAGTGATTTATTGGATTCAATTGATGTCGCTATAGAAGAATTGGCTCATGTATCTGAAAATACTTACCTTGTTATGGGCTATCCTAGGAAAAAAGGTAATAACCTTTTTAATACTGCCGGGGTGATATTCCAAGGAAAACTATCGTTAGAGTACTTTAAACAAGAACTGCCAAATTACCGTGTTTTTGATGAAAAAAGATACTTCACTCCTGGAAAAGGTCCAGGGTTGTTTGAAGTTAAAGACAAAAAAATAGCTTTGACAGTTTGCGAGGATATTTGGCATACCAAGGCCATAAGGCAAGCATCTAGAAGAGGAGCAGACCTTGTCCTCAATCTTAATGCTTCTCCTTTCCACAGAAACAAACTCCAAGAAAGGAAGGAATTATTACAAAGCCATGCAAATAAATTTCAACTACCCATCGTTTATGCTAATCAAGTAGGAGGTCAAGATGAATTGGTATTTGATGGAGCTTCTATGGTTATTTGCCCAAAATCTGGACTTAAAGTTCAACTAGATAGTTTTAAAGTTGGCAATAAGATTGCAGAGTTTTCAGAAAATAATGAAGGGTCTTTAGAAACTCCCGTTGTTAAATTTAGAGATAGAAATGATTTAGAAGATGTCTATGATGCGCTGGTATTAGGCGCGAGAGATTATATAAAAAAGAATGGATTCCCAGGTGCCATTATTGGTTCTTCCGGAGGCATCGATTCAGCCCTAACAGCTGTTATTGTTGCGGATGCTTTGGGGCCTGAAAATTTGAAGACCTACATGATGCCTTATAAATATACAGCTGATATGAGTGTTGAAGATGCTCAAGAATTAGCTCAAAATTTGGGAATTGAACATAATATTATTGATATAGAAAGTATCTTTGATGCTTTTTATGAGGCCCTTCAAGAAGAGTTCTCTGGTAAAGAATTGGATAAAACAGAGGAGAATTTGCAGTCAAGATGCAGGGGAGTCCTCTTGATGGCAATATCTAATAAAACCGGATCTCTGGTTATGACAACAGGTAATAAAAGTGAAACCGCTGTTGGTTATTCTACCCTTTATGGTGATACAGCAGGCGGCTTTGCTGTATTAAAAGATGTACCTAAAACATTAGTCTATGAACTTGCCAATTATCGCAATTCACTCTCTAAGGCCATTCCTCAGAGGATAATTGATAGACCGCCTTCTGCTGAGCTTGCACCCGATCAAAAAGATAGTGATAGCCTCCCTGATTACAATATATTGGACAATATTATTGAATTGTACGTAGAAGGAGACAAGAGCCGTAAAGAAATTATTGATGAAGGCTTTGATGAAGAAGTTGTTAGAAGAATTGTCAGACTTATTGATATCAGCGAATATAAAAGACGCCAAGGGCCACTAGGAGTAAAAATAACAGAAAGAGGTTTCGGTAAAGATAGAAGATATCCAATAACTAATCGCTATTCCCAATAAGCACCAATAATTAGAATACTTATATTTTTATTTCTGCTTGGCTTTTAATGCCCATTTAATCTGTTTATAAGGAAATAATAATGATCCCTGTTAATTGGCCATTTAACCCTAATAAAGTTCCTTTTTTCTACGGCTGGGTAATATGGGGACTTAGCACTCTAGGAATATTATTCAGCATTCCTGGACAGACTATGGGGCTGGCTGTTTTTACAGATTCTTTTATTGAAGTCCTGGGTTTGACTAGAACGGAATTATCCCTTGCTTATCTTTTTGGCACTGTAGGCTCCTCTCTATTTTTGGCTAGAGCAGGACGGTGGTATGACTTGCTTGGAGGAAGGACAATGATAACAGTCTCCTCTATAGTCTTATCCTTGATGATTCTATACATAAGTTTTGTAGACGAATTGAGCTATATTCTTGGAGGCTCTTCTTCAATAAGTTTTGTTCTCATAATGATTGGTTATTTTGGTGTTCGATTCTTCGGACAAGGTGTATTAACAAGCTGCTCTAGGAATGTCTTATTACTCTGGTTTATAAAAAGAAGAGGGCTAGTAGGAGGTATGAGGAATGTATTTGTAAGCTTAGGTTTTTCCATAGCTCCCTTGTTCTTAGCAAGCTTAATAACTCTTTCTGGATGGAGGGAAACTTTATGGATTTTGGCTATAGTCGGAGGTTTTGGATTTTCATTGTTAGCGCTGGTTTTTATACGCGATGATCCAAAATCTTGTGGAATGAAAGCTGATGGTATTGATCTCAAATCCAAAGAGAAGGCGCCTTTAGAAACCAAGAGTCAGACTCTGTATGAGGTTAAGCGCAACCCTGTTTTTTGGATCTATTCTCTCAGCTTAAGTATGCATGCCTTATTTGGCACCGCAATAGTCTTTCACATTATTTCAATATTTGAAGAAGTGGGTAAAGGCAAAACAGAAGCATTTAGTTATTTCATACCTGCAGCTATCTTTTCTACTACCTCCAATCTGCTGGCTAGCTGGGCTGCAGATAAGATTCATCTGAAGCCAATTTTGATTATCATGTTAGTTTCTTTTTGCTTAGGCTCACTTGGATTTATAAATCTTCAAAATAATTGGGGATTTTGGATGTTAGCTTTTGGTTTTGGAGTCGGAGGCGGTTTATGGGGCGTTTTATCTAATTTAAGCTATATAAGATTTTTTGGACCCAACCACCTGGGAGAGATCAGTGGCTTTAGTGCTTCACTTACTGTTTTTGCAAGTGCAATTGGACCCGCTGCTTTCAGTCTTGGATTCGATTATTTTGGAAGTTATGCCGCACCTGCAAAAATATGTTTGGGGTTTTTAATCGTTTTATTGATCACTTCTGTCCTTCTGGACCACAAAGAAGGAAGCAAATTAGATTTGGCTAATCTGAATTAAAGAATCAATCATTGTAAGTTTTTTTACTTAGTCGTTATAATGTATAACCAATACATGCTGTATTGGAACAATGGTTGATACTAAAACCACATTTTCTCTTAAAGAGACTATAACCAAAACTCCTCACCAAGAGGAAATGATCTTAGCGACCGTCCAAGGAAAACGAGTTACTGCTCTTCCTGAAGATTTATATGTTCCTCCGAACGCTCTTGAAATATTATTGGATACCTTTGCAGGACCTTTAGACTTCTTACTTTATTTAATTCGTAAACAAAATATAGACATATTGGATATCGATGTCGCAAAGATTTCAGAACAATATACTTCTTACATAGACTTAATGGATGCACTTCAAATAGAACTGGCAGGTGATTACCTGGTAATGGCTGCATACCTGGCTGAATTAAAATCCAAGATGTTATTGCCACGCCCTGAAGAAGATAAGGATGAAGAGGACCCTAGAGCAGAATTAATTAGAAGGCTGCAGGAGTATCAAAGGTTCAAAAGTGCTGCTGAAAAAATAGATTCAATGCCTAGGATTGATAGAGACTTCTATGCAGCTCAAGCTCAATTACCAGAGTTTGCATTAGAAACCCCGCTTGCCGATGTTCCTTTGGGTGATTTATCGTTTGCCCTTGCGGAAGTCATGAGAAGGGTTGAGCAGTCTCAATCCCATTTAATTAACTTTGAAGAGCTCTCAACACGGGAAAGGATGACTCAGATATTGGAAAGGATGCGTAACGAATCTTTCATAGAATTCACAACTTTATTTAATAAAGAAGAGGGCAAGATAGGCGTTGTGGTAACATTCCTGGCAATTCTCGAGTTACTCAAAGATTCATTAATAGAGATTGTTCAGTCAGAAGAATTTGGACCTATACACATTAAAGGCATAGAGGAGACCCACTAATGGAACATAAAATTTCACAAGTCATAGAAGCTGTTCTTTTGTCCGCTTCAAGACCAATTGATGTTCAAGAAATTGAAAGAGTCTTTCCTGAAGATGAAAAGCCAACAAGAGAAGAAATCCGACAAGCACTGCAAGAAATTGAAGAACAATGCAAAGACAGAGGAGTTGAGTTGAAGAAAGTATCCTCAGGATACAGGCTTCAGGTCAGACAGTTTCTCTCGAGTTACGTTGCAAAGTTATGGGAAGAAAGACCACAAAGATTTTCAAAAGCTACCTTAGAAACTTTGGCATTGATTGCATACAGGCAACCAATTACAAGAGGTGAGATTGAAGAAATTAGAGGAGTGACTATTGGTACTCAACTAATGAGAGGTCTGATGGAAAGAGGGTGGGTGAAAATAGTAGGTCAAAGAGATGTTCCTGGTAGGCCATCACTCTACTCAACCACCAAAGAATTTCTTGATTATTTTGGTCTTCAGCATCTAAGAGAGCTACCTGAATTACCTGCGTTACCTGACCTTCAGTCCTTAGATATGGAATTACCTTTAGAAGCTGACAACTCTTCAACGGATAAAGAAGAAATGCCGGTTCAGTCATTAAATTAATTTTGTAAAACCCTAGAATGAAAGTCAGGGTGCATAAAATTCTTTCTCAAAGAGGTTTTGGTTCAAGGAGAGGCATTGAAACTCTAATACGTGAAGGTCGACTTCAAGTAAATGGCGTTAAAGCTGAAATAGGTCAATTAGTTTCTGAAAAAGATCGTTTTAAGATTGACGGTAAAGATCTGCCTTTCTCATCTAAAGCTCAAGATGATACTCGCATCTTGATGTACAACAAAAAAATCGGTGAGATTTCAACAAGAAATGATCCAGAGGGAAGGCCAACTGTATTCGATAGATTGCCATCTATAAAGTCAGGGAGATGGGTTTCTGTCGGTAGACTGGACATCAATACTTCAGGACTCCTCATGTTCACAAATAATGGCGAGCTTGCAAACAAACTGATGCATCCTTCTTCTTCCATTGAAAGAGAATATGTTGCTCGCATACAAGGAAGAGTGTCCAAAACAATCTTAAATAATTTAGTAGAAGGAGTCGATTTAGAGGATGGAATGGCCCGTTTTACTGATGTCCAGGAAGGAAGAAAAGGAAAAACAAATCAATGGTTTGCAATGGTTATTATGGAAGGAAGAACTAGAGAAGTACGTCGTTTATGGGAAAGCCAAGATTTAAAAGTTTCTAGATTAAAACGAGTGCGATACGGCACCCTTTTTTTGCCAGCCAGTCTGCGTCAAGGAGCTTGGAAGGAGCTTTCTAAAAGTGAAGTTAAGGCTATTGAGCAGCTATAGATTGACCTGTAGTTTTCAAACTGTCATTGCTCATAAGATACAAATAGGCATTCATAATATCTTTCGCCTCTAATAAAGATAGCGGGTCTTCTGCTGGATAGGCAGCGGCTCTCATTTTTGTTCTTACTGGACCAGGATCAATAGAATTAACTCTTACTCTGCTCGTGTTCTCTAATTCCTCTGAAAAAATTTGCATCATGCTTTCAGTCGCAAATTTAGTTAGAGAATACGCTCCCCAATATGCTTTACCTTTCTTTCCAACCCCAGACGAAGTAAAAATAATTGAAGAATTTTCCGCAGCTTTCAGAACAGGCAGCAGAGATTTTGTTAATAAAAAAGACGCGTGCACATTTATATCAAAAACTTTTTTCCAAACATCAATGTTGTAATTTTCTAGAGGTGTTTTATCTCCCAAAAAGGCTGCATTATTTAACAAGCCATCAAGTTTACCGAACTCTTTTTCAATTACATTGTTGATCTCTTTAAAATCATCCTCTTTTGATTTTTCTAGGTTCATGACATGCAAAAGAGGTGCTTTAAGATTCTTATCAAGAAATTCTTGGTATGTAGATTCTAGATGTGTTGCATTCTTACCTACGAGTATTAAGTCAGCCCCGTGTTCAGCAAAAATTAATGCTGCTGACTTGCCTATTCCTGAGCCTCCTCCTGATATAAGTATTACCTTTTCTTTTAGAGCACTTTGGTGAGCTTGATAATTTTTGGGCAAGGTCATTTTATTTCGTTAAATAAAATTTAAGATTTCTTCTGGAGAACTAGCCACAAAATTAGCATGCCAATCTTTAACATTCTCTCCTATGGGAACGTAACCATAAGCAGCTGCTACAGTTTTCATCCCAGCAGCTTTTCCAGCAATAATATCAATAGAATGATCACCTATATAGATACTGTCTTCAGGAAAAGTGTTGGTTTTTTTACAAGCCAATTTCAGCCCATCGGGGGATGGTTTTCTCTTGCCGGTGTCATCAGGGCATATTAAAAAAGCAGGTTCGTAGATTCCAAGTGTCGCTTCTACTATTTCTTCAGCAAAAAACCTTGGTTTGTTTGTAACAATACCCCAGCATACCTTTCGATCGTTTAAGGAATTTAAAACTAGGTCAATCCCTTCAAAAATAGAGGTATTTTTGATGGAACATTTCTTATATATATCTAAAAGTTCCAGTCTAAATAATTCTAGATCTTTATTTGCTATAAGTTGGCCATCTTCTATTAATTCTTCTTTTAAATCTCTTCTGTCATCTATACGCATAGCATAGCTTGCTAGACTGATCGCACCTTCGGATACTCTGCTTCTTACTTCATTAAAGTCAGCCTCTTCTATCCCGTATTTATCTCTAAGGGTATTCACTGCAAGAAAGAAATCTTGAGCGGTATCTAATAGGGTACCATCCAAGTCAAAGGCAACCAGTTTAATCATTCGAAACTTTAACGGTATGCATCATGTAGTTGACCTGAACATCTTTACTTAACCAATAATGATCGGAAATTGGGTTATAACTTAATCCTACAGTGTTCTCCAAAGAAAGATTTGACGCTCGTATCCAAGAAGCCAGTTCAGAGGGTTTAATAAATTTTGAGTAGTTATGCGTTCCCTTGGGGAGTAGGTTTAAAATATACTCTGCTCCTATAACTGCAAAAAGATAAGACCTCGGGTTTCTATTTATTGTGGAAAAGAAAACATGGCCAGATTCTTTTAAGAGATTCGAGCAATTCTCAACAATCTGAGAGGGCTCAGGTACATGTTCTAACATTTCCAGACAAGTAACTGCGTCAAAATCTTTGTGCTCCCCCTTGTCCATTAATTCTTCTATTGTGGTTTGAATATAATTTACATTACTGTTAACTTTTAGGCCATGTGACTTGGCCACTCCTATAGTGTTTTCTGAAGCATCAATAGCAACGACTTCTGCTCCTAAATTACTCATAGCTTCTGATAGCAAACCGCCGCCACAACCTACATCAAGTATTCTTAAGCCTTTAATACCACATTTATTTTTAATGTAATCCAGCCTTAAAGGATTTATTTGATGAAGGGGTTTAAAGTCACCAGTTTCATCCCACCATTTTTCAGCAATATCATTAAATTTTTTAACTTCTTCTTGATCTAAATTTTTCATGTTCTTTGTGTAATTTTAATTTAAACTACCCCTATTAATTCCAAATTTCCAAAATAATCATTAAAGATGCAAATATTCTTTCCAAAAGAAGAAGGTACAGAAATCCGCGCAACCATTTTACCTGAAGTTGCAAAGAAGTTTACCGATTTAGGTATCAAAGTTGTTGTTGAGACAGAAATTGGTTCGAACATATTCTTACCTGATGAGTCTTACCAACAAGTAGGAGCAACTATATCCGTCGATCGTATTAAGTCATTGTCGGAAGCCGATATAGTTTGCCGCGTAAATAAGCCTAGATTAGAAGAAATATCTTCTCTTAAGAGGAATGCTATTCATATTAGTTTTCTTGATCCCTTTAACGAAAAGGCATTGGTAAATGAATTTGCTAAATCTCATGTTAGTGCCATCAGTATGGAACTGGTTCCTAGAATCACTCGTGCTCAGAAAATGGATGCTTTGAGTTCACAAGCCAATTTAGCAGGTTATTCAGCAGTTATAGAGGCCTCAAGGACTCTCAATAAATCATTTCCCATGATGATGACTGCGGCCGGTACCATTTCACCAAGCAGAGTGTTTGTCATAGGAGTAGGGGTGGCAGGCTTACAAGCTATAGCAACAGCTAAGCGTCTTGGGGCCAGAGTAGAAGCTTTTGATACAAGGCCTGTAGTCGAAGAGCAGGTAAAGTCTTTGGGAGCAAAATTTGTACAAATTGATATCGGTAAAACTGAAGAGACAGATCAGGGCTACGCTAAAGAACTGTCTGCCGATCAAATTAAAATGCAACAAGAAGGAATGAAAAAAATCTGTGGTCAATCGGATGTGGTTATAACTACGGCACAAGTTTTTGGTAGACCCGCCCCAAGAATCGTCTCCATTGAAATGGTTGAAGCAATGAAGCCGGGTAGTGTGATAGTGGACATGGCGGTATCTACTGGGGGTAACGTTGAGGGTTCCATAGAAGATGAGTATGTGTTTCATGAAGGAGTTACTATCATAGGAATGTCAAACCTGCCTGGAGAAGTGGCGATGGACGCATCGCAAGTCTATGGATCAAATGTTTTTAACATGATAGAAGAATATTGGGATGCTGAAAGTAAAGAATTTAATTTTGATTTATCAGATGAAATTCTAAAAGGTTGTGTCATTACCAATGATGGAGAAGTTATTAATTCAATGGTTAAAGAGAGGATGTAACTCATGGAAGGACAAATTTTATTATTGTTTATATTGGTATTGGCTATCTTTTTAGGGATTGAATTGATTACTAAAGTCCCTTCTACATTGCACACCCCATTAATGTCAGGAGCGAATGCAATTTCAGGTATAACTCTTGTAGGAGCTTTGTTGTCTTCTGGTTCTGGTGAAACTATTACAACAATCCTTGGAACAGCTGCTGTTTTTTTTGCAACCATTAACGTTATTGGAGGTTATCTCGTAACTAACAGAATGCTTGGCATGTTTAAGAAGAAACAATAACGATGGATTTACTTAATAATTTCGATACCGCTGTTCTTGTAAATGTAGCTTATATTGCTGCTTCAATTCTTTTTATAGTTGGACTGAAGATGCTTGGATCCCCAGACACCGCAAGAAGAGGCAACCTTTTGTCTTCAACAGGAATGCTCCTTGCCGTTTTGGTTACTCTTGCAGATCAAAGCATCATTGATTTCACTTGGATATTGGTTGGGTTAATCTCAGGAGGAGTCATAGGTTGCCTTGCTGCTACTAGAGTTCAAATGACCTCCATGCCTGAAATGGTAGCTATTTTTAATGGTTTTGGTGGTATTGCAAGTCTACTTGTGGGGTCTGCAGAGTTTGTTCGCGAATCAGATTATTTATTTCCTATCTTCTTAACCGTCTTAATCGGTGGACTTACATTCACCGGAAGTTTAGTAGCATATGGAAAGTTGTCCGAAATTCTTGGAGGTAGACCTACTCTCTATAAAGGCCAACAAATAGTTAACAGTATTCTTCTGCTTTTGATAGCTGCAACTGGAATCGAGATGATCTTTCTTCAGCAGATATTCACAGCTAGCGAGACTTTATTGATTCTTTGTGGGTTAGCAATGGTTTTAGGTATCCTTTTTGTTATTCCTATCGGTGGCGCTGATATGCCGGTAGTCATTGCTTTATTGAATAGTTTCTCAGGCCTAGCTGCTTGTGCTGCAGGTTTTGTTATTGAAAATAATGTATTGATAGTTGCAGGAGCTTTGGTTGGAGCCAGTGGACTTATTTTGACTAATATCATGTGCAAAGCGATGAACAGATCTCTAGCTAATGTTTTGTTTAGCGGGTTTGGATCAGTTTCAGAAGACACTTCTTCAGGCTCTGTTGAACAAGGAGAAGTTAAACCCATTAGCTCTTCGGATGCCTATCTCATATTAGAGGCCGCTAGTTCAGTTTTAATCGTGCCCGGCTATGGGATGGCAGTTGCCCAAGCTCAGCATGCTGTACGGGAGTTAGGAGAACTTCTCGAATCAAACGGAGCTGAAGTTAAATATGCAATTCATCCTGTTGCAGGACGTATGCCAGGTCATATGAACGTGTTGTTGGCTGAAGCAAATGTTTCTTATGATGTTTTGGTGGAACCGGATGACGTTAACCCCATCATGGAGACTGTTGATGTTTGCATGGTTATAGGCGCTAATGATGTTGTTAATCCTGATGCTAAGGACAATGAAGGCAGTCCAATTTACGGTATGCCAATAATAGAGGTGGATAATTCTAAGACGGTTTTTGTTCTTAAACGATCAATGGCTTCTGGTTTTGCAGGCATTCAAAACCCTTTATTTTTCAAACAAAACAGCAGAATGTTGTTTGGAGATGCAAAGGAAACAGTCTCGGAACTTGTCGCTGAATTTAAGGCTTAGATTCCTCTTTTTTTCTTAATTTTACTCAGGTTTTTCTCACTGAATTATGCTAAAATTCAGTTCAACTTGAGACCTCTAAAAATATTTAAAAAAACATTAATACAAGGGCTTTATAACTGCTTAAAATTAGTTATGAAGATCTTACTAATTGGATAAGAAATGGGTGAAATTGCAGCAAAAGAAATAGTACCAGTCGACATTGAACAAGAGCTGAGGAAGTCATATTTGGACTACGCCATGAGCGTAATAGTTGGTAGGGCTCTACCTGATGCCAGGGATGGCTTAAAACCTGTTCATAGGAGATGTCTTTACGCTATGCAAGTTCTAGGCAATGAATGGAACAAAGCTCATAAGAAATCAGCAAGGGTTGTAGGAGACGTTATAGGTAAATATCATCCTCATGGAGACACGGCGGCCTACGAAACAATAGTAAGAATGGCTCAGTGGTGGAGTTTGAGATACCCCCTCGTAGACGGACAAGGTAACTTTGGATCCATGGATGGAGATGGCGCTGCAGCTCAACGTTACACAGAAGTTAGAATGGCAAAGATTACCCAAGAGTTGCTGGCTGACTTAGAGAAAGATACCGTAGATTTTGTAGAAAATTATGATGGCACTGAAACTATGCCAGAAGTCTTTCCTTCAAGACTTCCAAATTTATTAATTAACGGCTCGTCTGGAATTGCAGTTGGTATGGCCACTAATATGCCACCTCATAATCTTAATGAAACCTTGCTTGCTTGCTTAGCTTTCATTGAAGATCCAGAAGTTTCAGTTGCTGATTTAGCAGAAGTCATGCCTGGTCCAGATTTCCCAACAGGAGGAATCATAAATGGTAAGGCTGGAATTATTAGTGCTTACGAAACCGGAAGAGGAAGAGTAAAAATTAGAGCTAAGACACACTTTGAAGATGAAGACATAGACAAGCCAAAGATAATTATCACTGAGATGCCTTATCAGGTTAACAAAGCTCGTCTGATTGAGAAAATAGCAGAACTAGCAAGAGATAAAAAGATAGAAGGTGTCAGGGATATAAGAGATGAATCAGATAAAGACGGAATCCGCGTAGTAATAGAATTAAAGTCAGGCCACATACCTGATGTTTTATTAAATAACTTATTTGCTCAAACTCAGATGCAGACTGTTTTTGGTATTAATAATGTTGCTCTTGTAGATGGAGAACCGAAGACTTTGAATTTAAAAACAATGCTCTCTGTTTTCTTTAATCACAGGAAAGAAGTAGTTTCAAGAAGAACCTTTTTTGAACTAAAGAAAGCTAAAGAAAGAGGCCATATCTTAGAAGGTCTAACGATTGCTTTATCGAACATAGACGCAATGATAGAAATGATCAAAAAATCGAAAGATGGAGCTGAAGCAAGATCTAAACTGCTCGGTAAAAAATGGAATCCAGGTAACATCACTGCAATGCTCAAAAAAGCCGGACCTGATGCGTGTAAGCCTGAAGGAATGGATGACAGTATTGGTTTAAAAGGAAAAACATATCAACTTTCTGAAATTCAAGCCCAAGCTATCCTTGACATGAGACTCCAGCGTTTAACGGGATTAGAACAAGACAGATTAATTCAAGAATACGAAGAAATCATTGATCACATTGCCTATTTACTTGGGATTTTAACTGACCCGGAAAAGCTTGTTGGTGTAGTAAAAGATGAATTATTAGAAATTCAAGAAAAATACGCCGACGACAGGAGAACAGAGATTCAAGAATCCATGGCCGATCTGAGCGTAGAAGATTTAATTGCTCCTGAAGATAGAGTGGTAACAATTTCTCATGAAGGTTATGCGAAAACACAACCACTAGAAGAGTACAGAGCACAAAGAAGAGGTGGAACAGGAAAAACGGCAGCCTCAGTAAAAGATGAAGATTTTGTTGAGCAGATGCTAGTTGCTAACACTCACACCACACTTTTATGCTTTTCAAATTTAGGCCAAGTTTATTGGTTAAAAGTCTATCAAATACCTTCTGCAGGAAGAGCAGCTAAAGGCAGACCATTGGTTAATTTAATACAACTCAGCGATGGAGAACGAATTACAAGCATGGTTGCAATTGAAGACTATGATGAAAATAAATTTATTTTAATGGCTACACAAAAAGGTACCGTAAAGAAGACCTCGCTGACCGAGTTTTCAAATCAAAGAAAAGGAGGCAAGAGAGCTATAACTTTATCCGATGGTGATGAGTTAGTTGGCACAGCAGTAACAGATGGCACTAAGTTTGTAATGCTGGTTTCTGATGCTGGAAAGGCAGCTCATTTTTCTGAAACTGAGGTTAGGTCTATGGGAAGATCAGCTCAAGGAGTAAGAGGAATTAAACTTGAAGATAAGCAATCGGTTATTTCTTTAATTATTCCTGATGAAGAAGCGTCCATATTTACAGTAAGCGAGAACGGCTTTGGAAAAAGATCAAATTCTTTAGACTTTAGAAAAACCAGACGCGGAGCAAAAGGAGTCATTGCAATGCAAACTTCCGATCGTAACGGTATGCTCATTGGAGCTGCACAGGTTACTAATGACGATGAAGTTATGTTAATAACTGACAAAGGTATGCTTGTGAGAACAAGAGTAGCCGAAATTAATATCATAGGAAGAAATACTCAGGGCGTAACGGTGATCAGATTAAAAGACAAAGAGAAATTAATAAGCATTGCTCCAATCAGTGAAGAATTCACAGGAGATTCCGAAGACTAAAACCATGGGAAGGAAATTTAATTTTGGTGCTGGTCCTGCAACCATGCCACTTCCTGTTTTAGAGGAAGTGCAAAGTGAAATGCTTGACTGGAAAGGACTGGGCCTGTCTGTTATGGAAATAAGCCATAGAAGCGATGAATTCCAAGAAATAGCAAGAGAAGCTGAAGCAGATTTTAGAGATCTTCTCAATATTCCTGATACCTATGGAGTTTTGTTTATGCACGGCGGAGCAACACTTCATAATTCAATGGTCCCTCTGAACCTATCAAATGCAGAAGGCACTGCTGATTACGTCCATTCTGGTCACTGGGCAGCAAGATCAATAAAAGAAGCCAAGCGATACACAAATGTAAATATAGCTGCATCTTCTGAAGATAAAAAATTTACATTTTTCCCAGGTCAAGATAACTGGAATCTTTCTGAGAATTCTAATTATGTCCACATAACCCCTAATGAAACTATTGGTGGTTTATGCTTAAAGGAGCTGAAGACTTCTTCTGTGCCAGTAGTCGCAGATTATTCTTCCGGTATTCTTTCAGAACCAATCAATATAGATAACTTCTCGATGATTTACGGTGGAGCACAAAAAAACATAGGCCCTGCTGGATTAGGCTTTGCGATAATTAAAAAAGATCTCTTAAACAAAGCTCAAGAAATTACCCCAACAATGCTTAATTATTCAACAATGCTTGAAGGTGAATCTATGTACAACACTCCCCCAACATTTGCTTGGTACGTTGCTGGTAAAGTATTCAAATGGCTCAAGGCCATGGGTGGTGTTCAGTCCATGGGCGAGGCTAATAACAGAAAAGCAAAAAAGTTATACTCTTTTATTGATGAGTCAAATTTCTATTCAAATAATATTCAAGAACCCAGCAGGTCAATAATGAATATTCCATTTTTATTAGGGGACGAAAATTTAAATAAGCAATTTTTAGAAGAATCCAAAGAAGCTGGTTTGCTAGCTTTAAAAGGACACAGATCTGTAGGAGGAATGAGAGCCAGTATTTATAATGCAATGCCTGAAGAAGGCATAGATGCTTTAATAGAATTTATGGCTGAATTTTCTAACAAAAAAGCTTAGTGTTTTATGGCAGTGGACAAAAAATTAAAATCTATTAGAGATGAGATAGATTCTATCGACGAAGAAATTCTTTCTTTAATTAATGAAAGGGCAAAATTTGCCATGCAAGCTGGGGAAGCAAAGGTCGATGCTGCTATATATAAACCGGATAGAGAGTCTTCTATATTTAGTAGGTTAAATGAAATAAATAACGGACCTTTAACCACAGAACAAATTGTAAGCATTTATAAAGAAATCATATCGAGCTGCAGATCTACAGAAGCTGAATTTAATATTGCGTTTCTTGGACCTGAAGGAACTTACTCGGAATCTGCTCTATTAAAAAAATTTGGGTCGTCTGTCAAAAAGAATTCAGAAGAAACAATTCAATCCGTATTTGAGAGCGTTCAAGAGAACCGCAGTGATTTTGGTATTGTTCCGATTGAAAATTCTACAGAGGGAGCTATCAACCTGACTTTGGACTGCTTAGCAAATTACGATTTAAAGATTTGCGGTGAAGTTGAGTTACGAATAAAACATAACTTGCTAGGTTATAACAGACCTCTACCTAAAGAAGGATTTGAGATACATGCGCACGAGCAAACTTTTGCGCAATGCAAACAATGGCTAGATGCTTATTGCCCTGGTATTAAACAAGTTTCAGTTTCTAGCAATGCAAAAGCTGCGTTAGACGCATCACAATCCGACTCTGTACTTGCGATAGCCGGTGATCTCGCTGCTGAGAAATACGGTTTAGACATTCTTGACAAGGGAATAGAGGATTATTCCAGTAACACAACAAGGTTTATTTCTATAGGAAATATTGAGTCTGGTTCAACAGGAGCCGATAAAACATCGTTGTTGATTACCACAAAGAACGAGCCGGGAGCGCTCTATAAAGTTCTTAAGCCAATTAATGAGTTAAATTTAAATTTAACTCATATAACTTACCGCCCTTCGAAGATTGATAAGTGGCATTATTCTTTTTATATTGATGTTGAAGGTCATCAGTCAGAACCTAAGCTTGTTCAGCTTCTGGATAACTTAAATAAGTTAGACGCTGAAGTTAGAATTTTGGGTTCGTTTCCTCTGGCAATAGGTTGATTCAAGATGGATTTAAAAAAACTAATTAACCCTGGTATTCTTAATCTTAAGCCCTACGAGCCTGGAAAACCCGTCGAAGATCTAGAAAGAGAGTTGGGTATTAAAAATGCAATAAAACTTGCCAGCAATGAAAATCCGATGGGACCTAGCCCGTTGGCACTAAAGGCCGTCGACAACATTTTATCAGGACTTCATCGTTACCCTGATGGCAATGCTTTAAGATTAAAGGAAGCTATCAGTAAAGAAAATAATGTTGAGATAGAACAGATTACGGTTGGAAATGGCTCAAATGATATTATTGAATTTGTTGTAAGGAGTTTTCTTTCTAGAGAAGACAGTGCTGTCTTTTCAAAACATGCATTTGCAGTCTACCCGCTAGCAGTTCAAACGGTAGGTGCTCAAGGAATAGAAGTTCCTGCAAAAGATTGGGGCCATGATTTATCTGCAATGAATAATGCCATTCAAGAAAACACTAAGCTAATTTTTATAGCAAACCCCAACAACCCCACTGGCACATTTTTGCCGCGCGATGAAATAATTTCATTTTTAGACAAAGTAAGCAAAGATGTCATTGTGCTCTTAGATCAAGCCTACTTTGATTACGCTGCTTACGAAAATAATGACATTGATTTTGAGTTTATTAATGAATTTCCCAATTTAATAATCAGCAGAAGTTTTTCAAAAGCCTATGGTTTGGCCGGCTTTAGAGTTGGTTATTCTGTTTCTTCTAGAGCAATAGCAGATTACCTTAACAGAGTCAGACAGCCTTTTAACGCCAATTCTCTGGCATTGGTTGCTGCTGAAGCTGCACTATCCGATAAAGATCATATGATGAGATCTTTAAAAATGAATAGTGAACAGAAGATGGTTTTATACAAAGGACTTGAAGATCTGGGTTATCAATACATCCCAAGCGCCGGAAATTTTATTTGTTTTGATTGCAATCAAGACGCTAAAGAGAAGTTCAATGAGTTATTGAAAGAAGGTGTTATCGTTAGATCTATGGGCGTCTACAACATGCCAAATCACCTACGAGTAACCATAGGTCTGCCTAGAGAGAATAGTGTTTTTCTTGAGAAACTGACTAAGCTCAAAGGTTAATTGTGAATTCAGATTCAGCCTTTGAGAATATACTAGTAGTGGGATTAGGTCTGATTGGAGGGTCGGTTCTTCAGACATTAAAATCTCAATCTTATCCTGGCAATACTTACGGCATTGATTCCAATTCATCTGCAATTTCCAAAGCCAAAGAAATGGGTTTGATCTTGAATAAAGACCAAAATATTGAAACAGATTTACAAAACGTGCTCGTCATTTTTTCGGTTCCTACTCTCTCTATAACGAAAGCCATAGATGATCTCAATCTTTCAACAGAAGACGTTTTATATACCGATACTTGCAGTGTTAAATCTTCGGTTCTCAAAGACATAAATACTAGAGGCCCAAAATTTTTGAACAAGTTTATTCTTTCTCACCCTATAGCCGGATCAGAAAAAAGTGGTCTAGTCGCTTCCACCCCATTACTCTTTGATAAAAGATTAACGATTGTTTGTCCGCATGAAAAAAATGAAGAAGATGACGTAAAAAAAGTAGAAGCATTTTGGAATAATCTGGGTTCCGTAACCAAAAGATTGGCAGCGAACAATCACGATGAATTATTTGCGAAGACCAGTCATTTACCGCACGTGATCTCGTATGCATTAATGGATTCTATTTTTAAAGATTTGAGTGATGAAGCCTTTTTATACTCCGGTGGAAGTCTTGAAAGCTATACTCGAATTGCATCAAGCGACCCTTTGATGTGGAAAGACATAATGATAGCCAATGAAGAATCTATCGTAGAATCAATTGAAAACTTCAAAGAGAGCTTGGACATTCTTTTGGAGATGATTAAGAAAAAAGATTCCAAAGAATTAATAAACTTCTTTACTGATATAAAGAAATCCAGAGATAAACTACTATCGGATGATAAAAACTAATGGATTTTAAGGTTAAGTCAGGATCAGGGCTATCAGGCGAAGTGGAGATTCCTGGCGATAAGTCTATATCTCATCGATCAATAATGTGTGCTGCTTTGGCTGAAGGAACTTCTACCATTAATGGCTTTCTAGAAGGTGAAGATTGTCTGGCTACTCTTGATGCCTTCTCTAAAATGGGCGTTAGCATTAAAAGAACAGATAACAAGGTAGCTGTTCAAGGTGTTGGTCTTAACGGATTAAAAGAACCAAATTCTGAGCTCTATTTAGGTAACTCTGGTACTTCAATGAGATTGATGAGCGGAATATTATCAGGGCAGAAATTCCCCACACTACTAACAGGAGACAGTTCTTTATCGTCACGTCCTATGGAAAGAATTATTACACCTTTGAAGTTAATGGGTTCTAGTATCAGTTCAAATTCTGGAGGCAACCCACCTATTAAAATACAACCTTCTTTAGGATTGTACTCATTATCCTATGAACTGCCGATTGCCAGTGCTCAAATTAAATCTTGTCTAATGTTTGCAGGTCTTTACTCAAATGGACCCGTTACTGTCATTGAACATTTAGAAACTCGTAATCATACCGAGTTGATGTTCCAGCAATTTGGGGTAGCAGTTGAAGTAAATGAAACTGGAAAAGCAAGGAAGATTAAAGTAACTCCTCCTAAATCCTTTTTGGCAACTGACATAAATATACCTGCCGATTTTTCTTCTGCTTCTTTCTTTATTCTTGCCGCGTTAATTACTCCAGAATCTGAGTTATTAATAAAAAATGTAGGTATAAACAGGACTAGGATTGGCTTCCTTCACGCCTTAAGGCATATGGGAGCTAATATCGAATTAAAAAATGAGACTAATTCTTTTGAGCCGACTGCAGATATCTTAGTAAAGACTTCTAACCTAAAAGGCATAACTTTGAACACTAAACTGGTTGCTAACATGATAGATGAAATGCCTGCCTTTTTTATAGCTGCAGCTTTAGCAGAAGGAACTACTAAGGTTAAAGATGCAAAAGAACTTAGAGCAAAAGAAAGCGATAGACTTCAAGCTATGGCAGAGGTCTTGGAAGCTTTTGGGGCTAAATTTCATTTAAATGGAGATGGAATAGTGATTAACGGATTAGGAAAAGACGGAGTTTTCAATTCTTCTAGAATTAATTCGCATGGAGATCATAGAATAGCCATGGCTAGTTCCATAGCCTCTCTTAGAGCGAATGGTGAAACAATAATTACTGACTGTAATAACGTCAATACTTCATTTCCTAGTTTTATTGATGTATCCAAGGAAGTGGGTATAAATATAGTAGAAACATGAACAATACTGCCATACCTGTAATAACAATTGATGGACCAAGTGGAGCGGGCAAAGGAACAGTTGCGCAAATGCTAGCCTTGGACTTGGGCTGGAACATTCTTGATAGTGGAGCTTTATACCGAACCCTGGCTTATTATTTTGAGAAAGAAGGCCTTGAACCAGAAGATTTAGTAAATAATTTTGAAGAGATTAGAAAAGATTTTATTGTTCATTTTGAGGCAGGTATTCCCGGACAACCAGTTCAAATATTCTTTCAAAATCAAGATATAACAAACCTGGTCAGAACAGAAGAAGTAGCAAAAAAAACATCATTACTAGCTGAAAACCCTGATGTTAGAGCCTTTATCAAGCCAAGCCAAAGAGATTTTATGATCTCACCTGGCTTAATAGCCGATGGAAGAGATATGGGGACGGTTATTTTTCCTGATGCAGACTTGAAGATTTACTTAACTGCATCCATTGAAGAAAGAGCAAAAAGACGACAAGTTCAGTTGAAAAGACAGGGTAGCGAGGTTAACATGCGCGTCCTTTTAGAAGAGTTAAAAGATAGGGACAAGAAAGACACAGAGCGCGAGCACTCTCCTTTGAAACCTGCAGATGACTCAATAATAATAGATACAAGTAATTTAGATCCTATAGGAGTAATAAAAGAAATAAAAAGCCAACCTTTGAGTTTCTTAAAAAAATAAAATATGTCAGCAAGTTTTGAGCAGTTATTAGACGAAAATTTAAGCACAGTAATAATGAAGCAGGGCAGCCTGGTTACTGGCATAGTTATAGACATTTTAGAAAACCATGTTGTGGTTCATGTAGGATTAAAATCTGAAGCAGCAGTTTCGATCAGTGAATTTAATAATGAATCTGGTGAGCTAGATGTTGCCATAGGCGACGAAGTTCAACTTACTCTAGAGGCAATAGAAGATGGCCATGGCAATACCAGGGTGTCCAGAGAAAAAGCTATCAAACAAGAAGTATGGAAAAGAATAGAAGATTGCATGACAGGTGATGCTGTACTGACAGGACTTATCACAGGCTCTGTTAAAGGTGGAATGACAGTTGATGTTCAAGGAATAAAAGCCTTTCTACCTGGATCTCTCGCTGAAGTTATTCCTACAAAAGATTTGGATCATCTGATAGGAAATTACGAAGAATTTAAAGTTATCAAATTAGACAAAGATAAAAATAACGTTGTTCTTTCAAGAAAAGCAGTTCTTCAAGAAGTTAATTCTGAAGAAAGAGATAAATTATTGGCTAGCCTTGATGAAGGACAAGTAGTCAAAGGAATAGTTAAAAACTTAACTGATTATGGTGCTTTTGTAGACCTTGGTGGCATAGATGGTTTATTGCATATAACGGATATTTCTTGGAGCAGAATTAACCATCCTTCAGAAGCTTTAAATATAGGTCAAGAACTGCAGGTAAAAATCATAAAGTATGACAGAGAGGCACAAAAAGTTTCTTTAGGAGTAAAGCAGCTGATTGATGACCCTTGGCAAGGTATTGAAGGTAAATTTCCTCTTAATACTTCTGTAATGGCAACGGTTACCAACCTTACAGATTATGGGTTCTTTGCTGAAATTGAAACAGGTGTTGAGGGGTTGGTTCACGTGTCTGAGATAGATTGGACGAATAAAAATATACACCCATCAAAGGTTGTTCAGTTACAAGATCAAGTAGAGGTGATGATTTTAGAGGTAGATGAAGAGAAGAGAAGAATATCTTTAGGTCTAAAACAACTCTCAGAGAATCCTTGGCAAGTTTTTGCTCATACTCACAATGAAGGTGACAAGGTTTCAGGATCAATTAAATCAATTACTGATTTTGGTGTATTCATAGAATTAAATGGTGGAATAGATGGCTTAGTGCATTTATCTGATATTTCTTGGGAAGAAGACGATGAGGCGTCAAGACTTCTGAATAAGGGCGATGAGATAGAAACACTTATATTGTCTATTGAAGCAGATAGAGAAAGAATATCATTAGGCATCAAGCAACTTGTTTCTGATAATTTTAGTGACTATGCTGAAGCAAATAAAAAAGGCTCTAGGGTAATAGCAACAGTTATTGATTATAACGATGAAAGAATAACTTTATCTTTATCTGATGGAGTAAACGGTCACTTACCTCAAAAAGACTTTGCTAATTCTTTAGCAAGTTCTTCTTTGGAAGAAGGTATGGAAATGGAAGTTGTTATAGCGAATATTAATCGAAAAGATCGTGAAATAATTCTTTCTCTTAGGGCTTTAGAGAAACAAGAAGAAAGAAGTGCACTTCAAGATAATGCTCAAAAGAATAAAGTAATTGAAGAAGCTACCAAATCAAATATTGGAGATTTAATAAAAGCAGAATTGGGAGAATCTCAAGACGAAAATGAATAAGTCTAATTTAGTAGAATTAATAACTAATAAAAATACTTATTTAACAAAAAAAGATATTGATGAATGCCTTTCAGAAATTTTAAATTTTGCCTCTGATTCTTTAGAGAAAGGAAAAAGAATAGAAATAAGAGGGTTCGGAACCTTTTCTACTAGAAAAAGAGAAACAAGGATTGCAAGAAACCCTAAAACGGGAACAGCTATTAAAGTCAATAGTAAGTACCATCCTTACTTTAGGGCTGCAAAATCTCTAAAAACAAGTTTAAAGGATTAAAAGAATACCTAGCTCTTATGATATTCTGCTTTTAAGGAAGTGTTATGTCAGAAGAATTAGTATCAAAAATTAAAAAAACCTTTCAAGACTCTATTCTAACGAAACAGGCAGTCTTGGATCAGGGCCTCTATCAAGTTTTGGTGTCAGCCGGCGATAAAATAACCAATTCAATAAAAAATGGTGGAAAGTTAATGATTTGCGGTAATGGAGGTTCTGCAGCAGATTCACAGCATCTTGCGGCCGAGTTCTTGATAAGGCTAACTTCGGACGTCAACAGACAAGGCATACCTGCAATTTCTTTAGTGCAAGATTCTTCTACTTTAACTGCTTGTATAAACGATTATGGCCCTGATGATATTTTTAAAAGAGTTTTACTGACTCTCGGTCAAGAAGGCGATGTCTTATTGGCAATTACAACCTCAGGGAACTCATCAAATATCATTGAAACCTTGAAGTCTGCAAGAGAAAATAACATCTATTCCATAGGTTTCTTAGGTAATGGTGGAGGAGAGGCATTAGAACTATGTGATTTATCTTTCGTTGTACCAAGTACCATTACTGCAAGAATTCAAGAATCTCACATTACGGCAGGACACGCGATGCTTCAATACATCGAAGATAAGCTCTTAGATCAAGGTTATTTACAGAAGAGCTAGCGTATGAGGTTTTTTACTCTGATCCTAGTCTTTTGCTTCACTTTAGTTGCCTTGTCCCTTTACCTCCTTTCGTCTTTAAATAAGGAAATAGTCCTGATAGACCTTTTATTCAAAGAAATACAGTTGAGTTTAGGGAATGCTTTGCTGAGCTTTTTTATTTTAGGCTTTTTAATAACCTTAATTTTAGAGCTCATCAATAGCTTTAGAACAAAAGATAACTAAAAAAAGAGCTAATCTTAATGAAAGACAATCAAAATAATAGGATTCTTGAATCCATAAAAACCTCCGCTAACATAAATTCTGGACTAAAGATAAAAGATTTACTAGATGAAAAAAGGTTAAGTGCATTCCACGTAAAAACCGATTATTTATCATACGATTATTCTAAGCAGAGGGTAACTAAAGAAATTTTAGATGAACTTTTAGAGATACCGGAGAAAATTAATCTTAGAAAATCTATTCTTGATATTTCAAAGGGAGAGTTTTTAAACACAACTGAGAACAAAAACGTTTCTCATGTGTTGCACAGGGATTTAAGTAATTCTCAAAATACTCGAGAACTAAAAGAAATATCTAATCAAAGAAATAAACTAAGTAATTTTTTTAAAACTATCCAGGGAAAACCAGAAAGTTATATCGATACAATTATCTCGATTAGTATTGGTGGATCTCGTCTAGGCCCTGAGCTCCTTTCAGAAGTTTACGGCAATCCTTATTCAAAAATTAAAGTTTATTACTGTTCAAGCTATGATTTTATTGAATTGGAGAACGTGATGTCTACCCGAAATCCTGCTACGACCTTAGTCGTTATTTCTTCTAAATCATTTAATACACCAGAAGTTATAGAAAATGCCAATAAAGCAAAGTATTGGTTGGAAAGTTTGTTAGGAGAGCACTGCTGGGATCAAATAATTGGCATATCTTCCAATAAAGATGGCATGACACAATTTGGCATTCAAGAGGAAAACCAATTTGAGATACTAGATTCCATCGGAGGGAGGTATTCTATTTGGTCCTCTATAAGCTTACCTGCAATAGTGGACATAGGGTGGAAGGGTTTCGAAGAATTTCTTGCAGGGGCTTACGAAGCTGATAAACATTTTAGAAACAACCCGTGGCATCAAAATATTCCGGTATTAATGGCTCTTTTTAGTGTTTGGAACTTAAATGGCTTGAGTATTAATAATCTAGGTATTTTTTCTTACGACTATAAGATTAGATCTTTAACTAAGTACCTAGCACAAATGGGCATGGAAAGTAACGGCAAAACAAATGATTCTGATAACAATAAAACAAAATTCTCCACTTGCCCTTTAATCTGGGGTGGTTATGGCCCCGAAGCTCAACATTCTGTTTTTCAGTGGCTTCTTCAAGGAACAGATTATTCTGCTTGTGATTTTATAGGGGTTAAAGAAGAAAAAGGTATATCAGATTCTTACCAAATGCTTCTAGCTCAAATAACGGCACTTAGTGTTGGAGAGACTAACGAAGAATTAAAATATAAGTCAGTAGAGGGCAATAATCCCATTTCACTATTGCAACTTAATGACCTAAGTCCTGCAAGCTTAGGTTATTTATTAGCTTTTTATGAGCACAAGGTCTTCGTTGAAAGTAGAATTTATGATATTAATTCTTTTGATCAGTGGGGAGTTCAATTGGGGAAAAAACTCACTATAAGATCAAGTGAAGAAAAAGATTTTATGAGAAAGTATTTCTATAAAGAATTTCTTTGTTAAGTTCTCTTTTTAATAAGTCTATAATTTAGTTACTATGAAGAAATTAAGACCTATATTGCTAGCTGGTGGCGTTGGAAGTAGGTTGTGGCCCCTCTCAACTGAAGATAGGCCAAAACAATTTATACCAATTTTTAAAGAGTTCTCTTTATTTGATCTTACCTTGCAAAGAATGAACAACGGTCAACTATTTAAAAAACCCATAATAGTCACATCAGAAAGATATCTTGAACAGGTCAATCTGTCTTTATTAAGGACTGGAATAGAAGCTGAGAAAATAATTCTTGAGCCTGAAGCTAAGAATACATTTCCAGCAATAACGATGGCAATTCTCTTGGCATTAAAAAAGGATAAATCAGAGAATTTTATAGTTGCACCTTCAGATCATTACATTTCTATTAATAAGAATTTTCATGATTGCTGTTTACTGGCAAGGAGTAATTTAGATAAAGGGGGTCTAATTTTAATGGGTATTGATCCTCAATACCCGTCTAAAGACTATGGTTATATATCAACTAATATGCAGGACACTAAAATTAAAATTGTGAAGAGTTTTATAGAGAAACCTGATTTAAAAGAATCTAAGAAACTAATAAAGGACCCCAGTGTTTACTGGAACGCAGGTATATTTATTTTTAATGGTTCTTGGTACATAAGCAATTTAAATAAAATAAATAGTCAAGCTTTAGAAGAAATTTTAGAAGCAGTAAAAGAAGGAACTACTAAATCAAATTTCTTTTACCCAAATAGTAATTTATTTAATAAGTTAAAAAAATTATCATTTGATAAAGCATTTGTGGAAAATAATAAATTATCTCTCATGGTTGAACTTAAAGCAGGTTGGTCAGACTTAGGGTCTTGGAGTGCTCTCGGTGCAATGCAAAGAGACCCCGGAAGTGCTATGACTCTTTATTCAGAAGGTTCTTATGATAAGGCAGAAAAACCATGGGGATACTTTGAAACCCTGATGGAAACGGATGCCTCAAAGGTTAAGCTGTTGTATGTATTGCCTGGCGAGAGATTATCTTTACAAAAACATCAACACAGAAGAGAAACCTGGTACGTGATTCATGGCACTGCCAGAGTAACAAAAGATGAGGAAAGGTTTACGATGCAGACAGGTGATTCTGTAATCATTGAAAAAAATCAATTACACAGATTAGAGAATTCAGGAGATATTCCATTACAAATTATTGAAGTTCAGACTGGAAGTTACTTTGGAGAAGATGACATTATCAGACTAGAAGATAGTTACGGTAGAGTAGATATTCACTAATCTATATGCAGTTGATACCTATATCAAAAGAAGCATTAAAAGATTTCTTTCAAGACTTACCTAAAGAGCCAGGAATTTACAAGTTCCTAAATGGAAGAAAATTACCTATTTATATTGGAAAGGCAAAGAATTTAAAGAACAGAGTTCCATCTTATTTCCAAGATTCTAAAGATAAAACAAAAAAAATTAAGAATTTAATTAAAGAATCTAGATATATAGAGATAACTCTGACAAAAAATGAGCTAGAGGCCTTGTTGCTAGAACAATATTTAATAAAGGAAGTAAAACCTAAGTTTAATGTCCAGTTTAAAGACGATAAGGGCTATCCGTGGATAAAAATAAATTTTTCTAAAGATTTTCCTTCAGCCAAGTCTTTCTTAGGCAAGAAAGATGATAAAGAAAAATATTTTGGACCTTACCCTAGCTCCTATGCTGTAAGGGATGTATTAAGCATTATGCAAAAGACTTTTAAATTACGGAATTGTTCAGATAGTGTTTTTAGGAATAGGACTAGGCCTTGTTTGCAGTATGAGATAGGGCGTTGCTCGGCCCCTTGTGTAAAATATATTAATCAAGCAGATTATTTTAAAGAAGTACAAGGAGCTATAAAGTTACTTGAAGGCAAGTCTGAAGATCTAATAACTGATTTTTACACCTCTATGGATATAAGCTCTAAGAATAAGTCCTATGAACGAGCAGCTATATACAGGGATAAGATTTCGGCTATAAGAGAGATTCAAAGAAATCAAAGCATTACTGGATACACTAAAGAAAGAGATGCTATATGTATTAGCTCTTTGAATGGCATCACTAAAATAGGCATTACACATGTAAATAAAGGGTGGATTACTGGGCATGATAATTTTATACAAAAGAATACAAGTTTAGAAAATTCTCTTCTTGGTACTTTTATTAAAAGACATTATTTATCTTCATCCTATTGTCCACCGATTATAGTCTCGAGCGAGCAAATTCCTCAAAAGAATTTGTTAGAAATGGCTTTATCTAAGTTCCATGATAAAGAAATTAAAATTATTACAAAACCTGGAAAAAAGGATAAAGGACTCATAGAGATAACAAAATCCAACACATTATTAGCCGTCAAGAGGAGTGCCAAGAATAATAAGGATATTTCTCATATTTTTATTTCTGTTAAAGATCAATTAGAACTGAAGGAGAGCATAAGGATAATAGAATCTTATGATGTAAGTCATCATGCAGGATCAGGTGCGGTTGGAGGCTGTGTCGTTTATTCTTCAAAGGGAAAATTAAAAGATAAGTATAGATTATTTAATATCAGTGATTTAAATATACAAAATGATATAGCTTCCATGAAGGAAGTCATAAGACGTCGCTTCACAAATCAAGAACTCGATCTCGAAAAACCCAGTCACATACTCATTGACGGAGGCAGAGCCCATTTACTAGCAGTAGAAAGTACTCTGGATAGTATGAATATAAAAGATATTGAAGTTATATCTATTTCTAAAGGAGCAAGAAGAAAGGCTGAATTTGACTCTATTCATAAAACCGACGGAGTTTTCAGGGTGTTAAAAGGCTCTTATCCTCATCTTTTCATACAAGAGCTTAGGGATGAAACTCATAGATTTACCATATCTAATCAGAAGAAAAAACAAACCAAACTTTCTATGAAATCTGCATTAGATAATATTCAAGGAATAGGCGTTCAGAAGAGAAATTTACTTCTCAGGTATTTTGGGAGTTTAGAACAAATAGAAAGAGCGGGATTCCAAGATTTATTAAATGTAGAAGGTGTGGGTAAAAAAACAGCAGAATTAATCTATAATAATCTCCACTAATTCATGACACTTGCCAACTTTATAACTTTCTCAAGAATATTTTTGATAATTCCTGTTATTTATTTTACAAGTCTTGAGAAAGTAGAATTTAATTTTTTAGCCTTAATGTGTTTCCTTGTAGCTGGATTAACTGATTATCTTGATGGTTATGTTGCAAGAAAAACTAATTCTGAAAGTTCATTGGGAGCCTTATTAGATTTGTTGGCTGATAAACTATTAGTTTGTTTGACCTTGGTGTGGTTAATCACGCTCAATAATAGTCTAATTTTTGTAATACCAGTTTTAATAATTGTTCTAAGAGAATTATCAATTTCCTCTATTAGACAATACATAGTTGAAATAGGCGGCATTAATAATTTAAAAGTATCTTATGTCGGAAAGAGTAAGACCACTATTCAATTTATAGCGATATCTTTAGCCATTATTGCACCAGGATTAGGCGTTTATCTTTCTATCTTATCAATCACATTTTTATGGCTTGCCAGTTTAATTTCAGTTATCTCACTATATAAATATCTAGTCACTTGGAATAAATTCTTTAATTAAGTTAAACAAAGATAGATTACCTCTAGTCTATTTCTTAATTCTGAATAGAATACGCACCTGTGGCTGAGTAGCAAAGTGGTTATGCAGCGGATTGCAAATCCGTCTACGCCGGTTCGATTCCGACCTCAGCCTCCATTCTGGTTTTAAATTAAAAAAAACAAAGTAGAATAACCAATGAGAATAGCCCGGGTGGTGGAATTGGTAGACACAAGGGACTTAAAATCCCTCGAAGGAAACTTCGTGCCGGTTCGAGTCCGGCCCCGGGCACCATTAGTATTTTAAGTACTTCATAATATGAGACTAGTTAAAAAAGGAAAAAAAGGAATTATCTGGGTGCTTATTTATACAAAAGCAAAACAAGAAAAAAAAGCTAACGAAAATCTTCAAAAACAAGGATTTAAAACTTTTTTACCTTTGATAGTTCCTACTAATAAAAATAGTGAATTTAATTCTCCAGTACCAGTTTTCCCTCGATATTTTTTTGCTCAAATTAACTTAGAGTTAGATAATTGGACTGCTATTAACTCTAGTTATGGGGTTAGTAACATTGTTATGTTCTCAGAAAAATTTACTTCTATCCCTAATAATATTATTAAATTAATTCAAGATAAGCTCGATGAATCAGGTATATACAAAGAGGATGTTTCGGTAGTTGATTATCAAAAGGGCGATCATATCTCCATCAAAGAGGGAGGCTTTGCAGGAATAGATGCAATATTCTTATCAAAGAAATCAAAAAATAGAGTAACATTGCTATTAAAATTATTAAATACAAGCGTTGTCACAGAAATATCTACCTCTGCTATAGGAAATAAAGAGGTTGTTAAGAATTTTAAATTGTAATAAATAAGCTGCAGAAGGTTTTGATGAAATTATCTAGAATATAGGAAATAAAACGTGCAAAATAATATTCAGAATGATATTCAATATGATGATGAAATAGACCTACGAGAACTGTTTGGTGTTCTGTGGGCTGGAAGTCGACAAATTTTAGCTATTACAGTAGTGTTTGCCTTTGTCTCTGTAATCTACTCACTGTCATTACCTAACCAGTACAAAGCCACATCTCTGCTTGCTCCGGCACAATCTGATAGCTCTGACCTCTCAGGAGCCTTGGGTCAGTTGGGTGGTCTTGCATCTCTAGCTGGAGTTGATATAGGTGGGGGCAAAAGCTCTGAAGCGCACATGGCCCAAGAAATAATGAAATCGTGGAGCTTTATAGATGGTTTTATTGTTGATAATGATCTTGCTGATGAACTTTGTGCGGTTGAAGGCTGGAGCAAAGTATCTAATGAACTCCTAATTAATGATGGCGTTTATGACACTGAAAATAAACAATGGTTTAAGAAAAATAATGAATGCGGTGTTACGGGTACGCCCAGCAGTTGGGTCTTATTTGAAACCTTTTCTGAGCGACTAGTTGTTTCAGAAAACAAAAAATCTGGGCTGGTGTCGGTGTCTATCGAGTATTATTCTCCGCAGATCGCAAAGCAGTGGTTGGATATGTATGTGGCGGCTATTAACGTGCACATGCAGCAACGCCAAGTGGAAAAAGTTACCAATAATATTAACTACCTGCAGAATCAGATCGAGAAAACCTCTATCGCCGAAATGCGAGAGGTTTTTTACACTATTATTGAAGAGCAAACAAAAAATAAGATGGTGGCCGAGGCCAGCCCTGAATATGCCTTTGTGGCGGTAAGCCCAAGTATGGTGCCAGAAGAAAAATCACAACCTCAGCGGGCCTTAATCTGTATTTTAGGTACTCTGCTCGGCGGGATTTTGTCAGTGTTGTTAGTGTTAATGATGCACTATGCTCGAAAGTCTGATTAAGTCTGCCTAATAGGTTAATGTATAGGTGATTGGTTGCCTTAATGGTCCTGAATTAATAGGGCTGAAAGTTCAGTTTAGGGGTAAATTGATTGATGTTAACATCTATGCTATCTTGCTCAAAATGAACAGGATTGGAGCTTTTTAGCTTGTTCAATGTTCGTTTTTCTTAAGGATCTGTTCTTGCAGCGTCCTGCGGTAGCCTTCCTGAACTAATAAACTACTCTTTTAACCCCTTAATATTATGACCAATCAAGAGCTCGAATATAGCGCGCTCAAAATGCTTGAGCAGCAACCTTATCTTACTCAGCACCAGATGGCTAAGAAGTTGGGCGTTAGCTTGGGTAAAGCACACTATTTGGTTAAATCCTTTGTTAATGTGGGTTGGATCAAATTCGGTAACTTCCAGTGCTCAGAAAATTAAGTGGGGTTACGCGTATTGACTAACCCCTATGGTTTTCGTCTACAAAGGTCTAATATAGTTAGAATGTGAGTGGTTTGTCCCGGACTGCATACCCTGAGCAATTGTTGGCCTGCATGGTGAGTATCTTGTGTTGCAAACTACGATCAATTGGGTCGCTGATTTTGATGTCCATTTTTTGGTGGTAACATTTAGTGAATTATAATTTTAGAGGAATAGAGTGAACGCTAAAGATATCAGAATAGCCGTTATCGGCCTCGGTTACGTTGGTCTGCCACTGGCAGTCGAATTCGGGAAGAAATACCTCACTACAGGTTTCGATATTAATCGCTCACGTATAGCTGCTCTTATTTCAGGTCATGATTCAACGCTAGAAGTTGATACAGCTGAGCTTGAGAGTGCCGCGCATCTTAGTTATACAACTGATATTGATAAACTCAAGACCTGCAATATCTACATCGTTACTGTTCCTACTCCCATTGATATTGATAAACGCCCCGATCTCTCTCCGTTGGAAAAAGCAAGTGAAACCGTTGGAAAAGTGCTGTCGAAAGACGATATTGTTATCTATGAATCGACTGTTTACCCGGGGGCTACCGAAGAGGTCTGTGTGCCCATACTAGAAAAGCATTCAGGTCTCACCTTCAATAAAAACTTTTATTGTGGTTACAGTCCAGAGCGAATTAACCCTGGCGATAAAGAGCATCGGGTCACCACTATCAAAAAAGTGACTTCTGGATCTACACTAGAAATAGCCGACAAAGTAGATGTCCTCTATAGTTCTATTATTACCGCAGGCACCCATAAGGCAAGCTCCATCAAAGTAGCTGAAGCCGCTAAGGTTATCGAAAATACTCAGAGAGATATCAATATTGCCCTCGTAAATGAGCTAGCTTTGATTTTCAGAAGACTGGGTATCGATACTGAAGAAGTTTTAAAGGCCGCAGGAAGTAAATGGAATTTTTTGCCTTTTTGGCCAGGCTTGGTTGGTGGGCACTGTATCGGAGTTGATCCTTACTATCTTACTCATAAAGCGATGCAGGCAGGCTACTATCCGGAAATTATCCTGACAGGACGTAAGTTGAACGACAGTATGGGCAAATATGTTGCCAATGAAATTATCAATCTGATGACCAAAAAACGCATTCAGGTAGTTGACTCAAATATTTTAGTCATGGGCCTCACATTCAAAGAAGACTGTCCTGATATCAGGAATACCCGTGTGGTGGATGTTGTTCAAGAGTTGAGTGGCTTCCACTGTAATATAGACGTCTACGATCCTTGGATAGATAAAGAAGAATCAACAAGGGAGTACGGAATTACCCCCGTCGAGCAACCCGAACCGGGAAAGTACGATGCCGTTATTATCGCCGTGGCGCACCACCAGTTCAAAGCCATGGGTATCACTGCCATACGCTCACTAGGTAAAAAGAACCATGTAGTTTACGACATAAAATATATCTTGCCCGCAGAAGAGGTAGATGGCAGGCTTTAAAAACTCAGAAGTTACATATTTTAAAATTAAGGGTTCTAATTTCAAACTGAAAACTGACAAATGGCGACTCTGAAAGACATGACTAGATATGAGAAAGTAAAAAGGGAATTACAAAATAACCCCAAAACCTGGCTAATAACCGGTGTCGCAGGATTTATTGGTTCGAATCTGTTAGAAACATTATTGAAGCTAAATCAGAATGTTGTCGGTCTCGATAATTTTGAAACAGGCTTTCAGTGTAACATTGATCAAGCGATAGAGTGTGCAACTAATGCTTTACGAGTGGATAACCCCTTGCTAGATACTGCCAGTTTTACTTTTATAGAGGGCGATATCCGTAAATTAGAAGACTGCCAAAAGGCGATGATCTTTTATCCTTCTATTTCTGAGAAAGAGGGTATACCAGTAGACTATGTCCTTCATGAGGCGGCGCTCGGTTCAGTGCCACGTTCAGTAGAAGACCCGATCAAAACTAATATGGCAAACATTGATGGTTTTCTTAATATGCTAGTCGCTGCCAGAGATGCCAAAGTCAAGAGCTTCATCTACGCCGCATCTAGCTCTACCTATGGGGACCATCCTGACCTGCCGAAAGTAGAAGAAAAAATTGGCAACCCATTGAGCCCCTACTCAGTGACAAAATTAGTTAATGAGCTCTATGCGCAGGTATTCGCAAGAACCTATGGTTTTAAAACTATAGGCCTTCGTTACTTTAATATTTTTGGCAGAAGACAAACTCCAAACGGCGCTTATGCTGCCGTCATTCCAAAATGGATTGACGCCATTTGGAAAGGTAAAACCGTATATATTAATGGCGACGGCACAACAAGCCGAGATTTTTGTTATGTCGATAATGCGGTGCAAATGAACTTGCTTGCTGCCACTGCAGAAAATGAAGAGGCAACTAATCAAGTCTATAATTGTGCTGTAGGTGATCGCACATCACTAAATGAATTATATTCGTTGCTCTTAAATGGTTTGACTGATAACGACCAACTGCTGACTGCCGACTTAATTTATCGCGACTTCAGGGCGGGGGATGTAATGCATTCACTAGCTGATATCAGCAAGGCGAGGAATCTTCTGGGTTATCAGGCAACTCACCGGATTGGTGAAGGTTTGAATGAGGCGATGGCTTGGTATCTTGATAATCTAATTAATGAGGAGAGTGTATGAAAGCAGTTATTTTAGCGGGCGGACTAGGTACGCGTATTTCTGAAGAGTCCCATCTAAAACCTAAGCCTATGATTGAGATTGGTGGCAAACCGATTTTGTGGCACATTATGAAAACTTATAGTGCTCATGGAATTAATGAGTTTGTGATTTGTCTTGGCTATAGGGGGTATATGATCAAAGAGTATTTTGCCAACTACTTTCTTCACACGTCGGACGTTACATTTGATATGAGCGATAACACAATAGAAGTACATCAGAATGCTGCTGAACCCTGGAAGGTAACGTTGGTGGATACCGGAGACGGTTCAATGACGGGCGGGCGTCTCAAGCGCGTTGCCAAGTATTTGGGTGATGAGGATTTCTGTTTTACTTATGGTGATGGTCTCAGTGATGTGAATATCTCTGAACTAGTCAGTTTTCATAAAGAACAGGGCAGCCTGGCAACTGTGACTTCGGTTCAACCGCCAGGTCGTTTTGGGTTACTTGATGTGCAGGGAGATAAAATAGTTGAATTTAATGAGAAGCCACTTGGGGATGGCGGTTGGATCAACGGGGGTTATTTTGTGCTCTCACCTAAGGTGATCGAACGCATCGAAGACGATACAACAACCTGGGAGTCGGCTCCACTGAAGGGCTTAGCGGCAGATGGAGAGCTGACAGTATTTAAGCATAAAGGGTTTTGGCAGCCGATGGATACGCTACGTGATAAAAATCAACTTGAGGAATTGTGGGATGTAGGTAAAGCTCCGTGGAGGGTTTGGTGATTAATCCATCGTTCTGGAAGGGCAAGCGGGTTTTTGTCACAGGACATACAGGCTTTAAAGGCGGTTGGATCTGCTTGTGGCTGAAACACCTTGGAGTTGAGGTCATTGGTTATTCTCTCGAACCTGCAACTGTGCCATCTCTATTTGAAGCTGCCGATGTTGGCGAAGGTATGCAATCCATTATCGGGGACATCCGAGATCATGCGAAGTTATCAAAGGCGATTTCGGAATCTAAACCCGATGTGGTAATACATATGGCCGCACAGCCACTGGTACGATATTCCTACGCGCAACCAGCAGAAACTTATGAAGTAAATGTTATGGGAACGGTACATCTGCTTGAGGGCGTTCGGGCCACGCCTAGCGTTAAAGCCGTTGTGAATGTTACTACAGATAAATGCTATGAAAATCGAGAATGGGCTTGGGGGTACCGTGAAAATGAAGCGATGGGGGGGGTTGATCCCTATTCTAGCAGTAAGGGTTGTGCAGAGTTGGTTACATCGGCTTATCGTCAATCTTTCTTCGAACCAGCAGGCATCGCGCTAGCGAGTGCTAGAGCTGGAAACGTCATAGGCGGCGGTGACTGGGCAGCAGATCGTTTGATTCCAGATTTTTTGCGTGCCATGGATGCTGGTGAAACATTGAACATACGTTCGCCTCAGGCTCTGCGACCTTGGCAGCATGTATTAGAGCCATTGTCAGGCTATTTAATGTTGGCGGAGCAACTATATAGTAACGGTGCTAGTTTCGCTGAAGGTTGGAATTTCGGACCATCAGATGATGATTCTCGAACGGTAAGCTGGATAATTGAACGGATGGCTGAAATGCGTAAAGATATAAATTGGCAATGCGATGAGGCGCCACAGCTTCATGAGGCCAATTTACTTAAACTAGATAGTAGTAAGGCACGTCGTCACTTGAACTGGCAGCCGGTTTGGCGACTGCAAACGGCATTACAAAAAACATTAGAATGGCATGAAGCGTGGAGGAATGATGAAGACATGCGGGCAGTTTCTTTGGCGCAAATCAATGACTATCAGTCTACATTGAGGGGCGATTAATTATGTCACGATTTGATTTTATTCAAACGTCATTGTCTGACCTGATGTTAGTACAACGCAAGACGGCAGAGGACTATCGTGGGTTTTTATCCCGCTTCTACTGTATAGAAGCGTTCAATGAAGCAGGGATAAAAAAACCAATAGTTCAAATCAACCAAACACTCACGCGCAAAAAAGGCGCAGTTCGTGGCTTGCATTTTCAACATCCTCCGCATGCCGAGATAAAGCTTGTGAGCTGCTTAAAAGGTGAGGTTTTAGATGTGGCAGTAGATATTAGGCGCACCTCACCAACCTTTCTACAATGGCATGGCGAAATTCTTTCTGCCGCGAACCGTAAAAGTTTGCTCATTCCAGAAGGATATGCCCATGGATTTCAGGCGCTGACTGAAGATTGCGAGCTGATCTATTTGCACACCTCGGCCTACCATTCTGATTCGGAAGGTGCGCTCAATGTAACCGACCCTGCGTTGTCTATAGACTGGCCCTTGCCAGTAATAGATCTGTCTAAGCGAGATCAGAATCATCCTTTTGTAACCAATGTTAATTTTAAAGGAATTACTTTATGAAGTGCCGCCATTGCCAATCCGAGTTGACTGTGTCATTAATTGATTTAGTCACATCCCCACCGTCGAATGCCTATCTGGCTCAACAAGAACTCCAGGCGACTGAGAAATATTTTCCATTACGTGTACTAGTGTGTACCGATTGCTGGTTGGTGCAGACAGAAGATTATGCGGGAGCCGATGAGCTTTTTTCATCTGATTATGCTTACTTTAGCTCATTTTCATCATCATGGTTAAAGCATTCTGAGCAATATGTGGCCGATATGGTTGATCGCTTCGATCTGGATGGGCAGTCATATATCGTAGAAGTGGCAGCGAACGATGGCTATCTCCTACAATATGCCAAAGCAAGGGGAATACCATGTCTGGGTATTGAGCCGACCACCAGTACTGCGAATGCCGCTCGTAAAAGAGGTATCGAGATTATCGAAGCTTTTTTCGGCGTAGAGCTAGCGAATAAAATGGTTGAGCAAGGTGAGCAAGCTGATTTAACAGCTGCTAACAATGTTCTGGCACATGTCCCCGATATTAATGACTTTGTCGGTGGCTTTGCTGCTCTATTGAAACCGACAGGTGTTTCAACCTTTGAGTTTCCTCACTTATTGCGACTGGTGTCTGAAAATCAGTTTGATACCATATACCATGAACACTATTCTTATTTATCGTTGACTGCTGTGAAGAAAATTTTTGAGAGCAATGGTTTAAGTGTATTCGACGTGGAAATATTACCCACGCATGGCGGCAGTTTACGCGTGTATGCTCAACGCACTGATACCGGGGGTCATCAAACAAGCGATAATGTAATAAAAATTCTAGACCAAGAAAAAAGTGCTGGAATGAATAGTGTGGATTTTTATGCCGGGTTCCAAGGTAAGGCTGATCGGGTTAAAAATGATTTTCTCTCCTTTTTGATTGAGGCAAAACGCACCGGTAAAACTGTTGCGGGTTATGGCGCTGCAGCCAAAGGCAACACGTTGATGAATTATGCAGGGGTTCGTCAGGATTTGCTGAGTTATGTAGTGGACCTTAATCCAGCCAAGCAGGATAAGTTCTTGCCTGGTAGTCGAATACCTATCGTTGGAGAAAAGCATATTAGAAAAACTCAGCCAGACTATGTGGTGATTTTCCCCTGGAACTTGCGTTTAGAAGTTGTTGAGCAATTATCCTATATTCGTGAATGGGGAGCTAAATTTGTTGTCGCAGTACCTGAATTAGAGGTGCTATGAATAGTGTTGATTTGGAGGTGGTTTCGGGTAGTTCATCTGCAAAGCGCGTTTTAGTTACTGGTGCAACAGGATTTATTGGTCAGCATTGTTTGTATTATCTAGTGAATGAAGGATTTGAGGTTCATGCTATGTCTCGATCAAGGCATAAAACAGGAGTCGATGATGATGGTGTTCATTGGTATTTGACTGATTTATTCAATAGCAGTTCTCAAAAAACTATTGTAAATGAAGTGCGGCCAACACACTTATTGCACTTTGCATGGTATGCAGAACCTGGTCATTTCTGGACAGCAGCTGAAAATCTTCAATGCGTGAGTGAGAGCCTCGCGCTGCTACAGGCGTTTGGTGAGCAAGGAGGTCAGCGCGTAGTGATGGCAGGAACCTGTGCTGAATATGATTGGGGTCAAGGTTTGTGTTTAGAGAGCGTTACTCCGCGGAAGCCGAGTACAGTTTATGGAACATGTAAAAATGCTTTACAAGAAATATTGTCGATATACTCTAATCAATTTGGATTAAGCAGTGCATGGGGAAGGATATTTTTTCTTTATGGTCCGAAGGAACATCCGTCAAGGCTAGTATCGTCTGTTATTCAATCAATCTTGCGAGGTGAGACTGCTCGGTGTTCCAGTGGTGAGCAAGTGAGAGATTTTATGTATGTTACTGATGTGGCATCAGCCTTTGTAGCTTTACTTAATTCAGACATACAGGGTCCGGTTAATATCGCGTCAGGCAAAGCTATCACTCTTAAGGATGTGGTAGAAAGAATTGCTACTAAGTTGGGTCGCCCGGAATTATTAAAGTTGGGGGCTCGTTCCACCAATCTCCAGGATCCTCCATTATTGCTGGCTGACATCAGTCGTTTAAAAGACGAGTTAGGTTGGCAGCCCAGTTTTGATATTGATCGCGGACTGGATGAAACAATTGCCTGGTGGAAGGAGGAGCTCAAATGGTCCTAACAATTAGGAGTCAAGGGCTTTTCATGTGTCCACGCTAAAACGTAACATATTTTCCAATTAGGCTGGCGGAGCCTGGGTTGCGTACATGGGGTTGGAGTATTTTACTTTAAGCCGTGGTTCGTTCAGATATACCCATATAATTCAACGTATAATGCAGAGAGAAGAAGCTAAATATAAAAAACTCAAATGTTATGTACTACCGGAAAACTTGAGTAAAAAATATTTTGCCGATTTGCTATCAAGGTAATATGGATTCAGATGTATAGGTATAGAGTTAAACTAACATTGTGGCTAGGCTTTTTTTTACGCCTTGTTATTGCCTTCTTCAATGGTTTTGTTGGGCCGACTTATGGCTCCTCTGATGATGCCCTTGGGTTTCATTTGAATGCTGTTGGTTATTCCCAAAATCTTGTGTTCGACGGGTTTGTATTAACCTATATATATTCGTATATTTTGGGTATTTTCTATTTCATTACAACGGATTCCCTATTTTTGGGAAGCGCTTTATCTGCTTTAGGGTGGCTTGCATCAGCATTTATTCTCCTACGGATTATGAGGATCTTATCATTTAAGATGTCTAACCAATGGAGGGTTATGCTTATTTATGCTTTGATACCTACTTCATTAATGTATACCAGCGTTACCCTACGAGAGCCATTTCAACTGCTTTTTATCAATCTAGCTGTTTATGCGGCCTTAAAAATTTATTTTCATAGATCGAATGCCCATTGGCTCGTTTTGTTTCTCGCCGTTGTGGGCATGGGCGCAATGCATGGTGCACTTCTCGCGTTCGGTATTTTTATAATTGTTGGGACATTGTTTCTATTAACATCGAGAAATAGAAAAGGCGTGTCATTTACTAAGGTTGTTTTGGTTACTCCTGTGGTGATTTTGTGCTTGTTTTACGGGTTTGAGTTGTTCACAAGTCTTACTTCTTATGGCGACCGGCTGGATGATGGTTTGAGCGTAGCTGTCCAAGTCTATCAAGAAGGAACCCTGTCAGACGGATACGATTCACGGGCAAATTATAGAACTGAGGTTGCAATAAATGGGCTCGGTGGGTTTATTCTTTCTCTGCCTTCCTTTTTGTTTCAGTACCTGTTTGAGCCAATGCCTTGGAATATTTCATCTATAGTTGATGTAGTTGTTTTGCTAGAAAATATGTTGCGATTTTGGTTAATCTGGAATGTGTTGAAATATTTAGTAGGTAGCTATTCTAATAAACCTATGTTTGTTGCACATAATTATTTTGGGTATGAAAGATGTATTCTTTTTATTTTCCTATCATACTTATTAATAGAATCACTTTGGTCTTTGGGAACGAGTAATTGGGGCACAGCTTCAAGGCACCACGTGCCAAGCCTAGGGTTACTTTTAGTCGCTAGTTTTGCATATCGAAATGTGATACCTCCGAAATATAATCGTTCATATAAATCCTGATAATGATTAATGATTCTTTATCCATTTTTTTGCTTAACAATTATCTTTTCTTTTTGGCGGACTGCAGTAAATGGCAAAGTATGCCTAATGAGGCCTCATATGAGAAACAGTCCTAAATGTGCGGAATAACTGGTTTTCTTGGTGGTGATTGCACAAATACCACTTTAAATGAGTCAACTTTATTGGATATGGCTGACCAGCTTTTGACGCGTGGCCCGGACAGTAGCGGAATTTGGCTAGATGAATCTGCCAAAATTGGTCTTGCTCATAAAAGGCTGGCTATTGTAGATTTGTCAGCTGCAGGGCATCAGCCCATGAGCTCAGGTTCGGACAGATACGTAATAACCTACAATGGAGAAATATATAATAGTTCTGAGATAAGGCATGACTTAACCAGTGCTCGGCTTCACCCGAAATGGCGCGGTCATTCTGATACAGAAACACTTTTGGCGGCTTTTGATGTCTGGGGAATTAAAGAGACAATTACCCGTGTTAAAGGGATGTTTGCAATTGCTGTATGGGATAAAGAGTGCGAGGAACTGAGTTTAGTCAGAGATAGGATTGGAGAAAAGCCGCTGTATTATGGCTGGCAAGGATCCGGGTCAAAACGAACATTCTTGTTTGGTTCTGAACTCAAGGCTTTAAAAAGACACTCTTCGTTTACTAATGACATCGATAGAGCTTCGTTAGCTTTATATATGAGGTATTGCTATGTTCCTACTCCACACTCAATTTATGAAGGCATTAAGAAGCTTGAGCCTGGAACGATTTTAACGATATCACTTAAACAAAATAGTTGCAGATCAGAAAAATATTGGGATACTTTAGATGTCGTAAGAAAAGGCGCTAAAGAACCATTTGACGGTAGTATATCTGAGATAACAAATAACTTGGATACCGTTCTAAAGAAAACTGTTTCACAACAAATGATGGCTGACGTTCCTTTGGGTGCTTTTCTTTCAGGTGGTGTAGATTCCTCAACAGTCGTCGCGCTGATGCAAACTCAATCTTCAAGGCCTGTAAAGACTTTCACTATAGGATTTGAAGAGGCCGGTTTTAATGAAGCAGAATTTGCAAAATCGGTAGCCGAGCATTTAAAAACAGAGCACACAGAACTATATGTTTCGTCAGAAGACGCTTTAAATGTTATCCCAAAGTTACCGGAACTTTATTGTGAGCCCTTCGCCGATTCTTCCCAAATACCAACATTTATAGTTGCTTCTCTTGCCCGGCAACATGTCACGGTCAGCCTTTCTGGCGACGGAGGAGATGAATTATTTTGTGGCTATAATAGATATGTGTTCGCAGACAATTTATGGAAAGGATTGAATCTATTGCCAGCAGCCGCAAGAACATTAATTGGTAGGAGTATAGAAAACTTCCCTGCAGGTGCTTGGAACAAAGCGTTCTCGGCTATAGATAGGATGACGCCAAGAAAATTTAATGGAATAAGCTGGGGAGATAAACTGCAGAAGGGTGCTGGAGTCATCGGGTCTAAGAATCTAAATGATCTCTACATGCGACTGGTCTCGAATTGGCAAGATCCATCGTCAGTTGTGATAGGATCCGAGGCGCATCATAGCAGGCTCTCAACTGATGATTCCTTGCTTGCTGGGCTTGACGATATTACAAAAATGGTAGCCGTTGATATGGTTTCTTATTTACCCGACGATATTCTTGTTAAAGTAGATAGAGCTGCCATGGGTGTTTCTTTAGAGACTAGAGTCCCTTTCTTAGATCATGATGTTTTTGAGTTTGCATCTAAAATTCCGTTAGAAATGAAGTTAAATAAGGGAGTAGGGAAAACAGTATTAAGGGATGTCCTGTACAAGTATGTACCAAAAGACCTAATTGAGAGACCAAAAATGGGGTTTGGGATACCAGTGAGCGATTGGCTCAAAGGACCTCTTAAAGAATGGGCTGAAGAATTGCTAAGTGAATCTCGGCTCAGGTCTCAAGGTTTTTTTTACCCCGAGATAGTTCGTCAAATGTGGTCAGAGCATCTTAAGGGCACTCAAAACTGGCAGACTCAATTATGGGCTGTTTTAATGTTTCAAGCGTGGCTAGAGGATAATATTTAGAGTATGGAAGACAAATTTAGCATTATTCTGATATGGTTGAATCACACACGGCTTGCATTTGACATATTATCAGCTGACTTAGCAACCGCCATGCAGTTAAATGGAGATAAAGTGTGATTGTGTGCCCAGTTGATGATGCTGTTCGGGAAGCCAAATCTTATAGCATGGGTTATTTATGAAAATATGTCAGCTTTGCGCGGTTGACTTTACACTGAAGCGGTTAATTATTCCCTTAGTTGATGCTCAGCTGAATCAAGGCCATTTTGTTAAGTCAGTATGCTCATTTGGTGAGCATTTGGATGATTTGAAAAGAAAGGGATACAAAATTGAAGTCATTCCTATTGAACGAAACCTTTCTCCTGTGAAAGGGCTTCTTTCTATTTGGCGTCTTTTTCTCTTTTTTCGCAGGGAGTCATTTGATGTAGTTCACGTCCATACTCCCGTAGCGGCTTTTTTAGCAAGGATCGCGGCTTTTTTTGCAAGAGTTCCTTTAGTTGTGTACACCGCACATGGCTTTTATTTCCATGACGAAATGCCAGCTTTGAAGAGATTGATATTTATTTCAGCAGAAATTGCTATGCGCCCTCTAACTGACTTACTTTTTACTCAAAGTCAGGAGGATGCTATAAATGCCGCTTCTCTTAAAATTATGAATAAAAAAAGAATCTTTTATATTGGAAATGGAGTGGACACCAAGCGATTTAATCCGGCTGTCAAATATAATATTGAAGACTTAAATTTACCTAAGGATAAAGTTGTGATCGGTATGGTCAGTCGGCTTGTTCAAGAAAAAGGTATAGTGGAGTTTCTTGAAGCAGCCAAAAAACTTGCTTTAGATTATTCTCATGTATATTTTCTTCTAGTAGGCTCTCGATTACCTTCTGATTATGACTCAAGCGTAGATAGTGCTATTAAGAGTGCTGAAACAGTTTTAGGCAATCGATTGATTCTGGCTGGTGAACGTGAGGATATACCAGGTTTATTAGCTTCGATGGATATTTTTTGCTTACCTTCATGGCGAGAAGGTATGCCTAGGTCCATCATAGAAGCGATGATGATGGAGTTACCTGTTGTAGCAACTAATATTCGGGGATCACGCGAAGAAGTTGTCGAGGGCGAAACTGGCTTTCTTGTCCCTGTAAAAAATGTTAATCGACTCCATGAAAAACTTGAATATCTCGTAAATAATCCTGAGATACGTAAAAGAATTGGCCGAAGCGGAAGATCCCGTGCCATGAAGTTGTATGACGAAGATGTGGTGATAAATCGTCAATTGGAGTTAATTTCTAAATACACAATTAATGACTGACCTAAGGATTTTTAGAACATCAGGAAAACTTTTATCTATCTTTATGAGACGACTTGACCGAATGTGGTTGTTTATCGCTAGTAAGCAATGGCCTTGTTTTTTTTTAAGAGTGACTCAACGAGTGAAAAAGACTTGGAAGAGTTTTTTTACTGATAATAAAGATTTAGATATGGAGAGCTTTAGGGCGGTTGGGGTTATCAGAAATCAGCCTGAGTTTGCTCATAAAGAGACCTGTAAATATCTAGATCAGAGGATATAACCTTTTATTAAAATGATTAGATTTATAAATTTGGTGCTTAGTTTATTAATTGCCTTTATTCTCCTAATACCAATTCTTCTGATATCAATTCTAATATTCTTAAAAGATAAAGAATACCCTCTGTATTTTTCTTCCAGGATAGGAAAGAATAATAAAATCTTTCTGATGCCCAAGTTTAGAACTATGCGTTCAAACACTCCTCAAGAAGCTTCTCATTTGTTAACAAATCCAGATGATTACCTGCTTTCTACAGGACGTTTTTTAAGGAAATATAGTTTAGATGAGTTCCCTCAGATAATTTCAATCATAAAAGGTGATATGGCATTTGTAGGCCCTAGACCGGCTTTATTTAATCAACATGATTTAATTAGCCAAAGAGATCTGAAAGAGATAAGTCAATTAAAACCAGGTATTACTGGATGGGCTCAAGTCAATGGAAGAGATGAACTGTCTATTGAAGAAAAGGTTCAATATGATGAAGAGTATTTAAGAAGGGCTTCTATGAGCTTTGATATCTATATAATCTGGCTAACTATTATTAAAGTAATAAAAAAAGATGGAATTTCCCATTAAATAAATATTAAAAGTATTTGCTAATTTATGAATCTAAAAAAATTTTTATTATCAACTTCAAGACTAAATAAAAAGTTACTAGCTTTGTTTAGTGATTTTATTTCAATGTGTCTTGCTATTATTTTGGCATTAATTATAAGCGGTGTAGAGTTTCAGTCTATAAATCTTGAAGAATTCTTAAGACTTTCCTGGATGCCATTACTCTGCTTAATCACATTTTGGTATTTTGGTGTTTACAGTTCTGTAGTTAGGTACCTAGATCTTTCTGTAATTTTAGTCCTTGCCAAGGCTATTTTTCTTGGCTTCGCTTTAGGCCTTATTAGCAAATTTCTATATATTTATTTATTAAGTTATTTTATTCCTAGAACTTTTGATTCTTTGTTTAGCTTTGAAGGCTGGTTAGTAGGTTTCATTACTTTTTCTTTTTTAATAGTAAGCATGAGATTAACAGCTCATTTTTATTTATCAGATAGGGTGTCTGAGAAAAGAGTAGTAATTTATGGAGCAGGGTCTGCCGGCATACAATTAGCAAGCGCCTTAAAGGTTAGTAAAGAAATGCAACCCATAGCTTTTATTGATAGCAGTCCTCCCTTGCAAGGAACTTACTTAGGAGGGATAAAAGTCTTACACCCTAAGAAGTTAGAGCGACTTGCTTCGAGGGGAAAAGTAGACGAAGTTCTTATAGCAATGCCATCTGCGTCTAAATCAACCCTAAGCAGCCTTCTTAAAGAAATAGAAAATTATTCAGTTAAAGTAAGGATTTTACCAGGTCTTGCCGAGTTGGCTGAAGGAAAGGTCTTGGTTTCAGAATTAAAAGAAGTTGATGTTTCAAATTTGCTTGGCAGATTGGAAGTCGAAGCAAACCAAGATTTAATTAATAGAAATATAGCTCAAAAAGTAGTGCTTATTACAGGCGCTGGAGGTTCTATAGGCTCTGAAATATCAAGACAGGTAGCCAGAAAAGCAAGCAAGGTTATTCTTTTGGATGCCAATGAATATGCTCTTTATTTGATAAAGAAAGAAATAGAAAACCTTCTACCTGAAGCAGAGTTACATGCTGTGCTTGGCAGCGTAACTAACAAGAAAAGAATAACTGAAGTCTGTAAGGCTTTTGCTGTTGATACTGTCTATCATGCTGCTGCTTATAAACACGTTCCTTTAGTTGAAGAAAATCCTTTTGAAGGAGTTTTCAATAATATAATGGGAACTCAAGCTTGTGTGCAAGCTTCTATAGATGCTGAGGTTGAAACATTTGTTCTTATTTCTACGGACAAGGCCGTGAGACCTACGAATATTATGGGGGCTACTAAGAGATTTGCAGAAATGATTTTACAGTCTTTATCTGATAAAGATGATGTTAGGAATAAAACTCGGATAACGATGGTTAGATTTGGTAATGTAATAGGCTCATCAGGATCAGCCATTCCTCTTTTCCAGCAACAGATTAAAGAAGGGGGGCCTGTAACAGTTACTCACCCTGAAGTTATAAGATATTTTATGTCTATACCAGAGGCGGCTGAGCTTGTGATACAAGCAGGAGCATTGGGCAAAGGAGGAGATGTTTTCGTACTGGACATGGGTGAACCCATTAATATTTATGATCTAGCAAAAAGATTAATTAGTCTTAGCGGGATGGAATTAAAAGATAAAGATAATCCTGAGGGAGATATAGAAATAATATTTACCGGTCTCAGGCCTGGAGAAAAACTTTATGAAGAGTTGTTGATTGGAGATAGAGTTAGCACAACAGAACACAAACGGATATTGAGAGCAGAAGAAGACTTCCTAGTGGCTGAAGAGATAGAAGAATATATCAATTTACTAAAGGAAGCAGAAAAAAAAGGAGATGTTAAGGTATTGAAAGAGATATTGAGGAAAGTTGTTTCTGGCTTTACCCCTGAAAATGAAATAATAGATGTTTTATCCCTGCAAAAAAAGAGTTAATTAAAACTAGTCCGTTATGTTTACTTTTATAGAATCAATTGAAGACCTAGCTTTTTTAAACGAAGAGCTGTTATTAAAACCTTATGTGGGTGTTGATACTGAATTCAGGAGAACCACTAAAGACAACATGAGATTGGCACTGCTTCAGATTAATGATGCAGAGGAAATTTATCTTGTAGATACAGTTCTTATAGATAATCCAAAAGATCATTGTAGTTTTTTATTTTCAGATTCCGTCACTAAGATATTTCATTCCTGCAAAGAAGACATAGAAGCTGTTTATTCGTGGACGGGAAAAAAAATGGTGAATTTATTTGACACTCAATTAGCTGAAGCTTTTCTAAATGGTCACTATTCAATAGGTTATCAGGGGTTAGTAGAAGAAAAAATAGGCATTACTGTGGATAAAGGAGAAACAAGATCAAATTGGATAAGAAGACCTTTAACCGATTCTCAATTGAATTATGCAGCTTCTGATGTTGATTTTCTTATAGAACTTTTTATTGAACAGAATCAGGCTTTAACAGCATCTAATAAATTGGAATGGCACAATGAAGAGTTAGATTTCTTATCCTTAAGAATTTTTTCTCCTATAGAACATGACGAAGATATTAATACCGGCCTTACGAAAGCTGAAGAAAAGAATTTATTAAATAAATTCAATGATATTGTTCTGCATGTTGCTGAGCTTCAAGAAATCAACCCAACTATGTTTTTTTCAAAAAAGAGCCAAAAAGATTTCCTAAGATTGGCCATTACCGAAGGTTTTGAAAAAGCTTCTAGCGAAATTACTACTTGGAGAAGGCAGCTAATCATTGAGCCGCTTGGGAGCCTTCTTCGAGACTACTAGTCATGTTCTGGCTGCTTTATATTTTTGCTGTTTTAGGATTTAGTTACCTTATAAGCCTTTTCTTTAGTAAAAGAACCAAAAAGGTAATAATTTTTATTGGTATAGTGATTTTCTTGACGCCCGCTCAAATAGAAGTTAATTCTAATGAGTATGCTCCGGCTTTATTTACATTCTTATTTAACTTCATCTTAGAAAAAGACTATTCCTTAAGAGTCTTAAGGCCAGTATTTCTTAGCCTTCCTACAAGTCTTATACTTTTATGGCTCACTATCATTATTAAAAAAAGACTCTTTTAATTTCTAAATTAATTAGATTTACTATTCCTATTGCATTTTTTCCTTCCATCGACCCCGCTGATTCTCCAGGATTAAAGTGAACTGTCTTATTTATTATCTCTTCTTTGTATCTATGGGTATGCCCATGAAGGATAAGGTCAATATCTTGATGTTCTTTGATGTAGTCTTTGATTAAATCTGGTTCATGGAAGATAGCTATTTTTTTATTTTTTAGAATCAAAGATAAAGGCGGTTCTTGGAATAAGAAATTGTTTTCTTTGCAAACTTCTTTTAATCCTTCTTCAATTCTATCATTATTACCAAAAACTCCTCTTAAAGGACAGTTAAGAGAAGAAAAAAACTTTAAAGTTTCAGCCTTACTTATATCTCCAGTATGAATTACAAGCTCTACTTGTGCCTCATTAAAAAGATCAATGATCTTTTTAATATTTTTAATATTGTTATGAGTATCGCTTACGACACCAATAAGCATTATAGGTTCTTAAGCTTTTTCTAAGATATGAATACCGCAGGCACTTCCTAATCCTATAACGTGCGTCATACCAATACGAGCATTTTCAACTTGTCTTTCCCCAGCCTCTCCTCGAAGATGGGTGCAGACCTCATAAATATTAGCTATTCCAGTTGCGCCTAGAGGGTGACCTTTTGATAGAAGTCCACCTGAGACATTAACAGGAACTCTTCCACCTAATTCTACTTCCCCTTCATCGATCATCCTGCCGGCCTCTCCATCTCCACAAAGGCCCAAATTTTCGTAATGAAGCATTTCAGCTGTAGCAAAACAATCATGTAATTCAACCAAGTCAATATCATCAGCCCCTAGTCCAGCCATTTCATAAGCTTCTTTCGCTGCTTTTCTGGTGCATGAGTTCACATCAGGCATTACCAAGTCTCTTTCTTGATAAGGATCACTTGTTAATATTGATGCTCTAACTTTTACAGCTCTGGCCATTCCAAGCTCTTTGGCTTTCTTTTCTGAAACTAAAATAGCTGCAGCAGCTCCATCAACGTTAACTGAGCACATTAATTTAGTATTAGGGTAGGAAATCATCTCCGCATTCATCACTTCATCCAAAGGTGTTTCTATTTGATATCTTGCCTTAGGATTCATGGTTGAGTGATGATGGTTCTTAACTGAGATCTTTGCAAATTGCTCAAAAGTAGTTCCGTAGTTTCTTGCATGCTCCATGCCTGCTTCAGCAAAAACAGCTGGCATTGTTCCAGATCCAAGCAGCCCTTCTTTTGGTATTCCTTTTCCTGCTCCGGCTCCACCCAGAAGCCCTGTACCCATTTGCTCTACTCCAACAGCTAAAACAACATCATATAAACCAGCTTTAATAGAAGTCCAAGCCTCTCTAAATGCTGTTGCACCAGTTGCACAAGCATTAGAACAATTAACAACAGGAATTCCAGTTTGTCCTATTTCTTGTAATATTCTTTGACCAACCATTGCATTTGCTTGACCTAAATTACCGCAATAGAATGCTTCCATGTCATTTATACTTAATCCTGCATCATCAAGAGCAAGAAGTGCTGCTTCAGCACCCAAGTCAGGGACTGTGCGGTCAGGAAAACGACCAAATTTAATCATATCCACGCCTAAAACAAATACATCACTCATAATTTACTCCTTAAGAAATTGGTTTAAAGAAATAGCTAATATAGGAATTCCCATCAGCATCTTTCCTGCCTAAAGCATCATCAAAGATAATTTCAACAGGCATATCAAATTTTATTTTTTCCGGGTCAGGTTCTACATCAATTAAGTTACCTTTGATCGTGCCACCTCCATCTAAATCAACTATTGCTGAAATGTAAGGAACATCTATTCCGGGAAAAGATCTACAGACAATTGAATAGGAATAAAGCTTACCGGTGTTATTAAGTTTTACAGCTTCTAAAGTATCTCTTGAAAAGCAGCTTGAGCAAACTTTTCTTTCACCTAAAAATATAGCACCACATTTAGAGCATTTATGTCCTTCGAGGAAGGGATCTCCATTTTCAGGTAACTTTAGATAGTCAACTACAGGTAAAGCCATTTCTTTCCTCAATTATTTAAATAAATATCCTTACAAGTGTCATATAAATCTAAGATCATTACAATAGTATTTATAGGTATATTTTTATTTTACTAAATTAGGTTTAAATATGAGTTTTTGGAATTCCACAATTGGTGGCTTGATAGGCTTCAGCTTGGGCGGTCCGATCGGAGGTTTAATTGGTGCAGTAATTGGTTCAAAGGTGGGTTTAAAAGACCGCCCCAATGCCAAACGATTTACTTCTAATCAGCAACAACAGGCAGCTTTTTTTGCTGCATTATTTGCCTGTCTAGCTAAGCTAGCCAAGGCTGATGGGGTTGTCAGCAAAGAAGAAGTAGAAAAGGTTGATAATTTTATAAAAGAGCGTTTTAAATTCCCCTCAGAACAACGCCAATTTGCCATAAAAGTTTTTAATCAGGCAAAAGATGATAACGTCTCATATGAAGAATATGCCTCACAGTTGGCTAGTTTATTATCAAACAATAAGAATGCTTTAGTGGTTTTTTATGAATTGCTTTTTGAGCTTGCTATGGCAGATGGAATTCTTGATCCTGCAGAAGAAGTTTTATTAAGAAAGACTCCAGGTATTTTTGATATAGATCTGAGCTTATTTGATAAACTAAAAGATCAATTTTCAAGTGATTCATCTGATCCTTATAAAGTCTTAGGAGTTAATAGAAACATGCCTTTTGATGATATTAAGAAAATCTATCAGAAAAAAAGAAGAGAGTTCCATCCGGACACTTTAATTTCTAAAGGACTGCCTGACGAATTACTGGATAAGGCCAAAGAGAAATTTATTGAAATTCAGCAAGCCTTTGAAGTGATAGAAAAGAAAAACTCTAATTAAACTATTATTTATGTTACCTTTATTTTCTAATTAAACTAGAAATATGTCAGTAGTTATAAGCGGAACGGGTCTCTTTACACCAAAAGATTTTATTACAAATTATGAACTTGTAGAGAGTTATAATAAGTACGTCGATATCTATAATTCTGAGAATAAGAAAGAGATATCTGCTGGAGAAGTAGAAGCCCTCACTCCTTCAGATGCAGCCTTTATTAAAAAAGTATCAGGCATAGAAAAAAGATATGTCCTTGATAAAGAAGGTATTTTAGATCCTCATAGAATGAGACCTAATCTGGAAAAAAGACCGAATGATCAAATTTCCATACAAGCAGAAATCTCTATATCTGCTTGTATGGAAGCTTTGGACCAAGCAGGAAAATCACCAAACGATGTGGACGCCGTTATTTGTGGATGTGCAAATTTACAAAGAGCCTATCCTGCCGTTGCGATTGAGATTCAAAAAGAACTTGGAATAGAAGGCTATGCTTATGACATGAATGTTGCTTGTTCCTCTTCAACGTTTGCTCTACAAAATGCAGTCAATGATATTTTGTCCGGTGTCGCCAAATGCATTCTGGTTGTTAACCCTGATATTTGTAGCGGCCACTTAAACTTCAAAGACAAGAACGGACATTTTATTTTTGGTGATGCTTGTACTGCAATTCTTTTAGAGAAGAAAGGTATTAATCATTCAAAAGATTGTTTTGAGATTCTCGGAACTAAGTTAAAAACTAGCTTTTCAAATAATATTAGGAATAACTTCGGTTTTCTTAATAAACCGGAGAATTCAGATGCAGACGACCCTGATAAGCTTTTTATTCAAAAAGGTAAGAGCGTCTTTAAGGAGGTTGTTCCAATGGTGGTGGAGATGATAACCACGCACTTGGAAGAAAATAATATAGCCATTGAAGATGTTTCCAGGTTTTGGTTACATCAAGCGAATTCAAATATGAACACATTAATATCCAAAAGGCTTCTGGGCAGGGATCCAGATATTAAGGAAGTTCCAGTTATTTTAAATGAATATGCAAACACAAGCTCTGCAGGCTCTATAATTGCCTTCCATAAAAATAAAGAAGACTTGGTCTCAGGACAATTGGGTGTTATTTGTTCTTTTGGGGCAGGATATTCGGTAGGAAGTATAATCATAAGGAAGGATTGAAGAATTTAATGAAAATAATAAAGTCTATACATAAATTTTTAGAAAGCTTACAAAACCTTGATTTTATTGGACTATTTCTTATTAGGTTGTACCTTTTTAATGTCATGTGGTTTGCAGGTACAGGTAAGATAGAAAATATGGATAAATTCTCAGGATGGTTGGGCACTCTGGGTGTTCCTTTTCCGGAGATCATGACTTGGATGGTGATCGTAACCGAAGCCGGAGGTGCTGCACTTCTTTTGGTGGGCCTATTTGTTCGATGGGCGTCCGTACCCATGATCATTGTTATGTTCTTTGCTGGCTACCTTGTTCACATTGATAACGGCTGGTCTCATGAAAATAATGGGATTGAATTTGCTGCTATCTACGCACTTATGCTTTTGGTTTTGCTGCTTTCTGGAGCTGGTAAGTATCTCAGCCTTGATTATTGGGTCTCCAGTAATAAGTAAATGAACCTTTATGATTTACTCGAGGTTTCTCAAGAACCTATTTTAGAAATTCATTCTTGGATACAAGAAGCTAAAGAATCTTCAGTTGGATTGCCTCATGCGATGAATTTGGCTTCGGTGAATGCAAGTGGGCAGCCCTCATCAAGAATGGTTTTATTAAAAAGTTTATCCGATAAGGGTTTAGTTTTTTTTACTGATTACGAAGGGAAAAAAGGGCAGGAAATAATCACCAATAAAAAAGTTGCTTTAAATTTCTGGTGGGCGAAGACCAATAAACAAATACGTATAGAAGGTTGTTGTGAGAAAGTTTCTAAAGAAGAATCTGATGAATATTTTCAATTAAGACCTAGGTTATCTCAAATATCAGCGACAGCTTCTCATCAAAGCAGTGAGATTGAGAGTTATGAAAGTTTAGTAGAAATTGTCGGAAATATTGAAAATTCTAGTGAAGGTGGGAAGCTAGAAAGGCCTGAGCGGTGGGGTGGTTTCATTTTAAAACCTAAACTGATTGAGTTTTGGATTGATCAAAAGAACAGATTACACAAACGAAAATTGTATAAATTAGAAGATGATCAATGGAAAGTTTCTCTTTTATCGCCTTAAAGATTGATTTTAGTAACAAAGATAAATAAGATTATAAAAAAACACGTGTCCTTTAGTAGTGGCCACCACTGAATATGCCTCAAATAACCCTTCCAGATAAATCTTCAAGAGACTTTAGCTCATCCTTAACAATTGAAGAGCTGGCTGCTGATATAGGACCTGGCTTAGCAAAAGCAACCGTTGCGGGTAAGATTAATGGCAAGCTAGTAGACGCTTCCGAAGCTATTACAGAGGATTCTGAGGTCGAAATTATCACAGCAAAAGATTTAGAAGGCTTAGAGATTATCAGACACTCTTGTGCTCATCTGCTGGCTCATGCTCTAAAGCAACTGTATCCAGAAATTAAATTAGCCATAGGGCCTGTGATTGATAACGGTTTTTACTATGACGTTCTTCTTGAAACACCACTAAGCGATGATGATCTTGAGGCAATTGAGAAGCGCATGATCGAGTTGGCTAAAAAGAATTACAGCGTTGTTAGGAAGGTTGTAAAAAGAGAAGAAGCACTGTCTGTTTTTAAGGAAAGGAAAGAGCCTTACAAGCAATCCATAGTCAACGAAATACCAGAAGGCGAAATCATAGCGTTGTACGAACACGAAGAATACATAGACATGTGCCGAGGCCCTCACGTAACTAACACCAAACACCTTAGTGCCTTTAAATTAACAAAAGTAGCTGGAGCGTACTGGAAGGGAGATTCTAAAAATGAAATGCTACAGAGAATTTATGGAACTGCTTGGAGAACAATAAAAGAATTAGAAAATCATCTTCTGCAACAACAAGAGGCAGAAAAAAGAGATCACAGGAAAATAGGAAGAGAGCTGGATCTTTTTCATTTTCAAGAAGAGGCTCCGGGAATGGTGTTTTGGCATCCAAAAGGGTGGGCCGTATACCGAGTCTTAGAAGACTTCATGAGAGGTAAACAGATAGAGTCGGGTTATGAGGAAATTAACACCCCTCAGGTTGTCGACCGTAAGTTGTGGGAAGAATCAGGCCATTGGGATAAGTACAGAGAAAATATGTTCATTACAGAAATTGACGAAGAACATGCTAATGAAAAAAGAACCAATGCTCTAAAACCAATGAATTGCCCTTGCCATGTTCAAATTTACAATCAAGGATTAAAATCTTATCGAGATTTGCCAGTTCGATTTGCTGAGTTTGGTTCTTGTCACAGATACGAAGCGTCAGGCACTCTGCATGGATTAATGAGGGTGCGAGCTTTTACTCAAGATGATGGTCATATTTTTTGTACTGAAAATCAGATTGAACAAGAGACCAAAAATTTTATAGAACTTTTATCTGAAATCTATTCTGAATTAGGGTTCGATGATTTTGATATCAAGCTTTCCACTCGACCTGAGGTGAGAGTAGGTCTGGATGAGGTTTGGGATAAAGCAGAGTTGTCTTTAGAGCAAGCCATAAAAAACTTAAATCGGCCTTATGAAATTGCAGAAGGCGAAGGAGCTTTTTACGGACCTAAATTAGATTTCATTCTCACGGATTCTTTGGGCAGAGAATGGCAGTGCGGAACTTTCCAGGCAGACTTTATTCTTCCAGAGCGTTTAGATGCTAAATACATTGGAGAAGACGGAGAAAGACATCAACCGGTTATGATTCATAGAGCTATTCTGGGTTCTTTTGAGCGATTTATTGGAATTTTGATAGAAAATCATGGAGGAGCTTTTCCGGTTTGGTTGGCACCCACACAGGCGGTAATTTTGAATATAACGGACAAACAGGGTGAATATAGCAAAAAAGTACGTGATTTATTGCAAAAAAGTGGATTTAGGGCACAAAGTGACTTGAGGAAAGAGAAGATCGCTTATAAAATTCGCGACCACTCAATGAATAAGATTCCTTATCTCTTAATTGTAGGAGATAAAGAAGTAGAAAATAATTCTATTTCGGTCCGAGCAAGGGGTGGAGAAGATCTTGGTGAAATGTCTTTGGAAGATTTCAAAGTCATGGTTCTTGAAAAAGTCCATACCAAGCAATAATAACCAAACAGGAGTAGCACATAGCAGTAAGAAAGTCCTTTAGGAAACCTGAAAAAAGATTGCCAATTAACGGTGAAATAAAATCAGATAAAATTAGGTTGATTAGTGAGTCTGGAGAGCAACTAGGAATTCTCAGCCTTTCAGATGCTTTGAAAGAAGCAGAGAAAGCTTCTCTAGATTTAGTTCAGATGGCAAAGGACGGAGATCCTCTTGTTTGTAGATTGCTTAATCACGGAAAACACGTTTTTGATGCCAAGAAGCAAAAATCAGCTTCGAAGAAGAAACAAAAGAAACAACAGATTAAAGAAACAAAGTTTAGACCAGTAACGGAGGAAAACGATTACCAAATTAAGGTCAATAAAATAAGAAGCTTTATTGATAATGGGGATAAAGCAAAGATCACTTTAAGGTTTAGAGGAAGAGAGATGGCACATCAAAAGATTGGTATGGCTCTTCTCAAGAGAGTACAAGAAGATTTAGAAGAGATAGCAAAAGTAGAACAGTTTCCTATGCTTGAAGGAAGGCAATTAGTTATGATGATGGCCCCAAATAAGAAATAGTTAAATCAGAGAAGAAAAAAATGACAAAATTAAAAGTACACAGCGGAGCCAGTAAGAGGTTTAAGAAAACAGGAAATGGCTTGAAAAGAAAGAAATCTAATAAGAGTCATATTCTTACCAAGATGACGACAAAAAGAAAAAGACAATTGAGAGGAACCGCTCCTATTGCCAAAGTTGATCAACAGCTAGTTGATAGAATGCTTAAAACAAACACATAAACGAGAAAGATAATGGCTAGAGTAAAAAGAGGTGTTCAGGCTAAGGCTAGGCACAAAAAGGTTTTAAAACAGGCTAAAGGTTTCAGAGGTGCACGCAGCAGAACTTATAAAGTAGCTAAGCAGGCTGTCATGAAGGCTGGACAATACGCCTATAGAGACAGGCGAGTCAAAAAAAGAGTATTTAGGTCATTATGGATCGTTAGAATCAATGCTGCAGCAAGAAACAATGGCATTACATACAGCAAATTAATTGCTGGCCTGAAGAAAGCCAGTATTGATTTGGACAGAAAGACGCTCGCAAAGATAGCAGTGAATGATAAAGAGGCCTTTACATTGATTGCTGAAGAGGCAAAATCTCAATTAGCAGCGTAAAACCTCTCTTATCATAATTCCCTTAAACCGAGGGTTTGTATCTATAATAGACTTCTTCTAATAAGAGAAAATAGATGGATATAACTTCTATAAGAAAAAAAGCCATTGATGCTGTCGCATCATCACCTGATCTTCAAGACCTTGAAAGTGTTTACAAATCTTTCTTGGGAAAAAACGGTGAGCTCAATAAACTTTTAAAAACATTAGGCTCGTTACCCTCTGAAGAACGAAGAGAAGCCGGCCAATCTCTTAATGTCTTAAAAAAAGAGATAGAAGTTGTTTATTCAAAGAGACAACATGATCTGATTGATCTGGATGCAGAAAGAAAACTCAAGAATGAAAAAATTGACGTAACACTCCCTGGCATTTCAAGAGAACAAGGAACTTTCCATCCTATTACACAAACCATCAATTCCATCAGTGACTTCTTCGAGTCCTTGGGTTTTGAGGTGGCTTCAGGTCCGGAAGTGGAAACTGATTATTATAATTTTGAAGCTCTGAACGTTCCTGCCGATCATCCTGCTAAGGATATGCACGACACATTTTATCTCGGCAATGGGGGCCTTCTCAGAACGCATACCTCCCCTGTTCAAATTAGGACCATGGAGCAGAAAGATCCGCCCCTTCGAATTATTTGTCCTGGAAGAGTGTATCGTAAAGACTCAGATCTGACTCACACACCCATGTTTCATCAAATAGAAGGACTTGTTTTAGAAGAAGGAGCTTCATTCGCGCAACTTAAAGGTCTGCTGAATGATTTCCTCACGGACTTTTTTGGACAAGAAATGGAATTACGTTTTAGACCTTCTTATTTCCCATTTACCGAACCTTCCGCTGAAGTGGATATTCGTTGGAAAAAAGGTTGGCTTGAGATCTTGGGTTGTGGAATGGTTCACCCAAATGTCTTAGAAATGGCAGGCATAGACACTAAGAAGTATTCGGGTTTTGCATTTGGATTGGGTGCTGAAAGGATGGCAATGCTTAAGCATGACATACCTGATTTGAGAGCTTTCTTTGAGAATGATCATAGGTTCTTAAAACAATTTTAATATGAAGTTTAGTAAAAATTGGCTTAAAGAATTTGTTGATATTGATCTCTCAACCGAAGAGTTGTGCGATCAATTAACCATGGCCGGACTTGAGGTTGATGGCTATGAGTCTTTCCAGTCGAAACTAACCGGTAAAGACGCTATTATTGATCTTGATATAACGCCTAATAGAGGCGATTGTTTTAGTCTCCTTGGAGTCGCAAGAGAAGTAGCAATCTTAAACAATCTGAAATTAAAGTTACCGAAATCATTAACCATTTCTTCAACGGTTGATAGCCCAACAAATATCTCTGTTTGCGCCATGGGTCCTAAATATGTGGGTCGTTTCATTGAAAATATAGACTTATCTGTACAAACTCCTGACCTAATAGCTGAACGATTGAAGACCAGCGATCACAGGCTTATCGATCCCGTGGTTGATATTACAAATTACATTCTTCTTGAGCTGGGACAGCCTTTGCATGCCTTTGATCACGATAAGTTGGTGGGTGATATAAAAGTCAGGTATGCCAAGGAAGCCGAAGAACTGACGTTACTGGATGAAACAAAAATAGCCCTTAATAAGGACTGCTTAGTCATTGCTGATAAAAAAGGATCAATTGCTTTTGCGGGCATCATGGGTGGTCTTGATTCTTCAGTTACTGACTCCACTAAATCAATATATATAGAAAGTGCTTACTTTAAGCCAGAGGCCATTAGAGGAAAAGCCAGACGCTTTGGACTCCAAACGGACGCCTCGATGAGATTTGAAAGAGGCGTTGATTTTAATATACAAGAATTAGCCATTGAAAGAGCAAGCGAGCTTTTAAATAAATCCGTGGGAGGTCGTTTTGGTCCCTTGCAAGTGGTCGCTGAAAAAAAGAATCTTCCTAAACAAAACAAAGTATCTCTCAACATATCTTCAGCAAATAGGATATTGGGCGCAAATCTCTCTAAAACAAAAGTTAAAAGTTATCTCACGGGACTTGGCCTTTCTCCTCAAGTTAAAAAAGAAACCGTCAACACACTGATACCTTCTTGGAGATACGATTTGAGCATTGAAGCTGATTTAATAGAAGAGTTGGCCAGGCTTGAAGGCTACAACAAATTACCCACTGAATCTCTACAACCCCTTACGAAGAAAAAAGAGATAACTATCAGTCGTAAGGTTTCTTCTTTTCTAGTTTCACAAGGTTACAACGAGGTTATAACGTATTCATTTATTGATGAACAAGATGCCAATCTAGAAAATGGCAAAAAAGATCATTTAATTGTTTCAAATCCTATTTCACAAAACATGAGCGTGATGCGATCGAGCCTGTGGCCCGGTTTAATTAATACTTATGCAAGCAACCTTAATAACGGGGAAGAAAATCAAAAATTGTTTGAAATAGGGTCCATTTTTAAAAAGAACAAAGCAGGTTTGGTTAATGAAATCCTTCAAGTAAGTGGTTTAGTCTCAGGAAAAGACATGGATCTTCATTGGAAAAACAAACCGTCACCTTTAAATTTTTACCACCTGAAAGGTGATCTAGAAAGTCTAATAAATAATTTAACAAAAGAAGCAACATTTGAAAGCAGAGCTTCTTCTTTTCTTCATCCGGGGAAATCTGCAAGAATTAAACTTGGATCTAAAGCAATTGGAGAAATGGGCGTTATTCACCCTGGCGTTATGAATAAAAAGGATTTAAAGGGTGAGGTTTTGCTTTTTACTTTAGACTTAGACAAGCTTATTCAAGATAAAAATATAAAATACAAAAATTTTTCACGCTATCCAGTGTCGCAAAGAGATTTGGCATTTATTGTTAATGATTCAGAGTTAAACAGCAAAATTATTAAACTTATTAAAGATAAGGCTGGTAAGGAATTGGTTAAAATCAATACATTTGATGTCTATCAAGGTGATAATGTTCCGAAAGGTAAAAAAAGCGTCGCGTTTAATTTAAAATGGCAGTCTTTCAACAAAACACTCATTGATGAAGATATTGATCGGTTGGTAGAAAAAATTGTAAACTCCTTATCTAAAGAAATAAAAGCAGAATTGAGATCTTAATGAGTAAAACCGTAACAAAATCAGATATTGTTGATCATTTACACGCAACCCTGGGATTGAATAAATCCGAATCAAAGGAGCTGGTAGAGTGCTTCTTTCATGAAATTGCACAGTCTTTGTTGAATGATGAAGAAGTTAAATTGTCGGGATTTGGTAATTTTGAAATTATTAAAAAGAAAGCTCGTCCAGGAAGAAACCCCAAAACGGGAGAGGCCGTTACGGTTTCAGCTAGAAAAGTGGTCACCTTTAGAGCCGGTCAAAAACTAAGGAGTAAAGTTGCATCTCAGGATGGATAACAAATTCCAGATACCCGAAAAAAAATATTTTTCTATTGGTGAAGTTGCAGAATTGTGTGATTTAAAAACTCACACTTTAAGGTTTTGGGAAAAAGAATTTAAAGACCTGAGCCCAGTAACAAGGAAAGGGAACAGGCGATACTATCAACGAGAAGACATTGTCTTGGTCATGAAGATTAAATCGTTGCTTCACAGTGATGGCTTGACAGTGTTGGGTGCAAAAAAGAGTTTGAATTCAAATACTGTAGTTGTGAAGGGGGGTGATTTAGATTCCCAAGAGATTCTGCAAGACCTAGAAGATATCTTACAAGAACTTAAAAAATAAAAACGGGGCGTGGCGCAGTCTGGTAGCGCACTTGACTGGGGGTCAAGTGGTCGCAGGTTCAAATCCTGCCGTCCCGACCACTTTTGGGGATAATGAAGAGTGTGTAACTTTTTTAATTGAAGTACTATACAAATTATCTATAACTATATATAATTCCAATCAATATCAAGAGACGTTAAATTCTCCCCAGAAAAACCTCTCCAAGGTAAACTCTCTTGATATTATTTTGATACTAAGAGGCGTTAATTTCTCCCTAGAAAAAACCTCCCCAAGGTAAGCCTTTTTAGATCAAAGTGGGATGTGGAAACACCCATATTTAGCTCCAAGCTGAATTTTATATCTGCATCTCACACTCTTTGGTGGGTGATGCTCGTAAAAATTAATTTTTGGTTGGGCGCAGCCGAGTATCATCTGCCACCATTTTTTTTAAACCTTCACTCCTGATGTGCTTATAATGCCCCTGATTTAAATTTATAATCAAACAAATATTCATATGAACGACGCAGAAATACTAAATAAGTTGAATTCTCAATCGGCACCTTGTGGTGAAACTTTGGGTCTTAGATGTATTAGATTTCAGTCTGAACCACCTGAAATTGAAATAGAGTTTGAAGCAAAATATGAATTTACTCACTCTGAAGGGCAGGTTGTTCAGGGTGGATTTGTAGCAGCTATGTTAGATGCACCTATGGCGCATTTATTGATGGGTCTTTACGAAGAGCCAATTACGCCTATGACTTTGGATATAAACGTCAGCTATTTAGCGCCGTCAAAGCCTGGAAAATTAAACTGTGTGGCAGAAGTGGTCCAACGCGGAAAGAGCACGGCCTTTATGTCCAGTCGTTTGTACCAACAAGAGAAGTTAGTTGCTACCGCAACTTCTACCGTGAAGATTGTTCCGATTAAGAGTTAAACTCCAAAATCCCAAGATAAACCGTCGTGATACTTCTTCAAGATTTCTTTAGCAATTAAGATTCTATGAACTTCATCAGGACCATCAGCTAGTCTTAGCGTTCTAAAGCCTTGGAACATGCCAGCAAGAGGCGTGTCTCCTGATACTCCTCGCCATCCATGGATTTGAATAGCTCTATCCACTACTCTGCCTCCTGCCAAAGGAACAAAAACTTTTATAGCCGATATATCTACCCTCGCATCTCCTTCTTTATCCATAACTTCTGCGCAATGAATGGTCATTAATCTTGAAGCCTGAATGTCCATATAAGAATCTGCAATGAACCCTTGAATAAACTGTTTGGTTTCTAATTTACCACCGTGAACTTCACGCTCCGTTGAATATTTAACCATAATGTCAAAGGCTCTCCACATTTGACCAATGGTATTCATGCAGTGATAAACACGACCAGCACCTAATCTGTCTTGTGCTGCTTGGTGGCCTGAACCTCTAGCTCCAAGAGCATTTTCTACAGGAACTCTGACGTTCTCATATTTTATTTCCATATGATCCCCACCAGTGTGGCCCCATATTGGAACTGATCTTATTCTGTTAACTCCAGGAGTGTCTGTTGGAACAATAATTTGCGTCATTCTTAGATTAGCATTGCCATCATCTCCATCCTCTTCGGTTTTACACATCACCACCAAGAAATCGGCTCTTTGTCCGTTTGATGTCATGATCTTATGGCCGTTGATAACCCATTCGTCTCCTTCTCTAACGGCCGTAGTCTTAAGTGATCTAGGATCCGAACCGGCTGAATCAGGTTCAGTCATTGAAAAACCAGATTCCATTTCTTGATTAATCAAAGGAAGCAACCATTTCTTTTTTTGTTCATCCGTACCGTATTTCACGAGTATTTTTTGGTTACCTGAGTTGGGTGCAATAACTCCAAAAAGTCTATTGCCTAAAGGAGACCAAGCAAGAATTTCATTCATGTAAGCATGAACCAAAAATCCGTTTCCCATTCCTCCGTATTCTTGAGGTAAGTGAGGGGCCCACAGTCCTTGTTTCTTTACCTCTTCGTTAATTTCTTTTCTTAATTTCTTTGATTTGTCGCCCCCAGCATAAATAACCCCTTCATTAGGAATGATTCTGTTGGCTACTATGTCTGCAGTTCTTAATCTGATGTCATTAATTTCTTCAGATAATGTTGAGATTGGTGATATTTGCATTTTGTACTCCTTGACTCTCCAAATGGATTTAAATTCAATCTTAGGATAGTAAAGGAAGACCGTATTAAATTCATTAAAAAAAAATGTAAAATTCTATCTATTCTTCTTAGGAGACAAAAATAATAGTCTGTGAGATCATGGCTTTTTTTTAAACTGGGTAAATAAACAAGATCTCATCTTTTTAGCAATAAGTTGATTTTGATCACAAAGAATAAGGAAGAAGAATGAACAAAACTAATTCAATTTTTATTTTAATAATCTTACTGATAGCAGGATGTTCTAGTGAACTTCCTGAAGAATCTCAAAGAACCATCAATCAAGGAGAGGTGATTGGTATAGAAAGCGATAATAATACTTTTGCCTGGTTAGGGATCCCTTTTGCTGAACCTCCAGTGGGCAATTTGAGATGGAAAGCTCCACTGCAACCGAAACCTTTTAATTCAAGATTTGAGGCCAATCAATTTGCAGATATTTGTTTTCAACCCGGAGGTCTATTTGGTGGTGGAGAAGATTGGACAGGTTCAGAGGATTGTCTTTATTTAAATGTCTGGACACCGGCTTGGTCGACCGAAGAGTTAAAAGAAAAGAAAGTTCCTGTCATGGTCTGGATACACGGCGGCGGAAACACAACTGGTTCAGCGGACACTTACAATCCCAGCAACATAGTATTTGATAATGAAGTCATTGTAGTGACTGTTCAATACAGAATGTCTAACTTAGGTTGGTTTAGACATCCTTCTTTAAGACAAGGGAACGCTACCTTAGAAGATGCTTCTGGAAGTTTTGGCACCTTAGATAATATTATGGCTCTTCGTTGGGTAAAAGATAATATCTCAGTATTTGGCGGTGATGTTAACAATGTGACCATCTATGGTGAGTCAGCTGGAGGACATAATGTAGCGGCACTTTACGCCTCTCCTTTGGCCGAAGGGTTATTTCACAAAGCGATAGTGCAAAGTGGGATTGTTTCTCATTCAGATCTTGTTGAAGCCGAATCTTATTATCCTGAAAGCGGAATATCTGGGATTCAGAGTTCTAAAGAAGTGCTCAATTGGCTATTGCTGAATGACGACAAGGCAACCACACTTCTTGAAGCAAGAGACGTGCAAGACTTAATGTCTTTGCAAGAATCTGAAGATTATCTCCGGAGCAAGACCCCCGAGGAGCTATTAACTGCTTATAGAAATGTAAGACCAAAGAAAGGTGGAATGACCAGAGCTTTTAATGATGGATACGTTTTAGGAGAAAAAGGTATTCTTGAATCTTTTACGAATCAAAAGATGCTACGAGTGCCGATCATTCTTGGCACCAACCGATATGAAAGTAAGCTTTTTAATATGAGAAATCCGAGATTTGTAAGATGGGGTAAGGGTGATGGCATTGTTGCAACCGCTGCTTCTTGGGCAGGTATTGAAGAGCTGCCTTTGGAAATAATGAATCCGGATTTTTACAATGCGGTTAATCAATACGCTGCTGATTCATGGAAAGAAAGGGCTGCAGACACACCAGCAAGTCAACTTGTTGCTTCGGGTCATACCAACACTTATGTCTATAGATTTGACTGGGATGATTTGCCGGTAATCAACGGAATGGATTTTGGAGTCCTGGCTGGTGCTGCTCATGCTTTAGAGCTTCTTTTTCTTTTTCCTGCTGCTTTTGACAATGTCCTTATTAAAAATCTGGTAGTCAAAGATTCTTATGAAGGGGCTATAAAATTGTCAGATCAAATGATGTCTTATTGGGCTGAGTTTGCCTACACGGGTGACCCCGGGACAGGTAGATCAAAAGACTTGCCTCAATGGAATCCATGGTCAGACCAAGACAAATATATGATTCTAGACTCAGAGGAAGGCCAGGGGCTAACCATGGTCAATAATGCAGTGACTGTGAATTCCATGGTTGATGAAATGGCTGAAGATAAGAGATTAACCTTAGACGAAAAATGCCAAACACTTTTTACAATGGCTTATGGAGGAGATTTCCCTCAAGAAAAGTTTGATACCTTTAAAAAGGGATATTGTTTAACGTTAGATTACTCAGATATACTAGAAATAATGGAACAAAGAGGAGATGACGATGACCAAGACAGTTGATTTTTACTTCGATTTTGCAAGCCCCAATGCTTATTTAAGCAACAAGGCACTTGCTCCAATAAAAGAAAGAACAGGAGCCACTGTTAATTATATTCCAGTTTTATTGGGAGGAATATTCAAAGCTACTGGGAACAAACCACCCATGGAGCAGTTCTTTGGAGTCAAAGGAAAGAATGAATATCAGTCTCTAGAAATGGAAAGATTTATCCAGAGGCATGGATTAAATGCCTTTCAAATGAACCCTCATTTTCCTGTTATGAGCTTGCAGATTATCAGAGGAGCTGTGGCAGCTGACAGTGATGGATATCTTGAAGATTACATAGATAAAATCCTTGTCCATATGTGGGAAGAGCCAAAAAAGATGGACGATCTTGAGGTCATAAAGGCCGCTTTTGAAGAATCAGGCTTGGACTCCAATAGGTTGTTAGAACAAATGCAAGATCCTGAAATAAAAGCTCAATTGATTGCAAACACTGAAGCAGCCGTAGAAAGGGGTGTTTTTGGTATACCGACATTTTTCGTAGGCGATGAAATGTATTTCGGCAAAGACACGTTATGGCAAGTTGAAGAGAAGCTTAGTGAGTAAAGCTCTAAGTTCTTTAAGTTTTACACGAGGCCCCGACATGAAAAATAGATTCATGTTGGCTCCTTTAACTAATTCACAAAGTCATGAAGACGGATTGATGTCAGATGAAGAATTTCACTGGTTGACCATGAGAGCCAAGGGAGGTTTTGGTTTGACCATGACGTGTGCTTCGCACGTCCAAGCTATTGGAAAAGGTTTCCCGGGTCAGATGGGAGTTTTTTCTGATCTGCACTCGGAAGGCCTATCAAGGCTAGCCGAAGAGATTAAATCTCATAACAGCGTTGCTATCGTGCAACTTCATCATGCTGGAATGAGATCACCAAAAGAATTGATTGGTGAAGATCCGGTTTGTCCTTCTGATAATGAAGAGTTTTCAGCAAGAGCATTAACATTGGAAGAAGTGCATCAATTAAGAGATGATTTTATAGAGGCGGCCATCCGCTCCGAGAAAGCTGGATTTGATGGCATCGAATTGCACGGTGCTCATGGCTACGTGTTGTGCCAATTTCTCAGTCATGAAGTGAATTTAAGGACCGATGAATACGGCGGAAGTTTAGAAAACCGTTCAAGGCTTTTAAACGAAATTATTGATGGCATCCGCGCTAATTGCAGAGAAGATTTTATGTTAGGCGTTCGCTTGTCTTCGGAAAGGTTTGGAATTCTTTTAGGAGAATCAAAAGAACTTGCTCAAAGTTTAATGACCTCTGGAAAAATTGATTTTTTAGACATGTCTTTGTGGGATGTTTTTAAGGAGCCCGTAGAAGAAGAATTTAAAGGAAAGATGTTAATAGAGCATTTTGTGGAGCTAGAAAGAGGCAACACTCGATTGGGCGTTGCAGGCAATATAAGAACGCCTCAAGATGCAACCAGAGCCATGGAAGAGGGTGTGGATTGGGTCATGATTGGAAGAGGGGCAATATTGCACCATGATTTTCCTCTTTTATACCAAGACAACCCTGAATTTACTCCTTCCGAAATACCTGTAACAGAAGATTATCTTGCCAATGAAGGTCTGTCTAAGAAATTTATAGACTACATGAGCAACTGGGGCTTTGTAGAGAAGGCTTAGTTTAAGAAACTGTCGTCCTTTTCCAACATCAAGTCATACATTGGCTGATAACTGGCCCACATGCCAAAATCTGAGCCTACTTGACCTCTGGTCATTTCGGCAACGTCATCAGATATCCTTTCCATTTGTCCAACGGCCTCAGCAAGCAATTGCGATTGACAGCACCTGTCCATGGATAAGAATCCCCAAACGGCTTCATCGACTGTTTTTCCTGTTGTTAGAAGGCCGTGGTTTTTAAGAATTGCAGCTTTCTTTTCACCCAACGCCTTAGCAATTCTATCTCCTTCACCTGTATCCAATACTACGCCCGTGAAGTCATCAAACAAAACATGGTTGTCAAAAAAAGCACAAGAATCTTGAGTGATGGGTTCAAGCAACCTTCCTAATGAAGAAAAAGTTTTTCCGTACATGGAGTGAGAATGCGCAGCTGCATTCAGATCTTCTCTAGCCATGTGCAACCTTGAATGTATGGCAAATGCAGCTGTGTTTAACTGCCCGTCGCCTTGAACAATGTCTCCCTCATGACTGACTAACAATAAATCGGACACACGCATTTGATTAAAATGGACTCCAAAAGGGTTTACCCAGAAGTGATCTGGAAATTCTGGATCTCTTAGGGTGATGTGACCCGCAAGCCCTTCATCAAAACCAAAATGAGCAAAAAGCCTGAACCCGCTGGCTAACCTTTCAAGTTGATGCCGTCTTTCTTCTTCAATATTCTTGCATTCAATAGGCACGAGAGATCCTCTTTCCTTTTGCGGTAACTTACCAAGGTTTATATCAATTTTATCCATTTTGTTAATTCTCCCTACTATTTTTAAGCTATAGAATTAAATTCTAGTCTTATTTGCTAAAATATAAATATATTTAAGTATTTTATTGAAATAGGTAAGCATATGGCAGATAAACAATACAGAATTGAAAAGGATAGTTTAGGAGAAGTTAAGGTTCCTAAGAAAGTTTTATGGGGTGCTCAGACTCAAAGAGCCATCAACAATTTTCCGGTTAGTGGCATTTCTATGAATTTTCCTTTTACTGATTCTTTTATTCTAACGTTGGGCGTTATTAAAGATGCTGCTGCAAAAGCTAATAAAAACTTAGGTTTATTGGAAGCTAAAAAACAAAGAGTCATTTCTAAAGCCGCTAAGGAAGTATGGCAAAATAAACACGGCTCTCAATTTCCTATCGATGTTTTTCAAACGGGTTCAGGCACTAGCACGAACATGAATGCAAACGAAGTCATAGCCAATTTAGCAACTAAGTACGGCGATGAGAAAATTGACCCAAATGATCACGTGAACATGAGTCAAAGCTCAAATGATGTAATACCAACGGCCATTAACATTTCTTGTCACATGGACATGACCAAAAAGCTCATGCCCTCTCTTTCTAAATTAATTGATGTCATTGATGCAAAAGCTCTGAGCGTAAAAGGGACGGTAAAAACAGGACGCACTCATCTAATGGATGCGATGCCAATTGAGCTGTCACAAGAGCTTTCTGCTTGGTCGTCGCAGTTGGTAACTTCTCGAGAAGCCCTTAATAGTTGCGTAGAAAAATTACTTTATATGCCTCAAGGAGGAACGGCTATAGGCACTGGTATCAACGCGCATCCAAGATTTGCCAAAGAGTTTTGTAAAGAAGTCTCTAGGCTGAGCAATTGTAAGGCCAAGCCCAGTAATAATTTTTTTAATAGCTTAAGCGCTCAAGACACTTCCGTTCAACTTTCAGGTGAGCTTAAAAATCTTGCTGTCGTTTTAATGAAAATCTCTAATGATTTAAGATGGATGAACAGCGGACCTTTGGCGGGTCTTGGAGAAATTGAACTTCAAGCTCTTCAACCAGGAAGTAGCATTATGCCTGGTAAGGTTAACCCAGTTATCCCCGAGTCAGTTGCTATGGTTTGTGCTGATGTCATAGGTAATGATGTAACCGTAACTGTGGGTGCTCAATCCGGCAATTTTCAATTAAATGTCATGTTGCCTGTCATAGCCTATAACGTTCTCAAAAGTGTGAATCTTCTAGCAGGTGCGATGGACATATTGGGTCCTAAAGCGATTAAAACCTTTAAAGTGAATCATGCAAACATTGAGCAATCCCTAGAAAGAAATCCCATTCTCGTAACTACTCTTAACCCAGTAATTGGTTATGCAAAAGCAGCCGAAATTGCAAAAAAAGCTTACAAAGAGAGCAGGCCTGTTATAGATGTTGCTTTGGAGGAAACTGATTTGAGCAAAGCTCAATTAAAGAAGTTATTGGATCCTAAAAAGCTCACTTCTGGCGGTATAAAAAAATAAGATGGAAGAACTGACCAAACAAAAGTGTGTGGCATGCAGAGCTGATGCTCCTCGTGTCACTGATGATGAGTTGCCTGAATTGATAAAACAAATACCTGATTGGCAACCTATCTCTATCAATTCAGTTCTTCAATTAACAAGAGAGTTTAATTTTGATGATTACGTTTCATCTCTCAATTTCACTAATGCAATAGCTGATCTAGCTGAAGCAGAAGATCACCATCCTGCAATATTATTGGAATGGGGGAAGGTTCAAGTGACGTGGTGGACACACAAGATCGGTGGTCTTCACAAGAATGATTTCATAGCGGCTGCTAAAACTGATCTTATTTATCAAAATAAGTAAATTTTCATGACCAAAATCATTGTCGTTTATTCGGGAGGTCTGGATTCTTTCACTCTTCTTAATGAAGCTATTCGTTCCGGAAAGGACGTTTCTTCTTTGTCTTTTGACTACGGACAAAAGCACAACAAGGAACTACATTTTGTTGAAAAATTTTGTGCACAAGAATCCATAGATAGCAAAATCGTCGACGTTTCTTCCATAAAAGAGCTTTTTCAGGGTTCCTCATTGACGGATGAGATTGATATTCCGAAAGGGCATTATGAGGATGATTCCATGAAATCCACCGTAGTGCCAAACAGAAACATGATTCTGATTTCTTTGGCTTTAGGGTATGCCGTTACCAAAGAAGCAGAAGAAGTTTGGTTTGGAGCGCATGCAGGCGATCATGCTATTTACCCAGATTGCAGACCAGAATTTGTGGAAAAAATGGACGCGGTGGCAAGGATTGCTAATTATTCTCCTATAGCGGTAAAAGCACCTTACATCGCAATGAGTAAAACTGAAATCTTAGCAATTGGTTTAAACATGCAATTAGATTATGGTCTAACTTGGACTTGTTATGAAGGCAAAGAGTTGGCTTGCGGTTCCTGTGGCGCATGTCATGAAAGACTTGAATCTTTTGCTGCTAATAACGCCATTGATCCAATAAAATACTCTTAAAGGCATGTATCAAATAAAAGAAATGTATTACACCCTTCAAGGTGAAGGGGCTAGAGCAGGAAGGCCATCGGTTTTCTGCAGATTCACGGGATGCAACCTGTGGTCGGGAAGAGAAAAAGATCGATCCGAAGCAGTCTGTAATTTTTGTGACACGGATTTTGTTGGAGTGGATGGCCCTGGTGGAGGTAAGTTTGCAGACGCGTTAGAGTTATCAAACGCCATCGAGTCCTTGTGGCCAAGTAATGAACCAAATAAATACGTGGTTTTTACTGGTGGCGAGCCCGGATTACAATTGGATGATGCAATTGTTGATCAATTGCACTTAAACGGTTTTGAAATTGCAGTTGAAACCAATGGCACATTGGATTTACCCCTTAAAATAGATTGGCTGACAGTAAGCCCAAAAGCAGATTCTAGTCTAAAAATACAAGCGGGCAATGAACTGAAACTGGTTTACCCTCAAGTAAATGTCTCTCCCCAATCTTATGAAGGTTTGGATTTTGAAAATTTCTACTTGCAACCCATGGACAATGCAGACAAAGACAAGAACACTCAAAAGACCATTCAATATTGTTTAGAGAATCCCCAATGGAAATTAAGTTTACAAACTCATAAATACATGGGTATTGCTTAAAAAAAAGATTCTATTTAAAACCACAATACTCTAGTATCGCTTCTTTTTTCATTTGATATAAAGGAAAGGATGGAGCTTATAACAGAAAGACCCCAGTGGTTTAAGGATGCTTTAGAGGTTGAACATAAAAGTTCTAAAGTGAACATTAATGGAGCTGATATTCACTTCTTGGAATGGGGAGATCCACAAAATCAGAGCGTCATCATGTTGCATGGTAATCACGCGCATGCTCATTGGTTTCAATTTATAGGCGCCTTGTTGTCCGACAAATATCATTTTGTCGTGATGAGTTTCAGTGGCATGGGTAAAAGTGATTGGCGTTCAAGTTACGAGAGAGACACTTTCATAGAAGATGTATGGGGTGTTGTAACCGAAACCAAGATGGAAAAACCCATCGTTGTTGGTCACAGTTTCGGAGGAATGGTTTCGTTGGTAACTGCAGGGAAATACAGCTCTCTTATGAAAGGACTCTTACTGGTTGATTTTATAGTGTACCCCCCTGAAGAAAGTGCTGAATGGTTTCAAGGTCATCCAAAATCCAGGCCACCGCAAATACGAGACCAAAAAGAAGATTTTACTAAACGATTCAGGCTGATGCCTGCTCAAGAATGCGTTAATCAGTTCTTAATAGACTTCATAGCAGACAAGTCAATTAGAGAAACCGAGGACGGTTGGAGTTGGACTTTTGATCCTTCTACTTACGATACTTTAAAGATAGGCTCTGATCATGCTGAGATCTTAAGTAATTTGGAATGTCCGGTTGGCTTCTTTTATGGCGAACATACGGTTGAGTTTAATTCTCGCAGTGGCGTTTCTGGAATGAAAGATCTTTTACCCGAAGGATCTCCTATTGTTGCTTTAGAGGATTCTCAGCATCATCTAATGCTCGATAAGCCATTGGAATTTGTGGAAGAATTAGATAAATTTATTCAATTCTTCATTAAAGGAAAGGATTAAGCTTTTTCTGAAACTGGTTCTGTTAATCTCAAGAACCATATCAAAATAATAGCAACACAAAGCAAAGAAGCTAAAAACACGAAAGCGACTTGATAATCTCCATACGATTGATAGAGCAGGGCCGCCAACGGTGTTCCTCCTGCTTGAAATAACGCGATGACGGGTTGAGCAAGACCTCTGGCTCTTCCAAAACTTTTAGGGGTGTAAGCTTTTGCGTACAAGATATTGCTTAAAGGCAGTGCCGCGCCTCCACCAAATCCAAATAAAGCAATGATGGCTGCAAGCTGATAAGGCGTATTAGCGCTCATGATAAGAATGATACCCAAACCTTGTAATAGCAATGAAATGGAAACGGCTATTCTAGGATCAAGTTTTTTCTCTACAAGCCAACCAAAAATAATTTTACTCAGCATGGCAGGTATGGCGTACATACTAAAAATTAAAGCCGCTTCTGAAGCCCAGCCTTTTTCAGAAGCAAATAATGTGATGTGGCTAAGAACAGCCATCATAGCCGAGAATTGCAGAGCAAAAACAAATGATAATACCCAGAAATTCTTATCTCTTATAAGCATTGCTATGGCCCAGTCTTTACCTTCCTCTTCTTTGACTTCATCATTTAAAAGTGGTTTGCCGTCAGGCATTTGACCCACGTCTTTTGGATGGTTAATGATGCCTATCCAAACTAAAGGCGTGATAACAAATAACATAAAGATTCCAAAACTCAGATAAACCTCTCGCCAAGACAAGGAAAAAATATCCATTAATAAATATTGAGTCATCAAGGGAAGCACAAAACCTGCAAAGGAAACACCAACAGCAGCAATTCCTAGGGCTCTTCCGGTTTGTGCATTAAACCATTGAGAAACCAGTTTTGAAGTCGATAAGTTACCAAAAAGACTGGCCCCTAATGCCAGAGGAACGGCAAATATTAGAATAAATCCTAGGTAATTGTTCGTGAAATATAACGATATAAGACTAAGGCCGTATATCAATCCACCAATGCACAAAACATTGTTGATAGGAAAGCTGTCCAAGAGTTTTCCAACAATTGGGTATAAAGCAGCAGAACAAACCATAAAAATCGGCAAGGTCAGTGTTGTCATTACTCTGGATAATTCCAACTCCTGTTCAAGCTGGAGTTGTATAACCGGATAGCTTTGGAAAGCAAAGCCCACAGCAAAAAAATCAACAGCCATCGCGATGGCTACCATTCGCCATCCAAAGAAGGAATTAGTTGAAGTTGTTTGCATAGGGTTGAGCTGTGATTTTAACTCAGTTAACTGTTATGACTAAGAAAATATCTTATATAGTTTCTGCTATTGTTTTTTCAGTTACTTCCCATAAACGAGATGCTTCCTCTGTGTCGATTGCCCATTCCGCAACACCAACGTAACGCGCTCCTGGACCTTCTTCTTGAATAGGTGCAATATCGCAGTTTTCGCAATAAACTCCACCTATGCCATCAAGCTGTGGGCTGGTGGCACACCAGAGACTTGTTGAAGCTCCTTGAGTGGGTGTCTTAAAACCTTTAGCAGCCATTTCTGACAGCTCTCCATCCTCACCAAGCCACCCTAAGGCTATCATTTCTTCTTTTTCTAAATGCCTTTGAAGCGGAGTAAAAATACCGCCAGGATGAACACCAAAGGCCCTTACGCCTTTATCTTTCATTCGTGAATCCAA